>Ga0189276_10011_pt1 | contig 395284 bp, 376 predicted proteins | sample N26A31minimetaG_FD_130321 | JGI IMG/M metagenome (GOLD analysis project Ga0189276, IMG submission 130321) | Marine microbial communities from the Costa Rica Dome - N26 A3-1 mini metaG | ecosystem: Environmental > Aquatic > Marine > Oceanic > Photic zone | place: Costa Rica: the Eastern Pacific... | reverse complement strand
TTCTCGGCCAATGACGTGGTGATCAATCTGGGGGTCATCACCGCCGGCGTTCTGGTCGCGTGGACCGGATCCAATTATCCGGACCTGATCATCGGCACCATCGCCGGGGTCATTGTACTGAACGGCGCCAAACGCATTCTGGCTATCAAGGGTTAAGAGCAGTGTCCATTGCGGGCAAAAATCGCTCACGACATGACCTATTGCCCATTTCTGGCGTACTTCCTGCGTCGGATCAGGCTATAAAATGACTGGGGCAACAATTAATGGCCTATGGCGAGTCTGTTTCTGTGCCCCGTTCTTTAATTGGGTACATACATGGAACACCTGTGCTGCATTCAGTTGCCAATTGAGAAAGCCACCAACTCTTCTTCACACGAATTAAATCGTGCCATGTGAAACTCGGTTTGCTGAAAGATGAAGGATACTTTGAAATGTTAATTCAAGTGTTCCAATTGACCTTACCACCCCAGCTATCAATTATTGTGATGCTGTGAGCTTGCCGTCAAATCACGATACGCATCCATCAATGGACGATCCACGGTGTCATGTTCCGTTCGCTCCTGATCAAGCTTTTCAAGGGCTCTTAGCATAAATTCGGCAATATCAAGCCTTTCGCAGCTGCAGGCATGTTTGAAAGCATGCAAAACTACATACTCCAATTGTTCATCACTTGAGGTCGTCATTTAATCGCTCCTTAATCCGGTATTGGGTAAGAGAGGTTTTTGCCGAGAAGAACTTCTCCTACCGGTACTTTGACGCACTCACGATCTAATAGAACTTTTCAGTTCTTTCTCAATCCAATCACGCGATCACAACATACGCATTACCGGCACAATTTTACGGAGCCGCAATGCATTTGTTAAAACAAAGACCGAAGACAACGCCATTGCGCCTGCTGCGAGAACAGGAGTGAGCAGAATTCCAGAGAAAGGATAAAGCAGACCTGCAGCAACAGGGATAAGTGCGGTGTTATAGCCAAAAGCCCAAAACAGATTTTGCTGAATGTTTCGCATCGTCCGGTTGGATACTTCAAAGGCATTGATGACGCCGCCAAGATCGCCAGACATCAGAACAATATCTGCCGACTCAATTGCCACGTCAGTGCCTGTGCCTATCGCGATCCCAACATCGGCATGAGCGAGAGCAGGTGCGTCATTAATACCGTCACCAACAAATGCAATCTTCCGCCCCTCTCCACGAAGATCATTCAAGGCCGCAACCTTGCCGTCTGGCAACACTCCAGCAACTACATGATCAATTCCAGTTTCCTCTGCAATTACCTGTGCAGTCTCAAGACTGTCACCTGTTATCATTGCGACTTTCAGGTCAAGGCTGTGAAGCGCTTTTATCACGTCCCTGCTTGAAGGCTTTACAGGATCTGACACTCCGATAACAGCAGCAACCTGTCCGTCAATTGCTGCGTACAATGCTGTTCGCCCGTTTCGTGAGAGCTTTTGAACAACTGCAGGAAAATCTTTGAGATCAATCTGTTCTCGTCGCATCAGGCGTTCAGTTCCAACTAGGACAGTTGCATCATCAACCTTTGCTCGGACGCCGTAACCAGTGAATGAGGTGAAATCTGTAACTGGTTGGTCTGCGTCAATATTCTCACGGCGCGCCGTAGATACGATTGCGTTGGCAATCGGGTGTTCCGATCTGGCTTCAACAGCAGCTACATACCTTAAAACTTCAAGTTTTGTGAAGCCTTGAGCAACCACAAAATCGGTTACCTCTGGCCGTCCTTCCGTCAAAGTACCAGTCTTGTCGAGCGCAACGATCTGAACGGAACGAAGTTCCTGAAGTGCGTCTCCCTTGCGAAACAAAATACCCATTTCAGCTGCACGACCTGTTCCAACCATGATGGAGGTTGGTGTGGCTAACCCCATTGCGCAAGGACAGGCTATTATTAGAACAGAAACACCTGCCACCAACGCCATTGTAACGGCTGGCTCAGGACCGAACAAAAACCATGCCAAGACACTTAGTGCAGCAAAAAACATGACTGCAGGTACAAACCATTGAGTTACGCGATCAACCAGACTCTGAATGGGAAGTTTGGTGGATTGGGCTTCTTCAACCATCCGAATTATTTGCGATAATGTTGTGTCTTCACCAACACGAGTTGCGCGAAAACTGAAGCCTCCTGCACCATTCACGGTTCCTCCTGTGACTTTTGAATCAGCTTGTTTGGCAACAGGAATTGGCTCGCCCGTTATCATGCTCTCGTCAATATGACTGTTTCCCTCAACAATTACACCATCAACCGGGATTCGTTCACCCGGGCGCACTATAATAACATCGCCAACTTGAAGGTCATCAACAGGAACAATGACGCTTTCGCCATCGCGTTGTACTCGTGCTTCTATAACTTGAAGTCCCAGAAGTTTTTGGATCGCCGCTCCAGTCCTCCCCTTTGCACGGGCTTCCAGAAAACGGCCAAGCAGGATGAGAACAATGATGACTGCTGCGGCTTCGAAATATACTGCGCGAACTTCCACAGGTATAAGTTCAGGAAGAAATGTGGAAACGGTAGAGAATATATAAGCCGCTCCCGTTCCGAGTGCGACCAGACTGTTCATATCTGGAGAACCTTTCAGAAGAGAAGGGACACCTCTGATGAAGAAGTATCTGCCCGGCCCGGCAAGAATTGCTGTTGTTAAGATAAATTGCAGCGTCCAGTAAGTTTGCTGCCCGATCGTGCTTTCGATAACATTAGCAAGTTCCGGGATGATATGACCGCCCATTTCGGTCAGAAAAATAGGCAGAGTTAGCAAAGCAGCCCAAAGCGTACGGTAGGCTATTTCACGCGCAACCTGTTTATTCTTGATAGAACTGTCCGTTGTTTCTTTGATCTCAGATGGATAACCGGAAGCAGTCAGTTGGGAGGACAATTCAGTCGGAGAGACAACATTCTGTAGGAATTTCACCGCTACAGTCTCAGTTGGAAGGTTGACGGCTACGTCTATTACGCCGGTGACTTGGCCAAGCGACTTTGAGATGCGATTAACACAAGAGGCGCATGACATTGAATTCACACTTAGAGTTACGTTGCCATATTGGGGGGCATAACCAAGTTTCTGAAGCGCTTGAGCAATCTCGACAAGCCTTTGCGCCTTGTCGACCTTCATTCGGGCCGTCTCATTCGCCTGATTGACCGATACTTCTCCGACACCTTTCATCGCGGATAGAGTTTGCTCGATTCTTGCTACGCAAGAGGAGCAGGTTATCCCATCAAGTTTTATTTGCACGTGATTATGGTTTTGCATCTGAACCTCTGATTGTCTGCTGTTTAAGCAAGTATGAAGGTTCCAGTCACTGGAAGGTCAAGTATTTTGTTCGAAGTGTCTCACACGACGTGTACTTTGCTGTTTTCTTCCAATTTTTCGGCAAAAAATAGCGCGCACAAGTCACTACTAAGAAAGCCATTAACTGTTGGAAGGTTCTTCCTGGCCCGTCAACCAATGCGCCCCAAAAGCGGGAATGTTTCCAGCAGCCAGAACGCAAAGGCGGACATATAACCGGTCATCATGGCAACTCCCATGGCGATCATGATCAAGGCTGCTGCTGCACGGAGATAACGCCCAAAGCGTCCTATGGATTTCAATCTGACAGACAGGCTCTCGGTAAACAGTGCTGCCAAGAGAAACGGCACTCCAAGCCCCACGGAATATACGATCAACAAAGCAATACCATCGCTGACAGTTGCCGACGAGGCGCTGACAGTCAGAATGGCACCGAGAATAGGACCGATGCAGGGTGTCCAGCCGAACGCAAAAGCAAGCCCAAGAGTATATGCCGAAACCACACGTCCACCAGGCAGATCAAGATGAAAGCGCGCTTCACGCATCATCCACGCCGGACGGAGCGTTCCCAGCATGAACAGCCCGAACAGAATGACAATGCCGCCACCAATCAGATTCATCTCGAACCGGTACCCGAGCAGGACCTGACCAAGTGCTGTTGCACTGGCCCCCAGAAGGACGAAAACCGTGGTGAAGCCCAAAACGAAACACAGGCTGAAACCAAGAGATGACAATCGACCAACTCGGATTGCCTCCGTTCTGGTCGAAAGAGAGGCACCACCCGCGATATAGGAGATATATCCGGGAACCAGAGGCAGCACGCATGGCGAGAGAAACGATATGAGGCCTGCGGCGAACGCGCTTATTATGCCGATATTGGAAAGTTCAGGCATTAATCTGTATTCCGTAAAATCAGGAACCAAGTATTCAGAGAACAGGAAGGTCAGCTAACCAAACAGTGCTAAGCCTATCTTTGTTCAGGGCTCTTTTCCTACTTTTGAGAACCAGTCTGTTAACTGATCGAGCCACCCCTTTTCAACAGGCGGCTTTGGGGGGTGGACAGCGTTTGTCAATCCGTTCACGTAAAGGATCAGATTCATCTGATTGAAACTCGTGCCGTGAAAAATACCGGCATGGCGGGTATTCCGATCGATAATATGAATCATCGGCGCAGACCCGTCACGCTGGCTCAATTTGGCGAATTTATCGGCAACAGTTACAGCACTGATATCCGAAGACGGCATAACAGGCCGCCAGTTCACCAGATCCCAAGAAGGAGTATCTGAAAAATCTTCGGAATGAACGGTAATGAACGTGACCATTTCCCGCATCGGGCTAATATTCAGCCTCGCCTGAGAGGACGCCAGTAGGGTTTGCTGTTCTGCACAGGCTGCACCACAATCCCTTGGCACAAAACTTAAAATAAGTATCTGATCATCAAGGTCGCTCAAATTAAAGCGACCTTGATTTTGGTTAAAAAGTTCTATCTCTGGAACCTTTCCGGTGTTTGTCACCTCAAAATATGGCTCTTTATCCGCCATCACCTCGTCAAGGTGTTCACCGGGATGATTCGCAAAAGCTGGTGAGGCCGTCAACGCCAGGATCAAAAACAACCACCGGATCATTCTGTTTCCCCCTGCGGCCCGGCGGCAGCTATGCCAAGAATGGCGACGTCAATGCTAATCTCGCCTGCGTTTTCAAAGCGCAATGTCATGGGAAACTTCTCACCTTCACGGAGTTTTTCATGCAATCCCGTCAACATGAGATGCATTGCCCCCGGCGCCAGAGTGACCGGGCGGTTGGCCGGAACATCCAGAGCCATGACATGTCGCATCCGGCGAACATCATCGACCGTGACGACATCATGTATCATCACATGGTCGGCCACAGCTGTGGTGATTTCCAGAAGGCGGTCGGTCGCAGCGCTTGTGATCGTAAGATATGCCACACCCGGACGGGATGTCAGAATCGTGGCACGTGCCCAGGCGTCAGATATTTCGACAAGGTTTCCGGCAGAAACCGGTAGTGCTGATAGCAAGGTCATGACGAGGGCGATGGCTGTTCTTTTCATATTGTACTCCCATTCATGATCGCGAGAATCCGGATTGCCATGTCTTCTGCCGGCTGATCTCCTTCACGAAAGACAGTCAGGTAACGCCCATCCGGTGCCATCAGATAAAGATGCCCGGAATGGGCCATCAAATAGCCGTCCGGTGCTGTATCGTCGTCCAACTTTTCGTAATAGACCCGAAAAGCCTCGGCGGCTGCAGCGACATCCTCCTTACTACCGGTCAATCCGATCAGCGCCGGATGAAAGGCCTCGACATATTCCGCCATGACGTCAGGTGTATCGCGTGCCGGATCAATTGTAATGAATATCGGTGCCACGCTGTCGGCTTCACGCCCCATGCGGTCAAGCGCATCCGCCATATAGGCAAGTGTGGTCGGACAAACATCAGGACAATGTGTGAAACCGAAAAAGACAAGCTGCCAACGCCCCGGGAAGCTTGCTTCACTCACACGGTTCCCCTGATGATCGGTCAAGGAAAAATCAGAGTGAATGGCGGCTTCTCCCGTCCCTTCGGCCCCCGACGACATTTGCTTGCGGTCGGAAGCCTGGAAGATATATGCGCCGCCAAAGAGCAGTACAGCAAGGACAACCATCCCCCACAATAGGGAACGGATGAAACGTAACCGGTTGAAATTATTCGATGTCATGAAACGATCCCGTGGAAAATCCCGCCCGGGTATTTGTCCCGGGCGGGTGTCATGTCACGATGTTATTTGTCGGAAGGCTGCGGCATGTGATCGGTCATAGCAGCCATCATTTCAGTACACTGCTCCATCATCGGCCCCATCTGGCTCATCATCTTCATCATACCCATCATGCCCTGCATATCCCCCATGCCTGAATTGCCATCATGCTCCATCATCGGGGATTGCTTGTCCGGAGTTTGGGCTTCCTGGGCATATAGGGCTGTTGTCGCCAGTCCCGCGACCATCATTGTGGCAAACGCGGTGAGTTTGATTGATTTACGCATCTCTAACATTCCTTTCGGTTGTGGACTCATGTCCCGACTGGGGTGTTACAGACGCTATATTTGCGCCTGATGCAGCCGGGGACCTTCCGGCCTCGTTGCCGGGAAGACTGTTTTTCGGGGTTTCATCGGATGAAGGGGCGATATCGCTGGCGCTCTTTTTCGACGAACAGGCCTTTTTGTTCATGCATAAACCCAGCGCACACATGGCTACGCAAGGCAGAACAGAAAGGAGCAAAGGTGCAATGCCGACCGCAACCATCCAGCTCCAGTTAAATGCAAGCCCAGCGACAAGGGCAGTTCCAGCCAGCACAAATACACCGCGACGTCCCTTCAGGTAATATCGAACGGCATGAACCACGTCATGCCCAAGCGAGGTATTACCGGATTTGGCTTGTTGTATCTCGGTCATAGGAGTTCCTTCCTCAATCGGTGTAGATGTGGGATTTAAGAAAATCTATCATCTCTGCTGTCGCCCATTCGGTCGGTCCGACAAGTCGACCAAGCTCGCGGCCGTTCCTGTCAATCAGAAGCGTCGTCGGTAAACCGGGGATGCCCAGAGCCGTCGTGGTTTTCATGGTTGGATCGATGAAGAGGTCCAGATTCCGGATGCCGATTTCGCTATAGAAATCCTGCACGACATCCGCTCCGGCCCGGTCGATCGACAAGGCAACGACTTTGAACTCCGAACTGCCGAGTTCGGCCTGCAGGGCATCCAGGGTCGGCATTTCCTCGCGGCAAGGAACACACCAGGTAGCCCAGACATTCAGCAAGACGACCGTTCCCTCGAAATCACTCAGTGTCATGGGTTGACCTTCGGCGTTTTCGAACCCGAATTCGGGAAGAGGCCGGGGAACGTCATGCATGACAAACGAGCGCTGTTGTCTCTGCCTTACATTGTCCGCTGCCTGATCGGTGACATTCTTCTCGTTGCGTAACGAAACTATGGTCAATGTGGTAACAACCACCAGTATGATGCCAGCGGCAAACCCCACTTTCAGGTTCATATGCACCAAGAGGCTCTTCATCGAGGTGCCTCCGCAGTTCCGGCACCTGAGGCCTCATTACGCAATTTTTCGACCCTTGGCAGAATGGTCTCGGCCAACACTTTTTCCGTTACCGGCCCGACATGCTTGTAAGCAATGTTCCCTTTTGCATCGACAACGAAGGTCTCAGGGACGCCATAGACGCCCCAGTCAATTGCCACACGCCCGTTAATGTCCGCACCTGTTCTCGTATAGGGATCGCCAAGGCTATCGAGCCATTCTGCAGCGTCGTCAGGCTGATCCTTATAGTTCAGACCATGCAGTGGAACGGTGCCGTCGCGGGCCAGTTTCATGAACACGGGGTGTTCTTCACGGCACGCGACACACCAGGAGGCAAAAACATTGACCAGCGACACTTCACCTTTGAGATCCGTACTCGACAAACCTTGCATCCGGCCTTTTACCGGCGGAAGGTCAAATTCGGGGACCTGTCTGCCCAACAGGGCCGAGGGGAGTGTGTTGGGATCAAGAGTCAATCCCTTCGCCAGGGCCACACCCAATATCAAGGCGATGCCAAGCGGCAGAAAATAGATCAGCCGGTTGAAGTGCTTTTGCGGGCGATGTTCTTTGGGGACTGCACTCATTTCGCCCTCCCGTCTTTAGGATTCAGATTGTGCTGGAATGCGCGTTCCTCGTCCGACCAGACACTCTTGATATAGCCAAGTACAGCGATGATCTCCTCATCACTCAGAACATCCTCGAATGCAGGCATATCGCTCTCATATCCCGGCACGACAGCGCCAATCCCGAACTTGGTCATCGCATAAAGTTCCAGGTCGCTATGGCGCCATGTATGACCACTGGCATCGTGCGGCGGCGCAGGCATCCGCCCGGTATCAAGGCGGCGCTTCCAGTTTTTCTGCCCCTCAAGATTTGCACCATGGCACGATGCGCAGAATTCAGCATAGACATCGTTGCCCAGTGCAATCTGTTCCGGAGTGATCGGCTTTTCCAGAAAAGTCAGATTCTCGGGCGTTGATCCAGCATCCGCTACCCCGGACAACAAAGCCATGCCGACGCCAGCCATTAATCCGGTGACCAATGATCCAGGCGATACAGCGATCATTTCCTGCCCCGCAGATATTTAAACAACGCGAGAACACTCATGATCAGGATCGCAAGGATCAGAAGAAACACAAGACCGCCTCCTGCCATCATCAGCATCATCATCGGGCCCCCCATCATCGAACCATCCATCATCTGTCCAAAACACTCATTCATTGGCGTAAACGGCAATGCCGTCCTCTCCGAACGCATAGGTTTTCAGCGTCCCGGTTTTTTCACGTGCCATGCCCGGCGCATTTGGTGGCATGCCGGGCAGCGTGATACCCGTTATATCCGGGCGTTCATCAAGCATCCGTTCAATGATCTCGGCGGGAACCAGCCCGCTTACGACATATCCGTCAATCTCGGCCAAATGGCAGCCCAGCCCTTGCTCCGGGACACCGGCGGCAACGGATCGCTTGTCGAAATCGCGATCATCGACACGGGTAACCTGATATCCATTGGTCTCAAGATATTCGCCATAGGCATCACAGCATCCGCAGTTCGGATCCCGATAGATTGTGATCGATTTGCTTCTCTCACCAGCTACTGTCACGTTCGTTTGCGCCTCTCCTTTTCCCGGAGCAAACATTGTAAATGCAGCACTTCCGGCAACAGCCAGAATCGCAACACCTGTCACAATCACTAATTTTCTCATCTGTTTCTCCATCATCATATGTTCGCAATGGCGGTCCACGTCCTGCCACCGTCTGGGCTTTGTAAAACCCCGTCGTTATTCACAATTACGAGATCATCAGCGCGTAGCGGATGAACCGCGAGTGCTGTTGCGATAACTTCTGAACGCTTTAACCAGGTGACACCCGCATCGTGCGATTGCCAAATTCCGGATGGCAATCCGGCATAAAGTGTGGCCGGTCGCGATACCGCACTGACCAGCGCACTCACAGGTTCACCCTCAGGTAAGGGTACTTTGGGAGTTGCCTGCTTTCCGGACGCAAGAGCATCCATGGCATCGCCCGGCTGAACATCCTGCCAACGGCAGAAACAATCCGGCACACGCGTTACACCGGTATCGGTTCCGGCATATAGCCAGATCCCACCCATTCCGGTTGCCAGATCGACTGAAGACAGTGCTGTCAGATCTCGCTCGGCATTCGCTAACCATGGCCGGTCCATGACAAACACCCATGACTGACCAGCATCATCGCTCTGCCATAAGCCGTCACCGCGAATGGCGGCATATATGGTATCTGGGTTTGTCACCGCCGTTGTGATGGCAGTGACGGCAGCTTCTGGCAGTCCTTGCCCGCGCACGTCCCAACTTTTTCCGCCATCAACAGACAGAACGACGCCGCCGGCATCCAGACCGCCAATTATGCGGTCCGGCCGTTCCAGATGTGTTGCAAGTGTGAGAATGGTGCCTGCCGACATCTCCGGCAGCGCTGTCCAGTTTTGGCCCCCATCGCGATAAAGAAGCGCTGAACCGCGTGCCACGATCAGCGCATTACCGTAAAAAGCGATTGCGCTGCTTGTGCTTTTATTAGCCGCAGCAAAGGCCGTTGCGGGCAACAGGCAGAACCCGGCACCCACCACGAGACCGTGAAGCAGCGCACGTCGGGAAACGGGACCTGCGACTATGGTATTTTTCTTCATATGCGTATTTCTCAAGGAGTTGGAGCGATCAGACCGTAATCCGAATCCTGCTCACAAGGGTCCTATAAGGTTTGATCTTCAGAGGCCGGGCACCCGTTAAAGCGGGTCGCTCAAGACAGGGGCGGATAGGCGCCTGCTCGTTGAGTAAAACTATGCTTTCGTGCATGTCGCGACTGCGCCAGGAAATACCGGCCAAAGCCGATAGTTTGGCACCTGTAGATCGGAAAACATGAGTTCCAACCCTGTCTGAAGAAGCTCTCAAGCCCACAATAAAAATTGCGGGCACGAAGCACGTCATGAGAAATCGCGGTGATGCCCCATGACACTGATATTCTCAAACCAAAACGGGTTAAGGAGATATCAGTTCAGAATGTTGGTTCTGGGAGGGAATGGATCGGGAGAGTTTGAGCGACCAGTGAGGCTGCCTGTCGGCCCGAAATGCTCGACTGAGGCGAGTGCAGGTATTGCAACTTGTACAGGCGAAATTGCGATAGTTGATACCTGAGGGCACGCAATATCGCAGTCAGGCATGATGTCGCCGCTGCCAGAACAATTCTGGCAATTGTCCATTGCCATGTCCGCCATCGGCATCCCGACATCCATAACAGCAGCGTTGACCGTCTGGAGACTTGTCCCGACGGCAAAAGCAGCGATCAAAAGTATGGTCAGAAGCCTGATACAAGCTAGCATACTTATAGTCTTATCCCAAGAATGAATATCTGTCGATAATAAATTCCCGTGAACATTCCTCTGTCAATCAAGAACATGTCTCTGCGCATAGTCCAGATGGGAAAGTCAGTGGGCTGCCCTACCTTCAAGAGGAAATGACCGCACTACATTTATCGACAGATTGCCCGCAAACTACGCTGGCAGATAGAGGAACAACTCATTGTGTCTACTCATCATTGGCAGGTTCGTGGTTCGGAAGCAATAAGTGCCTTCCTTTGTTGTTAAGGCCGTTTATTTCCGATTGGCCAGATAATCCCTAAAAACCAGAAGGGTTTCTTCGCTAGCATAGTGTTCCATACCTTCAGCGTCAATTCGAGCCGTCTCCGCACTAATACCAAGGGCACAAAGAAAACTTTCGACAATCTGATGGCGCTCCCGGCTTTGTCGGGCGAGCTTGCGGCCTTGGGCTGTCAGGAAGATACCACGGTAGGGTCTCTGTTTGATATATCCGTCAGAAGCGAGGCGCTTGAGCATTTTGGCAACGGTAGGTTGCGCAACGCCGAGCCTGCGAACAATATCGACCTGACGAGCTTCTCCGCCATCAGTTATCAGGTCGGCAATCAGTTCGACATAGTCCTCAACCAATTCATTTCGGCGACTATTCCGCGTTTGCCGAAAACTCTCTACTTGTACGTTTTCATCAACAAGGGCACTCGAAGGCGCTTCTTCTGTCTGATCGGTAAGCATGCGATTTCCTTGGTAGTTATCAGCAATAAGGTATAGCTAAAGCTATACCTTATTGCAATACAGCAAACTGTTGTCTGATTTAACAGGAACTGACGTGGTGATCTGTTTTAACATAGCTATTGCTATATTATAGAGTAAGTGCTTTTATTGATTGAAACCCCTGTATTAAGGAAACTCTCATGCGTCGATGGCTACCAGTAGTTCTTAACCGTCGGAGGTTCCTCGGAGCTGGCATCATCGCAACTGCGGGGGCGACCTTGGCTGCTCGGGAGACGCTTGGCCAATCGGACACATCACAGGGCACGAAGAACCATGATGGCGACAGATTGGGTAGCGGAAATATGTCGGAAATGCCGGGCCATGCTACTAACCATGGAACGATGATGACCGTTGGAGATGTCGACGAGGTGCGCAATGGCTTCGACACCTCAAAACTTCTTACCGATTGGGATACAGGAACGATCTCGCAGCTACCTGATGGACGGCGTCTGCGTACTTTCGAAATTGATGCCATCGACAAGGAGATCGAAATTGCTCCCGGTGTCATGTTCCCCGCATGGACATATAATGGCCGGGTACCAGGTCCGGCATTGCGAGCAACTGAAGGCGAGCGACTCAGAGTCATCTTCCGCAACTATGGCTCTCACCCGCACTCGATCCACTTCCACGGGATTCATTCGGCTCGCATGGACGGTGTGCCCGGGGCCGGAGTGGTTGGCCCAGGAGAAGAGTTTATCTATGAATTCGATGCCGAACCGTTCGGCTGCCACCTCTATCACTGCCACGCACTCCCCCTAAAACGGCACATCCATAAGGGGCTTTACGGGCTCTTTATCATTGATCCTGACCCGGGACGACATCCCGAAAATACTGATATCGCCAGATCCAGACTGCTAGGGACAAAGGAGAACAATCAGTGGCAGGAATTCGCAATGGTAATGAATGCCTTCGACACCAACTTTGACGACGAGAACGAGGTCTACGCGGTCAATACTGTTGCACATGCCTACATGAAGCGACCTATCCCTGTGAGACGCGACAGACCGGTCCGCATTTACCTTGCCAATCTCGTCGAATTCGATCCGATCAACTCGTTTCACCTGCATGCGAACTTCTTCAACTATTTCGATCACGGCACCACACTAACGCCGACACAACTGACGATTGATACCGTCATGCAGTGTCAGGGGCAGCGAGGCATTATCGAGTTCTCGTTCGAGAATCACGAGCCTGGGCTCTACATGTTTCATGCGCACCAGTCCGAGTTCGCCGAACTGGGCTGGATGAGCTTTTTTGATGTTCAGGAGGCCAGAGCATGAGTGACACGGACCCTTTAGCCCCAAACATCGATGCTCGGGATGCTTCACCTCGCAACAAGCTGGCTCTGATCTGGCTGGTCCTGCCACTTGCAGCACTTGCCGCCGCTATTGCATGGCTCGTTACGAGCGATCTTTTAGGCAGTTTTGACAACGGTGTACCACCAGTAGAGAATTTAACCTTCGAGCGGACAATTCTGTCCTCGGACGGCATTGCCACTCGAGTTCGCGCCAGTGGTTCTGATCCGATGATGATTGCTCAGGTACTTGTGGATGATGCGTATTGGCAATTCGAGCAGACTCCTCCGGGACCCTTGAGCCGGGGGCAGAGCGCATGGATTCATGTGCCATATCCCTGGGTTCAGGGAGAAGCGCATGTGATCAAGACAATTACGAATACAGGGGCAACATTCGAGCATGAGATCCCAGTGGCGGTGACGTCGCCAACCCAGAGTAATGGCACGTTGCTCTTCCAAACCCTTCTTGGCGTCTTCGTCGGTATCGTGCCGGTATCTATTGGCCTCCTGTTCTATCCCGCCTTGCGCGGCGTCGGCCAGCCGGGCATGAACTTCCTGCTCGCCATGACTGTTGGCCTGCTTGCTTACCTCATGATCGACGCTGCAGGAGAAGCGTTCGAACTCGCCAGTCAGTCTGCTGCCATCTTCCAAGGGCAGATCATGGTTGTCTTCGCCTCGGCGGCAAGCTTTCTCATACTTATGGCTGTTGGTCGACGACATGGTGCGCCGACGGGTTTGGCTCTCGCCACATTTATTGCTCTCGGGATCGGGTTGCATAATCTGGGAGAAGGTTTGGCTATCGGTGCCGCCTTTGCGGCTGGCTCGGCCGGGCTTGGTACGTTCCTGATCTTGGGTTTTGCCATCCATAACATCACGGAGGGCATTGGAATTGCGGCTCCCATTCTCAAAAAGCGACCGTCGTTAATCACTTTCCCGGCTCTTACCCTTCTTGCAGGAGGACCTGCAATCATTGGTTTGTGGATCGGAAGTCTGGCAGCGGCACCGCAATGGTCGGCCCTCGCCCTGTCCATCGGAGCGGGTGCCATCTTGCAGGTTATCATCGAGGTCGGTTCCTATCTGGCCAGAAGCAACGGACGCGGCAGTGCAGCGCTTTATTCGCCTTCAGTGTTGAGCGGATTGATTTTTGGCGTTGCCTTCATGTACGCAACGGCAATGCTGGTGAAAATCTAAACCTTTCACTGTCGAATACAGCGCCTTCATGCATTCAGACGTGGCTCGAACACATGATAGAGCATTTAAAGGCAGTAGATTGACGATTGCATGCCCGGCAATCACAATCATCTTTGATGACAAGTCGCCGAATGCTTCCATAACGACTGCTATTGCACAGATGACAAAAGTCCCGGCCATTGGCAGACGTAAAAAATATACATGGAAAAAAACTAGGGCTTGTTGAGTATCACCGTCCATTGATAATGGCAGCGACAGCATAGATCATGGCGCAGAAGCTATCATCTGTCTTGTCGCTCCGCATGGCGATGCGTTTGAACTCTTTGAGTTTGCAAAAGAAGTTTTCGATCGGATGCCGCCATTTGTACACTTCAAGGTCGATTTCCACGGGTTCGAGGCGCTGCGGGCGCTGTGATATGCAAATCATGGCACCGCGTTCATTGAGTTCATCTATAATCCAGTTGCAGTCGAACGCCTTGTCGGCCAGCAAGCCGCCGAAGTCGATGCCGTGGATCAGAGGTTCAACGCCAATTGTGTCGTAGCGATTGCCGGGCAGAAGCTCAAAACGAACGAGATTGCCAAGCGCATCGGTGAGCGCCAGGGTTTTCGTCGTCCAGCCCCCTTTAGATTTGCCTACAGCCTGGCTTTGAGTCCCCCTTTTGAGCCTTGACCATGACGATGAACCTTGACGATTGTGGCATCGATCATCGCGTATTCAATGTCCGGTACACCGCTTAAGGCATTGAACATACGATAGAATACATCGCGCTTGACCCATTCGCGAAATCGCTTGAACACCGTGTTCCACTTACCAAAGCATTCTGGTAAATCCCGCCATGGGCTATCCGTGCGCGCAACCCACAAAACCGCTTCCATAAAAAGTCGACAATCACCGCCGGTACGCCCGGGATCAGTCGGCTTGTCCAAGCAATGTGGTTCCATCAACACCCATATTCGATCCGTGATCACAAACCGATCTTCATTCATCAAAACCTCCTCAAAAGGAAGCTTGAATCACATTCGAACCGATTTGTGAATCCCAATACTCAACAAGCCCTACACTGACGGGTGAAGAATCTGTCAGAGCCGCCGCTATTAAAGTAGACAGAATAGGTGGGGCAGTTTCTTGTTCAGGTTACTTGCCCCAAACCGCAATCATCTGCGGAAGATCAGATTATACGTCATTGAAGATCATATCGGTAAACCTGCCTGCCGCATCGACTTGCTCCACAAGTGCCTTGGCAAGGTTTTGCGAGTTTTCGGGCAATTAGCTTTGAACACGGGCGTCATCTTTTTTGGTATATGACAACATTTGTAGTTAGGATGCCGTTTGCTGAAGCGTAAGCTGGGGAATGCTTTTCATTTGACTGTTCCGACAGTCGCTGTGTTAGAGATGAGGCCATTGGCTTCATGGCATTACGCTTCCCAACCCCTCCGATACCAGAACGAACAGGACAAAGCCGCCGATGAAGGCCAAAGGTGAGATGTGGGTATCTTCTCCGCTTCCGTGAGCCTCGGATATCATGTCCTCGATGGCAGCGATCGTGAGAAGGCCTGCCGTGAACGTCAATGCCGCTAGTTTAAGCGCTTCTGATTGGTTCCTGAGCACGAAGTAAGCGAAGACGGTCGCCGAGAGTACAGGAATTGCAAAGGAGGCAGAGATCAACAGGCGTTTGCTGCGGGAAATCCCTTTGTCTTTCATGTTGGCGATCGTCGCGAACCCTTCAGGAACGTCCGCGAGGACTTGTCCTGTCGCAAGAACTATTGCAACCGACGGCGAGACTGCCGACCCTGCTCCGATCAGAAGACCATCACTGAACAGGTCAATGGACACTGCGATATAGATCATCCAGACACTTGTCTGACTGTTGTCTTCCTGCTTGCCTCGTCGCGTGTAGAGAGACTCCACGAACTTCTCGATACCTGTGTAGGCGATACCACCCAATGCAAAAGCAACGGCTATTACCCAGCCTGAAAGGTTATCTAGTGCACGTGGCATGATTTCAACAGCCACTACAGCAATTACAAGGCCAGCGGCCCCATGAAGAGCGTAGTTGAGATGGCGTCCTGTGACTCGAGATACCTCCGCGGCAAGACCACCACTAAAGTTCCCCAAGGCGGGAAATAGCGCTAGACCGAGGACCAGCCAGATACTATCCATCATCCTTCTCCCTTTATTAATTCCTGGGAGCGCCAATTTGAAACCGCAATCTTTCGCTACTCGTTGTTGTTCCGGTCTGACTTGGATGTTAAGGATTGTAACGATAGATAGCGAAACACAACCTTATCCATTTGTCCGGCTCACATCGATTTTCATTGCCAAAGCCAAACTCATACCATCAGCAAATGAGATAAGACAGTTGCTGCCAGATCGCTATCATCTCCGCGAAATCAGACTCTAAATTGGAGTGACTGCCGGAGACATTGATAATGGTTAGGGCGTTGCTATTCTTCTGATCTGGAAACGGTTCTTTCTGGCAAACCGTTCGGGCGTCCATATCACTTCGTCACAGTCACAGTACCTGTCTGATTTTGGGAACGGCTATGTCCCTTGACTCGTGAAAATCGATAACGCCAGCGAAAATTCCATCGGCGTCATAGACGAAAACACCTGCGGTATGATTCATCGTATAGCCGTTTTCTGTTGGAACTCGTTCGTATTTGGCCCGAAAAGCCCTTGCCGCTTTATCGATTTCATCAAGAGGACCGGTATAACCTTTGATGGAGGGATGGAAATTACGAACATATTCGGCCATTGCCTGAACGGTATCTCGTTGAGGATCGACCGTGATGAAAACCGCATGCAACCGCGAGGCATCCTCTCCGAGTTGTTCGAGCCAGCGAGTTATGTCGGATAAGGTCGTCGGGCAAATATCGGGGCAATATGTGAACCCGAAAAACACGAGTGTGGGGCTACCGATCCAATCTTCCGGGCCGACTTTCCTGCCGGAATGGTCTGTCAGTTGAAAATCCATCTCAGAAAAGGGAATAGGCAAAGCGCTGATGCGTGTTTGACGCTGAGGGGCAGCTGGTCCATCCACCCGCCACCATCCCGTCAGCAAAGTTGCTACGAGCATGCTGACCGCTCCAGCAGCAGTCCAAACCATCTTACGCCTTGAGACAGGCATCGTTTACTCCTCTAATATGGCGTTAAAATGGGTTCTGTTTTCCAGCCTAACTGGAGTTTTTACGTGCAACATCCGTTCTTTTTCCAAGGTCGGGTAAGAGCAAGCACAATGCCCCGATCGTAATGAAAACATCTGCGCTATTGAAAACGGGCCAATGGTATTGACCAACGTAAAGATTAAGAAAGTCTGTCACTGCATCGTCATAGAGACGGTCTATGAGATTCCCTATGGCGCCGCCAATGATCAAAGTGATGCCGATGATCTCGTTCATCCGTTGCGCCCGCCAGAGCCAAATAATCAGGACACCGACGATTCCAATCGCCAGGCCAGATAGAACGATGGGGCCCCAACGACCAAGGTCATCAAGAAGACCGAAACTGACACCTCGGTTGAAGACGAGGACGAGATCGAAGAAGGGCAGGAGAGGAATACGGTGCGGCGGATCCATGATGATCGTCTCTACGGCCCACTTTATCGTCAGATCCACTACCGATAAAAAGGCGGCTCCCGCCAAGGAAAAGACGAATACAGGCAACTGCAACGGATATTTGCGGTTCTTATCCATTGCCTCATCCCTCTTCCAGGATATAGGACTCATCCTGTGCTGTATTTTTCGGAGCTTTGATTTTCAGATCCTGCAACAATCGTTTAGCGGTCCGCCGGAACCGTGCAAGCTCGTCATCTGTCAGTATCTGTCGTGAGGATAGCTCAACGGTCATCGGATTTACCTGCTTACCGTCTTGCATAACCTCGTAGTGCAAGTTAGGACCGCTGACCAGGCCGGTTGCGCCGACATATCCTATGACTTCGCCTTGCCGAACACGGCGCCCCTGCTCAACGTTGTCCTTGTACTTGCTGAGATGAGCGTAAGCTGTGGAGTATCTGTTATCATGCCGGATACTGATATATTTCCCAAAACTTCCTTTGCGTTTCAGCTGGGTAACAATACCATCTCCTGCTGCGAGCACCGGCGTCCCCCGCGGGGCAGCAAAGTCTAGACCTTTGTGCATCCGTGTGTAACCGAGCACAGGATGTTCTCGCTGGCCAAACAGCGATGAAAGTTGTCCACCATCAACCGGGGTCTTTATCAGGTTCGTTTGAACGCTGTTACCTTTAGCATCGAAGAAGCCGGTAAAGCCTTCTCTGGTTTTATATCGGAAGTAGCTCAGTTTACGGTCGGCGAGGGTAACAGAGACGTAACTTAGCTTCCCGGGATGAGCTTGCTCATAATCGCCATCATCAAATCTTTCATAGCCCAGCGCGAAGCGATCACCTTCGCGAATATCGCGTTGAAAATCGACGGCCAGCCCCATAACATCATATAATTGCAACAGAATAGACTGTGGTACTTCTTGTTTGCGTACTGCTTCGTAAAGACTGGTATCCACCACGCCTGAAACAGATATCAATCTGGCGGAATGTTTGATTTGTTGGGTTTGTGCATCAAAACTATTGGAACTGGTGCGCTGGACAAAAATCAGACGATCTGTCTCGGGTAGCAGAGTCAAATTTTCGAGGCGGCGTTCTTTCGCTTTTTCGGAGACTATACTGACAATCAAATCCAGTCTTTGCCCCACCTTTAGCGTACGGAGGTCAATCAATCCCTTCAGCCTGTTTATAGCCGCATATGCTTCGCTAGTGGGAATGCCGGCTTCGGTCAGCACGCCCAGCAGCGTATCCCCGGGGGCCAGAACCAGAGGTATGGTCATTTTGGTCGCCTCTTGCCGGATGGATGTCTGTTCTGGACTTGTATCTTCCCGCTGGGCATGATCAGTATCAAGGAACGCTGCGGCGGATGCCGACACATTCTGTTCTTTGATGTCCGGGTTTCGGGAAAAAGGCCACTCCAAAAGCATTATGATTGCCGTGATCCCCATAACTCCAAAACCGGTTAGACCATATACTTGAGTAGGCATCATTCCTCAGGCCCTGAAGCACCCAGACTGTAGATTGGAACCGACACGTTTACCCGGCCTGCCTTCTCGAAAATCAAGGTCATTGGAAACCGTTCACCTTCTACCAACGCTCTTTGCAACCCAATGAGCATTATATGCAACCCTCCAGGAGCCAGTTTAACAGCATCCTTCGCGGGTATTTCCACCGGACCAGCTGGCGACATTGTGGAAACGTTATCATTGGTCTTTATCTCATGAACTTCCGGCATGCTGGAAATTTCGGTTTCAATGCCGGTCAATACGTCGGCTGATGATCCTTCGTTTCTGATCGTGATATAAGCAGCTGATGGGCGAGATGTACCAATAGAAGCGCGGGCCCAAGGTGCTTCAACAACCAGATCTCCACCCCTAACAGACTCAGCAGTCGCCGGAAATGCAAACAGAAGGAATAACAATGACGAAAGAGTGTTGAATAAAACTCGAGACATAGTGAACCTCATAATCTCTGTTGGACGTCTGCTGCAATTTTTTCCGGAGACGTTCCGTAGCTGTAAGTACGGACAAATACACCTTCTGGCGAAATCAAATATACTGCGGAAGTGTGACCCATGGTGTAGCCATCCGGAGCAGTTTCCTGTGGCAGCTTCTCGAAAAAAGCCTTGAAAGATTTAGCCGTCGCCGTGACTTCAGTCTCGGTCCCGGTTAACCCCACGATGGACGGATGAAAAGCAGAGACGTATTCTGCCATTGTTTCTACCCGGTCTCGTTCAGGATCAATTGAAATAAACAACGGTTGGGTCTTTTGGGCGTCCGGGCCAAGCAGGTCCATCAATTGTGCAAGTTCACCAAGTGTCGTCGGACAGATATCCGGGCAGTTGGTAAACCCGAAAAAAACCAGAAGCCATTTGCCACGATAAGTTTGCTCCGTGACGGCATTTCCCTGGTGATCGGTTAGCGAAAATTCCGGACGAAGTGTGTCCGTGTTTTGCGATAACTCACTCACAAAACGTTGATTGCTACCCTGCGATGTGTACAGCCAGAGAAAGGCTGCCGATGCAACGACGACAGCTCCCCAAAGGGTAAGGCGTACAGTTTTCAATTTTTTTCCACCTCTGCCTTGACCAAATCATTCAGTTGTTGAGCACCGAACTCTGTCAGCGGCTTCCCGTTCACGAAGAATGTTGGCGTCTTGTTCACGCCGACTGCGCTGACATCCATCGCATCCATGTTCATCGTTCCCACAATATCGGGCATTTTCGCATCCGATTTTGCTTTTGGGATATCAAGACCTGTGCCATCCAGAACTGTCCACGCGCTATCCGCAGGTCTTCCATGGGGCGCCCATCGAGGTTGAGTTTCCATGAGGCGTTCAAGAACCGGTTCAAATTTACCCTGCAACCGAGCGGCTTCAAGAATACGAACGGCTTCCTCCGATGTTGGGTGAAACGCCGCATATCGAAGTATCAGGCGCACCTTGTCAGGATACGTCGACATGATTTCCTTGACGACGGGATAAAATGCCCGGCACGCTTCGCAGGCAGGGTCAAAAAATTCGACAATGGTAACTGGCGCGTCATCAGGGCCCAGCATAGGAGCGTGCGGTCGCACAAGTGGCGCGCTGTTTGCGTCCGAAGGTAAAGGGGGCGACAGGTTGTCACTGACAGGTTGATAAAACATCGCGCCGACGGCAAAAGCACCAAGAGCGACGACGGCAGTACCTGCTACAAAGGTTCGGCGGTTCATGTCGAGGCCTTTCTGAATGGAATGGTGAGCAAAAGAATAATTGCGGCAAAGGCAGCGACCGAAAGAAACGGTAACGGCAAAGCTCCGAACAAGGTCTGCTCATTTCCGGTACAGGACGGTCCTCCTCGTGAACAGGGTTGCACCGTCTCAGGTATAATTCCCAAAAACAAAAGACTGTGCCACAGAGCTACAAGGCCTCCAATCACTGCTATCGGCAATGCATAACGGCGAACTGCGTTGTCAGACAGGTAGGCAGCAATACCTAGTATAATGGTGAGGGGAAACATTGCGATGCGCTGGTACCAGCACAGAACACACGGTGTCCGTCCCATGATCTCGCCAAGGAATAGCGCGACAAGAGTAGATACAAGCGCGACTAACCAAGCCATATAGAGAGCGTTTTTTTGTGTTTGCACGGTAGGCATCTGATCATTTGTCCTAGTCGGCAGAATCAGTTTCAACGGAATATCGGCTTTCGCGAACTGCCTGCGTAATAATCTGCAACGCTGACCAAAGGAAAATCCTGGTCGTTACGCCAGCGACGACCAAGTCCGGCCATGCGGTGCCTGTAACAAAGACGCCGCTGGCTGCTAACAAAACGGCAACATTTCCAATAGCGTCGCGGAAACCTTCTGACGCACCCTAGAATTTTGGTTCGTTATCATCGCAGCTGGCAGATATGATTGTCTCAAAACTCTTTGATACATTCCCAATTCTCACGAAAGGTACTATCTCTAGTAGCTATAGGTTCAAGGAGAAAATAAGAATGATGAACTTGCTCACAATCGGCCGCGCGGCTGAAGCCGTCGGTTGCAAGGTGCAAACAATTCGGTATTACGAGCAGATTGGCCTTTTGCCATCTCCATCCCGATCCGGAGGCAATCAACGACTGTATGACGAAGAAGCAATCAGACGGCTTAGTTTCATTCGTCATGCGCGAGAGCTTGGCTTCCCATTGCAAACCATTCGGGATTTGATAAGCCTTGCTGACAATCCCGAATACTCGTGCGAGGCAGCGGATGCGATAGCAAAAAAACAGTTGGAGGATGTTGATCGGCGTCTAAAACGACTTCAGGCGCTTCGACGCGAGCTTGAGCGTATGGTGGAGCAATGCAAAGGAGGGCGGATTGCAAATTGCCGAGTGATAGAGACGCTTGGCGATCATACTCTGTGCGAAGCCAAGAATCATGACATACCTAAAGTTTGACCATGACAATTCCTTGCAAAATCACTCTTTGCGATGTCGCTATTGATTGATACAGGCTGTAAGAAGTTCTGCAGCTATTCCCTTATTGATTGGTGTGATATGACATTCGTTTTCATTAGCGAGGTTAGGTGTCAGTAATAGGAGCGTTTTCCGGTCTAATCGTCAGTGGCACATAATGTGATTTCACGGCGATGATTTCGATCTGGCGGCTATTAATCTGATCTCGTTCGCAGATAAAGTGGCTTTGGCACACGTGATAAAATCACTTTATCTGAACCAGAAATGCGCGATGAGTGCGAGTTTGGCCGCCGATAAGTGCAATCCTCTACACGTATGGATCAGTTTTGAATTGAGCGTTTCAAAAAACCGCTCGACCTTCCCCTTATAGCGTGGCTTTCGTTTCGGGTTGTATTCAATAGAAATTCCAAGCTGACTTAAGGCATCAAGCAAATTCTGTGAGTGGAACTCCAAACCATTGTCGACAACCAAAACAACGATCATGCCCAAACAAGGCCACTCATGTTCGATGTCAGCTTCTATTTCATTGCCGCTTTGGGCATTGAATTCATCAACAACGCTTTTTATGAACTTGTCCTTAGGACTTATCGCATTTCTCAAGCACCTCATGATTGAGCGATAGGAGGGTGGTTCAGGGCTTATATCAAACCCGACCACCATGCGGCTGTAGCTGTCTAAGGCTAGCGTCACCCAGACGCGCCCCATCACATCACCGTTTGGGTAGACAACCAATAAGTCTACCAAGTGGTGATCTATCTCGACCCTCTCCAAGGCATAACTCGTAATAACTCCCGAACCGACAGGACCAAACTTTTGCTCTGCCACCTGCTGGCCATGATGGGCTACAAGCACCTCATAGGGGTCCAGTTTGCTGAGGTACCTATAAATTGTCCGACGGCTGGGAGCTTTTAACTTCATGCCAACCGACGCAGTCTGATTTTCCCTTTTTATTCGTCGACAGATAGCCCGATAAATCTCCGTTCCGGTACTGTATTCCGGCTTCAAATACCGTTCATGCACAATTTCCCAAACGATACTTTCAAGTCGGTTGTCAAAACGCATCTTGTCCGGGCCCTTGAAGCAATTTCTAGGCAACAAGGCACGAATATCCTTCCCGCCGGAAATCCAGGATTTGTACCAGCGCATTAGGGTCCGTTTGGAGGGAATGTTTTCACAACCGTCTTGATCGCAACGCCGAACTACACAGCTAACTGCCTGATTAAGATTGCTTGCACCTGACGCCCCATCCACCTGCCTGACAAATGCGAGTCTGGCTCGAGCTTCTGTTCGCTCCTGATCACTAAAAGAGTCAAATGAGACCAACTGATGCTGAGCATAATTGGTAAAGTCGCTCAAAATCTCCGCTTCACCGTCAAATACTGCCTGTGCAATCTCTTTAGACGGTATCAGCAGCGGCTCGCCCGTATCCAGACTACTGAGATGAACGTCTTGGTTTTCGGTCAAAGTCACGACCTTATACTGCGCACCTTGAAACGCTAGGCGAGAGCCTTCAGGAAGATGAATTCTTGTCATTTCCTTCCTCCCTCGTCCACGAGTTCGACAGAGGACATCCTCCCGATCTTTTCATCCAGATTGAGCTTAAGTTGTCCCGTTGCGACCAGTGTCAAAGCGTCATCAAGGGTCGCCTCTTCACCCATGATTTCCACCACATCCTGAATCAGGAAACTTCCTGCGCTCTCGGAATAGGACCTGAACCTACTCGCATCGAACTCTGGGGAAGCACTCAAGCGGTGAGGACTAAGGGACCTGACGTTCGAACTTCTTGGTTCCCGCCGAATGTCATCTTCCGTCCAAATCTCGAACTGATAGCCTTTTTCGGCTAATACCGTTTCGATAACCGGAAACCGTTTCAAATTCTCCGGCTTCCCAAGATCGCGCTTGGGCTTGACCTCAATCACTGTCCGACCGAAGTCACCAGTGATCAAGATGTCCGGAAAATACACTCTCTCCCGACCATCAAACTGGTAGTTCAATTTGAATGGCTGCACCGCAATATCATCAACTTCGGGAATGAGATCGAGAATGATGAGGGCATCTCTCTCAAGCTGAGATTCCCAGGGAAGTAGACGTTTGACCTTACGGCTGTAGTAAAGACCGTGCACTCGCCCTTTGCTGCGGCTTACAACTTGGCGTACCGGTTTCATAATAAGTTTCTCCTTCGCATGATGCAGGCAAAGCTCACCCGTGGCGTGCTGACACGCAGTGCTTGCCTTGGATTTGGCAACGTGCTAAAGGAGGAGGTGCAAACTAGCTCGCTTTAGCGACGTAATTGACCGGTTCAGTTCTCTGGATCGGTTTTTTGCGTTTTGGGGCCTCCCTTTACGGATTTATTTCGAGCTTCATAATCCTGCCACAGGCATTTTTGTCAACTTGCCCTCAAAGCAGAAAACATACCAATGGTTGCATAGTATTTTTTGTAAATACTGCCGATTCTGCATTACCCATCCACGTCGATTCTGTATTTTCCAAATCCGTTTTACAGAATTCTCCTTAGTACAGACTCATTTTTTTGTATTAAAATTAGGATTATATCAGTTCTCTGGAAGTCCTCTAACAATGGTACGCCCTTCAACAAACAACTGACAATTTTATGTATTTCCGAAATACAAATCCAAATTCTGTATCCATTTTCATAACAAATAATTCAACCTTAAATTTAATTTCGATTTGAAATGAAGTGGTCAAAGTAGCCTGTTGCAGGCTAAGCCAGCCTGGAAAAAACCTGATGCCGATTGAGTAACTTATAAGACTCGGGGCTGTTTTCTTAATTTATGCTCGGGCTGGGGCAACATATGGCCGACCAGGTCAAACTCCAGGCGCGAATTCCTGGTCGGCGTGAACAACAAACCAGCTAATTGCTGTTTCGATGATGCTCTAGACATAGGTAAGAAGAAGCTGCCGCCGTAGTGCGAAATCGTTGTCAACTTCTTGGCACAAATGACAGCTTTTGTGGCACGAATGACAACTTTTGTGGCACGTGACATGGTGAGATTACGGCAATCGTTTCGGGAGTGATTTTGTCCGTTAATTGAGGTTTCCGGACAAAAGGTTGTAGTTAAAGCTTTTGGATAATCTCCAGGAATTCTGATTCTGGATATTGGGAAACATGAATGAAATTCGCGCCGTGAGATTCCACGTAGTCATGTATCTCGTCGCTCGCATGTCCCCGATATTGGGGGGGATCACTGGCATTTGCGACGAAGTTATACGCACTTGTCGCGCAAACCAAATCTCGATGAAAGTCTAGGCGTGAGCCGTGATGGGATAAAACCAAAGTGGAAATATTCTGAAGATATCGGTGATAATAATGCATCCACTTGGTTCGATATGCTTCGTTTCTGAAAGGTGCGTCACCAGTAGCTAACCACCCCACAGGGCACGCATCCAGATTAGAATGTGGCCAGTGAGTGAGTAGGAAGGTTTGAAACTTTGGAGTTGCAGGATTGAACGGTGACATTGGTCCAGAATACAGGGACATTGACACATGGTTGTGGGTGCTTCTTGCTCTGCTCGGCTTAAATCGACCATAAGCTCTTTTGAGCCTCATGCGTTGACGGCGATCTTTCAGGCTAGTGGCAAGGTCTTCGGAACGTATGCGCCTCTTTGTCGTTTTGCTGCCAAAAAGAATCGCTCGAACCTCACGCTGAAAGTCTGCCAGTTTGACAGAAGGTTCACTTGAGACGTAGGGAATCAATACCCAGTCAATGGAAGAACTTGGATGTGAAATTCCAAGACAGGAACCTGGTGCGAGATCGGAGAGCTCCGCTTGGGCAGATTTTTGTTTTCGTACTTGTTTCAGCTTGTTTTTATCGACTTTTAAGCTGAAGCCTAGTTCATCTCTCTCCCCAGCGTCACGCGGCGGTTCTTCAGGTGCTCGCATATCATCATCGCTGTTGCCTCTGGCACGAATTACGCGGCCAACTCCACGTTTGCCAAACCAAACATCTGGTTCAAGGCATGCCTCAATGTGATTTAGGTTGGTACCAGTTTCAGCCTCAATACGAAAAATATCAGCGAGGTTTACTTGCTGATCAATATAGGGAATTAAGACGGTATCGACACTTATATGTGTCAGTAATTGATCCAGTCCCTGCACATGATCATTATCCAAGTGCGAGAGGACAAGAAGATCAATTTTTTCGTAATTATTTACATACCAATCTATAGATTGCTGGAGAGCGTCATTCTGTGTTGCTCCGCAATCATACACGATGGTGAACTTTTCCGTTCTTGAACTGCGGATTCTGATTTCAGAAGTATGAAAACCGCCCTGACCAACAGGGTGTTGGCATCGGATAACCTGAGTTGGCAATTGTGCCTCCCACTAAAAATATACAGAAGAAATTACACTCCGGTGTAAGAGGTTTATTTCAACTTTAGGCGCTGGCTGTCACGTAGCGCTTATGTCTGGGATGATCAGAAAGGAATCTCATCATCCAAGTCATCAACAATTGCTTTTTGTCCTGTTGCGGACTGTGGTCCCTCATTTGGAGTTTCGATTGCAGGCAATTGGGGCACTGGATTCTGGGCCCGGAAAGAATCGAGGAAGGGTTGACGGTCATTCAGTCGAACAAGAACGGGATTTTCACAAGACGAAGCTTTGCCAAAAATCACGGCATGACGGGCTTCAAGACTAGGTAATATACCGGCATAATCACGGCCGATATAGTTGGAGAGAAACTCCTTGCCGGTATCGTCAAATGTGCGCATCGCGAAGATTGTGTTGCATTGATTGAGAATGGTTTTGGTTACGTTGGCGGTACGCTGGGTGATGAGCAGACATCCAAGGCCGTATTTTCGTCCCTGCAGAATTGCGCGAGCACTTCGCGCCGTTGCCGCCTTGTCACCCTCAGCTACGACCGAATTCCATTCCGGGACAAGCGAGTGTGCTTCCTCGTAAACCAGACAAAGCCGACCTTGGTCAGCCATTCCCAGTTCCTGGCACACTTCAAGAGCGGCATCCGAAAAAATCGCGGTAATTTCAGTTGGTGTCAGCGTGGCCCAGTTTGCATCGCCCTGATACATGCGGCCAGCTTGCCGAGTAACTTCAAATTGTGCCGGATTGAGAACACGTAAACTCCTTGGGTTTTCCGGCAGAAGGAATTCGCGTAGTTGCTCTGTAACCTTTGCTCGAAATGCGGGATGGCTTCCGCCTTGCTCTTGATTCTGGTGAGCTACGCCGCCGCGCCCTGCGTTCATCAGTTCTTGATGTTGCTGACCTTCGTAGGTCGCATCAATAAATTCCGACAGCAATGTCGCATATTGGTTGGTCAAGTCTAAGCAAATGACCTTGATGCCGTCGGCAATCATGCGCTCGACCAGTTCGATCGATAGATAGCTCTTGCCGATGCCGAGGATACCGAGAATGGCAGTGTTGTGGGTGACGGCTTCGGAGATGTTTACGCCAACGCCAAAATTGGTGTCGGGAAAATGTCCGACCACGTTTGGAGAGATGTTTTGGTCCGTGGTTTCCAGCAGAAAGACCGGCGCATTGATCCGTGGCAGCCATTTTACCGGTATGAATTTGCCGGCATCACTATCCCATCGACCAATCTTGCGGGCCTTGGCACGGGCATAGCCATAAGTGTTTTTCTGCTGAACAATGTCTTCGCGCGTCAAACCGTCAATGATCTGAAAAATGACGCTATGGTTGCCAATTTTTGACTCAACCAGTCGCCCTTCGGCAAGATCAGTGTCTTCGATGACTTCAAACAGAAGGTACTCGAGATTGGCATCGCTTACGACGATGCCGCAAAGTCGTTCAATCTGTGCGATTTCATCGATGTCAGCTAGCGCGTCAGGTGCAGCAGAAACAGCAAGTGCTGTGCCTGAAGTGTGGTTTTTCGTCAGATTTTTCAGGTTGTTTTGGAGGCCTTTGGGCAGTTCTACCGTCAGAGATCTAAGCAAAATTCCTTCGTCACGCCCGACATAGTTCAAGGCAACGCCCAGCATCCAGGGTCCATTATTGTCGGCGATAATCATGGGTGTGCCACGAGAAACTCTGGTGTCTCCGCTTTGACGTATCAGAACGATGTTGGGGGACTGATAGGCTGCAATTTCGCCAACAACATCATTGGTTGTCAGAACGTGCCATTGCTGAGCAGTCCAATCACAAAAATCCAAAACCGACTCAACCGGCCTCAGCACCACGATCACCGCCCAGGCAGTCAGAATGATTGGTGCTTCATAAGGTTGCGAACGGTGGAAAATCCAGACGCAGATCAGAATGACAATCGTGAAGAGGACAACCGGGCTTCCCAAACTGCGCACAGCGTTGTCGAGCATCCGCACCCAGGGGCGGTTTTCTGATCCGCTGGAAGGTCTGAGGAGCAGCACTCCTACAGAGGTGATAAAAATGACAACGCATAGCGCGATAGTCGATGTTAGTAGCGTTGCATCAAGGCTGTCCTGTTCAACGACAAGAGATCCCGCAAATAAAGCTGCTCCTGCCATAAAAGCATTGGTTGCTGCATCGGCAGGTGGTGTGAAGTGCGGATTGAGCAGACGGCTGCCAACTAGCAGACTGGCAAAGCCGCTATAGAGCCAAATGGCATTCTGATTGGGGGTAAAGCCGGTTGAAATAAACAGATGCTGTAAATATGCGAGAAACGCGCCGTATAGAATAAGGCTGAAGACCCGATTTCGTGTTTTGCGCCGAGTTGCTTCTGCCATTCTCTAAATCCCCCAAAACTGTTGAATATTAGACGGCCATAAGAACTTGGGCGTCAAGATTATCCAGAGAGCTTAGGATGATTTCGCGTTTGCATAGGTATCCTGCTCGCAAGAGCAGTAATCAGGTACTTATTGAAGTCCGAGACCTGACCATAGCTCTGTCTGTGTCGATCACAAAAGCTGCTGTGGTGATCATCTCTTGGTGGTCGTACCCTGCGATCTTTGGGCGAACTTCAAAGAAGGATCCAATGCGAACATGGTGTTGGTTTCGGCTCGCAGTGGCTATTTTGGCGTATCAACATGCCATGTAAGCGTCAAACTCATCCATTGTGGTAATGATTTTCGCCACTCGGCCGTCAACCGTTACAATATGCATCTGCATGCCATCGTTTTCGATGCTGGCACAGGCTGCCTCCCTAATTTGCCACAACTCTGCCTCAGCAACACGAACCGCATCCCGCGCTTCATACATCTTTTGCTTGGCGTCCGTGATGATGTCCCAAGAAACCTCCAGGTTTTGGGGGCTGGGTATGTATTCTTCGTTTTCTTCTTGCATGTAAAGCTCCATGTTTGGTTCTTGATATATCGGTAATCATCAGGACAAATTTTATCCCGATATGGTTCCATATCTTGCAAGATCCTTGTTTGCACAAGGGATATCCAGAAAAAATCTAGGATGAATGGGAACGAAGTCCAAAGGCGTGCAATAAAAAGAATGGCGCCCAGCTTGTAGCGGACGCCATTCTCAAGTTTGTCTCGGAGCGTAAGGATGGATCATTTGATCCGGTGAGTCATTATCTACGCATTTCACCAGAGCATATTAGACCCTAATCGAAGGTCCGGCCCAAAGAAGCCCGTTTAATGCCATCACGCAACCTGAGGGATAGGTTCTTCACGTTTTAGATCATCAGGGTCGAGTTTGTTTTCTTGGTCTGTACGTTTGCTGTCAAAAGCATACAAACTCGTGATCTTCTGTCCGTTCCATGAAAACCGATAATGCTCCATCTGTGTCGCCCGATCAGCAACAGCATCCCTCTGTAGCACGACCAACCTTGTGCCTGTTGGTCGTTCCGGCGAGTGGAACAGAACCCCATGAACATTTGCCTCTTCGCTCTTTTCCATATCTCGCAATCGTTGAAGGATACTTGCGCCAATATTGCGACGTTCTGATCTAGCCAGATTGAGTGACAGCATGCGGGCATCCAGAAAGCGCCCGATCACAGGTCTTCCCAGCATCCGCATGTCTAGGCCAATCGGCTTCTCCGACGTGCGTCCAAGAAAAATTTCCCGCTTCTTGACGGAAACTGCAAGGGCAGTCTGCCTGTCGGTGGAAAGTTCCAAGCACCTGATCGATTTATCAAATAGCCAGGTTCCTTCTGGATTTGGATAAGCGAATGGTGCGTGGTTCCAGTTCTGGAGTTTGGGAGACGTCTCGTCGAGTGAATGGCCGCTGAGCGAAATCAGCTTCTCCCGTTCCTTGAGCCTCGGGTTGGTCATGCTTTCGAGCTTTACGAATTGCTCGTCATTGCCGTTGGCAATCCGCCCGTAAATTGGAACGGGCGGAAAACGGGAAGGAATCAGGAGATAACCGGTTTCGTTGATGTCTCGAACGGGGAACTCATCCACCTCGCTGCGCATCTACATACTCTCTTACTTTGTAGATATCGATGACTTGACCACCAAGCATTACTTCAAGCGCAGTGTTGCCATCGAAAAATTCATTCTCGGTTTTAATCCACTTGTCGGCAGCCTGCGGGTCCGGCAGCAGAATTTCGAGCGCTTTATAGATGCTCAGCAAGTGAGATATGCGTTCCGTGGTGTCGTTTGGCAGATTGCCTCCTTCTTTCTTCCACTTGAAAAACGTTGATCTGGCTGGCGAACCCAGAAGTTTGATCTGTTCGTCTGTGGAGAGCTCCCAAGTTTCGGCCAGGCTGGAAAAGGCGTCGATTGCAGACGACCGATCAACACTCCCTGCATCCGTTTCGCGCACAGGGTTAGAGCGTGTCATGCATAGGCTCCTAAAAATAGTTTATATTTGGACTTGCGAATCCATTTAGTCCAGATCTATACTGGTCTATATCGAGACGCTTTCATGATTCTAGTCCATGAAAGGTAAATTGCAAGTAAATCCGCCGATTCAGGAATGACGCGAAGGAGTTTGATTATGAGTGCTGTTGTTGAAGATGTCCGCGTAGGGTCCGATAAAGGGCGTAAACCCAAAGATAAAGGGTCCTACGAAATCCTTGTTGGCGATGCTGACCTCAATTTTAGGCAGTTCGTTCTCGATGATCCGATTCCGACGGGTCGTCAGGTCATCGAGGCCACCGGTATGCGTAAAGCCGAAGAACGGTTGGTATTTCAGGTTCTGAAGAATGGTGAGCTTGAAGAGCTTCGACTTGAAGAGACCGTCGATCTTCGTGAGGCTGGGGTTGAGCGGTTTCTCATCTTCACCAGCGCTGAGTCTTTTCGAATTGATCTTGATGGCAAACGCCTTGAATGGGGGCAGGCCGTCGTGAGTGGTCGTGTGCTCAAGCGTCTCGCGGGTGTAGATCCTGCCAAATACTCTGTGTGGCAGGAAATTCGGGGCGCAGAGGATCGTTTGATTGCAGACAATGATCTCGTACGCCTAGATCACGCGGGACTGGAACGTTTCTTCACCGGTGTTTCAGATACCACGGAAGGATCAAACTGATGTCCTTCTTGCCTTCGAAAGATCGTCGTTATCTTGCGGACCGTGACGTTTCCTTCCACGAAGTTGTGGAAGGAAACAAGAAAGGAGTGGTTCTTGAAAACTTCTTGCTGCCGGCAGGGAAATACCAAACAGCAAGTGCTGATATCCTGATCATGTTACCGCCAGCCTATCCGGATGCTCCTCCTGATATGTTCTACGCATTTCCGCATCTGCAATTAGTTGCGAGCCACCGGCAACCTAATTGCACAAATGTTCGCATTAACTTTGATCGGAAAAGCTGGCAACGCTGGTCGCGACACAATGACCAGTGGCGACCTGGGGTCGATGGGCTTTGGACAATGGTAAAGCGCATTGAACAAGCGCTGGAGGTGGCAGCGTGACAAATTGTGACCTGATCTTTCAGCAAGTTCACCGAGAACAGCTCTGCCAGCTGTTGGCCAGTAGGAAAGGTGAAGAACGGGCTGCATATATGCTGTTTGGTATCAGCGATATTGCTAAAGACCCATGGCAACTGACCCGCCGGGTTCGCTATACCTCATATGAAGTCATCCCAATTCCAGAAGAGGACTATGTTTCCGCAAGTCGGAGGCATGTCACTTGGAAGACCAACTCCTTTGTAAAGCTTTGTCAGCGTGCAAAACAGGACGGTTTGGTCGTGGCTATTGCTCACAACCATCCAGCCTGCACAGACGCATTCTCAGACCAAGATGATCAAAATGAACGTGATCTCTATCAGTTGATGGTCAATCGTAACGGCGGTGAACATCCGTTGGTTAGCGTGCTGCAGGTTGGCAAAGATACGATCCGGGCCCGAGTGTGGAACGGTCCTAGCGTGCCTGACGACTGTCAACGGATCAGTTTCATTGGTTCCGGTATTGAAGTCTCGACGATACAACGAGATCGGCCGAAAGCGTTTCTTGATCGTCAGGCGTTGGCATTTGGTGAAGATGTCAACGCTGCGCTCAGGGATTTAAGAGTGGGTGTAGTCGGATGTGGCGGGACAGGCAGTCCTGTTGTTCATCTTCTGGCCCGTCTTGGGGTGGGTCGGATCGTGGTTCTCGATGACGATATCGTAGAGACGACCAACCTCAACAGGTTACAAGGTGCAACCATTGATGACGCCAACGAAAAGACGCCAAAAGTTGATGTGATGGTGCGCGAAGTTAACCGAATGGGATTGGGCGTTCAGGTCGCTTCAATCAGGGGTTGGGTGAATACGCCTGAGGCGCGTGACGCACTAAAATCTTGTGACGTCATATTTGGATGTACTGATGATCATTCAGGGCGCTTGTTTTTGAACCGCTTTGCCCTGTTCTATCTGATTCCGGTCATCGATACTGGACTGGTCTTAATGCCAAATGAGTCGGGAGCGCCTGGGTTACAAGAAATGGCGGCTAGGGTTTCTGTTTTGGCGCCCAGTGCACCGTGTCTTGTGTGTCGTAAGACAGTGAATGTCACACGTGCACGGGAAGAAGATCTTCGTCGACATTCTCCGGAAGAATACGAGGCCTTAAAGAACGAAGCCTATGTTCGGGGAAGTGGCAATCCGGCGCCTGCGGTTGTGACTTTTACGACCGAAGCCGCAACGATGGCAGTGAACGAATTATTGCAAGGCTTGGTGGACTTTCGCGCAGAGGGTCGGTGGGCGTGGCAAAGATATCGTCGACTTGACCGAGCAACAGAACGGGTACAAGGAGCAAAGGCGATACCTGGTTGTGGCATATGTGCGGATCCGACAATTTGGGGTCGTGCAGATATTGAACCTTTTCTTGATCGGACCGGATGATGGGAATCTTAATCAATCTAGTACGCAAGTTTCTGGAGGCCTTCCACTTTGTTACTTGCAGTGATGTGACAGTACGCTTTGTTTCGCGTCACCCGAACCCGGAACAGATAAGATCCGGTGAGATGTTGATTGTCCGAGACAAGATCGACAAATGGTTGTGCTTCCATTGCCCGGATGGATGTGGAGAAATAATCAAATTGCCACTCAATCCGAGACAGCGACCACGGTGGGGAGTTTCAAGCGATTGGCTGAGACGACCAACAGTCAATCCGTCTGTGCGGCAGACGTCAGGGTGCAAAAGTCATTTTTGGGTCCGGAAAGGAAAAATCGATTGGTGCGGAGATAGTGGAAATAGCGCCTGAGCTGAGATCTAGAAGTTGAATTTAGTTTACCAGAATCAGAAAATTTAACTTGAATCTCGAAAGGATATTGCGTGGACGTTTACGAAAATATTGTTATTGGAGGTTTCATTTATACACTCGGGTTTTGTGCAGGTCGAAGAGCCCTACCTCCACCAACGAATATTAATTTGTTGCAGCAAACTCCGATGGACCAATCATTGGCAGATGTTCTGATCGGTATGCCAAACGTTTACCATCTGATTGAATTCAAACGTAGGGCCAGTAGAAGTCAGAAGGAAACGGACAAACGCCGTTTCCTCGAACGATATCTGAGCGTCCATGATCGGCGTTTCTGTAACATCTCGCGGGCAACCCATCTTTATATCGAAAACGATCTGCGCAGTGGCAGCCTTGAAGTATTCTGTGCGCCATACCTTGACTTTGTAACAGGCCTCAAAAAAACCACCTTGGATTTGATCGCAAATACGATTTTGGACGGGGTGCAAGTGACGGACTTGCGAATTTCAGGCAAGGAGTGTTGCGATTATCTTGAGCTTGTTCAGCAGGCATACAAGGGAATGTACAAAGCTAGTGGTTCGGCTGGGGATAGCGGCGGTTTTATAATTGTTGGCGGTGCGTCAACCGGTGAGATTCAGTTTCAGGCGTTACCTGACATTCGACAATTTGCAATGACAGGTCGTGAGCTTCAGCGATTACATCAAGACCAACGTCGCGATCTGGATCAAAAGATTGATACCAGCAAAACTCGCTCACGAGTGAATGAACGGGAGCGATCGCAAGATAGAACAATTTCGCGCGGCTTAAGTATGTAGGGGTTAGCAGATGAATGAATTCTCAAAGAGCTCAACTGAGTTCGAAGAAGCGTTGCGGGTTTTTTACGGCTTGATGGAGAAGGCTGAAAATGACCGGGAAATCTCTTTGAAAGCGGCAAATGACTTGCGGAAAGCGGTTGAGCGGTTTGAAGAAACAACCCGAACCAGTTTAGCTATTGCAGCACTAGAGCGCGCGATGAAACCTATCGCCCGTGACATTGGGACAAGTGTGAAATCCGATATCTCGGCAATGTATAAAGAAGCGGAAAAAGCTAAGGAATGTGCAGAAGCTGTCACTACCAACATGACTCAAAAAGCGCGAAAAGTCCTATGGCCGATCCTTGGCGTTCAGGCGATGCTGATTGTGCTAATCTTGACTCTGATTACGGTAGGATATTTTTATTTTAGTCCGCTCTTCGGTTTGGAAGCCAAGCGGGCGGAATATGCACAACTGGCGCAGAATGTTGAGTTACTGGAGTTAGTTGAGAACAGCAGCGTTCGGCCATGTAGCACGAAGGAAGGTCAGCGCTTTCTCTGCACAAAAATATACAGGAATGGTAGTGCCGACAATCAAGTGTATTATGTTCAGCCTTACTAAAGTTCCCAGCAGCAAAGTTGCTTTGTTAAACCGGTCACACCAACGTTCAGCAATGGCCTGATCTGGTACGAGGGCTATGTATGTGCACCATTTAATCGCGCGACAAATTTTCCAAGGATGGTCAGTGCGGGCCCACCGAGTTTTCGTTCAATCAAATTCAACTGCGCCAGCTCTTTGAGAATATTCTCGGGAACTCGCTTTTTCATCAGCCCTGAAGCCAATCCGACAATGGCCATCTTCTTGTTCTTCAGAAAGTTTGGCGTTCACTCTTGCGGCCTCTCGCGCGAAGTGTGCAATGGCGCGACGGCGTCGCTCTTCATTGTTCATGTCTACCTCGTGTTTCCTAGAGTGTGAGACCTGTCGCTTTTGATATCTCCTGTTTCAGATAACCAATGGCGATGGTCGAGAGAATCTCCAAGGTCACATATCCACCGGCCTCGGCCACTTTGCTTCTGGTCTTGGACCAGATCGTCTCATTGCGAAGTGCTTGTGTGAAGTCATGCCCTGCCGAAGTCAGGCGATAGGCGTTGTCATTGACCCGTGCAAGAAAGCCGCAATCACAAAGTAATTCCAGGTGATGGTTTTGCTTCTTGAGCTCTGCCGAAGCGCTGAGTGGTCGGCGTGTAATAAAAACAATATCTGGACTGTCCTCTATCTCCATTAGGAGATCACGCAAGTAGCTGTCATCCCGATGCATGGAATCCCTCCTGCCAACGAACAAATTGAGCACCATCCTGGACGCAATACGCGCATGCGACGACGTTACATTACGAGAATCTTATACCCTTTTTGCTGCCCATCCATAACATACGACATGACTCAAAATGCCGCAGGTATTTCCCGACTAATGAGTCTCATCCACGAAAAAGGGAATCTCAAATTAAAAAACGAGTCTCAAAGATGAAAACGGGAGTCTCATTGAAAAAAATGGAGTGGATACCAAACCATTGAAAAAATGGACTTCTACTTTTTCTCGAAGAATTTTCATGTAATCAGAATTTTCATGCGGTTTCCGAAATGCGTGAAACTTGATGAGTGCATCCTGGGAGCTTGATGCGTCAAAATCTTGAGGTATTCTTCAATCTAGGGCAGAATTCAGCTCGCTTCTTCCCTTGGAGCAGTCCCATGAATCGGCCTAGTACAGAGCAGTCCTACCTTCTTAGTCTGGCGGCCTCGGCCGGCGATCTTGTCGACACTGCATTGGCAACATCTACGCGTCGAAGATACCAAGCTGCTTGGAAACGATATCAGGATTGGTGCAGGTTGCACGGCTTGGTACAGAGCGCTCCTTCGGCCAAGACAATCGGTCTGTTTCTCACAGAGCGTTCCCGGATAGTAGGCATGTCGGCTCTGACACAAGACCTCTCGGCGATCCGGCATCATCTAAGACTTTCCGGGTGCGCGGTAAGGGACGATCGCGAGCTTTTGGCTCGCCTCCTGAAAGGGTGTCGGCGCGCAAAAAAGAATATCAATCGACCTAAACGCAAAATCGAACCTGACACGCTTCTCCGAGCGTTGGAACTTATTCCCCAAACCCTGAAGGGTCGACGGGATCGTGCGATGTTACTGACTGGTTTTGCTAGCGCGATGCGTCGATCGGAGTTGGTCTGCTTGGAATGGAGTAACATCCGATTTGAGGAAGAGGGGTTCTGTATCACCACTGGTTGGAGCAAATCAGGTAAAGCGATTGATGGCTGTTTTGTTCCCAGAGTTTCTTCACCATTGTGTGCATGGTCAGTGCTAAGCGGATTACGTGGTGAGCTCTCAGACAGTAGCCAATTCTGCTTTCCTCGAATTGCGGCTCATGCTCCCACCATGCAGCACGTTTCCGACCGATATCTTTACCGCCTCATAAAGCATCTGATGGCCGAGCTTGGAGCTCCTCACGAAGAGTATGGTGCTCATTCATTGCGGCGGGGGTTTATTACCGCAGCTCATCATGCCGGCGTTGTGAACGGCGATATTCTCAATGTCACGCACCATCGCACCGAAAGGGGTCTCATGCCATACATTGCTGGCGTCGATGGCAATGCTTACCGGAAAGTCATCGCAAGTCTTGGAGCAGGTTTCGATCAAGATGAAAGAGGCTAGTGCCGAACTTAAAAGCATTCCTGCGTATGTCGCGAGAGAATTTGAACACCCGCAATATCTGCTCGATTTTGTGGGGGTCGGACATGACAGTATGTTGTCGGTCGAGGAAGGTTATGATTCTCAGCAGATTTGGTTGATTGCTCGAATTTTGGAAATCAATGAATCAGTTTTAACAGTCGAACACGATCTTTACGGATGGGCCAGATCAAACGCGCATACAGCAGTTCTGCGACGGTTTCCCATCAAGGATTTTTCGCAGGTCCGTGAGAGTCAACTTCTTTTCTACCACAGACAGATCCTACCCAAAGAACAGTCTTTGGTGACCTATAGGATGTGGGTTGACCCAGAATCTATAGAACATGTTTGGCTCCATCGCGAAACCAAGAATGATGTTCTGCTCTCGCGTTCATCACAGAGTAATAGAATTAATCAAGGGTGGATTGCACCTCGGTTTCGTGTGTCGTCTATCTTGAGACAGTCTGGTAATCGTAGCCACTATGGATCAGAGTTTAAGGAAAAAATTCTTCTAAGTCCCGGCGATCTTTTTTGGATCTATTTTCACAAATCACCTCTCTTGGTCCAGTATCTTCTGGAAGGAGCGACGAAGCCCGTATTGCCGCGATTTTTTCAGCGGCAACCAAAACAAGTTGGCCTAAGGTATGAGGCCGTACTGAATAAATGTGACAGTCTGACTTATATTCGTGCGGCTATAAATTTGGCGAACTTTCAGGTTTCGGGTGGAAGATCGAATGCCTACCTCAGTAAAACAGCTCAGATGCTCGTCGGTATTTTGTTTCGCGACGGGCGCGCATTCTCCGAATTTCCCCTACTCTTTCCGTTTACCGAACCGTTTATGATCGAGTTTCTGGGGCGTCGTGTGTTGACTTCAGAGCCAAAACTGGACCGTCCTCTAGATGAGGCGGCTGAAGGGCAATTAATCAATCGTCAGGCCATTCAAGCTGTTCAGATTATTTCAATTGAACCCAAACACTGTGTCACGCGACTTTATTTCTCAAGCAAGCAAAAAATTGCGAAGAGGTTTAGACCGAATAAAAACGGTCGAATTGATGTCCCGGTTTCTGGATTCTTTGGTGAGTCAATTCTGCGGAAAACGTTTAGGTGGACACCGCCACCCGAACTTGCGTTGAGAACCGCGCAAGTTGGCCCTCCCCTCCGTCCAGCCAGTTACAATCGACTCCCGACGGATCATCCAAAAGAGAGGTCGATTGGAAATGTGAATACGCCGGAAGAGCTAATTCGAGTATCTAGGACACTATTTGATCAGAAGGTAAAAGTTCCTTTCAAAAGAATACGGACGATCTTGGGTCAAGCTCCTCATTACGACTATCGTTTCCGAACATTTCAACTCCTTCCATCTAGCCCAAATGGAAACAGAGCTATCTTCACTACTTGGTTGGGCAGTAAGGTTGGCTTTCCAATCAGCCCGACCGCATCCGCACTTTTCTCACTGGTTGAGTCCACTTCAGCGCAGGTATGGACATTGGCTGCCGATTGGCTTCCAATGAGTCATGAATATCCGACGATCTCACTTGTTGAAATACCTGAGTGGTGGGGCACCCCGATCCTCGTACAGCCCCATAGCAAACGCCGACTTTGTGTCCTAATGGCAAGGTTGTACCTTCATAACGCGAATTACTATTTGTTCTGTGTCGAGCGGCGATCGCCGCCCCATTATTCTCCGTTGCGACTTGGAAACTTTTTGGTCAAGCCGGACGAAGAAATGTGGCTTGGTCAGGATGTTCTCTTGGATATTCTTTACACTGGCGTTCGGTCAAGTAATGGCGGTTGGCCTCGAACGGAAGAACTCGTAGAAGTAGCCGGATGCTATTCATACCCTGTCAGAAGAAAAGCTAAGAGCCGAGAAGGGGTAGGAGACGATCTTTTGCGTGCAATTAATAAACTGGATTATTGAGGTCATAATTGAGCAGTGCTGTACCCTCACGTAATTCGTGACATGGGTCATCAATCGGACGTAAGAAGTAGGATCGCCAACACTTGGCATTCGTGCCGCACGCGATAAGGCTCCAGGGCCAGTTGAAAATGAGCCGACCCACGAGTGCCATTAGTTGATGTCGAGTTTCGCAATCGAGAACGCCAATGTTGGGTTTTTCGCCTGGCATGTTGAGCCTCTCATAATCTCCACCCATCAATTTATGGACAGTATTCCGTAGCTCAGGTGCTCTGTGCCCTTGCCCTGTGCAGCAACGCATAAGTTCTGAGATCAATCGAAGCAATGCTTTCGGCGTATCCGATGGGGTGTCCCAGAAAATTGTCCCCGTTGTTATTGCTTGATCTATCCTCTGTTGTAGTCGGAAGGCATAGGAATCAATGTGAAAATTCGTCTTTGCGTCACGCCGGTCCATGCCGCATTTGTCGCACTTGTGGATCTCGCCGCGATGCAGGCAGACGGGTGCTTCGCAATTCCAACAGCGATCAAGCAGACGTTGGCGATGTTTTGTACAAACCGTAACGCAATTTAGGCGCCAAAACAGCTGATAGTAGCCCTCTTCCTTTAGGCACTGTGGACAATAGGTTTGGCCGAACTTCTTATGAAGTCTGTGAAATATCCCAAGGACGGTGATCTCTTGCTGCAACCCTGAGCCTGAAGTTTCCGGTAGCAAAAGCTTTTCGTAAAATGGAAAGGTGGTTGCGAGTGCTTTTGCTGGCGAAGTGCCCGTCAGTATCGCCATCTGACGGAGAATGTTTGAGTCTCCCAGGCGATCAGTATCCCTGTTCCATATCGGATAGAGGGGCCAGACCAGATCACAAAATGTTTGTAGATAAAGCCCATTCAAATGCGCCGTTCGGACAACCCAGCTCGATAGGCTTTCACCGCATTTTGGCCGTGGACGGACTGGTAAATAGCTCCTAGCCATGAGACTGCTTGGCCAAATCACGTAGCCTTGCTGCCTGAACGGACTTTGGAACAAAGCCAGTATCCCTGAAGTGAGCAACTGTAAGGCTTGGGGAGCCATCATCAAATGCAATGTAAGTTGCTTCTTTCAGAAAATCGATCATATCTCCCAAATTGCCCTCACCTACAGTGAGGATCATCTGTGCAATTTCCTCGTTCTTATAAAGGAATGAAGGTTCGGGTAACGGAATCAAGGATTCGATCATATAGAGAAGTTTTCGGTACTCCTCGCCGTCTTTCCATAGAGGCAAACTATAGGGGCGAAATCGGCTGGCTAATTGGGGGTCAGATGCAATGACCCGTGCTGCAGAGTCTATGCCAGCAGCAACAAAAGAGATGCGTAACTCATTGCTTAAAAATCGCAGCATGTTCAAAAACTCGTGCTGAGACCGAACACTGCAGCGGGCGACATTGTGAAACTCGTCAATGATGATTGAACGAAGACCGAGACTTTCGCATAAAGTAAGAGTTTGGATCTCAAGAACAGAAGTCGCGGCTGACTCTTTAAAGAGTGCCCCCAGACGTTTTAGCATCATGGAATAAAAACGTCGCAAATCGGGTCTGGGGGGCATGGTTATAAATATAACGGGAACATTGTTGGATTCAGCTTCGATATCCGTGATCGGCGGATGAGCTTTAAGCGCTCTTTCCAGAATCATCGTTTTTCCGTTGTTGCTCTTTCCAATCAGCAACATTGAAGGCATCCGATGACACGGAGGTTGTTTTACTGTGAGAGAAATCTCTCTCAACAAACGATCAGCATATTCGTAGGAAGTCCACTTTGGTTCCTTCATCCAAAGGGTTTTCTTTTCCGCATTTTCCGCGAGTAGCTGGAGGGTTCTTGGGTGCAGGTGAGATGTCATTCGAGATCAATCCCTGTCTGCAAAATCTTTGGATCGAACTCATAAACTGCTTTACGCCCTTCCGAGCGTCCGCCTTTGTCTCTATCCGCTTCCCGTGTAGTGGCGAGCTTATTACCATCAACGTGTTTGGCTCTTTCGCCGTTATTGATGGCTGGAACTGTAGAAGGGTTGTTGCTAGGCTGGAGTGCCTTTTGCCGTCTCTTGCGCTTGTGGTGCTTCGTTTCTTTGAGAGCTTTCTCGGTGTCCCGACGCATTTCAAGCAGGCTTTCCACAATCTGAGTCTCGTTCTCTAAAGCCCTTCCTGCACGCTCTGCTTCACGAGTAATGATGTTGTATTCATATTGGCTCATTGGTGGCAGGGATTTATCCCTGTAGACGAGCGGGTAATACTTCTGTTCGCTAGGCACATAGATGAACAGTTTGGAGATATCGCGTGGGTCATAGCGAACCGTGTAGCTTCTCTTCTCGCCCATATTGAGGAGGTGATCCAGGATTTCACCATCATACTCAATGTGATTGAAGCGAACGCCGTACTTCTGAACCGTTCTCGTAACCTGCGGTAGGAAATCCAACAAAAAGCGATCTGGGTCTTCAGGTTCTCTGCTTGTCTTGCCATATTTTTCGTACATTATCTGTAAACCTTGTTCGAACTTTGCCATCGGGGGCATGCCGATTTCGGTATGCACTTTGTTATGGTAGACGCCAGTAATGAAAAGAGCCCACCTTCGATCTAATTCGCTTAAAGTCAGGCATGCATCTTTTTCCGGGTTGTAGTCGGAATTCTTGTTTGGAGGGCTTCTTGTCGAACCTGGTTGCCCATGATTTTGCCGGTTCATGTTTCTGATCCAGCTTTCTACTGTGCCCCCAAAATTCGGTTGTCCTAAGGGTCTGAACAGAACGGATATTCCATATTCTTGGCAATCTCTGACAAACAGATTTCTCCTGAACTCTTTGGCATTATCGGTATGAATTATGCCGGGTAGTCCGTGCATTGGCCATGGAGCGCTAATACGGCGTTTAAGTAACCATTTGTCCTTCCTTAGGACAGCGTGTGTCAGACACATCGCAACGGAAAGAGTGCTGGGGTGTGCAAAGCTCACATAGTATCCGAGACATGCTCGGCTATAACAATCAATAGCGGTCGTTAAAAAGGCTCTTCCGATTACGCATCTGTTTTCTGGATCGACGAGATGTCTGTCGGTTGGTGTATGATCAATTTGAATGCATTGCAGCGGATACTCTGCGTACGGAAAGTGCCCTTGTTCCAGTTTATATTTTTCGTTCGCGTGCTTTACTGAAAACCGTTTGCTGCATACGGTTTTGGGCGCCACCGAAAGAATCCGTTTCCGAAATGCGGATATTGAAGGCAACGGGATATTCTTTAGTTGGCAATCTACACGTAACTCGTTGTACGCAGAGGCTAGCGTTGGTCTTCGTTTGTTTAGGTAATGTGTATCGATCGTGGACGTCATCAAGGCCTCTTGATCCTTAGTGAGCCGTCCAGTTCTAGGCATGGTCTTCTTGCTCGAATGCAAAAAACACGAGGTGTTTGGCTTCTTGATATATCGTTGGACCAGTCTGTAGAACGTAGCAGGTGAGACATGCAATTCTTCTGCATGTGCTTCAGCTTGGGCTCTGGTCTTCTGCTTGGTATCTAGCCACCGTTCGACACTAGTGCGAAATTGGCACGCCCTTTTCCATTCTTCGTCGGAAACCTTATCCCGCTTGTTATCGCTGGCAACTGGGGGATGACCTTGTTGCATCATGGCGTCAACCTGCGTTCTATTTCGATTCGGACCCGAAACATACCACATAATGGCTCAGTCGTCAGCAGGTGCCATATCGACCACCACTTTACTTAGAAATCTTGCCACATACTGACAAGGCTATTTTCAGTTACGAGCGACATCGGATCAGATGCGATTTGGCGGTTTGCCAGCATCCTTAGAACTTCAGAAAATACGAGGTTACTTGGGAAGTTTCCCAATTCTTGTTGAACGTTTTGAATCAGTTTAGGTCCGCCTGTCCGAAGAAGTGATGCAATGGCTGTTTCCAGCTTCGTATTTTCGGGATTGCGGCGAAATGGCATTAGCTGTTCGGCTCGATGCAGTTCCGGCGTTCTGATTTCGTCTTCGCTATAGACAGCAAATCTCCAGCCGCGCCGTTTTGCCCAACGTTGAGCGTGCTTGAATTTTCCTATGAGATCCGGCGATTTTGGGCCGTTAAGCTCAGAGGTGAATTTGACCTCGACAAAGATGCTTTCAAGATGAGTTGGTATGTTGTTATGGTAGACACGTCGCACGATATGGAAATCTGGGGTGTAAGACCTGAGGCGAAAGTCTTCGTCAAAATAACCAATCTTTATGGGTTGTGCATCGATAACACGCACACCTCTTCTCAGAGCCATGATTGTAATGAAGTCTCGCTCAAGGCGGCTTTCAAACTTTACGAAGCCACCTGTGCTATCGATAATGATGTTTCCAGTTGATGAAATCCTGCTCGGCGGAATTTCGCGCTGACTGATGGTGGTTTGGGAGGCTGCTGAAAGTACTTCGAATAAAGCGTCAGATTCCGAGGAAATTTTAGCGAGTCTCAGGTTATCGTGCTGAGTCTCATATTTAGAGAACCAGTCAGTCCATTGGTCGTTGATATCATTGGCCATAGCGAATCTCACATTTAGAAAACTTTTCCAGGGGGCCATCGGGTCAAGCCGGGCGAGATCTCACTGGCCCATAATGGTGTGCTGTTTTTGGATGAGTTGCCGGAATTTCAGCGCAATGTGCTTGATGCGCTGCGTCAGCCACTTGAAACTGGGCAGGTATCGGTTGCGCGCGCCAATGCGCATGTGACCTATCCGGCGCGTGTGCAATTGGTTGCGGCGATGAACCCGTGCCGGTGCGGCTATCTTGGTGATAACGAGCTGGCCTGCACCCGCGCCCCGCGCTGTGGCGAGGAATATCAGGCACGGCTTTCAGGGCCGCTTCTGGACCGGTTTGATATTCAGATCGAAGTACCGGCGGTCAAGCCCGAAGACCTTGATTTACCTGCCAAAGGCGAAACCAGTCAGGCGGTACGTGAACGGGTTTTTCTGGCCCGTGAATTACAAATGTTGCGATATAAAAACGAAGACATATCGACCAATGCGCTGGCCGATGGTGAAGTCCTGCAGGAGGCCGCCGCCCTTGATGCCGAGGGTCGCGGATTGCTTCAGGATGCAGCCCGCCAGATGAAGTTGTCAGCCCGCGGATATCACCGGATTTTGCGGGTGGCGCGTACGATTGCCGATCTGGCCGGAAGTGCGGCCGTCAAGCGCGGCCATATCGCCGAGGCGCTGAATTACCGCCAGATGGTCTATCGGCGCTAATCCACCGTCATTGGGGGACCCGGGTTTGATCAAATACGCGACAGGCCGTTCTGTTTGCGGATAATGTTGATCAGGCCGCGCAAGCCCGGGTGATTGTTGTGGCGGCTGCTGTAATACATGTGGAAGGGATCATCAGATGATGCATGGTCTTCCAGCACGATTTCAAGCTGTCCGCTGGCAAGGTCATCGGCAATGCGCGATTCCAGCAGATAGGCCAGTCCAAGCCCGGCCTTGGCGGCCGAGATCGTAGTCGCCGTGTCCTGAATGGTGATGTGGCCCGGCACGCGGTAGTTTTTCTGATCGGGGCCAGTGCCAAGTTCCCAGGGAAACGGTGAATTGTCGCCCAGAAGAAGCTGCAGGCATGTGTGATTGCGCAGGTCTTCGGGGGTTTCAGGTTTTCCGTGCTGGGCAAGATAGTCCGGTGCGCCGGCCACGACCCAGCGCTGGGGTCCGCTAAGTGCGACGGCAACCATGTCTTCGGGGACAAGATGGCCAAACCGGATGCCGGCATCATATCCTTCGGCGACAATGTCAATCGGCCGGTTTTCAACGATTATGCTGAGGCTGACATCGGGGAAGGTTTTGGCAAATTCCGGCAATGCCGGGGCGATCAGAAGGTGTGCGGCATCGGAAAAGGCGTTGATGCGGACCTCGCCAAAGCTGGCGGCACCAGGGGCATCAAGAGTCTGGAGTGCTTCATCAAGTTTGTCAAAGCCCTCGGCAAGCTTGGTTGCAAGGTCCTGGCCCAGCTCGGTTGCCACGATCGATCGGGTCGTTCGATTGATCAGCTTTACGCCAAGGCGGCTTTCGAGGCGGCGGATCGCGTGACTTGCCGCCGACGGCGAAAGCCCGAACTCGATCGCCGCAGCCTTGAAGCTCTGGCGGCGGACAATCGCCAGGAACAGGCGTAGATCGGCAAACTCTGCGCGGTCGATTCCAGCCAAGTTGAACTCCATTCACTTTGTGGATGATTTCAGTTCATGAAAAACCATACCACACGGGCCGGTGCAACAAGTAATCTGGCCAAAAGTCAGACAATTTAGCCGGAGGAATACGATGAGTGATATTCAGGCAGTCAGGATTCCAGACCTGATGTCGCGCCATGTTTTGGTAACCGGGGGCTCGACCGGGATCGGAGCCGAGATTGTCAGGGGGTTTGCCGCACAGGGTGCCAAGGTTGCCCTTCATTACAATGAAAGCGGTGATGCAGCACGCGCCCTTCAGGCAGAGTTTCCCGAGCATGTCGTAGCTGTTCAGGGCGATATGAGTGTAACCGGTATACCGACGAAAGTGGTCAGGGAAGCCGCCCGGATGCTTGGCGGGCTGGATGGCCTGATCAACAATGCCGGTGGCATGCTGGGCCGTGTGCCGACCACCGAGGTAGAGCCCGAGCATCTTGACCGTGTTTTTGCCCTCAATGGCAAATCGGTCTGGGAAGCCACGGTGGCGGCGTATCCTTACCTCAAAGCGTCGGAAAACGGTTTTGTCGTCAATACGACATCGATTGCCGCGCGCAATGGCGGCGGGGGTGGTGCTGTGCTGTATGCGGCGGCAAAATCCTTTGTCAGCAGCCTGACACGCGGACAGGCAAAGGAATTTGTGGCGGACGGCATTCGCGTGAATGCCGTTTCGCCGGGTCTTATCCAGACGCCATTTCATGACCGCTATACACCGGCCGATGTTCTTGCCGCGCAAAGCGCAACAGTACCGATGGGCCGCGTGGGCCGCCCGGATGAATGTGTCGGGGCGTTCCTGTTTCTCGCCTCGAACGCCATGGCGGGCTACATCACAGGCCAGATCATCGAGGTCAATGGCGGCCAGTTAATGCCTTAGGAGCACAAACAAATGAACTACAGAAAATTTGGGAAGACAGGGCGCACGGTCTCGGAAGTCGGTTTCGGTGCCTGGGCCATTGGTGGTGCGTGGGGCGATGTGTCAGAGGCTGACGCGCGGGCTGCCCTGCATGCCGCCCTTGATAACGGCACGACATTCATTGATACCGCCGACGTTTACGGTGATGGCCGTTCGGAAAAAATCATCGCCGATGTCATGAAAGAACGCGGTGGCGAACGTCCGTTCATCGCAACCAAGGCCGGACGTCGGCTCGATCCGCATGTGTCCGAGGGATACAACAAGCAGAACCTGACAGCCTTTGTTGAACGCAGCCTTAAGAACCTTGCGACGGATTGTCTTGATCTGGTGCAGCTTCATTGCCCGCCGACAGAGGTCTTCTATCGCCCGGATGTGTTCGAGGTGATGGAGGAGATGGTCACCGCCGGGAAAATCCGCAATTACGGTGTTTCGGTCGAGAAGGTCGAAGAAGGCCTCAAAGCCATCGAATATCCCGGTGTGGCGTCGGTTCAGATCATTTACAACATCTTCCGCCAACGCCCGTCGGGACTTTTCTTCCGCGAGGCAAAAGCGAAGAATGTCGGGGTGATTGTCCGTGTGCCGCTGGCATCCGGCCTTTTGACCGGCAAGATGACCAAGGACACCGCCTTTGCCGCAGACGACCACCGTGCGTTTAACCGCAACGGCGAGGCGTTTGACAAAGGCGAAACATTCGCCGGTGTGCCGTTTGACGTTGCGCTTGAAGCTGTCGAGGAAATCCGCCGACTGGTTCCGGACAACATCACCATGGCGCAGTTCGCCCTGCGCTGGATTTTGATGGAAGAAGCCGTTGGTGTTGTGATCCCGGGGGCAAAGAATGCAGCCCAGGCTGCGGCGAATGCGGCGGCAAGTGATGTGCCACCCCTGCCCTCAGAGGTGATCGGTGAATTGCGCAACATCTATGAGCAGCGCATCGCCCCGCACGTCCATCATTTGTGGTGATCAAACGCATCCATCGGTCTTAAAGGCTGATGAGGCAAATAAAGGGGCACCATGAAGTTGGTGCCCCTTTTTGCGTTTCAGGCGGATTTGCGGACTTCGCTTACGATTTCCGGGCGGCTTTTGCGTTCGATCTTATAGACCGACGAGGGCGGGACATTGCGCACCGTGGTGCCAATGCGCGTTGCCTGAAGATCAAGGCGGGCCAGGATGGCCTCTGGCACCGGGCAGCGCGGGCCATAGGTGAACTGGTAAAATGCGCCGTCTTCGCGCAGATATTCAAAACTGCCCGACAAGATGCCCATGATCTGGCGCGGTGACATCGACAGAAGCGGCAGGCCGCTAATCGCGCTTGCCAGTTCGCCGGCGCCAAACAGGCCCTTTTTGCCCAAACGACAGGCATCCATTTGCAGGATGCGGGCCCCGGGATAGCGTTCGGAAAGCAGGCGGGAGAAATCCGGTCCGGCTTCGATCAATGTCAGGTCATCTTCGCGCAAGCCGCGATCAAGAAGTGCACGGGTAAACACACCTGTCCCCGGTCCGAGTTCCAGAACCGGGGTGCTTTGGGTGTTGATTTCGGATGTGATCAGCCGCGCCAGCGCCGGGCTTGAGGGCGAAATGGCGGATATTTTTCTGGGATCGGTGACCCAGGCGCGAATGAAAGGCAAAAAGTCCGACATCGAATGAAATGCCCCACTTGGTAAAGGGATGGCGCATAAACTGCCTACCCTTTATGTCGCTTCGGGCGCTTATTTGTGTTCATTTTGCGAAATGCCACCCGGCAACGTGTCCATCTTGGAATGTGGGAACGTGCGAGGTGGCGCTCAACGCAATTGATTACGCAGCCCGATTACGGCGCAGAACATCAATGATTTCGGCCTTGTGCGGATCGGCATGAAATGCATCGGCCATGATCATCACACCCTTGGTGCCGTCATTGGCCTCGATCATGAACAGCGTTGCCTCGTCACCCGGATCGGTGCCTTGGTCGGTGCTGTTGGAATGGACAAGGCGCAGCTCGTCCGGGGTATAAAGCTTGCCGGTGCCGTCACTGCGTACACCGCCTTCCTCGGCCATGAAATGATGTTCAAAACCGTGTTCTTTGGCGTTTGCCTGAAGATCAGCCAAGGTCATTGCGGGCCTCCTCGATCAAAAATTGTCTGATACAGGCAAAACGCAAATTCTGGCTGCTTGTTCCGAAATCAGCTGTGCTTGCGGCGAAGACTGTCAATCAGATCGGCCTTGTTGCGGTCGGTATCAAAGCTGTTGGGCACAATCAGCATACCGCGCGTGCCATCGCTGGCCTCGATCATGTAAAGGGTGGCGTCATCGCCCGGGTCGGTTCCGGCATCGACAGCACGGGAATCGATGATGGTCAAATCATCGGCGCTATATTTCGCCTGTTTGCCATCGCATGTGACATGGTTTTCCGATGCGCTGAAAACATGCGAGAAGCCGCGTTCACGGGCCAGATCTTGTAATTCGCTCAAGTTCATGATGGTCCTCCGTTCGATGGATGCAGCCGTAAGGCCAACAATCATCAGACCCTATCACGAAATGCGCCCGGCGTATTTGCGTGTGCGCAATCTGGCAGAAAACAAGGCCTACTGGGGATCAAGAGCCATCTTCATGCCCTCGTGGCTGGCGACAAATCCAAGCCGTTCATAAAACCGATGGGCATCCTTGCGGGTTTTATCCGTGGTGAACTGTATCAACGCCGCGCCAAGTGATTTCGAAATCGAAATGGATTGCTTGATCAGTTTTTCGCCGATCTTCTGACCTCGGGCGGTACTTGCCACCCGCACCCCTTCGATCTGGGCGCGCAGTTGGCCGCGCCGCGACAATCCGGCGATCAGGGTCAGCTGCAAACAGCCGACAATGTCCGTGTCCTTGATGGCCAGAAGATATTTGTTGGGCAGCGCATCGGTTGACTGGGACGCCATGGCATCAAACGCGGCGTAATAGGCATCGGGAAGCGGATCGCCAAGTTCCTCGCGGGTTTTGCCTTTTTCATCATCGGCCAGAAGGGCAACGATGGCAGGCAAATCATCGCGGGTGGCATAGCGAAACGTGATGTCATGGGATTTTGTGGTGGTACTGGTGGTGGTGGCGTTTGACATTGCGGGATCCCTTTGCTGATGGCGCGCCATCATGGGCAAAGCCGGGGATCAAGGCAATATGGTAATGACGCCGCCTGTTTGTGCAGCAGGCGGCGTCATTGCCGGTAATGCGGGGTCCAAGGCCAAAGACCGGCACGGGGATGGGGAAATCATGCCAATATCAAACCAGGAACCCCGACAAGCAGGGTTTGTGAAGGTCAGGCAAGACCACCATTGGCACGGATGGTCTGACCATCAACCCAGCCGGAATCCGGTCCGGCGAGGAAGGACACGACACCGGCGATGTCGTCGGGTTCACCAAGCCGTTCAAGCGGCGGCATTTTGGAGAACTGGGCGATCTGCTCGTCCGTCTTGCCACTAAGGAACAGTTCGGTTGCCACCGGCCCGGGGGCGACGGCATTGACCGTGATCTGACGACCGCGCAGTTCCCTGGCGAAAACGCCCGTCATCGCCTCGACCGCGGCCTTGGTGGCGTTATAGATGGCATAGCCCGGCAGTTTGAGATGAAGAGCCGTGGTCGAGAAATTGATTACCCGGCCATGATCACGCAGATGCTTGGCCCCTTCGCGCAGCATATTGAAGGTGCCACGCACATTGATGTCCATCATCGCGTCATAGGTGGCGTCATCCATTTCGGCAATCGGGGTGGTCGTCATGACGCCGGCATTGTTGACGATGACATCAACCCCGCCAAATTCGGCGATTGTCTTGTCAAACAGGGCGGTGACCGCATCCGGGCGGGCGATGTCGGCCTTTACCGCGATCGCCTTGTGGCCTTGGGATTTCAGGCTTTCGGCCAGTTCCTCGGCGGCCTCGGCGGAGTTGGCATAGTTGATGACAACGGCAAAGCCATCCGCCGCCAGGCGCTTGGCGATTGCCACGCCAATGCCGCGTGACGCGCCGGTGATGATGGCCGTTCTGTTTTCACTGGCAGACATTCAAAGTCTCCTTGGTCTTGTGTGCAGGCGTTGAGTGCGATGGCGCCAATATGCCCAAGATGACTTTTCGGATAATTAGCCTATATTGGAATTAATTATTCGAATTTAGATAACAATAGGCGCCTGGATGGACCGGTTTGAGGAAATGCGCAATTTCGTGCGCGTGGTGGAGCGCAAAAGTTTTACCAAGGCGGCCAGCGATCTTTTGATCCCGCGTGCCACGATGACCAATTCCATCCAGCGACTGGAAGACCGGCTGGGCACCCGGTTGCTGGAACGCACGACGCGGATTGTCAATCCGACCCATGACGGGGAGGCCTATTATCAGCGCTGTGTCAGGATTCTCGCCGATCTTGAGGAAGCCGATGGCAGCTTTACCAATGCCGATCCCAAAGGATTGTTGCGGGTGAACCTGCAAGGCACGCTGGCGCGGACCTTTATCATCCCGGCCCTTGGTGATTTTCGGGGTCGCTATCCGGGGATCGAGCTGATGCTGGCCGATGGCGATCGGTTTGTCGATCTGGTGCATGAGGGCTTTGATTGCGTGCTGCGCAGTGGCGATCTGGCGAGTTCATCCATGATCGGGCGTAGGCTTGCCCTTTTGCATGAGGCCACTGTGGCCAGCCCGGATTACTTTGCGCGTGTTGGCATGCCTGAAACGATTGATGACCTTAAAGCGCAGGGTCATCAGATGGTTTGCTTCCTGTCGGGTGCGGATGATCAGCCGATCCCGCTTGATTTCACGGTCGATGGCAAGGTGTGCGAGGTCATGCTGCCGGCGAGCATCTCGGTCACCGGGGCGGACAGCTATGCCGCCTGTGCCGCAGCCGGACTAGGGATCGTGCAGGTGCCGCGCTACCGCGTGGCCGAGGACCTTAGATCGGGCAAGCTGATGGAAATCCTGCCGGAATTTCCGCCGGATCCCATGCCGGTCTCGATCCTGTATCCGCAAAACCGCCAGCTTTCGGTGCGGGTGCGGGTATTTGTCGACTGGCTGAGCGCACTGTTTGCGAAGATTGATTTTGCCGGGTCAGGCCGGCCGTGATTTGTTGGCAAGCAGTTTGATTCGGTTTCGCAATGAAACCAGATGCGCCTGCCAGTAATGGGTCATCATCGGCTTGAAGCGGTTGTCATTCAGGCCATTGCGGCCGGGATGGGCCATCGAAAGCTTTTCCAGACCCAGATGTTCAAGCGTGATGCGGGTGTAGTCGCCCTGGGCGGCAAAGCGGATATCAACCAAGGTCGCCGGTTCCTTGGGGTCTGCCATCGGCCATTGCCATTCGAAGGCAAGGCGCTTGCCGGGCTCCCACTTGGTCACCTTGCCGGCACGGACGATGAAATCGGGGCGGCGTTTATCGACTTCCTGCAAATAGCGGACGCCATCACTTTCGCCAAATTCCATGATGCCCGGCCGGTTGCCAATCAGGCGGTTGCGCGGCCCCTGCTTCCACCAGTGATCGATCTCGCTTGTGAACTGCTCAAAGGCGGCGGCGGCGTCACATTCAACGCGAAGCGCAACAAAGGTTTTGGCTGACATCGATCATCCTGTTTAGCGGCATCGCCAGTAATTTGGCGGGTAATCCTCCTTCTTTTGCAGAAAGCCCGCATGCGGACAAGCAAAACCCGACCCGGCGGGAATTTTGCGCCGGATCGGGTTTACTTGAGGGTCACCTGTTAGGCCGCAGGGCTTAGTAGCCGATTTCGCGATTGACCAGACCGCGTGGGGTTTCACCGCGTGCCAGACGATCAAGGTTTTCGGCAATCTGATCGACGGATTCTTCAAACCGGGTGGCTGCGGCAATGTGCGGGGTGATGCGGATTTTCGCATGATCCCAGAACGGATGGCTTTCAGGCAGCGGTTCGGTTGCCGCAACATCCAAAAACGCACCGCGCAGATGGCCGGTATCAATCGCGCGCAGCAAATCGGCCTCGTTGATCATCGCACCCCGCGCGGCATTAATGATCGCAGCCCCCTTGGGCAGGAAGGACAGCGTGCTGCTGTTTAGCACATTTTCGGTTTCCGAGGTGCGCGGCAGCAGGCAAATCAGGATATCGGACTGACCGAGGAATTCGGCGAGAGTTTCTTTGCCGGCAAAGGTCGCAATGCCCTCGATCGCCTTCATGGAGCGGCTCCAACCCGACACGGAGAAGCCGAGATTGGACAGCGACACGGCAACGGCAGAGCCGAGCGCACCCAGCCCCATGACGCCAACCCGGCATTGCGAAATGCGTGCGACGTCATGCTGGGTCCAGTCGGCCTTGGCCTGCTGGGCGCTATAGACATCAAAGTCGCGCATGAAATGAAGCGCCGCATAAAGATGATATTGCACCATCTGATCGGCCATGCCGGCATCTTCCAGACGAATGACCGGCAATTCCTTAGGCAGGCTGGGGGATGACACAACATGATCCACCCCGGCACCGAGCGAGAAGATGGCTTTCAGGTTCGGCAGCGTCTTGATCAGTCCCTGCGGCTGTTTCCAGAACAGGGCATAGTCAATCGTTTCAGGATCGTAACTGTCGTCCTCGGTCACGATATTGGCGTCCGGCAGACGATCGACCATCACGCTTTTCCACTTCTCATCATCGCCGGCTGCGGAAATCAGAATGTTGAGCGGGGCGTTGGTGGTCGACATCGGGGACTCCTGGTCAAAGCTTTGAATGTTGGGGCGATAAACGATGCAACAAGAAGGATTGCACATATCAAACGCGCCAGAGCGCAAAGCGTTCCGGCGCGGTCAACACAGTTTGTCATGGACCGGCCCGGTTTCACAAGGCCGGTTGCGTGCTTTTAGGCGGTAAAATCAGTGGGCAAAGATCATGGCCGGATCGCGGAAGGTCTTGAATTCAAGGCCATTTCCCGCCGGATCTTCGACAAAGAAAGTGCCCTGCTCGCCCGGTTCACCCTTAAAGCGGATCTTGGGCTCAAGCAGGAATTTGACGTTGGCGGCCTTCAGCTTGTCGGCAAGCTGATGCCATTTTTCCCATTCCAGAACCGCGCCGAAATGCGGGATCGGCACCGCATCCCCGTCGACATCGCCCGATCCCTTGTTCTGGCCTGCTTCCGGGCGCACATGGGCGGACAGCTGATGACCAAAGAAATCAAAATCAATCCAGGCCTCGGTCGAGCGGCCTTCGTCACAGCCGAGAATATCGATATAGAACGCGCGGGTATCCGCAATCGATTTGATCGGAAAGGCCAGATGGAACGGTGGCAGGGACGGCGAAGACATGGTCAATCTCCAAGGTTATCCAGATTATCTAACGATGTGTTGTTGGAATTACTCTAATACGTCAGAATGCGGCGGGTAAAATCAGAAGTTCTGGATCTATCAGTAGGAAAACTATTGTTATGGCGCTGCGCCCGACCACCCCGCCGCTCAATGCCCTGCGTGCCTTCGAAGCCGCCGCCCGGCTTGGCAGTTTTGCCCGCGCGGCCGAGGAACTTTCAGTGACATCGGGCGCCATCAGCCAGCAGGTCGCCAATCTTGAAGCCAGCCTTGGCATGGTTTTGTTTGAGCGTCATGGCCCGAAACTGAGCTTGCGCGAAGCCGGTCGGGCCTATTTGCCAAGTCTACGTCGGGCGCTCGACGAGATCGAGGCCGCCACTCTTGATCTGGTGACCCATGGCGCGGGGGAGCGGAAACTGGTCATCGGCGCGCTGCATACCTTGGCCAGCAGCTGGCTTATTCCAAAACTAAATCGATTCCAAAACGAATACCCCGATATCCGTCCGGTCATCGAGACCCTGGCGCTTAATTTCGCCACCCCGGAACGCAGTCCTGACCTTGGCGCGCGCCAGATCGATGTCGGATTGTATTTCGGCGATGGTCGTTGGTCGGGGATGATTTGCGATAAGCTTTTCGATGAAATTCAAGTGGTTGTCGCCAAAACCGGATATGTTGCTTCAGGTGATGAGACAGGCGAAAACAGCCCCGTCAACCCGGCAGACCTCATTGGAAGGTACCCGCGACTGGTCCACACCACCCGACCCAAAGCTTGGCATGACTGGGCACAGGCCAATGGCGTTGTCCTTACAGGCGGCCCCGGACCGGCGTTTGAGCACTTCTTCATGCTGATCGAGGCGGCTAAGGCCGGCATGGGAATCGCCCTGTTACCAAGGGTTTTGATCGAAGGACCGCTGGCGGAGGGCAGCCTTGAAACCGTTAGCGAAGCCCGCCTGAAATCAAGTGGCGCATACTATCTGATCACACCCGAAAGCCGTCAGGACGTGCCGGAAGTGCGCGCCTTTCGCGACTGGGTGCTTGGTTTGGCAAGTGAACCTGATTTGTCAGAATAAAGCGGCAAGTATCTGAAAGTATGGACGGATGTTCCGCACGTCTGGGCTTTAGGTGCGGCGATAGATGCTGTGCAGCAGGTGATCTTTCTTCGGACCGGTGATTTTTATTTTTGTTTCGAAATGATTTGACCCGTTCCAGATCATGCAATGGTGATAAAAGTCCTCACCACAGGGGTGAATGTCACGCGCACAGAGACCTGATTCGCCCGCGTCACCCTGCTCGCCAAATTGCAGCAACACATAGCGATTGCCGAAACTCAAAGGGTCGCGAAACAGAAGTTCGATCGCGGCGGGGTCCTCGTGCAGGACAAAGTCATATTCCCGATAACCATCAAACCGCTTGCCATCCGGACGGGTCAAAAACCCCTCTTCGCGATAGCGTAGCACATTGGGTTGGTCCGGGTCGGCCGCATGAAACGTGACATTGCCTGTAAACTGCCCGGCTTCGCCCAAATCGCGCACGAGCGTCCAGTTACCCGCGAGGGCTTGGAAAATCTCGGATGCGTTGGGGATGTTGGGTGCCATAGATGATTTCAGGTTCATGTTAGGACAAAAAAGGCAGGGCGCGGAATGCGGGGCCCTGCCTTTTTAACGGGTTTCCAGTCGCTTAGGCGCCCGGCAGCATCCGCGGGAGTTTCTCACCGCCAAGGATATGCACATGCAGGTGCGGGACGTCCTGGCGGCCGTGTTCGCGGGTGTTGGCGATCAGGCGGTAGCCGTCCTCAACCACACCGGCTTCCTTTGAGATTTTACCGATTGCGCGGGTATAGGCGACGATTTCGGCGTCCGAGGCATTAAGCGCAAAGTCGTCATAGCTGGTGTAAGCACCTTTCGGGATGACCAGAACATGGGTTGGGGCCTGTGGCGCGATATCGTTAAACGCCAGCACATGGTCATCTTCATAGACCTTGGTGCACGGGATTTCGCCGCGCAGGATTTTGGCAAAGATGTTTTCCGGATCGTAGGGCTGAACGGCCATGGTGATGCTCCTGATACCTTGTCGGGACATTGCCCGGATAGTTGAGGCTTTATGCCTTAATCTTTGCTGCGCGACGCCTTTTCGGCAATACCTGAAATGCCTTGGCGTTCGGCCAGAATCTTCCAGACGTCTTCCGGCTTCACCCCCTGATCGGCCCAAAGTACGGTCAGGTGATAGAGAAGGTCGGCACTTTCCGATGCGACCTTTTCCGGTGTTTCGGCCAGTGCCGCAATTACGGTTTCAACGCCCTCTTCGCCGACTTTCTGGGCGATTTTGGCGGTACCCTTGGCAAACAGCTTGGCGGTATAGCTGGTTTCCGGGTCCGCACCCTTGCGGGCAGAAACGGTCGCGTAAAGCGCATCAAGGATGTGTTGGCTTTTATCCGTATCGGGCATGATTTCAGTCCTCGCGCACCGGAATACCGGCGGCTTTCATGTGTTCCTTGACCTCGCGAATGCGATAGGTGCCGAAATGGAAGATCGACGCGGCCAGAACGGCTGATGCATGGGCATCACGCACGCCTTCGACCATATGGTCGAGCGTGCCAACACCGCCCGAAGCAATGACAGGCACATGGACGGCATCGGCAATGGTACGGGTCAACGGAATGTTAAAGCCCGACTGGGTGCCATCGCGATCCATCGAGGTGACAAGAAGTTCACCCGCACCGTATTCGACCATTTGTTTTGCAAACGAAACGGCATCAATCCCGGTCGGTTCACGCCCGCCATGGGTAAAGATTTCAAACTTGTCCGGGCCGGTTGATTTGGCGTCGATCGAGACCACAATGCATTGCGATCCGAACTTGCGTGCGGCTTCGCGGACGAAATCGGGGTTTTTGACGGCGGCAGTATTGATCGAAACCTTGTCCGCACCTGCCAGAAGCAGTTTGCGGATGTCTTCAAGGGTGCGCACCCCGCCACCCACGGTGACCGGCATAAAGCAGGCCTCGGCGGTGCGGGCAACCACATCAAATATGGTATCGCGGTTGTCAGAAGATGCCGTGATATCAAGGAAGCAGAGCTCGTCCGCACCCTCAGCATCGTAGATGCGCGCCTGTTCGACCGGATCGCCGGCATCGACCAGATCAACGAAATTGACCCCTTTGACGACGCGGCCGTCCTTGACGTCAAGACAGGGAATGACACGGGTTTTCAGCATGGTCTGTTTCCTGTTGGGTCGGTTACGAAAGGGCCGCGATGGCCTCTGCCAGATCGATGCGGCCATCATAAAGCGCACGACCGGAAATCGCGCCATCAATGCCAGCATCTGTGTGTTTCTTGACCGCGATCAGATCATCCAGCGATGAAACCCCGCCCGACACGATCACCGGGGTCGAGATTTCCGATGCCAGGGCAACGGTGCTCTCGATATTCGGGCCGCCCATCGCGCCATCACGGTCGATATCGGTAAAGATGATGGCAGCCACACCGCAATCCTCAAACTTCTTGGCCAGTTCGAGTGCGGTGACCTCGGACGTTTCCGCCCAGCCTTCAACCGCGACATAACCATCACGGGCATCAATGCCGACAGCCACCCGGCCCGGCCATTTGGCACAGGCTTCCTTGACGAAGTCCGGGTTGCGAAGCGCCACGGTACCCAGGATGACGCGGGTGATGCCTTTATTGAGCCAATAATCAACCGTTTCCATGGTGCGGATGCCGCCACCAAGCTGCGTCTGGGCCTTGCCCGATACGGCGGCAAGGATGGAGTCCACTGCTGCGCCATTGACCGGTTCACCGGCAAAGGCGCCGTTCAGATCAACGATATGAACCCAATGGCAGCCGGCTTGCACAAATTCACCGGCCTGTGCGCCCGGATCGTCGTTAAACACGGTTGCCTTGTCCATGTCGCCGCGCAGCAAGCGCACACATGCACCATCTTTCAGGTCAATTGCGGGATAAAGGTTCACTGATCGGTGTCCTGTATTTTCTTGGTGTAGTAATAGCCTTCGACCATCTTGCCATCGACCATCGCGTAATAGGGGTTGATGCCCCAACGGACATATCCAAGCCCGTTATAAAGTGCGATGGCGGCTTCCTGGGTTTCGCGAAGGTCGAGTTTCAAAACGCTATAGCCCGCTTCACGGGCGAAATATTCAATCGAACGCACGATCGCCTTGCCGTTGCCGCGCCCGCGCGCCCAAGGGGCGACGAAATGGCCGGAAATCTGGGCGGAATGGCGCTGTGCTTCGAGGTTGGCCGGTGTTTCGATCAACTGGGCGGCACCGGAAATGATGCCGTCAACGCGCGACACGAACAGATGGCGACCAGGCATCAACAACACACCGCGCCAGTATTTTTCCATGTCCGGGCGGTCCGGCGGTGTCAACCAGCCAAAGCCGCCACCTTCGACAATCGCCTGCGTACAGGCATCAACGATATCGGAAAGCTCGCCCGCAGTCAGTTCGGTCACGCGTTCGGCAATGACGCCCGGCTGAATGGTATCAGATGGTGCGATCATGGCTTCCACCCCAGGAAGTTCCCGATGATGGCAAGCCCGGTTTTCTGGCTTTTTTCCGGGTGGAACTGGGTACCAATCATGTTGTCACGCCCGATCACGGCCGTGATGTTCCCGCCATAGGAAACCGATGCCAGTCGCTGATCGGGGTTGGTGACATGCATGTGATAGCTGTGCACGAAATAGGCGTGGTCGCCATCGGAAATACCGTTAAGCACCGGGTGTGCCTTGCCCGCCGGATCAAGTACCAGCTCGTTCCAGCCCATATGCGGGATTTTAAGGCTTGGGTCGCTGGGCTCGATGGCCACAACTTCGCCAGAAATCCAGTCAAGGCCGTCAGTGACGACAAATTCGCGACCGACGGTCGACATCAACTGCATGCCAACACAGATGCCAAAGAACGGCTTGCCGCCCTTAATCACCTGTTCGGTAAGGACATCAACCATGCCGGTGACGGCATCAAGGCCCGCACGGCAATCGGCATAGGCACCAACGCCCGGAAGCACGATATGGCTGGCGTTGCGGACCTTTTCCGGGTCATCGGTGACAATGATCTCGTCAGAAAAGCCGGTTTCACGTGCAGCACGTTCGAACGCCTTGGCGCACGAACGCAAATTGCCGGAACCGTAATCAATAATCGCAACACTCATGGGTAGGATGGGCTCCCGGTTGAGGGGGTGGAGGTAAGGGCAGCTGCGGAGTGTGGGACACGCAGCCGTGAATTTTTTGAACGCTCAAAGCAGCGATGTTCGGCGTCAGTCTCATCATGGCCTGCGACGATATCGACCATCTTCCAACCCTTTGCGGCCAGTTTGCGTCGACGCAAATCATTGGCGATCAGGCCAAAGCCGATGCCGGTGACAAGGGCGAGCGCAAAGTCCATTTCAGGCCCGCCGTCAAACAGCTCGACCGCAAAGGTGCAGAGAAATGAAACCGCGACAAGGCCGAAAAAGCCCAGCCAAAGCCGATGGTACAACGCCCAAAGGCCCGAGAGCAGAAAGGCCGAGAAATTAAAGCCTTCGCGGATCAGGATGGCGTTTTCCATCGGGTCGGCATCGCCGGGATGGGTATGGACTGTGTAAACCTTCATCGAAAACCGGTTCTCTGGACCGGTGGCAGAGTTTTGTCTGCTGTGCCACCGGTGTATTTTCGATCAGATCGAACTGACCTGCTTACAAGGAGCCGCCAAGCGTGCCCTTGGTCGAGGGGATGGCATCGGACTTGCGCGGATCAATTTCGATAGCTGTGCGCAGGGACCGTGCAAGCGCCTTAAAGGCGCTTTCGATGATATGGTGGTTGTTCTCACCATACAGGTTCTCGACATGCAGCGTGATGCCAGCCGCCTGGGCAAAGCCCTGGAACCATTCACGGAACAGCTCGGTATCCATATCGCCCAGCTTGTCGCGGGTGAATTCGACATTCCAGATCAGATAGGGACGGCTTGAAATATCGAGTGCGACACGGGTCAGCGCCTCGTCCATCGGCAGCAGGCAGCTGCCATAACGCGTGATGCCCTTTTTATCGCCAAGCGCCTTGGCAAAGGCCTCGCCGATTGCAATGCCGCTATCTTCGGTGGTGTGGTGGAAATCAATATGCAGGTCGCCCTTGGCCCGGACTTTAAGGTCCATCAGGCTGTGACGCGAAAGCTGTTCGAGCATGTGATCAAGGAACCCGACCCCGGTCTCGACGTCATAAACGCCGGTCCCGTCAAGGTTTAGTTCAACCATGATCTGGGTTTCGTTTGTGTTACGCTCAACGCGGGCCTTGCGCATGCAAAGCTCCTTTCCTGCAGATATTGATGCATATGACGGGTCGTATGTAGCAATAAAGTCCGACAAAAGCCAGTTCTAGGTGGCTACGCAATGGCCGCAAATAGTGGTTTTCGCGCCCGGATCAGGCCGCCAATCGGGCTGTGCGGTGATATTGGGGCTATTTACGGGTCATGTGATTGACTTCATCCCAGTTTTTTTCGGGCGGATGATCGATAAATTCCCGGCATCTTTCGATATAGATTTCAACCAGCTTTGGTGTGGTTGCAGCTTCCAGATGCGCCTTGAAGGCGTCATGTGCTTCGGCCCATTTCTGGTCGTGATAAAGGTCCATGCAAGCATCCCATGCCGCGATCTCGGTTTGCTGCGCGGTGATATCAACAAGGGCGTTGGTGGTATCGTCGCGATCCCCGATCAGCTCAAAAATATCAATCGGCACGCTTGTACCAAGGGGAACGACCCGGTCGACATATCTGAGCAGGAAGTTATCGGATGCGCGTTTTTCAATGGCCTCACTGACAAGGATGCGTGTGCCATAGATCTTGTTAAGTCCCTCGATCCGCGAGGCAAGGTTCACCGCCTCGCCAAGGGCCGTGTATTGCAGGCGATGTTTGGAGCCTACATTGCCGACAACCACCTGATCGGTGTGCAGGCCAAATCGCGTGTAGAGTGGAAACAGGCGTGAATCTTGTGAGATGGAATTCAGCCGTCGACCGGCCAACCGGCAGGCCAATGCAGCCTTGCAGGCATGGTCGACATGGTCGGGATCATTGGTCGGCGCATTCCAAAACGCCATGATGGCATCACCGATATATTTGTCGATGGTACCATTTCCGTTGATGGTGATCTGTTGTTCCATCGCGGCAAAATAGTTCGAAAGCTCATGGGCCAGATCGGTCGGGGAATAGTTTTCGGTCTTCGCAGTAAAGCCCTCGATATCGGTAAACATGATCGACAATTCGCGGGCCTCACCGCCGATTTCGACTGGATTGCCGGCTGACATGATTGATTTCACCACATCTGCCGGAACATAGGCGCCAAAGCTTTTGAGGCTTAGCTTCATGTTCGCCACGGCCTTGGACAGGGCATCGACCTCGTAGATGTGGGATTCCATATCGAAATCACCGCCGAGATCAAATTGACCGATCTTTTCAGCTTCTGCCGCGACGGCATTGATCTGGCGGCTTAATATCCGCGAGATGATGGCGATCAGAGCGATGGTAAAGACAAGGATCACGGTTGCGATCTGCAGCACATTGCGGGTTGTTGCCTTGATGTCGCCAACAAATTCATCCTCGGGCACGATCAGACCCAGAACCGGCGCGACGCCAAAGATTTCCGGTATCGGTGCCGCCGAGCCGAGATATTTTTTCCCGTCGGTTTCATCAATGAACTCAAAGAAGGTGTCGGGGTTATTGGTCCAGCTTACGATGGCGCGGCTGACAATCGGGTCGCTGATGGTTTGATTGTCGATCTTGAAAAGTGTCTCGTTCTCATTGCCACCATGGGGGCCGTTATAGGCCAGAACCCGCTGTTGCGCATCGAGCATAAAGACCCGGCCCTGCTCGCCGATCCGGATATTGCCAAGGATCTTGTTTACGCTTTCCAGCGTCAGATCCGCACCGACGATCCCCATCAGGCTGCGATCCGGGTTCAGGACGCGCTTTGCAAAGGTTACGCCGGGCTTGTTTGTGCTGTTGAAGGTATAGAACGGACTGACAAAAATACCGTCCTTGTCCTTTGCGCCTTCGTACCAGGCGCGGGTTCTGGGGTCATAGGTGGCAGCACTTTCTTCCTTGCCGGTGATGATGCCCCAGTCCGATTGATAGAGATAGCTGTCAGTTTTTTCGCCCGACAGGGCGTCATCAATCGTGCGATAGATGATTTTGCTGTCTTTGGGGATCGGCGCATTGCGGGGGCCAAAGGTTTTCAGGCCATCGGGAATTTTGATCACCTGAAAGAACCGGCCATCGTCTTCGAACCCGAAGAACAGGCCATAGATTTGCGGTAATCCCTTGATCTGGCTGGCCATCACTGAACCGCCGGTGGGCTCGGATATCGCACCGGGAAAGGACGTGATCATGTCGGCGGTGGTGGTAACAACCTGCCCGACCGGCAGGATGACGTTGATCAGGCCATCGACCGATTTCTGCCGGGCGCTTTCCATTTCGGCACGGGCGGTTTGCAGGGCAAGATTGCGGTTGCTGTTATACAGAAACGCAACGGTCACCCCCAGCATCACGACCGCAATCGTTGTGAACGCGGCGGTAACGCCAATCTGAAGCCTGATTTTCACCTGATCGTATATCCATCATGCCAGGCGACAGAGCGCCGCCTGTTCACAGAGCGATACTTAAAAGATTAAGTCGCGGCTGATGAAAAACAACAATACGTTGAGTGATCAGGTGAAAAAATCGTAATGGTTACTCGGAGTTATTCTAAACAAAGTCGAACTTATCGACGTCAAACAGGCCGCGATCGGTCATTTTCAGGTGCGGGATCACCGGCAGGGCCAGGAAAGCCACCTGCAGGAACGGTTCGGGCAACACACAACCCAGATCCTTGGCCGCCTTGCGCAGGTCAATCAGGTGTTCCTCGACGGTTTCAAACGGCTCAAGGCTCATGAGGCCCGCGACCGGCAGGGCCAGTTCGGCCGTGACCTTGCCGCCATCGGCCACCGCAAAGCCGCCGCCCATTTCAATCAGGCGATTGACGGCAGCTGCCATGTCGGCATCGCTGGCACCGACCACGGTGATGTTGTGGCTGTCATGCCCGACGGAGGAGGCAATCGCCCCGCGTTTCAGGCCAAAGCCGCGCACGAAGCTGCGCCCGATATTGCCATTGATGCCGTGGCGTTCAACGACGGCGACCTTGATGACGTCATTGTCCAGATCGGGTTTGAGGCCATTATCACCAATTTCAAGCGTCGCTTCATCACGGAAGGTCAGGATAAGGCCCGGCTTGACCTTGATCACCGGGGTCTGGTTCTGACCCGGTTTTGGATCGCAGGCAAAGGCCTCTGCCGTCACAGGCGTTGCCTTCATCGACGTCAAACCGACCGGGTCGATGGTTTTGCGTTTGGCAAACAAATCATTGGTGACAAGGCGACCACCGGCAATGACGTCGGTAACGTGGCAGGCTTCCAGATCATCAAGGATGGCGATATCGGCCCGCCAGCCCGGTCCGATCAGACCGCGGTCGCGCAGGCCAAAAATGCGGGCCGCGGAATGAGATGCTGCGCGATAGGCATGATGGATCGGGCAATTACGTGCCTTCAAATGACCAATTAATCGTGAAACAAGACTATCAAGATGACCTTCTTCGCCGATATCAAGCGGGTTGCGGTCATCGGTGCACAAGGCCACGAAGCTTGAGCTGTTTTCATCGAGAATTTCGGCCAAAGCCTCAAGGTCCTTGGAAACCGATCCTTCGCGGATCAGGATCGCCATGCCCTTGGCAAGCTTTTCGCGGGCTTCCTCGGCCGAGGTGGCTTCGTGATCGGTGCGGATGCCGGCAGCCATATAGCCATTAAGGTCCATTCCGCGCACCAGCGGCGCATGACCATCGATATGGCCATCCTGAAAGGCTTCGAGCTTGGCCATGATGCCCGGATCAAGGTTGAGCACGCCGGGATAGTTCATCATTTCCGCCAGCCCGACGACCTTTTCATGGGACCGGAACGGCAGAAGGTCTTCGATCTCAAGCCGCGCACCGGCAGTCTCGAACGCGGTGGCCGGTACGCAGGAGGACAGATTAACCCGCACATCCATCACGGTCTGTTCCGCGCAATCCAGGAAGTATTTGATCCCCTCGGACCCCAGCACATTGGCAATTTCGTGCGGGTCACACAGGACCGTGGTGACACCATGGGGCAGCACACAACGATCAAACTCAAGCGGGATAACGAGCGAGCTTTCAATATGCAGGTGGGTATCGATAAAGCCCGGCACGGCGAACTTGCCGGTGCAATCAAGCTCGGTCTCGCCAGCATAGCTGTCATGGGTGCCGACAATCCGGTCGCCGACAATGGCGATATCGGTTTCGGTGACCTTGCCGGTGATGACATCGAGCAACCCGATATTGCGCAGAACCAGATCGGCCTTGATTTTGCCCTGACCGGCAAGAATGCATTTGCCAAGATGGGTTTGGGTAAGATCGCTGCTCATGGGCTCTGGTCCTGTCTTCTTGAAATTCTTTTACCATCCCAAGGGTAAAGCATGTGGCGCGGGTATGCCTTGAATTTTTTGGGTATCTCAGCGTTGAAACTGTGTTTTGGTCGACATGAAGGTCGCGCGGTCAGCGGAAGCGGCAGTTGCGGGTGGCTTCTGCCCTTGACCGGGGCGTCTGCCGTGCTAACTCTTGGGCGAAGCAATCGATGAGATTCAAGGATAATTCATGAGCGAACAACAAAGCTGGCATGGCACGACAATTCTGTCCGTGCGCAAGGGCAATGAAGTCGTGGTGGCCGGTGATGGTCAGGTCTCGCTTGGTCCGACGGTGATCAAGGGCAATGCCCGCAAGGTGCGCCGGATCGGCCAGAAGGGCGAGATCATGGTGGGCTTTGCCGGGGCAACTGCGGATGCCTTTACCCTGCTGGAACGGCTTGAAGCCAAGCTTGATCGTCATCCGGGCCAGACCATGCGCGCTTGCGTCGAACTGGCCAAGGACTGGCGGACGGATCGTTACCTTCGCAAGCTCGAAGCCATGATGGCGGTGGCCGATAAGGACGTGTCACTGGTTCTGACTGGTCAGGGTGATGTTCTTGAACCCGAAGACGGCATCATTGCCATTGGTTCGGGTGGCAACTATGCGCTTGCTGCGGCACGGGCCCTGCTTGATCAGGACCTCAGTGCCGAGGAAATTGCCCGCAAGGCCATGGCGATTGCCGGTGAGATTTGCGTCTACACCAATGGCAATGTCTTGCTTGAGAAAATCGATATCGAGGATGCGAAATAACGGTGCCAGCAAACGTCGCCTTTCGGGCTGCAAATAACGAAGACCTGCGCTTCCGGTGCTCACGCACATCAAAGTGCGCTGCGCTTCGGCTCTCGGGCTCCGTCATTTTCGCCACGAAAATCGACGTTTAAATTAAATGGGCCGCTTCTGCATTCGTCGCAAAAAGATACGGAATAAATCATGACCCAACATTACAGCCCGCGCGAAATTGTTTCCGAACTGGACCGTCACATCATCGGTCAGAAGGATGCCAAGCGCGCGGTCGCCATTGCGCTGCGTAACCGCTGGCGCCGTCAGCAGCTTGACGAAACGATGCGCAATGAGGTGCTTCCGAAAAACATTCTGATGATCGGTCCGACCGGTGTCGGTAAAACCGAAATCGCGCGTCGCCTTGCCAAACTGGCAGAAGCGCCGTTCATCAAGATCGAAGCAACCAAATTCACCGAGGTTGGTTATGTCGGGCGCGATGTCGAACAGATCGTGCGTGATCTGGTGGAAGTGTCGATTGACCTGACCCGCGAAAGCATGCGCAAGAAAGTCCGCGCCAAGGCCGAAATGCAGGCCGAGGAACGCATTCTGGATGGTCTGGTCGGTGAAAATGCATCGTCCGACACCCGCCAGAAGTTCCGCAAGATGCTGCGCGAAGGCGAACTTCAGCACAAAGAGATCGAGATTAACGTGCAGGAAAGCAGTGCTGCCTCGATGCCGACCATCGATATTCCGGGTATGCCCGGTGCACAGATGGGGATGCTGAACCTCAATGACATGTTCGGCAAGGCGTTTGGTGGCAATACCAAGCCCAAGCGCATGACGGTCGAAGAAGCCTTTGAACGCCTGATCGATGAAGAAGGTGACAAGCTTCTTGATAATGACAAGGTCACTGCCGAGGCGATTGAAAATGTCGAACAGAACGGCATCGTGTTCCTGGATGAAATCGACAAGATCACCGCGCGGTCCGAACGAGGTGGCGATGTATCGCGCGAAGGTGTTCAGCGCGATCTGTTGCCGCTGATCGAAGGCACGAACGTTTCAACCAAGCATGGGACGGTCAAAACTGACCATATCCTGTTCATCTGTTCTGGTGCGTTCCATCTGGCAAAGCCGTCCGACCTTTTGCCGGAATTGCAGGGTCGACTGCCGATCCGCGTTGAGCTGAAGGCGCTGACCGAGGGCGACTTCCGCCGCATCCTGATGGAGCCGGAAGCATCCCTGATCAAACAGTATATCGCGCTTATGAAGACCGAGGACGTGACACTCGACTTCACCGAAGATGCGGTCGATGAAATTGCCCTTATTTCGGCCAATGTGAATGAATCGGTCGAAAATATCGGGGCGCGTCGCCTGCACACGGTGCTCGAAAAGCTGCTGGATGACATCAGCTTTACCGCCACCGATCGTGGGGGCGAGACGTTCAAGGTCGATGCCAATTATGTCCGCGAACAGGTCGAAGACCTGGCCAAGGATACCGACCTTTCGAAGTTTATTCTGTAATTGAAACGTTCGATCAGACCAGATATGCAAAAGGCCAGCACATTGTTGCTGGCCTCTTTGTTTGTGCATGTCTTACAGACGCTTAGGCGGAATGCAATTTCCGGACATTGTCGCCGGTTTTGGCCGGGAGATAGACCGTAAAGACCGAGCCGACACCCTGTTCGCTTTCGATCTGCATGGTGCCGCGGTGGCGTTGCACGAGGTGTTTGACGATGGCCAGCCCAAGGCCAGTGCCGCCAACCGCGCGGGAGCGTGCAGTATCAACGCGGTAGAAACGCTCCGTCAGGCGCGGCAGGTGTTCACGGGCGATGCCATCGGAATGATCGCGGATGGCAACGGCCATGATGCGGTCATGGCGGAAACGCGCCAGTGCGCCCGGCGGGTTTTTCGCCAGACTGATCGAAACTTCGACATCGGTATTGGCGTGGCCGTATTTGATGGCGTTTTCGACCAGATTGACAAAGACCTGGGTCAGTTCCTTTTCCTCACCAACCATTTCGGTGTCATCAAGCGTGCTGGTGACACGGATGTTCATGCCCTTGGCTTCGGCCTTCAGTGCAAGGCTTTTGGCGACTTTGCCAATGATCTTGCCGACATCGCAGTCTTCGGACGGCGGGGTATGTTCATTAAGCTCGATCCGGGCAAGCGACAGCAGGTCTTCGATCAGATGCTGCATGCGTTGTGCCTGATCGCGCATCACCGGCAGGAACTGGTTGAGCGCATCGGGATCGTCCTTGGCCGGGCCTTCAAGCGTTTCGATAAAGCCCAGCAGCACCGAAAGCGGGGTACGCAGTTCGTGCCCGGCATCGGTCGCGAAGTCAGCGCGCATCTGTTCGAGTTTGCGAAGCTCGGTCAGATCAGAGAATGTCAGAACGAAGTTCCGATCACCTGCCGCAGCAGGCAGGCGTGCGGTCAGCACATCAAAATGACGGTGCGCGTCAGCCGACAGCACGAATTCCGCATGCTTCATGGTTTCGCGCGCGCTTGCGACATCATCAAAGGCATCCAGCAGGATCGGGTCACGGATAAAACGCGTCAGATCACGGCCGGTTTCAAGGTTGTGAAACAGGCCCTTGGCCGCCCGGTTAAACCCGGTGACCACGCGATGGCGATTGACCATCACCACCGGGTTTGGCAGGTGATCAAGGATTTCAGCATCGGTGCTGGTTTGTGCCTCAAGCAGGGCGATGCGATCACGAAAGGCCGCGGCAATCTGGGTGTAGAGCGATGAAAGCTCGGACGCGGCGGCAAAGCTGATATGTTGCGGCGGGGTGCCTTTATAGCGGTCGCGCAGATCGGTCGCATAGCGTGCCACCCGGCGCAGATCGCCAAAATAGATGCGCAAGATCGCCGCAGCCCCGAGCCACGCGGCGGTCGCAGACAGGATCGCTGTGCCCCAGCCAAGCTGCTCCATCGCCGCAAGGACGACAAAGACAACACCTGCCGGAAAGGCAACGGCCAAAGCCGTAAGTATCAATTGGCGGAAACCCAATTAACGCTCCTGTTTAAACGGGGTGACGGCGGTTTATCACGCGTGTGATCAAAAGTGGACCTAAAATGGTTATGGGCCAGTAAAGATCAAATAAAACTTTGATGACAGTTTTCTAAGCACTGAAGTGATTGAAAATATCTGTCGGGCGCGTGGTGATGCCATCCTCTGCCCAACGCCTTTGGGCAAGATGCTAATGTGGGGAGTGTATCGGTTTGCGCCAACCGGTGGGCGGATGTTTTAACGCCCGCCGGTCAGGTTCTTGTTTGCTGTGATCAGAAGCCTGATCAGATGATTTCAGCACCTTGGTCGAAGCTCAGACGCGGCTGGCGTTCAAACAGCTTGCTGCCATCGCCATAGCCGATATTGAGCAGGAAATTGCTTTTATACGGGGTGCCAGCAAAGAATTCGGCATCGACCTTCGCGTTATCGAAGCCCGACATCCCGCCACAATCAAGGCCAACGGCCCGAAGGGCGAGGATGAAATAGCCTGCCTGCAGCGTGCCATTACGGAATGCGGTGGTTTTGATGGCCTCTTCCTTGCCGGCAAACCATGACCGGGCATCGGTATGCGGGAACAGGTTGGGCAGCTTTTCGTAAAATTCCATGTCATGGGCGATGATCGCGGTCACCGGTGCTGTCATGGTTTTTTCGATATTGCCTTCTGCCAGACAGGGTTTGAGGCGTGCACGGGCTTCATCGGTGGTGACAAAGGTAATGCGCATCGGTTCGCAATTGGCACTTGTCGGTCCCAGTACGGTCAGGTCCCAGGCCTTTTTGAGAAGTGCCGGGTCAACCGGTTTGTCGTGCCAGACATTGTGGGTGCGGCCATTGTGAAAAAGAAGGTCAAGTCCATCAGAATTAAGCATGCATCCTCGTCAATCAGAAGTGGTTGCCAAAAGTTCGATATGGTTACCATTAGATTTGTAATGTGGCGGACAATTGGCAAGAGCTGATATGAACTGTGGAAAAACAATCGGTTCACTGGTATTTTCGAAGTCAAAATGACCCTGCAAAACGCATTGCGTGGGGCAGGAGCCGGGTTTTCTTCTGGGGGGAGATCCGAGGGCGCGAATGAGTTGCGCCCCGGCGTGGGTGGATCGCAAGATACTGGAAACAGATATGGCAGTTGAGACCAAAGGGCACAGCGCAATTTCGGCAGTGATGCGGGTGAAACCGCCGCGCAGGATGCACGGCCTTATTGTTGGTGTCTCCTTCGCGATTGGGCTTACTTTTGGTGCTACGGCGGGCTTTGCCCAGATCGCGTCGGATAGCGCATCTGCAACCGATGAAACGGTTGAGGCGACGACGGCTGAGCCTGCGGTAACGGGTGCGGATGGTGCCGAAACCCCGGAAACCCCGGAAGTCCCGACGACCGAGGCAACAGCACAGGACGCGACCCAGTCCGATGCGCCGCAAAGTGCGGATCAGGAAATGGTTGCGCAAAGCGGAGACGCGACCTCGGCCGTGGTGTTTATGTATCATCGCTTTGGCGAGGGAGAATATCCTTCGACCAACATCACGATGGAACAGTTCGACCAGCACGTCAAAGAACTGACCAGCGGCCCCTATACCGTGATGGGCGTTCCGCAGATTGTCAGTGCGCTTGCCGATGGCAAGGGGCTTCCGGATCGGACCATCGGCATTACGGTCGATGATGCCTATCGTTCGGTTTACGAAAAGGCCTGGCCGGTATTTCGTGAACACAACCTGCCCTTCACCGTGTTTGTTTCCACCGAACAACTTGATTCGGGCTATGCCAACTACATGACCTGGGACATGGTGCGCGAACTGTCCAAGGCGGGTGTGACGATTGGTGGTCACAGCCAGAACCATGCCCATCTGCCTGATTTCGATCTTGATCGCGTCAAGGCAGAGCTCGCCAATTCTGCAGCCCGGTTCGAGGAAGAGCTCGGTTATGTGCCGGAGATCTTTGCTTATCCCTATGGGGAGGCCAATGGCGAGGTGATTGCCGCGGTCAAGGAAGCTGGCTATCGCGCGGCCTTTGGCCAGCAAAGCGGTGCGATGCACACCGAATCCGATTTTATGTATCTGCCACGTTATGCCCTGAACGAGCATTACGGCGCGATGGATCGGTTTAATTTGGCGGCAAATTCCCTGCCACTTGTGGTCAGCGATGTCACACCGGCCGATTATACCCTGACCCGCAATCCGCCGGCCTTTGGCTTCACGCTGGCCGAACCGGCCCCCTCGATGAACTGTTATCCGTCCGAAGGGGAGCCGACCATGTCGCGCCTTGGCGAAGAACGGGTTGAAATCCGCCTCGATGGTCCGGTTTCAAGCGGGCGCTGGCGGATCAACTGCACCGCCATGGGGCCAGATTCACGCTGGCGCTGGTTCGGGATGCTTTATACCGTTCCATAAGTATCGGCTTGATCATGCTAAACCCTATATTCAGCGTCGGGATCTGAAATCCAAATAAAATCAACGCCATGTCCAGATACCGGGCATGGCGTTTTTCAAACTAGCCTGTGGCTTTTATCGTGTTCTTGATTGGGTTCTTGCGCCCGATTAGGGGACAATGTAGGTTAACCACACTTCTTAACCGTAATTAATTGGTAATCACAGTGCCAAGTGACTTAAATCGAAAGAGTATCCTTCTGATCATCTCAGGCGGCATTGCCGCCTATAAGGTGCTTGAGGTGATCCGTCGGTTGCGTGATCGCGGGATCCATATCCGCGCCATCCTGACCAAGGGCGGGGCAGAGTTTGTGACACCGCTTTCGGTTGCTGCACTGACCGAAAACAAGGTCTATCAGGATCTGTTTTCCCTGACCGACGAAGCGGAAATGGGCCATATCCGTCTGTCGCGTGAGGCCGACCTTGTTCTGGTCGCCCCGGCAAGTGCCGATATTCTGGCCAAGATGGCGACCGGACAGGCCGGTGATCTGGCGACAACCGCGTTACTTGCGACAAACAAGCCGGTGATGATTGCGCCCGCGATGAATGTCGAGATGTGGAACCATCCGGCGACGCAAGCCAATATCGCCACCCTTGAAAGCCGTGGCGTATTGCGCGTCGGCCCGTCATCTGGTGACCTGGCCTGTGGTGAATTCGGATCGGGCCGTTTGGCCGAACCGGCCGAGATTATCGCAAGTGTTGTTGATTTCCTGGAACAGCAAGACGCGCCCAAACCCCTTGCCGGTAAAAAGGCGGTGGTCACCAGCGGCCCGACGCACGAGCCGATTGATCCGGTGCGTTATATCGCCAACCGGTCCTCGGGCAAGCAGGGCCATGCCATTGCCGAGGCGCTGGCACAGGCCGGTGCCGATGTGACGCTGGTCACCGGGCCGGTAACCCTGCCCGATCCCGCAGGGGTGAAGGTTGTGCGCATCGAAACCGCACGCGAGATGCTGGGTGCCGTAACGGCCGCCCTTCCCGCCGATATTGCCGTTTGTGCGGCTGCGGTGGCCGATTGGCGCACGGCTGATGAAGCCGGTCAGAAGCTTAAGAAAGATGGGTCGGGTGTGATCCCGGACCTGAAGCTTTCGGAAAATCCCGACATTCTGGCAGCCATCAGCAAGGCCGGGGCAGCCCGCCCGGGACTTGTCATCGGTTTTGCTGCAGAGACCGAGAATGTCACCGACCACGCGCGGGCCAAACGGGCGCGCAAGGGCTGCGACTGGATCCTTGCCAATGATGTGGCACCGGCAACCGGTACCTTTGGTGGCGATGACAACGAGATTTGCCTGATTTCAGGGGATGACGAAACACGTGATGAGCGTTGGGAACGCCAAAGCAAGACCGGGGTTGCCCGTGCTTTGAGTGCGCGGATCATCAAACATTTTTCCTGATGGGTCCGGCCTGACGGCAAACATTAGTGCGAAACCGGCAGATGACCCTGCCGGGAAAAGACAAGGATAGAGAATGTCGCTTTTAAGCGTTGATTTGAAACAGCTTCCCCATGGTGCGGATCTGCCGTTGCCGGAATATGCCACTGCACAGTCAGCCGCAGTTGATTTGCAGGCGGCAATTGACGGAAAGCTTGTTTTGGAGCCGGGCAAACGGGCCATGGTTGAAACCGGGATTGCCATTGCACTGCCTGCAGGCTTTGAGGCGCAGGTTCGCCCGCGTTCGGGTCTTGCGGCCAAGAACGGGGTTACGGTTTTAAACAGCCCCGGCACGATTGATGCCGATTATCGCGGCGAGATCAAAGTCATCCTGATTAATCATGGTGACGAAGCCTTTGAAATCGAACGCGGCATGCGCATTGCCCAGCTGGTCGTCGCACCGGTGACGCAAGTGAGCTGGAATGCCGTAGAAGACTTGGATGAAACCGCGCGCGGTGCGGGTGGTTTCGGTTCGACCGGAACAGCCAGCCCGGCCCGTTAGGCCAGGGAAAGCATGCTGGTCGATCCGGTTTGACGCTATCTGGTTATGCCGTCTGGGGGGATGGCTGAACCGCAAGGGGAGTTGAGTGAAAAGATGCTGAAGCTTTCTAAGAAGATGCTGTTTGCGATCGAGGCGGTCGTGGACATTGCCTATAACGCGGCGGGTGAGCCGGTTCAGAGCCGGGACATCACCGCGCGTCAGGGCATTCCGAAACGCTATCTTGAACAGACGTTGCAACAGTTGGTGCGTGCCGACATTCTGGTCGGCGTGCGTGGCCCACGCGGGGGATATCGGCTGGCGCGTGAACGCCGTCGCATTACGCTTGCCGATATCGTTTCGGTGATCCGGTCGATGGAAACATCTGATGACCCGATCGAGGACCCGGCAGGATCACCATTGGGCAAGGAAGTCGTCCGTCCGCTGTGGCGGGAATTGCAGGACGAAATGATGAAGCAGCTTGAAAAAATCACGGTGGAAGACCTGTGCAACCGGGCACGTGATGCGGGCCTGCGCAGCGGGATCGAAGAGTCCCCTGATTTCATCATTTGATCTTATCGGGGTGCAGCGGTTTGGTGTATCGTCATTGCACAAGAAACTGCTGCTATTGAAGGTAAAACTACAAGTTTATGGAACGTTGCCCGGCACAGGATCTGTAAAAAATCTTTCAATCCGTTTGACCCGGATAAATAGCGAGATAAATACAGATCAAAGATGTGCTTGATGGCAAAAATACAGAAACGTGCGAGGAAAACATGACTGAGTTTCGCGGCAAGATTTACGACAGCATCATCGACACCATCGGCGCAACGCCGCTGGTGCGCCTTTCGCGACTGGCGGAGGCCGAAGGTGTCAAAGCCGATCTGATCGGCAAGCTTGAATTCTTTAACCCGCTGGCCTCGGTCAAGGACCGTATTGGTCTGGCGATGATCGAAAATGCCGAGAAATCCGGCAAGATCAAGCCGGGCGCAACCCTGGTGGAGCCGACGTCGGGCAATACCGGTATTGCCCTGGCCTTTGTGGCGGCAGCCAAGGGTTACAAGCTGATCCTGACCATGCCTGAAAGCATGTCGCTGGAACGTCGCAAGATGCTGATGCTTCTGGGTGCGCAGATTGATCTGACCCCGGCGGCCAAGGGCATGAAAGGTGCGGTTGCCCGTGCCGAGGAACTGGTTTCGGAAATTGACGGTGCCGTCATGCTTCAGCAGTTTGACAACCCGGCCAACCCGGAAATCCACCGCAACACAACGGCCGAGGAAATCATCAAGGATACCGCCGGCAAGGTGGATATCTTTGTTGCCGGTGTCGGGACTGGCGGGACTCTGACCGGGGTTGGTGAAGTGCTTAAAAAGCATAACCCGAACATTCAGATCGTTGCTGTTGAGCCCGAAGACAGCCCGGTTATTTCCGGTGGCGCACCGGGCCCGCATAAAATTCAGGGCATTGGTGCCGGTTTTATTCCAGGCAACCTCAATATCGATGTCATCGACAAGGTCATGACCATCGGCAACGAAACCGCCTTTGCCACTGCGCGCAAGCTTGCCAGCATCGAAGGCCTTCCGACCGGTATTTCGTCCGGTGCAGCGGTTGCGGCCGGGATCGAGCTTGGCCAGCTGCCGGAAAACGAAGGCAAGCGCATTGTTGTGATCATACCGAGCTTTGCCGAACGGTATCTTTCGACCCCGTTGTTCGAAGGACTGCAATAAGCAGCCTGAAAGACCAAAGATTTCAAAGGGTCCGGCACGATGTGCCGGGCCTTTTTCATTGGTGGAATGCGGGGCTCTGGCTTGGCTGATTAAGCAAGCAAGGCATTTCGTTTCGATATAAATATGAAATCTTTGCTTGAGGCCACTGTTCCATGGGCTATATGCAAAAGCCTAGTGGATTACCATCTGATCTGATGACCGACGTTCTGACAGGAAGCCCACCCGCGTGAGTGATTTCGATTTCAGCGAAAATGAAGTGCAACGCTATGCCCGCCATATCGTCCTTAAGGAGGTTGGCGGCACGGGGCAGATGAAGCTCAAACGCGGTCGGGTTCTGATCGTTGGTGCGGGGGGGCTTGGATCGCCGCTTGCGATGTATCTGGCCGCCGCCGGGGTCGGGACGATTGGCATTGTCGATGCCGACACGGTCGAACTTTCAAACCTGCAACGCCAGATCGCGCATGGCATGAAGGATATCGGAACGCCCAAGGTCGACAGTGCAAAGGCGACCATGGCGGATATGAACCCCGAAGTCACCGTGCAGGCCCATAACACCCGACTTGATGCCAGCAACGTCATGGATCTGATTGCCGATTATGATGTGATTGCCGACGGGTCGGATAATTTCGATACGCGCTTTTTACTCAATGATGCCTGCTACCACGCAGGCAAGACGCTGGTTTCGGGTGCCGCGCTTCGCTTTGACGGGCAGGTATCGACCTTCAAGGCCCATCTGGGTGCGCCGCATCCCTGTTATCGCTGCATTTATCATGCCCCGCCGCCTGAGGATGCCATTCCGTCCTGTGCGCAGGGCGGCGTTTTGGGATCGGTTGTTGGCATGGTTGGCGGCATTCAGGCGACAGAGGTGCTTAAGGAACTGATGGGCATTGGTGATGGCCTTTCCGGGCAGCTTCTGATTATTGATGCGCTGTCCGCCTCGTTCCGCAAGATCAAGGTGCCCCGCGATCCGGGTTGCCCGACCTGTTCAGAAAACGCCACAATCAAGGACCTGTCTATTCATGAGCACTGAGTCTGATACGCCCAAAAAGCTTTCCCTGGTGGTGTTTTCCGGGACCTATGAGAAGGTTCATTACGCCCTCGTAATGGCATCGGCCGCCTTGGCATCTGGCCGTGAAGTGACACTGTTCTTCACCATGGATGCCAGCCGGGCGCTGTTTGCGCCGTCGGGTTGGCGCCATCTGCGCACCGAGGTTGACGGGGCGACGGCGACATCGATTGATCTTAGTTACTCGACGCGTGGCATCGGCACTTTCGAAGAATTGTTGTCGGCCTGTGCCAGCCTCAATGCCAAGTTCATGATCTGCGAGATGGGTCTGCGCGCCCTTGGCCTTGAAAATCAGGCAAAGCGTGAAGAACTGGCAATCGAGACCGGCGGTGTTGTTACGTTCCTGAACGATGCCAAACAGAACGGCGAGATGCTGTTCATCTGATCTTTGAGGTCGGTGTTCACCCTAGCTTGCCAGAAGTTTGACACCCAGGCAGGCAAGGCAGATGCCAACACCGCGTTCGATCCATGACTTGATCGCCGCAATGCGCGCCTGCACCGATGGCAGGGTCAGGGCTGTTGCGACAAGTGCAAACCAGATCATGTGGCAGGCCGCGATATAAACACCATACGCGACTTCCTGAATGATCGCGGTGTTTGGTGAAATCACCTGACTGAACAGCGATACGATAAACAACATGGTTTTGGGGTTTAGCGCATTGCAGGCAAAACCGATCCAAAACGCCGATCCGCTGTTCTGTGCCGGACGGGTTTGGTTTTGATCCGGCTGATCGGAATGTGTCACGTTCGAAGCACTTTTGCTGTGATCCGGCCTGCCCAGCAGGCGTCGAATGTCCGGCCAAAGCGCCGATACGCCAAGCCAGATCAGATAAGCCGCCCCAAGGTAGCGCAAAGCCGATAAAACCCAGACATTGCTAGCAAAAACAACACCAAGCCCGATCAGCGTGTAGCCAAGATGCACCGAAACACCGGTGCCGATCCCGATGGCGCAGAGCACGCCTGCCCGCCGTCCACGTGCAAGGGCGATCCGGGTCACCATCGCAAAGTCTGGACCGGGGCTGATCACGGCGAGAATGGTGATGATGCCAACGGCAATGATTTCCATCGATAAGATATCGCCTGTCCATTCCGGCATGATGTGATCCCTTGTGAATGATGAATTCATTTGATGTGTGAGTGAAATCAGTATCAAACTGTACAGATCGCCGGAAAATCGAAAAATACTGGTATTTATTGTGAGTAATATTCACAGAAAACGCAGTTTGCCACCCTTGGCGGCCCTGCCCGCCTTTGAGGCCGCAGCCCGCCATCAGAGCTTTTCGCGTGCGGCGGATGAGCTTAATCTGACGCATGGTGCGATCAGTCGCGCGGTTGCACAAATCGAGGAACGTCTGGGCGTTAAGCTGTTTGTTCGGCGCAATCGGCGTGTCTGGCTGACGGCCGCAGGCGAGCGGTTGTTGAAGGCAACAACAGTTGCGCTTGATGGGCTTGATCAGGCAATTGAGGATATCCATCGCCATGACAAGTCATCCCCGATATTGACCGTATCGTGCGAGCCCAGCCTTGCGATGCGTTGGTTGATGCCGCGTCTTGGCGACTTTCGCGAGGCCAACCCGGATCTGAATATTGATCTGAGACTGGCGGGCGGGCCGGTGGATTTGTTGGCGGATGGTTGTGATGTTGCCATCCGGCGTGCGGATTACGGGATTTCCGAGCATTACATCACCACCCGACTTTGGCCGGAATATGCGGGGCCGGTTTGCGATCCGGAATGCTGGGAAACCATCCTTTCAAGGGATTTGTCCAACGCCCGCTGGCTTCATACGCGAACGCGCCCCGATGCCTGGGATGACTGGAAACGCACAAGTGGTAGTACGGCAACCCCGGCCAGCGAGCAGTATTTCGATCATTTCTTTTTCGCCCTGCAGGCAGCCGTTAACCGGCTTGGTACGGCGATTGGACCCTTGCCGCTTGTGGCTGACGATCTGGCGTCCGGGCGGCTGATAGCGCCGCATGGCATGACCCTGACGGGCTTTGACTATGTCCTGATCACGCTTGACCCTCCCAAGCGTGATCCGCGGGTTGCGCTGTTCTTTGACTGGTTGATGTCCAAGGCAACTGACATGGAGCATGCGATTTCACCAACCTGACTGTAATTAGCGAACTGGTTGGCCGTGCATCAGCTCGGAACATTGATTGCGTGCGAAGCGTTTGGGGAATGTTTGAATGGCAAGGGTTTATCGCATGCTGACCGACCTTCCCTATTTCGCCACGGCGGAAAAATACTTCGATATTGGCGTGATCGATATGGTCGCGCGTCTGGTGGCGGCAACAGTCATTGGCATGCTGATCGGGTTGAACCGTGATGTGAATGGCAAGCCAACCGGCATGCGCACGCTTGCCCTTGTGTCACTTGGTGCGGCGGTGGTGTCGGTCGTGGCGGTCCATTTTCAGGATCTGATTGATCATCCCGACGCGCTGTCACGTGTGGTTCAGGGGATTTTGCAAGGTGTTCTGACCGGGATCGGTTTCATTGGTGCCGGTGTTATTTTGCGCGAGCCAAAAAACATGTCGGTCACGGGGCTTACCACTGCTGCGACCGTCTGGATGACAGCAGCGCTTGGCATCGCTTGTGCGCTTGCGGCCTGGCATATCGTGATTATTGCAACCGTCTTGACCTTTATTATCCTGGTCGCGCTGAAACCGGTCGAACTCATGCTGGTGCGCTGGGTCGGTAATTCAGAGGCCGCCAAGGACGCCAAGGAGAGCTAGGGGCAATTTAGGGTAATCCGCGCCCTGGCGGGATTGCGCTTAGAAATCCTCGCCCTCGCGGAAGGCGGCAAGGTCGTCAATGCGGTGATAGGGCAGAAGCGTCTGAAGGTTTTCGGGCGGTGTGCCGTTCATCAGGTCATGCAGGTGGCGGGCAAGAACTTCGCCGACATGGCGCTGCGGCTGGTAGTAATAGGCAAGTTTTTGTTTCGAAAGCATGCGAAACGGCATGCCGCCAAAGCCGACAACACCAATTCCGTCGCGGATGGTGTCCATGCCAAGTTCCATCAATGCCTCAAGCGCGCCGATCATCGTCATCTGACTTGCGCAGACAACAGCCGTGACATCGCGCTGATTGGCAAAAAGCCGTGTTGTTGATTCGCGTGCGGCCCGTACGGAAATTTCCGACGGCATCCAGATCAGGCTATCGGGATCAAGCCCCGCATCAACCATGGCCCGGCGCGCGCCCTGTTTGCGATATCCGAAAAAGGTCAGGGCTTCGGGCGGGTCGATCATGCCGATATTGCGGTGGCCATCATCAAGCAACCGTTTCACCGCGTCATAGGCAGCCTGTTCGTCATCGTGGTCAACAAAGGCATGCGGGGTCAGAAGTTCTGTCCGGCCAAAGCTGACAAACGGAAAGTCATGTTGCAGACAGTATTTCGCGCGACTGTCTTGCAAGGTGGTGCGTGAAAATACCACGGCATCGGCAAGGCGTTGGGTATGGACCTTGCGCACCGGATCAAGCGGATCTTCGCCGCGGGTTTGGGCCAGCACCAACAGGGAATAGTTATCGGCTTCAAGACCCTGGGTCAGGCTTTCGACCTGTGCCAGAAAGCCCGGGTCGCCGTAATCACCGACTTCGGGGGAATACAGAATGGAACAGACCTGCATGGTTTTGCCGGTTCGAAGCATGACACCACGGGCATCTGGCTGATAACCGATTTCTGCTGCGGCTGCCTTTACGCGGGCGACGGTGTCGGGTTTGACTTCCGGCCCGTCTTTAAGCGCACGTGATACCGTCGTGATCGATAGACCAAGGCGATCGGCAATCGTACGCAAATTGGGGCGAGCAGCAGGCATATACAGGTCCGTTCCATTCAAATTTCGGACAATCTAAGCGCCCGGTTGGCCTAAGGCAATGCGTTCTGTGAAATCACCTTGCGCATGAAATCATAGGATGCCTTGGGGGTACGTTTCTGCGTGGTGTAGTCAACATGCACCAGACCGAAGCGCTTTTCATAGCCATATGCCCACTCGAAATTATCCAGAAGCGACCATGGCATGTAGCCCCGAATGTCGGCACCCTCGGACTTCGCGCGAAGCAGGGCTTCGAGATATTCGGTGTAATAGGCAATGCGGTCCTGATCATCGATCTGGCCATTTGCCTTCGGGATATCGGTAAAGGCACCACCGTTTTCGGTAATGAAAACAGGCGGGTTACCGTAATCATCCTGCAGGATCTTCATCGTCTGATAGAAGCAATCCCCGTCAATTGCCCAGCCCATTTCGGTCCGGCGGAAATAGTTTGGCGGCTGGGCATGTTTGAAGGGCCAAGCAGCGCCTTCGGCGGCCTGAATGTAGCTTGGGAAATACTGGTTTAGCCCCTGGAAATCGACCTTGGTCTTGATGGCTTCAAGATCGCCATCCTGAATATGGGGCTCCATCCGGTCGATAATCAGTTCCGGATAGCGGCCGTAATATACCGGGTCCAAAAAGATGCCGTTCCATTTGGCTTCGAACAGGTCAATCAGGTGCGCATCCTGTTCACGACGGTGCGGAAGCGTATAGCCCTTGTGCATCGGCAAGACGAAACCGACCGGCACATCCGGATAATGGTTCTTGATCACCCGGGTCGCGCGCGCATGGCACAGGTTAAGGTGGTGGGCAACGCGCATTGCCGCACGCGGATCGGTAATCCCCGGTGCATGGCGGCCCTCTTCGTGACCGACCCAGGCAACGACATTCGGCTCGTTGAAGGTGACCCATGATTTCACCCGGTCACCAAGCCGGCTGACCAGAAGTTCGGTATAGTCGCCAAACCAGTCAACAATGTCACGGTTGGTCCAGCCACCGCGATCCTGAAGCGCCTGTGGCAGATCCCAGTGATAGAGGCACAGCCACGGATCCAGGCCGCGTTCAAGCATGCCGTCAATCAGGCGGTTGTAAAAATCAATGCCGGTTTCGTTGACCTTGCCCGTGCCTTCGGGCATCACGCGCGGCCACATCACCGAAAACCGGTAATGGGTTGCGCCCAATCCTTTGATCAGATCAAGGTCTTCGGCCCAGCGATGGTAATGGTCGCACGCGACACTGCCATCATCGCCATTGGCAACGCGGCCCGGTGTTGCGCAATATGTGTCCCAGATGCTGGCACCGCGTCCGTCATCTTTTGCGCCGCCTTCGATCTGATAACTTGATGTCGAGACTCCCCAGCGGAAACCGTCAGGAAATGATTTGGTCATGTTCGCTTCCTTGCCCTAGCTTTGGATGTCTTTTATTGAACGCATCCAAAATCGTAACGTTTCGAAAAGCACAGCAAAAAAGCTTCCGTACTTTTATCTTGGCCTATTATGGTAAGGTTTTCGTGATTGACAAGGGTGAATAAAGCGCTTATCAAAAAAATCGTAACGTTACGATTTTCCGGTCATATCACTTAATAAGAAGCCGGGCGTGATCGTGTCCATTAGGGAGGAACATCCGTTATGATGAAATTTTCAAAGATTGCCGCAAGTGTGGCATTTCTGAGCGTCGGTGTATCTGCCGGTGCACTTCATGCCCAGACTGCCGAAGTTCTGCATTGGTGGACTTCGGGAAGTGAACAGGCGGCCCTTGGCGAAATCCGCAAGGCGTTCGAGGCCAAAGGCGGCACCTGGGTCGATACCCCGATTGCCGGTGGCGGCAATGCACGTGCAGCGGCCGTGAACCGTATGCTGGGTGGTGACCCGGCCGCCGTATTTCAGTTTTCCATTGGTCAGCAATTGCGCGAGTTGGCTGATCAGGGGCTTCTGGCCAATGTCGGTGACGTTGCCACGGCAGAAAACTGGGATGAAAAGCTGCCGCCGCTGATCGTCAAAGCCGCGAAATATGATGGCAACTACATTGCCGCACCGATCAACATCCATGGCGAAAACTGGATGTTCTATAACACGGCGGTTCTTGAAGAGGCCGGGATCGAGGTTCCGAAAACCTGGGATGATTTCATTGCTGCGGCAGAAAAGCTCAAGGCCGCCGGTGTGATCCCGATTGGCCTGGGCGGTCAGCCCTGGCAGGAACGCATCATGTTCAACAGCGTGCTTTTGGGTGTTGCCGGTCGTGAGTTTTATGCCGAGCTATACAGCACGCTTGATGATGACCTTCTGAAATCCGAAACCATGCGCAAGGTGTTTGAAACCTTTGCCGCGCTCAAGCCGTTTGTCGACGAAGCAAGCCCGGGTCGTAACTGGAACGAAGCGACCAACATGGTCGCCAAGGGTGAGGCCGCCTTCCAGTTCATGGGTGACTGGGCCAAGGGTGAAATCATCGCAGCCGGGATTGAACCCGGCACGACGGTCGGATGTGCCTTCGCCCCGGCGATTGATACCGCCTATATCATGACCGTGGATGCCTTTGCCTTTTCGGCCATGGATGGTGAAGAAGCAACGCCTGCACAGACCTTGATGGCGCAGGTGATGCTTGAGCCGGACGTGCAGATTGCCTTCAACAAGAAAAAGGGATCGATCCCTGCCCGTCTTGATGTGCCTGCTGACAGCTTTGATGTCTGCGCCCAAACCGCCATCAAAACCCTTCAGGACAAAAAAACCCACCTTGTCAGCACCGGTTTGTTCGGTGTGCCAAGTGCGGTTTCGGGTGCGATTGATGACACCATCTCCAATTTCTGGAACAGTGCAGATATGAGCCCCGAAGAGGGTCAGGCACAATTCCAGCAAGCGATTTCCTACGCAAAATAACGATTTTGCGAAATTCCGGATATTGCGGAAAAGCGCCGCTGAAACCATGGATATGGGTGCAGCGGCGCCTCCATAAATAGGCGAGAATGTCATGGCCGAACCGGCACCGGACGTGTTGCAGCACTCCGAAGATCGAAAATTCACACTCAAGTCTGGAAAAAAGCGTTGGCGGCCGCAATGGAGTGCGGGGATGGCGCTTATCCCGGCGATGACAATCACGATTGTCTGCTTTTACGGGTTCATCATCTGGACGTTTGTCATTTCACTGACCCGTTCACGGCTTTTGCCTGTCTATAAATTCACCGGCTTTGAGCAGTATATCCGGCTGTTTGCCAATGAGCGCTGGTGGACGGCGATGCAGAACCTGGCGATTCACGGGTTCCTGTTTATCGGCGGCTGCGTTGTTTTTGGCTATTTTCTGGCGATTCTGATTGATCGCGGTGTTAAGGCCGAGGGGATGTTTCGAACGCTCTTTATGCTGCCGCTGTCGATGTCTTTCATTGTCACCGGTGTGATCTGGCAATGGGTAATGAATCCGGGGCTTGGCCTGCAAGAGGCCGTGCGCGCCCTTGGCTGGACCGGGTTTGAGTTCAACTGGATCGTGCGCCCCGACAGATCGATTTATACGTTGGCGATTGCCGGAATCTGGCAACAGGTCGGGTTGTGCATGGCGCTGTTTCTGGCCGGTCTTCGCAACATCGATCCCAATATCTGGAAAGCATCGCGCGTCGATGGCATTCCGGTATGGCGGGTTTACCTGCACATCATCACGCCAATGATGCGCACGGTTTTCTTTACGGTCTTTATTCTGATGAGTGCGATTGTGATGAAGGCGTTTGACCTGGTGGTCGCCCTTACCGGCGGCGGGCCGGGCTTCTCATCGGATCTGCCGGCCCGGTTTGTTGTTGATCATATCCTGAACCGTCAGGAACTTGGTCTGGGGGCGGCCGGTGCGTTTGTCTTGTTGTGCACCGTGATTGCCGTGATTTCCCCTTATATCTATTTCGAGCTCAAAAAAGAGCGCGGCGGGCGGGGGCATTGATCATGCGATATAATCGATGGGCCCTTTACGGATTGCTTTGCCTGGCCGCCATTATGATCATGGCACCGGTATTCATCATGATTTCGACATCGCTGAAATCAATGGATGAAATCAGGAATGGCAGCATCTTTACCCTGCCAGCCGACCCAAGCTTTGCCGCCTGGAGCAAAGCCTGGTTTGGTGACTGCACCCAGACACTTGGCGAAAAATGCGGTGGGTTGTCATCTTCGTTCATGACCTCGGTACAAATCGTCATCCCGGCCTTGTTCCTGTCGGTCGGGCTTGGGGCGGTGACGGGCTATTCGCTGGCGGTGTGGAAGATGAAGGGGGCGAATGTGATGTTTGCAGCCCTTCTGGTGGGCATGTTTATTCCCCCGCAAGTAACGCTTTATCCCCTGATCATCATGATCCGCGAATTGGGGATCTTCGGGTCCATTCCGGGACTTATTCTGGTGCATGTCATCTGGGGTGTCGCATTTACCACGATGATGTTCAGAAACTTTTTCAAAACCGTTCCGCAGGATCTTTTGAAGGCGGCCCGCATTGACGGGGCCGGGTTCTGGCGATTGTTCTGGCATGTGATGTTGCCTTTGTCGCTGCCGATCCTGGGTGTCGCGATGATTTTGCAGTTCACCTACATCTGGAACGACTTCCTGTTGGGGCTGACATTTGGCGGGCGTTCCGGCCAGCCGATGACGGTGGCACTGAACAACCTTGTCGGATCCCAGTTCGGCGAGAAGGAATACAATGTTGATATGGCTGCAACCATGCTGACGGCCTTGCCCACACTGGCGGTTTATCTGCTGTCCGGGCGGTTGTTTGTGCGCGGCATTGCCGCAGGTGCAGTGAAAGGATAACGGGAATGAATGGCGTTGAACTGCGCAATGTGACCAAGGCCTATGCCGGGATTACGGTGATGGAAAACATCAATCTGGAAATCGCCGACGGGGATTTTCTGGTGCTATTGGGGCCATCGGGGTGCGGCAAATCAACATTGCTGAACATGATCGCCGGTCTGGAACCAGTGACGGGGGGCGCGATTGATATTAACGGGCGCGATGTAACAGCACTTGAGCCCGACGAACGTGACATCGCGATGGTGTTTCAATCCTACGCCCTCTATCCGACGATGTCGGTGCGCAAGAATATCGGCTTTGGCCTTAAGATGGCGGGCATGCCCAAGCCCGAAATCGAAGAACGGGTGAACGAAGTCGCCGAACTTTTGCAGATCACGCCGCTTCTGGATCGCAAGCCATCGCAGCTTTCGGGCGGCCAACAGCAACGTGTTGCGATTGGCCGGGCGCTGGTGCGCGAGCCCGCGGTCTTTCTGTTTGATGAGCCATTATCGAACCTGGATGCTAAGCTGCGCGCGGATATGCGGATCGAGCTTAAGCGTCTGCATGAACGTCTTGGCCGCACGATTGTCTACGTCACCCACGATCAGATCGAGGCGATGACACTGGCAACCAAGGTTGTCGTGCTTGATCGTGGCAGCATCCAGCAGGCAGACACCCCGGAAAATGTATATCGCCGGCCGGCAAACCGGTTTGTCGCAAGTTTCGTCGGGGCACCGACGATGAATTTCGTCGATGGCACTCTTGTTCGCGATGGTGATCAGGTCTTTTTCGACACTGGTAACGGGAAATTGCCGCTGGTTGATGTCCCCGCCGAGGCCAGCGATCTGGTCGGGCGTCCGATGACGCTGGGCGCACGTCCGGAACATTTGATGTTTGATGATGCCGGAATTTCTGCGCGTGTTGTGCTGGCGGAGCCGACCGGCCCCGATCAGTATGTGCGTCTGGCGGTCGCCGGTGCGGAAATGACGGCCCGAAGCGGCCCGGAACAGGCCTTCAAGTCGGGATCAGACATCGGGGTCGTGATTGATGGCGCGCGGATGTCGCTGTTTGATGTGCAAAACGGCAAGGCACTTTTGCACGGCTGAGTTTATGCATTTGCAGGCCGTGGATTTGAAAAATGGCGGTGCATTGCGGCACCGCCATTTTGTTTATTTGACCATCATTGGTTCGGGCAGCGAACTGTCGGAAAACAGCGGATAGCGCGCGCGGGCATTGGGCAACTGATAGTGCCACCATTCATGATCGTAATATTCGAACCCGGCGCTGACCATAATGCCAAGCAGCAGAAAGCGGTTGGCTTCGGCCTCTTTGGAGATCAAATCAGAGCCGTGATAGGACCGGATATGCATTTCATCAAACCCTGCCCCCATATCCAGTTCCTTGCCGTTTTGATCAATCAGCGTTAGATCAATGGCCACACCACGACCATGTGGCGATCCGAAATCCGGATTGGCGACGAAATCGGGGTTGGGCGAATGGTTCCAAAGGGCCCGTTGGGCTTCCTGGGGACGAAACGCATCAAGAATGCGCAATTTCACCCCCTGACGACGCGCCATGGCGGCGGCCTTTTTCAGACAGGCAGCGGCATCCGCGTGAAGATAGCAGGCAGGTCGTGTATAAATCGGTGCCCCGGTGAAATTGCGATCCGTGGCATAGACGATATCAATTTCGACATCATATTCGTAAGGCGTAATTTCGACCAGCGCCATCGCCGGAGGCTCCCTGTTCTTGTCGTTCACCGATTACATAAAGAAGATGCTGACTGGACAGTCGCGCATATCAGATGGCGCCGACCATAGCGCATCAGACGCCGCAAAGACAAAGGCGGAAAAGTCAGGTCCGACAATTTTGGCGATTGATACGGCATCAACGTCTCTGTCGACGGCCGTCTTGATAAATGGCGAGGTCAAAGGCGAACTTTATGAAGATATGGAACGCGGTCAGGCCGAGCACCTGATGGGTTTCATTGCCAAGACGCTTGAGATCGCGAAAGTCGACCTTGCCGATCTTGACGGGATTGCGGTGACGGTTGGTCCGGGGGCGTTTACCGGCATGCGGATCGGCCTTTCGACGGCGCGTGCGCTTGGTCTGGCGCGCAAGATCCCGGTGGTCGGCGTCAGTTCGCTTGAAGCCGTCGCCTATGGCGTGACGGAGCGTGATCATCAGGGCCGCAATATTCTGGTTGCCCTTGATAGCAAACGAAACGAGATCTTTGCCCAGGCCTTTGATGGCAAAAAACGCCCGCTGAGCAATGCTGAATGTGTCGCCCCGCGTCAGGCCCTCATGATGGCCCCGCCCGGTGATACATTGCTTGCCGGGGATGCGACCCCTCGCCTTCTGACCGCAGCCGCCCATGCGCCGGACGCCTTTTATGATTGCACGGCACCCGGCCTGCCGCGGGCGGGCAATGTGGCACGGATCGCGGCCGCGCGTTGGGAAACTGGTGAAAACCTGGCGCCGGTGCCGCTTTACCTGCGCGCCCCCGATGCAAGACGTATCGAAGATCAGGGGCCGCAGAAAAAGAAATGAGCCCGGCCAAATCCAAAGATGGCAGTTCTGGTTATGACGCCTCGCAAATAGTGCTGGTGCCTTTGACGGCGGCCTTTGCGACGGTGGCAAGTGCGCTACATGCCGAGGGGTTTGATGATGCCTGGGATGAGGATGCGATTATCCGGTTGCTTGATGTGCCCGGTGCGTTTGGCATTCTGGCTTATCGACCCGGCGATCAGGCCAAAAATGCAAAAGATCAGCCACTTGGCTTTGTTCTGATGCAGACTGTGCTTGATGAGGCGGAAATCAATACCATCACGGTTGCCCCGGACGCCCGGCGCATGGGTGTGGGACGGGCATTACTTGATGCGGTCAAGGATCGCCTCGTGGCGGCGGGTGTTGCCCGTATCTTGCTGGAAGTAGCAGTCGATAATGATGGCGCGATTGCGCTTTATCGTCAGAACGGCTTTGCCGAAATCGGCCGTCGCAAGGGCTACTATGCCAGGCCTGGTGGCCGAAAAGTTGATGCCTTGGTCCTCGAACGGCTGATCTAGATAATTTTTTCGATGTCGGTGACCTTTTCGATCCATGGCAGGAATTTTTGTTTGCCAATAGGGTGTTAGGCAATCTGGAACAATTTTAATCGATTATACCCACATAATGAGTGTGGTTTTGAGCGCCAACCTGTTGTAGTGTAAGCCTGCATCGGAACTGGCGGTTTTATGATCCCTTGCGGATTATGAGTCGGTAGGTTCCCGGTGTATCAGTGATTTCGGCCAGTTCGACGACTTCGTCGCCCATCTCGGTTACCGAGCGCGGAACGTTTTTTAACGGTTCACCAGCGCCGAGGGTAACCTCCAGAACCTGACCCGGTGTCATGGTTTCGAGTTTGAGGCGGGTGCGGACAAATGTCATCGGGCAGACGTCGTTTGTGATGTCTATTTTATGGTCGGGGATTGCGGTGGCCATGTTGGTCTCCTGCCTTGATGCGTAACTTTGAAGTAGCGCCCTTCATCGCAGGTAGCAAGTGGCCAGAAGAATGCCGATATGATTGTGATTGCAGGGTGTTAGTACCAGCGATCTACAGGAAGCGGAATTTATCGCGAATTCAACCTTGCGATATGTGGCGGATTTTTCAATATTGAGCCACAAGAGATCGACGCCAGAGACACGTCTCGGCTGGGGACAGGTGGAACCGGAAACGGAAACGAGAAACAAGACAATGCTTGCAGAATCAACTATCGAGCAGAAATGCATCGACGCGGGCCTGAAAATGACGGGCCAACGCCGGGTGATTGCCCGTGTGCTCTCTGAGTCCGAAGACCACCCGGACGTTGAACTGGTTTATCGTCGGGCGACCGACATTGATCCGAAAATTTCGATTGCGACCGTATATCGCACAGTGCGCCTGTTCGAAGAGGCGGACATCCTTGAAAAACACGATTTCGGCGATGGCCGTGCGCGTTACGAGGAACTGACCGAAGAACATCACGATCACCTGATCGACATGCGCTCGGGCGAGGTGATCGAGTTTTCGAACGATAAAATCGAAAAGCTTCAGGAAGAGATCGCCAAGGAACTGGGCTTCCGTCTGGTGGGGCATCGTCTTGAGCTTTACGGTGTTCCTTTGAAAGACGGCAAGTAATTCCAGCGTTCAATCGCGCACTGAACTTACAGTTTTCAAGGCCACTTGCTGAAACATGCAAGTGGCCTTCATAATTTTGTTACCTGTTCTTCACAAAGCCTTCACTCGCTCTTCACGCCGTTCTTGCGCAAAATCCGTGCAGTTGAACGAAAGGGTGTTGTCATGCGTGACGAAAAACAGCTTCAGCGGCTTGAGGTTCGCCTTGCCGAGAATGAAAACGAAATTCTCGCAAGCCAGAAGCTTCGCTACAAAGTGTTCTATGAAGAACGCGGCGCCAAACCGACCGAGGAAATGGCAGCCGAAAAGCGCGACTTCGATCACTATGATCCGCTCTGCGATCATCTGCTTGTTCTCGATCACAATCGCGGTGCCGGTGCCGATGCGGTTGTTGGCACCTATCGCCTGCTGCGCCAGTCAGTAGCCAACGAGCATGGCGGCTTTTACAGTGCTGATGAATACCATATCGAAAGCATGCTTAATGCGGTGAAAGATACCGGCGAGATCATGGAACTGGGTCGTTCCTGTGTCGAAGCCGAATACCGCACCATGCCGACCTTGCAGCTTCTGTGGCAGGGGATCGCGGCATATGTTTTCAAATACGACATCAAGCTGATGTTTGGCTGCGCGTCCTTCCATGGCACCGATCCGGATGCCTTCAAGGATGTCCTGACCTATCTGCATCACAATCACCTTGCCCCTGAAGACATGCGCCCGCGTGCGATCGCCGATCGTTACGAGCCGATGATGCGTGCCGAGATCGATGGCATTGATCAGCGCCAAGCACTTCGTGATTTGCCGCCGCTGATCAAGGGCTATTTGCGTCTGGGTGGTTTTGTCGGTGACGGGGCGGTGGTCGATCACCAGTTCAACACCACCGACATCTGCATCGTGTTGCCGACCGAAAAGGTAACCGATCGCTATTACAAGCATTACGAACGCACCGCGAGGGTATCGTGAACTGCTATGTGTGCGCTGCCATCCGCCTGATGGCCTATGTGCTTCTGACACTGGTTTTGTTGCCGGTGCAGATGGTGGCAATTGTCGCACGATTGAAGCTGGCTGAAGAATTGCCGCGGTTTTATCACGCCCTTTGCCTGCGCATCCTGCATATCGAAGTCCGGGTATCGGGTGTTGATATGATGGACGGGCCAGGTGTGATTGTTGCCAATCACGCATCCTACCTTGATATCCCGGTGCTGGGCGCCTTGACCCGTGGCAGCTTTATCGCCAAGACCGAAGTCGCCGACTGGCCGGTGTTTGGTTTGCTTGCCAAACTTTCACGCACCACCTTTATCGAACGCCGTGCGGCGCGATCTCGCGAACAGAACGATCAACTAAGTCAGCGTTTGCGCGATGGTGACAAGCTGATCCTGTTCCCGGAAGGAACAAGCAACGACGGTAACCGTGTGTTGCCATTCAAGTCGACCCTGTTTGCCGCGGCAGAGCGGGTCATGCCGGATGGGTCGCCGGTCAAATTCCAGCCGATTTCGATTGCCGCCACCCGACTTGACGGCGCGCCGATCGGTCGCGATTTGCGGGCATTTTATTCCTGGTACGGGGATATGGACTTGGCCCCGCATTTGTGGCAGTTTCTCGCGCTCGGCAAGGTGACGGTTGAGATTGTTGTCCATCCGCCTGTGACGCTGGCAGATGCAGCCGGATCACGCAAGGAACTTGCCCGGATGTGTGAAGCCCGTGTTGCCCAGGGACATCAGGCAGCGTTGCGTGGCCTGCATCAGGGTGTGCCGGTTCAGTTGATTGACAGCGATCTGTCGGGCGAGCTGATTGGGTTTTCGCCGCTTGCGATCATTTCGGAAGATTTTCGACTGTTTGGTCCGGATCGACAGTTCGGCTCCTGACCGTTTTGCCGTATAATGCCCCGGTTGATGTGAAATTCGGTTTCACCTGACCGGGATTTCAGATAACGAGATGTCCGAGGAGTTCCGATCACCGATTGTTCGGAACTCAGGCGCGGTGTGAGTGATCACACCGCTTTTCGGCGTTTTGAGAGAGCGAAACGGATCTGGCGTGACTGAACCGAAGAAACTTTTTGTAAAAACATATGGCTGTCAGATGAATGTCTATGACAGCCAGCGCATGCAGGATGTTCTGGCGCCGCTGGGTTACCAGCCGGTCGACAGTGCCGAGGGGGCCGATATGGTTATCCTCAATACCTGCCATATTCGCGAAAAGGCCGCCGAAAAGGTGTTTTCTGATTTGGGCCGCGTGCGCAAGCACAAGGAAGCCAAAGAAGCCAATGGCGGCGACAAGATGATTGTCGCCGTTGCCGGATGCGTCGCGCAGGCCGAAGGGGCCGAATTGATGAAGCGCGAACCGATGGTCGATATGGTGTTTGGCCCGCAGACCTATCATCGTCTGCCGGAAATGGTTGCACGTGCCAATCGCGCGGTTGGTCGTAACCGCATCGTCGATACCGATTTCCCGGCCGAGGAAAAGTTTGATCATCTGCCAGAACAGGTTTCAAAACAGGGCTATTCAGCGTTTCTGGCCATTCAGGAAGGCTGTGACAAGTTCTGCACGTTCTGTGTTGTGCCTTATACTCGCGGGGCAGAATATTCGCGCCCCGGTGCCGATGTCATCCGCGAAGCAAAGCAACTTGTCGCCCATGGCACGCGCGAACTGACCCTTTTGGGGCAGAACGTGAATGCCTATCACGGCGAGGCACCGAATGGCGGCGAATGGACGCTGGGCCGTTTGTTGCGTGAATTGGCCGAAATCGACGGGCTTGATCGCATTCGTTACACCACGTCGCATCCACGCGATGTGGATGAGGATCTGATTTCGGCGCATCGTGATCTTAAAAAGCTGATGCCGTTCCTGCATTTGCCGGTTCAGGCAGGTGGTGACCGCGTTTTGCAGGCGATGAACCGCAAACATACCAATGCGGATTACCGTGATATCGCAGCACGGCTTAAGGATGCCTGCCCTGATCTTGCGCTGTCTTCGGACTTTATCGTCGGCTTCCCCGGTGAATCCGACAAGGATTTCGAAGACACGATGGAAATCGTGCGCGACATCACTTTCATTCAGGCGTTTAGTTTCAAATACAGCCCGCGTCCGGGAACCCCGGCATCGGCGATGGAACTGCAGGTGCCTGAAAAAGTCAAAACCGAACGCATCATGCGCCTGCAGGCGCTGCTGGCGGAACAGCAGTTGGTGTTCAACCAGAACAGTGCCGGCAAGGAGATGGATGTCCTTCTGGAACGCCGGGGCAAGTATGATGGCCAGTTGGTGGGCAAAAGCCCCTATATGCAGCCGGTTCATGTCAGCGGTTTGCCGGAATCAGCCCTTGGACAGATCGTTCGCTTGAAAATCACCGAAGCGCTGCCTAATTCCCTTGGCGGCGAACTGGTCGACGCCACCCGAAACGACCAGAAATCTGAAAGGAACGTTGCGTGAGCGGCACCCCCACGAAAAGCAAGACCAACACCAAAACCAAACACGCCCCCAAGGATTCCGATCAGATCGAGTTTCAGGACAACGCGCTTGCCCAGGTTTTGTACGGCCCGCAGGCCGAAAACCTGACGCGTTTGTCTGAGCGGACCGGTGTTCAGGTTTCAAGCCGCGGCCTTGTGGTGATGCTGGCCGGTGATCCGGCCAAGGTCGCACAGGCCAAAAAGGTTCTTGCACAGCTTTATGCACGTCTGCGTGACAAGGAAATCGATCATATCGATGTCGAAACGGTGGAAGGTGCCGTGCGCCTGTCCGAACCGGACGACACCGATCCCTGGAGCGGTCAGACCAAGGATATGTTTGGTGGATCGCGTTTGACGATCCAGACCAAAAAGCGCCGTATTTCGCCGCGCTCCAAACGCCAGAAGGACTATGTCGAGGCGATCCTTGATAACGAGCTGATCTTTGGCATTGGCCCGGCCGGTACTGGCAAGACCTACCTTGCGGTCGCGATGGCGGTGCAGGCTTTTATCCTGGGTCAGGTGGATCGTATTATTCTGTCGCGCCCCGCGGTCGAAGCCGGTGAACGTCTTGGCTTCTTGCCGGGGGATCTGAAAGACAAGGTCGATCCGTATCTGCGTCCGCTTTATGACGCGCTGCATGACACGCTTCCGGGGGATGTGGTGATCAAGCGCATGGAAAGTGGCGAGATTGAAGTCGCGCCGCTGGCCTTCATGCGTGGTCGAACCCTTTCGCACGCCTTTGTCATTCTGGACGAGGCGCAAAACACCACCCCGATGCAAATGAAAATGTTCCTGACCCGTCTGGGTGAAGGATCGCGCATGGTGGTGACCGGCGACATGACGCAGATCGATTTGCCCGATGGCACGAAATCAGGTTTGCGCGATGCCCTTGAAACCATTGGCGATGTCAAAGGTGTTGCCACGATCAAGTTCGATCAGCGCGATGTGGTGCGCCATCATCTTGTGACCAAGATTGTCCAGGCCTATGACGCGGCGGATGCCCTGCGTGATCGCCTGAAAAAGGGCTATCGCGGGGACAAGGGCAGCGCAGCCAAGGATGCGGGTGATGACGGCACCGCTTGAACTGGATCTTGAGGTCGAAGCAGGCGACTGGCGTCAGGACGAGATCGCGGCCATCGAAGCCGCCGTGATCGCGGCCCTTGATGGTGCGCTTGGCGATGGCGCCCTTTGGGATGACAACGCGGTGCCGACCGACGGGACCGAAGATGAAGGCGATGGTGCATCGCTTTTATCGGTTGCTCCGGTGATCGAGATCGGGGTGCGTTTATCAGACGATGCATCGGTTCAGATCCTCAATCGTGATTATCGCGACAAGGACAAACCGACCAATGTGTTGTCCTTTGCCGCGCTTGAAAGTGCCGAGCATGCCGATGCCTTTATGATGGCGCCAGATATGCCCTTGATGCTGGGTGATATCGTCATTGCGCGCGAAACATGTGCGCGCGAAGCCATCGAACAGCAAAAGCCATTGAAAAATCATCTTGTTCATCTTGCCGTTCATGGCACGCTACATCTTGTCGGCTACGATCATATGGTTGATGATGAAGCCGAAGAGATGGAAGAACTTGAACGTCAAATTCTTGCCGGACTTGGGATCGATGATCCCTACGAACCGATTGAAGATGAACCGGTTTAATAGCCCTGCACACGGTTTGTTTGAATTATAGGATGTCGAAACCGACCCATGAACGACTCTAGTCAACGCGACGACGACCACGAGAGTATGCGCCCTCGCACTGGCGAGGATACAATTCAGGACGCTGAAAACGGCTCCTTATGGGATAACGTGGCCTCGGCCCTGGGGTTCAAGCGTGGCAAATCCCGCAACGGCGAAGCTTCGCTCAGCGATACGCTTGAAGAACTCGCCGAGCGGACCGAACAGGATGAAGAGCCGGTCTCGCTTCACGAACGTTCCCTGTTTGAAAACATCATTGCACTTCGCGACATGACGGCAGAGGACGTCATGATTCCGCGCGCCGATATTGTCGCGGTTGCCAAAACCATTGCACTTGAAGAACTGGTCGAGGTGATGGTCAAGAAGGCCCATTCACGGCTTCCGGTGTATGGCGATACCCTTGATGACATTGCCGGCATGGTTCACATCAAGGATGTGCTGGGCTGTGTTGCTGCTGGTCGGGAATTCAGCCTGCAGTCACTGCTGCGTCGGGTTTTGTTTGTATCCCCTGCCATTCGCGTTCTTGATCTTCTGTCGGAAATGCGGCTGTCGCGCACGCATATGGCGCTTGTCGTTGATGAATTCGGCGGGATTGATGGTCTGATCACCATTGAGGATCTGGTGGAAGAAATTGTCGGCGAGATTGATGACGAGCACGATATCGACCAGACACCGAAACTTATCCGCCTTTCGGATGGTTGTTACATCGCCGATGCCCGGTTCGAGGTCGAAGACCTTGAAGAAAAGCTGTCCTTCGGATTGCTTGACGAGGACGAAGACGAGGATATCGACACGCTTGGTGGGCTTGTCTTCTCATTGGCGGGGCGCGTTCCGGCGCGTGGGGAATTGATTGAACATCCAAGTGGCATTCAGTTCGAAGTCCTTGATGCCGATCCGAGGCGCATCCGTCGCCTGCGTATTCACATGATACGCCGGGAGGATGAGGATCCTGCCGCAGCCATCGAAAAGCAGGAAAAAACGGATGATTGAGGCCATGGCGCACCGACTGGCCGGTCTTTCAAGCTGGCGCAGGCGTTTTGTGTGGTTGTTGTCCGGTGCGGTGGCGGTTTTGGCGCTGCCGCCTTTCTTTATCATCCCTGTTTTACCAATTTGCTTTGCGGTTTTGCTCTGGAGCCTTGAAGGTGTTCGTTGCAACAAGGGGGCGCTTTCGGCGGGCTGGTGGTTTGGCACCGGCCATTTTGCTGCAGGCTTTTACTGGGTCAGTCATGCCTTCCTCGTTCAGCCCGAAATTTATGGCTGGATGATTCCGTTTGCCCTTTTGGGGCTTGGCGGCGGATTGGCGGTTTTTCCGATGCTGGCCGTTTGGGCGAGCTGGCGTTTGGGGAGTGGCGTGATCCGGCGTGCCGTGTTGCTGGCCGTTTTCTGGGCGGTGGTGGAATATCTGCGCGGTCATATCCTGACAGGCTTTCCATGGAACCTTTTGGGCCATGTTTGGGCCATTGATGCGGCCCCCATGCAGTTTGCCTCGGTTGTCGGGGTTTATGGCCTTTCCTTCGTCACGGCCCTTTTTGCAACCTTGCCCGCGGCCTTTGTTACAGGAAGACCCGGCAAGATAGCGGCCCTTGCTGGGGTCATGATTGCGGTGGCCCTTTGGGGTGGCGGGGCGGTGCGCCTGATGATGGTTGGGCCCGCAGAGACAGAGGTTGCCCTTTCAGAGCTGCCAGCCGACGTGCCGATTGTGCAAATTGTTCAGCCCAATATCCCCCAGCGGGAAAAATGGCTGCCCGAACTGCAAAAACAGCATTTCTCGCTGCTACTTGATATGTCGCGCCGACCGGAAACCCTGCGTCCGGATCAAAAACGCATCGTGATCTGGCCTGAAACGGCCGCGACATTTTTTGTTGAGACCCAGACACAGGCCCGCATGCAAATGGCCAGTGTGTTGGGGCCTGATGACATCCTGATTACCGGGGCACCTCGGACCTATCCGCGTGACACGGATGAATACAAGGTTTGGAATGCCATTCAGGTGATTGATGCCACCGGTCATATTGTCGCCAGCTTTGACAAGTTTCATCTGGTACCGTTTGGTGAATATGTTCCGTTCAGATCCATCCTGCCTTTCCCGAAACTGACAGCGGGGCGAACAGATTTCTCTGCTGGACCGGGACCGCAGACTTTATCCGTCAACGGTATGCCGAGTTTCTCGCCGCTTATTTGCTATGAGGTTATTTTCCCGGGAGCGGTGATTGACGACGATCATCAACCCGACTGGCTCTTAAATGTCACCAATGACGGGTGGTTTGGACACAGCGCAGGCCCATATCAACATATGGCTGCAGCCCGTTTTCGCACCATCGAGGAGGGTCGCCCCCTCGTAAGGGCAGCCTATACCGGGGTATCGGTTGTCTTCGATGCCTACGGGCGCAAGCTTACAGACTTGGGTTTAGGAGAGAGGGGAATCTTGGTGCACCCCCTTTCGAGTAACAAAAACCATACAACAGTATATTATTTGTGGCGTGACTTGCTATTTTACGGTATTGTTACCTTCTTTGCCGTTCTCGCTATGGGATATAAACGCAACGCAAAATCCCTCTAGGCGGCTGAAAGTTTTGCCAAACCGTCCAGAAATTGTCCCTCAAAACAAGGACGGATAGGCCGGAGTGAGAGAAGGAACTGCCATAAAATGTCGCCTAAGGATGAAACTAAGATGGTAAAGAACACACGCGGTCGGGGCCGTGGCCGGACCGCAAGTGGTGCTCCAAATCCTGTCGATATTCACGTTGGTGCGCGTGTTCGCTTGCGCAGGACTCTTCTTGGCATGAGCCAGGAGAAGCTTGGTGAAGCGATCGGCCTGACATTCCAGCAAGTACAGAAGTATGAGCGTGGTGCCAACCGCGTTGGTGCATCGCGTCTGTACGATCTGTCGCGGGTTCTTGAAGTGCCTGTATCATTCTTCTTTGACGACATGCCCGACGAGATTTCGTCGAAATCGGTGCATGAACGTCGGGAAATGTCGGAAAGTCCGGACCCGTTTGACAACGATCCGATGAACCGTCGCGAGACGCTTGAACTGGTGCGTGCCTACTACCGGATTACCGATCCGAACCAGCGCAAGAAAATCTTTGAACTCGTCAAATCGATGGGTGCATTGCAGGGCACTGATTCCGATCAGAAATAGTCGGTTCGACCGATGGTTTTGGGCAAAAGACGTATTTCACAGGCCGTGAATTACGTCTTTGTCTTTTGAGCACGACCGCCCCGGATGTACTGCCATCGGGATTACGGTTTTGCGTCAATGATGCTTGACCTTCAAATAGGGATCGGGCACAACCGACGAAACAGTTCGACCCGGACTGACCATTGTGGACGGATTTGGACCGCTTGCCACCACACAAAAAAAGGCTAAGTGGGCGCTATCGATACGGCCTCGTATCGGGAGCCCTCCGGTCCAGTTTTGGAAACCCATTACCGGAGAAGGTCTTATATGTCTCTTTCCGATTATCTATTTACCAGTGAATCCGTCTCGGAAGGTCATCCGGACAAAGTCTGTGACCGCATTTCCGATTCCATCGTTGATGCTTTTCTTGCCGCGGATGAAGATTCGCGCGTTGCCGTCGAAACCCTTGCCACCACCAACCGTGTGGTTCTGGCAGGCGAAGTTCGCGGTCCTGAAAGCGTGACCAAAGAGGTCATGATCGAAAAGGCCCGTCAGGCAATCCGTGAAATCGGTTACGAGCAGGATGGCTTCCACTGGAAGACGGCCGAGATCGAATGCCATGTGCATGAACAGTCTTCTGATATCGCGCAGGGCGTTGATTCCGCTGGTGAAAAAGACCTTGGCGCTGGTGACCAGGGCATCATGTTTGGTTACGCGTGTAACGAAACCGATGAACTGATGCCGGCCCCGATCCAGTTTTCGCATCGTATCCTGCGCGCCATGGCCGCTGACCGCCACTCCGGCAAGGTGCCGCAGTTCGGTCCGGATGCCAAAAGCCAGGTAACCCTGCGCTATGCTGCTGGCAAGCCGGTTGCGGCAACTTCTGTTGTTGTGTCAACCCAGCATGCCGATGGCCTCTCGCAGCGCGATGTTCATGAGCTGGTTCTGCCGTATATCGAAGCAGCCCTTCCGCAAGGTTGGATGCCGCCGGCTGATGAAATCTACATCAACCCGACAGGCCGTTTCGTGATTGGTGGTCCTGATGGTGATGCCGGCCTTACCGGTCGTAAGATCATTGTCGATACCTATGGTGGTGCAGCCCCGCATGGTGGCGGCGCGTTTTCGGGCAAGGATCCGACCAAGGTTGACCGTTCGGCTGCTTACGCTGCGCGTTATCTTGCGAAAAACGTCGTTGCGGCTGGTCTGGCCGAGAAATGCACCATTCAGCTTGCTTACGCGATTGGCGTTTCCAAGCCGCTGGCGCTTTACGTTAACAACCATGACACCGGCAATGTTGACGAACTGAAGCTCGGTGACGTTCTGCGTCAGCTGATGGATCTCAGCCCGCGTGGCATTCGTGAGCATCTGTCGCTTTGCCGTCCGATCTATACGCCGTCTTCTGCGTATGGTCACTTTGGCCGTCAGCCGACCGAAGATGGTGGCTTCTCCTGGGAGCGCACCGATCTGGTCAGCGACCTGAAATCGGCGTTTGGTGCCTGATTGGCAGAAAGCGCGTTAAAAAGTGCGATTTGCCAAAATCGTATGACGTGATAAGAGGCGGGCGGCCCGGAAATTTCGGGCCGCCCGTTTTGATTTTCAGTCCGCCTGATCCACAAATTCCGACCCTGATCGACAGAAACGACAATGCGCAACAAAGACCGTCCGCTTCCGACCCCTGATCGCCCGAATTTCTATGGCCGACGCGGCAGCCGTCCGCTTAAGGATTCTCGCAAGGCCCTTGTGGATGCCATGCTGCCAAAGATCGGGATTACCTATCCCGAGGCAGCCGGGGTCGATCCCAACAGCTATTTCGATGGTACGCCCGAACAACTGTGGCTTGAAATCGGCTTTGGCGGCGGGGAGCATCTGGCAGGTCAGGCCGAGGCCAATCCGACGGTGGGGATTATTGGTGCTGAGCCGTTTATGGACGGGGTTGGTAGCCTGTTGCGCCATCTTGATGAGCGTAATCTGACCAATGTGCGCGTGGTGGCCGATGATTCGCGCCCGCTGCTTTATAAGCTGATTGATGCCTGTTTTGATCGGGCCTTTTTGCTGTTTCCCGATCCCTGGCCGAAGAAGCGCCACGCCGAGCGCCGCTTTATCGGACCCAAGAATCTGGCGCTGCTTGCCCGTCTTCTGAAAGACGGGGCCGAGTTCCGGGTCGCCAGTGACGATATGCAGTATATTTCCTGGACGTTGCAGCACATGCATAGCCATCCGGATTTCGAATGGCTGGCCGAAGGTCCGGATGACTGGCGCACGCCGCCAAGCGATTGGGTCAAAACCCGCTATGAGCAAAAGGCGCTGCGTCAGGGCAAGAAGTGCAACTACCTCCGGTTCCGTCGCAAGCCACGTCAATCCTGATCCTTGCCTGCTTTGGATTCTGTCTGACGGGAGTCGGCAGGTTCAGGGCAGAGCTGCGATTCCGGCATGACGGGTTGATCACGGCACCCTGACTTTACTGTTTCATGAAGATAGGCAAAGCATGTTCGTCCCGCCGGTATGGATGTGTATGAGGTATCTATGCGCCCTAAACATGTTTTGTCCTACGTCCTCGAACGAGACAAAAGTCAGGCTGTGCAGGCGTTTGCCGGGTTGGCAGCGCAGAGTGTCCGCCGGGCTATCGGGTGCGGGTGTTTTGGTGCCGTCTGTGATGCATACCCGCTGTTTGCTGTCACGGGCGGAATCCTTAGGTTGAATGGCATCGGCAGCCGGTATCCTGACTTGATTTTTGCGTAAACCGGCTGTATAAGGCCGCCAAGCTTTTTGTAAATTCTGACAAAGAGTGGGCCCTGCGCCCGCTCTTTTGTGCTTTTTGGGGTATGGCATCGCTTTATGGCTGAGCTGATTGGACAACAGTTAAAAGACCCGTTGATGGCGAAAATCGTTGAGATTATCGAGCCGTCAATCAACGCGCTGGGCTTTGAGCTGGTTCGGGTTTCGATGACAGGTCAGGACCATAACATCCTGCAGATCATGGCAGATCGCCCGGGTGCGAAGGGCAGCATCAATGTTGAAGATTGCGCCCAAATCAGCCGTACGGTTTCTGCCCTGATGGATGTCGAGGACCCGATTTCAGGTGCCTATCACCTTGAAGTCAGTTCCCCGGGTATCGACCGCCCGCTGACCCGTGCCGCGCATTTTGACGTGTGGAAGGGATTTGAGGCAAAGGTCGAACTGGTGATGGCCAAGGATGGTCGTCGCCGTTTCAGCGGTGTGCTGGATGGGATTGAAGATAATGCGGTCGCCCTGATTTTAGATGGCGAACGTGTCTTGTTGCCGTTGGCCGATATCGCAAAAGCGAAATTGGTCCTGACAGATGAATTGATCGCGCACGTCACCGGCGACCGCCGGAATGACGATAACGCAGAATAGAGGTTGGATATGGAAGCAACTTCGGGAATGCCGCGGCCGGAACTTTTGCAGGTCGCAGATGCCGTTGCCCGTGAAAAGGGCATTGATCGTGACGAGGTTCTCGGTGCTATGGAGCAGGCCATCCAGAAGGCAGGCCGTTCCAGATATGGTCACGAGCATGACATTCGTGCCCATATCGACCGCAAAACCGGCGAAATCAAACTCGCTCGTTACATCGAAGTCACCGATGAAATCGAAAACGATTTCACCCAGATGTCGCTCGAACAGGCACGTATTCGTGACGAGAACATCAATCTTGGTGAATTCCTGATTGATCCGCTGCCGCCGATTGATTTTGGTCGTATTGCTGCCCAGACCGCGAAACAGGTCATCGTACAGAAAGTGCGCGACGCAGAACGCGAACGCCAGTACGAGGAATACAAGGACCGTGCCGACGAAGTTATCAACGGCGTCGTCAAGCGTGTCGAGTTTGGCAACGTTCTTGTCGATATCGGTCGTGCCGAAGCTATCCTGCGCCGTGAAGAACTGATCCCGCGTGAGACGGTTCGTCAGGGTGACCGGGTACGTGCCCTGATCCTTGATGTTCGTCGTGAACAGCGTGGTCCGCAGATCTTCCTGTCGCGTACCCACCCGACCTTCATGGCAAAACTGTTTGCCCAGGAAGTACCGGAAATCTACGACGGCATCATCGAAATCAAATCGGTTGCCCGTGACCCGGGTTCGCGCGCGAAAATTTCGGTTCTGTCCTCGGACAGCTCGATCGACCCGGTTGGTGCCTGCGTCGGTATGCGCGGTTCGCGCGTCCAGGCGGTTGTTGCCGAACTTCAGGGCGAAAAAATCGACATCATCCAGTGGTCGGAAGACCCGGCAACCTTCGTTGTGAATGCTCTGGCCCCGGCCGAAGTCACCAAGGTTGTGATTGATGAAGAAACCAACCGTATCGAAGTCGTCGTTCCGGACGATCAGCTGAGCCTTGCGATCGGCCGTCGTGGTCAGAATGTGCGTCTGGCGTCCCAGCTGACCGGTTGGGATATCGATATTCTGACCGAGGAAGACGAAAGCGAACGTCGTCAGGAAGAAGCACGCAAGCGTGCGGAAATGTTCATCAAGGCGCTTGATGTTGACGAAGTTATCGCCCATCTCCTGGTCGCCGAAGGCTTTACCTCGATCGAGGAAGTCGGTTACGTGCCGCTGGCGGAACTGGCCGAGATCGAAGGTTTCGAAGAAGAAATCGCCGAAGAGCTGCGCAACCGCGCACGCACCTTCCTTGCCGAAGAGGCCGAGCGTCTTCAGAAACGTCGCGAAGAGCTTAAGGTTGCCGATGATCTGGTTGAATTCCCGGGTCTGTCGCTGGCTGTTGTTGTTCGCCTTGGTGAAAACGACGTCAAAAACCTTGAAGATTTCGCGGATCTCGCCAGTGACGAGCTGATCGAATATGTCGGTGATGCCGATTCCATTACGATGGATCAGGCCAACGACATGATCATGGAAGCCCGTCGCAAGCTTGGCTGGTTCGAAGGTCTTGAAGAAGAGACCGAAGAATCTGCGGAAAGCGAAGAGGCCTAAGGCCGATCGGAGGATGCCATGTCGCATCGTAAAGGCGGCAAGGTAGCCGAGGTTCCGGAACGCCGGTGCATTGTCACCGGCGAAGTCCGGCACAAGGAAGATCTTCTCAGGGTTGTGATCGGGCCGGATGGTTCGGTTGTTCCCGACCTTGAGGAACGGCTGCCGGGACGGGGATTATGGTTGTGCCCGTCGCGGGATGTGGTAAATACCGCCTGTGCAAAGAACGCCTTTGCCCGGGCGGCCCGACAAAAAGTCGTGGTCGACACCGCACTTGCAGACCGGATCGAAGAGCTGCTGACGCGCAAATGCATCGATCTGTTGTCGCTGGCGCGGCGTGCAGGACAGGCTGTTGCAGGATTTGAAAAGGCCCGTGCCCAGATTGCCGAGGGCGCAGCCTTAGTATTGGCGGCACGCGATGGTGCCGCAGACGGAAAATCAAAGATCGAGGCCAAGGCCCGGGATCTGCCGATTTATTCCGTTCTGGATGCTGCTGAAATCGGCGCGGCCTTTGGTCGCGAAAAAGCAGTACATGTGGCCGTTGCGCCAGGAGGCCTTGCCAATCGGTTGGGGCGTTCGTGCAAACGGCTTGAAGGATTTCGCGCTGTCTGAGATCAGACGAGCGCCAGACGGACAGGACAGGATCGGCGTATGTGCCCGATCCCGCAGGAAATGAGGAAGTTGAACGGATTATGAGTGATCGCGATCAGGAGAAGAAACCGCTGAGCCTCAACAGATCGAAGCTTGAATTGAGCAAGACGGTCGAGGCAGGGCAGGTTCGTCAAAACTTCTCGCATGGACGGTCAAAATCTGTGACCGTCGAAGTGCGCAAGAAGCGTACCTTCGAAAAGAACGAATCCGGTCGCTTCCGTGAGGTGAAGAAGGATCTCGTTGAAGAACAGTCCCCGGCAGCAGAAAAGCCGGCACCGGAAGCAAAAAAAGAGCCGGTTGAAGAGCCGAAACCGCGTCCGGCGGTTGATGATCATGGCAATCTGACCGACAGCGAACGTGCTGCCCGTATGGCTGCTTTGAAGGCTGCTGAAGAGCGCCGCAAGCAGGACGAGGCGGATGCGGAAATCCGTGCCCGCGAAGAAGCTGCACGCAAGGCCGAGGAAGAAGCACGCAAGGCAGAAGAAGCCAAGGCTGCTGCCGAAGCCAAACAGGAAGAAGCGCCTGCTGCGTCTGAAAACGACTCTCCGTCTGTGGAAGAAGTCGAACAGCGCCTTGCTGCTTCGACGGCAAAAGGCAAGACCTCCAAGCCGAAACCGGCTGCCAAGCCGAAGGCCGAAGAAACCGTTATTCAGGGCGAACCGGCAGAGCCGCTGGTTCCCGAAGAGCGTCGTCGTTCCGCACCGGCAGATGGAAAATCCAAAAGCCGCAAGGAAATTGACGAGGAAAATGCCCGCGTGGCAGCCCGCAAACGTGCCGAAGAAGAAGCCGGCCGAGCGGCGCGCACCAAGGGTGATGAAGGCCGCCGTCGTGGCAAACTTTCGATCAATAATGCAATGAGCGGTGACGAAGGTGGTCGCCGTCGTTCCATGGCATCGATCAAACGCCAGCAGGCCAAAGCCAAAGCGCGTGCCCAAGGCCCGCAGAAACCGAAGGAAAAAGTCGTGCGTGATGTGGTAATCCCGGACGTTATTACTGTCCAGGAACTGGCCAACCGTATGGCTGAACGTGCCGCAGACGTGATCAAGACCCTGATGAGTCTTGGCGTCATGGCAACGATTAACCAGTCGCTTGATCCGGATACCGCACAGCTCGTGGTCGAAGAATTCGGTCACAACGTCAAACGTGTATCTGATGCCGACGTTGAAGAGTCGCTGGTCAGCGTAGATGACAATGACGCGAAGCTCGTTGGTCGTCCGCCGGTCGTGACCGTCATGGGCCACGTTGACCATGGTAAAACCTCGTTGCTTGATGCCCTGCGCTCCACCGATGTTGCCGGTGGCGAGGCTGGCGGTATTACCCAGCATATCGGTGCATATCAGGTCACCATGGCAACCGGTGCGAAGATCACCTTCATCGATACTCCGGGCCACGCCGCATTTACCGAAATGCGTTCGCGCGGTGCGAAAGTTACCGATATCGTGGTTCTGGTTGTTGCAGCCGATGACTCGGTCATGCCGCAGACCATCGAGGCAATCAGCCACGCGAAAGCGGCTGGCGTTCCGATGATTGTTGCCATCAACAAAATCGACAAGCCGGGTGCAAATCCGAGCAAGGTGAAAACCGAACTTCTTCAGCACGAAGTTGTGGTCGAGGAAATGGGTGGTGACGTCCAGGCCGTCGAAGTATCGGCCAAACAGCGCACCGGCCTGACCGAACTTGAAGAAGCCATTCTGCTGCAGTCCGAGGTCCTTGACCTTAAAGCCAACCCGGAACGCGTTGCCGATGGTGTTGTTGTCGAAGCCCGTATGGAAAAAGGCCGCGGTCCGGTTGCGACTGTTCTGGTCCAGCGCGGCACCCTGCGTACCGGTGACATCTTTGTCACGGGTCCGGAATGGGGTCGTGTCCGTGCCCTGATCGATGATCACGGCAACCGTGTCGCAGAAGCCATTCCGGGTATGCCGGTCGAGGTGAACGGTCTGAACGGTGTACCGTCTGCCGGTGACGACTTTGTGGTTGTTGAAAACGAAGCCAAGGCACGTGAAGTTTCTGACTTCCGTCAGCGCCGTATTCGTGAAACCCAAGCCGCTGCAATGAAGAAATCAGCACTCGAGAACATGTTCTCGCAGAGCGGTGACCTCAAAGAACTGCCGATCGTCATCAAGGGTGACGTGCAGGGTTCTGTCGAAGCACTTATCGGCACCTTGCAGAAACTTGGTAACGAGGAAGTCTCGGTTCGCGTTCTGCATAGCGGTGTTGGTGGTATCAACGAATCCGACGTCACACTGGCGCGTGCATCCAATGCACTGATCATCGGCTTTAACGTGCGTGCAAACCAGCAGGCCCGTGAACAGTCGCGCCGTGACAACGTTGATATTCGTTACTATTCGATCATTTACGATGTTGCAGATGACATCAAAAAGATGCTGTCGGGCATGCTGTCTCCGGAAGTTCGCGAGAAGTTCCTGGGCTATGCGGAAATCCGCGACGTCTTTACGATTTCCGGCAACAAGATCGCCGGTTGCATGGTCACCGAGGGTATCGTCAAACGTGGCGCAGGCGTCCGCCTGCTGCGCGACAACGTTGTCATTCACTCTGGCGAACTTTCGACGCTCCGTCGCTTCAAGGACGAAGTCAAGGAAGTCCGCGAGGGCTATGAATGCGGCATGTCGTTCGCCAAATATAACGATATCCAGTCGGGCGATGTGATCGAGTGCTTCGAAAACGAGGAAATTGCCGTCGAACTGTAAGACGGTGAGGAACTGAAATGGCGAAGCAACCAGCCAAAGCACCAAGTCAGCGACAGCTCCGCGTGGCGGAAGAAATCCGCCAGGCGCTGTCGCAGGCATTGGAGCGTGGAGACATTTACGATCCGGATCTGACACGGCGCCCGGTAACCATTACGGGTGTCAATCTTTCACCGGATATGCGCAATGCCATGGTATCTTTCACCCCGCTTGGTGGCGGAGAGGCAGAAACGTCGATGAAGGCGTTGATGCGTCAGAAAGGTCACCTGCGCAACCATGTGGCCCACACGGTTCACATGAAATATGTGCCTGCATTGCGATTTGTCGAAGACAAGAGTTTTGATGTCGCTGACCATATTGGTGCCCTGCTGCGCGACCCGCATGTTGCGCAGGATCTTGTGGATGACCGGTCGGGCGACCCGGAAGATGAGGACGACTGATGGCGCGTCGCCGTCGCGGTAAAAGCATTAATGGCTGGCTGGCGGTGGACAAGCCCCTGGAGATCACGTCATCAACCGTGGTCAATCAGGTGCGCCGTCTGCTTGATGCCAACAAGGCCGGACATGGCGGGACACTTGACCCGCTGGCGTCTGGTGTTCTGCCAATTGCCTTTGGCGAAGCAACCAAAACGGTTGCTTATGTCATGGATGGCAGCAAAAGTTATCGCGTGACGTTGAAATTCGGCGAAGCGCGCAGTACGGACGATGCCGAAGGCGAGGTTATTGAAACCTCCGACCATCGTCCGACTGAAGACGAAATCAAGGCTGTGCTGGGTGAATTCATCGGTGAAATCCAGCAGGTGCCGCCAAAGTTTTCGGCGATCAAGGTCAATGGCAAGCGTGCCTATGACCTTGCGCGCCGCGATGAAGATGTGGTGTTGCAGCCACGTCCGATTCTGATCAAGGATCTTCGACTGGTCGACATGCCAGATCGCGATCACGCCGTGTTTGACGTTGTGTCAGGCAAGGGCGCGTATATGCGATCTTTGGCGCGCGATATCGCGCTGCGCCTTGGTACCGTCGGCTATATCGCCGCGCTTCGCCGGACTTCGGCGGGGCCGTTTTCGGAAGGGAACGCCATTCCCCTGCAGGAACTGCTGGATATGGACCCGGACGAGGTGATGAAGAAACTGCTTCCGGTTGAGACCGCGCTGGACGACATCCCGGCGCTGGCCCTGACCGAAGTCGAGGCGCAACGCCTTTCCTCTGGCCAGCCCGTCGGGCTGTTGCCGGTGGCAAAGCGCAATGCCCTTGAAAACCCCGTCGTGCAGGACGAAATCGTCTGTGCCATGCTCCATGACCGCGCTGTTGCGTTGGCTGAGATCACTGGTGGCGAAATTCGACCTGTGCGTGTTTTTAATCTCTAAAGGCGAAAGGATGCCTGATGTCGATTACTGCTGAACGCAAAGCTGAGCTGATCAAAGAATACGGTCAGAAAGACGGTGACACCGGTTCCCCCGAAGTCCAGGTTGCTATCCTGACTGAACGGATCAAGAACCTCACCGAGCACATGAAAGAACATAACCACGACTTCCACAGCCGTCGTGGTCTTCTCATGATGGTTGGTCAGCGTCGTCGTCTGCTGAAGTATCTGCAGCGCAAAGACCAGTCGCGTTACGAGAGCGTCATTGAACGCCTCGGTATTCGCCGCTGATATCGAACTGCGGCGGAGGGTGACCTCCGCCGTCGTTTTTTTTATTGTTCCGGCGGATCGGAACACGAGAAGCAGGGTCGGATGGGCCGACCCGATGCTTACGCCGGACCCATTACTCATGGCGCTGTCATGTAAGCCTCATGAGTAATGTGTTCGGAACTCGTGTACACTTTCGGGTCCGCCAGAGGTTTGTAAGAGGAAGAGAAAATAATGTTTAATGTCGTCCGTAAGGAAATGCAGTGGGGCAATGCCAAACTGGTTCTCGAAACCGGTAAAATCGCCCGTCAGGCAGATGGTGCCGTCAAGGTTACCTACGGTGAAACCGTTGTCCTGTGTACTGCTGTTGGCGCCAAACAGCCGCGCCCGGATGTCGACTTTTTCCCGCTGACGGTTAACTACCAGGAAAAAGCATTTGCCGCTGGCAAAATCCCGGGTGGCTTCTTCAAACGTGAAGGCCGCCCGTCTGAAAAAGAAACCCTTGTTTCGCGTCTGATCGACCGTCCGATCCGTCCGTTGTTCCACCCGCAGTACCGCAACGACACCCAGATCGTTTGTACCGTTCTGTCGCACGACATGGAAAACGATCCGGACGTGGTTGCCATGATCGGTACCTCGGCGGCCCTGACCATTTCCGGTCTGCCGTTCCTCGGCCCGATCGGTGCTGCCCGCGTTGGTTACAAGGATGGTGAATACCTGCTCAATCCGTCGACCGAAGCGGTCAAGGAAAGCGATCTGGATCTGGTTGTTGCCGGTACCCGTGATGGCGTGATGATGGTTGAATCCGAAGCATCCGAGCTGTCCGAAGAAATCATGCTTGGTGCCGTAAAGTTCGGTCACGAACAGTTCCAGGGCGTTCTCGACCTGATCATTGATCTGGCCGAAGAAGCAGCCAAAGAGCCGCGTGACGTTGCAGAACTTCCGGAAGGCTACGACGCACTGGTCGGAAAAATCGCTGCGCTCGGCACCGAAAGCCTGACCGCCGCTTATGCACATGTTGTCAAACAGGAGCGTTCGGCCGCTGTTTCTGCTGCCAAGGCAGACATCGTCGAGAAACTTGGCGATGAAGTTCCGGATGCGCTGAAAGGCAAAGTTTCCTCGATCATCAAGGATCTGGAAAAAGATATCGTTCGCGGTGCGATCCTGAAAACCGGCAAGCGTATCGACGGTCGTACCGGTGCCGACGTTCGTCCGATCATGGGCGAAGTTTCGGTTCTGCCGCGTTCGCACGGCTCCTCGATCTTCACCCGTGGTGAAACCCAGGCACTGGCTGTTGTTACCCTTGGGACCGGTCAGGACGAGCAGATCGTTGACGCGCTGGACGGTGAATACCGTGAAAGCTTCATGCTGCATTACAACTTCCCGCCCTACTCGGTTGGTGAAGCTGGCCGTATGGGTTCGCCGGGCCGTCGTGAAATCGGTCACGGTAAACTGGCATGGCGTGCCCTGCACCCGCTGATGCCGGGCAAGGATGCCTTCCCGTACACCACCCGTATCGTTTCCGAAGTCACCGAATCTAACGGTTCTTCCTCGATGGCAACCGTTTGCGCAAGCTCGCTTGCGATGATGGATGCCGGTGTTCCGTTGGCACGCCCGGTTGCGGGTATCGCCATGGGCCTGATCAAGGAAGCCGAAGATTTCGCAGTTCTGTCCGACATCATGGGTGATGAAGATCACCTTGGTGACATGGACTTCAAGGTTGCTGGTACCGAAAACGGCATTACCTCGCTGCAGATGGACATCAAGATCACCTCGGTAACCCCGGACATCATGCAGATCGCCCTGAAGCAGGCCCGCGATGGTCGTCTGCACATTCTTGGTGAAATGGCCAAAGCCCTTCCGGAAGCACGCGGTGAAGTTTCGGGTAACGCCCCGACCATCACCCAGTTCTCGATCCCGAAAGACAAAATTCGTGATGTCATCGGTTCGGGCGGTAAGGTCATTCGCGAAATCTGCGAAGAGACCGGTGCAAAGGTTGATATTGAAGATGATGGTTCGATCACTGTCGCACATACCGACGGTGCAAAAGGCAAGCAGGCCGTGGATTGGATCAAATCCATCGTTGCGGAACCTGAATTGAATCATATCTATGATGGTAAGGTCGTTAAGGCTGTCGATTTCGGCGCATTCGTGAACTTCTTTGGTGCGCGTGACGGTCTGGTTCACATTTCCGAACTGGCACCTGAGCGTGTCAAACAGGTTTCGGACATCGTGAAAGAAGGCGACCAGGTTAAGGTCAAAGTCATCGGTTTCGATGATCGCGGCAAAATCAAACTGTCGATGAAACGTGTTGACCAGGAAACCGGTGCCGACCTCGACGCAGGCGACGCCGAATAAAGCAAACGGGATGCCGGACGACGATAAAAACGCGACGTCGTCCGGCACTCTGCGCGATGCCATAGCATCGCGGGCAAAGGCCGAATGGGAGAGACGAATTTGAAAGCCCTTAAACCGCTCGTCATGTCGGGTAAAGAAGTCTTGCCAGTTATCGAAGGTGGCAAAGGCGTTGCTGTATCGACGGGTAAAAGTTCCGGCGCATGGGCTGCTGCCGGTGGTATCGGGACTTTTTCCGCTGTGAATGCCGATTCTTATGATGAGAATGGCAATCTGGTCCCGATCGAATATGCAGGAAAAACCCGCAGTGACCGCCATCAGGAACTGATTGCCTACGGCATTCGTGGTGGTATTGCACAAGCACAGATCGCACATGAAATGCGGAACGGCGAAGGCCGTCTGCACATGAACGTATTGTGGGAAATGGGCGGTGCCGAACCGATCCTTCACGGCGTTCTTGAAGGTGCCAAAGGCCTGATCCACGGGGTAACCTGTGGTGCAGGCATGCCCTACAAGATTGCTCAGATTTCTGCGCAATATGGCGTTCACTATTATCCGATTGTCTCGTCAGCCCGTGCTTTCCGCGCATTGTGGCTGCGGGCCTATAAAAAGACCCCGGAATGGCTGGGTGGCGTGGTTTACGAAGATCCGTGGCGCGCTGGTGGCCATAATGGTCTGTCGAATTCCGAAGATCCGCTGGTGCCCGAGGATCCGTTCCCGCGTGTTGCTGCCCTTCGTGAATTCATGAACTCCGTTGGTCTGAATGATGTTCCGATCATCATGGCAGGCGGTGTCTGGTTCCTGCGTGATTTCGAAGACTGGATCGACAACCCCGAAGTGGCCCCGGTGGCCTTCCAGTTCGGGACCCGTCCGCTTCTGACACAGGAAAGCGAGATTTCCGACGAATGGAAACAGCGCCTGACCAGTCTTAAGAATGGTGACGTATCGCTGCATAAATTCAGCCCGACTGGCTTCTATAGCTCGGCTGTGCGCAATGCGTTCCTTGAAGATCTGCATCAGCGTTCTGATCGTCAGGTACGCTATTCGCGTACCGCCGAGGCGGATCTGCATGTCGGTATTCCGCTCGGCCGTCGTGGTCGTCCGATCTATGTGCGTGAAGACGATGCCGACAAGGTCAAGGTTTGGCTTGAAGCCGGCTATACCGAAGGCATGCCGACCCCGGATGACACCATGGTGTTTGTCACCCCGGAAAGCGCACTGACGATCAAGAAAGATCAGATCGACTGCATGGGTTGCCTGTCACAGTGCCAGTTCTCCAACTGGGAACAGCATGAAGGCACCACTGGCAAGCGCGCTGACCCGCGTTCCTTCTGTATCCAGAAGACGCTCCAGAGCATTGCCCATGGCGCCAAAGTCGAAAATGAACTGATGTTTGCTGGTCACAATGCCTACAAGTTTGGCGAAGACCCGTTCTACGCCAATGGCAATATTCCGACTGTAAAGGAACTGGTCGACCGCATCATGACGGGCGACTGATCCTGACATCAGACCAAATAAAAAAGGGCCGGTTTTTACCGGCCCTTTTTGTTTGTTTTTCGCAGTATTTCATCCCGCGATTATAGTTGATCAAAATCAAAGAACAACGCGTCCGGGTTCTTTAGTCTGTCCCCAGCATTCATTAGGGCCATTATGATTTTGGCCCGACCACGACAAAGGGGCAAAGCTATGGGACATACATCGCGTCCATATACCAACGCGCTTAACCGGCTCAAGGATGCCAATCTGCGTCCGACGCGTCAGCGTCTGGCACTGGCACGTTTGCTGTTTGATGACGGCCACCGTCATGTCACAGCAGAACAGCTGCATTCCGAAGCCATGAGCAACAATATCAAGGTATCGCTGGCAACGGTTTACAACACGCTGCACCAGTTCACCGATGCGCGCCTTCTCAATGAAATCGTGATTGATTCGGGTCGGTCCTATTTCGATACCAACACCGAACCGCATTACCATTTCTATTGTGAAGAAGACGGCATGCTGTCTGACATTCCGGCAGGTGACGTCAAGATCGCAAACATTCCGAACATGCCCAACGGCACGGAACTGGCATCGGTTGATCTGGTGTTCCGCCTGCGTCGCAACCAAGCGGCGAAGGACGCAGCCTAAGACATCGCACAGCCGTTATCTGCGCAAGCCTTGCGCAGGTGACAGGCAGATGAAATCTGACGCCTGATCAGTGCAATTGCCCCTGCTCTGCTTGACGGTGGCGGATTTCACGACACATAAAGGGCGGCAAGACCACTTGGTTTTGCCGCCTTAATTTTTGCGACTTTGGCTCATACAACAACGCTGTATTGGGCGAACAATAACAAGGAACAGCGCACATGGCGCTTAAGGGAACACGTACCGAGGCAAACCTGCGCGCGGCCTTTGCCGCCGAGGCACAAACCAATCGTCGTTATCTTTACTTTGCCCAGCAGGCCGACATCGAAGGCTATACCGAGGCAGCCGAGCTGTTTCGCACCGCGGCTGAGGCCGAAACTGGCCATGCATTCGGCCATCTGGAATTTCTTGAAACGGCTGGCGATCCGTTGACGGGCAAAGAACTGGGCACCACCCGCCTGAACCTTGAAGCGGCGATCGCGCAGGAAAAGGACGAGGCCGAAACGGCTTATCCCGAAATGGCCCGCATCGCGCGTGAAGAGGGCTTGGAAGATATCGCTGCATGGTTTGAAAGCCTGGCCCGCGTGGAAGCCGCCCATGCCGATCGCATCGAACGTCTTCTTGCCCGGATGGGGAGCAAAACGGACGGTGCATAAAGCTGCTTGATCGCCAAAATGTGATTTGTGATCAGCGTCGAAACGCCGGATTGTGCGCAACCCAAACCCTTAGAATTTAACAGGGAAAATCAGCAATGTTTGTTGTCTCGCTGAACTACAAGGTTCCGCTTGAACAGGTCGATGCGCATATCGAAGACCATATCGCGTGGCTAAAGCAGGCCTATGCCAAGGGTATGTTTCTGGCATCCGGGCGCAAGATCCCGCGCGATGGCGGGGTTATCCTTGCCAAGGGGGATCGTGCTGCACTTGAAGATGAACTGACGCGCGATCCGTTTCACCAGCATGATCTAGCCGATTACCATATCACCGAATTTGATCCGGTGATGGTGGCAGACGGACTTGAGGTACTTAAAGTCTAGTTGTAATTGCCGCTAAGGCCCATGTCCTAGCCTTCAATCAGTTCAGGATTGGATGAGTTGTCCTTGAGCGCCACACCCGACAGACCCATCTTGCGCGATTCGACCATCAGATAAGCGATCGTTTTCGCGGCCTTTTCCGGGTTTAATCCCGCCGGACGGATGTTGGAAACACAGTTGCGATCGGCATTCGACCGCCCGCGCCTTGGCCCCCAGGTCAAATAGCAGCCAAGTGAATCTGCGCTCGATAAACCCGGGCGTTCGCCGATCAACATCACGGTCAGCTTGGCGCCCAATGCAGCACCGATTTCATCGCCCAGTCCGACACGTGACTGAGTGGCCAGTGTTATCGGCGCGACCGACCAGCTTTCCCCCAAGTGATCAAGGATCAGCTTCAGGGTATTGGCTGCATGGTCATGGGTGGCGCGGGCAGACAAGCCATCGGCCAGAATGAAGGCAACGTCATAGTCCCCGGCATGCTTGCCAAGTGCTGCAACAGAGTCTTCGTCCAGTGATCGGCCAAGATCGGGTCGCTGTAGATAGATCGGTCGTTCCGGTGCGGCGGAATGGACATCAAGGATCGTGTGATCAAGTCCATCAAGCTGATCGCGCACAGTGTTGGGTTCAAAGGCCATATGCACAGAATCCCGGGCGCGTGCATGCGCCATCTGGAATTCCAGCAGCCGTTCGGTCGGCAGCCCGTCGCCCACCCGACCAAGGCCGATACGGGCATCTGTATGGGCACGAAGCGTATTCCAAGGATCAACGCCGCTCGGGATTTTCTTGTTGGTCAGATTGCTCATTTAAGCGGCCCCCGACCATGCCAGAAGGTTTTGCGCTGCCTGCCCGTCAAGTTGCGGACGGGTTCGGCCATGCTGATCAAGGATTTCCATCTTGCGCAGCCAGGCGGCAAATTCCGGGGCCGGTTGCAGACCCAGCACCGAGCGCAAATACATCGCATCATGGAAACTCGTGCTTTGGTAATTGAGCATGATGTCATCCGCACCGGGGACGCCGATGACGAAGTTACAGCCAGCAACCCCCAGAAGGGTCAGAAGGTTGTCCATGTCATCCTGATCGGCCTCGGCATGGTTGGTATAGCAAACATCACAACCCATCGGCACGCCAAGCAACTTGCCACAGAAATGGTCCTCAAGCCCGGCACGGGTGATTTGTTTGCCATCAAACAGATATTCCGGACCGATGAAGCCGACCACCGTATTGACCAGAAGCGGCGAGTATTTGCGCGCCACTGCATAGGCACGCGCCTCGACAGTTTGCTGATCAATGCCTTCGTGGGCATCGGCCGAAAGCGCGGCTCCCTGCCCGGTTTCGAAATACATCACATTGTTGCCGACTGTGCCGCGCTTAAGCCCCTTGGCGGCGTCTTTGGCCTCGGCCAGCATAGCCTGAGTGATACCAAAGCTTTCATTGGCCTTTTGTGTGCCGGCGATGGATTGGAACACCAGATCGACCGGGGCATTGCGGGCCATAACATCAATCGCCGTCGTGACATGGGCCAAAACGCAGGACTGGGTCGGGATATCGATCCGTTCGCGAACTTCATCAATCAATTTGAGAAGCTCAATCATGGCTTCCGGGCTGTCTGTGGCCGGGTTGATGCCAATCACCGCATCGCCGCTGCCATGCATCAGACCATCAAGGATCGAGGCCGCAACACCGGCGGGATCATCGGTCGGATGATTGGGTTGCAGGCGCACTGATAGATGGCCAGGCAGGCCGATCGTATTGCGAAAGGCGGTGACGACATGGCATTTCTTGGCAACCGCGATCAGGTCCTGATTGCGCATCAGTTTTGACACCGCCGCGACCATTTCCGGCGTCAGGCCGGGGGCCAGATGTTTAAGTGCTTCGGGGGTGGCGTCATCGGTCAGAAGCCAGTTGCGAAAATCACCGACGGTCATCGAGGAAACCGGTGCAAAGGCATCGGCATCATGATCATCAATGATCATGCGCGTGACGTCGTCATCCTCGTAGGGGACCAGTGCCTCGCTAAGAAACTGTTTGAGTGGCACATCGGCCAGTGCAAAGCGCGCGGCCACCCGTTCTTCATCCGAACTTGCCGCAAGCCCGGCCAGCAAATCGCCGGACCGAAGTGGGCTTGCCTTTGCCAACAGGGTTTTCAGATCGGGAAAGGTAAAGCGTTCAAAACTGAATGGCGCGCCGGTCTGCAAGTTCTGCCTCCTGAAGCATGAAAGACATCGCCAGGGATTTTTGTCCCTGTCCGCAAAGGAAAACAGCGCCAAACATGACGCTGTTGCGATGCATGATCATCATTTGTCCATGGAACCAGAAAATGCCTCAAATGCAAAGTTTTTAATCACAAGGAAAGGCGCGCCTTTCTATTGTGCAGCCTGTGCGACCTCCGCAAGTGTCTTGCGCGCTGTAGCCGTATTGTGCCGACTGTTGGTTTCATCACTCGGCCCGCGCAGGACGATATGCGGATGGCCAAGCGAATTGAGTTCGACATGGCCATCAACCTGATAGACATCGCGCAGAAGGTCGCTATCGATGACATCAGAACACGGACCGAATGCGACCATCTTGCCATTGCGGATGGCCATGGCCTGATCGCAATATTGCAGGGCGTGGTTGAGGTCGTGAATGGCGATCAGGACAATGATGTTCTGCCCTTTGGCGACATCGCGCATAAAGGACAGGACTTCCATTTGGCGATGCAGATCAAGTGCTGATGTCGGTTCATCCATCAAAAGGATTTTCGGATCACGCACCAATGTCTGGGCAATCGCGACCAACTGGCGTTGCCCGCCGCTCAGCTCGCCCAAGTTACGCGCGGCGAGATCGCCAATACGAAGGGCGGCCAGAATATCATCAATCCGGGCCAGTTCATCTGCCCGCACGCGCAGGCTTGATCCCTGCTTGGCGGCCAGAATTATCGATTCATAGACCGACAACACCGCGGTTGAGCCGGTATCCTGGGGCATATAACAAATCGTATTGCGTTCCTTGCGGTGTGAGCCGAGGTCAACAATACCATCGCCCTTTGCAAGGCCGGCCACGCGGCGAAACAGGCTGGATTTTCCGGCCGCATTCGGGCCGATGACGGCAGTTACGGTGCCAGGCTGGATCGTTGGGGTGGTAACGTCAGATACCACCTGAACCTTGCCATAACGGGTTCCGATATTTTCGAGACGCAGCGTTACCATGATTTCCTCCGACTTGCGAAAATCAGCGAGAAGAAGAAGGGGACACCGACAAGGGCGGTAATCACCCCGATGGGCAGGATGGCGCCCGGGATCAGCAGCTTTGACAACACGGATGTTGCCGACAGGATCAGGGCACCACACAGGATCGATGCCGGCAGGAAGAAACGCTGATCTTCACCTACCAGCATGCGGGCAATATGTGGCCCGACAAGCCCAATGAAGCCGATGGTGCCGACAAAGGAAACCGGAATGGCAGCCAGAAGGCTGACAATCAGCATGGTGCGCAGGCGAAGCCCCTGCACATTCACCCCAAAGCTTTCCGCCTTGGCATCGCCCAGACGAAGGGCGGTCAATGCCCATGCCTGACGGGCAAAAAGCGGAATGGCGATAACGACCGCGATGGCGGTGACCGCCACCTTGGTCCAGGTCGCCTTGACCAATGACCCCATGGTCCAGAAGACAACGGCCGCAAGGGCCTGTTCACTTGCCAGATACTGCAAAAGGGCCAGAAGCGCATTGAAGGTAAAGACCAGTGCAATGCCAAGCAACACGATGGTTTCAACCGTCACGCCACGCATGCGGCTGAAGAAATGAATGATCAGGGCCGTGCCCATCGCCATGATGAAGGCATTGAGCGGAATGATGAATTCGACAAAGGCCGGTAGAAGGGCGACCCCCAGTACAAGCGCCAGCGCCGCACCAAACCCGGCGGCGGCCGAAATGCCCAGCGTAAACGGGCTGGCCAGCGGATTGGCAAGGATGGTCTGCATCTGTGCGCCAGCGGTCGACAGCGCCGCGCCCACGGTCAACGCCATGAGGGCGACCGGCATGCGGATATCCCAGATCACCACGCGCAACTGATCAGTCGCCGAGGATGGATCAAGCAGGGTGGCGATCACATCGGATAACGGATAGTTCGCCGGGCCCGTTGCCAGATCGATGGCAAATGAAAGAAACAATGCGCTCGCCATTGCAAGCAGGAGCATGAAACGACGCAGGGAGCGTGCCTTGTAATGCACGCTCCCGGCTTCGACACTGAGTTGGTTGGTCGTCATTAGTTTGTGGCTGTATCACTGATCGAGATGAAGTAGCCCGGCTGGTAATCCAGCGGCAGGAAGCGTTCGTGCAGTTCCTTGAAGGTTGCTTCCGGATCGATATCGGCAAACAGGTCCGGGTGGAACCATTTCGCCATCTGTTCGATCACTACGAACTGGTACGGGCTGTTATAGAACTGGTGCCAGACAGCATGAATTTCGCCGTTCTCGACCGCCTTGATGCCGGTGAAGGCCGGGCGTTCCATCAAGCCAACCAGTTTGCGGCGTGCTTCAACCATATCGGCATCCGGGCCAAGACCGACCCACGCACCACCCGGGGAATAGGCTTCCCAGCTGGCACCGGTGCCAACGAACTGATCGGGGTTGGAGGCCATAACCTGTTCCGGGTTGATCGTGCCAAAGGTGCCCGGGATGATGGATGCTGCGATGTTCACGCCGCCAGCCATTTCGACCATCGTGCCGAAGTTCTCATTGCCAAACGACATGCAGCATTCATCGGAATAACCTGCAGCACGTTCAATGAAGACTTGCGGTTTTTCCGGATTTGCCTTGGCAATGCGATCGGTCACGTTCTTGATGCTGTCAGAACGGAATTTGATGAATTCGGCCGCACGATCTTCCTTGCCGGTCAGTTGGCCGAGGATCTTCATGCTGGTATCGGTGTTTTTCATCGGCGCTTCGCGGAAGTCGATATAGACCAGCGGAATGCCAACAGCAGCCAGTTTTTCGTCAAAACCGCCGTCTTCGGTGGCAGCCTTGGCTTCAAGGTTCATGATCACGACATCCGGATTGACCGAAATGGCCTGTTCGATGTCGAACGTGCCGTCTTTAATACCGCCAAAGGTCGGAATGTCGTCAATGCGCGGGTATTTCGCAGCATAGATGTCGTAAGTCTGCGGATCAGCCTTCTTCAGGTCATCGCGCCAGCCGACAACGCGTTTGAACGGGTCTTCACTGTCGAGTGTCGCCAGACCATAGATCAGGCGGCCTTCGCCCAGAATGACCTTCTGAACTGGTACTTCGACTGTAACTTCACGTCCGGTAACGTCAGTCACCGTGACTGATTCTGCTGCCTGTGCGGTGCCTGTGACCAGCATGGTCAGAGCAGCAAATACACCCAAAAATTTCATTCCCGTTCCCTCAGATTAGGATTGCCTGTCGAGCGATTTATCAGTTATTGAGAATGAAAATCAATCTTTTTCGCAATGATAATGCAAATCATTTGTTTTTAGTGATTGCGCAATTATCGCTGTGAGATTTAACTAGCCCGCAGAAATCCGGGTATTCCGCCAAGAGAGCATCAAGACCATGAATCAGGCCAGCAACTTCAACCTGCGCGAAGAGATCAAGGAATATTGGTCAATGCGCGCAGCCACCTTCGACGAACAGCCCGGCCACGAGATTTTCTCAGAAGCCGAACGCAGCGCGTGGCATACCCTGTTTGAACGTCATTTCGGCAAGGGTGACGGGCGCAAGGCGCTTGATCTGGCAAGTGGCACCGGGGTTATCAGCCATCTGATGCATGATCTTGGATTTAACGTGACCGGCATGGACTGGTCGGAGGCGATGCTTGAAAAGGCGCGCGCCAAATCAAGGCAACGCGGATCAAAAATCACTTTCCTGCTGGGCGATGCGGAAAATACGCTTGAAGCAGACAACAGTTACGACGTGATCGTCACCCGCCATTTGGTCTGGACGCTTGTTGATCCGGCGGCGGCGTTTGCTGAGTGGTTTAGGGTGCTGAAACCCGGTGGAAAGCTTCTGGTGGTTGATGGCGATTTTGTCTCCCCGACCTGGGCGACGAAATTCAACAAGGCGATGGCGGGTTTCCTTGATACCCTTGGTTTGCGAAAACCGGTCGAGGCGATTCCGCAGATGCAGACCCATCAAGATATTCTGGCCCGTGTGCATTTTTCAAACGGGGCACGGGCAGATGCTGTTGAGGCCATGCTGCGCCAAACTGGGTTCGATCCGATTGCGGTGGATTTCGATCTGAAACGCATTCACAGCGCGCAGAAAAAACACATCAGCTTCGCCAAGGGCTTGGAACGCGGTGCACAGCATCGCTATGCCATCTGCGCGCAGAAACCGTTGGAAGCTTAGGCTGTTTACAAAACTTGGGCTTGGCGGACCGGCTCGGTCACGACTTCGGTCTTGACCGAATTGGCCAAAAAACAAGCTTCGTGGGCGCGGTGATGCAGCTCATCCTCAAGCACAACATCAGGGGCTGTGCCACCATAGGTGACCTTGGGCTTCAAGGTGACCTTGGTGATCATGGTCTTGCCATCGACCGTTTCCATGATGCCGCTGGCATCATCGACATAGCCGTCAATCAAAAGCCCCGCATCGGATGCGAAATGCAGGAAGAACAGCATGTGGCAGCTTGAAAGGGCTGCGACAAAGGCTTCTTCCGGGTCGACATTTTCTGCCAAGGAATATGGCACGGGCACCACATGCGGGGATGAGGATGCCGGAACTTCGACCCCGCCATCAAAGCGCCAGACATGACCACGCGAGTATCGGCGATCGGTGAAAACCGCGCTTTCCTTGCGCTTCCAGATCACTTCTGCGCCAAAACTGCTCATGGTGGGGCTCCTCGGTCTTCAGGACTTATCAATCGGGATCAGGGTTCCGGCGGTGACGCCGATATGGGTGGTTAAAACCTTACGCGCGGTCGCAATGTCCCCGACCTCAAGGGCGGCGAGGATCTTTTGATGTTCTTCATAGAACGCGCTTCGCGGTCGTGACCCCTTGGGTTGCAGGGCGTAGGCACGTTTGGCCTCTCCGCGAAATCCATTAATCATCGACAGCAGCCTTTGATTGCCGCATGCGCCATACAGGGTCTCGTGGAATTCCTGATCAAGTGCTGCCAGCATGTCGGGATCTTCTTCTTCAAACAGATCTTCGTTCAGGCGACGTGCCTTACGCAGTGCTGATGGGCTCAGGTTAGGTGCAGACAGCTCAAGTGCGCTGACCTCGAGCGAAATGCGAATCTGACAAAGCTCCTGCACGTCTTTGCTGCGTAGTCCAGTGACGGCAAGACTTCTATCCGGGCGTTTTTCGAGCAAACCGGATTCGTGAAGCCGTTCAAGGGCGTGGCGAATCGGCTGGCGGCTTACACCAAAGCGCGCGGCGAGATTTTCCTGCTTAAGCACCGTACCGGGGGGCAAGCTTCCAGCTTCGATCTCTTCGCGAAGTGCTGTTGTGATCAAGTTTGTATCCATGGATCCATACTATGATGCGTAAGATTTTTCGTCAAGAAAAACAGACTGCAGTATCACTCTGCGGGGATTGCTTCTGTGTGGGTGTCCTGTAGATCGCAGTGGCTTTGCACAAAGTCGATAATCCGGTCATGTGCGCCGTGGATGTCTTCGTTAACAATGCCGTGACGATCGGATTTCAGCATCTGGAAATCAATGTCGCTGGCGTTGGTTGCCAGACGCCGGATCATGGTTGCGCTGGCCGGATCGACAACCTTGTCGCCATCGCCCTGCAGGATCAGGGTTGGGCAATCGAGATCGGGCAAGCGCCGCTGCATCTCGGCCACGGTTTGGCGCAATTGATGCAGTCCGCCGATCGGAATGTTGCGATAATTGATCTCGGGATGCTCGGACTCGTTTGGCCGGAAACTGAGAAGTTCCTGCGCGGATGGCATCCATCCCATCAGTTTGTTTGCACCATAAAGCAGTGGCACAAACATCAGATTGCGGTTACGGAATTTAAGCGGCGTTCCGGCAAGGACAAGTGCCCGCAGTTTTTCAGGGTGATCAGCGGCATGAATGGCCGACAGGGCGCCTCCGGTTGAAAATCCGACAATGATCACCTGATCGCAAAACGGGGCCAGGATTTCATAGCCGCGCCGGACCGATGCCAGCCAATCGGTCCATTTGCGTTTTTGCAACTCATGGGGAGATGTGCCGTGCCCGGCAAGTCGAACCCCCATCACTGCATGACCCATGGCAGCAAATTTTTCGCCCAGTTCGCGAAGCTCCGCCGGGGATGCCAAAAAGCCATGCACAAGCAAAACGCCACAGGCAAACTGCTTTTGTCCGTTGGGCAGCAGCAAATAGGGGCGGCTGTCAGCCGTTGCGGTTTCCTGGGCGTTGATTGCGTCATATTTCGGTTTCTGGAACTTGGTGTGGTTCCACTGCCAAGCCAGAATTTCATCATCAAAACGGCGATGGGCAATATCGGTCGGGCTCAGGTGGTCGACCTCGATTCGCGCACGTTCAAGGGCCTGCCAAGCGGCATGGATCGGGGCCATTTCGTTGGCATAGACCATGATGGGGTTGTCCATGCGGATCTGATCAAACGTCGCCTCGGCCTGTAATTTTGGCAGGAAGCAATATTTCTGATCGCGACGTTCAATCAGGCCAAGCTGAACTGCACTGTCGATGAAAAACCGGATTTGCGGACAATTGAGCTCAAAAATACCGACATAGTCCGCCGGATTGCGCATGCCGCGATGAAGATGGACGTTTTCGGCCTGCTGGATATTCTTGATTGCGAGATAAAGTGTTCTGTCAAAGTGGCTTATATCAACTTGGGTTACGCCATCCTCAAGCCACACCATGATCAGGCGGGATGCCAGGTGGCTGACATTGATCGTGAGATTGGAATACATCACCGACATGCAATGATCGCGCAGCGGCTTGATATGCCGGGTGATGGCAAATTGCGGGACGCGTTCGGTGATTTTTTCAAGGGTCTTGGCCGGCCTGAACAGATCATCAATGCAGGTGGCCTGCTCAACCCGCTTGGCAAGCAGCCTGCGGTCCAGCCAATTAAACTGATCGCGCGGATTGACCGGATCGCCCAACCGGATGTCCATATCGGTCTTCTTGAACATCAGATTGCCTTCGATGATCATTTCCTCGGCCATTTTGGGGCTGAGCCCACCGGTAAACATGTCAGCTGCGCGTGCCAAAAGGTTCTGATCAACGCGCAGCGGATGAAAGGTAATGTTGGCCGGAAACATCAAGGTTGGCTCGGCAAGGCTTGCGCGCAGGTCATCTTGACTGCGTTCCAGAAGGTCGGCCCAACGGCTGAGTTCGTCGGTCTTGCCCCGATCAATCAGGGTTGATAGGCCGATCTTGAAGCCATCAATGCAAAGCCCAAGCAAGGCCGCACCGGTATGGTGGGCGCGCCTGGTATCTGCCGATCTGGAATAGACGCTGTAATCAGGGCGTTTGGGGTGTGGCCGTATATCGGTCAGAACCCGGCGATCCTTGACCATGCCGCCTTCGGGAAAGACCACGACCTTGCCACCGCGCAGGACTTCCTCGGCCAGAAACGGCAACAGGCGTTCATAGTTATTTGGAACCCCGCCAAGCGCCCGGAGATACCGTGAAAAGGTATTGTCCTGGACAAAAAACTCGCCCGATGCGATCGACCGGCAATAGACCCCGGTTTCAAGCGCGATCAGGTATTGCGGGATAAAGGTTTCAAACCGGGCGAAGTGATTGAACATGAAAATGTCGCCGTGCGACAAATGGTCGCGCGGCCCGTGCATCTTGATATTGATGTCGATATTGGCCCGCAAAGCCGTCATCGCGCGAAGGGTCCATTCGCAGGTCTTCGGATTGATGGCGAACTTTTCACGTTCGATATCGCGGAATGTCTGAACCATGCGTGGAAATATCCCGGCCGGAGGTCTAACCCAGTATAAGACGTTGGTTTCTTGGACGCTTTTATCAGTTCTTTATAACGTGTCGGTTAAGATAGATATGTGTTGCAATCCCCGGTTTTGGAAGGCTTGCAATCTTCGATTTGTCACGAATTGGTGTCAGAACGGCACGTCTTTCGTATAATGAAAGATCGGCGTGCTAGTCTGCCCGCTGGTTTCCATCAAATCCGGGCCGGTCATATCCTCTGCCACCAATGTGATGACCGCAACCCCGGTTTGTGATCGCCCACCATGATTGGAGGCCTTGTGCCCGTTCCCGACCCTGCCCCAGATCCATCCAAAGCCTCGGACCAAAACAATCCTGATTCTGTGCCTGCCTCTGATCAGGATGGCGTACAAAGATCGATTTTTTCTGATCGGAATTTCGTGCTGTTTCTTGTCGGGCAATGCATCACGACACAAGGATTGTGGATCCAGAAAATCGCCATGTCTTGGCTGGCATGGTCATTGACCGGATCAGCCTTCTGGACCGGGGTGATTGCCGCGCTTAATTTTGCCCCGGCCTTTTTCCTTGGGCCTATTTTCGGCGTGATGGCCGATCGAGTCGATTTGCGGCGTACGGCCATGCTGCTTAATCTTGGGCAGGCTGCGGTATCCTTCCTTTTGATGGGATTGTCCTATGCCGACATGATGACGTTGCCGTGGATGGTGGCACTTGCCGGATCGATGGGAATTCTTGGCAGTGCGATGACGCCCATTCGTCTGTCACTGGTGCCGGTGATTGTACCGCGTGCCTTCATGAACCGCGCGGTCGCATATGCGGCGATGAATTTCAATATTTCGCGTCTGGTCGGGCCTGCGGTTGGTGGGGTGGTAATCGCCACCTGGGGCACCGGGGCAGCCTTTATGGTCAACGCGATCAGTTATCTCCCGATGGTGTTTGTCATTTCGGTGGTCACCATTCACATGGAACGCGCACCCGATGCCAAAAGCCGCCGTATCTGGACATCGCTTGTCGATGGGGCAAATTATGCACTCAATCACCCGATGATCCGATCAGTTCTGGCGCTGTCCTGCTTTGTATCGCTGGTCGGGACCGGCATGGTTGAACTGATGCCGGTTTTTGCCGAGGCGGTTTACAACCGCGGTGTCACGGGTCTTGGCATGCTGGCATCAAGTGCTGGGATCGGGGCGGTGACATCGACCTTTATCCTGTCGCGGATTTCATCAGATGCCATTGCCTACCAAAAGGTGACTATCCTAGGGGCCTTTGCCGCCGCCGTCGGCATGACAGGACTTGGTTTTGCGCCGTGGTATGAACTTGCCGTGCCGTTGGTCGCCCTGACGGGCGGCGGTCTGACCCTTGTCGGGGTGGGATCGCAAACAGCCTTGCAGCTGACGGTTGATAATCGCCTGCGGGGTCGGGTGATGAGTTTCTGGAGTGCGACGAGTTTTGGTGGCATGGCGCTGGGCGGGACGCTTCTTGGCGCAATTTCCGAAGCCGGTGATATTCAATATACGGCGCGTGGTTCTGGCGTTTTGATCCTGTGTGCGGCCTGTGTCGGGCTTTGGCGGCTTTATCGCATCGGGGCGCTGGCGCGTTCGGGTGCATTGCGGTAAAGGATTGTTAAGGCCTGCCGACCTATGGTGGCTCATTGTGAGAGGATCGGGGATTTCCAGATGCGTTTGCTTGGTATTGTCGGACTGTGTTTGTTGCTTTCGGCGTGTTTTAGCACTGGTAATTCGGCACCACGTGCGTCCGGCCCGATGCCAAGTGACACGGTTCAGACCCTTGCCAGCGTCAATCTGCCCTCCTCACGCCTGAACAGTTTCGCCCCGACCAACAAGTTCCTGCAATGCGTGCCCTATGCCCGCGAAGTATCCGGTATCGAGATTTATGGCGATGCCTGGACATGGTGGGCGCAGGCCGGGCAGAAGAACTTCCAGCGCGGTAACCGCCCGCAAATCGGTGCCGTTCTTGCGCTTCGCAAGACATCGCGCCTGAAACTGGGCCACGTAGCCGTGGTTTCAGCCATCCTTGATAGCCGCAAGATCCTTGTGAACCATGCCAATTGGGGCAGCGATTCGCGTACCCGCGGCAAGGTGCATTACCGCCAGCCGGTTGTTGATGTATCACCCAACAATGACTGGTCCGAAGTGCGGATGATGAACACGCTTGGCACATTCGGTAGCATGTATCCAGCCCACGGCTTCATCTATCAGCCGCGCGAGACTGCCGAGGCGAACTAAGCCACTGCACTGTCGGTGCACCGCTGGCGCCAAAAACTCTCCCGACATCACGAAAGAAAAGTGGCGAAGCCCCCACGGATAGAGAGCTTCGCCAATTAAACCCGTGCGGGCGGCACGGGTTCGGGGGTTGAACCCGACAAGGCTTGCCGAAAGCGCCTTTCTGGCAGAACAGGATCACGGTGCGATGCGATTTTGAGCATCTGTTTCGATACTGATTACCAGCACGGCCGGTAATCACTGATCCCCTCTGGCACGCCTTGAACTCAAATTATCTATAAAATGACGTTTTCTATGATAATTACGCCGGGATCGAGTGCTGGAATCAACTGCAAAATCAAAGGAAAGGTGTGATTCTTCACTGAATCAACATCAAAGTAACCTAAATAACTGATTTTAAATAATAAATATTATCTATAAAATCGCGCTGTGGGTGCGATAGGGACGGCTGAGACGCGCATTTTCTGTGCGTGTCGTCCTGAATCGGCGTCTTCGCGCGTCGTTGCGCCCCTATGGGGTCGGAAACCGGACAGACATGGCGAACATATGATTTCGGAGAAGTGTCGTCAGGCAGGGGTTTGCGGGCGTGCTGTCTTGCCGGATTTATTGCCAATCCATTTCACATGCCGCGCAAGGGTGGCGGCAGCAACATCAATCTGATTGCTTCTGAGCGCGGCAAGGATCGCGCGGTGGTCCTGATCGGTCGGGGCTTCCCATTCCATGCGAAAGCCCGAAAACAAAAATCGTGCACTGGCGGCATGCAGATCATCAATCGTCGCAAGCAACCGAGGCATCCCACAAGGTTCCAGGATGACACGGTGAAACGCCCTGTTGGCCTGTTCCCATCCATGGACATCAGTGGCATTTTCGCCTGCGCGGTTATGGGCCTCTGCCACATCAAGAATTTCAGGTGTAAAATGCGGGGCAGCTTGGCGAAGTGCCAGAACTTCGAGGGACGCGCGCATTTCGGCGACTTCGCGTACCTCGGCGACATCAAAGCTGGCAACTCGAACACCACGCCGTGGTTCACTGACCGCAAGGCCTTGTGCCTCCAGCCGACGAAACGCCTCACGCACCGGAACGTGGCTGGCGCCGAATTCCTCTGCGAAGTGATCCTGACGCAGTTTCATGCCCGGTGCGAATTCGCCCGAAATGATCCGTTCCGCTAGCGCCCGGGTAATGCGGCCCGCGACCGTGGTGTCTGTGGTGCTCTTTGTCATGTTTTATAGATAATTTGTGACACCTGATTTGTCGACCTGATTGATGTGCAACAATGTTGTGCGCTGCAATATATTCTAGAAGCACTGCAGTTCCCCACATTGCCAATAGCGGCTCAGAGGGTGTCATCATGATAGAACAGACTGCCAAACGCGATAATTCCCAGATTGACCCGTCCCTGCTTGAGACAGATCCGAAAACCGGGCTTGAACAGGACGAGGTAAAACGGCGGACTGAGATGTTCGGCGAAAATCGCCTGAAAGATGATCAGACCAGCGCGCTTAAAAAGCTTTTGTCGTTCTTTTGGGGACCGATCCCGTGGATGATCGAAGTTGCCGCCATCCTGTCGGCTGTGGTGCAGCATTGGTCGGACTTTGCGATCATCATCGTGATGCTGTTGCTCAATGCCGGGGTCGGTTTCTGGCAGGAATTCAAGGCCGACAACGCCATCGCTGCGCTCAAACAGCGCCTTGCGCCGGATGCCCGCGTGCTGCGCGATGGCGCTTGGTCGGATCTTCTGGCCCGTGAACTGGTGCCGGGTGACATTATCCGCATCAAGCTTGGTGATATCATTCCCGCTGATGCCAAGCTGTTGGCGGGCGATTACTTGCGTGTCGATCAGTCGGCGCTGACCGGTGAGTCGTTGGCAATCGACAAGAATGTTGGGGACGAGGTCTTTTCCGGCGCCGTTGCCCGACAAGGGCAGATGACCGCAATGGTCACCGCGACCGGCATGGCGACATATCTTGGCCGGACGGCAAGTCTGGTCAAAAGTGCTGGCAAACAATCGCATTTTCAGCGCGCGGTCCTGCGCATTGGCAATTTCCTGATCCTGATCACGCTGGGTCTGATTACGTTGATCATGACGGTTGCCTTGCATCGTGGTGATCCGTTGATGGAAACCTTGCTGTTTGCCTTGATCCTGGCGGTGGCGGCGATTCCGGTGGCCTTGCCAGCGGTTCTTTCGGTGACACTGGCGGTCGGGGCGGAGAAGCTTGCGCGGATGAAGGCGATTGTGTCGCGCCTTGTCTCGATCGAGGAACTGGCCGGGATGGATATCCTGTGTTCTGACAAGACCGGGACATTGACGCAAAACCATTTAACCGTCGGAACCCCGGTGCTGATTGATGCCAACGATGAAAGCGATCTGATCCTTACCGCCGCACTGGCATCAGAGGCCGACAGCCACGATCCGATTGATAGCGCGGTCTTTGCCATCCTGGGCAATCGCGCAAAGCTTGATGGCTATGACATCACCAGTTTCCGGCAGTTTGATCCGGTACGCAAACGGGCCGAGGCGGAGGTTGCGTATGATGGCCAGACCATCATGGTTGCCAAGGGTGCGCCGCAGGCGGTTCTGGCTTTGCTGTGTGAGGATGAGATATCGGATATCGAAAGTGTCGCGGCTTACCGTGCGGTGATGGATGCGATCAAAACCATGGCAGAGCACGGATACCGTGCTCTTGGTGTCGCCCGCACCGATAAACACGGCAATTGGCAGTTTCTGGGGTTGCTGCCGCTGTTTGATCCCCCGCGTGAGGACGCGGCGTCAACCATTGCCGAACTGCGCAACAAGGGTGTTGATATCCGGATGATCACCGGCGATCACGAGGCAATTGGTCGCGAAGTCTCCGGCCAGCTTGGATTGGGGCAAAACATCCTGCCCGCCGATGCGGTGTTTGATCGCAACAATCAGGCACTTGATCGGGTAATGATCGAGCAGGCAGATGGTTTTGCCCGCGTCTTTCCTGAACATAAATACGCGATTGTTCGTCAGTTTCAGGATCGCGGCCATATTGTCGGCATGACCGGCGACGGGGTGAATGACGCCCCGGCCCTGAAACAGGCAGATATTGGCATCGCGGTTTCAAATGCCACCGATGCGGCGCGGGCGGCGGCAGATCTTGTTCTGACCGCGCCGGGCATTTCGGTGATTACCAGCGCGATTGAAGAGTCGCGGCGTATTTTCGAACGTATGGGCAGCTACGCCACTTTCCGGATTTCCGAGACGATCCGGGTTTTGTTGTTCATGACAATTTCAATTCTGGTGTTTGATTTCTATCCGGTCACGGCGGTGATGATCGTGTTGCTGGCGTTGCTTAATGATTTCCCGATCATGATGATTGCCTACGACAATGCCGAGGTTGCCGAACACCCGGTGCGATGGAACATGGGTAATACGCTCACCATGGCATCCCTTTTAGGGGCTATCGGGGTGACATCATCCTTTGCCCTGCTTTGGGTATCGGAAACGTGGCTGCACTTGCCGCCGGAAGAAGTCCAGACACTGGTGTTTCTCAAGCTTTTGGTGGCGGGGCATCTGACGATTTATCTTACCCGGCACAAAGGGTTCTTCTGGCAGAAACCCTATCCCAGCATGAAGCTGTTTCTGGCAACCGAGATTACCCAGATCATTGGCACGCTAGCGGCTGTCTACGGCTGGTTTGTGCCAGCGATTGGCTGGTATCACGCGTTGGTGGTTTGGGGATATGCGCTGTGCTGGTTCGTGGTGGCGGGATGTATCAAGGTTTGGGTCTATCGGCTTCTGACCCATCGCCATCATAGTCATCACAGCCATCTGGCCCGGGTTGAAGGATCGCTTCATCGCCAACGATAAAATCGGCACATGCAGAAACAAAAAACCGGACCATTTGTTAGGTCCGGCTTTGGGTGTTCGTGGTTATCGTGCCTATTCTGCGGCGATATCGCAGTGTTCGTCGGGCATGTCGGCAAAGGCATCGCGAAGCGCATTCGACCAGGCATCTGACAGGGCGCGGAAGCCCCTGTCTTCAGCCTCGATCCGGCGGATTTCGGAAAACTTGCAAGCGTCATCAGGCAACACAGCCAGATCAAGCGGCATACCAACCGACAAGTTGGAGCGAAGCGTCGAATCCATCGACAGCAATACCGCTTTGACCCCGTCCTGGATCGGCGTATCGGGCGTGATCACACGATCAAGGATCGGCTTGCCGTATTTGTGTTCGCCAATTTGAAGGTATGGCGTATCGGATGTGGCTTCGATGAAATTACCCGCGGCATAAACCAGAAACAGACGTTGGTCGCCGCCCTTGCGCTGACCGCCAATCATGATCGAGGCAGCGCTGCTTTCATGATGCTGTTCAAGGGTGTCGTGGTATTTCAGCTGTACCTTCTGCATGGCTTCGCCAACCAGTTCGGCGACGCGGAACATACTTGGTGCGCTCAGGATGCAGTTGCCCGGCTCGGTTTCGGGATCGTCGATAGCCTCGTGCAAGGTGCTCATCACCGCTTGGGTAATGGCAAGGTTGCCGGCTGAAAGTGCGACAATCGCGCGTTCCCCGGGGACTTCCCAGGTGAACATCTTGCGATAACGTGAAATGTTATCAAGGCCCGCATTGGTCCGCGTGTCCGAAAGGAAAACCAACCCTTCGTTCAGCATCAACCCGACACAGTAGGTCATCTTTTTGTAGTCCGACTATTGTTGTGACTGCGCAATGATGACTGTTACATCCAAATCTTCGTTTCCGCCACCAGTATGTACGCCCCGGATCGGGGTGGCGACCTGACCATCAAGTCCTGATCCAAGCCGGATATAACTATCCGTCGGGCAGCACTTGTTGGCCGGATCAAACCCGACCCAGCCGAACTCTGGCAGATGCAACTCCGCCCATGCGTGGGATGCCTCATGCGGTTTGCCTTCATGATCGGCAAACAGATATCCCGATACATAGCGGGCCGGAATGCCAAGATGGCGTGCCGCCGAGATCAGCACGTGGGCATGATCCTGGCAAACGCCCTTGCCATCAGCAATCGCATCGGCAGCCGTTGTGTGCACATGGGTTGTGCCTGGCGCATATTCAATGGCATCGGCGACCGCCGCGGCAAGACCGTGTGCAAGTTCCAACACTGTGCCGTCCTTGGTTTTCTTTGCGACCTTGTCGGCAAGCTTGCGAATGGCGGCACTGGATTTGGTCATGGGCGTCGTGCGCAGGAATACGGCCGGAAAGGCGCGTTCCTTGTGGCCGCGCAAAACGCCTGCGGTATCAGTGGTTTCGACCTCACCGGTGACGACGATTTCAATCGCCTCGACCGGGCCGTTTGATGTCAGGGTGCTGATGATATCACCGTTGCCATCGGTAAATTCCGCACCGATGTTGCAGCCTTCGGCTGTGATCGACCATCTCAGGATCTTTTGGCCTTCGAACTCAGCGGGCGTCAGTTTGAGGCTCTGCACCGCGTGATAGGCCGGATACTCATAGCGGTAGTGGGTTTTGTGTTCGACGGTCAAGCGCATCTTACTGCCCCCCGAAATGATATGCGTCAGCAATCGCAAGCGACAGGATACGGTTGCGTCCTTGGAAATCGGTCAGGAATTCGTGCAACCCGCCTGAGAAGATCTCGTCCATGTCACTTTGCGTCAGCAAGGAATACATCTCGACCGCCTGGCGATGAACGCTGTGGCGTTGACCATAATGGCGGGCAAGCCTTTCAAGATGCTGGGTAATCTGTTCGGAACAATGCGCAAGAGATCGCGGACTGAACGGATTAAGGATCAGGAAGTGCGCGATGCGATGCGGTGAATAATCATCACGATAGACCCAGTGGAACGCGCGCAGAGACGATGCCGCACGCAAAACCGTTGTCCATTGATAGTTATCGACACCATCGCCGACCATGCTGGTTTCCGGCAGAAGGACATAATATTTGACGTCCAATAGTCGTGCGGTGTTGTCTGCGCGTTCGATAAAGGTGCCAAGACGGATAAAGTCATAGCCGTCATTGCGCAAAATCGTGGAGTCAGTGGCCCCCCTGAATAGCGCGCCTTGCTTTTTGACCCAGTCGATGAATTCCGGCAGTTCGTTCTTGGCCAGATTGTGCATCGACGGGCGCCGCAGTTCCATCAGGGCATTATTCAGCGCCTCCCACATTTCTGCGGTAATGGCGGTACGCATGGCGCGTGCATTGGCGCGCGCATACTCAAAGCAATTGATGATCGATGAGTGGTTGTCGCGGTTAAAGATCAGGAAATTGGCAACCTCTTCCTGACGCAACGGCGCATCGGGATCATATCCCGCGGCACATCCGGATGCAGAAAGGACAGACTCCCATTCCGACCGGTTACCGCTTGCAGCAGCCGGCATCAGGGCCATGCGATATCCCATTTCCATCAGGCGGGCCATGTTTTCGGCCCGTTCGACATATCTCGACAACCAGAAAAGGTTTTCGGCGGTACGACTAAGCATCTCTCAACCCTTTCCTTTTAATCGCTCATGATCCAGGTGTCCTTGACCCCGCCACCCTGTGACGAGTTCACGACAAGTGAGCCTTCACGCAGCGCGACACGGGTCAAACCGCCCGGTGTCAGGCGCACATCATCGCCAACAAGGCAGAAGGGCCGGAAATCGACATGGCGGGGCGCAACGCCGCTTTCAACGAATGTTGGGCAGGCTGAAAGCGACAGGGTCGGTTGGGCGATGAAATCACCGGGATCGGCTTCGATCCGTTTAGCGTAGGCGGCCTGCTCTTCCTTGGTCGATGCCGGACCAACCAGCATACCATAGCCACCTGATCCGTGGACTTCCTTGACCACCAGCTCGCCCAGATGTTCGAGAACGTATTTCAGATCATCCGGCTTGCCGCATTTCCATGTCGGTACGTTGTTAAGGATCGGCTCCTGCCCCAGATAGAAACGGATCATATCCGGCACATAGGTATAAACCGCCTTGTCATCGGCAACACCGGCACCTGGTGCCGAACAGATTGCCACTCCGCCAGACCGATAGACATTCATAAGCCCCGGAATGCCCAGAACCGAGTCCGGGCGGAAACACAGCGGATCGATATAGGCGTCATCAATGCGGCGATAAATCACATCAACCTGGGCCGGTCCGCGGGTGGTGCGCATAAATACCCGGTCTTCATGAACAAACAAATCCTGACCTTCGACCAGCTCAACCCCCATCTGATCGGCAAGGAAGGAATGTTCATAATAGGCACTGTTCATCGCACCCGGCGTCAGGACAACGATATTGGGGTCGCGGTCGCATTTGCGCGGTGCGATGCTTTTTAGCGTTTTCAGCAACATGTCCGGATAGCTTTCAACCGGCTCAATCCGAAGGCTTTTGAACAGATCGGGGAACATGCGCATCATGATTTCGCGGTTCTCAAGCATATAGGACACGCCAGAAGGCGTGCGGCAGTTGTCTTCGAGAACATAAAAATCGTCAGGGCCGGTGCGCACGATATCGACACCGACAATGTGGCTATAGACATTGCGCGGCGGATCAATGCCGATTACGGCCGGTTCGAACGCATCGTTGCGAAACACCAGATCGGCCGGGACGATACCCGCCTTGATGATTTCGGCATTATGGTAAACGTCATAAAGAAACGCATTCAGCGCCCGGGCGCGCTGTTTGACGCCGCGATCAAGCTTGCGCCATTCCTGAGATGTGAAGATACGGGGAATCAGATCAAAGGGAATAAGCCGCTCGGGATCTCCGCCCTCGCCGTAAACAGCAAATGTAATGCCGATTTTGCGGAACAGCGTTTCAGCTTCAAGGCGCTTTTGTTCGAGAACCTCGGGGCCGCTTGCTTCCATCCAGTCAACCAAGGCGCGATAAGGTTCGCGAATTTGGTCGTCAACACTCATCTCGTTGAACATGCATTCTCCCCTTTATTTCCCTTTGATTAAAGGGTGCCGGGCAGGGGGCGGTCAAGGATGTTCACAGTTGAAATGACATATTTTTCAGCAAATTGCTGTTCTGCCGAAAAAATAAACTTGCTGATCAGAGGGTTTGTACAAAAAACGGGCGGACATGAAGTCCGCCCGATCAGATCATGCTTTTGCCGGGCGCAGAACGTGCGTGTGATCGGCGGCATAAAGTCTAGAGTCGGTGAAATCTTTCCGACCGAAAACCTCACCGACCATGATCAGAGCCGTGCGCGTGATACCACTGCCTTTGACCTTGGACCGGATATCGCCAAGGGTGCCAAAAATGAATTGCTGGTCGGGCCATGTCACGCGATAGGCAATCACAACCGGACAGTCTTCGCCGTAATGCGGGGTCAGATCACGCACCACGTTTGCCAGATTGTTGATCGACAGATGCACCGCCAGCGTCGCGCGCGACTTGCCAAGTTCAGCAAGGCTCTCGCCGTCCGGCATGCCAGACGACCGCATGGCGGTTCGGGTCAGGATCACGGTCTGGGAAATATCGGGCAGGGTCAGTTCCGCGCCAATTTCAGCAGCCGTTGCTGCATAGGCCGAAACACCCGGCGTGATGTCATAGGGAATGCCAAGATCATCAAGCCGGCGGATCTGTTCGGCAATCGCGCCATAAATTGACGGATCACCGGAATGCACGCGGGCAACATCCTGTCCCTTGGCGTGGGCGGCTTCGATTTCGGCCATGATTTCATCAAGGTTCATCGGGGCGGTATCTACTACATGCGCGCCTTCCGGGGCCGCAGTAACGATTTCCTCGGGCACCAGCGATCCGGCATAAAGGCAGACCGGGCATTTTTCGATCAGGCGCAGGCCGCGCACAGTGATCAGGTCCGGGGCGCCAGGACCGGCGCCAATGAAATGAACAGTCATTATTCTGCCCCGCCTTTCTTGGAAGTGTCAGTGCTGCTGTGAAAAGATGTGCTCAGAACTGGGGCCTTTGCCGCATCCGGGCCCTTTTTAGCGTAACCGCGCGGGGTATAGACCCATTCGTTCTCGCCGCGGGTGATGTGGCGGCTGTTGCTGGAGCCGACCAGAACCGTGGTCAGCATATCGACCATGTCGACTTCTAGTTTCGCAAGTGGAACGACTGTGATTTCCTCGTCCGGGCGGCCAAGTTGGCGACCGAGCACCACCGGAGTGTCTTCGTTGCGGTGTTCAAGCAGGATATCACGCGCCTTGGCCAAAAGATCACGTCGGCGTTTGGAAACCGGGTTATAGAACGCAATTACGAAGTCGCCTTCGGCCGCTGATTTCAGGCGGCGCAGGATGTCTTCGCGCGGGGTCAGAAGATCAGAGAGCGAAATCGCACAGAAATCATGACCCAGCGGCGCGCCAATCCGTGATGCCGCCGCCTGAAGCGCGGAAATACCGGGTGATACCTGAACCGCGACCCGGTTCCAGTCCGCGCGATCTTCACGATCCAGCAGCTCAAACACCAGTGTCGCCAGCGCGTAGATGCCGGCATCCCCCGACCCGATCAGGGCAACGACCTTACCGGTCGCGGCCAGTTCAAGCGCGTGGCGAGCACGGGCTTCTTCGGCGCCAAGATCGGAATGATGGCAATCCTTGCCGTCAATCAGCGGGCCAAGCAGATCAAGATACATCTGATAGCCAACGATATCGGTTGCGCGACCGATCAGGGCGGTGGCCTCTGGGCTGCGCCAGCCGATCTGGCCCGGACCGATGCCAACAATCGAAAGCCTGCCCTGTGCAGTGCCGATTTTCTCGGGGATGATGTCATCTTGTGACAGGGCGACGGCACAAGTGGACTTCTTGGTCTTGTGTTTGGGGACAATCAGCTTGCCGTTCGGACCGACCGTGGCCAGTGCCGCACCTTCGGCAACACCATGGCAGCCGGTTTCAGCAAACACGACGTCAGATGGCGTTACCAGACGGTCTGCCTCGGCCTCAAGGGTTTGGGCATCAAAGAACCGGGCCGGAACGCCCAGACGTTTGGCAAGTTCGTGGACTGCGGCCTCATCGGCCTTCAGATCGATCGAGGCCACGCAGGCAATGGCCTTCGGGCTCAGGCACTGACCAGTCAGTGTTTCCATCACCAGATCATACAGATCATCGGCCGGGCAGCCGCGCTCACAGCCGACACCAAGTGCCAGGACCGGCGGGTGATAGGTGATCGCAGTTTCAGCGCCATCGCTGATCGCATCTTCATTGGCACCTTCGCGGGCGGTCGCGGTGATCAGGATGCTGCCATCCTCGGACTGGGCGATAGCGCTATTGGTCAACCACGCGGCCGAGCCTGCCTCAACCTCAATCCGGGCAGAGGCACCGGCCAAAAGGGCCGCTGTGGCGGGTTTGACGGTTTCGGGCGTGCCAAGCGTCCAGCCAACGGGCGGCTCATCAAGCGCGAGACCCAGCATGGCATCGCCGGGTGTCGTGATGGCGGCATTGCCCCCAAGACGATCAGCCAGATCGCGCGCCAGTCGGTTCCCGCCATGATGCCCGCCCAAAAGCGGGATGAAGTTATCACCGGCTTCGTCAACGGCAAGCACAGCGGCGTCTTGCCATTTGCCGGCCAAAAGCGGTGCGAGTGCGCGGATCAGAATGCCTGATGCGCAGACACCAATGATGACATGATCGGATGAAAAGGTTTGTTGCAGATGCGCAATGGTATCATCAAAGGCGACATCAACATCCTTGACCGAAACGCGTGTGCGCAGGCCGTGAACCGATGCACCCTGCAAGCTGGATGCAATTTTTCGTGCGATCGGAAGGGCGCGCTGTGTCAGGCAGATGACCGCAATCGGGGCAATTGGTGCAGTCGGCAATGCGGTTTTATTCTGGGTGTTCTGGGCGGTCATCGCCATGCGTCTCCGCGACGGTGGATCAGGATCATGGAAAAATACGGTGCCTTGGCGTCGGTCGGCAAATCGCCCAGCGGGACCATTTTTTGGGTTTCAAGCGTGGCGCGTTCGATATAACGCGCCCGGTCTGTCAGGCCGAGTTCGTTGATCACACCGCGAACCTTGGCGAAATGACGACCAAGCTTGATGATGGCGGCCGCATCGGTTTTGGCCAGCTGTTCACGCAGGCGGTCGGCATCAAGCGGTCCCGGGATGACTTGCAACACGTCGTTTTTTGCGGCCAATGGTGCGCCAAGCTGGGCGGCGCAGGCCATCATTGAGCTGACACCGGGAACGGTTTTGACCGGGTGCCCGGCCTCGGCCAAACGGCCAAACAGATACATGAAGCTGCCGTAAAAGAACGGGTCACCCTCGCACAGAACGGCAACGGTTTTGCCATCTGCCAGATGCTTGCCGATTTCGATGGCAGCCGCGTCATAGATCGGATCGGCCGGTTTGCCCATTTCGATGCGAATGGCTATTTCGATGCGGCCTTCCGGGATATGCCGATCAACGATCTGACGTGCGAGGCTGACGCCATCTTCAAGGGCGGGATAGGCGATCACATCGGCCTTTTGCAGGATGTTATAGGCCTTAAGCGTGATAAGATCAGGTTCGCCCGGTCCGATACCAAGGCCATAGGCCGTTCCGGCAACCGGAAGGCTATCGCTTGCGGGAAATTCCGCACTCATGCTTTTACTCCGAGGTAATGGGTGACCGGGGCAAGGTTGCTCCAGCCCTTGAAGCTGCCGCGCGGCACCAGTCGTGAAATCGACAGGCGCGACAAGCTGCCACCGTTTTTATTGTAAAACCGTAATAATTTTTCTTCGCCTTCAAGCGTCACCGTATTGGCGACCAGTCGCCCATGCAGCGGCAACAGATCCCAGCAGCTTTCAAGCAACCCATCAATCGTAATGCCCCCACCGATGAAAATCGCATCGGGTTTGGGCAGGCGATCGGCAAAACTCAGTGCTTCTTCAATGGATTTCTGTTCAATCGCAAGGGTCGGAACGCCAAGGCGAATGGCGTTCTTCTTGATCATCGCGCAGCGCTCGCCGTCGCGTTCAATCGCAACAGCCCGACCGCCCATGCGTTTCCATTCAATCGAAATCGACCCGCACCCGGCCCCCAGATCCCACAAAACACCGCCGTCGAACGGCGCCAGGGATGACAGCGTCTGCGCGCGGATTTCTGATTTTGTGATCATGCCATCATGGATAAAGGCATCATCGGGGAGTCCCGGCCCCTTGGGCAGTGGTTTGGCGTTTGGCCCCGCTTCAAGATCGATCATGATCAGATTAAGCGGGTCAACCGATTTGATATCGGGCATCGATGTGGCAGTTGATTGCCAGGTGCGCGCTGTTTGCGTGGTAATGCGCTCTTCAGGGCCGCCAAGCCGCTCGCAAACCGACATGCGGCTTTGATCAAAACCAGCTTCACATAGCATGACGGCGACAAGGGCCGGGGTCGAGCCATCAGCACTGAGTGCGATCAGTTTGCCATGTGGACGCAGATGGGCGCGCAATGTTTCCGGATCACGGCCATGCAGTGTAATCACATCACACTCGGCCAGTGGCCAGCCAAGTCTCGATGCGGCCAGAGAAATGCTTGATGGCGCCGGGATTACATATATTGGTTCGGGTCCGAAATATTTAATCAGTGTGTTGCCCACACCAAAATACATCGGATCACCGCTGGCCAGCACGACCGGGTTCTGATCAATGCAATCTTCGATCAGCGGCAGGTTGGCTTCAAACGGCGTAATCCATTTGTTCTGGGTTGCGGTGTTGGAACCGGGCAGCATGGCGATATGGCGTGTACCGCCAAAAATGACGCTGGCATTTTCAAGGATGCTGCGCGCCATTGGTGAAAGGCCGTCATAGCCGTCTTCGCCAATGCCAATGACCGTGATCCGTCCCTTGATCGGTGCCTGTTCGTTCATGATGCACCCCCGGACTTGCGGTCAAAGGTTCCATCGGGTGTCGTTTCATCATCGCGCGCCAGACGTGCCAAGGCATTGATCGTGGCGGCTGTTACCGCACTGCCGCCAAATCGACCACGCAGCGTGACAAAGGGAATGCCATTGGCATGTTCGATCAGCGCATCCTTGCTTTCAGCCGCCCCGACAAAGCCGACTGGCATGCCGACAATGGCCGCTGGCTTATTCAATCGTCCGTCATGGATCGCTTCAAGCAAATGGAAAAGGGCGGTCGGCGCATTGCCGATGGCAATTATTGCGCCTTCGATATGATTGGCCCAGGCTTCAACCGCCGCGGCCGATCGCGTGGTTTCCATTCCGGTGGCAATATCGTGTGTATTGCCATCATTAAGCGTGCAAAGAACCGGGTTCTGATTGGGCAGAAGCCGGGAAATGATGCCGTGACGCACCATTTCCGCATCACACAGGATCGGTTTTCCGCGACTTAATGCCGCTGTGGCAGCATTCACCACATTACCGCCAAAGGCGATCTGATCGGCCATTTCGACCATGCCGCAGGCGTGAATGATACGAATGGCAACCAGTCGCTCAGCGTCTGAAAAGCGCGCAAGGTTCGCCTCGGCCTCGATGGTGGCAAAGCTTTTGGCATAGATTTCCTGCGGATCACGCAGATAGTCAAACATTGCCGCGCCTTTCAGAGGATGGGGATCGACCGGTCAGGAACCGGTCGATTTCTTCACGTCGTCGTGATCATGGGAATGGCTGTGCCCGTGATCATGGCTGTGGCCATGGGTATGACCGTGATCGTGGTGATGCCCGTGGCCGTGATGGTGGTGATGGCCATGATCATGGTTGTGTCCATCGGTGCCAATGCCCATCACATGGTGATGGTGACCGACCTGCGGGGTTCCGACATCGCCTTCATAACCAATGATCTGCTCACGATACTTGCAAAGCTGGCAGTTCATATTGTTGTCGCCGGTATCAATCTCGGTCAGACGTTCGGCAAAGCTTTCAAGCACCATCGGGTGGTCCTTGAGGTAGCCTGCCTTGATGAACTCGACATCACCAAATTCCGCCGCGACTTCGTCGGTATGGCTATAGATGCGGTCAATCAGAATGCCGGCAAACAGGAAATACGGGAAGACGACAACGCGCTTGTATCCCAGTTTCATTGCTTCGCGCAGGCCCGCATTGACGCGCGGATGCGCAACACCGGAATAGCTGATTTCGGTACGGCCAAAGCCCATGCCTTCCTGAAGCATGCGGGCAACCTTGTAGACATTGGAATTGGCGTCCGGGTCATTGGTGCCGCGCCCGACCACCATCAACAGGGTGTCTTTGCGATCTACGCTGTCATCAGCACCTGCAAGGGCTTCTTCGATGCGTTCCTTTGCTGCCATCAAAAGCTTGGGATCAATGGCAAGATCGCGGCCGAAAAGCACTTCGATATCGGGATTTTCATGGGCGAAATTGTTCACTTCGCTCGGCAGGTCGTTTTTGACGTGACCGGCGGCAAACAGCATACCGGGAAGGGCATAGATTTTCTTGTGGCCCATGGCTTTGAGCTTTTCAAAACCATCACGCAGGATCGGGTGGGCAAATTCGAGAAAGCCGCTTTCGACATCGTAGTCGGCCAGGTGGGTCTGTTTCATAGCTTCAACCATGGCGTTGAACTGTGAAACCGCGCGTTCGTCGCGCGAACCATGACCGCAAATCATTACTGCGCCTTTGGGGGACATAAAAGGCTGCTCCTTTGTCTCTCTTTGATGGTGTTCTTCACATGACATTGTTGCCATGCGGTACCCGATGCCACCCCCGTTTTCACCGATTGGCCTGCGGAATGCAAGCGGCAGCTACGCCAAGATGGGGCACAAGGGGCTTTGGTGATGAAAATACTACTTATTGTGGGCCGGTTATGGTCTGGTATCGAATATGTTGTGGGCGGGCTCAGTCCTTCGGTTATGGCTGGTGATCAGCTTTGAGTGTTTTGCGTTACGCACTGCGGGGCAAACAGGATTGACCAACATAAATTATGATAAAATAAAAATTCGTATGAAATTTATTTATCAAAGCAAAAATCAGATGGCAAATTTCGCAGCATCAATTTGGTTTGTACATTCACCACGTCATTCTGATTGACGGGTTGGCGATCACCGCGCACATTGCCGCCATGGAACCGACATTCACCGATTTTCTGATCCCGGAACCTGCGTTTTTCGGGCCGCTTTTTTCAATGCTGGTGCTGGCACTGCTGCTGGATGCGGTGTTTGGTGACTTCCCGTGGCTGTTTAGCCGGATCGGGCACCCGGTGGTGTGGATTGGCAATCAGATTGCGTGGTTCGAAAGGCGCCTGAACCGCACAGATCGCAGTAAGCCGGACCGACTTTTGCGCGGTGCTGTGACCAGTCTGATCGTGATTGCGGTTGCTGCGGCTTTCGGTGGAGCGGTGCAGTTTGTCTCATCACTTGGCGACGTCTTCAGAGCGCCCGAAGTCCTTTTGGTGGCGGTCCTGATTGCCCAAAAAGGCCTTTATCAACATGTCAAAGCCGTCTCGAACGCGCTTAAAAAAGATGGCATCGCTGGTGGCCGCAAGGCGGTTTCGATGATCGTCGGGCGCAATCCCGACACGCTTGATGAGGCCGGGGTCAGCCGGGCAGCCATTGAAAGTTGTGCAGAAAACTTTTCGGATGGCGTGGTCGCCCCGCTGTTTTGGTATGTGGTCGGCGGGCCGATTGGCATTTGTGCCTACAAGGCGATCAACACACTTGATTCGATGATTGGTCACCGTAACGCGCGCTATCTCTATTTCGGCAGGTTCGCCGCGCGGCTTGATGATGTGGCGAACTTTATCCCTGCGCGGATCGCTGGTGGTGTGATTTGCCTTGCCGCCCTGATCGGTAAGAAAACAAGTGGCACGGCTGCCTGGAAGACAATGCTGTCGGATGCAAAAAAGCATAAATCGCCCAATGCCGGTTGGCAGGAAGCAGCCTTCGCCGGGGCGCTTGAAATTGCCCTTGCCGGGCCGCGCCAGTATGGCAGCGAAATGGTCGATGATCCTTATATTGGCAACGGTCGTTCCGATCTGACCGCTGTTGATATCGACCGCGCGCTGAGACTTTTTACGACCTCATGCCTGATCAATGCGGCATGGCCGATTGTTCTTAAAGTTCTTTGGGTCGGGCTATGAGTTCCGGGTGGCGCGCCAATGATATTCCGTTGGGCCGCGAGTTCCTTGAAGGGATCCTGCAAAACCGCACCAACCAAATCATTCTCGACCGGTTTTCAGCATTCGGGATCAAAGACTGGTGGCTGACCGCCGGATGCCTTGCGCAGACGATCTGGAACATCAAGGCCAATCGCGCCCCGGGTTCCGATATTGCCGACTATGATCTTTTTTATTTCGATCCCGATACGTCATGGCAGGCCGAAGATCGCTTGATCGCCCAAGGTGCTGAATTGTTTGCGGATATCCCGGTTTCAGTCGAAATTCGCAATCAGGCGCGTGTGCCGATCTGGTATCCGGAAAAATTCGGTGTGCCTTATGGTAGTGTGACGGCTGCCAGTGATGGCATTGATCGTTTTGCCTATCAGACAACTGCCATTGGCGTGCGCAAGGAGGCAGGCGGCGATGGACCCGACGCCTATCGCATCTACGCGCCGTTTGGCCTTGCTGCTGTCATGGAAGGTCGGGTGATCCCGAACACGGTTTTGCCAGTCAAGGAGGTATATGACGCCAAGGTTGGGCGTTGGCAAAAGACATGGCCGGATCTGGTCGTAACGCCTTGGCCTGACGAGGAAGGTCAGGCTTAATCAAGACGTTTAGTCGTTGCCCTTGTTCATCCGTGCGATGGTCGATGTGGTGGAAAAGCCGTCTTCAAGGTTGGCCAGAACCACCTTGCCGCCATAGCCATGGACGATTTCGGCCCCGACTACCTTGTCGATGGTGTAATCCGCACCCTTGACCAGAATGTTTGGTTTGATCGCCGTGATCAGTTCAATCGGGGTATCTTCGCCAAAAATCACCACGCCACTAACGGTTTCAAGTGATCCAAGCACGGCCGCACGTGCAGCCTCCGACTGGACCGGGCGGGCGTCGCCCTTGAGCCGCTTGACAGATGCATCGGAATTCAGTCCGACAATCAGGCGGTCGCAATTTGCCCGTGCCTGTTTGAGCAGGCTGAGATGGCCCGGATGCAACAGATCAAAACAGCCATTGGTGAAACCGACCGTGTATCCCTTGCGCCGCCAGCGTTCTGCGCGATCGACCATGCGATCAAGCGGCATCAGTTTGGCTTCACCGATCATCAGATCATGATGATGCAAGGTGGAAATGAGTTCGTCCGGATAAACAACCGCGGTGCCGATCTTGCCAACCACGATCCCGGCGGCAACATTGGCAATGCGTGCCGCGTCAGCCAAGCTTGATCCAGCCGCCACAGCCGATGCGAGGCAGGCGACAACCGTGTCACCGGCACCCGAAACGTCGAACACTTCGCGGGCTTCGGTTGGCAGGTGCAAAGCCTCGCCATCCTTGGTGACAAGGGTCATGCCATCCTGACTGCGGGTAAGCAGGACATTCTCGACCCCGCATTCGGTAATGATCTTGGTCGCGGCGGCGATGGCATCTTCGTCGCTGTTTATGGCAATGCCAGTTGCCGCCTCGGCCTCCGCGCGGTTCGGCGTCACCACCGTGGCCCCACGATAGATGCTGTAATCATTGCCCTTTGGATCGACGATGACGGGCTTTCCGGCTGCGCGTGCTGCCTTGATTGCAGCGGCAACGACATCGGCATGCAAGACACCCTTGCCATAGTCAGACAGAATGATCGCTGCAACATCCCCTGCCAGCTGACCCGCGAGTGTCGAAAGATTGCTAATCGATGCTGGCGCAATAGCGCTGGTGGTTTCATTGTCAGATCGCAACAATTGCTGTCCGCCTGCAATGTAACGTGTTTTGATCGTCGTTGGGCGATTGCGTTCTGTCTGGATATAGGGCTCAACACCCTTGTCAGCGGCGACATATTCCATGACTTCACGGCCAGGCAGATCATCGCCAACAAGCGACAGGAACTGAACCGATGCGCCAAGGGCCGTTGCGTTGCGCGTGACGTTACCAGCACCCCCAAGCATGGCGCTTTCGCGCTCAACCCGGATGACGGGAATGGGCGCCTCTGGCGAGATGCGGGTGACCGAACCATAGACAAACCGGTCAAGCATGACATCGCCAATGCAAAGGACTTTGGCATCAGTCAGTTGTTCAACCTGTCGGGCCAGATGGCTAAGATCGGTCATAGTCGCAGTTCTTTATGCTGTAAGGGTATTCAGGCGGCTTTGCGGTCCGCCGGTTATTTCTTCGTCAGGCCAAGCGTATGTTCAAGCGCACCGACCAGCATCTGGCCAATCTGGATATGCATTTCCTGAATGCGGGCTGTGGTGTTGCTCGGCACGATCATCAGTGGATCACACAGATCAACCATGTCACCACCGGTCTTGCCAGTCCAGCCCGTCGCAATCAGGCCCATTTCCTTGGCCTTGGCCAGACCAAGATTTACGTTCTTGCTGTTGCCGGATGTTGAAATGCCAATCGCAACATCATCCGGATTGCCAAGCGCCTCGATCTGGCGCGAAAACAGGTGATCAAACCCAAAATCGTTACCGATCGCGGTCAAAGCCGAGCTGTCAGTGGTCAGCGCAATCGCCGGAAGCGCGCGACGATCATTGATATAGCGAACCGTGAACTCGGTTGCGATATGCTGCGCGTCCGCGGCCGATCCACCATTGCCGAAAAACAGCAATTTGTTGCCGTCATTAAGGGCGTCGGTGCAAATCTCGACCAGTTCGATAAAGGCATCGCGGGTGGCTTCACGGGTCTTGTTGACCAGATCAAGATGCTCGTCAAACTCGGCATCGAAAAAGGCTTTGATATCCATCACGCGTCCAAATCCAAAAGAAGTCGTCGTATTAGCCGTGTTTCGCAATCAGATTGCGGAAATACTCAATTGTCGAGCCGAGGCCATCTTCAAGGGTTACGGTCGGTTCCCAGCCATCAAGTGTGTTTCGCGCAAAGGTAATGTCGGGCTTGCGCTGCAGCGGGTCATCGGCCGGAAGGTCTTTGAAGATCAGCTTTGATTTGGCGGCGGTCATCTCAATGACGCGCTCAGCCAACTCACGAATGGTGATCTCATAAGGGTTGCCAAGGTTCATCGGCCCGGTAACCGTTTTATCGGTTGCCATCAGGCGGACAAAGCCCTCGATCAGGTCAGTATAGAAGCAGAAGGATCGGGTTTGCTGGCCATCGCCATAAATGGTGATGTCTTCGCCATGCAGCGCCTGGATGATGAAGTTCGACACCACACGGCCGTCCTGCGGATGCATGCGCGGGCCATAGGTGTTGAAGATACGGGCGACCTTGATATCCAGACCGTGCTGGCGGTGGTAATCAAAGAACAATGTTTCAGCACAGCGCTTGCCTTCGTCATAACAGGCGCGCGGGCCGATAGGATTGACATTGCCGCGGTAATCTTCGGTCTGCGGATGGACTTCAGGATCGCCATAAACCTCGCTGGTCGAAGCTTGGAAAATCTTGGCACCAACGCGCTTGGCAAGACCCAGCATGTTGATCGCACCATGCACACTGGTTTTGGTTGTCTGGACCGGATCGTGCTGGTAATGGATCGGTGATGCCGGGCACGCAAGATTGTAAATCTCGTCGACTTCAAGATAGAGCGGGAAGGTCACATCGTGGCGCATCAGCTCGAAATGCGGTTTATCGAGAAGATGGACAATGTTGTCCTTGGTGCCGGTGAAGAAATTGTCGACGCACAGAACGTCATTGCCTTCTTCAAGCAGGCGTTCGCACAAATGAGAACCAAGAAAACCTGCGCCACCGGTTACCAAAACGCGCTTGCGTCGCCACATATCGTCTCTGACCTTGTTACTCTGATATCAAAACGGGCTGAAACTAGCAGCTTGGATGGCGGAAAGCTACGACTTATCTTTTCTTGGACGTGTCTGAAATTCCCCAATATTCGGGTTTGGTTTCAACATGCATGAATGCTAAATACATAACCTGTTAATGCACCGGCGTTATCGTGGTTCGGGCAGATTAGCGGCTGTGATTCCGTCGAAACAATTCTCTGGTCATTGCATTTATGTCTGATAGTTCACTTCCATCGCCCGAAGCATTCCTCGTTGACTATGTGCGACGCCTTGAGCGGCGCAAGGACGGCGTTGGGGCGATTCATGTGCATTTTTCCAAATTGCTGCCGTTTAACCGGCGTGACCATCACATCCGCACGGCGATTACGGCGTTTGAAGAAATCGTACCGGAAGTCACCGGGCGTATTTTTACCCTGTCCAACCAGGATTTGATTTTCATCTTTGATGCCGCAGAGATGGACGAGGTGAATGCAGTCATTTTCCGGCTCAAATTCCTGTTCAACGACGATCCATTGATCAGTGATGGCAAGGATGAAAGCGGCGCGCCCGCGACCTTTACCGACTATTTCGATGTCGGGCAGCAATATAAAGAATTCCTGCATCTGACTCAGTTGCTGGTGCGCGCCAACGCCAATCGACCCAAAATCGTCAGCAAGGCAGCCGAGCGACACAATGACCATCCGGAACTCAGCGATGATCGTGCGCCGCTGACCCCGAAGATCTTGGGGCGCATCGATGAATCGCTTCGGCGTGCGGATCTGTCCAACCTGATGCGTCGACAGGCGATTTGTGCCGTAGTGGGTGATGCGAACCCGACGCCGGTTTTCCATGAATTGTTCATCTCGATCAAGGATTTGCAGGATACGCTGTTGCCAGATGTCAATGTTCTCTCGAACCGCTGGCTGTTTCAGCATCTGACTGAAATTCTGGATCGGCGCATGCTGTCGCTTCTGACCCGATCAAATGACGCATCAGTGACCGGGTCTGTCAGCATCAATTTGAACGTCTCGACATTGTTGTCACCGGACTTCCTGACGTTCGATAGTAACGTCAAGGCCGGGCAGCGCGGGACAATCGTTCTTGAGCTTCAGAAGATCGACATCTTTGCCGACCTTGGGGCATTCTTCTTCGCGCGCGATTTCTGTCGTGATCGCGGCTATCGCATCTGTATCGATGGCATCAGTTATCTGTCCCTGCCCTATATCAACCGCAACAAGCTTGGCGTTGATATGATCAAGATGCTCTGGGATCCGGAAATGGAAAACATGGATGAAGAGCATCGCGAAGCCATGCGCGCCGCGGTGGCAGAGTCCGGCGATACCCGCGTTATTTTGTGCCGTTGTGATGACGAACGCGCCATCAAGTTTGGTCATTCGATCAATATCACCATGTTCCAGGGCCGCCATGTCGAGCACCTGATGAACGAACGGACAAAAAAATAGCGCCAGATTGCTGACGCTATTGGTTGTTCTCTTGTGTAAGGCTGATAATCAGGCCTCTTCCTTTCCATCAATTCCGGCTTTTTCAAAGGTCGCCATGCCGGTGTGGCATTCTGCGGCCGCGCGCAAAAGCGGGATCGCAAGTGCAGCACCTGACCCTTCGCCAAGGCGCATGCCGAAATTGATCAGTGCTTCCTTGCCAAGTTTTTCAATCAGTCGTGCATGTCCCGGTTCTGCCGACACATGTCCGACCAGACAATGATCAAGTGCATCGGCGCGCATCGCAGCCAGAACAGCTGCCGCCGCACAAGATACATACCCATCAAGCAATATCGGAACCCGTGCAAAGCGCGCTGCAATGATGGCACCGGCCATAGCAGCGATTTCGCGTCCGCCAACACAGCGCAGAACATCCAATCCGTCATGCATCTGGTTTTTATGCAGGATGATTGCATCACCTACAACGCGCGTCTTGCGGTCAAGGGTAGTGTCATCAATCCCGGTTCCCCGACCGGTCCAGTCCGCAGCATTCCCGCCATAAAGTGCATGGGAAATTGCCGCCGCCGATGTGGTGTTGCCAATGCCCATTTCGCCAGGCACAAAAAGATCCAGTCCCTTTTCAATTGCACTCATGCCAAAGGCCATCGCCTCGGCACAGCCTTCGTCATCCATCGCCGGTTCGTGGGAAAAGTCGTTGGTCGGGATTTCAAGGGCGACTTCCATGACGCGGAGTTCGGCATCGACAGACTTGCAAATCTGGTTGATCGCAGCCCCGCCATTGATGAAGTTTTCCACCATCTGCTGGTTCACGCTGGCCGGGAAGGCCGAAACGCCCTGCGCAACGACACCGTGACTGCCGGCAAAGACGGTAACGCGCGGGCGCGACATGCGCGGGCGTGATGTTGCTTGCCAACCTGCCAGCCAAAGGCTGAAATTCTCAAGCCGTCCGAGCGATCCGGCAGGCTTGGTCAATGTCGGTTCGCGCTGGGCCACGGCGGCCTGCGCTTCCTGATCGACTTCGGGAAGTTCGGCCAGAAGCGCACGAATTTCCTCAAGATTTTGGGGCGGATGTTTCGGGTTGAACATTTTGGTCTCCGGCTGGCGACAAAGGTGCCTAACTAGTGTTCCGCTTGGCTTCCGGGGTGGTAAGGATTAGGCTCGGAAACCAATTTTGTAAGGCGGTTCAGGAAGTCGGGCCAAACTAGGCCTGTGCGCAACAGATTGCCAGTTTGAAAATCGGAAATTTATGCTATCCAAAGATCATAACCAAAACGAAACAAATATGCAAAGCTCGGATTCATCTGACAAACCCACCCCTGAGGCAGCAACAGATGCGTCCGTCGAGGTTTCGCCTGTTTCCGATTTCTGGCGCGCCCTGGCGTTACTTAGCCGTGTTCCGGTCAAAGGTATCGGGGATTTCCGCGCTGAGGTGATTGCAAGATCGGTCTGGTCTTGGCCGCTGGTTGGTCTGCTGCTGGCTGGTTTTGCCATGCTGCCGGCGATGCTGGTCTATTCCCTGACAGCGAACATCCTGATTTTTGGGATTGTTGCCTTGGCAGGCATGGTTTTGTTGACCGGATCAATGCATGAAGATGGCATCGCAGATTGTGCCGACGGGTTTGGCGGCGGGTTTGAGCGGGCGCGCAAACTTGAAATCATGCGCGACAGCTATATTGGTACTTATGGCGTTGTTGCCCTGATCCTGTGTTTCGGCCTGCGTCTGATTTTACTTTCTGTGGCGGGTAATGCAGGGCAGGCTGCGATCCTGTTTCTGGTGATGGCAATAACATCACGGGCGGCAATGCCAGTCGTGATGCATATCCTGCCCCCGGCGCGCGCCGATGGTTTGGGCAAGGGGGCCGGAACGCCAAATGTGATGATGGTCGGTTTGGCTGTTGGCCTTGCTTTGATCCTGTCGCTCGTCTTATCGGGTCTATTTGCGACTATGGCTATTTTGGTGGGCGGACTGGTGGCGGTTAGCCTTGTCGCGGCGGTCGCGAAATGGCAGATCGGTGGCCAGACCGGCGATGTCCTGGGGGCAAGCCAGATCGTGGCCGAACTGTTTGTCGGTATCGCGTTTATTGCCGCCCTTTGATCAACCAGCACAGCAACAAGAAGGAATGCCGTGAGCAGTTTGAAAACAACCCGCTGGTGGCTAGTGCGTCACGCGCCGGTCCAAAATCCGAAACGGCTGGTCTATGGCCAAAGTGACATGCCTGCCGACCTTTCCGATGAAAAGGCACTGGCTGCCCTCGCCAGGCAACTTCCGGGTGATGCCGTCTGGGTGACCAGCCATCTGTCACGTACGCATGATACGGCCCGCAGTCTGCAGGCCTTCATGGACAAAGACGTAACGCCGCAGGCTGAAAGCGGCTTTGCCGAACAGCATTTTGGTGATTGGGAATTGCAGAACTGGAATGATTTGCCCAAGGGGGAAACAACACGGTTCTGGACCGACTTTGCCCGCCAACACCCCCCAAAGGGTGAAAGCTTTGCCGATGTGGTTGCCCGTGTTGGTCCGGTTTTGGGTCGGTTGAGTGCGGATTGGGCCGGGCGCGACATTGTCGCTGTCGTTCATGGCGGAACGGTGCGCGCCATGCTTGCCAATGCACTGGGTTTATCCCTTGAAACCGCATTGGCATTTCATATCGACACGTTGGGTCTGACCACGCTTGAATATATCGACGGGGTCGACGAACCGGGCTGGCGCGTGACCGCTGTCAATCAGCGGTTTTAAGGAGCTTACGGGGTGTTCCGTCAGGCAGAGGCCAGCTCGATATCCGATGCCATGTCATCAAGGGCATGTTCTGCCAGATAGCGGTCAACCATATCCGGGTTCAGATCGTGCTTTTCGCAGATGTCGAAAACATCGCGCAGATAGGCCTGATAATAGGGCACCGGGCGGCTGCGTGATTTGCTGCGCAGTTTGGCAACATTCGGGAAATCACCGGCAAAGGATGCGTTTTCAATTACCTGGATGATGGTGTCATCAATGATGGCAGCCGGCATTCCGCAATAAGTCTTGCCGCAGGCAGACAACATCTTGCTGGCAGTCGGAACAGAAATGCCCGGCTGGGAAAGCAGCTCGTTCAACTCATCCTGTCCGAAATCCGAGATCGACATAAGGGTCACAAGGGTTGGCATATCGCGCACAAGCAAAGACAGCGCATTAACGCGAATGCCGCGTTCATGGGACCAGATGATGGTTGCGATTACACCCTTTGAGGCATCTTCGGCAAAGATGTCACGTACATCGCGCCGTGCCAGAGTGATCTCGCCATCGGTTGCGTGCTGTTCAAGAAAATCCTGAAATGACCGATCAGGACTGTTCAGACGGTCCAGCAATCCCAGCCACATGTCCTTGCGAGACGATGTGGTCCAGGTTGGCGCGTTCATCTGTCGGATTTTGGATAGGTGAGAACGTATTGCCATTGGTCTTGAAAAATCCAGATTACCCCAAGAGTTTCGGTGCAGTATTTCCTGCAGCCAGCCGGGTGATGTGTCTATATCCCGGGTTATCGCCAGATTGCGGATTGTTCCGTCTTTAGGGTCAGGACCTATTAATTTGGTTTGAATGGTTAAACAGATTTGTGCGGATACGCGGAGTAAAACTGCAGGAAGATATTTATCTTTTAAGGTTTTACGACAAAGTAGCCCGTGCAAATCCGATTAATCCGAAGGACAGACGTTATATTTGCAAACTCCAGCGTCAAATGCCTTGTGCGGGATACCAACCCGCCCGGCGGGCTTTTCCTTGGATTTCGCAAATATAACGTCTGCCATTCAAATCAAATTAATAGGTCCTGACCCTAGTTCCAGCGCAACGGTTTGATGTTGGCTGAAATGGTATGACCTCTCAAGCAGACAATTCTTACAAATACTGACCTTCCGATTAGGGTGGGGTGGTAACGAGGGGTTAAGTGCCGAGAATGACCTTTGGCATTTTTGGCAAACCTGCTAGGTTCGGCGCATCGTTCGGTGATGGGAAATCGGTGCAAGGCCGATGCTGCCCCCGCAACTGTATCGGGTTGGGAGATCCGGGTCGGTGCCAACGCGCCAGACCAGCCACCGGGAAACCGGGAAGGCGGATCGCTTTCATGCCCGCAGCCAGGAAACCTGCCGAAGGTGTCACTATTCGAAGGAAGGTGACGACGCAATCGGGCCTCGGTGGGAGGCCATGGCGAGGAAGAGACGGGATGACCCAGACTTTACCCCCTGACGGCCCCTCTGGCGGCACGCATCTGATCCTTGGTGGGGCGCGATCCGGCAAAAGCCGGTTTGCCGAAAACATCATCAATCAGGCGGGCGGTGGCACATATATCGCAACCGGGCGTGCCTGGGATGACGAAATGGCCAACCGCATAGATATTCACAAACAATCACGCGGCGATCTTTGGCAGACACTCGAGGAACCGGTCGAGCTTTGTTCGGCGCTGCAGACCTGTAATGTCACAGGTGGCAAGCCGGTTCTGGTTGATTGTCTGACCTTGTGGCTGACCAACCTGATGCTTGAAGACCGGGACATTGATGCCGAGATCGCAGCTCTTTGTGACCTGCTACCGACCCTTGTTGTACCGGTGCTTTTTGTCTCAAACGAGGTTGGTTTTGGCATCGTGCCGGAAAATGCGATGGCGCGGGCCTTTCGCGATCACGCCGGACGCCTGCATCAACGCATTGCCAAGATTGCAGACAAAGTCACCCTTGTGGTGGCCGGCATTCCGATGCAGGTCAAATAGTAACATAAAGAATTGAATTTTAAGGATTTCAGAAATGGCACAATTGGGCAAAATCCCGGCAACCGTCATTACCGGTTTTCTGGGCGCTGGCAAAACAACCATGATCCGCAACATGCTGGAAAATGCCAATGGCAAACGCATTGCGCTGATCATCAATGAGTTCGGCGATCTGGGTGTGGATCGCGGCATTATCAATGGCTGTGGCATTGAAGGCTGCGAAGAAGATGATGTGGTTGAACTGGCAAATGGCTGCATCTGCTGCACCGTGGCTGATGACTTCCTGCCAACCATCCAGGGCCTGATTGATCGTGAAACACCGCCTGATCATATCGTTATCGAAACATCTGGTCTTGCCCTGCCAAAACCTTTGGTAAAGGCGTTTAATTGGCCCGAAGTCCGGTCGCGTGTGACGGTTGATGGTGTTGTGGCCGTGCTTGATGGCGCTGCCCTGCGTGATGGGCTGTTTGCCCATGATCATCATGCGGTGCAGGCGCAACGCGAAGCAGACGAAAATCTTGATCATGAAAGCCCGCTTGAAGAACTGTTCGAAGAACAGCTTCACTGTGCGGATATGGTGGTTCTGAACAAGACGGACCTTTTGACCGATGCTGAACGCATCAAGGTCGAAGCCGATATCCGTGCAGAGCTGAAAAAGCCGTCGGTCAAGATTATCGCGACCGAACATTCACGGGTTGAAAATGCCATCCTGCTTGGTCTGGGGGCAGCAGCCGAAGATGACCTTGATAGCCGCCCAAGCCATCATGACGATGGTCACGAACATGATCATGATGATTTCGACAGTTTTGTTGTCTCGCTTGACGCGATCAGTGATCCGGCCAACCTTGAGAAGCGCCTGATTGATGTTGTGCGTCAGTTTGATGTTCTGCGCATCAAAGGATTCGTTGATGTGCCGGGCAAACCGATGCGCCATGTGGTTCAGGGGGTTGGTGAGCGCTTCCAGCGCTATTTCGACCGTCCGTGGGCGGATGGCGAAACCCGTCGCTCCGAACTGGTGGTGATTGGCCTGCATGGTCTGGATCGCGGTGCGATCGAGGCCGCCATCAAGGCCGCCTGATCCAATTTAACCTGAACAAGCCACCTGAAACCGGATGCTAAAAATCATCCGGTTTCAGCCTGTTCGAAGACCAAGCGCACAAGGATACGGATCCCGCGATGCATCTATTGGCAGCCCAGCCCGGAATGGTCACTGACGGCAGTGAAGCCGTCGACCTTGGACAGCAACCCGGCGATGTGGTGATCCTGTCTGCGGCCGAGTCTGAGCTGGCCTGCCTTGCCGGGGCGCAAGGGCGTCTGGTCGATGCATTTGGCGACGAAACCCCGTCACTGCGGTTGGCAAGTTTGCTGCAGCTTGGCCACAACATGTCGGTCGATCTTTATATCGACGATGTACTTTCCGACGCCAAATTCATCATCGTGCGCATTCTGGGCGGACGCGGCTATTGGGATTATGGCATCGAACAGTTGGTTGCCCTTGCACGTGCCAAGGACATTCCATTGGTCCTGTTGCCCGGTGATGATCAACCCGATGCAGAGCTTTTGACGCTTTCGACCGTCAAGGGGCGCGAATATCAGAATATCTGGCGTTACCTGATTGAAGGCGGGCCGCAAAATTCCGAGAATTTACTTCGTCTTATATACGAAAAGTTAAATTCAAGCGTGAACTGGAACTGGTCACCCGCCGCCCCGTTGGTCAAGGCGGGGGGATATTGGCCCGGCAAGGCGCAAGCAAGCCTTGATGAAATCCGGGTTAATTGGGTGAAAGATCAGCCAGTTACGCCGATTATCTTCTATCGTTCACTGGTTCAGTCCGCCAATCTGGATGTTATTGACGCGCTGGTTGAGGAGCTTTGTGCCAATGGTCTGAATCCATTGCCAATTTTTGTCGCCAGTCTTAAGGATCCGATGGCAGCCGCCTTGGTCGAGGACTGGCTGGCAGAAACCAGCGCTGATTTGATCCTGAATACCACCGGCTTTGCGATATCTGTTCCGGGATCAGAACGAAAAAACGGACCGTTTGACGCGGTCGATGCCCCGGTCTTTCAGGTGGTGCTGTCGGGCGGTGGCGAAGAGGTCTGGCGCGAAGGTGTGAATGGTCTGGCCGCGCGCGATATTGCGATGAATGTCGCCCTGCCCGAAGTCGATGGCCGTATCCTTTCACGTGCTGTGTCGTTCAAGGGATCGGCTGGCAAGGATGACCTGACCCAGATTGATCTGGTGAAATACATCCCCGTGCGTGATCGCGTGGCCTTTACCGCCGAACTGGCCGCCAATTGGGTACGCTTGCGCAAATCCGATGTCAGCGCGCGCAAGGTGGCGATGGTTATGGCGAACTATCCCAACAAGGATGCCCGCCTTGGTAACGGGGTCGGGCTTGATACTCCGGCAGGCATGATCGAAACCCTCCGCGCCATGCAGGGCGAAGGATACGTGGTCAATGATCTGCCAAAAGATGGCGTCGCCCTGATTTCTGCGATCAAGGCCGGGCCGACCAATGATTTCAAATCCCTTGCCGGTCGCAAAATTCGCGTGACTTTACCGCGTGCAGACTATCAAAAGGCGTTTGATGCCCTGCCGAAAACCATACAGGGTCAGGTGTTTGATGCATGGGGTGACCCGAAGAACGATCCGTTCTATCTGGCGGGTCAGGATGCCTTTGCGCTATCGATCCTGTCGCTTGGCAATGTGGTGATCGGGTTGCAGCCCGCGCGTGGCTACAACATTGATCCGCTTGAAAGCTATCACTCGCCCGATCTGGTGCCGCCGCACAACTATTTCGCCTTTTATATCTGGCTGCGCCATGTGTTTGGCGTCGATGCCATCATTCATTTTGGCAAGCACGGCAATATGGAATGGCTGCCGGGCAAGTCACTGGCCCTGTCCGAGGATTGCTTCCCGGAGGCCGTTTTTGGTCCGACCCCGCATTTCTATCCGTTCATCGTTAATGATCCGGGCGAAGGCACACAGGCCAAGCGCCGGGCACAGGCGGTAATCCTCGATCACCTGACCCCGCCTTTGACGCGTGCAGAAAGCTATGGCCCGCTTAAGGATCTCGAAGCGCTGGTCGATGAATATTATGACGCGGCTGCGGTTGACCCGCGCCGCCTTGTGATCCTGAAACGAGACATCCTGGAACTGGCGATCCGTATCGGTCTTGACCGTGATTGCGGCATTGAGGCCGGCGAGGACGAAGAAAGCGCGCTGGCCAAACTTGATAACTATCTGTGCGAGCTCAAGGAACTTCAGATCCGTGATGGTCTGCATATTTACGGCAAGGCGCCTGAGGGTGACCTTCTGACCGATCTTCTGGTTGCGCTGGCCCGCCTTCCGCGCGGGTCGGACAGTGGGCCCAAGGCATCCCTGCATCGCGCGATTGCCAAGGACATTCTTGATGATCCGGCGTTTGATCCGCTTGATTGTGCCTTTGCCGAATTCTGGCCAGGGGCCAAGCCCGAAATTCTCGCGCATTATGACGGCGAAGATATCGGACCATGGCGGACCACCGGCGATACCGTGGAACGGATCGAGCTTTTGGCACGTGATCTGGTCAAGGGAACGGTTAGGGCCGATCCGGCATGGTCGTCGGTCTGTGACGTTATTTCTGATATCGAAACGAACATTCGTCCGGCGGTTGTCAATTGCGGCCCTGCTGAGATCGAAGGGCTTTTGCGTGGCCTTGCCGGGAAGTTCGTCGAACCTGGCCCGTCCGGTGCCCCGACCCGCGGGCGCCCGGATGTTTTGCCGACCGGGCGCAACTTCTATTCGGTCGATACCCGTACCGTCCCAACGCCAGCCGCCTGGCAGTTGGGGTGGAAGTCGGCAGAGCTGCTTCTGGAACGTCACGTACAGGATCACGGCGAATGGCCAAGCGCGCTTGGCTTGTCTGTCTGGGGCACCAGCAACATGCGCACCGGTGGTGATGATATCGCACAGGCGTTGGCCCTTATGGGGGTGCGTCCGACTTGGGATAGCGCGTCGCGCCGGGTGACCGGGTTTGAAATCATGCCAGCATCAGTGCTGGGCCGACCGCGTGTTGATGTCACCCTGCGTATTTCGGGTTTCTTCCGCGATGCCTTTCCCGGCCTGATTGATCTGTTTGACAGTGCGGTACGCGCGGTGGCCGGGCAAACCGATGAGCCAGATGACCTCAATCCGATTGCCGTGCGGATAAAGGCCGAAACCGAAAAACTTCGCGCCAAAGGAATGGACGCGGATCAGGCGGCCCGGCAGGCCGGCTTCCGGGTGTTTGGCTCCAAACCGGGGGCCTATGGGGCCGGTTTGCAGGCGATGATTGACGAAAAACTTTGGGAAGACGAAGACGATCTTGCTGATGCCTACCTTGCCTGGGGCAGTTATGCTTATGGCAATGGCGCCGAAGGCACGGCGGCACGCGATCTGTTCGAAACGCGCCTCGCCAAGGTTGATGCGATTGTCCATAACCAGGATAACCGCGAACATGATTTGCTGGATTCCGATGACTATTATCAGTTCGAAGGTGGAATGACATCTGCTGTGCGTAGCCTGTCGGGCAAACAGCCCACAGTTTATCACAGCGACCATTCCCGCCCGGAAAGTCCGAAAATCCGAACTTTGGAAGAGGAAATCGCCCGTGTCGTTCGGGCGCGTGTGGTGAACCCCAAATGGATCAAGGGTGTGATGCGCCATGGCTACAAGGGCGCGTTCGAAATGGCGGCAACAGTTGATTATCTGTTTGCCTTTGCCGCGACCGCGCGCTGCGTTGCCGATCATCACTTTGATCTGGTCTATGATGCCTATCTCGGCGATGCCGAGGTGCGCGATTTTATCGCCGATCATAATCCCGACGCGCTGCAAGACATCAAGGACCGCCTGAATGAGGCGATTGAACGTGGGCTTTGGCAGCCGCGTCGCAACAGTGTTTCCGTCGATCTAGGAGTGTAATGCGTCAACTGTTGCTTGTTGTTGGAATCACGGGAATTTTACCGTCGGAACAAACCGGACAGTTGAAATGTTACGTTTTCGCACCATATCTCAATTAACCAACTGTTAATAAGTTGTGAGGGACGGGGCACCCCTATCGGATCGCCTGCATGGGAAGCAGGTTGATTGAACAGATCGGAGGCCGCGATGGATATCAAGACCAACGTTCGTTTGCCAGATTATCTGCAAACTCCAATGCCTGCCCATGACAGGCATGCAGATATCGTCAACTCCCTGCTTTCTGATTTCGACATGCCAGACTGGTTGCGTGCAGACTTGCACGGCAACGGGCGTTATCGCCCGGCGCGCGGTGCCATTCGCGCAGTTCTGGATGTTCGTGAACGTTTCAACGGCGTGCATCGCCCGGTAACGTTTGATGAATTCCATGCTGGCATGACAGAGCTTGCCCATCATCTTCCGGGTCCGGACCAAACCAAGTTTGAAATCAATGCCAAGGTGAAGATTTATTGGCGCTACCTGCAAGGGGTCGAACGCCAGGTCTGGCGGACGGCAATCGCGGTTGCCCATCTGCGTCTGGATCACTTCCCGGTGGTGCGTGATTTCAAAACCCTGATCGAACAGGTCGCGATCAGTCGCGACTGGCTGGAAAAACGCCTAGAGGTGGTTGAGAAAAGCTTCCAAAGCCCGGCCGGCGCGCGCAACGAAGCCGTGCGCAAGGCCTTGGACCGTCTGCGCCGTATGTCGCCCGGTGATCGCCTGCAATTGTTTAACAAGGCCCGGATGCGCCGCCCGGAACTGCGCAATATCGACATGCGCGAACCCGATAAATGGGCGGATCTGGTGACCAGTGACCTTGGTCTGACAACAGGCCAAAGCGCCAATTGGTAAAGTTGGGCCAACCAAGATTAGATAAAAGCGCGGTCATTGGGATCGCGCTTTTTGTTTGCGGGATTGTCTTGGCGGGTGCCCACGGGCAAACTCACTGCCCAACATTTCAGGGCAGATACATCGCGTGAAGAACTCAATTCCCAAATCCTTTTGTCTGTGGACAGCCATTGTCATGGGTCTGCTGTCGCATGGGCAAACCGCACAGGCGGATACCACAAAAGAATGGACATCCGTCCCAAACGGCCCGTTTCACTGGCAGCTTCAAGGCATGCTTGATGTCGATGACGCCGTCCGCATCGTTGGGGCCGATCTTTTTGATGTGTCTGCCGGTCAGGTCGCGGCTTGGCGCGCTGCCGGCCAGTATCCGATTTGTTATATCAATGTCGGGGCTGTCGAAGATTGGCGGGATGACGCGAAGGCGTTTCCGCAAGATGTCATCGGCGCGCCCTATTGGGGGTGGGATGGGGAAAACTGGCTTGATATCAGCCGGTTTGAGCTTTTTGCCAATGTGATTTCGGCCCGTCTTGATCTTTGCCGTGACAAGGGGTTTCTGGCGGTCGAGCCTGATAACATTGATGCCTATGAAGCCGATCAAAGCAGTAAACCAACCGGTTTTGACATCACGCGCGATGATCAGCTGCGATATGTGAACTGGCTGATCACAGAGGCTCATAAGCGCGGTCTTGCCATCGGGCAGAAAAATGTTGCCGATCTTGTGCCTGATCTTGTTGACCAGATGGATTTCGCCCTGTTGGAATCGGCCCACCGACTTGGCTTCATGCATGAGTTTGATATTTATGTCTCTCAAAATAAGCCGGTTTTCGTCGTCGAATATCTTGACGAAGGGGCCGATGCCAATGCCTTTTGCCCGGCGGCGAAGCAGCACGGATTTCAGGGTGTGATCGCCCATTTGGATCTTGATCAAACTCCGCAAAACTGCCCTTGATCCCGGTAGGACTTTCGCCGCATTCTGGGCCGGCATTTCAAAGGGAAGAAACAATGACCGACAAAAGCCAGCCAGACGTCGATATCAATGCGCGCCATGATGAAAAAATGAAGAAAATCAAGGCCGCACGCGACAAGATGATGGCCCAGAAGATTGATAAAAAGGGCCTGATCATTGTTCATACCGGCAAGGGCAAGGGCAAGTCTTCCTCGGCCTTTGGCATGGCGATGCGCTGTGTCGGCCATGATATGAAAGTCGGCGTTGTTCAGTTCATCAAGGGTGGCTGGGAAACTGGCGAGGCAAAGCTTCTTAAAAAATTCCCCGATCTTTGTGAATTTCACGCCATGGGGGCGGGCTTTACCTGGGAAACCCAGAACCGGGCACAGGATGTCGCCCTGGCGCGTGAAGCCTGGAACAAGGCATTGGAAATGCTGCGCGATCCAAGCTATTCGATGGTGATCCTCGATGAGATCAATATCGTTCTGCGCTATGATTTCCTGCCGCTTGAAGATGTGCTTGAAGCACTCGCCAACAAACTGCCTGATCAGCATATCGTGCTTACCGGGCGCAATGCCCCGGATACCTTGATCGAGGCGGCCGATCTGGTCACGGAAATGACCATGGTCAAACACCCGTTCCGTGAACAGGGCATCAAGGCACAGATCGGTGTCGAATTCTGATCCGGCCTTGATCGTTTAGCGGATCACTTGCAAGAAAGTTTTGAAACCGGAATGAGTGCGCAATCCGTCCCCGCCCTGATGTTGCAAGGTACCGGTTCCGATGTCGGGAAATCCTTGTTGGTCGCTGGATTGTGCCGTGCCTATGCGCGTCGTGGCCTTCGGGTGCGTCCGTTCAAACCGCAAAACATGTCAAACAATGCCGCTGTTACCGATGATGGCGGCGAAATCGGTCGCGCGCAGGCGCTTCAGGCACGTGCAGCGGGCGTTGCGACCACAGTTCATATGAACCCGGTCTTGCTCAAACCGCAAAGCGACATTGGGGCGCAGGTCGTGGTGCAGGGCAAGGTCCTGACCAGCGCCAAGGCACGTGATTATTATCGCCTTAAACGTGATCTGCTGCCCAAGGTGGTTGAAAGTTTCGAGATCATGGCAAGTGATGCCGATCTTGTCCTGATCGAAGGTGCCGGGTCCCCGGCCGAGGTCAATTTGCGGGCATCTGACATTGCCAATATGGGCTTTGCCGAGGCGGTGGGCGTTCCGGTCATTCTGGTCGGTGATATTGATCGTGGCGGGGTAATTGCCTCCATCGTCGGCACGCATGCATTGCTGTCCGAGGATGATCGCCGCTGGCTTAAGGGTTATGTGATCAACAAGTTTCGTGGCGATGTGTCGCTGTTTGAACCGGCCACCGGCATCATTCATGAGCGCTGCGGACTTAAAAGTTACGGTATCGCAACGTACTGGCCCAATGCCTACAAGCTACCTGCCGAAGATGGTGTGGCGCTGGAAAAGGCAGGCAAATATCTCCGCAAGGCCGGGGATGCGACGAACGCAATTCTGCGCATTGCGGTGCCGCATCTGCCCCGTATTGCCAATTTTGATGATCTTGATCCACTGGCGGCCGAGGATGATGTTGAATTGCTGGTGATCAAGCCGGGCCAAGTGATCCCGGGGGATTGTGATCTGGTGCTGCTGCCGGGATCAAAATCGACCATGGCAGACCTTCGGTTCGTCAAAGATCAGGGCTGGGATATCGATATTCTGGCCAATCACAGGCGGGGTGGCCATGTGATCGGCATTTGTGGCGGGTATCAGATGCTGGGCCGTATGGTCCATGACCCGGACGGGGTTGAAGGCGCGCCGGGAAGCGAGGCTGGTCTTGGCTTGCTCGATGTTGAAACCGTCATGGCGGGAGACAAGACACTGCGCAAAACAACCGGACTGACGGTTGGCGATCACTCTGTTCTTGCCGCCGGAATACCCGTCGATGGCTATGAAATCCATATGGGCCGGACCGATGGCCCGGATCGGGCACGAAGCTGGCTTGATCTGAATGGTGAGGCGGATGGTGCGATCAGTGGTGATGGGCGGGTTCTGGGGTGCTATCTGCACGGGCTGTTTGGCAGTGATGATTTCCGGCATGCCTTTCTGGCGGCATTGCGCTCAGGTGAGACGCACCGAATGACGCATTTTGAGGCCAGTATTGATGCGGCCCTTGATGAACTGGCCGATCATCTTGAAGCCTGCCTTGATCTGGATGGCATGCTGGAACTGGCAAAAAGCCGACCCTGACAGGGCGTGTTTAAGCTTTCTGTCAGGCATGAGCGTTACGTATAGCAAAATTGCACTTTCGCACACTTGAAGGTCTTTACTTCGCGCGCGTTGCATGGTTTGAGATATCTTGCAGTTCCGGGTTGGAAACGAACCGGCTTCGTTGCGGTTTATGGAATGTTTGCGCCCCATGCCGGGTCTTTGCGAAACGTTCATCTTGGTCGGGTATCTTCACGCTCATGCGTCAGTTATATCATTTTTGGCTTTCACCTTTTTCGCGCAAGGTCCGTCTGGTCCTGGCCGAGAAAAAGCTCGACTTCGAACTCACGGCTGAACCGGTATGGGAACGGCGTGACGATTTCCTGCTGCTTAATCCAGCCGGTGAAGTGCCTGTGCTTAGGGAAGAAGACGGGACGGTGCTGTGTGACTCCAGCGTCATCTGCGAGTATCTCGACGAGGTGTACGAGGACGAGCCGAAACTGTTTGGATCCGATCCCAAGGAACGTGCTGAAATCCGCCGCCTTGTCGCGTGGTTTGATGGCAAATTCAATCGCGAGGTTACCGACCATCTGCTCGGCGAGAAGCTCCTGAAACGCTTCTTCTCGACCGGTACCCCCGATACCAAGGTCCTGCGCGCCGGGCGCACCAATGGCGCCTATCACATGGATTATATCGGCTGGTTGTTTGAACGCCGGAACTGGCTTGCCGGTGATCATCTGACCATGGCCGATCTGGCGGCTGCCGCACAGGTATCCGTGATCGACTATATGGGCGACATCAACTGGTCAAAACATCCACGCGCCAAGGACTGGTACATGCGGATCAAAAGCCGCCCTGCAATGCGCGATATTCTGGCGGACCGGCAGGCAAGTTTCCCTCCATCAAGCCATTACGCGGAACTGGATTTTGAATGAAGGATTCATCCATATCTGATGAATTCTACCCTGAAGGCGGGTTAAATACCGCTAGTTACGATCTTCGCGCTGATCTTGATCGTAAGATTTTTGAAGATCCCATTCCCTTTTATACCCGTCTGGCGACCAACCTTGCGCATGAAAATGGCGTGCTTGAACTGGGTTGTGGCACGGGCCGGATCAGTGCTGCGATTGCCAAACTTGGTGTCGCGGTCGAGGGGCTTGATCTGTCACCCGCCATGCTGGGTCAGGCACGCGCCAATTACCCCGATCTGACATGGCATCTTGGCAATATGTGCGACTTTGATCTGGGGCGGCAGTTTGATCTGGTGATCATCCCGTTTCGCGGGCTTCAGGAAGTCATCGATGCCAAGGATCAGCGTCGTGCCCTTGAACGCGCCTTTGCCCATCTGAAACCCGGCGGGGCGATCGCCCTTGATCTGATGGATCCGGATTTGCGCTATTGCCTGCCAGAAGGTGACCCGGAGCACGTCGAACTGCCGATCTTTCCGATGCCAGAAGGCGTCGGGCAGCCGGGCAGTCGGCTTCGCATCACGGCGATGGAACGCACCAATGATCCCCTGACCCAGAAGTTCAGCGAACATTGGCGGTTTGAAGAAATCAACGATCAGGGCGATGTGATTACGCGCGAGGATTGCTGGCATCATCTGCGCTGGGTTCATCGCAGTGAAATGCGGCTGATGTTGGAGCTGTCCGGTTTTGTTTCGATATCGGAATTTTCAGATTTCCAGGGCAATCCCCCGAAATATGCCAGCAACCAGGTCTGGATGGCAAAACGGCCGGACTGATGCCCGGCCGCTCAATCGCGTCTATTGGTGTTTATCCGTTAGCTGCTCAATTACCGGCGAATTTCGCGGCACTGGTCATGGTTTCGGCGCGTTCCTCATTGGTCAGCGGTACCAAACCGTTATCTGCCAGAAGACCTTCTTCACCAATCACCGCTTCCGAGACATAGGTCGATATAAAGTCACCTAGGCTCTGGACTAGTTGTTGATGGTCATCCTTGACGTATAGATAAAGCGCACGCGATGCCGGATAGCTGCCATCAAGGATGGTTTCGTAATCCGGCTCAATGTCGTTGATCGGAACACCCTGAAGACGTTCGCGGTTACGTTCCAGATTGTTAAAGCCCATCACGCCGTATGAGGTCGGGTCTTTTTCAAGCTTGCTGATCACCAGACGATCATTTTCCCCGGCTTCGATATAGGCGCCGTCTTCGCGAAGGGTCCGGCATAGCAGGCGGAAGCTGTCGGGATCGGTTGCCTCAAGGCTTGCGATGTCAGAAAACGTCGCACAACCCTGATCAAGCAACAGCTGCCCCATCAGGTCGCGCGTACCCGAAGTCGGCGGCGGGCCATAAACGCGAATTTTAAGGTCCGGGAGGCTGGGATCAATATCGGACCATTTCTCATGCGGGTTTGGCACACTTGCGCCCTTGACCGGCACGGTCCGCGCCAGGGCGAGGTAAAGCTGACGGGCGGTAAGTTCCATACCCGGTGCTTCACGCGAGCCCAGCATGACAATACCATCATAGCCGATCTTGATTTCGCTGATGTCGCGCACAGAATTTGCCGCGCAAATTGCGGTTTCCGACCCGGTGATCGGGCGCGATGCGTCAACGATATCGGGGAACTCTGCGCCAATGCCGCCACAAAACAGCTTGAAGCCGCCGCCTGAACCGGTGCTTTCAACCACCGGTGCCGGTGCGCCGGTGGTTTTGGCGAAATGTTCGGCGACCTTGGTGGTCAGCGGAAAGATTGTCGAAGAACCGACAATCCTGATCTGATCGCGGGCCATTGCGGCATGTGATGTCAGAAGTGCCATCGATGCGGCAAGGGTAGCCAAGGCAAGCGTGCGACGCATTTCGTCCCCCAAAACGTATCCGGTGATGATCCGGCAAATGGTTCTACCGGTCATATACAAGGAAATCGGTCACCGTGAACCTGTTTTCTGAACTGACGGTCCCCGTCAGTCCGATCCGGTGCGAACATCCATCTTCTCTATATTCGCTTTTGCCGCGTCAGCAACAGGGGTTCCATTTGAAAGTTCTATGACAGTTAACCAGTCCTGCCGTGCAAGATCGTTATCACCGGCGATCTGATGGAGCTTGCCGCGTTCGAAAAGTGCCTGAACATTCCGGGGTTCCCGGTTCAAAACTTGTTCGATATCAGTCATTGCCAAATCGTAACTTTCAAGCAGTCGCCAGGCAGATGCCCGGTAAATCAGCGCCTCGGTATGGTCGGGTTGAAGATCAAGTGCTGCATTGAGGTCATCAATCGCCTCCCAATACTGCCCGGCAAGGCCAAGTGCCATGGCACGATCGACCCAAAGCTGCGGATTGTTGGGCACCAGTTCAAGCGCGCGGCTCTGATCGCGCCAGGCGAATTCAAGGTTATCGGCCATCATCCAGGCCTGACCGGCCTGGGCCAGCATCCCGGCTACCACACCGGGCCCGGCCGTGCTGTCCTTGGCAAGCGCGTCAAGGCGGGTGGCGGCTTCTTCATATTTGCCAAGCGATATCAGTGCCACGGCAACACAGTGGCGGGCCGGTTCCCCGCCACCCAGATCGCGCCAGGCAATCGCGCTTTCAAATCCGTCTTCCGGTTTGAGTTGGGCCAGCTTGATGCAGTCACGATATTGCTGGCTTTCTTCCTGTGTCATGCCACCGTTGCTTTCGGTCTGGGCCATGGCGGAAGGCACGCCTGCGCCATAGATGCCGACAAACCCCGCCAGACACAGCAAGCCGGTGGCGCGCGCTAGGAACGAGGTCGCGAAAAGTCGTGACATAAAAAAGCTCCGTCTTTGGCAAAATTTCTGGCAGTCACCATAGAAGATCACATGATCAATCCACCATGGCTGAATGCGCATATCTGTAAACGCACATTCGTGAAGTCTCACACCATGAAAACGGCAACAAGATGATTGTTGTTCCCGAAATCCACAGTTTGCGGGAACAAATCATGGTCCAAAAGGTTTTGCCAAAAGACTTTGTTTGTGTGTGGCAAGGCCGTTACTGTGCCCTTCACACGAATTTGCCGTCACAAAAGGTGCCTTGATGACCAATAAGCTGTTCTGTTTCGGATTGGGATTTTCCGCCCGCCTTGTTGCCCAAGAGCTTAGGGCAGAGGGTTGGAAAATTGCCGGAACCACGCGAAGCGCGGACAAGGCCGAACAGCTGAAATCCGAAGGCATCGAACCCTTCATTTTTTCCGATGATCAACCGATTGCCGATATCGCCAGCGCGCTTGAAGGCGTGACGCATGTCCTTTCATCGGCCCCGCCCGGTGGAATGGGCGATCCGGTGATCCATCATCATGGCAGTGATCTTGCGGCACTGCCCGCGGGCACATGGATTGGCTATTTGTCGACCACTGGGGTTTACGGTGATCGGGATGGCGCCGAAGTCACAGAGGATGATGATCTTCTGCCAAGTGGCAAACGCGGGCGCAGGCGCGTGGCGGCTGAAAAGGCATGGTTTGATCTTGGCCGCCGTCATGATCTGTGTGTGCAAAGCTTCCGCCTGGCGGGCATCTACGGCCCCGGTCGCAACGCGCTTGAAACCGTCCGGTCAGGTCGTGCACGCCGGATCGTCAAACCCGGTCAGGTCTTTTCGCGCATCCATGTTGATGACATCGCCCAGACGGTTCTGGCATCCATCAAACAGCCCAATTGCGGGGCGGCCTATAATGTCTGTGATGATGATGCTGCCCCGCCGCAGGATGTGATTGCCCATGCCTGCGGTTTGCTGGGTATCGATCCGCCACCCGAACAGGATTTTGCCACCGCCCAGCTAAGCCCGATGGCCGCCAGTTTTTATGAAGACAACAAACGGGTTTCAAATGCGCGGATCAAACAGGAACTCGGTGTTAAGCTGCGTTATCCTGATTATCGGGCCGGTTTGCTGGCCCTGCATGATGAAATACTGGCCAAATTGCAGGGCAGAGACGAAAACGTTTCATAAAACCGCATTGTTGACCACAATTGCGGGTCGTATATAACCCAAGAGCCTGCGGAAAATCATATTGTCGTCTGTTTGGACACCGTGTGTTCAGGCACCATATGATTTTCCACAGGATCAGTTTCGGACCGGATCGTTTTGGCGTTCCGGACCCCAAGGCCACCGAGCACGGGCATCTGATGCGGGCATCTTCCGCATCGTCCCGACCGGCAAGGAGAGAGCAAGCATGGATCGTCGTATCGTAACCGTTTTTGGCGGCACCGGATTTGTCGGACGTCATATCGTCAAGCGTCTGCTGGAGCGTGATTTTATCGTTCGCGTCCCGACCAGAAGCTTTGAGCGCGTCAAAAAACTCAAACCGATGGGCAATCTGGGGCAGGTCGTTCCGGTCCATTGCGATGTGCGCGACGAAGACAGCATCAAGGGCGCGCTTGAGGGTTCCGAAGCGGTGATCAACCTGCTGGGCATTCTCTATGAACGCGGCAGCAAGAATTTTCTCAATATCCACGTCAAGGCGGCCAAACGCATTGCCGAGGAAGCCAAGGCAGCCGGTGTAAAGACGCTTTTGCACATGTCAGCACTGGGTGTGGATAAAAACACCTCTGCCAACTATGCGACGTCCAAACTGGCGGGTGAAAAGGCGGTGCGTGAAGTGTTCCCGGATGCGGTGATCTTCCGCCCGTCGGTGATTTTTGGCCCGAATGATAACTTCCTGAACAAGTTTGCCACGATGGCGCGTTTCTCGCCGATGCTGCCGGTTGTTGGCGCACCGGGCCTTCCGAAGGTTGATCTGGGTGAAGGCAAGGTCGATCTGCACGGCGAAGGCGGCCCGAAATTCCAGCCGGTCTATGTTGGCGATGTTGCCGATGCCTTTGTCACCGCACTCACGGAAGGCAAATCTGCCGGCAAGACCTATGAGCTTGGTGGACCGGAAACCTATTCCTTCATGGCGCTTTTGCAGGACATGCTGCGCATCACCCGTCAGCGCGCCATTCTGATGCCGGTTCCGTTCTGGCTGGCCTCGATTAAGGCATTCTTCCTGCAGTTCCTGCCGGTCCCGCCGCTTACCCCGGATCAGGTGCGTTTGCTCAAGACCGATAACGTCGTTTCCGAAGGTGCGGACGGTTTTGCCGAACTTGGCATTACGCCCAACAGCCTCGAAGCAATTGCACCGTCTTACCTCAAACGGTTCTGCCCGCCGCGCAAATCCGGCGAGTTCCGCCGTTTCGTCTAAGGCGCACGGCTGATCAGGCGATCAAAATGAAAACCCCGCCAAACTTTTGGCGGGGTTTTTTCTTGTCTCGAAGGTGCCAAGGATATCGGCCAGCGTGCACAGGACCATCAGATCTTTTTGAGGGTCTCTCGAACGGTATCGATGATTTCGGAACGTGACGGAGCCTGAATGACTGGTTCGCCACCGGGGCGTTCAATCATGATCACCGGAATGCCGAGGTTGCGCGCGGCTTCGATCTTGGCAAAGGTCGCATCACCGCCGCTATTTTTGCTGACGATCACATCAATTTCGTTGCGTTCAAGAAGCTCGGTCTCGCTTTCAACACTGAACGGGCCGCGTGCAAACAGCCATTCGCCAAATTCCAGATCAAACGGATCACGCGGGGCATCAACAGTGCGAACAAGCAACCATGTTTTTTCAAGCCCTTCAAAGGCATGCAGGTTCTTTGCCCCGCTCGCGATTAGCGCGCGATTGCCAACGTCAGGCAGGATTTTGGCCGCTTCCTCAATCGATTTTACCATGATCCAGTTGTCATCTTCGGTCTGTTCCCAGGCCGGACGGTGATACTGAATGCAAGGCATTGCCACGGCATGGCAGGCCTTGGCGATATTGTGTGAAATTTCGGTGGCATAGGGATGGGTGGCGTCAATCACCAGATCAATCTGTTCGTTTTTAAGATGGGTGATGATGCCCTCTGGCCCACCAAAACCGCCGATACGAACTGGGACGCCATCAGGAAGGCTCGGCGCGCTGGTGCGCCCGGCGAGCGAGAGTTGCAAACGAACATCCCGGCCAAATTCATGCATCAGGTCCTCTGCAATGCGATTTGCGTCTCCGGTCCCGCCAAAAATAAGAATGCGTTTTGGACGATCGGCAGGGCGGGAGAGGGACATGGGCAAAGAACCTTGTTGTTGCTTTATGACCTTGGGTGGCCTGATTGTCGTGCAGACACGGGAACAGATTAACGAACTGCTGCTTACGATGCCACCGGTCGGAATTGATCAAATTCGCCAATCCCGTGGCGGGCAATGATGGTGCCGTTGCGGTCGGTAATAACGACTTCTACGGCCGATGCGCCATCCAATGTGGCGCGTGCGGATTCGCAGGCCTGACGGGCAATCGCATCTTCAATCTTAACGTCCGCCGCCTGACAAAGTTCCAGAACCTGTTTGGCGGTATTGGCCGTGCGGCACTGGTCTTGCAGCGTTTTATCGCCGCCACACGCTGCAATCGTTGCTGCAAGTCGATCAAAATCGACCTGTGATCGGCTTGAATGCAAATCGAGATGCCCCTGGGCAAGTTTGACCAGTTTGGCAAACCCACCGGCGATACTGACAAAGGCAATCGGATTTTTGCGAAGATATTTCAGCATCCCGCCAACAAAGTCGCCCATATCAAGAATGGCTTCTTCGGGCAGGCCATAAAAGGCGCGAATGGCCGCCTCGGACGTTTTGCCGGTTGCGCTGGCAACATGTTCGCGCCCGGTCGCACGTGCGACGTCAATCCCTCGATGGATCGAATGGATCCACGCCGAACAGCTAAACGGGATGACAATCCCCGTGGTGCCCAGTACCGACAAACCGCCGACAATGCCCAATCGCCCATTCCACGTTTTGGTGGCAATTTCAGCACCCCCGGGAATGGAAATCTCGATCTCGACATCGGGGCTTGCGCCATACTGATCACAAAGTGCTTCGATCTGTCCGATCATCATTTCGCGCGGTTTGGGATTGATCGCGGGTTCACCGGGCGGTAATGGCAGGCCTGGCTTTGTAATCGTGCCAACCCCGTCACCGGCATGGAATGTGATGCCGCCTCCGGGTTTGCCGACGCGCACCGTCGATATGATTTCCGCCCCATGGGTGACGTCGGGATCATCGCCGGCATCCTTGATCACGCTGGCGCGCGCCCAGCCATCGCCCCTTTCCGCCTTGATCAACTTGAAGGACGGTGTTTCTCCGCCAGGCAGGGTAATGGTGACCGGATCGGGAAAACCGCCGGACAGCAATGCCTGCCACGCGGCACGGGTTGCGGCGGTGGCACAGGCCCCCGTCGTCCATCCCTTGCGCAGTGGTCCTTCCGGTTTTCTTGCCATCAGTCGGTTTTTTTCCTGTTGATCCTGTCGGTGTTTTCGCTATTGAGGGCGGGGATGAGTTCCGGTTGGGAAATTCAATTAAACATCAATATTTATGTGATTTACAAAGTTATACGAAAAAATATCGGAAATATGTTGTGCGTATCGTTTGATTGCTGTTTAACATATCCTCTTGATGCGGTCCTGCACAGATGGCTGCATTTCATTTAAGTAGAAGTATCGCGCGATGACGAATCTTGGTGTTGATTTTCCGGTTTTTGAACCGGGTTGGGTATGGCTTGTTGGGGCGGGACCCGGTGATCCCGGTCTTCTGACGCTGCATGCCGTCAACGCCATGCAACAGGCCGATGTTGTGGTCTTTGACGCGCTGGTCGATGAACGGATTTTGAACCTTTTGCGCCCTGATGCCAAACGCATCTATGCGGGCAAGCGCGGTGGTCGCCCATCTTCGAAACAAACCGATATTTCCCTGCAGCTGGTTGAACTGGCCAAGCAAGGCCTGCGTGTTTTGCGCCTTAAGGGCGGTGATCCGTTCGTGTTCGGACGTGGCGGCGAAGAGGGCATGACCCTTGTTGATCACAATGTTCCTTTCCGGGTGGTGCCGGGCATTACCGCCGGGATTGCTGGCGCGGCCTATGCCGGTATTCCGACCACGCATCGTGACTGCAATTCGTCGGTGACCTTTGTCACTGGCCACGGATCCAGTGGCGAAGTGCCAGACAACATCAACTGGGCAGCACTCGCCAGGGGCGCACCCGTTCTTGTCATGTATATGGCGATGAAACATCTGCGCCGGATTTCGTCGGAACTGATGGCAAATGGCCGGGCTGCGGATGAACCGCTTGCCGTGATCAGTCAGGCGACCACACCGGGACAGGGAATTCTGATCACCACCCTTGAAAAGGCGGCTGATGATGTTGAACGCGAAGGTGTTGAGCCGCCTGCGGTGTGCATTCTCGGCAAGGTTGTCGGTCTGCGTGACCGTCTAAACTGGCTTTCGCCTCAAGACGATGTGACCGCGGTGCGCCATGTGCCATTCGAACAGGTGCTTGATCTGATCACCGCACCGGCAGACCCCCTCAAAAACTGAACTTTGATCCCGTCCGGATAAGGCGGCAACAGATTGATATATATCGTTGCCGGCGGGACGCGCGACTGTACAATCGCGCGCATATGTTTTGACCCGGATGGATCATGGACGAACAGCAGGTATTGATACGCATCCTTGAAAGCGGTTGGGCGCAATGTGCCGATATCGTGCGCACGGATGGCGGGGTGCTTCTGACTGCGTTGGTGGCGGGACTGGTGGGCAGTGCGACCCACTGTGTCGGCATGTGCGGCCCGTTCGTGATCAGTCAGGTCACCAGCCGGATGGAACAGCTCCCGGTCGAGAAAATGAGCGAGTTTCGCCGTCTCACCGGTGCAGCACTCCTGCCCTATCAGTTCGGGCGTTTGTCGACCTATTGCCTGCTGGGCGTGCTGGCCGGCTATTTCACCGACAGCATCAGTGCGCTCACCCGGGTGTGGTGGATCGGGCCGGTGTTGCTGATTGCGGCCGGTGTGTTTTTCCTTCTGTTCGGTATTTTGGGCCTGATGCCCCATCTGGGCGGGTTGTTGCCATCGACGGGTGAAACGCGCTGGTGGAACAAACTGGTTGGCAATCATGCGCGTGGGCTTTTTCAGGCTCCTTATGGCTGGCGGGGTTATTTGCTGGGCGTGATGCTGGGCTTTATTCCCTGTGGTCTGGTTTATGGCGCGCTTGTGATGGCGGCCGCAACCGGTGCGGCGCTTAATGGTGGGGCGGTGATGCTGGTCTTTGGTCTTGGCACGGTGCCGATGTTGTTTGTCACAGGCTTTGTCGGCCAATATGCCGCACAGCGGTTCCGGGCCCTGATGGTGCCAGTGGGCCGTGGACTCATGATTATTAATGGCCTGATCCTGTTTGCCTTGGCAGCAACGACATTGGGCTGATGGGGTCGGGCAGCGTGATCAAGTGTGAGCTTTCCCACAGGTGCTGACCTTGCAAGAATGTGTAGGGTATTTATAGTGCCCCGTCAGTTTGTGGCACACAAAGATCGGTTGTCCGTAACCGGCAAAGAGATGAGGGTGGACGCGTGAGCAAAAAGACGCTTCTGGCAATTCTGGGTATTGCCCTGGTTCTCGGGATCGGTTTGACCTATCGTCTGATGATGATGGGCACGGAAACCAATTCGTCCGGTACGGCGTCGATTGGCGGTCCCTTCACACTTGTCAATCAGGATGGCGAAACTGTCACTCAGGATGACTTCAAGGGCAAATATATGCTGACCTATTTCGGCTATACCTTCTGCCCGGATGTTTGCCCGACCGAATTGCAGGTCATGGGAACAGCACTTGATATGATGCCTCAGGACATCGCAGATGAAATCACACCCGTCTTTTTCACGGTCGACCCGGAACGCGATACGGTCGAAGCAGTTGCCGAATATGTTCCCTATTTCCATGATCGGATGGTTGGATTGACCGGCACCGTTGAACAGACAACGGCGGCCGCCAAGGCGTTTCGTGTTTACTACGCAAAGGCGATCCCGGAAGGTGAGCCTGAGGATACCGATACCTATCTGATGGACCATTCATCCTTCGTCTATCTGATGGATCGCGAAGGCAAATTCGTCCGCCACTTCAATTATGGTACGAGCCCGGAAGACATGGCAAAGGGCGTGACCGAGGCGGTCAAAAACAACGGCTGATTATTCCGGTGCGTAATGCCATGATCATGGCAAATAAATTCGGCTCGGAGAACAGCCCAAAATGCCTGACACCATTCCGGGGATCGTGATTGCGGCCCCTGCGTCAAACAGTGGCAAGACCGTCATTACATTGGCTCTTCTGCGCGCGCTGACCCGCAAGGGCCATAAAATTGCCGCGGCCAAAACCGGGCCGGATTATATCGACCCCGCCTTTCAGGCAGCTGCCTGTCGCGATACCTGCATCAATCTTGATCCATGGGCGATGACGCCAGACCAGATCAAGGGTCTGACCCGCGATCACACGCACGGTAAATCCTTTTTGATGTGCGAAGGCGTCATGGGCTTGTTCGATGGTGCCGCCAACGGCGATGGATCGACCGCCGATCTTGCCGCCCTTGCCGGGTGGCCGATTGTTCTTGTGGTCGATGTGAAAGGCCAGTCGGCCTCTGCCGCGGCGGTGATTTCCGGGTTTGCCAAATTTCGTGATGACATCAATGTTGCCGGTGTGATCCTTAATCGGGTGGGCAGTGAACGCCACAAGCAAATGATTGTTGATGCCTGTGCCAAACATCTGCCGGATCTGCCGGTTCTTGGCGCAGTTCGGCGCAGCGAAGACCTGATCCTGCCGGAACGCCATCTTGGTCTAGTGCAGGCGGGCGAACATGCCGAGCTTGATACCTTTCTCGATCGTGCCGCCGATATCATCAGTCAAGATGTCGATCTGGATGCCTTGATCGCACTGGTGGGTGAAAAGGCCGGAAAGGCCGAGAAAACCAAAAAATCTGCAAAACCCACGCCGACCGCACCCGTGATTGCCCCGCTTGGCCGTCATGTTGCGGTGGCGCGTGATGCGGCCTTTGCGTTTAGCTACCCCCATCTTCTGGATGGCTGGCGTGCTGTGGGGACGAAAATTTCCTTTTTCTCGCCACTGGCGAATGAGGCCCCGAACCCGGATTGTGATGCCATCTATCTGCCCGGCGGCTATCCGGAACTTCATGCCAAAACTCTCGCCGCGGCCAAGGTTTTCAGGGCTGGCATGCACGATGCTGCCCAACGAAGCATCTTGATTTACGGCGAATGCGGCGGCTACATGACCCTTGGCAACGGCCTTGTTGATGCCAGTGGTACGCGCCACGAAATGCTTGGTCTGTTGCCGCTTGAAACCAGCTTTGCCAGCCGCAGGCTGCATCTTGGCTACCGTGAGGCGCAGCTGGGCATTCCGACCCCGTTTGGTCCGGCAGGCATGAAGCTGCGTGGTCATGAATTCCACTATGCGACTACGCTGTCCGAAGACGGCATGCCGTTATGCCGGATGAAAACGGCGACGGGTCTTGATCTTGGTCCTGCCGGCCTGGTGGATGGAAGTGTTTTTGGCTCCTTCTTCCACATGATCGCAGAGAGTTGATCAATCCGTTGTCAGACTTGAATGCGACGGGGATTACGCGCGGGTTAGACTATGTTATGTCTCAATGACGGCCCGACTGAGAGAGATCATGGACAAAAAAGACCGCGTCGCATTGCCACCTGAACCATTCTGGGAAACCAAGACTCTTGCTGAAATGACGCAAGCGGAATGGGAATCCCTTTGTGACGGCTGTGGCAAATGTTGCCTGCACAAGCTGCAGGACGAAGAAGACGATTTTGTCTATTACACCTCGGTCGCGTGTCGTTTGCTCGATTGTCATACGTGCCGCTGCAAGGATTATCCCAACCGGACACAGCATGTTCCCGATTGTGTGCAGCTTTCCAAGGAAAATGTCGAAACCCTGTCCTGGATGCCATCCACATGTGCCTATCGCCTGATGGCAGAGGGAAAACCACTACCCGACTGGCATCCGCTTAAGACAGGTGTCGCAGACTCGGCCATTATGGCAGGCATGTCCGTGCGTGGTATGGCCATCCCCGAAGACCAAGCCCATCCTGATCTGACACGCTACATCGTGAAGTGGCCTGCCTGATTGTGAACTGTGGATAATTACGCCACAGAGATCAGCAACCTTCCTTGTAATAAACATCCTGCTTTACCACCTGAATAAAATCTTAGGTTGAACTGTTCAGGGGACAGCGATGTTTGGCGGCAATGGTGGTGATAAAGAAAAAGCCCAGATTTACGAGGCATTGAATCGGTCCATGGCTGTTATTGAGTTCAACATGGACGGGACCATCGTCAGGGCCAATGAGAATTTTCTAGAGACGATGGGATATGAGCTTGATGAGATTGTAGGCCAGCATCACCGTATGTTCATGCCGTCGGATGTCTTTGACAAGGCGGAATATGAAGCGTTCTGGGAAGAGCTTCGTTCAGGCAAGTTCGTTTCTGGCGCAATGGCCAGAAAGAAAAAGAACGGCCAGATGATTTGGCTTGAAGCAAGCTACAACCCAATTCTTGATCGCAACGGCAAACCCAAGAAAGTCGTCAAACTCGCTTCTGACATCACAGAGCGTCGTGTCGAACGCGCAATGTGGCAAAGTGTTTTTCGCGCCATTGAGAAATCACAGGCGACGATCGAGTTTGAGCTCGATGGCACCATTATTTCCGCAAACCAGATGTTTTTGGATGTGATGGGCTACACGCTTGACGAAATCAAAGGTAAGCATCACAGCATTTTTGTCGAACCTTCTTACCGGGACTCCAAGGAATACAAGGATTTTTGGAAAACCCTCAATGCCGGTGAGTTCAATTCCGGCGAGTTTAAACGTGTGGGCAAAGGCGGCAAGGAAGTGTGGATCTCCGCTTCCTACAATCCGGTTCTTGATCCGGTGGGGCGTCCGTTCAAGGTCGTGAAGTTTGCAACCGACATTACCGCACAAACCAAGCTTTTGCTGGATCTGAAAAAGATCATCGATACGAACTTCAGCGAAATCGACGGCAATCTGGGTGAGCTCAATAGTTCCGCAGACCAGAGTGTTTCCATGTCTGAAGAAACATCAAACACGGTCCAGACAGTCTCAGCCAGTGCCGAACAGATGGCGGCTTCCATCGCTGAGATTTCGCAAAGCATGAGCCAGTCGCGCTCGGAGACTGAACGGGCTTTTGCCGAAACGGTTACGGCCAATGATTCAACCCAGCGCATGGCGCAGGTTGTTGATGCCATGGGAAATATTGTTGAAGTCATCCGCAATATCGCCGGGCAGATCAATCTGCTGGCACTGAATGCAACAATTGAAAGTGCGCGTGCTGGTGATGCGGGCAAAGGTTTTGCCGTTGTTGCCAATGAGGTCAAAACCTCGCCAATCAAGCAGCCAAGGCGACAGAGGATATATCTGAGGAGATTTCAGGCATTCAGGCCATTTCGGGCGAGGTTGTCGGTGCGCTTGAAACCATTCAAAGGGCGGTTCAAACGGTACGCGACGGCGTAACCAGCATTTCGTCCGCCGTCGAAGAGCAAAGTGCCGTCACCAACGGTGTGACCAATAATATGCGCATCATGGCGTCTTCCGTGGAAGGATTGACCAGTAATCTGGAAACCATTCGGATTTCAACATCCCGTGTGGCTGATTCAGTCAAAAAGACTCGCGAAGCAGCATCTGTTCTTGCCAAATAACGAGATTAAAATTGGTTGAAAGCTTCCTGACTGACCTGCCGTCGTGCACACGAAATGGGCGAATATGACCCTTCGTTATAGCTATACCAAAGGGTTGGAATCCTGCGAGAGCAAAAATATTTTGGTGAAAGGGATGTGACGTTCCGATGGTGCTCACGAAAATCGGTAAGCTCTAAAAATTGCAACAGTGCATTGTATTGCAAGTTTAATTTTAAAATCGTTCCCGCGATTCTACTAAAATTTATGATCCAAAGTTGTTTTGCTCAGGACAAATAAACAATTTGTCTTGTCCCAGCCAAAAGTATATGGTTGGGTATGAGTGATCATATGTTCAAAGTAGGATCAATTATTCAACGGCAGAAATATTTCAAACTTCGGCCGGTATGGCTGAGAGCCTAGCGTACCCGATGCAAAGTTTGAAAAACTGCAAGAAATTCCGAACATCTGACCATCAAACGCAAGCCGTTTGAAAACCGGGAATGATCTGTATTGAAGATCTCACCGTATCCTCTCGCATGAGAAGTGAACGCTCTTCGGGCTAGGTTTTATCATGCATGTGTATGAGAGGCGTGGTTCGCGCGTTCATAGTTACGACCAAACGGTCAATAACCCCGCGAGGCTGACGGGAATTAACGGGATAAACCCGTTTACGCAAAGGGTATAAAAGTGGGTATTGGATTTTTTAAGGGTGAGTCCGAGGCGCGTAATGAACAACAAGTCACCGCTGCGCTCGGTCGCTCAATGGCACGCATCGAATTCAACGCGGAAGGCAAGATCCTCTCGCTGAATGAAAACTTCGAAAAGACGATGGGCTACAAGGCCAGCGATCTTATCGGCAAACATCACTCATTGTTTGTGCCCGAAGAGCTCATCAGTTCGGCAGATTACAAGAATTTCTGGAAGAGACTGGCGTCAGGCGAGTTTCTGACCGGGGCCTTCCCGCGCAAACGTCGTGACGGATCGTTGATTTGGCTTGAAGCCACTTACAACCCGATCCTCGACGCGAAGGGCAATGTAACCAAAGTCGTGAAGTTTGCGACCGACATTACCGAACGTCGCAACGAACGTGCGTTGCTGCAAAGCGTGTTTGACGCGATCAGCACCTCGCAGGCGGTGATCGAGTTCAATCTGGATGGCACGATTCTGACCGCCAATGAAAACTTCCTGTCTGTGCTAGGCTACAGCCTTGATGAAATCAAGGGCAAGCATCACAGCATGTTCTTGCCGGAAGATCAGAAAAATTCGTCAGAGTACCGGGCTTTCTGGCAAAGCCTGAACCAGGGAAAATTCCAGGCCGGTCAGTTCGCCCGTGTGGGTAAGAACGGCAAGAAAGTCTGGATCGAAGCGACCTATAACCCGGTTCTTGATGCTGTTGGAAAACCGATCAAGGTGATCAAATTTGCTACCGATATCACTGAAAAGACCAAGCTTCTGATCGACCTTAAAAAGATGATCGACGGTAACTTTACCGAGATCGACAACAATATCACCGAGCTTAACACGCGCACGGTTCAAAGCGTTGATGCGTCGACCAACACGATGGAACTGACCCGCAACGTTGCGGCCAGCACCGAGCAGATGGCCGCCTCGATTGCCGAGATTTCCCAAAGCATGGCCCAGTCACAGGGTGCAACCGAACGCGCCTACGAGCAGACCAACACCGCCAACGAAATGACCCAGCGCATGACAGGCGTGGTTGACGAGATGGGCAATATCGTTGAAGTCATTCGCAATATTGCCGGGCAGATCAACCTGTTGGCGCTGAACGCGACGATTGAAAGTGCCCGTGCAGGTGAAGCTGGCAAAGGGTTTGCTGTTGTTGCCAACGAGGTCAAGAACCTTGCCAATCAGGCGGCGCGTGCCACCGAAGACATCACCCAGGAAATTACCGGTATTCAGGAAATTTCTGCCGAGGTCGCCGGTGCTTTGGAGACCATCCGTGGTTCGGTTGAAACTGTCCGTAACGATGTCACCAACATCTCTTCGGCGGTGACAGAGCAAACGGCGGTTACCGAAAATGTCAGTACCAGCGTGCGTGACATGGCCCGGTCTGTCGAAAACATGTCAGATAACCTTGCTGCCATTCGCACGACGACTGATACGGTCGCATCCTCTGTACAGCGCACGCGCGAAGCGGCCGAAGTGCTGACGCGCTAATCAAGGCCGATTTCTTCGATCGAAAGCTGCCATTGAAAGGGCGGAGCCAAACGGCTCCGCCCTTTTGTCATGGAATATGACAGTTTGAAGATGATCAAGGTATCCTGCGGGGAACCACTTGCCTTAAGCAGGGGGAAGTCACAAGAATGTCGGCTTAAGACACTTGGAGCTGATATACTCTGGGCTTGCAGGGGAAATACGGGGCGATAAGGAAATGAACAGCGATCATCTGCGCATTGATGTTCTTGGTGTGGGCGAGGCCTTCGATCCGAACTTTGAAAATTCGTCGGTCGTGGTGTCTGCGGGCGACTTTCGCCTCTTGATTGATTGCGGGGCAACGGTGGCCGGGCGGCTGATGGCCAAGTTTCCCGATCCGGATGCGATTGATGCGATCTATTTCACCCACATGCATCCCGATCATGTGTTCGGTCTTGTGCCGGTGATGCTTAACTGGCGCGATGATGGCCGTTCAAAGCCGTTGCGCATTTTGTGCAGCCCGCAATTGCGCACGCATCTTGAAAAACTGATGGAACTCGGTTTTACCGGGCTTGGGTCAGCCTGGCCGTTTACCATCATCTGGCATTCGATTGCCGAAACAAATTCAATCGGTCCGTTTGAATGCCGTTTCGCGCGGTCCGATCACAGTGTGCAGAATCACGCGATCCTGTTGCGCTACGCGGACAAGGGATTTGCCTATTCCGGTGATGGCAACGTAACAGCAGAAACCGCCGCCCTGTTTACGGGGGCGGATCTGGTGTTTCAGGAAACCTATCTGATCAAGCATGACCCGCAACATGCAGCCCACTGTGATCTGGAAACGGTTTTGAAATTGGCCTCTGACATGCCCGGCGCGCGATTCTGGCTTTATCACGTCAAACGCAATGTCCGTGCGGAAATGGCCCAGATGATCAGGGGCAACGAACAGGTCCGTATTGCGGCACCCGGCGAAGTGATTGAAATCCGCTGAGCGGGCCAGTGTTCCCGCAATTGAAGGCAAAACAAAAATGCCCGGCACAAGGCCGGGCATTCGGGCATACAGGAATGCATTTCCTGATTAGTGAACCGCGCGTGGCTCCATGTCGTGCTGGCGGATGGCGGCATCCGCGACGGCATGGTTTTCGAACGACGCGATATGGGTACCGTCGGCGGTGAAGACGCCATAGACCAGTTCGTCACTGTCGTTCTCTGTATTGGGAACCGGACGCACATAGGCAAAATCATGAATACCCAACAGGGCGAAGTCACCGTTTGACAGAAGACCGGTATCCTGGCCGATCCGCTGATCGCTCTCGGTATCGTGGTTATTTGTTCGATTTGTCATTTGAACCACTCCTTGGTTAGGCTTTGCCGTCTATTTGATCAGCATTGCTATCCTCGTCCTCGACATTCATGTCGATGGTTTTTGACGGCACAGCTTTTTTCTTGTTCGAGCCAATCGCGATTTCACGAACGACCGGTTCCGGCAAGGGTCTGTTCAGGTCAACATGCAGCAGACCATTATCAAGATGCGCACCGACGACTTCAATGCCTTCGGCAAGGACGAAGGAGCGCTGGAACTGTCGTGACGCAATGCCACGATGGATATAAACACGTTCGCTGTCATCATCGGTATGTTTGCCGCGAATGATCAGCTGGTTGTCTTCAGTGGTTACCGACAGGTCTTCCTCGGCAAATCCGGCAACTGCGACAGTGATTCGCAGTTTGTTTTCACCAATCTGTTCGATGTTATAGGGCGGATAACCCTCGGCCTTGGTTTTCGAGACCTGATCAAGAACGCGTTCGATCTGGTCAAAACCCAAAAGCAACGGGCTGTTGAACATTGAAATTCGTGACATTTGCAGCACCTCCTCCATCAGAGCGAGTGTGGTTGTTTTCAGATCCCACGCATTGTGCGTTTCGGGCATCTAATTGTTCGACCCGAGGCATTCGGCACCGAACGTTTCATCTAGGGTCTGAACCCACTTGAATGCTTGAAATGGTCGCGAGGCATTTGTGCGGATATCAGGAGCTTTACCACAGAAAGGCTCGCTGCCTTTCAAGGTGAAGCGACGCAATAGCCCGTGCAAATGCCTCCGATCCGAAGGACATCAGAAGAATCTGCGACCTGCTTCGTCAATCCCCTTGCGCGGGGATCACCCCGCGCTGCGGCGATTTTCTTGCATCTCTTGATTCTTATGATGCCATTTTAAACATTCAAGTGGGTTCAGACCCTGACTAAATAAATGTGGTTTTCCCGCCAATAGTCAAGCCTTGCCTGCGGCACAGACATAAGACATCGACTAATTCTTGGTTTGTGTCAGATCTGGCATCGTTTCAAGCGCATAATAGGCAACCGACTGATCCTTACCGCGGAGCGCCACCTCGTGCATCACGGCGTTTTCCGGCAAGGGAATCGGCCCGTGATCAAACAGCGTCTTGGAAATCACCAAGGGTACGCCATGCCCCTTGGTCTGGGCTTCAAGGCGGGCGGTGGTGTTGATCGTATCGCCGATTGCACTGATGTTTTCGCGGCCGGGCGGGCCCATTTCCCCAACGATTGCCTTGCCCATGTGGATGCCAATTCCAATGCGCAACGCGTGGGGCAGTTCCGATTTGAGATGCAGGTTAAGGCCTTCGATCCGGCGCAGCATCTCGGCGGCTCCCTCAAAGGCCTGAAGGATAGTGCGTTCGGTATCATCACTTTCATGACCATAAAGTGCCATCAGGCCATCGCCGGTAAACTGCGCGTAATAACCACCTGTGCCGCGCAGTGCCTCGGTCATCTCGGCAAAGAACTGGTTGAGGATGAAAAGTACGTCATAGGGCATCTTGCTTTCGCCAAGCTTGGTCGAATCGCGCAAGTCGATAAAGATGCAGACAACCTGTCTTTCACTGCCCGAAAGTCCGCCGGGACGTCGTCCGTCACGCGCGGTGGCGTTGGGCGGCAAAAGCGGTGCGACCGCCAGATCATTATGCGGTCTGATCTGACAGGCAAGGCGCATGCCCTTGGGGGCCTGAATGCTTTTGAGTGCAGCGGCCTCGATATCGCCGGGAGGGGCAAGATGATCACTGCCTGATCCGCAGTGGATCCTGCACGTCGTGCAGCGCCCGTGCCCGCCACAAACCGATGCCATCGGAACGCCGGCATCGCGCAGCGCCTCAAGCGCTGTGGCACCGGGCGGTACACGCACGAAACGCCCGTTTGGCAGGCTCAACATCGGGCCGCGCTTGACCCGATCAAAAGTCTGGCGGATCTGGCGCACACCAAAAGGTGCCAGCGCAAGGGCGATGCTCAGGATCGTGAAGGGCAAAATGGCGTTTTCATAGAAGGTGATGGCGTCCTGATTGACATTGGCGGCATCAATCACCCCAAACACATATTTGCGTCCGCCTTCCTCTGCGCGGCGGATCACCTCGGCCGCCGCGGCTGAATACCCCGCAAGTGAAAGTGTCGGGATCAGAATGGCCAGCGTGCCAAGCGTATTGCGCCATTTCGGATAGAACGGTTTGACCCGCAGCCAGAAATGAATGCCGATGCAGCCATGCGCCCAGACAACAATCACCGTGATCGCCTGCAAGATGCCCTGATGCGGAATAAACACGGCCAGATCCAGAAGAACGCGCTCAAACGGTGAATCAACATCAAAGCCCAGATCGATAACCCGGGTCGCGATGATATGGCGGAACAGCAGGAACGGAATGCACAGGCCAAGGATCATCTGTGCCCATTCCGATTTGCGCAGGCGCAAGGTGCGGCGGCTGGTCAGGCGTGCGGTTGCCAACAAAAAGTGCGTTATCAGTGACAACACCAACAGGATCTCAAGCGGTGGAAACTGCCAGACTTCCGTGGTGTATTCCCCGGCTTTTTCCATCAGTTCCGGTGAAACGATGCCTGCCGTATGGTTCAGCAAATGCGTCAGCACATAGGCAAACATGGTCAGGCCGGAATACAGCCGCAGATTCTGGATCATCGCTTCGGGTGCCTATGCTTCATTTGCGCGGTCTCTCGGTGGTCCAAACTTGAACGTCGACATTCTGCGGTCGATCACATCATTTTTGTGCGTCCATGGTTGAACAGGATCATGCAACACCTTTGGTTGATAAAGTGTTTTGCACCTTCAGGCACGAAAAAAGCCACCAGGATTTCCGGTGGCTTTCTGTGATTTGGTGCGCGATGTCGATATGATCTGCGGCCTTAGGCCGCGGACTTGATTCGCTTCCGGGTCATGAACTTCACGAGCGAGCGCGCAAAATCAACACTCGTGATCGGCGTCTCAAGCGACTTCATGGCAGCTTCATGCACATCATCGGGGATCAGGTCATAACGGGCCTGCAAAAGGGCGGTTTCATAGGGCTTCATGAATTCCGGATGCGGCTGGATCGAGGCTGCATTATCGCCATACTGCAAACCGGCATAGGGGCAAAAATCGGAACTCGCCCAGACCTTGGCACCTTTGGGCGGCTCAACCACCTGATCTTGATGGAAAGCATTGATGCGGATCTTCGCCGGGCTGTCAGACAGCCAGTCGCTGTTGCGTGCATCAACCGCGTATTCATGTACGCCCACACCCCAACCCTTGTCGGACTTGATGACCTTGCCGCCAAGTGCTGTTGCCAGAATCTGATGACCAAAGCAGATACCAAAGACCGGCTGACCGGCAGAAACCGCATCGCGCAGGAAGTCCTGCAGGCGGATCATCCACGGCAAGTTTTCATAAACGCCATGTTTGGACCCCATGATCACCCAGCCGTCGGCATCACGGATTGAGTCCGGAAAAACGTCTTCCAGAACGGTCCAGGTTTCGAACTCCAGACTCGGATCAACATCGCCGAGCAGCTTTTCGAGCATCCCGGGATAGGAGGCGAAATCGTCGCGAAGTTCTTCCGGGGCGAATCCGGTCTCAAGAATGCCGATTTTCATTTAGAAACCTTTATGGACGTCAATGTGGCGCTAAGGGTCAAAACTCATTCACATGATCGCCCCGGTCGCCCGGATTTGTGCGGATATGCGGAGCAAAATCATAGGAAGATATGCATCTTTCAAGATTTTGCGACAAAATAGCCCGTGCAAATCCGGGTGATCCGAAGGACAACTGATATAGGAGAAAGCCTCTGCGTCAAATCCCTTGACCGGGGATCACCCCGCTCTGCGGCATTTTCCTAGCTTTTTCTCTCATATCAGTTGCCGGGCCGGTCATGTGAATGAGTTTTGACCCCTAGTTGAGTTATGGGATTTTAACGCCAAAGACAAGCCCGGTGCTGTGAGATTTTAGTCAAACTTTGACCGGAAATGCGAAACCGCCCGGCGTAAAGCACGGGCGGTTGCAAAACCTGCGGCCAGCGTCTGGGGGATCAAACCGGCCGCAGATTATCGGGTTCAGTCTTTGGCCGGGTTTATTTGTTCAGACCGATGGCACGCGCGCCGCCCATGCCGGCAATCATCGCGACCACAAAAATAATCGTATCGGTATGGCCGAAGGCCAGTGCACTAAGGGCCGGACCCGGGCAATACCCAACCAGTCCCCAACCGGTACCAAACAACAGGCCGCCAACAACCAGTTTGGTGGTGATGGCACGGTTGGTCGGCAGGCTCATCTCGCCGCCACAGACCGCCTCGGTCCGGTTCTTTGCAAACTGGAAGATTGGAATGGCAACCGCCAGCCCACCGCCCATGACGAACGCAAGACTCGGATCCCATCCCCCATCGGCAATCGCCCAGATATCAAGAAAACCCAGAACCTTTTGCGGGTCGATCATGCCCGAAATGTAAAGGCCAAAGCCGAAAATCGTGCCGCAAATCAGGGAAACAATTATCCGCATTACATGCCTCCCATCAGATGGCGGGTGACAAGAACCGTGACAAAGCCTGCTGCCATAAATGACAGGGTCGCGACCAGCGATCGCAGCGAGAACCGCGACAGGCCGCAAATGCCATGACCACTGGTGCAACCGCTACCAATCGTGGTGCCAAGACCAACCAAAAGACCGGCAACGATGATGACCGGTAATGAGCTTGTCACGACACTCTGGGCTTCGATCTCGGTTGCGTTCATCAGGATGAACGGACCGACAACCAGCCCGATGATGAAGGCCAGTCGTTCAAAAACAGCAGAACCACCCTTGGTCGGGGTCAACAAACCGCCAAGAATGCCGCTGATCCCGGCAATGCGCCCATTGAGCAAAAGATAAAGGCCAGAGGCCAGACCAATAAGTCCACCGCCAATCAGGGCGGAAATCGGAGTGAAGTTTTCCATCATTCAATCCATCAAAATCAGAATTTATATTAATGTATGATAATTAATTGATTTTATCAATGGGTCAGTGGAAATTTGTGCCAAATTTCTTTTTAGAAACTGTTGCTAAAAACGAAGCAGACGTACCCGGATGCGCCCAACTATCGGTCAAGATACTGTTTGCATTGGTGCCCGATTCCACAAAGCAGATAAGCAATTGATTTTTCGATATTTTATCTATCTTGCAAAACACCGAAAATAGGAAGATATAGCAGTATCTTTGGTTGTGGTTTCGGCGTGTTGCCCAAACCCCCTTTTCGGATTTCATGCATGAGCAAAGATCGTCTGTCCGCCAGTCGGCGTCTTGATGTCGCATTGGCGTTAGTATCACAGGGTGACTACACCGCTGCGATTGACGTGGCGCGTGCCGCATTGGCCGCTGATAGTGACTGGGACGAAGCCCATTTTACGCTGGGCGACATCTATGAACGTGCCGGTGAAACCGAAAACGCCGTTGAGGCCTTCCGTCAGTATCTGATGCTTGATCCCAAGGACCGCATGGGGGCAGAGGTCCGCCTGACATTGCTTGGTGCGGCTGCCCTTCGTGATCGCTTGCCGCCCGATTATGTGCGGGCTCTGTTTGACGATTATGCCCCACGGTTTGAGATCAGCCTGCGGGATCGTTTAGCCTATCGCGGACCGGAGCTTTTGTTCGAAGCCATCCGGACTCATCTACCGGAAATGTTGCGTCCGATGGATGTGCTTGATCTTGGCTGTGGTACTGGGCTTGTGGGCGAAGTGTTCGCTGGTCATGTTGATGCGATTGATGGCATCGACCTGTCGCCGCGCATGATCAACCGCGCACGCGCCAAGGGGCTTTATCGCACCCTTGTCGCTGGCGATATCACCGATATGCCCGCCGATATCGGAACGGATTACAGCGTTGTCATCGCGGCGGACGTTCTGAACTATCTTGGCGATCTGGTGCCGGCCCTGCGCGCCGCCCATGACCGGATGAAGCCCGGCGGGTTGCTGGTATTCACGCTCGAACATGGTGATAACTTCCCGTTCGATCTCGGTCCCGGGCAACGCTTCCGCCATCATCAGCGCGCGATCAGCGAATGGCTGGTCGAATGTGGCTTTAACGTTCTTTCAGACACTTTGGGTGTTCTGCGTCAGGAAAAAGGTAATCCGGTCGAAGGTCGGGTCATCGTCGCGCGTGCAAGTGATGCATTGGCGCTGATGGCGGGCGATCTGATCATTCCGGGCGATCCCGATCAGGCCTCGGGTCAAACCCTTCACTGAGCTGCTGTGAACTGCTTAATGCAAAACACCCCGTAACCTGTGGCTGCGGGGTGTTTTTGTCTGGTGTTGCTCTGGCATCAGATCGGTGTGCCGCGAATGACCGCTACCTCGTGATAAAGCGGCACATTCGGATCATCATTGATCATTTCCTGGGCCTTGGTGGCCGAAAGCGGCTGTTTTCCTTCCGGGTCGCCATAGAATTTGCAGACAAGCTGCTTTTCATATTCCGTCCCGTTCAGCGCCTTTTCCAGTGATACGAAAAACGAAATATCCGTTCCGGAATGTTGCAGAACGATCTTTGATGCGATCTTTTCGGGTTTGTAGCCGTTGGCCTCAAAGCATTCGCAAATAATCTCGGTGCCAATGCGGCAACCGAAATTCATCACCAGTTCGGCCTTTGGCGCGTGTTCGCGAATACGGCGCATAAGCGCCTCGTTCAGGCCAAGCCCGACCGAGTTGTAGGGATATTGGTCAAACAGGCTCCAGGGATAATAATGGGCGATATGGTCTTCGGCCTCGTCACCGGCCCCTTCGGCCAGTTCGATGGACTGGGCTTCTCGAAAGGCTGTCAGGCGTTCATCACTGGGCTCGCCCACCTGTGGGATACAGGCAATCACCACATCGGTCTTGGCGATTTTTTTGCGTGCCTCATCGGTATCGACAAGGCTGACACTGCCATGGACCGGTTTGAAATGTTTGGCATGTTCGGGGGAAAGGATTTTGATGTTGCGCTCTGCCAGAACGACAAGGCGGGGGTCAAGGTCGCTGCCGTAAACGCGTTTGGCGCCGCAGCTTTGCAAGATAAAGGCGACATTGATGCCAGTACCGACACCGACTTCGTAAACGGTTTTGCCTTTCAGATCAGCGCGCGCAAGGCCCTCCTGAAATGTTTGTGTCCAGGGATCATCGGGATCAAAGGCAAAATCTGGTGTTTCGGGATCACTGGCGTATGGGCTGGATGTCTCGCTGCTCTCTTCTAGCATAGTGCTTCCTGTTTTCTTGCGCATCAGCCGGTCGCGGGACCCCGCAGGCATGGCAAAAAGCGCCATGTAATCCGGTGACAAGGCAACCGGATGGTGTTGGCGCGATAAGCCCGCATGAACGGTACCGGATCGACAAGCCAGTGCCGATGCGCAGCGTTTTATCTTATTCTTGACGCGATCAGGTGAGCGCGACGTGACGCCATACAGGCATCATGGACGGGAAGATTGCCGGCAGGCACCGGCATGGGCAGGGCAAAAGCGCCCCTCAGTTTACGGCGGCAAACTGTTTTGCGTCGCTGGCCAGCTGAACGTCTTGGGCAAGCGGGCCAAGCGAAACTGCCAGACTTTCACAATTGCAGTCCGCGCCGACCAGAACATTGAGTGGGGATGTGCTGTCTTCACGGCCCACCAACGCCTGCATGATCCGCAGAAGGGTTGGTGCCGGGGACAAACCGTTGCAATCAATTGTGTTCGATACTTGCATGTCGTCTTCTCCTTGTCTGGCAAGCAGGAGCTTCGGCACACCGCCGGGGACGGTTAAGGATGCCGCAGCATGACGTGTTCCCGATGCCCACAAGATCTGCGGGCAACCTGATAGAAACACTCTCGACCTTTGCGCGATCCCAGCATCAAGCCACCACGCGGTGGCATCATCGGAATGACAGAAGGCCCGATCCAAAGACCCGTTCTGTCAGCTGGGCGGTCATAAGGGTCAACTTTTGCAATTAACCCGTTTTGGTCATCAAACTCGTTTCGCATCGCGACTGTCGCGCATCAGCACAAGTTATGATTTTCAATGCGTTGGGATTGGGTCACCATCAAAGTGGCTTTCTCCGAACCCCGACCAAAACACACCGGAAAATTCTCCGGCCCGACCTTGTTGAATTCAATCGTAGCAGTCGGCAGGTGGGTGTCAAGGAAGGATTTGATTATTTTTTACGCAATTGGGCGAGCAGATTAAATTTTAATCACAAATGTCCCTCTTTCCCGCCCAGGGATTTGGACAGGTTGGGGGTTCGTTCCAGAAATATGAAAACCAGCAAGTATTTACCGCGCTTGCGAAGGGCCGTAATGCGCGCTTCTGGCGTGATGTCCTAATCGCGGAAATCGGGGTCCAGACGGTCGGCAAGGCGCATTTGCGCTTCCCACTCCAGGGCAACATCACCGTCGTCATAGGCCATCTGGCTGAACTGTTCGGAAACGCGCTTTATCACCGTATCATCAATCTTCCGAAGGGGTCTTCCCATCGCCAGGGTAGACTCCTGAATCTCGCACGCCCGGTTCAGATAAAACATGTTTGAAAACATCTGCCCGGCGGTTGCCCCCACGGTCAAAAGACCATGATTGCGCAGGATCAGCGCGATGTTGGCGCCAAGCGCTTCAACGATTCTTTCGCGTTCCTCAAGATCAAGCGCGATGCCCTCATAGTCGTGATAGCCGATTTGGCCATAATACTGCAGCGCGATCTGATTAAGCGGCATCAAACCTTCTTCAAGGCAGGAAACGGCAAATCCCGACCGTGTGTGGGTGTGCATCACCCAGGCCGCATCATGGCGACCGATATGCACGGCACTGTGAATGGTAAAGCCTGCCGGGTTCACCCGATAGGGGCTGTCCGCAACCTTGTTGCCGTCGACATCGATCTTCACCAGCGAAGAGGCGGTAATTTCCTCCCACATCAGCCCATAAGGATTGATCAGGAAATGCCCCGGTTCACCAGGTACCCGGGCCGAAATATGGGTATAGATCGTGTCGGTCATTCTGTAATGCGCCGCCAGCCGGTAACAGGCGGCAAGTTCAATGCGGCACTGCTTTTCGCCGTCGCTGATTTGTGGATCACTCATGACGCTGGTCTCGGCGTCCTTCTGTGTCGCGATATGCATGCCGACCTCCATTGATCTGATCAAACGGCTTTACTCTTTGATATACACTTGTTTAACTGAGGATGAAACCAAAGCGCAAATTTTCTTGGTATGGTGCCCGCAAATCAGGTGCGCCAGCAGGGATCAGCAGCGCAAAAGAAGATGATGTAAGGGGCTTTGACTGATGGCGGTGGCGGAACCGATTTACGGTGTTCTTCTCAGCGATGCGATGGATCTCAAAAGCTATTATTCGCTTGATTTTGGCGATGCGGCGCCTGATGTCCGCCTGCTTGACCCCGATGAAGTTAGCAACCCGGATCTTATCCGTTTTGCGGTGTGCTGGCTGCCGGGCCCGGCCGCGTTCTCGCCTTATCCCAATATTGAAATGGCGATGTCGGTCGGGGCCGGCGTCGATGCCTTGCTGAAACATCCGGGCTTGAGCGATGACGTCGCGATTTGCCGTGTCCGCGATCCCAATCAGGCCGATCTGATGGCGGGTTATGCGGTGCATGAAGTTGTTCATATCGAACGCGGCTTTGCCAGTATGCAGCAAAGTCAGGCCAGCGCCGAATGGGCCCCGCCTGCGATCCGGCCGCCGCGTGATCTCAAGGTCGCCGTGCTTGGCCATGGCTCCATGGGGGCGTCGGTTGTCAAGGCCTTGGCTGCCTGTGGATTTAGTGTTTCGGTTGCCTGCCGCCGTGATCCAGCCGATCCCGTCGAAGGTGTTCGCTATTTCACCGGTGACGACTCGGTTCTGCAATCGGTGGCCGGTCAGGATGTGGTGATCAATGTCCTGCCCCTGACGGCCAAGACCGAGAATATCCTTAATGCAGCGCTGTTTTCAAAACTGGCCAAGGGCGCCTGGCTGATTCAGATCGGACGCGGCGAACATCTGGACGAGAATGACTTTACTGCCGCCCTCGATAGCGGGCAGCTCAGTGGCGCGACTCTTGATGTGTTTCGCACCGAACCGTTGCCGTCTGATCATCCGTTCTGGGCCGATCCGCGCCTGCGCATCACCCCGCACATCGCCAGTGATACAACGCCACGCATTGTCGCCGAACAAGCCCTGCAATCAGCCCGTGAACTGCATGCAGGCAAACCGCTCAGCCTTGCTGTCAGCCGCGGTCAGGGCTACTGAGCGGTCCGCTCAGCATACCCGCACCCGATTGCACGCTTGAAACCTGATCAAAATTATTCAATTGTATAACAATGAGCCGAAAAACATTTCAACGCCTGTCGCTTGATGTCCGCCGTCGCAGTTTAATTGAGGCGACGCTAACCTGCATTGCACGTGACGGGCTGCATGGGGCATCGGTGCGCCGGATCACAGAAGAAGCCGGGGTGACTGTCGGGCTGGTGCGCCATTATTTTGGCAGCAAGGATGATATGATCCGCACTGCCTATGCCTATCTGGTGGGCCAACTGACGGCACAGGCCAGTGAAAGCGCACGTGCCACCGAAGGCACGCCAGAGGCCAAGCTGGCAAGCTTCCTGCGCGCCAACCTGACCAAGCCCAATATGGACGAAGAAACGGTTTCGCTTTGGGCGACCTTCATCGGCCGGGTGCGCCATGATCCGGACTTTGCCGAAATTCATCGTGATGGCTATCGCGAGTTTCTCAATGTCCTTGAAACCCTGATCGAGCCTGTCCTGATTGATCATGGCTGCCCGCACAGTGTGGCGATTTGCCGCAACCATGCGATTGCACTCAATGGCCTGATTGATGGGCTTTGGATGGAAGGGGCGCTGAATTCCGGCCTTTACGCCCAGGATATTCTGCCCGATCTCATCACAGGGGCCGCCGAACGCCTGCTTGAATTGCCCGCCGGTGCGTTGTCCGCACTCGATATTGCCCTTCAATCGGCACGCCACCCGACGCACCCCGAACAACAAAGTAAGCCGTCATGAGATATGCCAAGATTACCGACCGTCTTGCCGAACTGGGTGGGGCAAAGTGGGCCGTCCACAACACCGCCCGTGATCGCGAGGCCGAAGGTGCCAAGATCATTGAACTGACAATTGGCGAACCCGACATTCCTGTCGACCCGGCCCTGATTGACGCGTGCGAAGCCTCCATGCGGCGTGGCCGCACCCATTATTCCAATGGTCGGGGCGAGGTCGGGTTGCTTGATGCGCTGGTGGAAAAATACAAACCCGTCTGGCCGGATGTTACGCCCGAAAACATCCTGTGTTTTCCCGGCACGCAGACCGCCCTTTATACCGTCATGACGGCTCTTGTGGATGCCGGGCAAGGCGTGCTGGTCGGTGATCCCTATTACGCGACCTATGCCGGGGTGATCCGGGCATCAGGGGCGGAACTGCAATCCGTTCCGCTGTCGATCGAGCATGGCTTTATCATGCAGCCGGGTGACCTGCGTGCCGCGATTACCAAGGACAGCCGTGTGTTGCTGCTCAATACGCCGCACAATCCATCGGGCGCTTTGCTGGACCGCGAAACCTTGGCCCAGCTTGGCAAGATCGCCATCGAACATGATCTGTGGATTGTCTGTGACGAGGTCTATGAGGATCTGGTGTTTGAAGGCACCTTTGCCTCTCCGCTTGAAATCGAAGAGCTGCGTGATCGCACCATCGTCACATCCTCGATCTCGAAAACCTTTGCTGCCACCGGCTTTCGCAGTGGCTGGGCCGTTGGCCCCGAAGAACTCTGCACCAAGGTGCTGCCGATTTCCGAAACCATCCTGTTTGGCAATCAGCCCTTCATTGCCGATGCGACCGAGGTCGCCCTTCGCGGCAATTTCGATACGGCCGCGCGCATGTGCAAAAGCTATGCGGCGCGCGTTGACATGATCGAAACCGAACTTGCCGGATGCGATGTGCTTAAACCGGGCAAGGTATCCGGTGGCATGTTTGCCATGATTGATGTCGGTGCCACCGGCATGAACGGCGAAGAATTCGCCTGGGCGCTTTTGGACGATCAAAACGTCGCCGTCATGCCCGGCGCATCCTTTGGCGAAAACGCCAAAAACCTGATCCGCGTGGCCCTCACGGTCCCCGACGACGAACTTCGCGAAGCCATCAAACGCATCCGGGCCTTTGCCGAGAAATCGGCATAAAGGCCCGGCTTTGAATGTTCGGAATTATGCCTTGGGCATGTCGCCCCGGATGATATAGGCCAGTGCCGCAACCACCTGTTCGGGTTCGCGCGCCACACCATTGGCTGCGCCATCAACTTCCTTCAACGCGTGATCATGCTCGGCCGGATGCAGCGTAATATACGGAATGCCAAGGGCGGCGGCATAACCGGCATCAAAGGCCGCGTTCCACTGCTTGTATTTCTCGCCAAAACGGATAACCGCAAGGTCGGACTGGGACAGCAAGGTCTTGGTGCGCATGGCATTGAGCTGCGCGCCTTTGCGGTCATGCCAAAACTTGTTTTCTTCAGCACCGAAAACGGCAACGCCACAATCATCAGAATCTTCATGCACGGTGATGGGGGCAACCAGCTCGACCGGAAGGCCGGCTTCTTTGACGCCAGTTTCAATGCGCTCGCGCCAGTCACTGTGAATTTCGCCCGACAAATAAACGGTCCAAACCTTGCTCATGGTCTTCTCCCAGTTGGATTTGCTGGGCGGCAGTCTTCAGGGATGGGTAGGGCGATGTCAAGCATGCCCGTTGGCGAAACGCGGGGGTTTGGGGGCAAGGCCCCCATGGGTTTAGAACGCGACGCCGGGGTCTTTCGTGATTTTCAATTCGAGAGGGATACGGAATTTGAGGCGTTGTTCAGATGCGTTGCTATGGCTGGCCGTGCCACTCGCACCTCCTCCAATGTTCACACCGACGACTTGCAAGGAAGCCTTGGCGCCAACATCACCTGCCTTAGCAGCGCTAACGGTCACCGCGACATCGAAGTCGAGCATGGTCGCGTAACGGAATTTTTTGTTGCGAGCGAGGTCCGGGGTGTTTTCATCAGTCAGACCCAAATAGATCAGACCAGCAGACTTAAGTACTTCAACAGGCGGGTTGTCGTTAGACAGAGTTGGATTTGCCGTGGCTTTGTCGGTCTTTTTCTCAAATGCCTCAAGACCCTCAACAATTTCGGTCAGCGATTGTTCGATGAAGTCTTTCAGGGATGTCATGGTTGCTTGAGCTCCTCGTTGTGCGGGCATAGTCGGGTAAGCGGTCAAAGCCAACTGTGCTGGGTTTGGGTGTCAGAGTTTCAAGGGAATACGAAACTTTGTGCGGCTCACAGTTTCGGCGCGGTTTTCGGCATCTACACCCGCGCCAATGCTAAGGACCTTAATGTCAATTCTTGCACCGGCATCGGCACTGGTCGTGTCCTCGGCTGTGACGGCAACGTCGAAATCGACGTTGATCGCATAACTGCGGCCAAGGTGCATGTAGCCGGCTCGTTGAATTGCCTGATTGACGTCCGGATTACGTTGATCTTGAGCAGGCGCAGCAATGTTGTCTCCAGCTTCCTCATTGAACGTCTGCACTGCGCGATGGATGTCGCGAAATGTCTGGAGGATGAACTCGTCAAGGTTTGCCATGTTTCCATTTTCCAAGGTCAGGGTGTGGGGTGAATCAACCTTAACGACTTTGTGGATGGGTTTCATCTACTCGCGAGTATAGGCGGCTTGCGTCGAAAATTCTCATTCAAACACGCGGTTATTTCGCTTTTCGGGTCTCGGGGGCGGTTTTTGTATCACCGTACGTTCTGAAACACTCGGTAATTTCATGGCGGGCAATGGCCGGACATTCGATCGATCAGATTTCGGATATGACCGCGACAACACGGGAAACTGTGACGCGGGTGTATCGGAAATGGTCGCCGGAATATCTGTCTTCGCTGGCCGAAACACTGGCGCCGGGGGCGGATATCGTCAGCATGTTCACGAAACCGGCAAATTGAGCACGCCCGGAAACAACAAAACCCGTCGCCAAAGGCAACGGGTTTTGAATGGTGGAGCCGATCAGGATCGAACTGACGACCTCTACAATGCCATTGTAGCGCTCTCCCAACTGAGCTACGGCCCCACTTTGTCCGCGACGCAGTCTGCATGGCAGGCTCTGCGGCGCGGCGCATATTTAGAAGGTTCGCCAAATGTTGGCAAGACCCTTTTTCAAAATTTCTTAGCGATCGTCGTCGTCTGATTCGACATGCTCATAGACTTCGCCAAGATCATCATCATCTTCGCCAAGATCAGAAGCATCTTCGAGAATATCGTCGTCGATATCGGTATCGACATCATCGTCAAGATCGGTGACGTCATCGACGTCTTCGTCTTCTTCCGGTGCCGGTTTTGCAACCGCGGATTTCTTGACCTTTGTCACCCCGTCCGGCGTTTTGCATTTCGGGCAGACAACCGGGGTACGGTTCAGGTCGTAATACTTGGTACCACAGGCGAGGCAGTGACGTTTCTTACCGCGTGCTGACATTACGGCAAATCCTCTTAATTACCGTTATCAATTAAGAAAAAGACTTTGTGTCGCAAAAGCGCAGCAAGGCTACGCACAGCGTCTTGTCTGAAAGGCCCAATTGCCATCTTGCGAGCACCTTGTCAAAAGGAAATTGCGCGTTTTTCCCTTTGGCAAGGCGATGGGACAAATCTGCCGCACATTCGTGCAATTTCCTACACCGAATTTCGGGTTCGATACTGGTGCCTGCCAACCGCTTGTGCTAGAGCATTGGTCCCCTGATTGAAAGGCCCGCGCGCGCCTGAAAACATGGCCGCAGCGCAGTGCAATTTCAATCAGCCTTTTGTTGATGATAAAACAGTGACTGGCAGGTACGAGCCCATGAGTTCTTCGCAAACCAAACGTCCGCTCTCCTCGGCCAAGGCCGGGCCGCTTTCGGGCGATATCCGGGTTCCGGGTGACAAGTCTATTTCTCATCGCTCCCTGATGTTTGGTGGTCTGGCAATCGGTACAACCAAGGTTACCGGCCTTTTGGAAGGCGAAGACGTTCTGGCAACGGCGGACGCCATGCGCAAACTTGGCGCCACCGTCACCCGCGATGAAGACGGCACCTGGCATGTCACCGGTGTTGGTGTCGGCGCACTTCGTGAACCCGATAGCGTGATTGACATGGGTAATGCCGGCACCGGTATTCGCCTGATGGCCGGCATCGTTGCCACCCATCCGATCACGACGTTTTTCACGGGTGATGCGTCACTCTGCAAACGTCCGATGGGCCGTGTTGCTGATCCGTTGTCCGAATTTGGCGCACAATTCATTACCCGTGATCGCGGTCGCCCGCCGATGGCGGTGATTGGCACCGATGAAGCCAAGCCGGTGACCTATACCCTGCCAATGGCATCGGCCCAGGTGAAATCGGCTGTGATGCTGGCCGGGTTGAACACGACGGGCACCACCACGGTGATCGAACCCAAGCCGTCGCGCGATCATACCGAACGCATGCTGCGCCACTTTGGCGTTGATGTGGATGTGAAGGTCAATGACGATGGCGGTCGCACCGTCAGCCTGACCGGCCCGGTCGAAATGAAGGCCGCCGATATTGTCGTTCCGACCGATCCGAGCTCGGCCGCCTTCCCGATGGTGGCGGCCCTGATCAATCCGGACTCCCACGTTACCATTCGTGATGTCTGCCTGAACCCGCTGCGTACCGGCCTGATCACCACCCTGATTGAAATGGGGGGTGACATCACGATCACCAACGAACGCGAAGAAGCCGGTGAAACCATCGGCGATCTGGTCGTGACCGGCAAGAACCGCCTCAAGGGCATTGTTGTCCCGGCCGAACGTGCACCATCCATGATTGATGAATACCCGGTTCTCGCCGTGGCTGCGGCCTATGCCGAGGGTGAAACGCGTATGTGCGATCTTGAAGAACTGCGCGTGAAGGAATCGGATCGTCTGGCGGCGGTGGCGGCTGGTCTTAAAGCCAATGGCGTGATCCATCGCATCGAAGGTGATGATCTGATCGTGACCGGCGGTGTTGTGCCGGGCGGTGGCATGGTGGAAACCCATCTTGATCATCGCATTGCGATGTCGTTCCTGGTTCTGGGGCTTGGTGCGGAAAATCCGGTTGCGGTCGATGATGCCAACCCGATTGCCACGAGCTTCCCGAACTTCGAAACCCTGATGGCGGATATGGGCGCGAAATTTGCGCTGCATTCCTGATCGGGCCCACCAATATATAAGTCACCATTCGGGACTTATGGATGCACCAGATATAATCACAGGGAGTGACCCATATGATCATCGCCATTGATGGGCCGGCCGCGTCCGGCAAGGGGACCTTGGCACGTCGAGTCGCAGAAGCAATGGACTATGCCTATCTCGATACCGGCCTGCTGTATCGTGCGACCGGTGCGAAAGTTTTGGCCGAAAATGGCGACCCTGCTGATGAAGCCGCCGCCGTGGCTGCGGCCGAAAATCTGAGCGCGTCCGATCTCGAAGGTGAGGCCCTTCGCAGCGAGGAAGTCGGGACCGCTGCCTCAAAAGTTGCAGCGATTCCAAGGGTTCGCGAGGTGTTGCTTGATTTCCAACGCACCCTTGCCACCACCCCGCCGGGCGGTAAACGCGGTGCCGTATTGGATGGTCGTGACATCGGAACGGTCGTCTGTCCGGAAGCACCGATCAAGTTTTATCTGACAGCCAGTGTCGAAGAACGTGCAAACCGTCGGTTCAAACAGTTGCAGGAAAAAAATCCCGCTGCTATATACGAGCGCGTTCTTAAAGAGCTTGAAGAACGGGATGCCCGAGACAGTGCTCGCGATGTCGCACCGCTCAAGATGGCAGATGACGCAATCCATATTGATACGGACCGTCTGAATGCCAACGCAGTGTTCGATGCCGTCATGGCACATATCCATACCCATATGGGTGCGGATGACTGATCAAAAGGCGTTTTAACCGTCAGGCGTTGAGCGATCCCGAGGTACCGGTCCTTTGGCCTGTTCCTAAGGTGAACGACTTGTGCGTTCACCTTTTCGTGTATGGAAGGTTCGCCTTCACATGCGTTCGGGTTTGAACACTGAATGACAAATCGCCGCGATTTTGCGGCAAAGACCACCGGACACAACCGGTTGGCCAGAATATAGTGACGATACTCGAAAGGAAGTCTGGTTTATGACCACCGCTGAAGAAGCACAATTCTCGACTGGCGAAGATTTTGCCGCCCTGCTGGCTGAAACCCTTGGTTCTGAAGACGAAGGTTTTGTTGGCCGCGTAATGACCGGTTCGGTCGTTAAAAAAACTGACGATGATGCCATCGTCGATGTCGGCCTGAAATCCGAAGGCCGCGTTCCGCTTAAAGAATTTGGCGCAGGCGAAGTAAACATTGGCGATACCGTTGATGTTTATGTCGACCGCTATGAAAACAAGGATGGCCTGATCGTCCTGTCGCGCGAAAAAGCGCGCCGCGAAGAAGCTTGGGTTGAGCTGGAAAAACAGTTCTCCGAAGGCAAACGCGTCGACGGCACCATCTTTGGTCGTGTTAAAGGCGGCTTCACCGTTGACCTGTCGGGCGCAGTTGCGTTCCTTCCGGGTTCCCAGGTTGATATCCGTCCGGTTCGTGACGTCACCCCGCTGATGAACAACCCGCAGCCGTTCCAGATCCTGAAAATGGATCGTTCGCGTGGCAACATCGTTGTTTCGCGTCGTGCCGTTCTCGAAGAGACCCGTGCAGAACAGCGTGCTGAACTGATCCAGAACCTTCAGGAAGGTCAGATCCTTGACGGCGTCGTCAAAAACATCACCGATTACGGCGCGTTCGTCGATCTCGGTGGCGTTGATGGCCTGCTGCACGTTACCGACATTGCTTGGAAACGTATCAACCATCCGTCCGAAGCGCTTCAGATCGGCCAGACTGTTAAAGTCCAGGTTATCCGCTTCAACAGCGAAACCCAGCGTATCTCGCTTGGCATGAAGCAGCTTGAAGCTGATCCGTGGGAAGGTGTCGAAGCCAAATACCCGGTCGGTTCGAAATTCGAAGGTCGTGTCACCAACATCACCGATTACGGCGCATTCGTCGAACTCGAAGCTGGTGTCGAAGGTCTGGTCCACGTTTCCGAAATGTCCTGGACCAAGAAAAACATCCACCCGGGCAAAATTGTTTCGACCTCGCAGGAAGTCGAAGTCATGGTGCTCGACGTCGATGCCCAGAAACGCCGTATCTCGCTTGGTCTCAAGCAGTGCACCTCGAACCCGTGGGATGCCTTCCTGGCAGCTCATCCGGTCGAGTCCGAGATCGAAGGCGAAGTCAAGAACATCACCGAATTCGGTCTGTTCATTGGCCTCATGGGCGGTATCGACGGTATGGCTCACCTCTCGGACCTGTCATGGGACCGCGCTGGTGAAGAAGTCATCAAAGAATACAAAAAAGGCGACATCGTCAAAGCCAAGGTTCTTGACGTTGACGTTGAAAAAGAACGCATCTCGCTCGGCATCAAACAGCTGTCTGGTGATCCGTTCAAAGACGCCGTTGTCGGCATCAAACGTGGCGACGCTGTAACCTGTGAAGTTACCGAAGTTAACGACGGTGGTATCGAGGTTTCGGTTGGCGACACCGAACTCAAAGGCTTCATCCGTAAAGCTGAGCTGGCGCGTGAGCGTTCTGAACAGCGTCCGGAACGCTTTGCAGTTGGTGAAAAAGTCGACGCACGCGTTACTGCAATCGACTCCAAAACCCGCAAGGTTTCCCTCTCTGTCAAAGCTCTTGAAGTTGCTGACGAGAAGAAAGCAATGGCGGATTACGGTTCGGCAGACAGCGGCGCATCGCTCGGCGACATCCTCGGCGAAGCTCTGCGCAAGAAACAGGAAGGCGGCGAATAAGCCATCCTCCGACGAATACGCTCTGCAGTCTTGCAGAACGAAAAGACGGGTCGCGCATTGCGCGGCCCGTTTTCTTTTGTCTGGGTTCTAGATCTGGCAAGTTGATGCGCGGTGTATGGCCGATATATCCGCCCAATGTCCGGCAGACCTGTAAAGGGCGCAAAATTGTATATCATCTGCTTTTTGGGGCTGAATTTTAGCCCGACTCTGCCGATATCGGCATTTTTCGCGAAAATTTTGATTTTAAACGCTTTTTGTTCTTGCCTTCCGGGTCGATAAAAACCATTTGAAGAGACGGGTTTGAGCGATCACACTCGTCTAAGTATTTGATTGAACAATTGGAAACGGACACGCCGATGGCACTTGATGCCGATATCCTGCTGGATCGACGCCGCTTGAAAAAATCCATCTTTCGCTGGCGTGTGGTGGCGGTGATCGCCGTGATCGCGGTGATCGTGATCGGCTTGTCTGGCACGGGTGTTAAGGACAGTGTTCTGGGCGGACTGGGTCCGCGCATTGTTGAAGTCACCATCGAAGGTGTGATTACCGAAGACCCCTATCTCCTTGATGCGCTAAGCGCGATCGAAGAAGACAGCGACGTTGTCGGCGTGATTGTCCATATCAATAGCCCGGGTGGCACCATGGTTGGTGGCGAAACGCTGTTTGAGGCGCTGCGTCGTATCGGCGAAACCCGGCCAATCGTTGCCGAGATGGGGACTGTTGCGGCGTCCGGCGGTTACATGACCGCGATTGCCGCCGACCACATCATTGCCCGCCGTGGAACGATCACCGGCTCGATCGGGGTGATTTTCCAGTCGATGAATTTCAATGGAACGCTTGAAAAGCTTGGTGTTGAGCCGCTGACGGTAAAAAGCGGTCCGCTTAAAGCTGCACCCAATCCGTTCGAACCTGTTGATGATGTTGCAAAATCGGCCATGCAGGGCCTGATTTCAGACATGTTTGACGTGTTTGTTGAAATGGTTGCGACCCGCCGCGATATGTCGGTCGAAACAGTTACGACTCTTGCCGATGGCCGCGTCTATACCGGACAGCAGGCCGTTGCCAACGGATTGATTGACGAAATTGGAGGCCGTCGTGAAGCCTTGCGCTGGCTCGAAGAGGAAGCCGGTATCACGACGGATGCACAGGTAGTGCCGCTTGAAATCGAATACCCGGAAGACGATTTGATGAGTGCTGTTCTCGAGGGAAGCCTTGGAAAAGTGCTGTCATCTGAGGGGCTTAAACTTGACGGTTTGCTGACGGTCTGGCAACCTGAGTGAGAGCTTCTTTAAGACATAATCTAATCCGTGGTTGAGTGAGACTGTCAGCACCAACAGGATGGGGCCTGGAAATGACAAAATCTGAATTGATTGCCCGCCTTGCGGAGATGAACCCGCATCTCTATCAGCGCGACGTTGAACGGATTGTCGCCACGATCTTTGACGAGATCACAGACGCGCTTGCGCGCGGCGACCGGGTCGAGCTTCGCGGCTTTGGCGCATTTTCCGTAAAACAGCGCGAGGCCCGCGTCGGCCGTAACCCGCGTACCGGGGATGCGGTTCCTGTCGGTGAGAAAAAGGTTCCCTATTTCAAAACCGGCAAACAGCTTCGCGAACGTTTGAACTGATTCCTGCCTGATTTGTTTTGACCGGCAATCGGGCCTGCGCCACCCGCAGCCAGCCCGATACGACCAGCATGCAACACACAAAAACTGTGTGACTGTTGCCATGGCTTTTGTCCGGTTCTTACCCCATACTGATCAGAACATTGATCAAACGAGACCTGCTGCCGGGTTTTGAACCATCCTGTTTTCGGGGTGGAACAGCCACCGGCACAAGGAGCTAGGTAATGCGCTTCCTGTACTGGATTATTTCCATCCCGCTTGCCGTACTGATTGCGGTGTTTGCAGTTTCCAACCGGGCATTGGTCACGATTTCGCTTTGGCCCTTGCCGTTTGAAATCGACTTGCCGCTGTTCCTGCCGATCATGATTGCGTTGTTGATCGGACTTGGGATCGGCTTTGCCTTTGAATGGTTGCTGCAAGGCAAGCACCGCCGTGCCGCACGGCGCATGGATAGCGAACTCAAGCGCATCAAGACGGATGACACCACGCCATCCACCCCAAATACCGATCAAAAGGCCATCGGCCAAAGCTGATCAAGTCAAAGGGCTCCGTTTCGGGGCCCTTTTGCTTTTTGCCGCATGGCGTCAATGTCTGTTCGAACGCCGATTTGACATTGGCCTTTGTGACCAAATCGGCTAAGCCATGTCCGGTCCGCTATGAAATTTGCTGCGAAAAGCTGGGCCATGACCCATTGCCAGCCTGCCGGAGGACACCATGACTCAGACCCTTGCCGCCAAAGACCGCATCTATTGCGCGATTGATACCACCGATCTTGATCATGCAATCAATCTGGCATCGAAGCTGTCGGGTGTTATCGGCGGTGCCAAGCTTGGCAAGGAATTCTTCGCGGCCCACGGGCCACAAGGGGTCAGGGCGGTTGCCAAAACCGGCATGCCGATCTTCCTTGATGTCAAATATCACGATATCCCCAACACGGTGGCCGGGGCCATTCGCGCTGTGACGCCATTAGGTATCAGGATCGTCAATGTCCATGCCGCCGGTGGTTTGGAGATGATGAAACGTGCCGGTGATGCGGCGCGCGAAGCCGCCGACAAGGCCGGCGTCGACGTGCCGTGGGTGATTGCCGTAACCATCCTGACCAGTATGGACCAGGGTGATCTCGATGATGTCGGCCTCAAGGGCCCGATCGAAGATCGCGTGGTCAAGCTGGCGGAACTGACCCAAAAGGCCGGTCTGGACGGTGTTGTCTGTTCCGCCCAGGAAATCACGCCGGTGCGCAAGGCACTCGGCCCGGACTTCAAGCTGATCACACCGGGTATTCGGCCAAGCTGGGCGGCAAGTGACGATCAGAAACGCATCGTTACCCCGGCCGACGCCGTCGCCATGGGAAGTGACGTTCTGGTGATTGGTCGCCCGATCACCAAGGCCGAAGATCCGGTTGCTGCGGCGCAAAAAATCGTCGCCGAACTTTCCTGATCCACGATCCTCAATCTCTGCCTGTGCTGCATCATGCCTGTGCCTTGCTGTAATGCAGGCAAGACAGGCTGCCATGCAAATTTCGCGATGGATTTGTTCTCCGCATTATCTCAGAATTGAATCGTTTCAAAATTTGCTGCATGATGCATATCTCGCAGTTGCACAAAACGTTGGCCGCGCCACCCGCGTCACCAGCGCTAAAGTTGATCTGGATATTCTGACATGACAGATACCGTCACCCGCCCCGGATTTTTGGGGAATCTGCCGATTCTGGCCCTCGCCCTTGCGTCATTCGGGATCGGCACCACCGAGTTTGTCATCATGGGGCTTCTGCCCGATGTGGCGCTTGATCTTGGTGTGAGCATTCCCGATGCCGGGTTGCTGGTGACGGGCTATGCGCTGGGTGTGACGTTTGGTGCGCCGTTTTTGGCGATTGCCACCGCGCGCATGGACCGCCGGCGCGCCTTGTTGCTGCTGATTTCGATCTTCATTCTCGGCAACTTCCTGTGTGCAATTGCCCCTGATTACTGGCTTTTGATGGCGGCCCGTGTGGTCACTGCCTTCTGCCATGGTGCGTTTTTTGGGCTTGGCGCTGTTGTCGCCTCAAACCTTGTCGCGCCGCATAAACGGGTTCAGGCGATTGCCCTGATGTTTTCCGGTCTGACGCTGGCCAATGTGCTGGGCGTGCCGTTTGGCACGGCCCTTGGTCAGGAACTTGGCTGGCGTTCGACCTTCTGGGCAGTGGTGGCGATTGGTGTTGTTGCCGCCAGCGCGCTTTATGTTGCCCTGCCACGCCAGATTGCCGCATCGACCGGCAGTCTGTGGCTTGAAGCCAAGTCTCTGGGCAAAAAACAGGTCCTGCTGGCGATGCTGATTTCGGTTCTGGCCTCGGCCAGCTTGTTCAGTGTCTTTACCTATATCACTCCGATGTTGCAGGAAATCACCGGCATTACCCCGCGTCAGGTAACCTATGTGTTGCTGCTGTTCGGGGTTGGCTTGACCGTCGGCAACTATATCGGTGGGCGTTTGGGGGACTGGCGTTTGATGCCGGCCATCATCATGGCCTTCGCCTTGCTGATTGCGATTCTTGCCCTGTTTACCGAAACGCTGACATCGGTCATTCCGGCAGTCGCAACCGTGATGCTGTGGGGCGTGGTGGCATTTGCACTGGTGTCCCCGCTTCAGATGCGGGTGGTGAACGAGGCATCCGATGCACCCAACCTTGCCTCAACCCTTAATCAGGGCGCCTTTAACCTTGGCAATGCGGCGGGCGCATGGTTTGGCGGTATCGCCATCACCCAGGGCGTTTCCTATCAGCATATCCCATGGCTCGGAGCCGGAATTGCCGTTCTGGCCCTGTTGGCAACGGTCTGGAGCCATTTGCTTGATCGCCGCGACGAAGTCCTTGTCGAAAACGGCGCCAGCGCCTGAGTAAAACAAAACCCGTCAAGCTTGAGGCTGACGGGTTTTTCTTTGTCCGGTCGATAAGTGGTCGAGCTCAGCTTATCCAGTGGCGGATCTGATCCCAGCTTTGGCTGATGGTGGTCCCGTACTGATCAATGATCAGCTTGATCGATATCGCGATCGAGGTGACGACCAGAAGCGGCCGTACCAAACGTGCACCGACCTTCATCACCATATGGGATCCGATCTGTGCCCCGATCAATGCACCAACGGCCATCACCCCGCCAACAATCCAGACAACCTCACCCCCGGCGATAAACATCACAAGCGACGCAAAGTTCGACGTGAAATTCAGAACCTTGGTATGGGCGGTTGCCTTGGTCATGTTGAAACCAAGCAGGGCAACAAAGGCGATGGAAAAGAACGATCCGGTGCCCGGCCCAAAGAACCCGTCATAGAACCCGATGCCAAACCCGGCGGTAAACGCAAAGGTCGCTTTGCCAATCATCTGATGGGCATCAATGTCCCCCACACGCGGCGAAAACAGGAAATAAAGCGCAATCAGGATCAAAAGCCCCGGCAGGATGGTCATCAGAATACCGGGATCAAGCATCTGCACCAGAACCGTGCCGAGTGCCGATCCGGCAAAGGTCAGGACAATCGCCAAAACCATATCGCGCGGATCAACATGCCCTTTGCAAATGAAATTAAGCGACGCACTGAAACTGCCAAAACTGCCTTGCAGCTTGTTGGTCGCCAATGCCTGGGCCGGGGTAACACCCGCCCATAACAGGGCCGGGATGGTAATCAACCCGCCACCGCCTGCAATCGCATCGACAAAACCGGCAAGGGTGGCAACCGCAAACAGGATCACTAAAAGATCTAAACCAAATTCCATCTGGTCGCTTTCAAATTGGGGCGCGACCGCACAACTGGGGGCGATGCGGTCTGTCAAAACAGCGCACATCATATGGCTTTGCGTGCACGCGTCCAGTGGGATCGATTTCAGTCGTTGAATTGCGCGCAAGCCGTAGTCTAAAAGTCACACACCCTTGTTTATATGAGTTCCAGATATGCCCGAATTGCCAGAGGTCGAAACAGTCACCCGTGGTCTGACACCCGTCATGGAAGGACGGGTGGTCAATCATGTGGTGCAGCGACGTGCGAACCTGCGCTTTCCCTTCCCGGAGGGTTTTGTTGATCGCATGGCCGGGCGCACCATCAATCAGCTGACCCGGCGGGCAAAATACATTCTGGGCTACCTTGATGACGGGCAGGTACTGCTGATCCATCTTGGCATGTCTGGTCGCATGACCATTCACAATGATCCGACTGTCGAGGTGCCCGAAGCGGGCAAGCATGACCATGTCGATTTTGTCATGGCCGACGGGGCTGTGGTGCGGTTCAACGATCCGCGGCGCTTTGGTGTCATTACCCTGATCGCGGGCGACGAGGTCGCAAGCCACAAGATGCTGGCCGGTATCGGGCCCGAGCCGCTTGGCAATGCGTTTAATGCCGACGTTCTGGCAGCGGGAATCGCCAAACGGGCAAGTCCGATCAAGACCGTATTGCTCGATCAGAAACTGGTGGCTGGTCTTGGCAACATCTATGTATGCGAAGCCCTGTTCCGATCGGGCATCGCACCGGACCGTCTGGCAAAGGATCTTAAACCCGGCGAAATCGAACGGCTTTACCGAGAAATCCGTCTGGTGCTTGAAGATGCGATTGCTGCCGGTGGTTCAAGCCTTAAGGACTATCGTCAAAGCAATGGCGAGCTTGGCTATTTCCAGCACAATTTCCGTGTCTATGGCCGCGAGGGCGAAACCTGCATCGCCGATGGTTGCGATAGCACCATCGCGCGGATTGTTCAGGCCGGACGGTCGACCTTCTTCTGCCCAACCTGCCAGAAATAATATAGGCGGTACCCGAATCTTAAAGTCGGGGTAGCTAAAGGTGCCGATAACAGGTTCGGTTGCGGCCCGGGATCAAAATCGGTAAAACAGTATCAAATTATGGTTTCAGGCGAATCGGCCCGATAACCCCACAGCGACTCACACCCGGAGTCCCGCGGGCCGAACAGCGATAAAAGGATCACTTGCATGTCTTATGAAAACATCATCGCCGAGAAAAAGGGCAATGTCGGCCTGATCACGCTTAACCGTCCCAAGGCGCTCAATGCGCTGTGTGATGCGCTGATCAAGGATATCGGTGCTGCTCTTGATGATTTCGAATCCGATGAAGACATCCGCGCCATCGTCATTACCGGGTCTGAGCGGGCCTTTGCCGCCGGTGCCGACATCAAGGAAATGGCCGATTACGACTACATGGATGTCTATAAGAACGATTTCATCACCAAGGGCTGGACCCGCGTTGCAAGCTGCCGCAAGCCGACCATTGCCGCGGTCGCCGGATTCGCATTGGGCGGTGGCTGTGAAATGGCGATGATGTGCGACATCATGATTGCCGCCGACACCGCCAAGTTCGGTCAGCCGGAAATCACCATCGGCACCATTCCCGGTGCGGGCGGCACACAGCGCCTGACCCGTGCGGTGGGCAAGGCCAAGGCGATGGAAATGTGCCTGACCGGGCGCATGATGGATGCCGAGGAAGCCGAGCGTGCCGGACTGGTGGCGCGAATCGTCCCGGCCGACTCGCTGCTCGATGAAGCCATGCAACTGGCCGAAAAGATCGCCTCCTTCTCGGGCCCGGTATCGATGAAGGTCAAGGAATCGGTCAACAAGGCCTATGAGATGACCCTGACCGAAGGCCTGATGTTCGAACGTCGCGAATTCCATTCGACCTTCGCACTCGAAGATCGCGCCGAAGGCATGAAAGCCTTTGGCGAGAAACGTAAGCCCGCGTTCAAGCACCGCTGATTGCGGGGTGATCAGGGCAAGTTGACCTCTGATTCCATGCCTGCATATCTGCCTTGCGGCGCAAAAGAGTCCGAAGCCGCAGAAATTGGCGGCATCGGGGGTTGACGAGGGTTTCGGACAGAGCTATAAGCCGCGCTCCGAATTACGTAACATTTGTTTGAAGAGACAGGTTCGCAATGGCTCACCATAAATCGGCCAAGAAGCGCATTCGCCGCAACGCCGCACGTGCAGAAGTTAATGGTGCACGTATCGGTCGCATTCGTACCTTCGTTAAGAAGGTCGAGGCTGCGCTGAACACTGGCGATAAAGATGCTGCTCTGGCTGCGATGAAAATCGCTGAGCCGGAAATGGCGCGTGGCGCACAGCTCGGCGTTCTGCACAAGAACACCGTTGCTCGCAAGGTTTCGCGCCTGACCGCGCGTATCAAAGCGCTTTAATTTATCCCTTACGGGATGGCGAGTCGAAGGCCGCACCTCGGGTGCGGCCTTTTCGCTGCCCGGATTTCGCAGAATCACCTTTTGTTCCTTGGTTGCGCGGGTGCAAGAAACCGCAGAAAACAAGGGCCGTTTTGGTTGCGAAATCCTTTTAACGTTCTGTTAAAGATCGCCTTGCCTGATGTGGGTCACATCAGTACAGTGTTTGAACTTCGCAGGCCGCGCAAAGCGACCAGTGACGAAGAACTAAAAACAAAAGGCGCGAGTACACTTCCTGATTTTGTGGAAGGCCAACGTGTTGGTCACTGCGGTGATCAACGCGACACAGTATCGTTTTGTCTTTTGCGGTCTTTGTGGTGGTGAAATCGGGATATCGGGGAAAGGTTCTTACAGTGCAGCACGCCGTGAGGGACACACAATCGGCACTTGGGCAATCCAACGGGGGGATTGCGGGTGACCAGCACGCAGCACTTGATGATCACGCAGTGGCAACCTGGCAAGTCGTACGCGAAAAGCTGCGCGCCGAATTTGGCGCAACAGCCTATCGTTACTGGCTGGAGCCCGTTGCCCTGATGGCCGTAGAGGCCGGTGTGGCCCGTTTGGGTGCGCCGACTCGTGCCATGCGTGACTGGGTGACGCAGCACTATCTCGACCGTATCCAGAAATTCTGGCACGCCGAAGATTCCGATGTGCATTTCGTTGAAATCAATATCGTTTCGGGCGCGACTGCGCAGAACGATGCGTCTGCTTCGGGTTCTTCTTCGGCCAAGTCGACATCGGCAAACGCCACGACCGCGCGCACCAAATCCGCGCGCACTTCCCATTCCTCAGGCCATTCCCCAAGCCATTCGCCGGAAAACAATACCGTGGTCAGTGCGCCGTCCCAGTCAAACGGATCTGGCCGCACCGCCATTGCCAGCATGTCTGATGACGGCATCTCGGCTGCTCTGGATCCGCGCTACACCTTTGACAACTTCGTGCTGGGCAAGCCAAACGAGTTCGCCTATGCCGCCGCCCGCCGTCTGGCAGAGGCCGAATCGGTGCCGTTCAACCCGCTGTTCCTCTATGGTGGCGTTGGTCTTGGTAAAACCCACCTGATGCACGCGATTGCCTGGCATATCCGCCGCACCCAGCCGCATCGCACGGTGATCTACCTCTCGGCCGAAAAATTCATGTATCGCTTTATTCGGGCGCTGCGTGACAAGAACACGGTCGATTTCAAGGACCAGTTCCGCTCGGTTGATGTGCTGATGGTTGATGATGTCCAGTTCATTTCGGGCAAGGATTCGACCCAGGAAGAATTCTTCCACACCTTTAACGCACTCGTCGATCAGGGCCGTCAGATCATTGTGTCTGCCGACAAGTCGCCCTCCGATCTTGAAGATATCGAAGAACGCCTGCGGTCGCGTTTGGGCTCTGGCCTTGTGGCCGATATTCACGCCACCACCTACGAGCTCCGTCTGGGCATCTTGGAGGCCAAGGCCGAACGTCAGGGTGTCGAACTGCCACAGAGGGTCATGGAATTCCTTGCTCACAAGATCACCGCCAACGTGCGTGAGCTTGAAGGCGCGCTTAACCGCGTGATTGCTCATTCCCAGCTGGTCGGTCGCGAGATCGGGCTGGAAATGGTTCAGGACATCCTGCATGACGTCCTGCGCGCGTCCGAGCGCCGGGTTTCGATCGAGGAAATCCAGAAACGCGTGGCCGAGCATTTCAACATCAAGGTGTCCGACATGCATTCCGCCCGCCGTGCGCGTGCGGTTGCCCGTCCGCGTCAGGTGGCAATGTATCTGTCCAAGCAGCTCACCACCCACTCGTTGCCGGAAATCGGCCGCAAGTTTGGCGGTCGTGACCACACCACGGTGATGCATGCCGTGCGCAAGATCGAAGAACTGCACGGAACGGATCCGTCACTCTGCGAAGATATCGATCTGCTGCGTCGGATGCTCGAAAGCTGATTGCGCGTAAAAGCGCGTCGAAATGTTGTTGTTCAAGATGAAATCCGCCGTGTTTTCCGGCGGATTTTGTTTTTGAATCAACCGGATTTTTAGCTGCAATTTTATCGTCGAAACTGCGAGTCGCACGGTTTGCGCCGCTTTGCGCGTTCGGGGCGTATTTTTGTCCGCCGACTCCTTTTATTTGCTTGGGTTTAGGCCGTAAAAATCCTTCGATTTCCAAGCCAGCATGTTATAATGCGATTTCCGCACCCGAAAGGGTGTGGGTCAGGTAAGAAAACCGATTAAAAATCAATTTGTTAAACGAATACTGACAGACGGATAGGACGGGCATGAAGCTGACCATCGAACGCGCGGCGCTGTTGAAATCGCTGACCCATGTTCAAAGCGTTGTTGAACGACGTAACACCATTCCGATTCTGTCCAATATTTTGCTCCGGGCAGAGAATGATCGTCTCGCGCTGACCGCGACCGATATGGACCTCGAAGTCATCGAAACCACGACGGCCGAGGTGTCCGAACCGGGCGCGACCACCACCCCTGCCCATACCCTCTATGAAATCGTGCGCAAGCTGCCCGAAGGCTCCCAGGTGCAAATCTCGCTTGAGCCGGGTGCAGGCCGCCTGACCCTTTCTGCCGGTCGTTCGAAGTTCAATCTTGCCGTTCTGCCGGTTGATGATTTCCCGGTAATGTCGGGGGGCGACCTTCCGGTCAGCTTCGGTCTGGCTGCGGCCGAGCTGCGCGGCCTGATTGATCGTGCCGAGTTCGCGATCTCGACCGAGGAAACCCGTTACTACCTCAATGGTATCTATTTCCATGCCACCGACGCCGAAGGCACCAAGATCCTGCGCGCGGTTGCAACCGACGGTCACCGCCTGGCGCGCGTCGAAGCGCCGCTGCCTGATGGTGCTGAAAACATGCCGGGCGTTATCGTGCCGCGCAAAACCGTTGGTGAACTACGCAAACTGATCGAAGAAACCGGCGAAGCGGTCGATATCGCGCTGTCTGATACCAAGATTCGCTTTGGTTTCGGCGATGCGGTTCTGACCTCCAAGCTGATTGACGGTACCTTCCCGGATTACGAACGCGTGATCCCGTCGGGCAATGACAAGACCCTTGATATCGAATGCAAGGCATTTGCCGATGCGGTCGACCGTGTATCGGCGATCTCGATTGAAAAATCGCGTGCGGTGAAGGTTGTTCTGTCGGGCAATACCCTGACCCTTTCGGCCTCCAGCCCCGAACATGGCACCGCGTCCGAGGAACTTGAAATCAACTACGACGCCGAGGATATCGAAATCGGCTTTAACTCGCGCTATCTGCTCGATATCGCCAAGCAGGTAAAGGGCGACACCCTGAACCTTCTGATGTCGGACGGATCCAGCCCGACCATTCTGCGTGACACCGACGACCTTTCGGCATTGTACGTTCTGATGCCGATGCGTGTTTGACGGTTAGTACGATCAAGCTGTGGCTGCTCTTGCCAATAACCTCATGCCAAAAGACGGGGTGTCGATGACAAGCCGTCTTGCTGTTTCCCGCATCCAGCTCAGCGAGTTTCGCTGTTACGAAGGCCTGCGACTGTCGCTCGACAGTTCGCCGGTTGTGCTGACCGGGCCAAACGGGGCGGGCAAGACCAACCTGCTTGAGGCGGTCTCGCTTCTGGCCCCAGGCGGTGGATTGCGCCGGGCCAAGCTGGGCGAAATTGCCCGAAGCACCCCGCCAGCCGCCAATGGCGCACTTCGGGCCTGGGCCGTGGCGGCAGATGTCGATACGCCGGACGGGGCGTTTCAATTGGGCACCGGTCTTGATCCGGCCGCCCTCGAACAGGGGCGCGAACGCCGTGCGGTCCGCATCGATGGTCAGGCCCAGCGAGGTCAGGCCGCATTGGGTCGGGTCTGTGCCGCGGTCTGGCTGACGCCGCAAATGGATCGACTGTTTCTGGATGGTCCGTCGGCCCGCAGGCGCTTTCTGGATCGGCTGGTATATGGCCTTGATCCCGATCACAGCAGCCGCGTTGCCGCCTACGAGCATTCGCTGCGCTCACGCGCCAAGCTGCTTAAGGAAGGCAAGGCGGATGATAAATGGCTGACCTCGATCGAGGATTCGATGGTGCGCCATGGCATTGCGGTTGCGGTCGCACGTGCAGAATTGCTTGAACGGTTGCGCCGTGCCGGGACTATGGCGATCGGACCATTTCCGGCCGCCCGTCTGGCGCTGACCGGGGACCTTGAAGACTGGCTCGAAAACCTGCCAGCAGTCGAGGTCGAAGATAAAATGCGGGCCGCATTGCGCGACGGACGTTCACGTGATGCGACCTATGGCGGGGCGGTGGTCGGCCCGCAACGCAGTGATCTGCTGGTCTGGCACGATGCAAAGGGCCAGTCGGCGGATCAATGTTCCACCGGGGAACAAAAGGCGTTGTTGCTGTCGATCATTATGGCCAATACCCGCCTGCAGACAAAGGCACGCGGGGCTGGCCCGCTCTTGTTGCTTGATGAAGTGGTTGCGCATCTCGATGCAGAACGCCGCAGCCACTTGTTTGATGAAATCGTGGCGCTTGGCGTCCAGGCCTGGATGACAGGCACGGACCGGGCGCTGTTTGAAGGTTTGGACGGTCGTGCGCAATTCTTCCGCGTGGAAGATGCCACACTGACCCTTGAAACCACTTAGTGAATGCCGAGGTTCTGACCCTATGACCAACGAAACCGAAACGCCGAACACTGGTGAACAGTCGCAGGAGTATGGCGCAGAATCGATCAAGGTTCTTAAGGGCCTTGAAGCTGTGCGCAAACGTCCGGGCATGTATATCGGCGATACCGATGACGGTACCGGTTTGCACCATATGATCTACGAAGTCGTCGATAACGCAATCGACGAAGCCTTGGCCGGTCACTGCGATACCGTCTGGGTGCAGCTTAACGGCGATGGTTCTGCCACCATCCGCGATAACGGCCGTGGCATTCCGACCGACATGCACAAGGAAGAAGGCGTTTCCGCCGCCGAGGTCATCATGACCCAGCTGCATGCCGGCGGTAAGTTTGACCAGAACTCCTACAAGGTTTCCGGTGGTCTGCACGGTGTGGGTGTGTCGGTGGTGAATGCGCTGTCGACGCTGCTCAAGCTGCGCGTCTGGCGTAACGGCAAAGAACACTACATGGAGTTTTCCGGTGGTGACGCGATCAAGCCGCTTGAGGTCGTCGGCGACGCACCGCTGACCGCGGATGGCACGCCGCTTTCAGGGACCGAGGTCACCTTCTACCCGGATGCCGAAATCTTCACCATGACCGATTTCGACCTGCCGACACTGGAACACCGCCTGCGCGAACTGGCCTTCCTGAACTCTGGCGTGATCCTGACGCTGCGTGATGAACGCAGTGGTGAGCCGACCGAAATGAAACTGCATTACGAAGGCGGTATTCGCGCCTTCGTCGAATATCTTGACCGCAACAAGGCCCGTCAGATCGAAGAAGCCATTTGCATCGAAGGCGAAAAAGACGGCATCACCGTCGAAGTCGCCCTGCAATGGAACGACAGCTACCACGAAACCACGCTGTGCTTTACCAACAATATCCCGCAGCGTGATGGCGGGACGCACATGGCCGGTTTCCGTGCCGCTCTGACCCGTCAGATCAACAACTACGCCCAGGAAAGCGGCATCGCCAAAAAGGAAAAGGTCGCCCTTTCCGGTGATGATGCCCGTGAAGGCCTGTCTTGCGTGATTTCGGTCAAGGTTCCGGATCCGAAATTCTCGTCCCAGACCAAGGACAAACTGGTCTCGTCCGAAGTCCGTCCGGTGGTTGAAAACATCGTCAATGACAAGCTTGCCCAATGGCTTGAAGAACATCCGCAGGACGCGCGCAAGATCGTTTCCAAGGTGGTCGAAGCGGCCTCTGCCCGTGAAGCGGCCCGTAAAGCACGCGAACTGACCCGCCGCAAGGGCGCGCTTGATATCTCGTCCCTGCCGGGCAAATTGGCTGACTGTCAGGAACGCGATGCGTCCAAAGCCGAACTGTTCATCGTGGAGGGTGATTCCGCAGGTGGTTCGGCCAAACAGGGCCGCGAACGTGGTTTCCAGGCGATCCTGCCGCTGCGCGGTAAGATCCTCAACGTCGAACGCGCACGCTTCGACAAGATGCTCTCAAGTCAGGAAATCGGTACCCTGATTACCGCCATGGGCACCGGTATTGGCCGCGATGACTTCAATATCGAAAAGGCCCGCTACCACAAAATCATCATCATGACTGATGCCGACGTCGATGGTGCGCATATCCGAACCCTGCTTTTGACCTTCTTCTACCGTCAGATGCCTGAACTGATCGAACGCGGCTATCTGTATATCGCACAGCCGCCGCTTTATCGCGCCAAACGCGGTAACTCGGTCCAGTATCTCAAGGACGACCGCGAGATGGAGCAATACCTGACCGCACAGGGCACCGAGGAAGCCGTGCTTACCCTTTCCGGTGGGCAGCAGCTTGCCGGGCCGGATCTGGTCCGCGTGGTCGAACTGGCGCGTAAGGCCAAGGGCTTCCTAGAGCCGCTGTCGATCAAACTGCCGATCTCCGTGCTTGAGCAGGCAACTCTTGCCGGCGCGTTGAACCCGGCATTGCTCGATGACGATGGCAAACGCCTCGAAGCGGCCGAAACGCTCGCCAAACATCTTGATACCCTTGAAGAAGACTATGATCGCGGCTGGCACGGCGAAGCACCGCTCGATGAAATCGTGCTCTGGCGCATGCTGCGCGGCGTTGAACAGCGTCACGTGATTGATGGCAACATCCTGCGCTCGGCCGAGGCGCGTGCGATTGCCGGCATCCTCGGCGAACTGCGCGAACTGTTTGAAAAGGGTGCGGAATTCGTTGCCAAAGACAAGACCTGGAAAATCAACGGTCCGGTCGATCTGGTCAATGCGGTGATGGAATATGGCCGCCGCGGCATTTCGGTCCAGCGTTATAAGGGCCTTGGCGAAATGAACCCGGATCAGCTTTGGGAAACCACGCTCGATCCGAACGTCCGTTCGCTCCTGCAGGTCAAGGTGGCCCACGCTGACGAGGCAGAGGAAGTCTTCTCGACCCTCATGGGCGACGTCGTCGAACCCCGCCGCGACTTCATTCAGTCGAACGCACTCAAGGTCGCCAACCTCGACGTATAAGCGACCTTGACGTTGTAAGATCACGCCAAGACAAACAAAGCCGGAGATGGGAAAACCATCTCCGGCTTTTTCTTTGGTGCGCCCTGCATGCTAATTTTGCGCGGCGATTTTTAGATCAGAGCATCCCTTCGGGTTAGGCGCACTCAAGCGCCCGCTCAAGTTCAAGGCCGAGACGGGTTTGAGATCATTGTATGACCAGGTGCCAATGCATATGAGAGGCAGGGTCGAGTTTACCATTGCCAATGGCGGGCAAGCGCAACAAACTTTGGAAGCGCGAAGACTTGAAGCGCCTTGCCTGCTTGGGATGACGATGACGGTGGATATTAGTACAGGCGAGTATCGTATATTTAAGTATGTGCTATATCCGATGCTAAGATATCGTGATGAGGGTTTGAGAGAGATGATGTTTCAAAGGTTGAATTTCATATCTTATATTTTGGCCTTTTGTTATGTAATCATAACAACTTATCTTTCTTTCAAGAATCATTACGATTTTTATTACGCGGATTACATGGTTTCATTTTTTTCTAATATGATGGTGGCGTGTGAAAATAAGTGCAGTAAAAGAATGGCAGAGTATTTTAATAGATATAAGAAATATGATGTTTTTTTAAGATCTAGAGTTTCAATTCTGAGTATTTCTATTTTATCTGCTTTGGTGTTTTTTGTCGGATTTGATGAGTGGTTTTCAAACTTACTGTTCTTTTCATTGTGTCTGCAGGTTCGTTTGCTTTTAATTGCATGGTCTCAAGGCCTACTAAGGCCATCATGGTGAAGCCTTCTAAGCAGTCGAAAGCAAGGGGATAGGTTCCCATGCTCAGGTACTGGACGAGGCGGAGGACGTTTTCTCCATCCTCATTGGCGCCATTATCGAAGCCTGCCAGGACTGGGTCTAGTTGAATGCGCTCAACTTGGCCAACCCCATATATAGGCGTTAGCGTTATTGTAATTTAACGCCAAACTCAAAAAGCCGGAGATGCGGATTATCCCCATCTCCGGCTTTTCTCTGGCGCACCGCAGGCACCGGGTTAGGCGTCTACGGCGCTTAATCTGTTGTCGGCTTAAAGCATCCCTTCGGACTTGGCCCAATCGAGTGCCCGGTCAAGCGCACGGCCCAGACGGGCGTGGATTTCGCGGACATCATCCTCGGTCACGATCAGCGGCGGGCAGAGTGCCACCGTGTCATAGACATTGCGGCAAATAAGCCCTTCTTCCGCTGCAAGGGCGACGACCTTGGCGGCAACCGTGCCCGGTTTGCCAAATGGCTGTTTGGTTTTCTTGTCTGCCATCTCAAGGCCGGCAATCAGGCCGACACCGCGAATTTCACCGATCAACGGATGATCGGCAAAGGCGCGCAAGCCATCCTGGAACAGTGGCTCCAGACGTTTGGCGTTGCCCATCAAATCGCGTTCTTCGATGATGTTGAGGTTTTCCAGACCAACCGCACAGGCAACCGGATGTCCGGTGCCGGTGAAGCCGTGGCCGAAATTGCCAAGTTTGGCAGTGTTGTCGGCAATGGCGTTATAGACCTTGTCATTCACAACGATCGCGGCAAGCGGCATGTAGGATGAGGTCAGCTGTTTGGAAGTCACCAGAATGTCCGGCGTGAAGCCATATTTTTCACAGCCAAAACGGGCACCGGTTCGGCCGAAACCGTTAATGACTTCATCGGAAACAACCAGAATGTCGTACTTGTGGCAGATTTCCACCACACCCGGCCAGTAGCCCTCCGGCGGCGTCATCACACCGCCCGCACCCATCACCGGTTCGCCAATAAAGGCCGCGATGGTTTCCGGGCCTTCGGCAAGGATGGTGTCTTCAAGTTCCTTCAAAAGGCGCGCGGTGAATTCTGCTTCCGTCTCGCCCTCTTCGCCATAACGCCAGAAATGCGGGCAGCTCAGATGCGTCACCGGAATGGCCGGAAGGTCAAAGTCCTTCTGGTTGCCGGCAAGCCCGGTCAGTGAGCCCGATGCAATCGTAATCCCGTGATAGGCCTTGGTACGCGACAGGAACTTCTTCTTTTCCGGGCGTCCCAAACCGTTATTGAGGAACCAGGCCATCTTGACGACGGTGTCGTTGGCTTCCGAACCTGAATTGGTAAAGAACACGCGGTTCAGGCCTTCGGGCGTCATTTCAACCAGCTTTTCGGCCAGACGGATCGATGGCTCGTGCGCCTTGTGGGCAAAGCTGTGGTAATAGGGCAGGCGTTTAAGCTGCGCATAGGCCGCATCGGCCAGACGGGTTTCAGAAAAGCCAACCGCAACCGACCAAAGCCCGGCAAGACCTTCGATATATTCCTTGCCTTCGCTGTCGGTGACGCGGGCGCCATTGCCCTCGGCCATGATCATCGGGCCCTTTTCTTCATGCAGTCGCATATTGGTGTATGGATGCATCGAATGTGCGATGTCGGACATGTGGAGCGAATTCGGCCGATGGTTCATGTGAAACTCCCGTTCTGATGATGAGGCCCTGATATGGGGCGGCCATTTTGTTTTGCAGTATATGCGGTTGCGATCAAACCCGCCATTGGTGGCTGATGCGGGTCAGTTTCTCTCAAGTGCGGGTATTTTTGCGCCCAAATAACCCGAAAGAAAAGATGTCAGCGACGTGGTCAGCGATGGTGTCAGATATCCACCCTCTTGCACAATAACCGTCGGATAGCCCGCCGCAGCAATTTTTTCACCAGCACGGCGCAGTCCGTCCCAACTGACTTTCATGCCAAGCAACGGATCATCCTCGTGCGTATCAAGCCCAAGGCTGAGAACCAGCGCACCGGGATTGAATTGGGCAATACGGTCAAGGGCGGTATCAATTGCGGCAAGCCATGCGGCGTCTGTGGTGGTGCGAGGCAGGGGCAGATTAAGGTTATATCCTTCGCCATCACCCGATCCGGTCTCATCGGCAAAGCCGGTAAAGAACGGGTAATAGTCCGCGGGGTCGGCATGGATGGAGGCGGTCAGGACATCGTTGCGATCATAAAAGATATCCTGCGTGCCGTTGCCATGATGGACATCGATATCAAATATGGCGACGCGATCATGTGCGGTACGCAGGCGTGCGGCCGCAATCGCGGCATTGTTCAGCAAACAATGACCGGCGGCAATTTCGGCACTGGTGTGATGCCCCGCCGGCCGACACAGCGCATAGGCCTTGTCATCCCCCGCCAGCACAGCATCGGTTGCGGCAATGGCGCAATCGGCGGCGCGCAGGGCCGCCTGCCAGCTATGCTGGCCAATCGGGGCAGACGTATCACCCATATGCCAGCCCGCCCGGGCCAGAATGGTGTGCGGATAGGACGATGTCGCGGCACGCGGAAAGACGTTGGGCACGACTTCCGGGCCAGCATCGGGCTGCTTTTGCCATTCATCCCACGCCGTTTCGAGGAACTTTAAGAACCGCTTGGTATGAACGGTCTCAAGGGCTGCCATCGGGGCGCGTTCGGGTTCGGTTACCGACAGGGAAAGCGCATCAAGACCAGCCAGCAAAAGCTTGGCGCGTTCGGCCTGTTCGGCATTGCGCTGGATCTTGCCATAGGTCAGGCGAAAGATCGGATCGTGTGTTTCGGTTTCGGGGGCGTAGAAGCATTTCATGTCGACGTTTTGCCTTCTTCCAGAAGGCGGAACTGATCGATCACGATGCGTTGCGCCTCCGAAATGTGGTAGCGGATGGCCGAAACGGCCTTGGTGGCATCGCGTGCCCGCAGGGCTTCAAGAATCGGTTCGTGTGTTTCTGCAATGCGGGTCGGATCGTCATACAACTGCCCGATCAGCATGATGCTAAACTCGGTTTCTATAGCGACCTGTTCGAACACCTGCAGGAATTTCGGGTTGTCGCTGCCAGTGCACATAAGCCGGTGAAACTGCATGTCGGCCTCGACCTGGGTGAAGATATCGGCCTCTTCGGTGGCAACCCGGTGAAGCTCGGCCACCTGTGCGCTCAGGGCTTTCTCGATCTCGTCGTTCCAGTTCTGCACCAGACGTTCGACCACGGCCGTCTCAATCGCCAGTCGCAACTCATACAGATCATTGAGCGCCTTTATCGAAACCTGACGCACGAAAAATCCCCGGTTCGGCTCGGATCTGACCAGTCCCGAACTTTCAAGCAACCTTGCTGCTTCACGGACAGGTGCCCGGCTGACTCCCAGTTCGCGGGCGACGACCGACTCGGATAACCGCGCACCCGGTGCAAGCTTTCCGCTAACAATCGCTTTGCTCAGCAACTTGGCAACCCGCTGGACGAGCCCTTCACGATCAATCTGTTGGAAGCCGGAGGACGGCTGTGTCTGTGTCATATGTAAGCCCGCAGAAGGTGGATTTGAATTCTTTGAATTAAGCCCGCAACAGACGCCAAAGAAAGATGCATGACTCCGATCAGTCTAGGCAACGAATTGTAGATTGTCGACAATTTACTTGACTGCGCCGGGATCATCCCGCAGCCTTGAAGTAATCAAAAAAGCGACATAACGAAAGGGCGGCATTAATGCGCGATGCTATGAGTGATCAATCGATATCCGAAATCCGCCGCGATCTGGCTGCGGCCTATCGGTTGATCGCGCTCGAGGGCATGGATGACGGCATCTACACCCATATTTCCGCACGGCTCCCATCCGGACCGGGGGGCGAGCAACGCTTTCTGCTCAATCCGTTTGGTCTGCGGTTTGACGAAGTCACCGCGGCCAATCTGGTGACGGTGGATGAAACCGGTGCCGTGATTGATGACCCCTATGGTGCGGGGGTGAATGCCGCTGGCTTTACCATCCATTCGGCGGTCCACATGGCGCGTCATGATGCAGTTTGTGTGCTCCATACACACACCGTGGCAGGTGTGGCGGTTTCATCAAACCAGGAAGGATTGCTGCCGCTCAATCAGTGGTCGGCACAGTTTTACGACCGGATTGCCTTCCACGACTACGAAGGCATTGCGCTTAATCTTGAGGAACGCACCCGCATCGTTGCCGATCTCGGCGATAAATCGGTGATGTTGCTGCGCAATCACGGCACGCTGCTTTTGGGGCGCTCGGTGGCCGAGGCGGTCAAGCTGGCCTTGAACCTTGAACGGTCCTGCAAGGCGCAGGTGGCCGCGCTGGGAATGGGCCTGACGCCGGTTGTGCTGGGCCATGACGTTGCCGAGCACACGGCCTCCCAATACCAGTCGATGTACGATTCTTATGAACAAAAGGGCAAACCAGACCCGGAATGGGCCGCCCAACTGCGCCGGCTTGATGCCAGCGCCCCGGGTTACCTCGGGTAACCTGTGCACCTGGGTCACGCCTGTGGCCTTTGGCTAAACAAAACGTGCGTAACATCAATAAAAACAAGAACCTAAATGCAAAACACAATCAGGGAATGCTATGAAATATTTAAAGGTGACTACTTTTCTCATCGCCGCCGCCCTGGCCTCGCCAGTGGCGGCACAGGAAGCTGGCGGTCGGCTTGATATCGTTGTTCAGCCCGAACCACCGGGACTGATGCTCGGCCTCGTGCAGAACGGCCCGACCCAGCTGGTTGCAGGCGATATCTATGAAAGCCTGCTGCGCTATGACAGCGACCTGAACCCGATGCCGAGCCTGGCCAAAAGCTGGGAAATCTCCGACGACGGTCTGACCTATACCTTCAAGCTCAATGAAGGTGTCAAATGGCATGACGGCGAAGCTTTCACCGCCGATGACGTTGTCTTTTCCGCCGATGTTTTCCTGCGTGAAACCCATGCACGTCTGCGTGCGTCGCTGGCCTATGTCAAAAGCATCACCGCCCCGGACCCCATGACGGTTGTCTTCAAACTCAAAGAACCGTTTGGTCCGTTCATCAACGCCTTTGAAAACGGCACCATGCCGATCGTGCCCAAGCACATCTACGAAGGTACTGACTTCGCCAACAACCCGGCGAATGCCACCCCGATTGGCACCGGTCCGTTCAAGTTCAAGGAATGGGTCAAGGGCAGCCACATTCACCTTGTTAAGAACGAGGACTACTATGTCGATGGTCTGCCCTATCTGGACGAAGTCTTTTACCGTGTGATCCCGGATGCTGCGGCCCGTGCGGTGGCGTTTGAAACCGGCGAGGTTGATGTTCTGCCGGGTGGTTCGGTTGAAAACTGGGATATCCCGCGTCTGGCCGAAATGGATGGTGTTTGTGTCACCGAAAAGGGCTGGGAATTCCTCGCACCGCTGGCTTGGATGTGGCTTAACAACCGCGAAGGTCCGACCGCCAACGAGAAGTTCCGTCAGGCTGTCATGTACGCCATGGATCGTGAATTCATGCGCGACGTGGTCTGGAACGGCTTTGGTAAAGTTGCGACCGGTCCGATTGCGTCGAGCACCAATTTCTATTCCGATGACGTGACCATTTATGATCACAACCCGGACAAGGCCAAGGAACTGCTGGCCGAGATGGGCTATGACGGCGAACCTGTCCGCATCCTGCCGCTGCCATATGGTGAAACCTGGCAACGCTGGGCCGAGGCCGTGCGTCAGAATCTCAGCGAAGTCGGCATCAATGCCGAAATCGACAGCTCTGATGTCGCTGGGTGGAACGAAAAAACGTCCCAGTGGGATTACGACATGGCCTTCACCTATCTCTATCAGTACGGTGATCCGGCCCTTGGTGTTTCGCGCAACTATACCGCCGATCGCATCAAAAAAGGCAGCCCGTGGAACAATGTCGAAGGCTATGAAAACCTGTCACTCGACGAAAAATGGGCCGCTGCTGCGACGATGGTAACACCCGAAGAACGCGAAGCAGCCTATGCCGAAATCCAGAAGGAAATCGTCGATGACGTTCCCGTCGCCTGGATGCAGGAACTGACCTTCCCGACGATCTACCGTTGCAACGTCAATGATCTGGTGACCACGGCCATCGGTATCAATGACGGTCCGCGTAACGCCTGGATCAAGAAGTAACATTGCGGGCGGATCGATTGCCGGTCCGCCCCCTTCTTTTCCTGATTGCCCGCGTTCAGGCGGGATTTCAAATACGGGATGCTACGGGGACCTATGACCATATTCGCTGTCGTGGTGTCGCGGCTATCCAAGGCTATTTTGACCTTGCTGGCCATTGCGATTCTGAACTTTTTCCTCATCCATGCCGCGCCGGGCGACCCGGCTGTCGTGCTGGCCGGTGAAGCCGGTGCGGCTGACGAACAGATGATCGAACAGCTGCGCGAACGCTTTGGCCTCGATCAGCCGCTTTATGTCCAGCTCGGCAAATATGTCGCCGGTATTGTGCAACTTGATCTTGGCTATTCCTTCCGCCAGGGCGCACCTGTGGCCGAACTTATTGCCGATCGGTTGCCGGCAACCTTGCTGCTGACATTAACGGCCTTTGTCGTCTCGCTGGTTTTGGGCATCGCCTTTGGGGTTGCCGCCGCCGCACGCGTTGGCAAGCCGTCTGATACCGTCCTGACCACGATGGCGCTTTTGTTCTATGCGACCCCGCTTTATTGGCTGGCCCTTATGGCGGTTCTGGTGTTTTCCGTATGGTTTGGATGGCTGCCGGGCTTTGGCTATGAAACTGTCGGGGCCAATTATACCGGTCTGGAACGCGTCCTTGATATTGGCAGCCACCTGATCCTGCCAGCCCTGACGCTGGGCCTGTTCTTTACCGCGGTCTATATGCGCATGGCGCGTGCATCCATGCTCGAAGTCTCGCAGCTTGATTTCGTCAAAACCGCCAAGGCCAAGGGCCTGTCGGATGCGGTCATTCGCCGTCGTCACATCCTGCGCAATGCCATTTTGCCGGTGGTGACTCTGGCCGGCTTGCAGGCCGGTCAACTTGTCGGCGGGGCGGTTCTGACCGAAACGGTCTTTGCCTGGCCCGGTATTGGACGCCTGATGTTCGAAAGCCTGGCTGCACGTGACTACAACACGATTTTGGGCGTGTTCCTTGTCTCGGCGGCCATGGTCATTCTGTTCAACATCGTGACCGACATTGTCTATCGCATTGTCGATCCCCGTATCGGAGCCCGTAGCTGACATGTGGAAACGTTTCAGAAGCAATATGGGCGCCATGATCGGTGTCGTCTTGTTGATCTCGGTGATCGTCATCGCGCTGATCGCTCCCCTGATCTTCTCCGATGGGCCTTGGCAGATGGTCCAACGCCCGTTCCTCGCACCCTTTGCCGTTGATGGCTTGCCCCTGGGCACAGATACGCTGGGCCGCAATGTGGCAGCCCAACTGGCCTATGGCGCGCGGGTTTCCCTTCTGGTCGGGCTGGTCTCGACCGTGGTTGCCTTGCTGATTGGTGTGCCGTTGGGCGCGCTGGCCGGGTTCTATGGCGGCTATGTCGATGAAGGTGCGATGCGCTTCACCGAGTTTTTCCAGACCATCCCGAACTTCGCGCTCGCCATCGTGCTGGTGGCGATCTTTGAGCCGACCTTGACCTCCATCACCATTGCGATTGCCATCGTCAGTTGGCCGCCCGTCGCCCGCCTTGTCAGGGCCGAGGTCATGTCAGTACGCACCCGTGAATTTGTTGATGCGGCGCGTCTGGCGGGGCTTTCAAAACCGCGCATCCTGATCCAGCAGGTGCTGCCAAACACGGTATCCCCGATCATTGTCATGGCGTCCCTGATGGTCGCGACCGCGATCCTGCTTGAAAGCTCGCTCTCGTTCCTGGGGCTTGGCGATCCGAACTCAATGTCGTGGGGCTATATGATTGGCGCTGCCCGCACCGTCATCCGCACCAGCTGGTGGCTCAGCTTCTTCCCCGGCATTGCCATCGTCATCACCGTTTTGGCGCTCAACCTGATCGGTGAGGGGCTCAATGATGCATTCAATCCGCATCTGTCGCGAAAGGGCAAAGCATGAGTGCGACACTGACAATTGAACGGCTGACAATCGGCCTGCCCGAAGGAGCCGACCGCCCATTCGCGGTCGAAAATGTCAGCTTCGACATCGACAAGGGACAGATCCTTTGCGTGGTGGGCGAATCCGGCTCGGGCAAGTCAATGACGGCCAATGCCCTGATGGGGCTGCTGCCCCACGGGGTAGAGGTCAAATCAGGCCGGGCGATGTTCGAAGGCCGCGATGTCTTGCGCCTACCCGAAGTTGAAAAGCAGGCCCTGCGCGGTGCCCAGATCGCCATGATCTTTCAGGAACCGATGACAGCACTCAACCCGTTGATGCGTATCGGTGATCAGATCTCCGAGGTGTTCGCGGCACACAGTCTTTATACCCAGTCCGAACGCCGCAAACGCGCATTGGACCTTGTGCGCGAGGTGGGTCTTCCCGATCCGGAAAAAATCATTCGCGCTTATCCGTTTCAGCTTTCCGGTGGGCAACGCCAACGCGCGATGATTGCCATGGCATTAGCGTTGGAGCCGAAACTCCTGATCGCCGATGAACCGACAACCGCCCTTGATGTCACCACCCAGGCACAGATTCTGAAGCTTATTCTCGATCTGCGCAAAAAGCGCGGCATGGCGGTGATGTTCATCACCCACGATTTTGGTGTGGTCGCCGAAATCGCCGATCAGGTGATTGTGATGCGCGAAGGCAAGGTTGTTGAGCGCGGTGATGCGGCATCGGTTCTTGATAACCCGCAGCACGACTATACCAAACGCTTGCTTGATGCCATTCCAACCGGAAAACTTCCGGAGGCACGCAAACTAAGCGATACACCTGCGCTTGAAATCAAAAACCTGCGCAAAACTTTCCGGACGGGTGGTGGATTGTTCAAGCCCGTCCGCGAAGTTCATGCGGTCGATGATGTCTCGCTTACGGTGGCGCGTGGCGAGGTGCTTGGTTTGGTGGGCGAGTCCGGGTCGGGCAAGTCGACATTGGGCCGAACAGCGGTTCGGCTGGTGACGCCGGATGGCGGTCACGTCATGGTCGGCGGCGTTGATCTTGCCGCACTGTCAGAGGAAGAACTCCGCCGTCAACGCAACAAGGTCCAGATGGTTTTTCAGGATCCCTATGCCTCGCTTAATCCGCGCCAACGGATCATGAGCGCCCTGACCGATGGCCCGATCAATCGCGGCGTGCCCAAGGAAATGGCCCAGGCCAAGGCAAGGGAACTGCTGGAAATCGTCGGCCTTGGTGCCGATGCCGCCATGCGCTATCCGCACGAATTTTCCGGTGGGCAGCGCCAGCGCATCGGGATCGCCCGGGCCTTGGCAATGGAACCTGAACTGATCATCGCCGACGAGGCCGTCTCGGCCCTTGATGTGTCTATTCAGGCGCAGGTGCTTGATCTGTTGCGCGATTTGCGTGAACGCCTGTCTTTGTCGATCCTGTTCATCACCCACGATCTGCGCGTTGCGGCACAGCTGTGTGATCGCATTGCCGTGATGCAAAAGGGCAAGCTGGTTGAAATTGGTCGGGTTGATGAAATCTTCCTGTCGCCCAAACAGGAATATACCCGTCAACTTCTCGCCGCCGTTCCCGGTGCGGACTGGGCGCAAACCGAAGAAGTGCCCGCATGATTGGCGTTCTGTCTTGTAGCAAAATCGATTTGCGGGGCATTTACGGTCCGCATTTCGATGCCCTGGCACCCGAACTGGACCTGCGCCTGCCCGGCGAGATCGACCGGCCCGAAGACGTCAGCTTCATGGTCACCTTTGTCCCGGCGCCGGATGCCTTTACGCGCTATCCGAATTTGCGCGCGATCTATTCGGTGGGGGCGGGTATTGATGCCATCATGGCGTGCCCGTCCTTGCCGCCGGGGGTGCCGATCCATCGGGTAGAAGACCCGGATCAGGCCCTGCAAATGGCCGGGTTCGCCACCTTTCATGTGCTTTGGCACCATCGCAATATGGGCAATCTTCTTGCCAATCAGAAAATCGGACACTGGGAACGCCAGCTGACCGGACTATCGCCACGTGCGCGGCGCATTGGTGTTCTGGGCTTTGGTCTGATGGGGCGTGCGGTGGCAAGGGCATTGGTGGCCTTGGGCTACCCGGTCGCAAGCTATTCCCGATCTGCCCCAAAGCCATCCGAAGACGGGGTGACGCATTATCGTGATGGCGGGTTTGATGATTTTCTGGCCCAAAGCGACATTCTAATCAATGTGCTGCCGCTCACCGATCAGACCAAGGGACTTTTGGGCGCAGAAAATCTTGCAAAACTGCCAAAGGGTGCCGCCCTGATCCATCTGGGCCGGGGCGGGCAGGTCGATGAAACCGCCCTTGTTGATGCCCTTGATCGGGGGCTTTTGTCCGGTGCGTCGCTCGATGTGTTTGAAACCGAGCCCCTGCCAACCGGACATCCGCTTTGGCACCATCCCAAGGTTTTCGTCGCCCCCCATGTCGCCAGCATTTGCGAACCAAAGGCGACCGTTCTGTCGATCCGCCGGAACCAGCTTCAGTCCGAGCCGATGACAGCTTAACCCAAACCCATAAGGTAGCGCCCCACATGACCAGCGATCCGAATTCCCTGTCTGCCCGCGAATTGGCCCGCCGCATCAAAAGCCGCGAAATGCGCGCCACCACGGTCATTCGCCAAATGCTTGATCGCGTGGCGCGGGTCAATCCGGCCATCAACGCCATCGTTCAGGATTGCGCAGATGACGCCATGCAAGAGGCAGAGCTACTTGATGCCTGCATCGAGGCCGGGGACGCGGTCGGACCCTTGGCTGGCGTTCCGGTCACGATCAAGGTCATCTCCGATCAGGCGGGCTACGCCACCACCAATGGCACGACGCTGGCCGCCGATCTGATCGCAACCCAAGACAGTCCGTTTTTGCGCAACATGCGCAGCAAGGGCGCGATTGTGATTGGCCGCACCAACACACCGGCCTTTTCCTATCGCTGGTTTACCTCCAACAAGGTGCATGGCACGACGCTTAATCCCCATAACCCGTCCCTGACACCGGGTGGATCCTCCGGCGGGGCCGGGGCCGCAACATCGGCCGGATTGGGTCATATCGGCCATGGGACGGATATCGCGGGCTCGGTACGTTACCCGGCCTATGCCTGTGGCATTCAGGGATTGCGCCCGACCCATGGCCGCATTCCGATGTTCAACCAGACCGGCGGTGATCGTCCGATTGGCGCACAATTGATGGCGGTATCAGGACCGCTGGCACGCAGGGTTGATGATCTCAGGCTCGGGCTTGAAGGCATGGCGGGTTATTCCCCTGATGATCCATGGAGCGTACCAATGCCGCTTCGCGGCCCCGATTTTGCCAAGCGTGTCGCCCTTGTCACCCATCCCGGCGGGATTGAGACCGATCCGCGCATCCTGGCCGATCTCGAACGTGCCGCCGAGATTTTCCGCGCCGCAGGCTGGACAGTCGAAACCCCGGAAATCCCCGAGATTCGCGAGGCCGTCGATCTTCAGATTGACCTGTGGCTTTCGGATGATCACGAATCCAAACTGAAAGCCGCCCGGGCCGAAGACGATCCGGGCGCGATTGCCCTTCTCGAACACTACGCCGATCGCGCCGCCGCGATTGATAAGGACACGTTTAGCAAGCTCTTCCTGCGCCGCTCGGCCCTGATCCGCGCCTGGCGGGCGTTCCTTGAAAACTATCCGGTCATCCTGATGCCGGTTTCGGCCGAACTGCCGTTCCGCAAGGACGAGGACCTTGAAGGTCCCGCAACCCTGACCCGCCTGTGGACGGCACAATTGCCACAAATCGCAATCCCGCTGCTGGGGCTTCCGGCGATCTCGATCTGCTCAGGCGTCGAAAACAACATGCCCTCGGGTGTTCAACTCGTCGCGGCCCCCTGGCGCGAAGACATCTGCCTGACCGCCGGCGAGGTGCTTGAACAGGGCTTCGGCCTGCCGCAAATGACGATGTGATTACTGTTCGTCTGATGTGCTGGTTAAGTAATCATCTAATTTAGCTTGAAGCGAATATGCAAAAGCCGAAGGTGATGTAAGTTTCATCTTTGGCTTTGCTTTTGGCATGTGATGCCCTCATCGGCTTTTTCTGCCCGACGCCAGATTCTCGATCAGGGTCGTTTGCCGATCCAGACACCGTCGAAGGTCAAAGTGATTAAGGATTGTCTTGCGGGCCCGTTCGCGCAGGGGTGTCAGGTCGTCACGATGGGCAAGACAGAACGCCATCTTGATTGCCAGCGCATCGCTGTCCCAAAAATCGGTCAGAAATCCGTTCTGTCGATCGCGGATCATGTCGTGGCAGGGCCCGGTGTCCGAGGCGATCACAGGTGCACCACACGCCATGGCTTCCAGCACCGACCAGGACAAGACAAACGGATATGTCAGGTAAATATGCAGTGAACTGATCTGGTACATCCGGATGAGTTGGTCATGGGGGATCTGGCCCAGAAAGTGAATGCGTGACGGATCGATTTGTGTTTCTGCCATCATCACATCACGCCAAGTCCGTCCATCCTTGCGCGCCTGTCCGTAACTGACGCCATCGCCCCCGGCGATCACGAACTGCACATCGGGGTTTTGCTGGGCCAGTTTGGCGGCTGCACGCATAAAGGTCGGAAACCCGCGATAGGGTTCAAGATCGCGCGCGACATAGGTAATCACCTGATCACGCGCGGTAAGGACCCGCCCATCGGGCAAGGTCAGGCTGGCGTTTGGATTTGGCTGGCAGCGGTGGGTATCAATCCCGTCATGGCAGACGCCGATCTTGTGGTGATAGGCCGCTGGAAACGCCGATTTCTGCCATTTGGTCGGGCTGATGGCGGCATCAAGCTGATCAAGTGTCGTCAGCTGTGCGGCATTGCGCACGCGAAGTTGGGCACGTTTCGCCAATGTGATTTCATCATCCGGATCAAAGCCGACGTCGCGCCCGGTGGCGTGATAATAATGTTCGCAATACCCGATCAGGGGTGTTTTGGGCAAAACGTCGCGGGCGAACATCATGCTGCCCCAACCAATATGGCCGTAAACAATGTCCGGTGCGCCTTCTTCGCGCACAAGGCTTTCAAGGGTTCTGGCGGCCTTAAGTCCCACATCCTGATGATATTGCGCAAACGGTATGGCCGGCGGTGGGGCTGTGACAGGCTGGCGGAGTGTCCGGATACCGGGCAGGCGCACATTCATTGCTTCGCACAGGAAGGAAACCTGCCATCCGGCATCGGCCAGATGGCAGGCAAGATGTACAAACTGTCCCGGTCCATGACGATGAACGAGGACAATTTTCATCGTCTGTTTCGTGCCTCCTGCACGGCGACGGACCCATTGATGGGAACACCCCCGTACCGCAGCGTCTGTGTCCAGAATTCTTCCAGTCTGCGCAACGTACGCAGCGCTGTTTCCATCTCCTGCTGGTCTTCAAGATTGTTGGTCAGGGCGTCGTGATATTCTTCGTGGAATTCATGCAATGCCTGACAGAGTTCATGGCCCTTTTTGGTCAATTTCAAACGGGCAGAACGCCTGTCCCGTGCCATGACCTGACGTTCGACATAGCCCGATTCCGCGAGCTGTTTAAGATTATAAGACGCGTTTGAACCCATATAATGGCCACGATCCAGAAGATCGCGCACCGAGAGTTCATCTTCGCCAATGGTAAAAAGCAGCGCCACTTGCGCCGGGCTGATGTCATCCTTTCCGAGTCGAATGAGATCTACCCGTAACAAATCCGCAAACCGCCGATAGATCCGCTCGACGGTATTTGCCAGTTCAAGATGAGTGACGGTCATGAGTTTCGATCCGTTATCTGGTCCCAAGCGAGAGTTGATGCCAAGGCGCGATTGCCCTGACACAAATTTCGTATTGGGGAAGATAACAAGACGTTGTTCTTGAACAATTTTTCCGAACGCCTCTTTCTTCCCGCAGGTTTGCTCGTTGTCCGGAAGTAATTCGAAAGTGTTTTTATTTTTGAATTACTTCCATTGTTAATGTTTTTACATTGTCTAATCATCAACATGAGATCGACATATTTAATTTTATTGTAGATCATCCTGTCATCGCAACTATGTGATTAGATTGCGGAAAAACTATGACTTTTGCTTAATTGGATGATTTTCGATGCAATTTCGCCGCAAAAAGCTGGCAAAACCGGTGGATTCGCCTGTGAATTCGCCCGTGAATGCGAAGGAAGCCCGGCCCGAACTTGATGCAAGATCGGTCATTCGCGAGGCCCGCTTTACGTTCGTGCGCGGGCTCGGATGGGCCGGTGTCATGAGCGGCTTCATCAATATCCTTCAACTTACCGTGCCGCTGTTCATGCTTCAGGTGCATGACCGCGTGATCAACAGTCAAAGCACCGATACCCTGCTGTTGCTTCTGGTGATCGCGGTCTGTGCGATCATTTTGTATGGCATCCTTGATTTCGTACGCGCGCTTGTCTTTCAGGAAATGGCAAAGTCGCTTTTGCGCCGGTTGAACCTGCCGGCAATTTCGGCGGCCATGCGTGTGGCACTGGAAAAGGGATCGCTGCACGGCACCCAGGTCCTGCGCGACCTTTCTGATCTGCGCAACTTCATCACCGGCACCACCATCGCCGCCCCGCTTGAAGCGATCTGGTCGCCGATTTTCCTTTTCGTGATGTTTGCCCTGCATCCCTATTACGGGATTGCCGGGCTGGTGGCGGTCCTGACCCTGATCGGGTTAAGTCTGCTCGGTGATGTGATGGTCCGTCAGGTCACCAAGGAAGGAACAGATGCCAATCTGCGCAATATCGGCGATATCGGATCGACGGTTTCAAACGCCGAAGTGATCGAGGCAATGGGCATGATGCCAGCCCTCGCCCTGCGCTGGCGTCAGGCACAAATCCACGCAAGCGAGTTGCTTGATGTCGGCAACGTGCGCAGCAAGGGCATGTATTCCATCACCCGTTCTGCCCGGTTCGGCATGCAGATCATTGTGCTGGCCATGGGGGCCTACCTTGTCATTCAGGGCGAAACCACGCCCGGTGCGATGATTGGCGGGACCGTGATCATGGGGCGGTTGTTGCTACCGTTTGATAATGTCACCCGCGACTGGCGCGCATGGGTCGGGGCGTTTTCATCGTGGAAACGCATTCGATTGATGCTCGAAGAAAGCCAGTCCGAACGCGAAATCAAACCAACCCCGCGTTCCGAAGGTCCGCTGGTTGTCGATAATCTGGTCTATGCCGTCCCGGGATCGAATGTGCCGGTGCTGCGCGGGATCAGTTTCGAACTGTCGCCGGGCGATATATTGGGTGTGGTCGGGCCGTCTGCGGCCGGGAAATCAACCCTTTCAAGATTGCTGGTCGGCACGGCAAAGCCTGCGGCGGGCGGTGTCTATCTTGACGGCCATAATGCTTATTTGTGGGAGCGCGGATCTTTTGGCGATATGGTCGGCTATCTGCCGCAATCGGTATCGCTACTGAACGGCACCATCCGCGACAATATCAGCCGTATGCGCGACGCAAGCCCGCGCAAGGTGATCGAAGCTGCCCGTGCAGCCGGTGTGCATGAAATGATCGGGCGATTGCCGCTGGGCTATGACACGCCGATTGGTGCTGGCCGCCACACCCTGTCTGGCGGGCAGCAACAACGCATTGCGTTGGCGCGCGCGCTTTATGGCTGGCCGCGCCTGCTGGTGCTTGATGAACCCAACGCCAATCTTGATGCCGAGGGCGAAGCATCCCTGATCCGTGCCGTGCGCCAGGCTGCTGATTCCGGTGCCATGGTGGTGCTGATCGCGCACCGTCAAAGCATCATGCAATATGCCAACAAGCTTTTGGTGATGCAGGACGGACGGGTCAAACAGTTCGGCGAACGAACAGACGTGATCCGCAATCTGTCCAATGAAAGCGACGACATCAAAAGCCTCCCCCCGGTAAAGCGTAAACATGAAAACGGAGGTGCGGCATGACCCGTGTCATTAATCTTGAAGGCGGCGGCGCGGCACTCCCGGCCGAAGAACCGCAGGTCGCCTGGCACCAGATCCTCTCGGAAGAACGCGAAGCATCGCGCCAAAGCCTGCGCAAGCCGATCCTGGCCGGATTGTTCGTTATTGTTTTGGGCTTTGGCGGGTTTCTGACCTGGGGCTTTACCGCCGAACTCGATAGTGCTGCTGTTGCGACCGGCTCGGTGATTGTCGATTCCAAAAAGAAAGTCGTTAATCACTATGAGGGCGGCATCCTCAAACAGCTTCTGGTCGAGGAAGGCGAAAAAGTCACCGCGGGCCAGACCCTTGCCCTTCTCGATGGTACACGCAGCGAGTCGGAACTCGGTCAGTTGCGCGGCGAACGGTTTGGTCTGATGGCCAAGCTTGCCCGATTGCGCGCCGAGCAGCGCGGTCAGGAAAACATCACCTTCCCACAGGAACTTCTCGCCAGTGACGAGGCCTATGTCGCCGATATCCTCAGCGATGAAAAACGCCTGTTTGCCAAGCGCAAGGAAGTCTATGCCGCCAAACGTGATGCCCAGGCCAAACAGATCGAACAGTTCGAGGCCGAAGCCGAGGCACTGGTCTCACAGATCAAGGCCCGCACACGTCAGGAAAAGCTTGTCGCCGAACAGCTTGCCGGGATTCGCCAACTGGCCGAAAAGGGCTTTGCCACCCGCACCCAACTGGTCGAGATTGAAAATAACTGGTCGGATCTGGTCGGTGATATGGGCGAATTCAAAGCCCAGCGTGCCGCCGCCCAACAGCAAAAGGCCGAAGCCGAGATCAATCTCGCCTCGATCGAAATGGAATGGCAAAGCGATATCGCAACTGAAATTCAGGAAGCCCAGCTTGCGCTCAATGATGTCACCCAACGCATCCGCGCAAGTCAGGACGTACTTGATCGTCTCGAAGTGCGTGCACCCCAGGCCGGAACGGTTGCCAATATCCAGATCAGAACCCCCGGCGGTGTGATCAGTCCGGCCGAGCCGATCATGGATATCATCCCTGAAGATGAACCACTGGTGATCGAAGCACGGATCAACCGACAGGATATCGACTCGGTCCAGGTCGGATCAAAGGCGCAAATTCGCCTGACCGCCTATAGTCAGCGTCGACTGGCCCCCCTGAATGGCGAGGTAAGCTATGTTGCGGCTGACCAAACCGTCGATGAACAGCGCGATGCGTCTTACTACATCGTGCGCGCAGCGATTGATCCGGCCGAACTGGCAAAACATGATGACATCAATCTGCGTCCGGGCATGCCAGCCAACATTCTGGTTCTGAAAACCCCGCGCAAGGCCATCGATTACCTGATCGATCCTATTACCCAAAGCATGGAAAAGGCCTTCCGCGAAGAGTAATCCTCCCCCGCGACATGCGGATTTAACTTGGGGTCTTTCCCGGTTTTTCGCCGGATTGGCCCTTTTCTTTTCAAGTATAGATCGAATTTTGAATCAAATAATAAGTAAAGTGGAACTAGTATTGAGACAATAAATGTAATGAATCTCAAACTAAGTCATAATGTTGACAAAATAAAACCACGACAATACCCTCCAATGACAAAGTAAAAAAATATAGGATTTCTGAGTGGTCGTTTCCACGGGGCTCAGAACGTCCAGAGGGAACGGCCATCCTCTCGTGAGGGAAATATCCCCACGATGTCATTAATGTTGGGACACGAAGGAGGATTACATGGCAACTCTCGAAGGCGGCGCCTTTGATGATGCGCTTCTCGGATCTCGTTTCAGTGACGTCATTTTCGGACGTGGCGGAGACGATACAATCTTCGGACAAGGTAATGATGACGTGCTGTTTGGCGAAGAAGGCGATGATGTCTTGTTCGGCGGATCGGGCGACGATGTTGCCGTTGGTGGCGAAGGTGATGATGTCCTGTTCGGTGGATCGGGTGACGATGCACTGATCGGGGGCGACGGCAGCGACCTGATGATGGGTGGCTCCGGTGAGGATGTTCTGTCAGGGGGTGCGGATTCCGACATCCTGCTTGGCGGTTCAGACAATGACGTTCTCGACGGCGGATCAGGCAATGATGTCCTGATCGGCGGTGCAGGCGACGATATCGTTCTCGGCGGTGGCGGAGACGATGTCATGCTTGGCGGTTCTGGAGACGATGTGCTTCAGGGCGGCGAGGGTGATGACCTGATGCTTGGCGGCTCCGGGGATGATGTCCTCGAAGGCGGCGCAGGCGATGACATCATGTCTGGTGGTTCCGGTGCAGACACCTTTGTCTTCTCCGGCGGCGGCGGCAACGACGTCGTACTCGACTTCCAGGCTGGCGAAGACATGCTTTCCATTAGCAGCAACATCAACGACACCGGCATCGCAAGTGCCGATGATGTCGCTGCGCGCGCAACGCAAGTCGGTGCCAACACCGTCATCGATCTTGGCAATGGGGATTCCATCACCCTCAACAATGTCGATGCCGAAGACGTACAGGACGATCCGGACAGCTTCTTTAGCGTCCAGTAATCCGTTGGCGGCGTCCGCAGCTTCGGCTGCGGGCGACCCGTCCTGAACTTCAAGTTAGTGAAAGATTGTCATGCTTGAATTTGCCTCGTCCGATGCAGTGCGGACGACCGGCGAAGCGCCCGGTGTTTGCCTGCTGAACCCTGATACGTTGTTGTTAAGTTGGGATACACCCACCCGTTTGTGGGAAGTTCCCCGGCTTGAAACGATTGATGGTGCTGCGATTTCACCGCAGGCCACATTGCGGTTACCCCTTGACGGGGGCGGGACCCGGTTGTTGCGCGTCATCCGCCGCCCCAAGGATGAACCGATTACGATTCTGGCCGAGGCCGGAACGCTGGGCCGCAAGGACGAGATCACAATCGATCCCGATGGCGATTTTGAATTTGCCAGTGCATCGACGCTGCTGAACGGGGTAACGCCTGCCGGGCGGCTATCGCTGGTCTCGACCCTTCTGGGCATGTGGGCAAGCCTGTTTCGACTGCGCCTGTCCAAAAGCTACAACAGTTTCCTTCTTCAACTGGTTGCCGAGATTGTCGATCGGCCCAAACCGGCCAAGGCGGTCGCAAAGCTTTCCGGTGAAAAGATCCTGCTGGCAACCGCTTTGCCCGATGCCTTTCACGATATCGAGGCCGTCTTCATCGTCGCCCCCTCGGGGTTCAAGCGTTTGACGCAGCTTCCCCATATCAGCAAAACCGGGCCGCGCGGGCAGAAACTGGTTTACATGATTGCCGACCAGCCAAGTACCGCATCCGGGGCCTATATGGTTGTGACCGGTGTGCGCACTCTTGCCATTCGCCATTTGCCGGATGTCTCAACCCTGCCGTCTCTGGCGCGCTGGTGGCAAACCAAGGGCAAATCAGATGCCGATTTGCGCGAATATATCATCGGGTCGCTTGCCCGTGCCGATATGAAATCAAGCAAGGCCGCGATTGAATTCCAGCTCCGCTGTCCGCTTTCAAGCCAGCGCGTCTCAGGTGGCGGATCGCTTCCCAGTGGCGAGGTCGACCTTGCGGTCACAACAGCGCGCGGCACCTTGATTGGCGGCTGGTATCGCGATCCTGTCGATATGATTGCCAGCATCGATCTTCTCGATAGCAACGGGATCGCCCATCCATTTGGCGACGGATTTTATCGTTATCAGGGCAATGTACAGGACGATGGCCAGACAGTTCCGGCAACCGGTTTTGTCGGCTTTTATCAGGATATCCAAAGCCCGGTTCCGATCCTTCAGCCCCGAAGCCTGATGCGCCTGAAATCGGGCAACCGGCATCTGATGGTGCCCCCCGCCCAGCCGATTGACCCGGCCGAGGCCCGTGCCCGCATCCTGCGCGCCGTCCCGCCGCAACACCTGACGTCAGAGATTATTGAAAACTGCCTGGCGCCCGTGATTGGCGACTTGCAGCAAAAGCTGATGGCATCAGCCAAGGTTGATCGGGTGATTGATATCGGCACCCCGCATGATGACCCGGATGTGTCGATCATTGTGCCGCTTTATCGTGTTCTTGGTTTCCTGCGCACGCAAATTGGTGCCTTTGCCTGTGATGACTGGGTCGCGAAATATTGCGAACTGGTCTTTGTGCTCGACTCCCCCGAACAGGCCGAAGAATGCGAACATCTGTTGCGCGGTCTGCATGTTCTTTATGGCATCCCGATGCGTCTGGTCGTGATGACCCGCAATGGCGGTTATGCCCGGGCATGTAATGCCGGTGCGCAGAACGCAAACGGCCATTATCTGGCGATGCTCAATTCCGATGTCATTCCCCATACCCCCGGCTGGGCCCAGGGGATGGCGTCAAAAATGGGCGGCCCGGATGAGGTCGCGGTGGTCGGGCCGAAACTTCTGTTTGAAGATGGCTCGATCCAGCATGCCGGGATGTATTTTGCCCGCAATGAAAGCGGCAAGTGGCTGAATTATCACTATCACAAAGGCATGCCCGACCAGTTCCGGGATGCCAATATTGAACGCTCGGTCCCCGGTGTCACCGGTGCCTGCATGATGATCCATCGCGATGCCTTTGACGCGGTCGATGGCTTTACCGAGGACTATGTCATTGGCGATTACGAAGACAGCGACCTTTGCCTGAAAATTCGCAAGGCCGATTTCGACATCAAATACGTCCCCGATGTCAGCCTCTATCATTTTGAACGCAAATCCATCTCGACCCATGCCGATTACATGCGCGGGGTGGCTGCCGAATATAACGCCTGGCTGCATGCGTCGCGCTGGGCGGATGCGCTCGAAGATCTTCACACCAACGGTGTGCCGCAAAACCGATCGCGAAAAACCCCCAACGGAGAAGCGGCATGAGCCAGGTTCTTGCACTGTCCGAACACCAGTCCCCGCTGACATCCGATCTCAGCGATACCCATCTTGCCTGGTTGTGCGAACAGATCATTTCCAACCGTTTCCTCCCGGTCCCGCCCGAAGAAGACGTCTTTGTCGGCGATGGCGATTACCGCGCCATCGGGGCGGAATTCCTTGGTCATTTTGTGCGCATGGCCGGGCTTAAAACCACCGAGGATGTTCTTGATATCGGCTGTGGCATTGGCCGGATTGCCGTCCCCCTGACACAGTTCCTCAACCCGAAACAGGCGATCTATCGCGGCATGGATCCGGTGCGCGGCGGCATCGAGTGGTGCAAGCGCGCCATCACGCCAGCCTATCCGAATTTCCGGTTCGAGTGTTCGGACATCAAAAACGAACTCTACAACCCCGAAGGCGAAATCAGCGGGCGTGGCATGCGATTGCCTTTTCAGGACGGAACATTCGATTTCACCGCAATGATCTCGGTGGCAACCCACCTGCCACCAGACGAAATCGAAACCTATTGTTCCGAGGTCTTTCGTGTGCTGCGCCCGGGCGGTCGGCTGTTCTTGACCGCCTTTGTCATCCGCGAAGATGACGACCCGTCAAATCCCGACCGCGATGCACGCCTCAAAGGGTTCGAGAAAGCCGAAGGTCAACCTTGCTGGCACCTGCGCGGTGAAAACCCGATGGCCGCCGTCGGTTTCGATGATGCATTTCTTGAGGGTGCCCTGACCGATGCCGGGTTCGATATCCACACAAAAAGCTTTGGCACCTGGCGCGGCGAAACGGCCGCCCATTACCAGGATTTCCTGATTGCCCAGAAACCACGGAGGACCGCATGAATCCCCGGATAATGGTGCTTGCCCATAATCACCCCGATCTGCATCCGGGTGGGACTGAAATTTTCGCCCATGATCTGTTTCATGCCTATAAGCGTGCGGAATGCGATGCGCTTTTCATCGGGGCGACCAACGATGTTCACCGCGAACGCCGCCCAGGCACAAGTTTTCAGGCGATCAATGATGCTGGCGATGAAATGCTGTTCTGGGCCGGGCATTTTGACCGCTTCAACATGTCCCAGACCGATCTTTATGCCGTCGCCCCGGATTTCGCGCGTCTTTTGAAAAACTGGGCACCGGATGTGGTGCATATCCATCATCTGGTCCTGTGGGGCATCGAATTGCCGATGCTGATCCGCCGTGTTCTGCCGAACTGCAAGATCGTGATGACCCTGCATGACTATTATCAGATCTGCCCCAATGACGGCCTGATGATCCATCGCGGGACCAAAACCCGCTATACTAGGGCCGATGCCACCGGGCGTCTGTCCGGGCTTGATGGCTTTACGCCTGATCAACATGCGATGCGTGCGGTCAATCTGCGCAACCATCTGCGCGCGGTCGATCATTTCATCTCGCCCAGTGAGTTCTTACGCGATCGCTATATCGAATGGGGCATCAACCCCGACAGGATTTCGGTGATCAACAATGGTCGCCCGACTGTCCCGGCTGCGCCCAAACGCGACATCGGGGCGGCCGGAATGCCCAATGTCTTTGGCTATTTCGGCAATCTCAACCCGTGGAAGGGCGCGGATGTCCTGCTTGAAGCCGGGCGAATTCTTTCGGCAGACGCGGTCGACTTCAATCTGCGCATTCATGGTGCGGCCCTGTATCAGACCGATCAGTTCACCAGTCGCATCGCCGATCTGGTCGAACAAAGTGGTCCGCAGGTAAGCCATATCGGCGCCTATCAACGCGAAGATATCCCCGATCTGATGGCACGGGTCGACTGGGTCGTTGTACCGTCGATCTGGTGGGAAAATGCGCCTCTGGTCATTCAGGAAGCCTTCCAGCATGGCCGCCCGGTGATCACCAGTTCAATTGGCGGCATGGCCGAAATGGTCCGCCATGGCCATGACGGCATTCATGTCCGCCCCGATGACCCGGCCGAACTGGCGCGCGTCATGAAGGACTGCGCAACCAATCCGAAACTCTGGAAAAAACTGTCGGGCCATGTCCGGCCCCCGGCCGGGATTGACGATGTTGCCGAGCAATATCTGGCGATGATCCGCCGCATGGTTCGCCCTGATTTTGTTGCCGCCTGACGTTCAATAAGGAGGCCACTATGGCTGTTGCCGAAAAACAGACGATGGAAGAAACCCCGCCGCCGACCCCAACCCCGGCGTCAACAGGTGCGCAAGATGCCGAACAAACCGCACCGACCCTCGAAGGGCGGGTTGATGCCATTGATCAGAACCGCCTCTATGGCTGGGTCTGGTCGCCGCAAAGCCCGGATGCCCGGATCGAGGTGGTCGTGCGCCTGAACGGTCATGCCCTGCTGCGTGAAACCGCCGAAAATGAACGTGTTGATCTGCGCCGCAACGGTATCGGCGATGGAAAACACGCCTTCGAAGTCGAATTGCCGGATGCCGCGGTTGCCAGTGTCGAAAGTCTGACGGTCTGTGCCGTCATGCCCGGCACCAAGGAAGAAATCACGCTGCGCATCCCGTCCCAAAGCGAACAGGAAGCCCACACGGCGCTGAACGCGCCGCTTGGCAAAATTCTGGATCGTCTGGACCGCCTGCTGGCCGCACAGCACATCTTGCAAAACGGTCAGCGCGAAGCCGCCAAACGTCTGGTCAGTGCGTCCAAACGGATGGATGAACTGGCGTCCGCCGATGACGGCATCGAGGCCGGCGTGAAACTGGTGCGAAACGGTCAGGAAGAACTTTCAAGCCGGGTCGATGAACTCGAAGTCTTTCTGGTGCGCTTTGACAAGTCACTCGGTGGCTTTGACGAACGGCTTTCAGCCCTGACCGCACGCCACACCAATGATCTCAAAACCCCGTTGCTGATCCTGTCCTGCCTGATTGGCGTGACCACCGGGTTGGCAATCGGCGCCTTTGTCTGGTGATCGCCATGGCACGGCAATCATTCGCTTTGAAACACACGCGTAAACACAAGGAGGCCCGGGCATGACCGAACAGCATGGAATGCCACTGGATGGCAGAACCGTCGTCGCCGCCTTGGTCGATGAAGGTCTGGCTTTGATGGTCGGGGTGGGGAATGCCCTGCCGGCAACGATTGATATTTACCTCAACAGCCAGTCTGACGCCAAAGTCCAGGCATCCATCATTTCATGGCGCCGCCACGATGCGGAACCCGACAACGCCTATGGCTTTGTGGCCCTCTTGCCGATGAAGGATGTGTCCGCACGTCGTTTGAAAACGGCCCTGTTTCGCGGGGCTGGCAAACCGCGTGAATACCGCATCGACAATCGTCAGCAACGCATTGAGGCGGTTCTGTCCTCTGTCGCGGATCAATCCGGTCCGGCCTTTGCCACCGTGATCGATGGCCTGATCGAAGCCCTGCTGGCCGGCGATCCGGATAAAAAACGCCTCAGCAAGGTGGCCGCACTTGTGCAAAGTGCCGCACGCAGCAACGGCTTTATCGAAGTACTCGGCGGTCTCGAAGAGGGTGATGTCTATATTCAGGGCTGGTCAAGCGGCTTCCCCACCGGACGCACCCGCGTCATTGCCATGGCGGATTCTCCGATACTGGCGGAACTGACCAGTGCCGATTTCCAGCGCGATGACCTTGGCGACGAGGCATCCGGTGTAACCGGCCTGATGCTGGGCGATAAGCCGATCAATCCGAAAAAACTCAAACGGGTTTACTTCCGCGGCCGCGACACCTGGTACTCGATCGAGGTGTATCAACACCGTGTTCTGGTCGCACCGCCCGATGTCCCGGCCCATATTCGTTCGGTCCTTGATCGTGTGCGGGCACCGGAAAAAATCCTGCATACCCTTAAAATGGCCGCACATCGTTTTGATGGCCGCGACACGGTATCCGAACTGGATCGCCCGGTCCGCATCGGGATTGATTTCTCTCTTCTGATCGAAGGAAGCGGGGTGTTGATTTCCGGCTGGATGCTTGATCCCGACCGTGCGGTCAAGGATGTGTCACTGCGGGTTGGCGGTGAAGTCGTCCGTATTGACGATCACTGGACGCGCCAGTCACGCGCCGATGTGACCGATGCCTTTGCCAATGATCCGATGTTCTCTGGCATGAACCCGGCCCGGAATAATCACGGCTTTTTGGTGTTTTGCCCGTTGGATGTCACCCCGCCATCCGATCAGGCGACCTATCTTGAACTGGGCATCACCGATGCCTTTCCGGCCTATTGCCCGCTGAACCCGACGCGTGCATCGGCCCGTCAGGCCCTTTCACGGGTTCTGCCCTCGCTTGATCCGCGGTCGGTCACGGCCTCGAACAGTATCGAACGTCAGTTCGGCCCGATGTTACAGGCCATGACGGCACAGCGTCCCTATGCGGTGGATATCCATGATATCGGCGATTTTGACGAAGACGCGCCGGTGACCCTTGTGGTCGGTGTCGATGACACGATCAATGATATCGGCGTCACCATTGCCCTGCTGGGCCTTGATAGTGCCACCCGCCATCTGCCGATTGTCATCGCCGGGCCGGTCGAAAGCTTTGATCAGGTTGGCAGCGAAATCTTGCGCCTTGCCGCCTTTTACAAACTCAACACCCGGATCGTTTTCGCCGAAGGGGTCGAAGACTATTGCGATGCGCTCGAAGTCGGTGTGGATGCCACCAATTCCGAAACAGTCGGGCTGGTGTCGGCACATATTCTGCCACGCGATGATGGCTGGTTTGATCAGTTGCATGCCGCCTATATCAAACGCGGCAACAAGGTTCTCGTATCGCCGACCATCCTGTTTGAAGACGATTCTGTCCGTTGGGCCGGGACCTGGATCAACAGTAACCCCAATGGCGGGCAATACCTGTCGGATCGCTATGTCGGCTACCCTTGCGCGGTTCTTGCCGATGCCCAACCCAGCGAAGTCACTGCCGGTACGTTGGAATGCTGCATCCTGCCGCGCAAGGCCTTCAAGGACAGTGACGGCTTTACCCGTGGCTATATCGGTCCGGCGGAAAAAAGCCTCGACCTTGCACTCAAGCTGCGCATGGCGGGGACGCCATCCTACTGGATCCCCGATGTCGAAGTACTGGGCAGCGAACAATCCATAAGCAAAGCCCCTGCCTGGGAGGAACTATCCAATCGTCTTGACCGCTGGGCGTTTGATCGCCGCTGGTCATTGGTCGTTTCAAACTTGCGGAGCCACAACAATGCCGTCGACTGATTTACGCGTCCTCGTTATTTCGCACGGCCATCCCAGTATCTCGCTGGGCGGGGCCGAAGTGGCCTCCTACAACCTGCATAAAGGGTTGAACAAACTTGACGGGGTCGAAAGCTTTTATCTCGCCCGTGTTGGCAATCCCGTGCCGCGTCACGGCGCCTCGGCCCTGATGAGCCTGCGGCAAAAGGAAAACGAAATCCTTTATCACGCGGAAAACTATGATCATTTCCTGCTCTCAAACGGCAGCACGGATGAAATTGATCGAGATTTCCTGCGCTTTGTGAAGGATTACGAACCCGATGTCGTGCATTTCCATCACTATCTGGGGCTTGGGCTCGAAACCATCTATGCCATCCGCGAAGCCCTGCCCGAAACTGCGATCTTCTTTACTTTCCACGAGTTTTTGACGATCTGCCACAATCACGGGCAGATGATCAAAAGCGGCGGAACCAAGCTGTGCAACCGGGCCAGCCCGATTGATTGCAATGGCTGTTTCCCCAATATCTCGCCGGCCTCGTTCCTTCGGCGTGAACGCTTCATCAAGGCGATGCTGGAACTGGCCGATCACTATGTCTCGCCCAGTGAATTTCTCGCCAATCGCTTCATTGACTGGGGCATGAAGGCCGAAAAGATGTCGGTGATCGAAAATGGTCTCGACATCAATGAACGGGCCAAGGACCGCCCGCTTTCCAAAACCCAGCCGCGCCGGTCGCGCTTTGCCTTCTTCGGGCAGCTCACGATGTTCAAGGGGGCTGACATCCTTCTCGATGCGGTCGGGCGTGTGCCCGATGAAATCTGGGGCGATGATGCGCGGCTGATGATCTTTGGCGGCAACCTTGATCGCCAACCCAAGGAATATCAGGACAAGGTCCATGACCTGATCGAAAAGGCCGGCGAACGTGTCCGCTTTTACGGGGCCTATCAGAATACCGAAATGCCCAAGCTGATGGAGCTCGCCGACTGGACGATCATTCCCTCAATCTGGTGGGAAAATTCGCCGGTGGTGATCCAGGAAGCCTTCTTCCACGGGCGTCCGATGATCTGTTCCAACATTGGCGGCATGGCCGAAAAAATCACCGACGGTGTCAATGGTCTGCATTTCCGGGTCGGAAGTGCCGAAGACCTTGCTGATCGGATGATCGAAGTTCTCAGCGACAACAAGATCTGGGATCGGATGCGCGAGGGAATACCAAGCGTGACGACCTATCAGGAATGCGCCGAGCAACATCTCGCGCAGTATCGGGAGGTTCTGGAAACGCGCCGTATGTCTGCAAAGGCTGCGAGCCCGCAAACCGTGGCAAGCACGGCATGAATTCAGAACAAAAACGTGATCAACCAAGGAGAGACAACATGGCGCGCGTTCTCGTAATGATCCCGTCCGGCGAAGTCTACGACCACGACTGCGTCCGATGGTACAACTATCAGGATGTTCAAAAGAGCATCAATCACTACCACAATATCGGGGATGCCTTTGTCTTCGATTCATCGCTCAAACTGATGAATTACGACAAGCTTGGTGTCTTGCCGATTGCCGATCCCAAGATGGAAGACATCGACCGCCTTCGCGAGGAATATGACTATGTCTTCCTGCGCGGGTCGAACTACATCCATTCCGATATGGACTGGCGCAATACCATCGACGTTCTCAAACGCCTGAAGCTGCCTGTTCTGGGCTTTGGCATCGGTGCGCAGGCCCCGGTCAAAGGCAAGATCGAACTGTCCGAACAGACCAAAACCGTTCTGCGGATGATGGCTGATTCCACCACCTCCATCGGTGTGCGCGGGGCCTATACCGCACAGGTTCTTTGGGATCTTGGCATCACCAATGTCCGCATTGTCGGCTGCCCGACCGCTTTTAGGCAAAACAATCCCGACATGCGTATCAAGCTGCCATCGCTCGATAGCGTGAAAAATGTCGGCATTACGCTGCGCCGTGAAGTTTCACCGGCCTATGCCCAGGACATCAAACGTTACCTGACGTTCCATCGTGATCTGGTCAAACATCTGGCGGATCGGTTCGATGACATGACCCTGATGGCCCAGGGCGAACCCGAAGAGAAAAAGCTCGTCTTTGGCAGCAACGCCCAGCGCGAAGAAGCCATGCAGGCGCTCAAAAACAACGACTGGGTCAAGAACTGGTATCTCGATGACACGATGGAACGCCTCTATCGCGAGAAGCTGTTCTATTCCGATGTCGTATCCGATTACGAGGATCTGGTGCGGACCAAGGATTGCGTGCTGGGCTATCGCCTGCACGGCAATCTGATGGCGCTGTCCAACGGTGTTCCGTCGATTTACTTCACCTATGACAGCCGCACGGTCGAATTCGCCGAAACCTATCAGATCCCGTCCTATGACGTGTTCTCGGAAAAGGAATTCGTGCTCGAGGATTACTGGAATCAGGATCTGTTCGACAAATTCAACCGCGCCTGGTTCCAGACCTATCGCGAAATGGCGCAGTTCCTGACCGAAAACAACATCGATCACAAAATGGTCGATGTCATGAAAGCTGATACGCAGCCTCAGCGAAAGGTCGCGTGATCCCACCCGGTATGGCCGTTCTGGCGACCCGGATCGGGATCGCCGGGCGGCCGTGCCTTCCAAAGCAGCCTGAACCAAAACAGGCAACATCAACAAGGAGACACGGCAATGACTGTACTTGTAACAGGTGGCGCAGGGTATATCGGCAGTCACGCGGCACTGGCACTTCTCGATGGCGGGCGCGATGTCGTCGTGCTGGACAATCTAAGTCAGGGGCATCGGTGGGCAGTGCCAACCGGGGCCGCGTTTGTTGAAGGTGATTGTGGTGACGAAGATCTGGTGCGTCGTGTCATCGCCGAACATGATGTGACGGCGATCATGCATTTTGCCGGGTCGATCATTGTCCCGGACTCGGTCATCTATCCGCTGGAATATTACCGCAACAACACGGTCAATTCGCGTGCGCTCTTGCAAGTTGCCGTGGATAGCGGCGTAAAGCATTTCATCTTTTCCTCGACCGCGGGCGTCTACGGCGAACCAAAAGCCACCCCGATTAACGAGGACTTTGCCCTTAAGCCGATCTCGCCCTATGGCACATCAAAAATGATGACCGAAAAGATGTTGGCCGATGCCGCCATCGCTCATGATTTGCGCTATGTCGCGCTGCGGTACTTCAATGTTGCCGGCGCGGATCCCAAAGGCCGTTCCGGCCAAACATCGCGCAAGGCAACCCATCTGATCAAGATCGCAAGCCAGGCGGCAACCGGTACGCGTCCGCAAATGGCCATTTACGGCGAAGATTACGAAACCCCCGATGGGACCTGCATTCGCGATTACATCCATGTCTCAGACCTCGCCAATGCCCATGTTCTGGCCCTTGAATATCTTGAACGCGGCGGCGAAAGCGACGTGATGAATTGCGGTTATGGGCGCGGGTTCTCGGTGCGCGAAGTGATCGGTGCGGTCAAAAAGGTGTCTGGCGTTGATTTCGAAGTCGAACTTGCCGACCGTCGCCCCGGTGATCCGGCAGCCCTGATTGCCGCGGCTGATCGTATTCGCCAAAAACTCGGCTGGACCCCGGTTCATGATGACCTCGAAGACATTGTGCGCCATGCCCTTGATTGGGAACAAAGCCTTAAATCCCGCGAGGTCAGCGCGGCTTAACCACACCTCGCAAGACCTGCACTTCCAAACACGAGCAACGGTTCGAAACAACGTCAAAAATGACACGAACCAAACACGCAGGAGCATAAAATGGCACCCGAACTCCCCACCGGGGGGCGCAAGCCCCGTATTGGCGTATTGATGCCCGCTGGCCGTCTTGAGGGCAATCTTGGTGTTGTCACCCACACCTATAATGCGCCGGAAAAGGCAAAGACGTTATTCACCAATATCGGTGACTGCTTTGTCTATGATTCCTCGCTGCGCATTCTCGATTACTCCGAACTTTTTCCGATCTATGTGCCCTCAGACGGCAATATTTCGGAAACCCAGATCGAACAGATCAACCGGCTGGATTACATCTTTCTGCGCGGATCGAACTATATCAACACCAACGGTCAGTGGGACCCGATCACAGCGGTTCTTGAAAAAACCAAGGTGCCCGTGATTGCCTTTGGCATCGGTGTTCAGGTTCCCGACAATTCCGACGAATATGTCAATGAATCGACCCGACGTTTCTTGAACCTGGTTGCAGATCGCTCGGCATCGATTGGCGTGCGCGGCAATCTGTCGAAAAAGGCGCTGAACTCAATCGGGATCAAAAATGTCCGCATCTTTGGCTGCCCGACGGCGTTCCGCCATTGCAAACCGGAACTGAAATTACGCCGGGTTGATGCCGCATCGATCAAAAGGCTGGGCTTTACCCTTCGCCGCAAGACGCACGGTTTTCAGACCCAGCAACGCTTTATGTTGCGCACATTGGCCGAACGCTATGACACGGAAATCCTCTGTGCCGGCGAACTCGAAGAAAAGCAGATCTATTACGCGCGTTCCAAACAGGTCGAAAATGACGCGGCTGTCATGGACGAGGCTGTCCAAAAGCTGACCGCGGAAAAGTGGTTCTATGGTCCCAAAGATCCGTTGCTGGACCTTTATAAATCATCGCTTTCGGTGTTTGAAAGTGTCGCTGATTTTGAACGGGCCGAACAGAACCTTGATGCCGTGACCGGCTATCGCCTGCATGGCAATTTGCTGGCCTTGGCCAACGAAGTTCCGGCCCTTTATGTCACCTATGACACGCGCACCCGCGAATTTGTCAAAACGCTTGGCATTCCGTTCGTTGATGGTCGCTACATGGACAAATTCTCGTTCGAGGAAGCGTGGGATAACGCCGATTTCGATCTGTTCGAGCAGACCTATCAGAAGCGTTTTGGCGATCTGAAAAACTTCCTTGAAGAAAACAGCATGGCACACCGTCTGGGCAGTACCCCGGCCCCATACGTCGCAGAGGCGGCGTGACCTTGCTGTCTGGTGCGTGGCGTAACCCCCAGTAACGCCACGCACCACACTTTCTTATTTGATTTCAAACCTGGCGGGTGAAACCTTGGGCACACTTCGTTTCTCAAAACGCATCACAGGGCTGTCGGCATTCCTGATCGGTTTGTCGGTCGGGGGTATGTTTGGCTGGAACCCGGATTTACGGGCCGCCGAGGTAACTGTCTCGGGCACCGAAACCGTCATTTTTGATAGCGACGTCACCGGATGTGATAACCACCATCTGCCCGATTCACCAGCACGCGCCTTTCGCAACAATCAGGGCCAAATGGTTCTGTTTGCCCCGAACTTTCAAAACCGGGCCTTTGTCGGTTATGGCTTTAACAGCCTGAAACCCGATTGCGACAGCCGCTTCAAGGCCGCGGGCAAAGCCGTACCCGAACTGCTTGATGACCGCACCTGGCTTCAGGCGATCTATACCCGCGACGGGCGCGATGTTTATGCCCTGGGCAGTGCCAGTTTCATGCCCTATCGCCATGACATGCCGTGCAAGGGCCGCACCAAGCGCACTGATTGCTGGATCAATGGGCTGGTGACACTGAAATCAAGTGATGGCGGCAAGACCTTTGATTATCTGGGTAACCCGCCCCGGCACGCGCCGTTTCCGCCGCCTGAACCCTATCGCGATGATCGCAAACGCGCGCCAAGCTATGTGACGGTGACCAACATCATCTCCTGGCAGAACTACTATTACGCCATTGTCTGGCGTCGCGCCGATAACTGGGAAGAGTCGCGCAATTGTCTGGTACGTGCCCCGATTGATGATCCCAAACGATGGGATGTCTGGAACGGCTCAAGCTTCGATCTGGCCGCAACCCTGACCGATCAGGGATGGTCGGCACGCGAAACCGAATGCGCGCGCGTCGGGCCGGTGGGTGTTTCCTCCATCCGCGGCCTGGTCCGCCACGAAGGTTCAAACAGTTTCATCACGGTTTACCTCCATCGCATCCGCAAAAAGGGCGAACCCGACATTGCCGGCTTCTTCTATTCGTCCTCGACGGATCTCAAAAACTGGTCCGAGCCCAAGCTGCTCTATCGCCAGCCCTTGCAACGTGACGCGGCAGAAGGCGAAACCTTTTCGGCCTATCCGTCGATCATCGACGAAGACAGCACAGATCGTCTGTTTGGCACGGTTGATGACGAAGCCAGCCTCGTTTTCGTCCGTCTTGTCCCGAAACCCTACAAGGATCGCTGGCGTGTGCCGCGCCAGTTGATCCGTGTTCCGATCTCGATCAAGGAGTAATGAACAATGCCTGTCGAATTTAACGAGTTTGATATCGAAGGTCCGGTTTTGTTTGTGCCCAACCGACATCGGGACAAACGCGGTGTTTTTGCCGAAACCTTTCGCTATGACGATTTTTGCGAGGTGGTGGGTGATATTGATCTGGTGCAGGAAAACCATTCGATCAGCGTTCCGATCAACACCATCCGCGGCCTGCATTTCCAGACCTGCCCCTATGCCCAGGGCAAACTGATCCGCGTGACACAAGGTGCGATCCTTGATGTCGCGGTCGATATCCGCCCGCGCTCCGCGACCTTTGGTCAGCACATCAAGATCGAACTCAGTGCAGAAAACTGGTACCAGCTCTGGATCCCCGAAGGCTTCGCCCACGGCTTCAAAACGCTCAAGCCTGACACCCATGTCATGTACAAGGCATCAAACTATTACAGTCCCGACCATGATCGCGGCATTGCCTGGAACGATCCCGATCTTGGCATCGACTGGCAGCTTTACGGCCAACAGGCGGTGGTGTCTGAAAAGGATAGCAGACAGCCTCTATTGTCCGATCTGGACCCTGAAGCCCTTGGTCCCATAGGGCGCACGCCGCCAAATCACGATTTCACACCCCTCAATCTCAGCCGCGCGAATGTCACGGTTTTAAGTGCCAATCCATCGTGATTGGCCCACCGTGACTGTATTGGGTGCGCACGGGTTGCCCATCCAGTCTCCCTGTCCGATGCGCACTCAATCCGGAAATGGGCCCGTTATCGGGCCCATTTCTTGAAACACGCTATCCTTACCTAACCAACCACATTGAAGTTCGGGCAACACGGATCGCCCTCGGCATGGTGGAGTATCCCGAAATCACCGGGTGTATTCCGGGTAACTGGATGCGCAGGCAAGCGCTCGGTCATTCGGGGGTGTGGCGCGTATCAAACAATGCTCCGTGGGTCTGGATGACCCTTGCCGAAAGGCTCTGTCCGGCCCGGATGGCATCGGAAATTTCCGCACCGTCCAGTCGTGCTGCCAGAAAGGCCGCATTAAACGAGTCCCCGGCACCGGTCGCATCAACAACATTAGTCACCGGCGGTGTCTTGATTCTTTGCGTCGTATTACCGTTTGAAAACCAGCACGCTTCCTTGCCGTTTTTAACCACCACCTCAGCCACCCCAAGATCGCGATAACGCATAACGGTTTCTTCGGGTGAACGGTCCCCGAACAGTTTGGCCTCGTCGTCAAAACTGGGCAGGACAATGTCCGATATTGCTGCAACCGCGCGAATGACCTCTGCACAAATCTCGGGGCTTTCCCACAGAACCGGACGAATGTTGGGATCAAACGCAATCCGGGTGCCTTCCGAAAGATCGCTGAGTAGATCAATCACTGCGGCCCGTCGATCCTGACCAAGAATGGCCAGCGTAATACCCGAAAGGTAAATCACATCGGCATTGTGCACAGCACGGGCAAGCGATGCCATATCATCGGCCATTTTTCGCGCCGCCGAATTTTCGCGCCAATAGGTGAAAACGCGGTCGCCGTCTTCCTGATCAATCAGATAAAGGCCCGGCCGTTTGCCCGGCAGACGTTGAATGGCGCTGACATCAATGCCTGCATCGGCAATGAATTTCGCAATCCGTTCGGAATAGCGGTCATCGCCAAGGGCGGTGACATAACCGACATGCCAGTCACTTGCTGCCGTCGCATTCCGGAAGTGCCATGCGGTATTTAACGTATCGCCGGCAATGCCCATTTTCCAATGGTCATCCGCACCGCCAGCCATTTCGATCATGCATTCCCCGCAGGAAACAAACCGCTTTGCCGTCATGGTGCCAGCTCTTGCGCAATCGCGTGATCAGCACCTTCTGAAAGCAATAGTGACAGGCGGGCGATCACCGCCTCACGCCAAACCGCACTTTCCTGCAGGCCTTCGGGCATCCAGCCCTGCAAATGCGCCAGCCGGTCATAAATGGCGGCCGCCTCCTGATCATCGCCAAGTGCGGCGACAATATCGTCTGCGCGCGGATCGTTAAGGGTCTGCGCGGCTTCGCTGGCATCTGCCCCATTGATCCGTGTGCGCATGACGGCAAGCCATGCGGCAAAACAAAGTGCAAAAGTACCAAGCTGTTTCGGTGCATTCATCATCTGCAATGCAGGGGCAAAAATCCGCTGCGGCAGTTTTTCGGTGCCATCCATCGCAATCTGGCGGGTTTCGTGGGCAATTTCCGGGTTGCGGAAACGATCCACCAGTTCAGCGCCGTAGTCGGCAAAATCAATACCCGGCAAAGGCGTCATGGAGGCGGCGGCATTTTCCATATGCCGTGCGACCAGTTTGGCAAACATGTCGTTTGCCATCGCATCGCGAACATACCGATATCCGCCCAATTGCCCGACATAGGCAATCAGCGAATGACTGCCATTAAGCATCCGAAGCTTCATCAGTTCATAGGGCTCGACATCCCGAACCAGGATGGCACCGGCCTTCTCCCACGCGGGGCGGCCATCAGGAAAATCATCCTCGATCACCCATTGTGAAAACGGTTCGGTCTCGATTGCGGCCGGATCGTCATGGCCTGTCAGGCGCTTGGCGTCGGCAAATGTTTGCGCCGTTGCAGCGGGCGTGATCCGGTCGACCATGGTCGACGGGAAGGATACATGTTCGGCAATCCATTGACCCAAGTCGGGATCGATCTGCTGGGCAAAATCAATCACACCGGCCCGCAACAGATGGCCATTGGCCGGAAGGTTGTCGCACGAAACGATGGTGAAGGGACGAGGTCCCGCATCCTTGCGGCGTTTGAGCCCGGCAACCAGAATACCGACCAGTCCCGATGGGGCAGCAGGATTTTCAAGATCGTGTTTGATGGCGGGATGGTTGCGCTGCACCTTTCCCGATCGATCAATGCCATAGGCCTTCTCGGTCACCGTAATCGTCACAATCCGGATCGCCGGATTGGCAAGGGTTGCAATCACCGGTGCTACATCGCGTGCGGCGGCAAGGGCGTGCGTCATACTTGTAATCTTGCGCGCCTTTGGCCCATCGGGATGGCGTTCGATAACGCTAAATGCACAGCCTTGTGCGTTCAGCGCATCGACAATCTCCGTACTGCGCAGGCTGACACCGATAATGTGCCAGTCGCCGGCCTCTGCCGCCATGGCATCATGGGTATAGACCGCCTGATGGGCGCGATGGAACGCGCCGATGCCAATATGCACGATACCCGCACCCGCCATCGGCTGGTCCGTTGCACTATCCGATGCGTCGGAATGTGTCATTGCCTACTCCGCAAGCTGGTCAAGTCGTGCTGAAAGGGCGGTCATCACGCCGCGCAGCTCGGCAAGGCCCTTAAGGCGACCAATTGCCGGATAGCCCGGTTGTCCCTTGCGGTTAAGATCATCAAGAATGTCCTGACCATGATCGGGACGCATCGGAATTTCCCAGTCGGCTCGACCGGCGGCTTTGCGTCGTGCTTCCTCGCGCAGGATCTGTTCGATCAGGGCGACCATGTCTGTATCACCACCCAGATGCTCGGCCTCGTGGAAGCTGCATGGCAGGCCAGAACTCTCGCGTGTGGTGTTGCGCAGATGAATGAAGTGCACACGATCGCCCCAGCGTTTCATCATGCCTGGCAAATCGTTGCCCGGATGAACGCCAAGCGATCCCGAACACAAGGTAATGCCGTTTTCAGGAATATCGACTGCCCGCATGACAAAGGCATAATCGTCCTCGGTCGACATGATGCGCGGCAGTCCCAAAAGCGCAAAGGGCGGATCATCAGGGTGACAACACATGCGAATGCCAACTTCGCGCGCCACCGGCACGACTTCTTCAAGAAAGGCAACCAGATTGGCGCGAAGCGTATCGGCATCAATCTCCGCATAGGTGGCAAGAAGCCCGCGCAAATCCTCAAGCGACAGGTTCTCAACCGAACCGGGCAGACCAAACGCCACGGTGCGTTCAAGTTCCGCACGACGGTCTTCGGGCATTTCACTGAAACGGGTTTTGGCATCCGCAACAATGGCGGCGGGATAATCATCTTCGGCACCTGCACGGCGGAGGATGAAAAGATCAAACGCGACAAAGTCGGTCAGATCAAAACGCATGCAGGTCGCACCGTTTGCCAGACGCCAGTTCAGATGAGTGCGCGTCCAGTCAAGAACCGGCATGAAGTTATAACAAACAATGCGGATGCCGGACTTCGCCAGATGACGCAGGCTTTCCTTATAGGCCGCGATATGGTCGCGCCATGGGCCGACCTGACGTTTTATGGCCTCTGAAACCGGAAGACTTTCAACCACATCCCAGGTCAGGCCGGATGCGCTGCCGTCTTTCATGGTCGCAATCTCGGTGTGACGCTTGGCGATTTCTTCCGGGGTCCAGACAGCACCACTGGGGATGTGATGAAGGGCGGAAACCACGCCATGTGCACCGGCCTGACAAATATCGTCAATGCTCACGAGGTCATGGGGGCCGAACCATCTCCAGGTTTGTTTCATATGCTTCTCTCTGTATTGGCGTGAAGTCTGCAATAGCGACTATAACTGCTCTCGATAATATCGCGCCATAATTATGTTGACTAGTATGGTAGTATGCAATAGGACTCGAAAAGGCAAGGAGATATTGATGGGCGATCCCGAACACAACGACTGGGAAATCACGCACGATCAGGCTGTCGGCACCCAGATCCATCGCATCATTCGCGAACGGATCGTGTGCACCGACTTGCTTCCAGGCGTGCGATTGTCCGAAGCCGAACTTGCAAAACATTTCAATGTCAGCCGTCAGCCCGTCCGCGAGGCGTTTATCAAGCTTGCCGACGAAGGCTTGCTTGAAATCCGCCCGCAACGTGGCACCTATGTCAGAAAAATTTCTGTCGCGGCTGTTCTTGATGCACGCTTCGTCCGCGAGGCAATTGAAGCCGACATTGCCGGTTTCGTCGCAAAAGAACCGGACGCCGCGTTTCTTGCCCGGCTCGAACAATTGATCACCGAGCAACGCAAAGCCATGAAAGGCGATGCACGGGCTTTCCTGAAACTTGATCATGATTTCCATCGCTGCCTCGCCGAAGTAGCGGGCAAAACCTACGCCTGGAAAATTGTCGAGGATGTTCGCGCCCAACTCGATCGCGTGCGGTATCTCAGCTACTTCCAGTTTCCGATGGAAGAAATCATTGATCAGCACGTCGGAATTGTTTCGGCAATCACATCACGTGATCCCGAACAAGCCAGCGCAGCCATGCGTGAACATACTCGTGAAATTCTGCATACGCTGCCTGATATTGCGCGCTCCAGAACGGAGCTATTTGACGACGCAGACAAGATTGCGCCGTCACCCTAAGGCATCCACCAAATAGGGAGGAAAAGATGCTTACAATACAATCAACCAAGAAACTGATACTCGCCGGCGCAGCCGCCATCCTGATGAGCAACTCTGCAATCGCAGCAGAGATGACGCTCAAGCTTGGCCATCTGGCAAATGAACAAAACGCCTGGCACAAGGCCGCCGTTAAATTCGGCGAGGAACTGGCAACCCTCACCGATGGCCGTATTGAAGTTCAAGTCTTCCCGAATGAAACCCTTGGCAAGGAAATTGATCTGATCAACGGCATGCAACTTGGTGCCGTCGATATGACAATTACCGGTGAAAGCCTTCAGAACTGGGCACCAAAGGCCGCTCTTCTTGCCGTGCCTTATGCCTATAAAACGCTTGAAGACATGGATGCTGTTGCCAGCGGCGAAATCGGTGATCAAATTGAACAGCAGATCATCGAAAAAGCCCGTATCCGCCCGGTTGCCTATTTTGCCCGCGGTCCGCGTAACCTGACCTCCAACCGCGAAATCAAATCACCAGATGATCTGAACGGTCTGAAACTGCGTGTTCCAAACGTTCCGCTGTTTGTTGATGTCTGGAAGTCGCTTGGTGCGCAGCCAACCCCGATGGCCTTCTCCGAAGTCTTCACCTCCCTGCAGGCAGGCACGATTGATGCACAGGAAAACCCGCTGGCTCTGATTGACTCGGCAAGCTTCGATGAAGTCCAGGACTTCGTGAACAAGACCGAACATGTTCGCTCGTGGATTTACCTGACCATCTCGGAAATCACCTGGGGTAAGCTGTCAGACGCTGACAAGAATGCCGTCATGGAAGCCGCAAGTCGCGCACAGGCCTTTGAGCGTGATCTGTTCACCGCCGACGAGGAACGCCTGACCAAAGAACTTCAGGACAAGGGCATGACCTTTGTCGAAGTCGACAAGGATGCCTTCGCCTCGAAGGCCAAAGACGCCGTTCTCGCAAACGTTTCCGATGAAATTCGTCCGATTGTCGAAGATCTGTTTGCTAACTAAATTCTGCCGGTTCGGCCGCGTGATTGCGGCCGAACCTTTTTCGACGGGGAAGTAACGTGCTTTCAGCCAGATTATACGCGTTGATCATAGCATTGTGTCGGGTTGGAACAGGGGCTGCTTTCGGCGTTCTGATCGCCACGGTCCTGATACAGGTCTTTTCGCGGACCTTTTTGCCAAGTTCTCCGGTCTGGACCGAGGAACTCACCCGCCACGCGCTGCTATATATGGCCGCCTTTGGGGTTGGCCTGTCTTTTCGCAATGGTGAACTGGTCAATGTCGAGATCGTCTGTGACCTGCTGCCCCTGCCACTCCAGCGGGCATTGATGTTTGTTTCTGCCGCACTTACTGCCGGTTTCTGTTTGTTATTGCTTTCGCCGGCATGGATGTTTGTTTCAATCGGGGTGCTGCAAACCTCTCCGGCACTCGGGGTCCGGATGGACTTCATCCACGCGACTGTTTTCATTTTGATTGCCGTTCTCTGTCTTTTTGCGGTTCTGCGCATAATCCGTATCATTGCCGGCGTCTCTGACGGAAAAGCCGAAGACACGACAAAGGACCTCCCATGAGCCTCGCAATTCTATTTGGCGTTTTCGTCCTCGGCCTTGTCATCGGCCTTCCGGTTGCGGTGACACTCGGGCTGTCGTCATTGTGTTATCTCCTGATTGAAGGCATCCCGCTTGTCGTCATTCCGCAAAAACTGTTTGCCGGAATGGATGTCTTCGTCCTGCTCTGTATTCCGGGCTTTATCCTTGCCGGGAACCTGATGAATGGTGGCGGCATCACGCCGCGCATTGTGCGCTTTGCCAATGCCCTGGTCGGCTGGATGCGCGGTGGTCTTGGTTTGACCAATGTGACGGGATCCATGCTGTTTGGTGGCATTTCCGGAACCGCGGTTGCCGATGCGGCATCAATTGGCGGGATGATGATCCCGGGCATGGTGCGTGCCGGATATACCCCGGCATTTTCCGCTGCTGTAACGGCGGCCTCATCGACAGTCGGTCCAATCATTCCGCCAAGCATGCCGATGATTATCGTCGGTGCGCTTTCGGGGATTTCGGTTGGCAAGATGTTCATCGCCGGTGCCATTCCGGGCATTCTGATGGGGCTTGCCATGATGGTGACCTGTTACATCATTGCGGTTCGGCGTAATTTCCCTCATCAACCCTGGCAGGGGTTTGGTGAACTCGGCCGCTCCTTTACCGGTGCCTTCTGGGCGCTTGCGATGACCGGGCTTATTATTGGCGGATTGCTCAGTGGTATTGCAACCCCGACCGAAACAGCCGTGATCGCCAGCGTCTATGCCTTTGTTGTCGGTTGTTTCATTTATCGCGAATTGCCGCTGCGCAAGGTACCGAAAATCATCATCGACAGTGCGGTGACGGCGGCGGCCATTCTGGCGCTTGTCGGGCTGGCAAATGTGTTTGGTTGGATTTTGGTTTCCGAACGCATCCCGCAGATGATCTCCGATACGGTTCTGTCGATTACCGACAATAAATACGCCGTGATCCTTCTGATCAATCTGGTGTTGCTGGTTGTCGGCATGTTCATGGAAACCATTGCCGCGCTGATCATCCTTTTTGTGCCGCTTCTGACCCTTGCGACCAATGTCGGCGTCGATCCGATACATTTTGCGGTCTTTGCGGTTCTGAACCTGATGATCGGTCTGACAACCCCGCCGGTGGGTATTTGCATGTTCATTTGCGCCAATATCGCAAAGGCACCTGTCTCCACCGTGATCCGGGCACTGGCACCGTTTCTGGTGACCAATATCCTGATCCTGTTTCTTGTTTCCTATATTCCGGCGCTGTCAACCTGGCTGCCGTCCCTGATGGAGTAACCAATGCAAACTCGTGTGTGTCGTTTGTACGGCCAAGACGATCTTCGTATCGACACCGAAGCCGTTACGAACCCGGTCGGCGATGAAGTCCTCATCCGGGTTGGCGCAGGGGGCGTGTGCGGTTCGGACATGCATTACTATTTCGAAGGCGGAATCGGCCAGATCCGCGTGCGCGAACCGATCATCCTTGGTCACGAGGCCGCCGGAACAATTGTCGCATTGGGCCCGGATGTCAGCGGCCTGTCTGTCGGGCAGAAAGTCGCGATTAATCCAAGCCACCCCTGCGGCACGTGCCGTTATTGCCAGCAGGACCTGCACCAGCATTGCCTGAACATGAAGTTCTTTGGCTCTGCCATGCCGATGCCCCATATTCAGGGCGCATTCCGGGATCTGGTCAATGTCGGGCAGGGGCAATGCCATCTGATCAGCTATCAGACCGATATCGGCAAGGCGGCCTGCGCCGAACCGCTGGCGGTCTGTCTTCATGCGGTGGCGCGTGCGGGCGATTTGTCGGGCAAACGGGTGCTGATTACCGGTGCCGGCCCGATCGGAAGCCTGTGTGCCGCAGCGGCCAAACGTGCGGGGGCCAGCGAAATCGTCGTGACCGACCTACAGGATTTCGCCCTTGATGTTGCTCGTCAGATGGGGGCAACGCGCACGATTAATATCGCCAACGCCGCCGATGACCTTGCGCCTTACGAGGCCGAAAAGGGCCAGTTTGACGTCTGTCTGGAATGTTCGGCTGCACCCGCTGCATTGCGCACGGCAATTGCGACGCTGCGTCCGCAAGGCATTCTTGTGCAGGTCGGGGTGGCTGGTGAAATGCCCGTACCGTTCAACCCGCTGGTTGCCAAGGAGCTCACCATTACCGGCACCTTCCGGTTCCACACCGAATTTGCCGAGGCGGTTGGCATGATTGATCGCGGCGAGATTGATGTCGCACCGATCATCACCCAGACCTTCGCGCTCGAAACCGCAAAGGACGCCTTTGATGTTGCACGCGACCGCAGCAAATCGGTCAAGGTTCAGCTTTCCTTTGCCGACTGACCGGCTTGTTTGATTTGGTGAAAACGGGCCCGATGCAGGGCCCGTTTTTGCTTGCCGGTGTTAGCCAACCACATTGAAGTCCGGGCCATACGGGTATCCGGTGATGTTCTCATTGCCGTCTTCGGTAATCACCAGAATGTCATGCTCGCGGTATCCACCAGCCCCCGGATTGCCCTCGGCAATGGTTAGCATCGGTTCCATGCTGATCACCATGCCAGGCTCAAGCTTGGTGTCGATATCTTCGCGCAGCTCAAGCCCGGCTTCCCGGCCATAATAATGCGACAGCACGCCAAAGCTGTGGCCATAGCCAAAGGTGCGATATTGCAGCAAATCGCGCTCGGCAAAGAAGGTGTTGATCTGCTCTGTTACCTGCGCACAGGACGCACCGGGTTTGAGCAAGCTCATGCCATATTCATGGGCCGCGATATTGGCCTCCCAGATTTTCAGACTGGCCTCATCGACTTCACCGACAAACAGCGTGCGTTCAAGTGCTGTGTAATAACCCGAAATCATCGGAAACGTGTTAAGCGACAGGATATCCCCACGCTTGAGCTTGCGCGCCGTCACCGGATTATGCGCCCCGTCGGTATTGATGCCTGACTGGAACCAGACCCACGTATCGCGATATTCCGCATGCGGGAACCGCTTGGCGATTTCAAGTTCCATCGCATCGCGCCCGGCCATGGCGACATCAATCTCGCGTACCCCTTCCTTGATCGCGTCCCGGATGGCATAGCCACCGACATCGGCGACCTGCGCGCCATGACGGATCAGGGCAATCTCGGCGGGTGATTTATGCATGCGCTGTCGCATGGTGGCCGGTGCAATATCCTTGCTGTTTGACGGTTTGAGGAACTCATCCAAAAGCGCCTTTTGCACAAGGGTTAGGTGATCGCCTTCATAACCAATCACCTTGCCCGGCCCGGTCACCGACAGGATCGCCCGCCAGTAATTGTTTCGCGCCCAGTCGGTATAGGTGATGTTATCGCCATGACAGCGCCGCCACGGTTGGGCGGCATCAATGCCGGCACTGATCGTGACACTTTCTGTTGGCGTGACAATAAGCCCGTAAGGCCGGCCAAAGGCGCAATAGAGGAAGCCTGAATAATAGGCGATGTTATGCATGGAGGTGAAAACACAGGCCTCAACACCGGTGTCATTCATGATCTTGCGCAAGCCTCTCAGGCGGGCGTCATATTCGGCCGCCTCAAACGGCAGTACGCGGTCACCTTGGTGAAAACGGTAAAATTCCGGGCGATCCATAAGCGCGTTCCCTTTTTACGCGTTGCGCATGCAAAGGGACAAAGACCTCCCCCTGTCATGACAACGACAAAGCAAGATCCCGGCGTTCAGGATATGTATGGTGATGGATTGGGCGCGTGCTTCTGATCGTTCTCACGCTGGCGACGCCATCGCCTGCCCACCCGGATATATTGAGAGATGGGCGCAAGTTGGCAAGCAAAATCTGCATCGCCATATCATTGATCACAGTCACCCGCCGCACGTTCGGATATGGTCGCGGCCATCACATCTCTTACCAGCGGCGTTACCATACGTTCGTATGATAAATCTGGCGATTTAAAGTACTTTATTAACGGCTTGGCGCTTTACTGTCAGAGAATAAGCAAAAACCGCGAGCAATAACGGATATTCGGCGTGGCAGAAGAAAACGACGACAACGAACAAGGCGGCAGGACAGCGGCCAACGCAGCGATGAAACGCATCGCCGAAAAGGAACTGCGCGAGATCCGCAAACGTCAGCGCCGCAAACGCATGATCGTGTTCGGCCTGAGCTTCTCCTTGCTGTTCCTTGCCATCTTCGGCAGCCTGTTTACCATCAAGTCCAACCTTGATCTCAGCCGCAATATGGTCCGCAGCCCCGAAGTCCGTATTCTGGGGTATGACGGTGCGCTGCTTGAAACCATCAAGGGCCACTATAGCCAGGATGTCTCGCTGACCACCTTGCCCGAACGGGTTCAGAACGTTTTTGTCGCCGCCACCGATCCGACGTTTTTTGATCATCTCGGGGTTTCGGGTGCGGATGTCGCGCGCATGTTCAGCACCGAAAATGCGCCTGGCTCAACCATCACGATGAAGGTCGCGCGCAGCTTTTTCAAAACCAAGGACAGCGGCCCGGGCCGCCACATCCAGGAATTTCTTGTCGCCCTCTGGCTGGAATGGAGTTTCAGCAAGAAAACCATCTTGCGAAGCTACCTTGAACGCGCCTATGTCGGGCGCGGTATCTTTGGCATCTCGGCGGCATCGCGTCTTTGGTATGGCGGGCCTGCCGAACGCATGACCCTGCATCAGGCCGCCGTTCTGGCCGCCGCCATCAGCGACCCTGAAACCTTCAGTCCGCTGTTTTATCCGCGCGAAACCGCCGAAGAAGCCAACAAGATCTTGGCCCGTCTCGCACAATACAAGTTTATCGAGGCGGATCGCGTTTCGGCCCTGACCTTGCTCGAACCGAAACTTGACGTGCAGTACGAAGAAAACGTCCTGTCGGGCTATGTCGTCGATATGGTGCTCGAAGAAGTGGCCGATATTGTCGGTTACAGCAGCCGCGACATTGATGTGCTCACCAGCATCGACTGGAAAATTCAAAATCTGGCGCAGGAAATTGTACCGGAAATCGCCGAATTGCGCTTTAAACCGCGCGGTGCGTCACAGACGGGATTGCTGTCCATCAGCCCCGAAGGCCGCATTCGCGCCCTGATCGGCGGACTGAAATATTCACCCTTCCAGCGCAACCGGGTTACCGATGTTCGCCATTCGCCCGGGCGGATGATCAAGATCGCGACTTATTACTATGCGCTCAATGAAAACAGCGATCCGGCCCAATGGGTGCGCGATAACCGCATGGCGGTGGGCGGCTGGCGTCCGATCAACCCGGATCACGACTATATGGGCATGATTTCACTGCGCGAGGCATTCGTGCGTGATGTCAACACGGTGCCAACCAACCTTGCCGATCACTTCGGTCTGCTCAATGTCCGCCAATATGCCCACAATATCGGCATCAAAAGCCCGCTATCGAGCGATATCCGAACCGTCGTCGGCCTTGATCCGGTAACAATCAGCGACGTCACAGCCATTCATGCCCTGCCGCAAAACTCCGGCAAACCACCCCAGATGACCCTGATCAACCGGGTGTCCTATACGGGCGATACTGGCACACCCCCTGTTTATCAACGCGTCGAGGAAGTGCAGGAAAAACGCCTGACCGACGAGGGGATTCAAGCGTCTTACGTTTTGTTTGCCAGTGTCACCGACCCGCAAGTGCGTCTGGATCGTCCGTTTGCCGGTTACGGCACGGTGGCTGGTGGCCGCACCGATGCATGGTATGTCGGGTTCTCGTCCGATCTGATCACAACCGTCTGGGCGGGGAATGACAATCGGTCACAGATGGATGTCCGCGGCGAGGTAGAACTTGCGTCTTTGTGGCGGTTATTTATGCTGGAAGCGCATGATGGTTTAGCCATCCGTTCCATGGTCCGTGCATCGTCTGAACGCCGTCGCGCAGCCGATGGCGTCAAGGATCTGTGGAAAATGGGTCAAGTTGACAGTGCAAACGGACAATAACGGATAAAACCGTCGCAAAACGGGGAGACGGGGGACTCCCTCCTCGGTTGGGACATAAAAATTGAAATTCGCCGGAAAATGCGGCGCTATCGCCTGTCAGACGCACTTTGGGGTTGTGCGGATATGACGGGCAGGTTGGCGTGTGCACGGCCCGGACCAGACCGATAGGTGCTTTTGTGGCCCAAAGAGAATTCAAAAGGAAAAAGAGCGTCCGTAAAGGCGCAACAGGTTCCAAAAAGCCGAAAAAGCGCGTCAGCAGCTCGGGCAAGAAAGGCGGCAGTCTTTTTGCCCGTCTGGGCGATATGATTCCGGGGCCCGAAGCCATTGCCAAATTCATCGTGCTCGGCTCGATCTGGGTCATGGTTCTGGGCGGCGGGGTTGTTGCCTATTACGGCTATGGTCTGCCCGACAAGGTCAGCTTTGATGTCGCAAGCGAACGCAAACCGTCCATCCGTGTGATCAGTATTGATGGCCAAAACCTCGCGGCCTATGGCAATCGCTATGGCAACCCGGTCGAGGTCCGCAACCTTCCCGACTATGTCGGTCAGGCGTTCGTTTCCATCGAAGACCGCCGTTTCTATGACCATTTCGGGATTGATGTCGTCGGCATCATGCGCGCGGCATGGACCAACCTGACTGCTGGCCGCATTGCCGAGGGCGGCAGCACCATCACCCAGCAGCTGGCCAAAAACCTGTTCCTGTCCCCGGAACGCTCCTTTGGCCGCAAGATCGAAGAAGTGCTTCTGGCCATCTGGCTGGAATTCAAATTCGATAAGCAGCAAATCCTCTCGCTTTACCTCAACCGCATCTATTTCGGATCGGGCGTTTATGGCATTGATGCCGCTGCGCGCCATTATTTCGGCACCGATCCTAGGCGTCTGAACCTTTACGAGGCCGCCGTACTGGCCGGTCTGCCCAAGGCACCAAGTCGCTATAACCCGATGGTCGATCCCAAACTTGCGGCCGAACGCGCCAATGTGGTGCTGGAAGCCATGGCCTCGACCGGTGCGCTGACCAAGGCACGCGCCGAACGGGCCAAACAGACCCGGGTCCGCACCGCACGTGCTGCACAGGCAGGGCCGGGGGTGCGCTATTTCACCGATTGGGTGCTTGATCGTGTGAAAGATTATGTCGGTTACGTCGATCAGGATCTTTTGGTTTATACCACGCTTGATTCCCGTCTTCAGGCCATCGCCGAAGAAAACCTTCTGCGTGCGCTCGCCAGTAACGGGGCCAAGGAACACCATGTCGGGCAGGCCGCCCTTCTGGCGATGACCCCCGATGGGGCCGTGCGTGCCATGGTTGGCGGTCGTGACTACTACGAAAGCCAGTATAACCGTGTGACACAGGCCCGCCGTCAGCCGGGATCGGTGTTTAAGCTGTTTGTCTATCTCGCCGGGCTTGAAAACGGCTTTGGCTCGAACGACTGGATGCGCGACGGGCCGATTGTCATTGATGGCTGGGAGCCGCGCAACTTCGATCGCAAACACCACGGCACCATGTCGATCCGCGATGCGGTGGCAACCTCGAACAACTCAATCGCGGTCCAGCTCTCGCTTGAAGTCGGCCTTGATAAGGTCATCCAGAAGGCGCGTGACATGGGTGTGTCTTCGGAACTCAAACCGGAACCAAGCCTGGCCCTTGGCACCAGCGAAGTCTCGATGCTCGAGCTCACCGGTGCCTACGCGATTGTTGCCAATGGCGGCTTTGCCGTCTTCCCGCACGCGGTCAGCAAGATCACCGGCAAGGGTGGCGAAGTGCTCTATGAACGCTCTGACGACTTCCCGGTCCGTCTGATGAACCCGCTGCATGCCGGGGAAATGAACAACATGCTGGCGGCCGTGGTGTCCAAGGGAACAGGGCGCAACGCCATCATCGACCGCCCGTCGGCGGGCAAGACCGGCACGACATCGGATTACCGCGATGCCTGGTTTATCGGCTACAGCTCCGATCTGGTGGCAGGCATCTGGATGGGCAATGACGATGGTAGCCCGATGGATGAACAGGTCACCGGCGGCGCCCTTCCGGCCGCACTCTGGCGCGACTTCATGCTGCACGCCCACCAAAACATCCCGGTCCGATCGCTTGGCAAGGCCGCCCTCGCGCGCTCCAAAAAGATTGGCGAGGACGACAGCTGGCGCGACTTCACCGCCGGCTACAGTTCGGGCAATACCAAGCAGTAAGGCACCTCAACTGTCTTTGACGAAATTACAGGCGGCCTTCGGGCCGCCTGTTTTCGTTAAAAACCCTTTGCGCGCCCCATCCCATCTCATCCGTCATTCCCGCGAAGGCGGGAATCCACGATGGTTGCAATGCTGTATGGATTCCGGGTCTACGCTCCGCTTCGCCCGGAATGACGCTGCTGGTCCCCTTTTTCCATCAAACGCGGGCCTTTTTAATTACAACAAAAATGGGCCGCCCGAAGGCGACCCATTCTGTTAAATTGCGCCGATCAGCGCACGAAGACCGTTGGTCAGCCCGGTCAGGGCTTTAATCAGTTCGACCAACTGTTTGACCATCGGCAGCTCCTTTCATGGTGGCTGCAGATGTCCCGGCGACGTCCGGGATTGTTGACAGAACCTTCAACAAGGTCGATATTTGGGTTGTCACATCTAAACACCGACCGCATCTGCGGTTGTCGTAAACGCCGTACCGCAAGGTGCGGCGTTTTCGTCGTTAGGGGGAATTATATGGCGCAATTACGCTGCATTACAGTTTCAAGTGACATTCGAAGAACAATAATTACGCTAATTTTTTGAAAAATTAGCATTATCAATTACTTGCTGTCGAATATGCAGATTTAAACCTTATGTTTAATCAAGTCCTGATCGCCACATGCAAATTACGAAACGGGACAGGGTCAAAGGATGGCCCTATGCAGGATCAGTTCGACACACCCGTTTTTACCATTTGGTCGCGAAAAGAATTTGCTGCGCTCGGCTGCACATGCGGTTGCGGACGTCGCAAGTATGTTTTGCTTTGGCAAGATATCTGCAAACGACATCTAGGAAGCAACACCCCCGCGAAATACAAAAAAAGCTGCGCTGCAAGAAATGCGGCGCAACCCCTGTTAATGTCGTTCTTGTGACTTATGATCAGATTGTGGACTGGCGGGAACGGTACATAAGGAAAACCTCACTCTAGGTTGACCACCATAGATAATTACCTATCTTGGTTGTGTGAAACTTTCTCACACACGAAAAAAGAGCATCTTGGTAGTGGTTCAATCTGATGGGTAGAAAATGGCTACAAATTCCCAAAATCCAGTTGGCTTCTCGTTTCTTAGAATTGCCGGCCGTGGCGATGTAGATAAAGAACGCTTAGTGCTTAAAGCACAGAGAGACATTCCCAAAGGTTCAAAGTATCTCATTTTCGATAACACATTTGATGAAGATGGAAACCCTGTGAACCGACATCGGCATATGTACTATCTTCGCATTGAAGAAGATGTACCTTCAGGTGAGTTGGTAGCTATATGGACAAAGTCTGCAGAAAACGACATCGTGCCTGCAACCGAAAACACACTTCGAACACATCGCTATTTCTGGGGATTGGAGAAAAGTGTGTGGAACAAGAACACCAATGAAGTCGCCCACGTAGTGCCATTCACCGATATCATATCTCAAACGTTCAAGCCTGACGGATCCGACAAATAGAGGAGAGGTTGATCAGGTCAATCTCTCCTCTATGAAGTCATTTGTCAGCCACCTTCCCCAGGTATTCACGGAATTCAATCACCTTTTCCCCGATCATGTCGTTCAAACCTTCAAGGGCAGCCATGATCGGGCGGATCTCGTTATTGTGGAACACTTCGGCGGCGTCCTGAATGCTGCCGAAGCCACCGGCATTTATCGGCACGATGCCTAGCAGTTGCGGCGGTACGCGGTGTGCGGCCAAAACATCATCGCGGGTAACGTTTTTCATGCTGGCGAATTCGTCTTTGGCCACGACTTTTGACAGCGGCATGATCTGGATGCCGTCCTTTTTGCCGTTCTGACTGTAATAGAACAGGTTGCGAAAATTGCCCTGTCCCTTGGTATCCTTCATCGCTTTACGCAGGGCATCGGACAAAAAAGGCGACAGATTTATTTTTCCCTATTTCCGCTAAGACAAAAAAAGACCGGCATCGATAAACGAGCCGGTCTTCAAGTTGGCTTGCTATGACCACATCAGGGGGATGTGGCCGGGAGTTTCTCACCTGTCAGAACCCCGTTGGTGCAGCATCGGGTTGGGAGACATTCTACTGCGGGGTACCAACTGACGGTGCGGGGTGGCGCGTCGTCATGGTGAGATCAGGCTGCAGCAGCCTGATCTGTGAGCGCTTCGAGGAAGTCTAGGCATTCCTCGATCTGCGAAATTTCAATGAACTCGTTGGGTTTATGGGCCTGCTCGATGCTGCCGGGGCCGCAAATGATCGACGGGATGTTGCCCTGTTTTTCAAACACCCCACCTTCCGAGCCATATGACACCTTGCCGGAAATCTCCGGGATGATGTTGCTGACATAGGAAAAGGCGTCCGCATCCGTGCAATCACCCATCCCCGGATAGGAAAAGATCTTCTCGAACGTGAAGCCGGTATCCTCTGCCTTGGCCTTCATCTCGGCATCAAGGGTGTCCATGATGGTCTTTTGCAGATCGGCAATCACCGCTTCGGCGTCATGGTCGGGCAGATGGCGAATTTCAAAGGTAAACTCGCAATATTCCGGGGTGACGTTGGTCGCCGTCCCGCCGCTGATCGTGGTCGTCAGCATCGTGCTGTGCGGCACGGTGAAGTCTGCATCAAACGGGCCGTTTTCTTCGAATTCACGGGCCTTGTCGGCAATCAGGTTAATCGCACGCGCGCCATATTCAATGGCATTGACGTGATCAGGCGCAAACGAGCTGTGTCCGGCCGTGCCCGTCACGCCAACACGCATGGAATATTTGCCTTTCTGGCCGTTAATCACCTTCATGTTGGTCGGCTCACCAATCACCGCCAGACGCGGTGGTGTGTCCATTTTCGCCAGATGATCGACCATCGATCCAACACCGATACAGCCGACTTCCTCGTCATAGGACAGGCAAAGATGAAACGGGATTTCAAGGTCCCGTTTGACCAGTTCCGGGATCATCGCCAGCGCACAGGCCGAAAAGCCCTTCATGTCGGCTGAACCACGACCAAACAGCTTGCCATCGCGCTCGGTCAGCTCAAACGCCGGGCTGACCCAGGTGGTCTCAAGGGCTGGCACCACATCGGTATGACCCGAAAGCGCAATACCCGGCACGCCTTTGGGGCCGATGGTCGCCAGCAGGTTGGCTTTCTGCCCGGTTTCATCATGGAACAGGGTCGACTCAATGCCGTATTCCGCCAGATAGTCACGGACGAAATGGATCAGACCGAGATTGGAGTTTTTGCTCGTCGTGTCGAACGCCACCAGTTTGCCAAGCAGATCGATGGCATGATGAAGGCGGGACATGTTTGGTTTGGACATTTTTATCTTCTTGTTTGGGTCAGGACGCAGATGCGCTGGTGGCATCGCGATTGTCGCGCCATTTCTTCCATTCGCGGCGAATGGTCAGAATGACGAACAGAACGGTCAGGGCAAAGAAGCCCCATGAAATCCATGACTGGAAGAAGACACCCAGGTCACCGCGCGAAATCGCAAGTGACCGGCGCATATTGTCTTCAAACATCGGGCCAAGGATAAAGGCGATCAGGAACGGGGCCGCCGGGATGTTGAGCAACATCATGGCAAAGCCAACCACACCCATCACCAGAAGGACGGTGACATCAAACGGGCTCGCCCCGATGGAATAGATGCCATAAACGCACAGGATCAGAATGCAGGGCAAAAGCAGCGTCTGGGGAATGCGCGAAATCTTGGTAAAGGCACCGGCTGTTGCCTTGCCGGCAACAAACAGGAAGACCGAACTAAACAGGATGCCGATAAACAGCGCATAGACATCGCCCAGATTGTTCTGGAACAGAAGCGGGCCGGGGGTCAGGCCATGGATCATGAACGCACCCAGCATCACACCGGTAATCACATCACCCGGCACACCAAGGGCCAGAAGCGGGATCATGGTCGCCCCGCACGCACCGTTATTGGCAGACTCGGACGCGGCAATGCCTTCGATCTCGCCTTCGCCGAACTTGTCTCCGTTTTTCGAGGTCCGGCGCGCTTCGCTATAGGAAAAGAACGCCGCGGTCGACGGGCCGATGCCGGGGATTGCGCCCAGGATCACGCCAATGATCGACCCGCGACAGATCGATTTGATTGATCCGCGAAACTCGGCAAGGGTCAGGCGGTTATCACCCAGCTTCATCGCTGCCGCATTATCTTCCGGGCGGAACACAATCATCTTGATCAGTTCCGGCAGGGCAAACAGACCGATCAAAACCGGCACCATGCCAAGACCCGATTTCATGTCTTCGGAAAGCGCAAAGCGGAACGATCCGTACATGTCTTCGCCAACGGTCGCCAAAAGCAAGCCAAGGCAGGCCGAAATGATGCCCAGAACCAGCGACCGGCCCGAAATACTCGCCACAATGGTCAGCGAAAACGCCATCAGCATGAAGAATTCCGGCGGACCCACCCGCAGCGCAAATGTCGCCAGCGGGATGGCGAGGAAAAACAGAGAAATGTTGGAAATGAAATCGCCGATGCAGCTTGAAATCAACGCCATGTTCAGCGCCTTGCCACCCTTGCCAGCACGCGCCAGCGGATAGCCGTCAAGCACAGTACATGCGGCCGATGCCGTACCCGGCGTCTTGATCAGGATGGCCGAGATTGATCCGCCGTAAGTTGAGCCTTTATACAGCGCAACCAACAGCAAAATGCTGGTAACCGGCGACAGATAGAACGTAAACGGAAGTGCCAGGGTGACGGCCATGGTCCCGGTCATGCCCGGGATCGCGCCAATAATCACACCGCCCCAGATCCCGGCAAACATCGCCAGAAAATTCGGTAACGTTGCCACCTCCTGAAAGGCGTAAAGCAATTCATTCCACATAACGATGAACTCTCAATCAGATCAGGGTGGTCAGGTGGGAAATGTTCGCCGACAACAGCTTGCCCTTGGGGAAGGGCGTATGCGTGACTTCGGTAAACAGCAGATACAAAAGAACCGGGAAAATGACCGCAAGGCCGATCATCCAGAACTTGCGTTCGAAATTGCCCGTCATGACAAACAGCACGCCAAGCAACAAAACCGTCGCCGGGACAAACCCGATCAGCGGCATGCCATACACAAAGGCGACAAACACGATCAGGATACCGGCAAAACGCACCAGATGGGTCTTGTTGCCAAGGATGCGGTTGCCAAATCCTTCGACCTGGTTACGGCTGGCTTCGCGCATTTTCGGGAAGGCCAGAACAAGCGCAAGAACCCCCATCACCAGCCCGATCACCGCGACCACGCGCGGCCACATATCGGGCGGCGGGGCAAAGCCCGGAATGAAAGACGGAACCTTCACATAGATCGGGATCAGAACGAACAGGATGACGGCAAAGAACACCGTTGCCACCAGTCCGGCATAGAAATCACGATTTTGGTTCATGGTTCCGTCTCGCATCAAAAGTCTGAACTAAACGACGTTACAAAACGTCTGCTTACTGGATGTAGCCGAACTTCTTGGCCATGCCGTTATAAAGCTCGAACTGGCTTTTGACGTAGGCAGCCGGATCTTCATCACCGATGATCGAGGTCGAACCACGCTTCTCGGCAAGGTCAAGCCACTGCTCATCGGTCGCAACCTGACCAAGGATCTCGGTCCATTTGGCAACGACGTTTTCCGGAAGGCCTTTCGGGGCATACAAGCCGCTCCAGCCGCCAACCTGACCGGCCTGGGCATAACCCAGTTCTTTCGCGGTCGGAACATCCGGCAGGGATGCCATGCGTTTTGGCGAATAGACCATCAGCGGGCGCATTTTACCGGCTTCGATGTGGGGCATCAGCGAACCAGCGGCAATCGCCAGGAAATCAACGTGACCGCCAAGCAGGGCAGCGGCCAAAGCAGAGCCGCCTTTATATGGCACGAGGGTGGATGCGGTCAGCGGGTCAAGACCAACGTCAGACAGCAATGCCTGAACCGTAAAGCCGTCAATCGCGGTGGGGCCGGATGCGGCATAGGTGGTGGCACCGTTGCTGTCTTTGATTTTGGCAATCAGCTCGTCGATGGTCTGGATATCGGAATTGGCGTTCACCGCCAAAATCATCGGGGTTGCTTCAAGCATGCCAAGGAAGGTGTAGGCATCCCAGCCAACCGGGCTGTCGGTATAGACGGCCGGATAAAGCGCCATGCCAACACGCGACAGAAGAAGGGTATAGCCATCCGGGTCGGCTTCGGAAACGAAGCGCGCGCCATTCATGCCGCCATTGCCGGTCTTGTTGACCACAACAACCGGCTGCCCGCCGGTATAGTTGCTTGCGGTTTCTGCCAGCGCACGGGCGGCCAGGTCAGATGCACCGCCGGCACCATAAGGTGCGACCAGCGTAATGGCTTTTTCAGGATAGGCGTCTGCCTGCGCGGTCGAAATCATGGATGTGGTTGCAAGGATTGCGGCAGCGATCCCGGCTGCTTTCTTAAGCTTGTGAAACATTTTCATGTCTCCCTGGGTGGTGGTGGCAGAATTGCCGAAGCTCAGACTGGTTTTCACTCTGTCTTTTGTTTTTGTGCCTTCTTGCATAGACAAACTATAACCAGTGACGCAAAAAATTAATTCCAGTATAACTAATTTACATACTGAACAGCGTTCTGCGGCCGAAATCCGGATTTGGGGAAGCACGATGAAACTGCGCGAACTCGAAAGCTTCAATGCCTTTATGACCCACGGTTCTGTGACGGGCGCGGCCCAGGCGATGAATATCAGCCAACCGATGGTCAGTCGGTTACTCAACAATTTTGAAAAATCGGTCGGGTTTGAACTGTTTACCCGCAAACGCAATCAGCTGATCGCGACGTCCGAGGCGCAGCAGTTCCATGCCACCGTGTTGCGGTCGTTAAATGCCTTTCGCGAAGTCGAAACCCAGGCGCGTGCGATTGCCAATGATCAGTTGGGTGCCATCCGTATTGCCGCCCAGCCGATCTATGTTGATACCTATCTGCTTGATGTTGTTGCCAAGTTCAAACAGGCCCATCCCAAGGTTTCGATCAGTATTACCGATACGGGCCTCGAAGGGATGTTGGATATGATTGCCACCCGGCAATGTGACCTCGGCATCGGCATTACGCTCGATCTGCAAGACCCGGATGTTGTGATCACCCCACTTGCGCAATCGCGTGCCGTCTGTCTGATGCCGGTCGATCACAGGCTGGCAAAATTTGAAACCATCGATATCGATTTGCTGCGCGGTGAAGACTTTGTCGAACTTTCCATTGGCTCGCCGCTTCGCACCAAGATCGACTACATTTTCCAGATTGCCGGCTGGCCGCGCAAAATCGCGGTCGAGGCCCGCACCATCCGCACCATCTCGCGCCTGGTTGAACGCAATGTCGGCATTTCGGTCAGTGACCCGTTCGCAGCCCTTCTGGTCGACACCAACAAGGTGGTCGCCCGCACCCTGACCCCGACCATCGAATGGGATGTGGCACTGTTTACCGCGTCTCGCGAACTGAGTGCGGTGGAAAAACGGTTTCTCGCATTCCTGCGTGCCGAATTGCCAAATCTGCGCGCCAGCGGCTGTATTGTATGAGGATTTGATTTGGCCCTATTTGGGGCGATACGCCGGAATCGGCCGATTATTCACTGAATTTGAATAATGAACCTGATTATTCACTATTTCCGGTCAAACGCCAGCTTGGCTGCAAGGCCCAAAAAGATACAGCCGGTGGCGATCTGAAAGGCGCGCGCAATCTTCGCAGATCGCGACAGAACCTGGCCAATTTTCCCGGCAAAACTGCCGACCAGACAATTGATAATCGTCCCGCCGATATTCAAAATCAGCCCGAAAATCAGGAATTGCAACAACACCGACCCGCGCGACGCATCCACAAACTGCGGAATAAACGCCAGCACAAAGACAATGATCTTGGGATTAAGCAGGTTCACCACAATCCCGTCGCGCCAGGCAGTAAAGGCGCCGGAACGCTTGGTTTGCGCGGGTTTCAGGCGCTGGTCGGTGCTTCGAAATGCGCCAATTGCCAGCCACACCAGATAGGCAATCCCCGCCCAGCGCAGCACATCAAGTGCCACCGGATGGGCCGCGACAAGCGCCGCCAGTCCAAGCCCGGCAAGCATGGTATGGATCAACGCACCTGTAGCAATCCCGAAGCTTGCCGCATTGCCTGCCATCGGCCCGGATTTGATTCCCTGTCCCAGACAAAACAGCATGTCATTGCCCGGCGTCATGTTCAGCGCCAGGGCGGTGGGAATGAAAATCGCCAGGGTTTCCAACGGGATCAGCATGCATTACGTCCTTTGGGAGTAAATGTGAGGGTTGCTCACATTTCAATATTTACGCGCTGCCCGCACCATAGCGATGCAGGGCTGCGCCATGTTTCTTGAGCCAGTGTTGCTGTTTTTTCGACGGGCCATACAAATCATCGACCACGGCCCAGAAACGTGCGGAGTGATTGAGCTCCTGCAAATGGGCGACCTCGTGGGCGACGACATAATCAAGCACATCTTCGGGTGCCAGCACCAACCGCCAGCTAAACGACAGATTGCCCGATGACGAACAACTGCCCCAGCGCGTGCGGGTGTCTTTGAGCGAGATACGATTGACCTTTTTGTTGATCTGTTCGGCATAGGCATGGGCGCGCGGGGCGATTTCAAGCTTGGCCTGCTTTTTAAGGAAATCCGTCACCCGGCGGTTGGTATGTTCGGGCTGGCCAGAGACCCAGATCACGCCGGCCTCGACCCAGACTCCGCGTTTGGCATCGGGCACAGCACGGATGGCGTGGTCATGGCCCATGAACGGAATCCACGCACCGGGCATAAATTGCACCCGTTCGGGCAGGCGGTTCATATGGGCCGCGACCCAATCGCCATGCTGATGGAGCATCGAAATCGCCGTTTTGCGCGAGACCCCGTTGGGCACGACAATTTCGACACCGTCGAATGCCGGATCAATGCGCAATTTGAGTCGCGTCGCGCGCGCACTTGGCCGCAATCGCACCGGCAGCGGGCCGATTTTGGGCATATCGATCTCGGTTTCTTCGGTATTCTTGAGCATTCGGCGCGGATTTTTCCAAAAGAGAGGCAAAAAGTGCGATCTTTTTGTGCCTTTTTCGGGCCAAGCCCATCTTGGGTCTTGCCCCCTAGTAGTGTTTTCCTATACTCCGCGCTCAAGGTCTAGGGGCGATTTGCGACATATGGGTTGCAGCCCCGACAGGACGCAGGCGTTAGGTGCCGCGCCCTGCATTACATCGGAAGAAGAAAGGCGTCACTCCCATGAGCGATCAGGTCAAAAAGGTCGTCCTTGCCTATTCAGGCGGTCTGGATACCTCCATCATCCTGAAATGGCTTCGCGAAGAATATAACTGCGAAGTCGTGACCTTCACCGCCGACCTCGGCCAGGGCGAAGAGCTGGAACCGGCCCGCAAAAAGGCAGAGATGTTCGGCGTCAAACAGATCTTCATCGACGATCTGCGCGAAGAATTCGTCCGCGACTTCGTCTTCCCGATGTTCCGCGCCAATGCCCTTTATGAAGGTGTTTACCTGCTCGGTACCTCGATCGCGCGTCCGCTGATTGCCAAGCGCCAGATCGAAATCGCCGAAGAAGTCGGTGCAGATGCCGTGTCCCACGGTGCCACCGGCAAAGGCAACGACCAGGTCCGCTTCGAGTTGGGTTATTACGCCCTTAAGCCGAACGTCAAGGTCATCGCACCGTGGCGTGAATGGAAGCTGAACTCGCGTACGGCTTTGCTGAACTTTGCCCGCGAGCACCAGATTCCGATTTCGGCTGACAAGCTTGGTGGCGATGAGCCGCCCTATTCGACCGACGCGAACCTTCTGCACATTTCCTATGAAGGCAAGGCGCTGGAAGATCCGTGGGTCAAGCCGGACGAAAAAATGTTCGAGCGCACCGTATCGCCGCAGAACGCCCCCGATGCGATCACCACGATCGAAATCGAGTTCGAACAGGGCAACCCGGTTGCGATCAACGGCGAACGCATGAGCCCGGCAACGCTTTTGACCAAACTCAACGGAGTTGCCGGCAAGAACGGCATCGGTCGTCTGGATCTGGTCGAAAACCGTTATGTCGGCATGAAGTCGCGCGGTGTTTACGAAACCCCGGGCGGTACCATTCTGTCGGTTGCGCACCGTGCGATGGAAAGCATCACCCTTGATCGTAACGCCGGTCACCTCAAGGACGAGCTGATGCCGCGTTACGCCGAGATGATCTATAACGGCTACTGGTGGTCGCCGGAACGTCAGGCCCTGCAGCGCCTGATCGACGAGACCCAGCGTACGGTTAATGGCGTTGTGCGCCTTGATCTGTACAAAGGCAACGTCACCGTCACCGGCCGCAAGTCGCCGAACTCGATCTACTCCGAAGAGCATGTCACGTTCGAGGCCGACACCGTTTACAACCAGCGCGATGCAGAAGGCTTCATCAAACTGAATGCGCTGCGTCTGCGTCTTGGTTTTGACCGCGACGGCATGAAGTAAGTTTCCGCAAGCAATTGTGGAGCGGCAAGCGAGGGGCATTTTTGCCCCTCGTTTTCGTTTGAAAGCCAAGCTATAAAGCAGCCCATGCAGCGCTATAAATGTACCGTCGAATATGATGGCCGCCCGTATCACGGCTGGCAGTACCAGGACGAAGTGATTTCGGTTCAGAAGGTCTTTGAGACCGCGATCGAAAAATTCGCCGGTGTATTCGTGCGCGTCTATGTGTCGGGCCGGACCGATGCCGGGGTGCATGCGCTGGGACAGGTGGTGCATTTCGATCTGCCGAAATACTACCCGGCGGAAGCGGTGATGAATGCGATCAACCATCACCTCAAACCTGATCCGGTGGCGATCAAGGAATGCGAGGAAGTCACGGAAGACTTCCATGCGCGGTTTTCGTCAAAGAAACGATATTACATGTATCGCATTATCAATCGCCGCGCACCCCTGACCTTTGAGGCTGGGCTGGCCTGGGGCGTTTATAAGCCACTTGATATTGATGCGATGAATGAAGCGGCCCAACATCTGATCGGGACGTTTGATTTCACAAGCTTCCGGGCCAGTGAATGTCAGGCCAAAAGTCCGATCAAGACGCTGGAAAAGCTTGAAGTCACGCGCGGGATCGAAAACCCGCTTGAAATCCGCGTCCATACCGAAAGCCGGTCTTTCCTGCATCATCAGGTGCGCAATATGGTTGGCACACTTGTTCTGGTCGGCAAGGGCGCCTGGAAGCCGATTGACGTTAAAACGGCCCTTGAGGCCAAGGATCGCAGTGCCGGCGGCCCGACCGCACCGGCCGACGGGCTTTATTTCGTCAAGGTCGATTACTGACACCCGATCAGATCGAGATCCGCTCAGCGTCTGAACCAAATTCAGCAGACGAATATTCAGCCTGACCTTAGCGCATTACCTGTGCGCATTTCACCCTTCCCGGACCTCGTTGTCTAAAAAAACGGCGCACAGGCGAAATTTTTTTCGGTTTTCTGTCTGCCACTCCCCATATGACGTTTATTGATATGGTTGTTCATCTTATGGGTAGGTGTTCACCTATCGGTAACGAACTGTAATTACACTATTAATTAATCTTTAGTTGGCTGACTCGCGTTCAGGTTGCAAAAAGTCTGTACGATAGTATTTCTCTATACTAAAGTTTAATTTATAGGATTGTATATCTTATATCTCTGCTGAACCAGACGACCAAGACCCGGGAAGAGCCTGAACCGCCGATCTAGTTGCTAGAGGGGCTCGTCGGTGACCAACGATGAAATGAGAGTGAGTATGTCGAAAAGTTTGATTTTCAAGGTGGCTCTCGCCGCCGTTGCGATCCTGATTGCGGGCATCGCGCTTCTGGGCTTGCTGATCATGCAGCGCATCGATGACAAGGTGGCAAGTGACAGTCTTGAATCGCAGAAACTGAACCTTCGCGTTGCTGCGACAATCTTCCAGGATAATCATCCCGAATTTTCCATGAAGATCAGCGAAGACGGTGAAACCACCGATCTCGTCATTCCCGAAATCCCGGATCTGTCGTCGCATGAGCTGATTGACTCGATCGGGGCCGCCACCGGCCAGACGGCGACCGTGTTCGCCTTCGTCCCGGCAGAGCAGGACTTCGTGCGTGTTTCGACCAACATTATCAAACCGGACGGCAAACGTGCGGTTGGCACCATGCTGGGCAAGGGCAGTGCGGCCTATCAGCCGATCATGTCGGGCAATACGTTCCGGGGTGAGGCGCTTATTCTTGGCACGCAATATGTAACGCAATATTCGCCGATCAAATCACCATCGGGTGACACGCTTGGTATTCTCTATGTCGGGATCAAAAAGGCCGAGGTCGCCGCGGTCGCAGGTGAGATCGAACTGCGGATCGCGATTGTCGGTATTATCGTTGCCATCGCATCGGCTGTGTTGCTGTTCCTGTTGCTGCGCTGGCAGCTCGGACCGCTGCGCGATCTTGGTCAGACGATTTCCCGATTTGTCGAACGTGACTTTTCCGAAGAAGTTTCCTTTACCGATCGCAAGGACGAGATTGGCGTGATTGCCAATGGTCTTGTGCGTTGGCGTGAAACGGCTGAAAAAATGGGTGAGGCCGAGGCCGCCCGGGTGGAAGCCGAAAAACGTGCCGAAAAGGAACGTTTGGAACAGCGCAACCGTCTGGCCCATGAACTTGAACAATCCATCGGTCAGATCGTTGCATCTGTACGCCAGTCGTCGACTGGCATGCAGAAATCCACCGAACTGATGCGTGAATCGGCCAATCATTCCCTGACCCAAAGTCAACGGGTGTCCGAGGCCGCCAATGATTCGGCACAGAGCGTTCAAACGGTTGCAGCTGCGACCGAAGAACTTTCCGCCTCAATCAGCGGCATCGGTGATCAGGTCCGTGAATCCACAGCGATTGCCGAAACTGCCGTCGGTGAAGCATCGCGGGCCAACGAAATGGTTGGTGGTTTGGCCGAAGCAGCCGAGCGCATCGGCGAAGTCGTGAGTTTGATTAACGACATTGCGGCCCAGACCAACCTTCTGGCGCTGAACGCGACAATCGAGGCCGCCCGTGCTGGTGAAGCCGGCAAGGGCTTTGCGGTTGTGGCGCAAGAGGTCAAAAACCTTGCCAACCAGACCGCCAAGGCAACCGACGAAATCGCCCAGCAGATCGGGGCGATTCAGGGCGAGACCAGGGTCACGGTCGAGGCAATTGAAAAGGTCACGCATACGATTTCATCAATCAGCGAAATCGCAGCAGGCATTTCTTCGGCAGTGAGCGAACAGAACGCCGCCGTCAATGAAATCGCCAACAGCGCGACCAGTGCATCGTCCGGCTCAAGCGAGGTTGTCGCCAACATCAACGAGATTCACGAAGCCGCCGCCAGCAGTGGGGCAGCCGCCAGTGAACTTGATCAGAATGTTGGTGCGATGGCCAAGCAGATCGATAGCCTGCAAAAGACCGTGTCGAACTTCCTGTCGCAATTGCGCGCAGGCTGATCGGATCACGTTTGCGGCGGGATACCTGCCGTGGAACCAAATTGAAAAAGGGTGGGCATATGCCCACCCTATTTTGTTTAGCCAAATATCCAGTGCCACAGGAACGGGATGGTCAATGCCGTTGCAAGGGTATTCAGCCCCATGGCGAGGCCGGAAAAGGCCCCGGCGGTTTCATTGACCTGAAACGCCCGTGCCGTTCCGATGCCGTGTGATGCCACCCCCATGGCAAAGCCGCGTGCGCGCCAGTCCTTAAGACGGGCCATATTCATCACCATCGGGCCAAGGGTTGCGCCAACGATGCCCGTCGCAATCACGCAAACCGCGGTCAGGGCCGGAACGCCCCCGATATTTTCGGCAATGCCCATTGCGACCGGGGTGGTGACGGATTTCGGGGCCAAGGATGCCAGTGTTTCCGGGCTTGCGCCCAATGCCCAGGCCAGAATGACCGTGCTGGCACTGGCAACCAGTGATCCGAACAGAACCCCGAATGCGATGACTGGAAGGGCACGTTTCAGCGTTTCGGTCTGACGAAACAGCGGTACGGCAAGGGCCACGGTGGCGGGACCCAACAGGAAGTGGACGAACTGCGCGCCTTCGAAATAGGTGGCATAGGGTGTGCCGGTGACTTTGAGCAACAGGGCAATCAGGGCGATGGCGATGACCACCGGATTGCAGATCGGGTTGCGGTCGCTTTTTTGATACAGCCAGAAGCCGATGGCATAGGCGACAAGGGTGATGGTGAGACCCGTTAGCGGTTTGGCCGACAGGTAAACCCAGAGCTGGGTGATATCGGTCTCGTTCATTGCCCGTCCTCCAGACTTTCGCCCGGTTTGGCCTTGGGCAGCAGTTTCGACATCAAAAGCGCGGTCAGCACCATGGCCAGCAGGGTGGAGATGATCAGGGCGGCTGCAATCGGCAGCCAGTCGCCCTTAAGACGATCAATCTGCGTCACAACGCCCACCCCGGCCGGAACAAACAGCAAGGAGAAATGGATCAGCAGATTGTCGGCCGCATCAGTGAGTACCTTGGGCGGGTTGCGTTTGATCAGAAGGCCGACAAACAGTAGCACCAGACCAATCACCGGGCCGGGAACCGGCAGATCAAACAGTTCCGAGACCACCTCACCAAACAGCTGGCAGACAAGGATCAGGGCAAAAGCAGCAATCATCAAAAACCTCCCCACAGGCACATGCATGTTTTTCTGCGTAAGACATAATAGGCTTCGGGAAGTTCGACTTTTATTAATTACGCAAAACGCCCGTGCCGGGCGAGCACAGGCGCTTGAAAATATACTTTATTTTAGCGACGCTTTCGTTCGCAGGAGGGTAGCCGATGGTTGACGTCGAGACGCTGGACGACTGGTTAAAAAAGTTACGCACGCAATGGGACTGGGTAGCTGGATGTAGCGAGTTTGCATTGTTATGGGACAGTGAAGAGTTTCAGTATTGGTTCGAGAAACAATCACAGCCTGCTCGAGCTTCACTAAATCTGATTGTTAAGTCAGTTGTGGGGAGTAATGCGGTTGCCGGTGTTGCTAGGCTCTTTGATAACAATGCTGGGGAAAATCGAATTTGTATTCCACGGATGATGCATTGTCTTGAAGAACCCGAACTGGCGTCTGATTTTTGCAGGGCAGATAATGAACAGCTTCAGCTGACGAGGGCGAAAGATGTATGGGAAACCCTAAAGGACACAAACTCTCGCCGATCACTTCAAGCAAATAACCAAACCAAAATCCTTGAGGCATTTCGAGATTATAGAAACGCAAGACAGGCGCATTTGCTGGATTTTGAGCCAGAGGGCGTCTTCTATACAGATTTATGGCACTTAGCCGACAAAGCAGGTGAAATTATCGAGTTGCTTGGAGCTGCATCCGGAACATACACCGTCAGTGCTTCAGCCACAAAAAAAGTCTGGAGAGATAGGCATCAAAGCCTGTTTGAAGCTTGGCAAACTTAGCCAAGCCTCGGTTGTAGGCATGGTTGTCTAAGAGCATGCGTATGTCCTAGAGGATTTCCAGCGCGTTTTCCGGCGGACGGCCGAGAACGGCTTTGTCGCCATTGACCACAATCGGGCGTTCAAGGGCGCGCGGATGGGCGCAAAGCGCCTCGATCAACTCGTCGCCACGCAGATCGGCAATGCCTTCTTCGCGGGCCTCCTTCTTGCGCAGGATGTCTTCGGGTTTCATGCCGAGCATATCAAGGATGCCAGAGAGTTCCTGTGGGGTGGGCGGGGTGTCGAGATAGGCAATCACATCGGGTGTGATGCCCTGTTCTTCGATCAGGGCCAGGGTCTGGCGCGATTTCGAGCAGCGCGGATTATGGTAGATGCGGACCATCATGGTTGGGTCTCCGTATCAAAATGGATTTGTTCATTGATAGCGGTCTTTGGGGATGCAATCAAATGCCGTCAATCATCGAGAGCAGGTCTTCGAGCTCTTCGATCTCGCTATTGATGATGCGGGTGGCGGTGTCATAGCCAAAGCCCTGACGGGCGAGGGCGGCCATATCCTTTTCGCGTTTTTCATCGCGGATCTCAGACCGGCGCCATGGGCCAAGACGACGGCGACGGGCATAGGCGGCGGCGGCGGCAATGTTGGGATCGGTGCCACGCACTTCCTCATAGGCGGCGTCATCGGCCTCGGCCCGAAGTTCGGTAAGGGCAGCATCGACCTGATCACTGGCAATGCCGCGCGATGACAAATCGGCGGCAATGACGCGAAGTGCCTTGCCCCGGCGCAGCAGGGATCTTGCCCGGCCCTTGGCATAGGCATCGTCATTGATGAAGCCTGCCTTTTCGCAGGCCGAAAGCACCGAATTCATCCACTCAACGGCTTCGTCCGGGTCGGTGCCATGTTCGGCGACCGACAGGCGGATTTTACCGCGCATCAATGTTTCAAGCCGGGCGCGCGATGCGGCAAAGCGTTCGAGATACCAGGTGGCATAATTCATCAGATAGTCGCGGGTGACCTTGCGCGGGCGTTTGGGTTCAAGCGACCGGGTTTTCGACTTTTTGCCGGACTGGTTGGAAAAACGCGCATTGCCGGCGGGCTTTTTTTCGCGCGCAGAGTCGCTGGTTTCCGGGCTTTGGCGATGTTTGTCGTGCATGACTGACACTATGAATGAATTCACACCCTTGCAAGTATGCCCCCACTCTCCCTATTTTACGCGCAATTGTCTGCATTTTTCCGAAGGAAATTCCATGAACGAGTCAGAGCAACGTGCTCTTGCCCCGCGCTATATGGGGGCTGTGAACTGGCTTGGACTTTGGACCCTTTATGCCAAAGAAGTCCGTCGGTTCCTGAATGTGCATTTGCAAACCATCGGTGCGCCGGTTGTCACCAGCCTGCTGTTTCTTGCAGTTTTCCTGCTGGCCCTTGGCCGCGCGGTTGAAATGGTAAATGGCATCCCGTTTGCCACCTTCCTCGCACCTGGTCTGATCATGATGACCATGGTGCAAAACGCCTTTGCCAACTCCTCAAGCTCGATCACGATTGCCAAGGTACAGGGTAATATCGTCGATGTTTTGATGCCGCCGCTGTCGGCAGGCGAAATGGTTGCCGGTTTTGCCTTTGGTGCGGTAACGCGCGGCATGATCGTTGGTCTGGTCACGGCGATCTTCATGTCGTTCTTTGTCGATGTCGCGATCCACAACATCTGGGCGATCCTGTATTTCGGGATTTCGGCATCCCTGATGCTGTCGCTTCTGGGGATTGCGGGTGGTGTCTGGGCCGAGAAGTTTGACCATATCGCGGTCGTGACCAACTTTGTCGTGACCCCGTTATCGTTCCTGTCAGGCACGTTTTACAGTGCGGAAAGCCTGCCCGAAGCCGGTCAGGTTCTGGTGCATTTCAACCCGTTCTTCTACATGATTGACGGGTTCCGTTATGGCTTTACCGGGATTTCCGATGGCACGATCATGACCGGTGTGGTGGTTCTTGCCCTGGTCAATGCGGCCCTTTGGCTGCTGTGCTATCGCATGATCAAAACCGGCTACAAGCTTAAGGCTTAAGCGCCGATCCGATTGCCAAACCATAAAGGACGGTATTCTGATGCGGATGCCGTCCTTTTTTCATTTTGATGACCATTTTTAAAACACCACCGTACGTGCTTTTGCGGCGTTGACAGGGTCGGTGAATCTCTTGATACTCCTCGGCTTCCCGGTATTCTGCCGGAGCCTGTCCAGATGGTCAGGAATGTGAATTTTACCCGAATTGAGGAATAAGAAAGTGATTACTCCCGTCATGCCGACCTACGCGCGGGCCGATTTGGCCTTTGAGAAAGGTGAAGGACCTTATCTCTATGCGCAGGACGGCCGACGATTCCTTGATTTCGGGTCGGGGATCGCGGTCAACACGCTTGGTCATTCGCACCCGCATCTGGTGGCGAAACTGACCGAACAGGTTGGCAAGCTTTGGCATACCTCGAACCTCTATCAGATGCCGGGGCAGGAAAAACTGGCCAAGCGGCTGATTGAGAACAGCTTTGCCGATACGGTGTTTTTCTGTAATTCGGGTGCCGAGGCCAATGAGGCTGGCATCAAGATGCTGCGTCGGTATCAGTATGTGTCGGGCCATCCTGAAAAGAACCGCATTCTGGTTGCGACCAATGCGTTTCATGGAAGGACCCTTGGCACCCTGACCGCGGGTTATAGCGAGAAATACCGCGAAGGTTTCGGGCCGATGCCCGATGGCTTTGATCGGGTGGCGTTTGGCAACCTGAACGAACTTCGCAACGCGATTACGCCCAATACTGGCGGTATCATCCTTGAGCCGATCCAGGGCGAAGGCGGCATTTGCCGTGCGCCGGAAGGGTATCTTGAGGGTGTGCGCAAGGCAGCCGATGAATTCGGCATGCTGGTGATGTTTGACGAAGTTCAGACCGGTATTGGCCGAACCGGCAAACTGTTTGCCTATCAATGGTCGGACATGGAGCCTGATATCATTTCCTCGGCCAAGGGACTTGGCGGTGGCTTCCCGATCGGGGCGTTGCTTGCCAATGAAAAGGCAGCCGCTGCCTTTACGCCCGGCATGCATGGCACGACCTTTGGCGGTAACCAGCTTGCAACGGCGGCGGCCAATGCAGTGCTGGATGAGGTCCTGAAACCCGGTTTCATGGACCATGTTCTGGAAATGAGCCGCCTGATTGTTGATGGCCTTGAGGTGATTGCACGCAAGCATCCGGGCTTTATCGAAGAAGTGCGTGGCATGGGCCTGCTGTTGGGGATGAAAACCAAACCGGCCAATGTTGATGTTGTTGCCAAACTGCGCGAGTTCAACCTTTTGACCGTGCCGGCAGGCGACAATGTGGTGCGTATCATTCCGCCGCTTAACATCACCAAAACCCATGTTGACGAAGCGCTGGTTGCCATTGATGCAGCCGCTGCCGCCCTTGGTAAATAATGCGCAAATAAGGGCGCGGAAGGAAATTTGACTATGACTGATATTCGCCATTTTCTCGATCTCGACAAAATGTCGGCAAGCGAGCTTAAGGATATTCTGGCCCTTGGCGACTCCGAGAAGGCCGGGAAGGCCCCGTTCGGGGTAAAGCCGCTTGCGGGCAAGACCTTGGCTTTGATTTTTGAAAAGCCATCGACCCGTACGCGTGTGTCGTTCGAAGTTGGCATGCGCCAGCTTGGCGGTGATGTGGTGACGCTTGATGCTGACAGCAGCCAGCTTGGCCGTGGGGAAACCATTGCCGATACCGCACGCGTTTTGTCGCGCTTTGTTGATGCGATCATGATCCGGACCACCGATGAATCCAAACTGCATGAGTTGGCACAATATGCCACCGTGCCGGTAATCAACGGGCTTACCGATCAAAGCCACCCGTGCCAGATCATGGCCGATCTGATGACGGTCAAGGAACACAAGGGCAAGCTTGAAGGCCTCAAGTTCGCCTGGGTTGGCGATGGTAATAACGTTTCGGCATCGTTCATTCATGCATCGCCGAAATTCGGCTTTGCGCTCGATATGGCGTGCCCGGCGGGTTATCGCCCCAATCAGGGGTTGATTGAAACCGCCAATGCCGAAGGCGGCAAAGTGCGCCTGACCGATATGGACAGTGCGTTGGCCGGTGCCGATGTTGTGGTTACTGATTGCTGGGTCTCGATGGGCGATGAAGATTACGACGCCCGTATGGAGGCCCTTTCGCCCTATCAGATCAATGAAACCACCATGGCACAGGCCAAGGATGATGCGATCTTCCTGCATTGTCTCCCAGCCCATCGAAACGAAGAAGTCACCGACGCGGTGATTGACGGGCCACAGTCGGTTGTGTTTGACGAGGCGGAAAACCGCCTGCATGCCCAAAAGGGTGTTTTGCTTTATTGCCTGAATGGTTTGCCGTCGTAAGGCTTGCCATCCGGGTTATGGCCCCTAAATAAGCCATATCGAATTTGAAGGGCGGCATTGGCCGCCCTTTGCTATGCTGTCAGGTGTTTGCCTTATGCGCCTCGACAATGCGGGGGTGCAGTTGCTATACGCCCCGCAACACGTAAAAACGCGGAAGCTGAAAATGCAGATTGCTGTCGATTTTTGCCAGCCCTTTACGCTGGATCATTCCAACATCCGTGGCCGCTTCACGCGCCTGGGCCCGACGGTGCAGACCATCATCGGGCAGCACACCTATCCTGCGCTTGCCAACCATCTGCTGTCCGAGATCATCGGCCTTGCCGTGCTGTTGTCATCGTCGCTGAAATATGAAGGCCTGTTTACCCTTCAGACCAGCTCGGACGGGCCGATCAGCATGCTGGTGGTGGATGTCGATAGCGATGGCAATGTGCGCGCCTGCCTTCGGGTCGATGAAGAGCGCCTGAAGGCGATGATCGCGGCTGAAGAAGGCGGCGAGGATGCGCTTCGGGGTCAGGTTCTTAAACTGATGGGACGGGGGCATATTGCCTTCACGGTCGATCAGGGCGACGAGCACGAGCGTTATCAGGGGATTGTATCGCTTGAGGGCGAGACGCTGGCGCAATGTGCCGAAGCCTATTTCCGCCAGTCCGAACAGCTTGAAACGTCGTTCAAGCTCGAAGTGCATCGCGGCGAGACCGCGGATGACTGGTGGGTTGGTGGGTTGTTCCTGCAAAAAATGCCTGTCAGCGCATCGGGCGATGCGAGCACTCCGGAAGAGGCCGAAAAGGTATCTGAAGACTGGAACAGATCAACCATCCTGATGGCGAGTGCGACCGAGAACGAGCTGGTTGATATCTCGCTTTCGGCCCATGACCTGATCTGGCGCCTGTTCCATGACGAGGAACCGCGCGTGTTTGAACAGACCCAGCTTCAGTTCAAATGCCGTTGCTCGCGCGAGAAGATCGAAGGCGCGCTTGTGACCTATCCGCTTGAGGAGCTTTTGTCGATGCGCGAAGCCGATACCGGCGAGGTTGGTGTATCGTGTCAGTTCTGCAACACGCGTTATGGCTTTAACGAAGCCGAGCTTCGCCAGCTCAAGGCGGATGATCCTGAAGCGGCATCGCCGAAAATCTAGTAAGGGCTTCAGGGGCTTTGGCCGTATTTGTTCGTCACAGCCTTGCCTTAATCATCAAGCAACGTCACCATGGAATTTGTACGCCATGGTGGCGTTGTTTTTTTATCTGTGTGATTGATCAAAGGAGATCGAAGACATGACGGTTATGTCCATCAAGGGCCTGCGCGCCGTTGTTGCCGGGGCTGCACTTGCGCTGATGGCGGCTTGCACAAGCGGCCCGGTTGCGACCTATCCCGATGTGACATGGCGCCATCTTGATCCGATTGTCTTTGCCGCCGGTCCGATTGAAAAGGTTGCGGCCTGGTCAAACAACGAGGATGGATCGATCCAGTCGTCCCTGCCGTTCAATCTGGGCCGCATGGCGATGAACTGGCCCGATGACCGCATCCAGACGGCCGGCACCAATGACATGCTGCGTTATAGCGTGACCGAGGCCTCGGTGACCTCGAACGCGCTTAAAACCACCAAGGGCATCAAGGGTGTCTTTACCGACGATCAGTCCGACAAAATCGATCTTAAGGTCGCAGCCAAGCTTGAGCTGCTCGACCCCAATGGCATGCAGAAGGGTGAGGTAACGGCAATGGCGGAACGGTCGCGCACGCTTTCGGAATCGATGTCGGTCGCCGAACGCGAACAGGCGGTCTATGACGCCACCACGGCCCTTTTGATGGATCTTGATCGCGAAATGGAACGCCAGATCAACAACAATCTGGGACGTTTCCTGTTGCGGTGATCGACGTCCCGTTTGGGATTTAAACAAAATCCAAAGACCGCGGTGATGTTTCATCGCGGTCTTTTTTGTTGCGCGTCCCTGCGACACGCGGGACAAACATCAGGTTACGATTGTCCGTTGCCAGATTGTGCCAAGCCTTATGTTTGAAATCCCGTTGCCCTTTGTCGTTGCCTTGTTGCTGGCGATTTTGCTGGTGCGCCTGACCCTGCGCGGTCCGGCCGGGCAGGTTGGGCGGAGCCTGCGGATCTTCGTTGCCGCCAGTCTGGCACTGGTGATCATGGTCGGGCTGCGCTGGCAATTTGATCTGCTGATTTTTCGTTTCTTGCGCCCCTTGTTTGCCGCGATGCTGCCGCCCATCGCCTGGATGTGCTTTGCCGCACTCGGTTCAAAGGAACGGTCGCAAACCAGATGGCGGTGGCTGCACGTTATTCCGGTTCTGGCGATTTTCATCGCCAGTCTGACCTGGCGGCAATGGCATATCCAGGTGGATTTCCTGATTGCGGTGCAATTTACCGGATATGGTATGGCGCTGATGATTTTGGCCAGCCGCGGCGAAGACCGTTTTGCGCAGGCACGGCTGGGCGATGTCGGATCGGTTCGGGGCATTGTTGCCGTGGTTGGCGGGGCGCTGATTTTCTCAGGGCTCGTCGATGGGTTGATCGCCCTTGATTTCAGCATCACGCAGGGCACAAACGTCGCCACAATCGTCGGCACTGCGCAGCTGGTTGTTCTGGTGGTATTGGCGTTGCTGATGGCCCGGTTGGAGCGGCTTAGTCCACAGACCACGCAGTTGACCGACAACGTGACTGAACCCGCATCTGCGCAGCAAAAAGAGGACCCGCAAGGCAACAACGACATCGCCGAGGATGATGCCATTCTTGCCGCAATCGATGAGGTCATGTGTGCGCAGCATCTGTATCGCGATCCTGATCTGACACTTGATCGGTTGGCGCGTCGTGTGGTGATCCCGGCACGGCAGATTTCCGGGGCGATTAACCGCCGGTTCGGGCGCAATGTGTCACAGGTCGTCAACGAATACCGCGTGGCAGAGGCGCAGATGCTGCTGCGAACGACCGACAAGCCGGTGACCGAAATCATGTTTGACTGCGGGTTTCAGACCAAATCGAACTTTAACCGCGAATTTGGCCGGGTGACCGGGATGGGTCCACGGGCCTATCGCGACGCGGACCCAAATCCTGATCATTCGACCCCCGATCAACCGACCCCAGATCAGCCGTTTGGTCCGATCAGGAAGCTGTTTTCAGAGAACGCAGAAAGTCGAGAATAAGGGTGATGGTCTGTTGATGCAGGTCAGATCGATCCGTTGCGTCGTCGCCATCCAGACAGATGATGCCATCACCCGGGACGTCCTGTTCAAGCAGGATCGCGGCATTTGGTTTGCATCCCGGCAGGAAGCTGAAATGCGCGGCACCGGGCAGATCATGGTAGCGGGTTAAGGTGGCCGGCAGGTGTTCGATCAGATAACCTGATTCAAGGTCCTTGGGGATTTTGGGATTGGGCGCACCGGCGGCAATGACCAGAACCGGGATGTCTATGGTCGCCAGACTTTCCGGGGTAAAACCACGGGCAAGGCCAAGATCAAGCGAGATTGCGCCGCGGATTCGTTCGTCTTTAAGGTTTGCGGCCAGCTTTTCGCGATCTGGCATTGTGCGGCCAACCTCAAGTTCCGCGAGGCCATCGCAGGCGGCGAATTCAGGATGCGCTTGGCATTCCATATCCATCCGATCCATGTCCATTCGCGCCCCGGCGAGCTCAAGTGCGGTCCATCCGCCCAGTGAATGACCAATCACCGTGATGTTGGCCGGATCAATGGAGGGCGTCCATGTGGGATTATCGGAAAGCGATGTGATCACGTGGCTGATATCGCGCGGGCGAAGCCATAATGCGGATCCGACTTCGGCGGTGACATCGCGGCTGGTGGTGCCGGGGTGATCGATTGCGGCGACCACATAACCCGCCCGGGCAAGTTCCGTGGCAAGCCATCCCTGATTGCGCCAGTTGCCGCCAAACCCGTGCGACATCACGACCAATGGATGGCGTCCGTCCTGAATTTCGGCATCAGGCTGCACCATCTGGCCGAAAAAGACCGGATTTTCGCCGACAGGCACCGCCGGGTTTGTGTCGCTGGTCGGGTACCAGATTGCACCAACCAATGCGCGGTTGCCATCACTTGCCGCGATGGTGGTTTCGGTGAAACCAACGGCATTGGGCGCGCCATGAGATGGGGTGGACATGACAAAAGCCGCCAAAGTGGCCAGCGTGGTAACGGTAAAACGCAACATGCTTGATCCTTCAAATCAAATGAAATCATGCGATGAGTTTTACCGGTCGGCGGGCTTTTGGCGTCCTTGATCGCGATCAAGGACCTTTCAGGCACAAAAAAAAGCCCCGGTCGGCTGGCCGGGGCTTGGTCTTTGATCGCGGATCAGGATGGGTCTTAGCGGAACATCATCACCGGCACATGGCAGGAGCGGACCATTTCGGTGGTGGTGCTGCCGATGATCAGGTTGCGGATGCGCGAATGGCCATAGGCGCCCATGACCAGAAGATCGATATTTTCCGCTTCGATCTTGTCCTTGATCACGTCTTCGGGTTCGCCCGATGCAAAGCCTGCATCGACCTCGTACCCCGCCTTGCGCAGGATGGTTGCCGCGTCATCAAGCTTTTCCTGCAACGTGTCATTGGGTTTGCCAACCGACAGCAACGTGCAGGGCAGACCGGTAAACAGTTTGCCCGATGCAATGTGACGCACAGCCTTCATCGCACTTTCACCACCATCAAAGGCAATCAGGAATTTGTTGATCGGTTTGAACGCACGCGATGCGACAAGCACCGGTTTCTTGGCCGAACGCACAACCCGTTCAAGGTTGGAGCCCAGATGCAGCTTGGCAAAATCGGCGGCCTCACCGCGTTTGCCGACCAGGATCAGATCGGCATCACCTTCGAACTCGGCAATGGTTTCGATCAGATCGCCATGGCGAAGCTTGGTGGTGACGGTGTCGACACCCTTTTCCTCAAGCCCGGTTTTGGCTTCTTCAAGCAGCAAACGGCCGCGCTTGAGTTCGAGCTTGTTTTTCTGCTCGTCGAGATCAGCCAGCTCTTTTAGCAGCGCCGAACGGGCACCGAGTTTGAGATTGCCACTGAGGTCTGCCGGTTCGGAATCGGTGTTGCGCCGGCCCAGCACGTGCATCAGTTCGACCGATGCGTCGGTGCGTTCTGCCACCCAGCGGGTCAGGTCGCATACACTTTGCGAATAGCCTGATCCATCGATCAGTGCGATCAGATGTGTCATGGATCGTTTCCTTTCCCAGTTTCCCTAGTGGCCCATCAGGCGTTCAAGCGCGCCGGGCTTGTCGTGGATGGCCAGTTTATCGACGATTGTCTCGCTGGCTTCATTGAGACCGATCAACTCGACCTCGGCCCCTTCACGGCGGAATTTGAGCACGACCATATCAAGGGCTGCAACACTTGAAATGTCCCAGATATGCGCATGGCTGACATCAATCGTGACCTTGTCGAGCGCTTCGCGGAAATCAAATGCCTTGGTGAAGTCTTCGACCGAGGCAAAGAATATCTGGCCGCGCACTTCGTAGGTACGGTGCGTGCTGTCATCCGACAGCGTGCTGGTAACACGGAAAATCTGCGCGATCTTCCAGGCAAAGAAGATACCCGAAAGCAACACACCGACCAGAACACCGATGGCAAGGTTGTGCGACCCCACCACCGTGATCACGGTCGCCAGCATCACGATCGACGAGCTTCTCGGATGATCCTTGAGGTCCTTGATCGAGGACCAGCTGAATGTCCCGATCGACACCATGATCATGATCGCGACAAGGGCCGCCATCGGAATGATCGCCACCAGATCGCCCAGAACCACAATCAGGATCAAAAGGAAAATCCCGGCAAGGAAGGTCGAAAGGCGGCAACGGCCACCCGATTTGACGTTGATCACCGACTGGCCAATCATCGCACAACCGGCCATACCGCCGATAAAGCCGGTAAAGAAGTTGGCGATCCCCTGACCATAGCATTCGCGTGTGCGGTTCGATGTGGTGTCGGTCAGATCATCAACGATCTGCGCCGTCATCAGACTTTCCAGAAGACCCACAGCCGCGACCGCCGCCGAATAGGGCAGGATGATCAGGAAGGTATCAAGGTTCAGCGGCACATCCGGGAAATAGATCGCCGGGAAGGCATCAGGAAGCGCGCCCATATCGCCCACAGTGCGCAGATCGGCATCGATAAAGAATGACAAGCCGGTCAGAACGATGATGCAAATCAGCGGCGACGGGATCACCTTGGTGATGCGCGGGAACAGATAAATGATGGCAAGGCCGCCAGCCACCATCACATAGGTCATGGGGCTGACATTGGTCAGTTCGGGCAGCTGTGCCATGAAGATCAGGATGGCGAGCGCGTTGACAAAGCCGGTCATGACCGACTTGGAGACAAAGCGCATCAGCGACCCCAGACGAAGCGCGCCGGCCAGCATCTGAAGGACGCCCGCCAGGACGGTCGCGGCCAGCAGGTAATCCAGCCCGTGTTCACGGACAAGCGATCCCATCAGAACGGCGGTGGCGGCGGTGGCGGCCGAAATCATGCCCGGACGGCCGCCAAAGATGGCGGTGATCACGGCAATCGAGAAGGAGGCATAAAGCCCGACCTTCGGGTCAACACCGGCAATGATGGAAAAGGCAATCGCCTCCGGGATCAGGGCCAGCGCAACGACAAGGCCCGAAAGCACATCGGCGCGAATGTTGCCAAGCCATTCAGCCCGCAAACGCGGCAGAAAATCGCTATTCACAGAAAATCTCCGTCTCGGTCAAGCCCGACCGCGCAATCGCCAGATCTGGCGATTGAATGTTCCGCGGGCTGGAATGTCATCAGGCGGTCTTCATGATCCGTCAGCCGGAAATTCAGCGACAGGTCTCCCCAAGACCATCCCGTTCGTTGCTGCGTCGCAGCAGGCTGTACCTATACCAATTTAAGATTTTGCACAACCGTGGGACGGGCGACGTGGCGATCTGATGCGCCCATTCGATGCAAGCTTGTTGTTGCCCGTTTGCCAAAAGAAAAGCCTGATCCCGGCAAAGCGGGGATCAGGCAACGTTTGAAATTTATCTGAACAGGCTCTGGCAATCAGGCGTTATCAAGAAGCGCCTTGGCGATTGCCTCGCCGCAAGTGACGGTATTGGCCTTGCCGCCAAGGTCGGCGGTGCGGAGGTTTTCATCGAGCAGGACGGCCTCAATCGCGCGCATGATGGCGTCATGGGCATCGGTGTGGCCGAGGTGATCAAGCATCATTGCCCCTGACCAGATCTGACCAATCGGGTTGGCGATGCCTTTGCCGGCAATGTCCGGGGCGGAACCGTGGACCGGTTCGAACAGGGAGGGGAATTTGCGTTCCGGGTTGATGTTGCCCGATGGCGCGATGCCGATGGTGCCCGTGCAGGCCGGGCCAAGATCGGACAGGATATCGCCAAACAGGTTTGACGCGACGACGACATCAAAGCGATCCGGATTCATGACGAACTGGGCGGTCAGAATGTCGATATGGTATTTGTCCCAGGTGACATCGGGATAGTTTTTCGCCATTTCGATCACGCGTTCATCCCAATAGGGCATGGTTATTGAAATGCCGTTTGATTTGGTGGCCGATGTCAGGTGTTTGCGCGGGCGTTTCTCGGCCAGTTCGAACGCGTATTTCAGGATGCGATCAATGCCGGTGCGCGACATGACGGTTTCCTGAATGACGATTTCACGGTCCGTGCCGGGATACATCTTGCCCCCGACCGAGGAATATTCGCCTTCGGTGTTCTCGCGCACGACATAGAAATCAATATCACCCGGTTTGCGACCGGCGAGTGGCGATGGCACACCGGGCATCAGTTTGGCCGGGCGCAAATTGACATACTGGTCAAAGTCACGCCGGAACATGATCAGCGAGCCCCACAGCGAAATATGGTCCGGCACCGTTTCAGGCCAGCCGACCGCACCAAAGAAGATCGCATCGTGCGGTTCGATCTGTGCGCGCCAGTCATCGGGCATCATTTGGCCGTGCTTTTGATAGTAGTCGCACGATCCGAATTCGAATTCATTAAACACCAGATCGAGGTCGAACACTTCGGCCGCGGCCTTAAGCACGCGGATGCCTTCGGGCATGACTTCGGTTCCGATGCCGTCGCCGGCGATGACTGCGATTTTGTGGGTGGGGCGTGTCACGGTGCTGTTCTCCGCTGATGTGAGTTTTTTGGTGGCTTTTCAGTTTGGGGATTATTGCGTTGATAGGACGTTTCGTCGAGCCCCGGAAGCGATCCGGATTACAGTTCGGACTACAGTCTGGATACAAGAAAGGCCCCCACCATTGGCAGGGGCCTTTCCGTGTAAGGGTATCTGGTGACTTATCGTCGCCGGAATTCAGGCCTTAGCGATTTTGGCGGTTATCGATCAGGTCATCGACAACACCCGGATCGGCAAGGGTCGAGGTATCGCCAAGCTGATCATATTCGTTGGCGGCAATCTTGCGCAGGATACGGCGCATGATTTTGCCAGAACGGGTTTTCGGCAGACCCGGCGACCACTGGATGAAGTCCGGGCTTGCGATCGGGCCGATTTCCTTGCGGACCCATTTGACCAGTTCGGCGCGCAGCTCGTCGGTCGGTTCTTCGCCAGCATTGAGCGTGACATAGGCATAGATGCCCTGTCCCTTGATGTCGTGCGGAACGCCGACCACGGCGGCCTCGGCCACCTTGGAATGGGCGACCAGTGCGCTTTCGACCTCGGCGGTTCCCATACGGTGACCCGATACGTTGATCACGTCATCAACACGGCCGGTGATCCAGTAATAGCCATCGTCGTCGCGACGTGCGCCGTCACCGGTGGTGTAGACGTTTTTGAACGTGCTGAAATAGGTCTGGATGAAGCGTTCATGGTCACCATAGACCGTGCGCATCTGACCCGGCCAGCTGTCCTTGATGACAAGGTTGCCATCGGTTGCGCCAGTCAGTTCCTTGCCCTCGTTATCAAGCAAGGCTGGCTGGACACCAAAGAACGGAAGCGTTGCCGAACCCGGTTTCAGGTCGGTCGCACCCGGCAGCGGCGTAATCAGGATGCCGCCGGTTTCGGTCTGCCACCAGGTATCGACAATCGGGCAATTCTTTTTGCCGACATGTTCGTAATACCATTCCCAGGCTTCCGGGTTGATCGGCTCGCCCACCGAACCGAGAATGCGCAGGCTGGACAGATCAGCCTTGTTCACAAAGCTTTCGCCTTCGCGCATCAGGGCACGGATTGCGGTCGGTGCGGTGTAGAAGATGTTGACCTTGTGCTTTTCGCAAACCTGCCAGAAGCGCGATGCGTCCGGATAGCTCGGCACACCTTCAAACATCAGGGTCGTGGCACCATTGGCCAGCGGGCCATAAACGATATAGCTGTGACCGGTGACCCAGCCCACATCGGCCGTGCACCAGTAAATGTCGCCTTCGTGATAATCGAAGACATATTCATGGGTCATGGATGCATAAACGAGGTAACCGCCCGAGGTGTGCAGAACACCCTTCGGCTTGCCGGTCGAGCCCGAGGTATAAAGGACAAACAGCGGGTCTTCGGCGTTGACTTCGGTCGGCGGGCAGTCGGTGGAGGCTGCTTCGCAAACTTCGTGATACCAAACGTCACGGGCATCGTTCCATGCAACGTCCTTGCCGGTATGCTTGACGACGACCATTTTCTCGACCGATTTAACACCCGGATGCGACAGGGCCTCATCCGCATTGCGTTTCAGCGGCACTGAGCGGCCACCACGCAGACCTTCGTCCGACGTGATGACGACTTTCGCACCGCAATCTTCAACGCGACCAGCCAATGCTTCGGGCGAGAACCCGCCAAAGACGATGGAATGGATCGCGCCGATACGCGCGCAGGCAAGCATGGCAACCGCGGCCTCGGGGATCATCGGCAGATAGATGACAACGCGATCACCCTTGGCAACGCCCATCGATTTCAGCGCGTTGGCGAAACGGCAGGTGCGCTCATAAAGATCGCGATAGGTGATGTGTTCGGAGACGTTGGGATCATCGCCCTCGAAAATGATGGCGGTCTGATCGCCGCGCTTTTCAAGGTGGCGGTCAAGGCAGTTGGCCGCGACGTTGAGTGTCCCGTCCTCATACCATTTGATATAGAGGTCTTTGGCGTCGTAGCTGACGTTTTTGACGGTTTTATAGGGTTTGATCCAGTCAATGCGTTTGCCGTGTTCGCCCCAGAAGCCTTCCGGGTCTTCGACCGACTGCTTGTACATGGCGTCGTATTTTGCCTTGTCGATCAAAGCGCCCTTCGCGATGTCGTCAGGTACGGGATAAACGTTCGCAGACATATGTGGCCTCTTGTTCGTTTCCTGTGGTCTCTAGGTCGGCACCGGGGTGCTTTCGATGACTTTTCCAACGGGCTCGAAAAAGGCATCCGTCCGATGCAGTAATTTCGGTGCGGTTCAGAACCTGCTTTGCCATGCTGCCCGGTCCGGTGTGTGATCGGTCCCGTTCAAAGGGGGCGGGCACGGCAAAGTTACTCCTGTCGCTTGCGCCCTATGCTAGTGCGCAGAGAGTATTGAGGGAATACAACTTAAGACGGGGGCGGGCCTGGCCGGGTGCGCGTTGGTGGGTGTACGTTTGCCGCAACAGCCAGCATGGTCGTCGTCTTTGGCCGCCCTTGGGTGCCGATCCTTGGTTCTGTTCCCTTATCCAATTGAAATATATCCGAAATTCCGGGCTTCGCCAGTGAAGCCGATTACATTTTTTCCGTGCGCGGATGTGGGGTTTGCTTGGTTCGGTTCTGGATTTGACGGAACAAAACAGATACAAAGAAGCCAGCACGTAATCAAATGGTGGGATAATGGATCCGATTTCTTTGGCAGCAGGGGCGCTTGGCGCATCTGTTCTGGCACTTGTCTTTAGCATCATGATGGTCAAGCGCATCAAGGATGCCGCAGAAGCCGAGACGGAGTCGCGCACAGCCCTTCTGGCGTCCCAGCTTGAACATGCGGACAATACCCGGCGCGATCTTGCGACCGAGGTTGCCCAGATGCGTGAAAAGCTTTCCGAGGCTTCGGAAAAGCGTGCCATTGCCGAAACCACGGCCAACCGGGTGCCGGTGCTTGAAGCCGAAATGAAGGAGCTTCGCACCGCCCTTGATCACTGGCGCGAAAAGGGATCCGAGCTTGAGACCGCGCTTGAGAAGGAGCGCGAGGCGGCCAAGGAAAAGCTCGAGATGCTTGAAGATGCCAAGACCAAGCTTCTTGATAGCTTCAAGGCGTTGTCGTCTGATGCACTTAAGGTCAATAACGACGAGTTCATGAAGCTGGCGCGTGAGAACTTTTCACGCCTGCAGGAAGGGGCCAAGGGCGATCTTGAAAAACGCCAGCAGGCCATTGACGGGATCGTAAAACCCATCCGGGAACGGCTTGAGGCCTTTGATGCAAAGGTTAACGAACTTGAAAAAAACCGCAAGGAAGCCTATGGCGAGCTGCGTGAACAGGTCGGGACCCTGGTGCAATCGCAACACAAATTGTCCAAGGAAACCCAGACGCTGAGCTCGGCCCTGCGGTCCAGTTCCTCGGTGTCGGGCAAGTGGGGCGAATTGCAGCTCAAGCGCATTGTCGAACTGGCCGGGATGCTCAAGCATTGCGACTTTGACGAACAGGTGCATTTCAACACCGACGAAGGTGTCCAGAAACCCGACATGGTCATTCACCTGCCGGGCGGCAAGAACATCGTGGTCGATGCCAAGGCCCCGACATCTGCCTATCTTGAGGCGATTGACGAGAAATATGACGATGATCGCCGCGAAGCCTTGATGGCGACCTATGTCACCAATGTGCGCAAGGTGATCACGGATCTTTCGAAAAAATCATACTGGAAGTCGGTCGACAGTCCGGAATTTGTCGTGCTGTTCCTGCCCGGTGAAAGCTTCTTCTCGGCAGCGCTTGAACGCGACCCGCGTTTGATCGAGGACAGCTTCCGCGATGGGGTGATTTTGGCAACACCGACGACGTTGCTGGGCTTGCTTAAGGCCGTGTCATATGGCTGGCGACAGGAAGCGCTGGCCGAAAGCGCACGCGATATCAGTGAAATCGGCTTGCAGCTTTATGACCGTCTGGGTGCGCTTGCCAAGCATTTCTCATCGATGGGAAAATCGCTTGAAAGTACGGTGAAGCATTACAACAAGACGCTGGGGTCACTCGAAGGATCGGTTCTGGTGTCGGCGCGCAAGCTCAAGGAAAAGCATATCGTTTCTGATGACCGCATGATCGAGGAACCGTCCCCGTCGGAAACCCACGTGCGCGAAATCACCAAGACGGAATTGCTGGCCGGGCCAGAGGATGCGACGCCCGACGCCAGGGATTGAACCAAACCGGTTTTGGCCGAGATCCCGTGTGCGCGACATGGCAGCCATCACGGCTAAATCGGGCTGTTTGCTTGACTTGGGCGTGGGGAAACCTTATCTCGAAGCGCGAAATTCGCTATAATTATAGGAGGGTCAGGTCCCCCTAATTTGATTTGAATGGCAGACGTTATATTTGTGATCTCCTAGGAAAAGCCCGCAATGCGGGGGAGGTCTCCCGGATAAGGGGTTTGACGCAGGAGCGCGCGAATATAACGTCTGTCCTTCGGATTCACCTGATTTGCACGGGCTACGTTGTCGCAAAGCCTTGAAAGATGTATATCTTCCTGCGGTTTTGCTTCGCGTATCCGCACAAATCAGGTGAACCATTTAAACCAAATTAGGGGGACCTGACCCTCAACCAAGTTCGAAACCGGATCAGAGACCCATGGCCCTGCGTGAAATTCTTATCGTTCCAGACCCGCGCCTGAAAAAGGAATGCGAACCGGTCGAGGAAGTGAATGATGAGATCAAGACCCTTCTTAATGACATGCTTGAAACCATGTATGCGGCACCGGGCATTGGCCTTGCAGCGCCGCAGATCGGGGTGATGAAGCGCGTGGTGGTCATGGATGTGTCCGATGACAAGGACAAGCCGGAACCGCTGAAGCTGATCAATCCGGAGATCATCTGGGAATCTGAGGAAACCTCGATCTATCAGGAAGGCTGCCTGTCGATCCCGGAACAATATGCAGATGTCGAACGCCCGGCCGAAGTTGGCATGCGCTATATGGACGAGAACGGCGAAACGCACGAGATCGAGGCAGACGGGTTGCTTGCGACCTGCATCCAGCACGAGATCGATCACCTGGATGGCGTTCTGTTCACCGATTATCTCAGCGCGCTTAAGCGCAACATGATCCTGAAAAAAGTCCAGAAGCTGCAGAAAACCAAAAAGTCTGCCTGAGACTTCTGAACAGAAAACGTATGCAAAGGGCCGGTTTTCCGGCCCTTTTGTTTTGCGAAGGTTACGATTTGCGGGGTTTGATATCGTTCGGATCCAGCCCGACAATCCATCCCTCCCGGTTAAGAGCACTTGGCATGCGGGGCAGATGTTCAGGGCGGCGACCGTCGGCGATTTCGATCAAGCCCATCACACCGATCAGGGCGTCAAAGGCATCATCCTTGCCGTGATCCGGGCCAAAGCCATCCTTGATGTCGTCCCAGACGGCACGACTTATTTCAATGCCTTTGGTCTTGGAGTTATCGCGGAGTTTGTGCAGGTAATTCTTGCGGCTGATTTGAATTGATTTAGTCAACTCACTTGGCTCCGAAAGCCAGCCGTAAATTTCGCCGGGATAGGTTTCAATCAGGGTGACGCCGGGGGATTTGCAAAGGCTTTCGAGATCGCCCGAAAACGGCCAGATGTTAAATCCATCGGCATGACCCGGGATGATCAGGTTTTTGAGGCCATGCAGCATGCCCTTGCCGACCTGATTGGCGCCAAGCGTCCAGAAGGGCGGGCAGGCAGCGTTGCGTTGGGTGGTTGGAAATTCGCAGGCCCGATGGAGGGCATCGAAATCGGTCTGGCCAAGTGCCTTGATCAAATCGTCGCGTTTTACGCTGCCCTTGATGCCGGAGCTTTGCGGATAGAATGGCCGGGTATGCCGGATTTCATCCGGTGACTGGCAGACATCAAAGAATTCCTGCCATTCATCGCTTTCAAGCAATCCCAGCAAGGATTTGAAGTCTTTGACATTCGCGCCATCATACCACGCATCCAAAAAACCGATCGGCATATCAAGGCCAAGCCAGAGCACATCCTTCTTGCTATGCGCGGCAAGCGATTGGCGAAATTGATGGAGCATCCCGACCGGCTCGATGGCATGGATTTGCCAGCCAGTGTCATTGCGGGTGGCTTTGGCGACCCAGCGGCCCTTGGGCGATAGGCTCCAGTCTGCGTGCCAGATGTGGCTGACCGGGTATTTGGGCGATTGAGGTAAGGCTTGGCTTGTCATTTGGGCAGGATAACGCCAAATTGCCGCCAGAAGAGTCAAAAGATGAATGGGATTGATATGACCAAGCTGCGCATTGCCTTTATGGGAACCCCGGACTTTGCCCTTGTGGCGTTAAAGGATCTGGTGGCGGCGGGTCATGACGTGGTTTGCGTCTATTCACAGCCGCCGCGCCCGGCAGGCCGCGGGCACAAGGAAACGCCAAGCCCGGTGCATGCCTGGGCGCTTGATCAGGGGATTGAGGTCCGCCATCCGGTATCCCTGAAATCGGCCGAGGAACAGAAGGCCTTTGCCGATCTTGATCTGGATGTTGCGGTGGTCGCGGCCTATGGCCTGATCCTGCCGAAAGCCATTCTTGATGCGCCGAAATTTGGGTGTCTCAATATTCACGCGTCGCTTCTGCCGCGCTGGCGCGGGGCAGCGCCGATCCAGCGCGCCATTCTGGCCGGGGATGCAGCGACCGGTGTCACCATCATGCAGATGGATGTCGGGCTGGATACCGGTGACATGTTGCTAGTTGGCGAATTGCCGATCACGGCGGAAACCTATGCCAATGCCCTGCATGATGATCTGGCGGAACTTGGCGGCAAGATGATTGTCGAGGCGCTTGAAAAGCTGCCCAAGGGGGAACTTGTTGCCACCAAGCAGCCCGAAGAGGGTGTGACCTATGCGGCAAAGCTTGAACGGGCCGAGGCCAAGCTTGATTTTACCGATGATGCCGCAGCACTCGAGCGCAAAATTCGCGCCTTTACCCCGTGGCCGGGGGCCTATTTCGAGCTCGGTAACGAACGCATCAAGGTGCAGGCGGCTGAAGTGATTGGTCAATCCGGGCCGGTGGGCGAGATCCTTGATGACAAGCTGACGATTGGCTGTGGCACCGGCGCGCTGCGTCCGACCCGTATCCAGCGGCCGGGCAAATCGGTGATGGATACCGATGCGGTGCTGCGCGGTTATGACAAGCTTGCCAAGGGCGTAAAGCTCGGCTGATGGCAAATATCACGGCACATACCGGTGGTGATGTGACGATCCGGCCAGCCTTTAACCGCGATGGCGATGGCATTGCCGATCTGATCGCGCTGGTGTTTGCCGATTATCCCGGCTGCGTGTTTGATCGTGCGGCCGAATTCCCCGAACTTGATGCGATTGCCGATGACTTCAAGGCCGGTGACGGCCGGATCTGGGTTGCGGTGGACGATCAGGATCGGGTTATGGGCTGTTTTGGCGTCAAATATGATGTGGCCAGCCGCGAAGGCGAGCTTCACAAGGTTTATCTGCATCCGGCTGTGCGTGGGCGCGGCGTGGCGCAAAAACTGATGGCCAAGGCGTTGGCCTGGCTTGGCCAGACGCATCCCGAATGTCAGGTGGTGATGCTTTGGACCGATACGCGGTTTGAGGCCGGGCATCGGTTTTATGAAAAATGCGGCTTCGCGCGCACAGGCGAAAGCCGCATTCTGGATGATCTTTCCAATTCGTCGGAATGGCAGTTCCGGTTTGACTTTGCGGCCTATCAGAAGGCCCTGACGTTTTAGGCCGGGTGCCTATCGGTTATTTGCCAACATCGCGGGCGGTTTTGCTGGTGTCGGTGGTGCCGTCACTGTTGCGGCGCACCGCACGGGCATCGCGGAAGCCAAGCTCCCACGGCGGGACCGGGGTGAATTTTTCGGCCAGGAAGTCGACAAAGGCGCGGACCTTGGGCGACAGGTGGCGTTTGTGCGGATACACCGCCGAAATCCACGCCTGATCATGGACATATTCGGTCAGAACCGGGGTCAGGCGACCGGTGCGGATATCTTCATGCACCAGATATTCGGCCAGGCGCGCCATGCCCAGCCCGGCCAGAACCGCCTCGTGGAGCACGTCACCATCATTGGCCGAGAATGAACCCTGTGCGCGGAACGCCACGTGACCATCGGGTGTTTCAAAGTGCCAGTCGTTAAAGCTTTCGCGTGATGACAGATGCAGACAGTTATGGTTTTCAAGGTCCTGCGGCTTGCGCGGGATACCGTTCTTTTCAAGGTATTCCGGCGATGCGACGATCATTCGCCGGTTGACCGCATATTTACGCGCAATCAGCGACGAGTCTTCGAGTGCCGAGAGGCGAATGGCAAGGTCATAGCCATCGTTGACCAGATCGGTGAATTTGTCATCAAGGGTCAGCTCAATCCGCACATCGGGATAGCGCGCAAGGAACTCCGGGATCAGCGGTACCACCTGCATTTTGGTAAAGGCGACCGATGCGTTGATGCGCAGGGTACCGCGTGGGGCGGCATAAAGCTGGGTGACGACTTCTTCGGCTTCCTCGATCTCGTTTAGGATCGTGCGGGCGCGCTCGTAAAAGGCGCGGCCTTCCTCGGTCAGGCTGAGCTGACGGGTGGTGCGCATCAAAAGACGGGCACCCAGACGATCTTCAAGGCGCGAGATGTATTTCGAAACAGCTGACGGTGACAGACGCATTGTCCGGGCAGCGGCCGAGAAACTGCCTTCCTCGACTGCATGGACAAAGATTTCCATTTCCGCGGCGCGATCCATATTCAGCTTTCCTATTTATGACGGACATTCACAAGTAATGTGCATATTGAGGTAATTCTCTTTCCCCGTAAAGCAAATTAGATTGAGTTCATCGAGAGCGACACGGCGTCGCAACGAACGAAATTTTAGGAGGTCACCATGGCCACTTACGAAGAAATCACCACCCGTTACATCTCCACCACCGAAATCGAGGCAGGTGTACGTAAAGGTCAGCAGCTCCGCGCTGAATTCGTAGGCTCCTTCTTCCGTAACCTGTTCAAAGGTTCCGAGAAATCAGCCGACGTAAACCATCCGGCAGGCACCGTTGGCGGTGCTGCCTAACTGACGACCTAACTGCATGCGGTCGAGCGCCGATTGATTTCCTCCCCAAGAGGTGCTCCCGCAGGCAGGGACTATGACGACGGTTTCTATCTAGCGTCTTCCTCCCTATTTGACGCTGTTTTCCCGACTGGCCCGGTCACTTTTGTGATCCGGGCCATTTTTTTGCCTAATCGGCCTCTTTGGGGGCGATGTTGGGCGGCATATAAAAGCCCGGTCGTTCCGAGAACCATGACCCCAGGCTGACGATGGCGGCAGCAATCAGGGTCACCACCAGCATGGTGGCAATCGACATGTCGGCGGCAAACATCCAGCCATAAATCGCCGGGCCGATGGCCGAGGCCAGCACCATGACCGCGGTCAGGGTACTGCGCACAGCCCCGATTTCATCAAGCGGCACCAGTTCGGGGATGATGGCGGTGCGCAGTGTCGTCGCAAACCCCACCGTAATGCCGACCAGTCCCATATAAATCAGGATCACCCACGGCGTGGTTGTCAGGGCAAGAATGGCAATGCCAACCATCATCGGGATCAGATGCCAGGGAAACAGGCGGCGCGCCGAATGTTTGTCAATCAGCGGACCACTGCCAAACGCGCCCAGCACCGATGTAATGGCAAACACCGTAAACCCGGCGGCAAACCAGCCAAGCTCGATCCCCTTGCTGTTGGAAATCGCCCCCTGATGGAAAAAGAGGGCGGTCATGATCAAGGGCGGTGCGGCCAGCATCGGCATGCAGAACCAGACATAAAGCGATTTGAACAGACGCGGGTGATCACTTTGGCGGGTGTCTGTCGGGGACTCGGCGTGATCCGCATTGTTCGTGTCGGGTGCAGTCGCCGACTCGGTTGATTTTGCAGGCGCCTTGCGGAATTTCGCATCGCTTCGAATAAGCCAAATCGCAACCGGCAGCAGGACCAGCAGAATAAACGCCGCCGACCCGGCATAGGTATATCGCCAGCCAAAGGCAGCAATCAGCGCCAACAAGGTGGCGGGCATGATCGCCTCTGCCAGGGGAAAGCCGAAACTGGCAATCGCCAGCGCCCGTCCGCGACTGCGCGAAAAATAGCGCGCGATGCCGGTCATGCTGACATGGCTCATCAATCCCTGACCGGCCAGACGCAGGACAAACAGGGCGGCAATCAGCATCCAGACATTACTTGCCAGTGCAATCATCACACAGCCAAGGGCAAGCAGGGCCATGGTCGCCAAGCTGTAGGACAGGATATCGACCTTGTCGATCCAGCGGCCAGCAACCGGCAGGCACAGCGCACTGGCAATGGTGATCCCGGCATAGATATTGGCAAATTCGGTTTCATTGAGTGCCAAGCTTGCCGAGATGAAGGGCACAAACAGTGCGACCAGAAACGTCTGCCCGAACGAGGAGCCAAAACTGTGCAACGCGCCAAAGGCAAGTTGGCGGGGCGCTTGGCGAAGCAAGATCAAAAACTGCATGCGGATTCCGGCGAGGTATGAGTGGGGCGCAAAATTAAATAGTATGAGGAATGTATCTGGCGTGTGAACAGCTGTCTACCTGCCCGCATGGGTGGGGTGGGGTCAGGGCATCCGGGAATGCGGCAAAGAAAAAGCCCGCAAGCATGACACTTGCGGGCTTTGACTTTCGTCGGGACGGAGATGGTTTAGCTTGCGGCGACCGCTGGTGTCGGGGTGTTCTTTTTGCCCTGCCACCAGTTGAAGCCCAGAACCGCAAGAAGGACGATCGTGCCAGCGATTTCTGCCCGGATGTCGGGATAGAACACGCCGATGGTTGCCGGAACGATGATAATGCGTGAAAGCACATCCATCGGGGCAAACAGATAGCCTTCAAGGGCGGCGGCGAAGGCGACCAGACACAGGATCGCGGTAAAGCCGGTCCAAAGGACGATCTGGATCGAGCCGCCTTCGATGATTTCCGGATTGAAGACCATGAAGGCCGGGATCAGATAGAGACCCTTGGCGAATTTCCACGCCTGAATACTGGTTTCCATCGGACTGGCGTTGGCAATTGCGGCCCCCGCGAAGCCCGCCAGCGCAATCGGCGGCGTGACGTTACTGTCCTGCGAGTACCAGAACACCACCAGATGGGCGATCAGAAGCGGAATGCCGAACTCGTTCGAAAGCGCCGGACCCACCAGCACGATCAGGACGATATAGGATGCCGTTACCGGCAGACCCATACCGAGGATCAGGCTTGCGATCAGCACCAGAACAAGCGCCAGAACGATGTTGCCACCCGAAAACGCGATCATCATCGACGAGAATTTCAGGCCAAGACCAGTCACGCCGACCACGCCGACAATGATACCGGCAACCGCACAGGCCATCGAAACGGCAACGGCGTTTTTGGCACCAAGTTCAAGGGCGGCAATGGTGATCGCGATCCCCTTGCGAATGGCGGCGATCAGTTTTTCGTGGCTTGGCTTTTCACCCTGCTGCGGGGCGACAAAGAAGAACCACAGCGCATAACGCAGGGCGGCAACCGCCATCACCGACAGAATGGCCCAGAAGCCCACCCGCATCGGCGAGATGTTAAGGACCAGCAGGTAAATCAGAATGCCCAGCGGCAGGATGAACTGCCAGCCTTCCTTGAGAACTTCTTTCCAGTCCGGAAGCTCTTCGACCGGCATGCCGCGCATGCCCTGTTTGAGGGCAACGATATGCACGAACAGATAAACCGTGCCGAGATAGAGGATCGCCGGGAAGATCGAGACAAGAACGATGTCGAGATACGGCACCTGAGTATATTCGGAAATCAGGAACGCACCCGCCCCCATCAGCGGCGGGGTGATCTGGCCACCGGTGGACGCCGCGGCCTCAACACCGCCCGCCTGTGCCGGGCGATAACCGAGTTTCTTCATAAGCGGAATGGTAAAGGCACCCGTGGTGACAACGTTGGCAATTGCCGACCCACTGATCGATCCCATACCGGCCGATGCCAGAACGGCGGCCTTGGCCGGGCCACCCGGCTTTTTGCCGGTGGCGGCATAAGCCATATCGATAAAGAATTTGCCAGCACCCGTGACTTCAAGGAACGCCCCAAACAGAACGAACATGAAGATATAGGTCGCAGCAACCCCCATCGGCAGGCCGTAAATGCCTTCCTGACCGAGGTAAAGTTGCCCGACAAGGCGATCAACGTCGTTGCCGCGATGGGCAAGAATGCCCGGAAGCCATTCACCAACCCAAGGCAGCGCACCGCGCGGACCCGACAGGGCGTAAATGATGGCAACGATGCCAATCACGGTCATGCCAAGGCCGACCGCACGGCGGCTGGCCTCCAGCACGGTGACGGTGGCAATCACGCCGATGATCAGGTCGGTTTCGCTCCAGAAACCGGCGCGGTTGATGATTTCATCAAGAAAGAACGTAAGATAGAAGCCCGTGGTAAAGGCACCGGCCAAAAAGGCGAGATCAATCACCCAGCCAAGGAAGCCGCGCTTTTTGTTGCTGCCGAAAATCGGGAACATCAAAAAGGCCAGGAACATCACGAACGCAAGGTGAATACTGCGTTGATAGAACAGGCCAAGCGGCTCGATCCCTGCGCCATACATCTGGAACAAAGAGAGTGCGACTGCGACAATCGAGATTGCCCACAGAACCAGTTTTGGCTGTGGCAATCTATCCGTCATGGATGGCAGCGTTGCCTGTTCGGACATGAAATTTATTCCCCGGTATCAAGGCGGATGGTGACACGGGTGTGTTCAGCCATCTTTGAAAGGTTGATTTCGTCACGGTCGGTGACGATGCGGTGGTTCACCGCAAGTGAGCCGACGCGCAACACATAGGCGTTGCCGCGTACAGGTTCGTCGATATCTTCGATCCAGTATCCGCCGCCTTCTGCGCTGGTCAGGATCCCGCGACCGGGATAATGACCAAGTCCCGCCGCGAAGTCGGGCTGATAGGCGCGATGGAGAACCATCTTGCCAAGATCGTCTACATAACAGTCAATCACGCCATCACCGGTGACAGAATGGTTCCAATACAGGCACCAGCCGGTTTGACGCGGAATTTCGGTTCTGGCCAGAAGCGCCCCGTCCGTACCGATCACCTCAAGATGATCAATGACGGTGCCGGGCTTGACGTGATCCTGATAGGCCGGGCCAGCACATGCCGCGATCAGGAGAAGAAGGGCGGCCATTGCTGGCCGCCCGAACTTTTGCAGAAGCATCTTACTTGATCAGCTTCGGCGGAATCGGCATGCCGGTTTCTTCGTAGTAACGAAGTGCGCCCGGATGCATCGGGATCGGGGTCGAGTTCAGAGCGAAGTCAACCGTGGTGTCGTTTGCTGCCGGGTGGATGGCGATCAGTTCGTCGACCTTTTCAAACAGGGTCTTGGTGATCTGATACGCCAGTTCCTCGTCCATTTCTTCGTTCACGAACAGAACGTTCGGGGTCGAAATGGTGTTAACCGGTGCAGTTACGCCTTCGTAAACGCCTTTACGCAGGGCGTAAGGTGCGAAGGTCGGTTCTGCATCGAGGGCCGCCAGGATTTCATCGTCGGTCAGCGCGATCAGTTTGATTTCACGCGTGGTCGCGAGGTTCAGGATCGAGCTGGTGGGCGGACCAACGCTCCAGAAACCGGCATCGATGTCACCATCACGAAGGGCATCTGCGGTTTCGTTGAAGTTCAGGCGCTGTTCTTCGATGTCATCATAGGTGATGCCGTTAGCAGCAAGCAGGGTCTGTGCCGAAACTTCGGTACCCGAACCCGGTGCGCCAACAGAAACGCGCTTGCCTTTAAGGTCGGCAAGGCCGTTGATGCCGCTGTCGGCCATGGTGACGAGCTGAACAGCGTTCGGATAGATCGACGCCAGGGCGCGAACGTTATCAAGGGTACGGCCTTCGAATTTACCGGTGCCGGTGTAACCAGCATAAACGGTATCAGCCAGACCGATTGCGATGTCACTGTCGCCACGGGCAATCAGGCCCATGTTTTCAACAGATGCGCCGGTGACTTCGGCAACAGCACTGGTGCCGTCGATGTATTTGGTGATCAGTTCCGCAAGGCCACCGCCATACGGATAATAGGTGCCACCGGTACCACCGGTTGCGATTGACAGTTGCTGTGCCGACGCGGGTGCGACGGTCAGCATCATGGCTGCGGCTGCTGCGGTGAGCAGGGTACGGAGCTTCATGATAGTCCTCCCTAGGGTTAAACACTTAAGCGACGAATAGATCCAAGAGATCGTAAAACAATTTGGGTCTTCACGTTCGTTGGCGGCCTGTAAACCGGGCCTGTTATTTTTGGGTTTTCGAAGATGCCGGATGTTGATCGCAACATGGTTGGCCGATCAAGCCAAACGGGCACCCTTCAAAGACCAATTCCAAGAGATGATTTTAAGTCAGCCGTTTGAACCGTCCGAACCGGACCGGCTGTCAGATTTCCTCCCTCGGATTTTTATCAGTTTATCATTTTGGTGTTTTAAGCTGCAATGAGTATGCCAAACAGGAAATAAAATTAACAATTACAAATCAATGACTTAGATTGCCTCAATTTGTCAATTCGGCATAATCTTGCCGATTTACCAAAATGGATCGGCGGATTCTTGCCGATTTATTGCGCGTGCGAACAAAATATCGCAATGCAACAATAGCTTAGGCCGGTTTGTCACGCCGGATGTTGAGCTTTTTCATTTTCTCGTTAAGCGTCCGGCGCGGGATGTCGAGTTCTTCCATCACCGATTTGACATTGCCGTCATGGCGATCAAGCGCATCGCGAATGATGCGTTCTTCAAACTCGCGAACCTGATCGGCAAGGGCGAGATCGCCGGTGGGGGCTGTTGTTGTTTCAAAACCACCCTTGAACAGACGTTTGAAGCGTTCTTCCGGACTTCCGACCAGAAGAACATACCGCTCGGCCATGTTTTTAAGTTCGCGGACATTGCCCGGCCATTCATGGGCCCTGAGTTGCGCGATCAATGCCGGGGACAGGCGTTCATACGGGCGTTCGAACCGCTCAGCCGCCCGTTCGGCAAAGATATCAAACAGAAGTGCGACATCATCCTGGCGTTCGCGCAAGGGGGCGATGGACAGTTCAAACGTGTTGATGCGAAACAGCAAATCTTCACGGAAATTGCGTTCGGCAACGGCGGCGACCAGATCTTCGTTGGTGGCACAGATCAGACGGAAATCGACCTTCACCGGGGCGTTGGAGCCCAGACGCACCACTTCGCGCTGTTCGATCACACGCAGCAATTTGGCCTGAAGGGCCAGCGGCATGCTTGATATTTCATCGAGAAACAGGGTGCCGCCAATCGCATGTTCGATCCAGCCGATCCGTTGGCTTGCCGCCCCTGTGAAGGCCCCCTTTTCATGGCCAAACAGTTCGCTTTCGGCCGTGCTTTCGGGGATGGCGGCACAGTTTACCGCGACAAATTTTTCATCGCGCCGGTCGCTTAGGTCATGGATGGCGCGTGCCACCAGTTCCTTGCCGGTGCCGGTTTCGCCTGAAATCAGAACCGGGACTTCGGTTGGCGCAATATTGGCGATTTCATCCTTGAGATTCCGCATCGGCATCGAATTGCCGATCAGGCGGGATTCAAGGCTGCCGCGGCTTGCGATCTGACGCCGAAGGTTGCGGTTTTCAAGAACAAGGCGGCGCTTTTCAATAGCGCGTTCAAGGCTTTCGACAATGTCTTTGGGCTCGAACGGTTTTTCGACGAAATCATAGGCGCCGCTTTTCATCGCCTCGACCGCCATCGGCACATCGCCGTGACCGGTCATCAGGATGATCGGGATGTCCGGGTCGGCGGCCAGCACGGATCGGGTAAAGGTAATGCCATCAAGCTTCGGCATTTTGACATCGGTCAGGATCACGCCGGCAAATTCGGGGCTGATATCATGCAGGGCCTGACGGGCATCTTCATAGACCGTGACGTCAAAGTCGGAAAGTTCAAGCCACTGGGCAAGCGAGATCCGCATCGCCTCGTCATCGTCGACGATGATGATGTGCGGTGTGATCTGAATTTCTGCGTCACTGTGTGGCACTTGCTTGGTGGTCGTCACGGTGTTTTACCCTTGAGTAACGGCAGACGGACTTCGAAACAGGCCCCGGCCGTTTCGGTGTTATAGGCTTTTATGCTGCCCCCGAAGTCCCGCACAATGCCATAAGTTACCGAAAGTCCCAATCCCACGCCTTGACCCGGGTCCTTGGTGGTAAAGAACGGGTCAAACAAAAGCGACAGGGTTTCTTCATTCATGCCAGGCCCGGTATCGGTAATCTGCATGATGACGTCGGTTTTGGTGCTCGTAAGGTCAATGCGGATGCGTTTGACCGAACTGTCGGCCATGGCATCCAGTGCGTTGCGGATGATGTTCACACAAATCTGTTCGATGCGCACAAGATCGGCCTGGATTACCAGCGGCGTATCGGGTTCATTGCGTTCAAGCGTGCATTCTTCCTGCTGCAATTGCGGGCTAAGCAATTGCAGGGTGTTATCAAGCGCGACCTTAAGGTCAACTGGCTCCAGCACACCTGTGGATTTACGCGAAAATGTCTTGAGCTGGCCTGTGATCGCGCCCATGCGTTCGGTGAGTGCGGAGATCTGGTTGATGTTCTGATCAAGCTTTTCGGTTTTGCCGCGTTCCAGCATCAGTTTGGCACTGGCGCAGAATGTCCGGATGGCTGTGATCGGCTGATTGATTTCATGGGCGATGGCAGCCGACATCTGCCCAAGGGCGGCAAGCTTTCCGGCCTGCACCAGTTCGTTCTGGGTGCCGCGCAGTTCTTCTTCGGTTTTGCGCCGAACAGCGATTTCTTCTTCTAGCCGGATATTCAGTGCCTGAATGCGGGCAAATTCGCGTGCTTCGCGCTGGGAGGCGAGCTTGAGTTCGCGTTCGCGCAAAAACAGGATGATCAGAATGATCAGTCCGGCACCACTGACGGCAATGAACAGGGCGGCGGCCTGACGGTTGGAAACATAATCCATCGATGTCAGGTAATAGAGCCGCCATTTGCTGTCCTGCATGTGTTTGTCATCAAACAGGAAGCGTTCGGAATTGATGGTGACAATGCCCGTGCCCTTGGCCAGTTGCTGGCCGATATCAAGGGATGCCAGTTCCTTGCCGGGATATTGTTGATGGCGGACAATCCGGCCGCGCACTTCGGGCGAGAGTTCCGAAAGCGTGCGGTATTTCCAGTCGCCGCGACTGGTCATGGTAATCACACCGTCTTCATCGGCGACAAAGACGGTTTCCCCACCTTCCTGCCAGTTGCTTTCGACCTCATCGAGTTCGATCTTCACCACCGCAACCCCGATGATTTCATCGTCACCGCGGATCGGGTTGGAAATAAACAGGCCCGCCCGCCCGGTGGTCACCCCGATGCCAAAGAAAAATCCCTCGCCGCCCGTAATCGACTGACTGAAATAGGGGCGAAATCCGTAATCCTCACCCACAAAGCTGTCGGGGGTGTTCCAGTTGCTTGCCGCGACCGTCATGCCGGTTTTGTCCATGACATAAAGGGCGGCCGCCCCGGATCGTTGTTTGACCCGTTCAAGATACATATCCGCAGTGCGGGGATTGCCGGTGCCGGTGATGGCGGCGATCACTTCGTGATGGCGGGCAACGACATAGGGCAGATAGCGATATTGATCGACGGCGGCGCGCAGTGAACTGTCATACAACGCCAAGCGCGCCTGTGCGGTGCGATGCAATTCATTGATCGTCAGATTGCCGGTCGAACTGACAACAAGCCAGACAACAAGTGTCGAAATCAAAACCCCGGCAGCGGTCAGGCTGGCACGGCTGAACTTGCTTAACCAATAGAAAATCGCGACCTCCCGTCGGGTCAGGGATCAATTTGGTTTGTCCCGCGTTCGGGACAGGTGGGCATTTTACCCTGATGCGATGATTGTTATTTGCCGCAGCGGCGCAAAGTCAACAAATACAGCGATGTGACAGATTGCACTGCGACTGTATTCGACAAGCCTTAATTATGCCGCAAGTGGTTATTTTTTCGCCACATTGGAATGTAAATTGTATAGTCACCACACGAATGAGTGAAATGTATCTGTCCAGTAGATGAGGTCCAGGTGAGTAAGATCGCACTTGTTGATGACGACCGTAATATCCTGACGTCGGTTTCGATGGCGTTGGAAGAAGAAGGATATGAGGTCCTGACATATTCTGATGGCTCGGAGGCACTTCATGCCATCACGAAGGAAGAGCCTGATCTTGCGGTGCTTGATATCAAGATGCCCCGTATGGACGGACTGGAACTTCTGACCCATTTGCGCAAGAAAACCGAAATGCCGGTGATCTTCCTGACGTCCAAGGATGACGAGGTTGATGAACTGACCGGCCTGCGCATGGGTGCCGATGATTACATCAAGAAACCGTTTTCCCAGCGTCTGCTGATTGAACGTATTCGCACCCTTTTGCGTCGCGCGGAAATCATGCGTGCCGGTGGTGTGCGTCCGAACGGGTCGGACGATGTTCTGCAACGCGGTGACCTGGTGCTTGATCCGTCGCGCCACATGTGCAGCTGGAAAGGTCAGCATGTTAATCTGACCGTGACCGAGTTCCTGTTGATCCAGGCACTGGCCAAACATCCGGGGCATGTGAAAAACCGTGACCAGCTGATCGATGCGGCCTACGGCGAACATATCTATGTCGATGACCGTACGATCGACAGCCACATCAAACGCCTGCGCAAGAAATTCCGCGAGACCGACAAGGAATTCAAGGAAATCGAAACCCTGTATGGCGTCGGTTACCGGTACCGCGACACGGCCACTGTGGCAGGTTGATCAGGATTTTTGACGCGCCGGAGCTTTGTGCTTCGGCGCGCACTCTTTTGCAGGCCCGTTTCCCGGGCCGGTTATTGCAGGTTTGAATGAGCGATCTTGGGACTGGTGATCACGACCAGCACACAGGTCCGTCCGAACCCCGGACGACACGGATAGAGGAACGCCACGGGCTGTTTTCGCCTTTGACCTGGCGGATTCTGGCCGTGAACGCGCTGGCACTTTTTGTGCTGGTGGCGGGTATTTTGTATCTGGGCCGCTACAAACAGGAACTTATTCATTCCGAACTGGAAGCCATGGCGGTGCAAGCCGAAATGTATGCCGCCGCCCTGTCGACGTCAGCGGTCAGTTCCAGTGATGATGCAACCAATCGGGTGAAAATCGAAGTGGCGCGCGAAATGGTGCGCCGTCTTGTCGGGATTACCGGCGCACGTACCCGTCTTTTTGCCACCAATGGCAGCCTTTTGGCTGATAGTCGCAGCATCCAGTCACTTGGTGCGGGCACCATTCAGGCCGAACAGCTTCCACCGCCGGGCGAAGAAGATGCCTTTGCCGACATCATGCGCAAACTGACCGATGGCATCCTGACATTGTTTGAGGGCGAACAACCCTTGCCACTTTATGTCGATCCGCCGATTGCCAGCGCGGCCGATTACCCGGAAGTGCGCGCAGCCCTGGCGGGCTATTCGCGTGGCGTTGTCCGTGTTGATAGCGAAGGACGTCGGGTCTTGTCGGTGTCAGTGCCGGTTGCCCGGTTCAAGCAGGTTCTGGCATCGGTGATGATGACCAAAAGCGGCGAATCGATTGAAAACGCCCTTCATGCGGTGCGCCTTGATATCCTGAAAATCTTTGTCTTTGCCTTTGGCATTACGGTGTTGTTGTCGATCTATCTTGCCGGGGTGATCACACGGCCACTTAACCGGCTGGCACGTGCGGCGGAACGGGTCCGGCGCAGCAAAAACCGCCAGTTTGCCATTCCCGATCTGTCGGATCGTCGCGATGAAATCGGTGATCTGTCGACCACGCTGCGCGATATGACCGAAACGCTGTGGGATCGCATGGATGCGATTGAACGGTTTGCCGCCGATGTCGCGCATGAGATTAAAAACCCGCTGACCTCGCTGCGCTCTGCGGTGGAAACTGCCACGCGTCTTAAGGATCCGGAACGCCAGCGCCGCCTGATGGAAATCATCGCCGAGGATGTGCAGCGTCTTGATCGCCTGATTAGTGATATTTCCGATTATTCGCGTATGGATGCCGAATTGTCGCGCGCCGAGAGCGAGGAAGTCGATCTTGATGTGCTGCTTTATACGCTGGGCGAACTTTATAACGCCGATGCCGAGGGCCCGCGGGTCAAGGTTTCGGTACCTGAAAACCTCAATGTCCCGGCGCTTGAAAGTCGTCTGACACAGGTGTTCAGGAACCTGATTTCCAACGCGATTACCTTTACCCCGGAAGGCGGTGAAGTGCGCGTACGGGCATGGCGGGATAAAAACTGGGCCGTGATCACGGTCGAGGATGATGGCCCGGGTATCCCGCCCGGCAAGGAAGAGGCGATCTTCAACCGGTTCTATACCGAACGCCCCGCGACCGAGAAATTCGGGCAGCATTCGGGCTTGGGGCTTTCGATTTCCAAGCGAATCATTGCCGCCCATAACGGCGAGCTCAGTGCACAGAATCGCGTGGTCCGTGACGAGGTCAAGGGCGCTACCTTTACCATTCGCCTGCCGCTCGACTAAGATTTTTCAGCTCAGAAAGTGCGAAATGCCTATGCGGGAGGTTAAGTGGATCACGCCCTGGGCTTTTGGGGTTTGACAAGCCAACCTCTGCCAAGCATCGTTTTGCATTATGTCCCAGCTTCACGCAAATTGTGTCCGGATCGGCGCCCATGCGGTGCTGTTGCGCGGACCATCCGGATCTGGAAAATCCGGGCTTTCGCTGCGTCTGATTGATGCGGGCGGCTTTCTTGTTTCCGATGATCGAACCGACCTTGCGGCGCGCGATGGCCGCCTGATCGCCAGCGCACCCGATCAGATTGCCGGATTATGCGAAGTCCGCGGCATCGGTGTTGTGCGTGGTTTGCCGCAAAAAACCGAAGGCGATGTGCGGGTTCTGATTGATCTGGTCACCGATCCCAACATGATTGAACGCATGCCCGAACCCGATTTCGAAGAGATTTGTGGCATTGCGATCCCGCGTTGGACATTATGTGCATCCGATCTGGCCATCGAGGCAAAGATTGGAGTAGCTTTGGCGCTCGCGACGGGTGGAATGACACTTGAACCGTAATCCACAGGACCCAGACTTGCAGAACACTTCGGCAAATTCTTCGGACAGCCAGAATAAGGCCTTGGGGGCGTTTGATGGCAAAAGCGGACTGGTTCTTGTGACCGGGGTATCCGGTGCCGGACGCACGACGACCCTTAAGATTCTTGAAGATTTCGGCTTTGACGCGGTCGATAACCTGCCGCTGCGTATGCTGTCTGCCCTGGTGCCGGGCGATTGCCGCCCGGAACAGCCGATTGCCATCGGCCTTGATATCCGGACCCGTGATTTCGGCGTTGATCAGTTTGTCGAGATTGTCGGTCGCCTGCGCAAACAGACCGGCATGGATCCGTTGATGATCTATGTTGATGCCGACACAACGGTCTTGCAGCGCCGATTTACCGAAACCAGACGCCCGCATCCGCTAAGCCATGATCGGCCTTTGGTCGACGCGATTGAACATGAAAAACGCCTGATGGCGCCGATTGCAGCGACCGCGGATATGCGCATTGATACATCGCGCCTGAAATCAGCCGAGCTTCGCAAGATCCTGCAAGACCAGTTCGACATCGGCGAAAACGAAGGCCTTGCGATCTTTGTGCGCAGCTTTTCGTTCCGTCAGGGTGTTCCGGCAGAAGCCGATCTTGTTTTTGACGTTCGCTTTCTGCGCAACCCGCATTATGATCCCGAGCTTCGCCTGATGACCGGGATGAATGCGGCTGTTGGGCAATACATAGAAGAAGACCCGGATTTCGCCGGGTTTATCGACCGCCTGAAGGCAATGCTGGAGCCGATTTTGCCGCGCTATGCGCAGGAAGGTAAAAGCTATCTGACCATTGCGGTCGGGTGCACAGGTGGTCAACATCGTTCGGTTTATATCGCGCGGTTACTCAATGACTGGATTGCCGATCTGGGATATGACACACATCTCAGCCATCGGGACAAACCGGACGAGCCGACCTCGGGGGAGTGAAAAATGGAGAAAACTGCATGATCGGGATGGTGCTGGTCACCCACGGCGATCTCGCGAAAGAGTTCGTATCTGCCTTGCAGCATGTTGTTGGCGAACAGGAAAATGTCGAAGCGGTCTGTATCGGACCGGATGACGACATGGAACAACGCCGCGCAGATATTCTTGCCAGTGTCGAAAAGGTCGACAGCGGCAAAGGTGTTGTCCTTTTGACCGACATGTTTGGCGGGACCCCGTCCAATCTGGCGATTTCCATTATGGAACAGGCAAATGTCGAAGTCATCGCAGGGGTTAATTTACCTTTGCTGATTAAACTCGCATCTGTTCGCATCGACGGCACCTTGGCCGAAACGGTCAATGCGGCCCAGGATGCGGGGCGTAAATACATCAACGTTGCGTCGCGTTTGCTGAGCGGCGAGGAATAAGTCAGCCACAAAAAGAACAGGGCCGGATGCGCGGGGACAGTGCATCAGGCTTGCGGGGACATACATGGCGCAGAAGGAAAAACGCACTTTAACAATCAGCAACCAGCGCGGATTGCACGCGCGGGCAGCTGCAAAATTTGTTAAACTGGCAGGTGAATTTCAATCGAGCATCATGGTGCGCAACCGTGGCACCGAAGTGTCGGGTGTGTCGATCATGGGTTTGATGATGCTGGCCGCATCGATCGGCACCGAGATCGAGGTCGAGGCCACCGGCCCGGACGCCAAACAGGCGATTGATGCGCTTAACGAACTGGTCGATGCCAAGTTCGACGAAGAATAGGATCCCGCGGATCACGATGTGAGGCCGCGGGCGTCTGAGTTTCGGGAAACAACAAGAACGAGTTGGTAGCAGACAAGGCTTGCAAGTTCCTCCGACAGACCAAACTGTTTCAGATGAAAATAACTCGGGCGTTCGCCGGGTCATAACCGGATTGGGCGCATCGGGCGGGATTGTGATCGGTCGCGCCTTTGTTCTGGATCGCCAGATCGTCCATGTCAGCCGCAAGCCGATTTCCCAAGATGCCGTGCAGGCCGAATGCAAACGCCTTCATGATGGCGTTGCCGAAAGCATTGATCAGCTCAAACGCCTGAAATCCCAATCATCAAGTGCCGAAAGTGCCGCATCAGAGGAACTTGGCTTCCTGATGGATGCCTATATCCACATGCTGACCCAATCGCGTCTGGTGCGCGGGGCTGAGGAACTGATCGTCTCGCGCAAGCTTAATGCCGTGCATGCGGTCAGCGAAGTGATCGATGCGATTGCCGAACAGTTTTCGGGCATGGAAGACAGCTATCTTGCAGCACGTGCCACGGACATTCGCGAGGTGGGCCTGCGTCTGATGCGCTGCCTGATCGGTGAGACCGACCGGGCAATGGACAATGCCCCACAGGGGTCGATCCTGATTGCCGAGGATGTCAGTCCGGCCGATATGGCCCGCTTTGAACCCGGGCAACTGACTGCCTTTGTCACCGCCCTTGGTGGGGCAGAGGGGCATACTGCCATCATGGCGAGATCCCTTGGCATCCCGGCTGTTTTGGGGGCTGCTGATATCGTTCGCGGCGTTGCTGGCGGCGATCAGATCATTATCGATGGCGGGCGCGGTGAAGTGATCCTGTCGCCAAGTGATGCCGACATTGAACATTATACCCAACGCCGTGCTGACTGGCTGGCGGCGCGCGAAAAGCTGGCATCCCTTCGCGATGTACCGTCATCAACGCGTGACGGCATCGATATTGACCTGCATGCCAATATCGAATTGCCAATCGAACTTGCCGCTGCTCTTGAAAACGGGGCGACCGGTATCGGGCTTTTGCGCAGCGAGTTCATGTTCATGAACAAGGACTATCTGCCCGACGAGGACGAGCAATACGAAGAACTTGCCGATATCGTCAAACGCATGGATGGCAAACCGGTCACCATCCGAACCCTTGATATAGGTGGTGAAAAACTGGCCGTCGCCCTGCAAGATGAAATCGTGTCTGGCCCCAACCCGGCCCTTGGATTGCGGGGGATACGGTTGTCATTGCGCAAGCCGGAACTGCTTGAAGCACAGTTTGCCGCCATCCTGCGGGCATCCCTGCATGGATCGGTTCGGGTGTTGCTTCCGATGGTGGTCAACGTGCATGAAATGACCCGTGCGCGTCAGATCTATGAGGCGGTGGCAAAGCGCCTGCGCAAGGACGGGCATCCGATCCCCGAAACCCTGCCACCACTTGGTGCGATGATCGAAATTCCCGCCGCGGCGCTGGCGGCGGATACCTTGGCGCGCGACAGTGATTTCTTTGCCATCGGCACCAACGACCTGACGCAATATACCCTGGCGATTGACCGCACCGATGATCAGGTGGCGGGCATGTTTGATCCGCTGCATCCGGCTGTATTGCGCCTGATCCGTGATGTGATCAAGGTGGCCCGCGAACGCGACATCCCGGTCAGTGTCTGTGGCGAGATGGCCGGTGATCCGCGCTATGTGCCGCTGTTCATCGGGTTTGGCTTGCGCAATCTGTCGATGTCGCCGGTCAATCTGTTGCTGGTCAAACAGCGCCTGCGCCGCCTTGATAGTCGTAATTCCGAACATCAGGCCAACCGCGTCATGGAACAATGGGATTCTGCCCGGATTGCCATGATGCTTGATGATTTTAACGACCTCGCCTGACCATTCCCGCCTGCCATAACTTGTCGTGATCGCAACGCATCCCAACATAGGGGGCAGTTCCGTGCCTTTGTGTGCTTGTTTATCTGCGTGCTGAACAGCGCGGATTCCAAGGCGTGGGCATCTTTTATCCGGTCCGGTTTTGCCCGGAATGCAAATTCCGTCAAAAAAGGACTTGAAAACGATATAAAGATATCTTTATATGTGGCCTATAGCGATCAGGGAAATGATCGCAACAGAATTCTTCGGCGTATCGGCAGGATGAAAATCCCATGCGGATGCGCCATTCCTGTTTGATTGGAGACGATATGTCGAACTTTACCGATTACAAGGTCGCTGATATCTCGCTGGCCGGTTGGGGCCGCAAGGAAATCGCGATTGCCGAAACCGAAATGCCGGGCCTGATGGCGCTGCGCGATGAATATGGCGCGGCCAAGCCGCTTGCTGGCGCGCGCATCGTCGGTTGCCTGCACATGACCATTCAGACCGCGGTTCTGATTGAAACCCTGACGGCACTCGGCGCAGAAGTTCGCTGGTCTTCGTGCAACATCTTCTCCACCCAGGATCAGGCTGCTGCGGCGATCGCGGCTGCTGAAATCCCGGTATTTGCCTGGAAAGGCGAGACCGAGGAAGAATTCTGGTGGTGCATCGAGCAGACCATTTCCGGTCCGAACGGCTGGAAGCCGAACCTGATCCTTGATGATGGCGGCGACGTTACCCAGCTGATCCACGACAAGTATCCGGAACTTCTCGAAGACATCAAAGGTCTGTCGGAAGAAACCACCACCGGTGTGCATCGCCTCTATGAAATGGCGAAAAAAGGCACGCTTAAGGTCCCGGCGATCAACGTCAATGACTCGGTCACCAAGTCGAAATTCGACAACCTGTATGGCTGCCGTGAGTCGCTTGTTGATGGCATCAAGCGCGCAACCGACGTCATGGTTGCCGGCAAGATCGCCGTTGTTGCCGGTTTTGGCGACGTGGGTAAAGGTTCGGCTGCGTCCATGCGCAGCCAGGGCGCACGCGTTCTGGTAACCGAAATCGATCCGATCTGCGCATTGCAGGCCGCGATGGAAGGTTACGAAGTCACCACCATGGAAGATGCAGCCCCGGTTGGCGACATTTTCGTCACCACCACGGGTAACATCGACATCATCACGCTTGACCACATGCGTGCGATGAAAGACCGCGCAATTGTTTGCAACATCGGTCACTTCGATTCCGAAATCCAGATCGGCTCGCTGCGTAACTACAAGTGGGACAACGTCAAGCCGCAGGTCGACGAAGTCGAATTCCCGGATGGCAAACGTCTGATCGTTCTGGCCGAAGGCCGTCTGGTCAACCTTGGTTGCGCAACCGGTCACCCGAGCTTCGTGATGTCGGCATCCTTCACCAACCAGGTGCTGGCCCAGATCGAGCTGTGGAAAAACCATGCCAACTACGAAAACAAGGTTTACGTCCTGCCGAAACACCTTGATGAGAAAGTTGCAGCCCTGCACCTTGATCGTCTTGGCGTGAAACTGACCAAGCTGTCGTCCGAACAGGCCGAATATATCGGCGTTCCGCAGGCTGGTCCGTTCAAGCCGGATCACTACCGCTATTAATTGGCGCTACTAATTGGCAGCTGCCGATTTGCATCAAAGCCGGTCTGTTCATTCAGACCGGCTTTTTTGGTGTCCAGATACAATGCAAGTTGTTAGAAGCATTTTAATCTTGTCAGACGGATGACAGCCATGCCCCAGCTTGAAATCGAATATTCTGCCCAACTGCCCATCAAGGATGAATTGTCCAAGCTGGCGGTTGATCTGCATTACGTCATCGCCCGCGAGGCCGATGCGGAACTGAGTTCTTTCAAGACTAGGATTACGCCGCTGGAAAATGTCGTGATCGGCGATGGTGACCCGAAAAACGCCATGGTGCATCTTGATATCCGGCTTTTGTCAGGCCGGATCAATGCGGTGAAATTCGCCACTGGCGAGGCTGCCCTTGCCGCCCTGATTGACCGACTGGAATGGCTGGTGGGGGATTATCAGGTGCAATTCACCGTCGAGGTCCATGACCTTGATCGGGAAAACTATTTCAAGCATGTCACCGATGGTCCCCGCGCGGCCTTGGCCGACGCGTTTGCCGGGTGATTACATCAGAAGCGCTTCGTGGATCGGATGATCCGTGCCATAGCGGTCATTAAGCAGTTTGATCAGTTCACGTGAAAAGCCCTTGCCGGCATCAAGCAGGGACCGCAATTCCGTATCATTGCGATCATGCGGACCAACGCCATCAAGGCGCGCACGCACTTCCGGATCGGAAAGTTCGCGCAGGAAACGGTCATAAAGTTCCAGTGCCGGCAGGCTTTTCTCGCCAAACACAGTTTGCAGGCGCGTGATCGGTGGCAACTGTAAAAGTTCGGACAGTTTTTCGCGTTTGCCGGCATAATCCCGGCCTGCGGTTTCAGCTGCTGCGATAATGCCGCCGAAATAAAGCATCTTGCGCGAGAAAACCAGTTTCAGACGCCTTGGTGCCCAGGCCTTGCTGGCATCGCCTTCGCGGGTCTTGATTTCAAAATCGACGCTGATGGTGCGGTAATAGCGGATCACGTCATTGACCAGAAAGCGCGCGATGGACTCACGGGTAACCGAGCTTGTGACGTAATTGGCTATCAGATCGTCAAAGAATTTGCGTTTGCCCGCCTCGTTATACAGCCACTCACATTCCAGCAGGAACAACAGCCGACGCGTGGTGATCGAGTTGGTATCGCCATCAAGCCCGATGCGATTGACCAGTTCCTCGGCGGTGATATAGGACGAAAACGGGCCGTTTACCGCCGGTTTCTTGGTGACCATCTTGCCAAGGATATCGGCGACCTGTTGGTGCGGCGCCTGACTGCGTTCGGCTTCGCGGCCAATGATGAAGTAATCAAGGTCCGATTGATCGGATGCCTCATGCCGCCCATAGGACCCGGTTACCACCACGCAAAATGTATCACCCGACAGGCTTTTACCCAACGCGTCGCGCATCTCGGCCAGACGGGTGGCCGAGTAGTGCTGGTTGGTTGCGATGGTTTGCGGTAACAAGATCGGAACTGTTCCTTGGTTGGCGAATCGTTAGAGAATATGCGTTTTGTATAGTTAATTTTTTGATGCCGAAGTTGCTTTCCTACCCTATTGCAGGTCCGAAAGTTAGTTGATATCTGACCGGCTAAGTGCCAAACTATTGATATGGGAAGTGTTAGATCTATATTAAGACTACTCGTGCACCGTAGGCAGAGAGTGCTTCCCTAGTAAGGCAACCAAAGCTTGCCGAGAAATACTACGCAGGGGTGAATGATGAGTTGGACGGTCAGCAAAGTTGCTTTGGACGATGCCAAAGCAACGATTATGAGAGTCGTGGGTCAACAAAATACCATTTCTCCAGAAGAGCTTTTGACCTTGGTAACGAACCAGCCGAACGTAAGCATGAGTGATGCTCGTCGAGCGATGAGAGTGTTGGTCGAGAGGGGTAACCTACGTTTAGATCGCGAGTTCCATATCAGGGCAGCGGAACCGGATAGAGATATGGTTGAAGCTGGTTGACATCTAGAACAGACCGCAGATTTGATATCTCCGAGGCTGATCAACGGGCTGCGTCCGAAAGGGATCGCGACAGGATTCTGTATTCTTCTACCTTTCGCCGTTTGTCTGGTATCACCCAAGTGGTTAGATCGGGTGAGTCTGATGTCTTCCATACCCGCTTGGCACATACATTAAAGGTCGCGCAAGTTGGGCGAAGGCTGGCTCAAAAGTATCTTTCAGATCAGCCAGAAGAAAGTAAAGCCTTAGGTGTGGACCCGGAGGTTGTAGAAGCAGCTTGCTTAGCTCACGACCTTGGGCATCCACCTTTTGGCCATGCTGGCGAGAAAGTGCTCAATGAATTGGTACTAGCGGCTGGAAACGAAGACGGATTTGAAGGGAACGCTCAATCGTTTCGCGTCTTAACAAAGGTCGCAGTTAGATTCGAAGAAAACGACGGATTGGATCTAACGAGGGCAACTTTAGCAGCTTGTATTAAGTATCCGTGGTCCCGTGATTCAAACCATCCGAAAAAATCAAAAAAATGGGGTTTTTATACCACCGATGTAGCAGATTTTAATTTTGCTCGTGCATCGCATGCTGGCGAGCAAAAAACTGCTGAAGCAGAAATAATGGATTGGGCTGACGATATTGCTTACTCGGTTCACGATCTAGAGGATTTTCATCGGTGTGGGGCTATTCCGTGGCGTGCAATTTTTCCTAAAGATGACAATTCTCAGACGGAGCACAGACTCGCTGAAGTAGTTAAGAGCGCTCAAGATAGTTGGTCTGATAAACCAGAAGATGCTGAAGGAAGGTTGCGTCGAGCCTATCGGAGGTTACAGCGAATTTTTGAGACAAATGTCGCTGAGCTTGTATCAGAAACTTATGAGTCTTCGCGTGAGCAGAGGTATCAACTCCGATACATAACCTCTTTTATGATCAGTAGGTATTTCGCAGGCATGACTCTCCGGATTCCAGCAGATCAGATTGCGGATAGTTGTGTCGAATTTGACACTGATCTCCAGGATGAAATTGTAATACTGAAGCAAATTATTCGTTATTACATAATTGGAAGCCCAAATTTGATGGCCCAGCAACGGGGGCAGGAGAGAATCCTGCGGCAATTATTTAAAGATCTCTTCGAGGATTGTTGTCGCGCAAGTGGGCCTAAGTACTTCCCCAAAAAATTTCATTACTTAAACGAAGTTACACGGTCCGAAGAGTACGCAGACGACAACTCACGGTTGGCAAGGGTTGTGTCCGATGCGATTTGTATGATGACCGAAGCGGAAGCCATAGCCCTTCACGGTAGGCTAAGAGGGACTCTCAGTGGTTCTGTTCTAGATCCCATTGTTAGGTAACGCTGAGTCAGTCAAACAGGCTGGCGGCGGCGGCCTGTTGGGCCGGATCGGTCAGGCTGCCGACACGTCGCAGGAAGGAATGCTTTTCCTCGTAATAGCGTTTTGACAGATCGGCAAAGCAGCGCACTTCGACATCCTTGTTGATGTGAAATTCACGCCGCGGCACCTTGGCTTCGTGCAGGTCAAAGCTGCTGGCCGATGCGCTGAGCTGATGATCGACAACATCGGCAACGCCATCAAGCTCGATCCGGTTTTTGAGACTATGCAGGAATTTCTTGAACGGCGGATGGCTGTTTAAGAACGCCTTTTCGGTCAGCAGGAAGTCATCGGCGGCAAAATCCGGTGCATTTTTGACGACAAATTCGCGGCACAGATGGTCGGTGGCAAAGCACATCGGACCAAAGATGAAATTGCGATAGATGTCTTCTTTCAGCTGCCAGAACTTGTCCAGACGTTTCAGCGAATCTGCATCAAGTTTCACCGCCGCCTCAAGCAACAGGCGCGGGTGGCAATGCACATGGTTCGGATGGACATAGGTCTTGGTGCGGCTGATGCCCTCGAGCGTGTCGATATTAACCGGGCCGGAAAACAGGGCCGCGTGCGGGTGATCGGACTTCTTGGACAAAAGCGCGATCACTTCATCCGGATCGACCCCATGTTTGACCAGCAGATGATTGACCGACAGATCAAGGTCGACCTCGCCGGTGATGATCTGGTTGGTCAATTGATGGTGGTTGCGGTTAAAGCGGCGCGCGAATTCCGGTTCCAGCGTATGGGAAAACGGGCCATGGCCGATATCATGCAACAGGGCGGCAGCACCCAGAAGGTCGCAATCGGCATCGGATAATCCCATCAAACGGCAATAACGTTGCGACAGCAATGCCACGCCAATCGTGTGGTCATAGCGCGAATGACGGATATTGGCCGGGCGTCCATTCGGGTGGAACAGATAATCGATGGCACCGAGAAACGAGATTTCGCGCAACCGTTCAAAGGCGGGCGATGCGATCAGTTTCTTGTGCAACGGCCGATCAAAGGCCGAGGCGATCTGGGCGCGTTTGAAATGGTAGTTATATTGCGGCACATCGCGAAACAGCAGTTCCCATTCGGCGATGTCATCGGCATTGAAATTGGTATCAAACAGATCACCGATTTCGGGTGCCGGTTTTGCCGCCGCCTTGAGCATGGCAGAGTCCTTTTGTGGCGCGGCCTGCTTGGGCTCTGCGCGCTGGGCAAAAAGGTCTAGCTGCGGTTTTGGGCTCATTTTAGGAATGGTTGATGCGCTCAGTTGAGAATGTGTGTCCCGCAGACATAAACGGAATCACTGGCCATGTGAATGAGTTTCGACCCGAAGATTTCGTCATGAAATACGCCACCAGACAAGCCTGTTGCCGTAATGATGTGAAACGGTGGTAAAAGCACGGCGTTTTCACCATAATAATAGCTCATAAACACAAACGGTTAACAACACGTGACACGGCGAGCATCCGAACAGGCATCCACACAGCTTTGCGCAGGCAAAAAGACAGTGGCTATCATGCGCAGACTGTCTGATTTGGCGCGCCCGGCCTTTTGGCGCAGCACGGGTGCGATCGTTGCCACGTTTGGTCTGTCAGTAACCGTGCAGGCCCAGGAAAAATTTCGCCTTAATACCGCGACAAATGCCGGGGAAGGCGCGACCAAAGCTCAGAACCAGCCCGACGGAATCGGCGCGACGATTTTCGGAAGCCTGGCGGGTCTAAGCGACCGCGACTGGCTGGTGGTTGGCTTGGCGGCTGTTGGTGGTGCGGCGATTGCCGGTTGGGTTGGTTGGCGGCTGTCGCTTCGCATGCGCCGTCACCTTGAAGAAGTCGAAGATCACGAACACGAACTGGCGGGTGAGACAGAGCTTTTCACACAGCTTCTATTCGCCGGTCCCGACCCGGTTTACTATTGGAGCCGCCATGGCTTTGCCGAGGGGGCCAGTCCGTCGTTAAAGCGGGCCTTCCAGCTGGGTCAGGATGGACGTTTTCCCGATCTGCTGGATCTGTTGCGCGACGAAGATGCCGCGGCACTGAAGGAGCGGGTCCGCAACCTCAAGACCGGGCATGACCGGTTTGAGCTGTGGATTACCACCGTCGATGAGCGTAAATTCCACGTCACCGGCATGGCCGCGCGCAAGGATCGGTCATCGGACGTATTGGCGCATGGTTTGTGGTTCCGCGATGAAACCCGCCATTCGCGCGAACGCGAAAACCAGTTTGGCGATTTTCAGCTGCTTAAACATGAAGTATCGGGCCTGCGGCAGTTACTTGATAGCCTGCCCTTCCCGGTCTGGCGCCGCGATAGCGAACTTCGCCTGATTGATTGCAACATCGCCTATGCCGATGCGGTCGAATATCAAACGATTGAGGATGCCCTCGCCGCACAGGCCGAAATTGGTGCGGGGGTGATTCCCGATCACGGGCGATCATTGGCGGCATCGGTTCAGCGCAATAATGAAAGCCTGACCCGCGATTTCCATGTTGTCATTCGGGGTGATCGCAAATTGCTGCGCATTACCGAAATGCCGGGTGGGGCGGCGAACGAACCCGACGGCCTGATCGGTTTTGCGATTGATTGCACCCCGGTCGAAGAATTGCAGTCCGATCTGTCGCGCCATATTCGCGCCCATGCCGAGGTGCTTGAAAATCTGGGTACGGCGATTGCGGTTTATGGCGGCGATAAGGGGCTTATTTTCTTTAACACCGCGTTTACCAAGCTTTGGGATCTTGATGATGAATGGCTCTGGACCGAGCCGACCCATGATGATGTTTTGCGGCGTCTGCGCGATGAACGCAAACTGCCCGAAGTCACCGATTTCGCCCAGTTCCGCAATACCGAGAACCAGCGTTTCACGGACCTTCTCAAACCCGAAGAAGACCTGATGCATTTGCCAAATGGCATGACGTTGCGTCGCTTCATCTCGCCCCATCCGTTTGGCGGGCTGATGTTTGTCTATGAAGATGTCACTGACAAGCTGGTTCTGGAAAGTTCGTATAACACCCTGATCGCGGTTCAGCGTGAAACGCTTGAAAGCCTGCATGAGGCGGTTGGCGTGATCAGTGGCGATGGACGCTTGCGGCTGTATAACCATGGCTTTGCCGATCTTTGGGGCCTTGAAAGCACCTTCCTTGATGTCGCGCCGCATCTGGGCGACGTGGTCGAGAAATCCAAGGATTACTGGCGCGAACGCGATGACTGGGAAAAGTTCAAAAACCGCATGGTCGCGCGGATCACCAACCATGAACCGATGAATGGCCGGTTGGAACGTGCGGATAATTCGATTGTTGATTTTGCCATCGTGCCGCTGCCCGACGGGGCGGTGATGATGTCCTATATCGATGTGACGGACACCATCCGGGTTGAACGTGCGCTACGCGAACGGAATGAGGCCCTGCGCACCGCCGACCAGATGAAGTCGGACTTCATTTCCACCGTATCGCGCGAACTGACCAAGCCGCTCGATCACATCAATGGCGAGTCTGATCGATTGATCCCGCATCTGACCGGCAATGTGGCGCGCTCGGTTGAAACCATCCGGACCGAAGCGCAAAGCATGCTAGCACTTGTCGATGACATGCGCGATCTGGCAACCCTTGGATCCGGGCAGGTCGCACTGGAACTTGATACCGTCGACCCAAGACGTTTGCTGCGCTCGCTCGAAGCTTTGACACGGGCACGCTTGGCGGAACTGAACGTGTCGCTGCGTCTTTATTGTTCGCGCCAGATTGGCTGGATGGTGGCCGATGAACGCCGCCTGAAACAGGCCTTGTTCATTCTGGTGACCAACGTGCTGCGCACAGCACCCGAAGGCAGCGAGGTTTCCGTGGTCGCAAAGCGCAGTGGCGAGGATATCGAAATTTCGATCTCGCTCTCGGACGAGGCCCCGCAACCGATGCTGTTTGAAGGCCTGCGCGAAGGGGAATCCCCTTCGGCCCGCAGGGCCCTTGGCATGGCGATGGTCCGCGCCGTGGTCGAAATCCATGGCGGGCGGGTGAAGATTAGCCGCGATGGCCGCAAGATCGCCTGCATCCTGCCCGCGGGTGAAGAAAGCGATCTCGGCTAAGGCCGCAGACCCGTCAGACAGATACGAAAAAGGCGCCAGATGGCGCCTTTTGCTTTGCTGGATTGATCATGGTTGATCATGATTGATCAGACCGTAAACGGCACATCCTTGCCGGCAACAAACGCGTCGATGTTATCAAGTGCGCGGAAGCCCATGGCATTGCGGGTTTCAACCGTGGCTGATCCCAGATGCGGCAGCAGGAAAGTATTGGCAAGGTCGCGATAGGCCGGTTCGATATTCGGCTCCCCGGCAAAAACATCAAGGCCCGCCGCGGTCAGTTTGCCCGATTTCAGGGCGGCAATCAGGTCCTGATCATTGACGACATCGCCGCGCGCGGTGTTCACGATGATCGCGCCATCGGGCAGCTTGGCAATGAAGTCTTCATTGACCATGCCGCGTGTTTCGGGCGTTGACGGGCAATGCAGCGACAGGAAATCACAATGGGGCAAAAGGCCGTCGATGCTGTCGTGATAGGTCGCCCCCATTTCCTGATCGGCGGGCAATTGGCGGCGGTTGTAATAATGGATGTCCATATCAAAACCGCGTGCGCGTTTGGCGACTGCCTGACCAATGCGGCCCATACCAACGATGCCGAGTTTCTTGCCCGTGACCTGGGTTCCCATCAGATGGGTCGGACGCCAGCTTGACCAGGTGGCGTTGCGGACTTCGGCCTCCCCCTCGCTCGCACGGCGGGCAGCCCCAAGGATCAGAAGCCAGGCAATATCGGCGGTGGCATCGGTCAGCACCCCCGGAGTGTTTCCAATGATCACGCCCTTTTTCCTGGCGGCGGCCAGATCGATATGATCGGTCCCGACCGAGAAGGTGGCGATGATTTTCACACTGTCGGAAAGATGATCGAAAAATTCGGCATCAATCGGATCGCCCACCGAAACAAGGGCGGCATCCGCGCCATGACACAGCGCCAGGATTTCGGCCCGGGTCAGGGGATCGTCATCTTCCTGGGTGCGGATGTCATAACTTTCAGCCGCACGCTTGGCGACGGCATCTGGCAATCGGCGGGTGACGGCAAGAACAGGTTTCATGATGGGTTTCTCCCTGAAGCGATTTTGTTTTTAAGTTTTCAATTGTTTTAGAATAACTGCCCGACGGCCAGACGGATACCGATTGATGTGATCACCAGCGACAACAGGAAGTCGGCGAGAACAATGGTGCTCGCCGTCGGGATCGGGACCGACAGGGTCAGCTTGGCGATATAGACGCCATACACCAGTGTTGCGATCACCGCGATAAAGACAAAGCCACCAGCCCCCAGCGACGGGAACAACACACCCAGCATCAGGGCCGCCAGATAAAGCCCCATCTGAAGAACACTTGCCCAGTTATAGACCGTGACAAACGCGATATAGCGTTCCGCACGACCCAGCATCGGGATGACATGGAACATGATCAGCGGAAAGGCGACCCATTTGATGACATAGGCAATGACTTCGACCAGCATGTACCGCAGTGCCGGAAAGTCGTCCGGGGCATCGAAAATGTCGTTCCAGCGCAACATCGCAAAGGCCGGAAACACAATCACTGCCGCCAGAAACGAACGCCAGAATCCCTCGATCGAAAAATTAAAAAATCCAAGACCCTGGGTGTCGCCACGGGCAAGACGCCATGTGCCGTAAAGGGCGCGCAGGGTTTCGCTGGAGGTGTTCATTTAGGGCTTGTTTCCGGGCTGTGGGGCAAAGCAGACATGAATGTGTCTAGCAGTCTGTGGGCAACAGTCCAACAGCTTATCGCTGATTGCCCGTCCTTCACAAGGTGGGGTTGCCAAACGTCTTTTTCTTGCACGGGTCATCGGGCCCTTGAGACGGCAAAACGAGGTGGCGGGATCAGGATGACGGACAATACGGACGAAGAATATGCGTTGCGCTTGTCCTATCTTGAAAAAACCGATCCCAACTCGCTGGCGGTCGCGCGGCTGTATCTTGAAATGGCCAGCAACCACAGGCCCGATCAGCGCGAAGAGGCATTGGCGCTGTTTGATGCCGCCGATGCAATTTTCGCGCTGCATTTGCCGACGGCACGCGATGCGGCGGTGGCCGGGCTGGCACTAAGTCTTAATAACCGGGCCGCGCTTGAGATTGAGGCCGGTGAATGGGACTGGGCGGTGGATGCCGCCTGTCAGGCTGTCGAACTGCGTCAGGATCGCTTGCGCAATTGCGTCGGGCGCAAGGATGACAAGGAACGTCTTGATCTTGGTTATTCACTGGCTGCCCTCGTGCTGGCCCTGCAAGGGGCGGGCAAGCTTGATCTGGCGCGCGATGCGGCATGCGATGCGGTCGAAGTGCTGGGCGCCTTTGCCGGGATGCGCAATCAGGATGCGTTTGTCCTTTTGACCAAGCTGATCTGTATCTATGCCGATCTGTGCAACCGGACCGGACAACTGCCCGATGCCAATGTTTTGTTGCCGCTAGCCAAGGCGTTTTACTCTGCGCGCGGCAAGTCCTAAGCAAAGAAAAACGGCCACAAGGAAGTTTCCCTGTGGCCGTTCCAATTCATGGATTGATTGATCAGCGGGTGCTTGCCACCGACCAGGTCAATGTCACTTCACCATTTGCGGGAACGTCGATGTCCCAGCTGATCTGACCGGGTTGGTCGCGTTCGTGCTTGTGGCTTTCGGCCGTAACTTTCCAATCCGTTGGCAGGTCTTCCCGGACGGTGACGGTTTCGACGCGGTCACTGGTATTGCGGATGGTCCATTTCAGATCGGCTTTAATGGCGTCTGGCAGGTTCGGACGGGCCTTGCGGTCAAACGAGGTGACATTGCGCGTGCCGTTCAGGTCGCTGGCCTTACCCAGACGAAGCGTCGCATCACGGCCAACCGGGGTCAGCGAAATCATGTCTTCGGAAAGATAGCCGGTATCGCCTGCCGGGGTTTGGGCATAGATGCGCACAATGCCATCCGGCCACGGGCTTTTGGCGTCTTTGCCGCCTTCGTTGGTGATGTCGATTTCAAGATCCGGACGGACGAAGTCGTTGGTGTCATTTTGCGCCATGTTATAGACGCTGCTTGATGCCTGGAAGATCGCGTGGCGTTTGACTGGCAGGACCTGTGGGTCTAGCAACGGCAGAATCACCGTATCGCCATCCTGCATCGAAAGGCCGTCAAACGGGCCATAAACATGCAGGTTTTCAAAGCTTGCCCGGTCCGGTGCGCCAGCAGAAGGTGCAGCACCATCGGCCATGGCCGACATCATCATTTCGGTGCGTGCGGCCTTGGCCATCGGGGGTTGCTGCACCCGGTTGGGGTCACCGGCGACCAGACGCAGGGACGCATTGTCATAATCGCTGCCTGATCCGTTCATGACCTTGGCAATCGCGGTCAGTTTCAGGCTGTTTTCCGCACGGTCATAATAGGCGGTATAGGACGTGTTCCAACCGATCCCGCCCAGAAGATAGGCCATCGATACGTGGTCAAGCGCGCTACCGGTCGCGATATCGGCATCAAGGGTCGGGCTGGTGGTAAAGCCATCGGGCAGTTCGGAAACAATCACCTGATCAAGCGGCACCTGTTCCAGACCGGCATCGGTTTCAATCAGGGCAACATGGCTTACCGCGACAAGGGTGCCTTCAATCAGGTCGTCGTCCCGGCGAATGGTGACGGTCTTGCCGATCTGATCGCGCACAAGGTCGTCGATGGCGTTTGATCCGTTGCCGCGGTTGCGCAAGGACGTCCAGACAAGATCGGCATCCTTGGCAGTGCCAAGCAGGAAGGAGTCATTCATGATGGTCTGGGGCAGGCCATCAATGCGAAGCGTGCTTTGGCCTGCGGGAATGGCCGCATCGCGTTTTTCGGTAATCAGCGACAGGTTGCCGGGATAAACCGTCAGCTGCAGGCTGGTGCGGTTGTCGGCTGATAGTCCGACGGACGGGCTCTGCGCGCGGGCAGGCTCAGCATCCGGTCCGAAAAATACCGCTGATCCCAATAAGGCGGCGAGTGCAAAACGATTGCGCAATGCTGCTGTCATTCCCGATCCCTTTTGTCATGATGAAGTGGGGCTATGCAATTTGCTCTGATTGCCACCTTTGCGTGAAAAGATGGCAGGATCAAGGACATGCAGGGATAATTTCAGGCAAGACGCATAAACGCATGGTGCCAACGCACGCAAGTGTTGGCCGACGCAATTCGATGCGCAGCAAAAGGTCAGAATCCGAAGATGGGGCTTATGCTTAGCTCAGAACGTGGTGGAAGGAATATCCGCCGACCTCGGGCAGGTGATGCTGATAGGCAGCCTGACGGGCGGTATCAATAATGATCGGCGCGCGCAGATTGACCGACATGCTGACCGGGCCATCATCGGGTTTGTGCAGGGTCACAATCAGCAACACCGCGCCATCTTCCTTTTTGATGCCGTGAATGCCAAAGCCCTGTTCAAGATGTTCTGGCCGGATCGTATCGCTTTCAAGGTTATAGGGTGCCACGATAAAGGCCAATTCCGGTTCGGTCAGGCATTGCATCAAAAGAAATGCATTGCCGCTTTCACCCGGGAAGCTTGCCAGCGCAAAGACGTTATGATCAGGAAAGCCCTTAAGCCCGGCCGGGAAGTAAATGGCCTTGTCCCAGGCGAATTCGCGTTCGCCAAACAGGGTGGTCAGTTTTACGGCGGACGGGACGGTCCCCTTGGCCGTCGGGTTCGCGCCTTTTTCGGTCGCCATCGCGTCCTCCTGCTGATCCGTTTTCATGCTGCATCAGAAATATCAAAGCACTTTGGATTGGTTTGCCGGATATTCAAGGGCTTGGCAGACCGGAAGACATTCTATTAGCAGTTTATTTAGCAGCCGTTAAAGCGGACCCCGACAGGTTCACTAAACCCTTTGACCTGAATTGTTTGCGTTTGTGCATAGCGGGCAAGAAGTATCGGTCCGGCGACCGGGGCCTCTTTACGCAGGCGGTTGGCGAATTGTTCGCTCATCACCGTATCGCTGCCAAGTTCGCGGGTGGCCTTTTCAAGGCGGGCGGCAAGGTTGACCGTGGCCCCGATGACGGCGGGTGTGACTGCCTCGCGTTGGCCGATATCACCGACAACGGCCGGGCCGAAATTAAGCCCAACCCCGATTTCAAGCGGTTCGCCGCCATTTGCCGGGGCCCGGGCCTGCCATTCGGCGACCTGGGCGATGATCGCCTGTGCGGCACAAAATGCATTGGCCGCCGGGTTTTCGAGATCGTCGAAGGCCGCGAAACTCGCCATCACCGCATCACCGATATATTTTTCAACAATGCCGCCATAGGCACCGATTTGCGATGTTGCGATGTGATGGAACTGGTTGAGGAACCGCATGACTTCCTGCGGGTCGCGCTTTTCGGCAAAGCGTGAAAAGCCGATAACATCGGCAAACAGAATAACGCATTCGCGGCGTTCGCCCACACGGATCGGCTCATCACGATCGGCCAACTGATCGGCAAGTGCGGTCGGGAAATATCGCGCCAGATTACCATGCGCACGTTCGGACGCGGCCGACTGATTGATCAGAACCCGCAAACGCGAAACCATCACCGCACAGGCCAACGTAAAGACGATGACAATGATCACCTGTTCGGCAAGGGCCGAGATATCGACAAATTCCGGCAGGTTATAGGTATCGATGATTTCTTGCTGGCTGGGGTTCCATTCATCGCCGAAATGCTGGGAAACGATCACCCCAGGCCGCGTCATCAGCCACCAGATCGCCCCGCACCATGACGCAAACAGCCAGAAGCCGAACCACAGGATCAGGCGCGGCGAAAAGGTCATGATGATGATTGCCATCATGATCATCGAAAAGACGACGCCACGGTCGCGCACGACAAAGCCATACAGCCATGCCGGATGATCCAGCAACGGATTAAGCGGATCGGGCACAACCGAGACATAGACAATCAGAACGGCATCAATCACCGCCAGCAGATAGATCATCCAGTATGATTTGCCGCCGCGAAAGGCGACGAAAAGCTGAACGAACACGCCGGGAATGAACCAGCCGAGGACCTCAAGCAATGTGTAAAGCTTGCCGGTTGGCGAATCAGGTTTGCTAAACAAAAGCAGGATGAACGCCAGAAGGCAGATGCGTAAGAAGGCAACAAGGATCAGCCCGCGCTTTTCTTCGCGGGCGACAAGGCGTTCAAAAATTGACTCGGAAGGCTCAGTTTTTGACGGCATCAGCAAGAAGTTGTTTCAGCCCTTCGCTGTCCTTGACGACCAGTCGACCATCACGGCGCGTGATCATCCCCTGTTTTTCAAGTTCGCGCAGCTTCTTGTTCACCGCTTCACGGGTCACACCCAGCATCAGGCCCAATTCCTGCTGCGACAACGGAAGGGCAATGCGAATGCCTTCCGGGTCCGGGCCGCCATGACGCTCGGCCAGCCACAGGATGCGCTTGATCAGACGTGCGGTCAGATCAAGGAAGTTGGCATCTTCAAGCAGGTCACTGACCCAGCGCAGGCGACGGCACAAAAGGGCGGTGATGTGACGGCGCAGCGGGGCTTCGCGGTCAAAGATTTCAAAGAAGTCATCGCGTGAAATGAAAAGTGTCCGGGTCGGGCCAACCGCCCGTGCGGTCGCCGTGCGCGGTTCGCCATCCAGCAATGCGATTTCGCCAAATACCGCACCGGGGGCCAGAACGTTGAGAACGATTTCCTTGCCGGTTTCCGAAACCGATGAAATGCGAACCTTGCCGGCCTCAACCGCATAAAGCCCGTCTGCCGGTGCGCCCTTTTCAAACAGCAACTGACCATCATCGAACCGGCGGACAGTCGCCTGGTTTGACAGTTGCTCCAACAGTTCGGGGTCCAGATCCTCAAACAGGAAGCTGCCTGCCAGAATGCGCGAAGCAATCTTCGCAAGTTGCGGTGATTTTGGGCCGGTTACACTGTTCACGGGGTTCACTTTGAAAATGGTTTCGTTTCAGCGGGCGAATCGCAGAATTCGAATGCCAAAGTAGCACAAATATCCTGCTTTACAGCAAGCTGTTTTGCAATTGGCATCTGGCCATTGCATCAGTTGCCAAGTCACTGGAATGCTTGTAATGCGACAAGGTTTTTTGATGTCACTGGTTTGAAATTCAGACAGCCCTCCCCCAAGCTTATAGATGTTAAAGCATCGCTTTTTGGCAGGAATTTGACGGGGAGATCGGGAGTGGCCGCAGAGAATGGCAACGATCCGAACGGGTCCGAAGGCCTTATTTTACGCGGCTTACAGGTAAAATATAGAACATTTGACAAAATCTCCTATGTTTTTTAAATTATCCTAATTCCGAACAGGGACCGCCCAAGAACAAGAGTGTCAAAAGCAACCACGGTCCGCGGATGTCGTTTTATATCGGGAGGAAGAAATGAAGATGATTTCCAAAGGTGCCTTGTTTGGCGCCGCTTCAATGGTCGCCGCGTCATTTGGTTTTAACGCGCAGGCAGCCGATGTGACCCTGAACTTTGCCCATGTTGACCCGGCAGAGTGGACCACCTCGAAAAAAGGTGCAGCGTCACAGGTCTTTAAAAACATTGTCGAAGCAGAATCGGCTGGCCGTATTGAGGTCGCTCTGTTCCCGGCCGGTGCGCTGGGCGGTGAAACCGATCTGCTGCAGAATACCCAGGACGGTACGCTTGCCATGTCGATGGTATCGGGTCCGTTCTCCAAGGTCTGCCCTGAGGCAGCCGTTCTTGATATCCCTTATGTTTTCCCGAATGCCAACGTTGCCTGGGACGTTCTGGATGGTGATTTCGGCAAGGAACTTGCCGCGCACTGCCTGGAAAAAACCGGTCTGCGTACGCTGGCCTATGGTGAAACCGGTTTCCGTAACTTCACCAACTCCCAGCGCGCAATTTCCGAGCCGAAAGACATGGAGGGCTTGAAAATTCGCGTCATGACCGTTCCGCTGTTCGTGGAAATGGTCAAGGCACTTGGTGGCGAACCGACCCCGATTCCGTGGCCGGAAGTTCCGACCGCACTGACCACCGGCACGGTGGACGGTCAGGAAAACCCGATCAGCGTGATCTATGCCAACAAGTTCTATGAAATGCAGAAATACCTGACGCTTGACCGTCACGTATATGGCACCGACTTCATCGTGATCAACGAAGCAATCTATCAGAACCTTTCCGAGGCTGATCAGGCACTTCTGCGTCGCGCAGCCGGTGTTGCATCGAACGTTGGCCGTGCGGTTCAGCAGTTCAACTCTGCCGAAGGCGTTGCCAAACTGGCAGAGGAAGGCATGGAAGTAACCACGCCGACCGCCGAACAGCTCAAGATGTTCCGTGATGCCGCTCAGCCGGCAGTCATCGAATGGCTTTCGGGCGAGATCGATGCTGCATGGATCGAAAAACTGCAAACTGCCGTTTCCGAAGCAGAAGCTTCAATGTAATCGGTGTTTGGCGGGTCGGGTGCTCCTCCTTGCACCTGACCTGCCCTTTTTTCCCGCCACCGTGCTTATAAAAGCATAATAATTTTCAGAGCGATCCGGGGGAACCCATGCAACGCACCGAGAATGCTTACAAGCGTTTGCTCGCCGGACTTTCGGGATTAAGTATCCTAATTGTTTTTGGTGTCGTTTTTGCCGGCAGTGTCAGCCGATATCTGTTTTCTTCCCCGCTGCAATGGAGCGAAGAAATCGCGAAATACGCGATGATCTATGGCTGCATGTTCGGTGTGGCTTATGCCTATCTGCAGGGTACCCAGATCACTTTCAGCATTGTTGTTGATACCATTCCCGCACGCATCCGCCGCAAGCTTGCAATCATTGTTGATGCCGCGACGCTGGTGCTGGGCGGTATCCTTGCCTATGCAGGCTATGTGTTTGCCGCCAAGCGCGGCGGTATTGTGGCCTCGGGCATTGGCATTCAGATGTATTGGGCGCAAATCGCCATCACCGTTGGTGGTGTTTGTCTGGTGATTGCCGCCATTTTGCGCCTTGCGTCTTGTCTCAATAAGAATTCCACCGGGGGTGAAGCATGATTACCGGCGTCACCCTTCTGGCACTGCTTGCGATCGGTGCGCCGGTTGCCTTTGCAATCGCGCTTGGCATTGTCGCCTATATCAGTACCGGCACCTTTGGCATTGATCTTCTGCCGCAACGTATTTTTGCCGGGATGGACAGCTTTACCATTCTTGCCATTCCGCTGTTTGTTCTGGCCGGCGAGTTGATGAATGCCAGTGGCATAACATCGCGTGTGATCAATCTGGCCAACGCGCTTGTCGGCCACGCCAAGGCCGGTCTGGCCCAGGTCAATATCTGGTCTTCGGTGATCTTTGCCGGTCTTTCCGGGTCTGCGGTTGCCGATACATCCGCGATTGGCCGTATCTTTATTCCGTCGATGGAAAAGGAAGGCTATCCGCGTGATTTTGCCGCCGCCCTGACGGCTGCATCATCGGTGATCGGCCCGATCATTCCACCCAGCATTCCGGTCATTATCTATGCGCTGATCACCACCAATGTGTCGGTGCCGGCCTTGTTCCTTGCCGGGATTGTGCCGGGTGTTTTGCTGGCGATTGCGCTGTCGGTTTATGTGCGTTTCTTTGTCAAAAACCACGCCAAGCCGCGCGAACGCATGAATATGGGCGAGAAGCTCAAGGCGATCTGGAACGGCCTTATTCCGCTGTTCATGCCGGTCTTTGTCATCGGCTCGATCCTGGCCGGGATCGTCACCCCGACTGAGGCCGCGAGCTTTGCGGTGTTCTATGCACTGGTTGTTGGCCTGTTCGTGTTCCGTGAACTGAAACCGGGTGATCTGCCAGCAATTTTCGCAGGTGCGATGCGCGATTCATCAAGCATCCTGATCATCATGGCAACGGTGGCGGCGGCAAACTGGTTCATGACCTTTGCCGGTATTCCGCAAACCGTCAGCAAGTTCGTTCTGGGCTATGTCGACAGCCCGGTCACCTTCCTGATCCTGATCAACCTGATGCTTTTGGCGGTTGGTCTGGTGCTTGAAGGCATTGCTGCGATGCTGGTTCTGGTGCCGATCCTGCATCCGATCGCGATCAGCCTTGGCATTGATCCGACCCATTTCGGGATCATCGTGATCTTTAACCTGATGATCGGCCTGATTACGCCGCCGATGGGGCTTTGCCTGTTTGTTGCGGATGCGATTGCGGGCGTCGGTATGGCCCGGATGATCCGCGCGATCATGCCGTTCTTTATCGTTGAACTGGCGGTGTTGCTGATCATCACCTTTGTACCGGGCATCGTCACGTTCTTGCCCGATCTGTTTGGATTTTAGGATACCTGTCCATGTTGAAACTCGGTCTTATTGGTAAAGGCATTTCGCGGAGCCAGTCGGCACGACTGCACGTATTGCTGGGCCGTATGTGCGGTATGGATGTCACGTACGACTATCTCGACAGCGATGTGATCAAGGATTTTGACCTGATCAAGCAGCTGACCACCTGTGCGGAAACCGGCTATGCCGGGGTCAATGTGACCCATCCGTACAAAACAAGTGCGCGCAAACTGATCACCCCGCGCAAACGCCTGCCCGAAGCGCTGGGTTCGGTAAACACGGTTGTCTTCCGCGAAGATGGCTGGCGTGGGGATAACACCGACTTTGTCGGCTTCATGCGCGGCTATCAAAAACAGTTCGGCGATGCCAAGCCGGGAACCGTTTTGCAGATGGGGGCGGGCGGTGTCGGCCTTGCCACGGCGTTTGGCCTGCGCGGGCTTGGCGCGGACAAGATCCTGATCCATGACAAGGACGCCGCGCGCGGTGAAGAACTGGTGGCAACCCTTGTTGCGGCCAATGCCAATGCGGCCTTTGTCGGTGAAGATGACCTTTCTGACGCGGTGCGTGCGTCCGATGGTTTGATCAACTGCACGCCGGTTGGCATGAACCAGTATCCAGGCTGCCCGTTTGATACTGATCTGTTTGGTGGACAGAAATGGGCGTTTGATGCGGTCTATACCCCGGTGCAAACCGCCTTCCTGCGCGCTGCGGCCAAATCGGGGATCGACGTCATGACCGGCTTTGAACTCTTCTTCTTTCAGGGTATTGAAGCATTTGAAGTTTTCAGCGGGGCAGAGATTGATGCCGACGCTGCAAGGGACGAATACTTCAATGCCTATCCCGAGGCATTGACAGGCTAGGGGAAAACACATGAGCAGCAGTACCGTTGCCGAGACAGTCTATAACGAAATTCGCGATGACATTTTGTATGGCGAATTGCAGCCGGGCGTGAAGCTTAAGCTTGAGGCGCTGCGCGAACGTTATAGCGTCGGGGTCAACACGCTGCGTGAAGTGCTTAATCGTCTGGTGGCGTCGGGCTTTGTGTTTGTCGAAGGCCAGAAGGGCTTCCGGGTTGTTGAAACATCACCGTCGAACTTCAAGGAACTGACGGCGATGCGTCTGTTGCTTGAACGCGATGGTCTGGCGGCCTCGATCAAGCATGGCGATGTTGAATGGGAAGCCCGGGTTGCGGCCGCCCATCACAAGCTTTCCACTGTTGAAAAGCAGATGCTTGAACGTGACAGCCGCGAACTGACCGTCCGCTGGAGTCAGTATGACCGCGAATTTCATCAGGCGCTGATTTCGGCCTGTGGGTCGAACCTGCATATGCGCCTGCATCACGAGATTTTCGATCAGTTCCGCCGCTATGTGGTGATCGAACTCAAAACCCATGGTTTCCGTGCCCAGGAAATCATCGATGAGCATCGCGAAATCTGTGAGCTGTCCCTTGCACGGGATCTGGATGGCGCGATTGCCAAACTGACCGACCATATCGAAACCTATCGGCGCCGTTCACAGCATTGATCTGCGCGCGGGGCAACGTCCCGCGATTGCTGCATCCTTCTGTGAATGTGCCGGTGCCCCACATGCATCCCGGAGGGATAAAATGCTGACCTCAATTGCCACAGTTTCACTGTCAGGCGATCTTCAGGAAAAACTCGATGCCATTGCCGCTGCCGGCTTTGACGGGGTCGAGATTTTTGAAAATGACCTTCTGTCCTTTGACGGATCGCCAGAAGATGTTGGCAAAACGATCCGTGATTTGGGTCTGAAACTGGTCACCTTCCAGCCGTTCCGCGATTTCGAAGGCATGCCCGAACCCCAGCGTACCCGGGCGTTCGAGCGGGCCGAGCGCAAGTTTGACCTGATGGAAGAACTGGGAACGGATCTTTTGATGGTCTGTTCGAACGTCTCACCGCAATCACTGGGCGGGCTTGATCGCGCCGCCAAGGATCTGGCAGAGCTTGGCGATCGTGCTGCCAAACGTGGCCTGCGTGTCGCGTTCGAGGCCCTTTCATGGGGCAAGCATATCAGCGACTATCGCGATAGCTGGGAAGTGGTGCGCCGTGCCAATCATCCGAATGTCGGTCTGGTGCTTGATACCTTCCACATCATGGCGCGCAAGGTGCCGCTCGATGCGATTTCATCGATCCCGGGCGACAAGATTTTCCTCGTGCAGGTGGCCGATGCGCCGATCCTTGAAATGGATGCGCTGTCCTGGAGCCGCCATTTCCGCTGCTTCCCGGGGCAGGGGGACTTCCCGCTGGGCGAATTCATGCGCAACCTTGCCATGACGGGCTATGACGGGCCGCTGTCGCTTGAGATTTTCAACGATCAGTTCCGCTCGAGCTCGACCAAGAACGTGGCCAAGGATGGCTTGCGTTCCCTGATCTATCTCGGCGACGGCATCGAAGGCGTTCAGGTCGGTGAAAAGGGCACCGCCCTGCCGCCCAAGGCGCATGCCAAGGAAGTCGGTTTTGTCGAGTTCGCGGTTGAGGAAGAAAACGCCGAAAAGCTTGCGACACTTTTCGCTGCCCTTGGCTTTGAAAAACGCGGCAGCCACAAAACCAAGGCGGTGACCTGGTGGAAACAGGGTGACATCAACCTTGTGATCAATTGCGACAAGGATGGCTTTGCGCATTCCTATAACATCGTGCATGGCCCGTCGGTCTGTGCGGTCGGGCTTAAGGTCGATGACGCCAAGGCAACGATGGATCGCGCGCAATCATTGCTGGCAGCGCCCTTCAGTCAGGCGGTTGGCGAAGGCGAAATTGAAATGCCGGCTATCCGGGGTGTCGGTGGCAGCCTTGTTTATTTCCTTGATGATCACAGCGAGCTTTCGCGCATCTGGGATGTCGAGTTCGAACCCGAAGAGGGCGCGGATGCAGATGCCGGAAAGGCGAAACTTCGCAAGGTCGACCATGTGTCATACTCGATGCAGTATGAGGAAATGCTGACCTGGCTTTTGTATTTCACCTCGATCTTTGATCTCGGCAAAATGCCGACCCTCGATATCCCGGATCCGGGCGGGCTTGTGCAAAGTCAGGTGGTGCAAAGCGATGCGGTGCGTTTGATCCTCAATGGCTCGCAAAGCCCGCATACCCAGCATTCCCAGTTCCTCAACGAGTTCTTTGGCAGCGGTGTGCAGCATCTGGCATTCGCCAGCGACGATATCTTTGCCTCGGTTGATTACTGCATGGCGCATGGGGTCGAAATTTTGCCGATCCCGGAAAACTACTATGACGATATCGAAGCACGTTTCGGGCTGGAGCCGGAACTGCTTGATCGTTTGCGCGCACGTAATATTCTCTATGATCGTGATGATGAAGGTGAATATTATCAGGCCTATACGCGCACCTTCGCCAACCGTTTCTTCTTTGAATTGGTCGAGCGTCGCGCGTATCGTGGCTTCGGGGCGGCCAATGCGCCGATCCGGCTTGCGTCACAGACGCGCATGAACCGTCGTAACGATGCGGCGAAATAACCACAGGGCACAAGCGCATAAAGGCGGGAACAAGGAAATGAGCGTGCAGGAAATTCTAGTCATCAACGGACCGAACCTGAACCTTTTGGGGCAGCGCCAGCCGGAAATTTACGGCTATGATACGCTGGCCTCGATCGAGGAAAAATGCAGCACGCTTGCCAAGGAGCTTGGCGTTTCGGTGCGGTTTGGCCAGTCCAACCATGAAGGTGCGATCATTGACATGATCCACGAGGCCCGCACCAAGTCAGCCGCCCTGATCATCAATGCCGGTGCCTATACCCATACCTCGGTTGCGATCCATGACGCGCTCAAGACCTTTGAGGGCTATATCATCGAGCTGCATATTTCCAACCCGCATGCGCGTGAGGAATTCCGCCATACCAGCTGGATCAGCCCGGTCGCCGATGCGGTGATGGCCGGGGCTGGTGCCTATGGCTATGAACTGGCAACCCGCCTTGCTGCAGAAAAGATCAAGACCGCCTGAAAAAGGCTCTGAATTATTCAATCCTGTTGTGGTGGAATACTGTAATTCTGCCTACAGACGGTTTGAATAATTACGACAAAAAGATTTTGAAGATAATTAAGGGCAGCTCATGGCTGCCCTTTTTTCTGTCTGAATGATTGCTGTTTAGACCGAGCTTCTTGAGCGCAATGCGGCTGCCAGTGTGCCATCATCAAGATAATCAAGCTCACCACCCACCGGCACGCCATGGGCAAGGCGGGTGACCTTGACGCCGGTTTCGATCAGCCGTTCGGTGATGTAATGCGCTGTGGTCTGGCCATCGACCGTGGCATTGGTGGCAAGGATGACCTCGGACACAGCGTTTTCGCGCACGCGATTGACCAGTTGATCGATTTTAAGGTCATCCGGCCCAACACCATCCAGCGGCGACAGCGTGCCGCCCAGCACATGATACTTGCCCTTGAACGATGCCCCGCGCTCAAGTGCCCAAAGATCCTGAACTTCCTCGACCACACAGATGATGTCCGTGCCGCGGTTCTGATCGGCACAGATATGGCAGGGATCGGTGACATCGATATTGCCGCAATTCGAACAGGTCGTCATGACCTCGGCCGTGGCATGGAGTGCATCTGCCAGCGGGATCATCAGTGTTTCAGGCTTTTTGAGCATCTGCAAAACCGCACGCCGTGCCGAACGCGGCCCAAGGCCGGGCAGACGCGAAAGCAGCTTGATCAGATTTTCAATTTCCCGTCCGGTCATCATGACCCCGTGCTGGTAAAGTTTGATCGTTACATATTGCTTGTATCAAAAACAAAGGGCGGCGCAATGCCACCCTTTGCCACGTACAATGAAAGTACGAAATTTATCGTGTGTCCGATGAAAGATCAGAACGGCAGTTTGAAACCTTCCGGCAGGTTCATGCCGCCGGTGACGTCTTTCATCTTTTCCTGAACGGCGGCCTCGACCTTGACCTTGGCGTCGTTATAGGCCGCCACAATCAGGTCTTCGAGGACTTCGGTGTCGTTCGGGTCAACGATGCTTTTATCAAGCGAAAGGCCGCGCATTTCGCCTTTGCCATTCAGCATCACCTTGACCATGCCCGCACCGGACTGGCCTTCGATTTCAAGTTCAACCAGTCCTTCCTGCATTTCCTGCATTTTGGACTGCATCTGCTGGGCCTGTTTCAGCATCCCTGCAAGGTTCTTCATAGCTCGTCGTCTCCTTCGAGATAAAATGCGTCGTCATATACGGAACCGCTTTCGTCCTCTTCGCCCTCGGCATTTTCCTGGCCGGGTGGCAGATGGACGGCAACGATTTTGGCTTTTGGTAAACCATCCAGAATGGCCCTGACCAGCGGATCTTGCGAGGCATCCGCCTTGCGCTGTTCAAGGGCTTCAAGTTCCTGTTCCTTAAGGGTCGGTGCCCCTTCTTCGCGCTCCGACACGCTGACCAGCCAGCGATGACCGGTCAGGCCATTCAGCGCCTTGATCAGTTTGGTCGAAAGGTCCGACCCCGCCCCGCGTGCCGGGCGAAATTCGATGCGACCCGGTTCATACTTCACCAGATGCATATAGTTTTTGACCTGCATCGAAAGGCCGGTAGTTTCCCGGTCCTTGCCAAGCAGTTCGGCAACTTCTTCGAACGTTTCGGGCATTTTGGCATAAACCGGCTGTTCGACCTGTTCAGGTTCGCCCAGCGGGTCGGGTCGCGCCCGCGCCACTGCGGCTGCACCGCCGCCATTCACCACCTGCATGCGCGGTCCCGGACCACCACTGCCGCCGCCATTACCACCACCTTGTGGCGCACCGCCGCCGTTACCGGCATTGTTCATGTCCTGACGCAGCTTCTTGATCAGGTCACCGGGCGGTGGCATTTCTGCGGCATAGGCCAGACGGATCAGGATCATTTCAGCGGCCTGAATCGGCGATGGCGCAATGCGCGTTTCTTCAAGGCCCTTAAGCAACATCTGCCAGGCGCGGGTCAATTGCGGCATGGCAAGCTTGGCAGCAATTTCCTTGCCGCGTTCGCGTTCAATCTGCGACACGCCGGGATCATTGGCCGCATCGGGCGACAGCTTTACACGTGTCAGCCAGTGGGTCAGATCGAGCATATCCTGCAACATCACCGGCGGGTCACCGCCAAGGGCATATTGCGCACCAAGAAGTTCCAGCGCCTCGTTAATCTCGCCCTTCATGGTGTGATCGAACAGGTCGAAAATCCGCGACCGATCCGAAAGGCCCAGCATATCACGCACCTGCTGGGTGGTGACCTTGCCAGCACCATGCGAAATCGCCTGATCGAGCAAGCTCATGCCATCACGCACGGATCCATCAGCGGCACGCGCGATCAGGGTGACGGCTTCTTCCTCGATCTCGGCATTTTCAAGCCCGGCAATCCGGCTATAGTGCGCGGCCAGTTCATCGGTCTGCACACGGCGCAAATCGAACCGCTGACAACGCGACAGGACCGTGATCGGAATTTTGCGGATTTCGGTGGTGGCAAAGATGAATTTCACATGCTCTGGCGGTTCTTCCAGCGTTTTGAGAAGCGCGTTAAACGCACTTTTCGAAAGCATGTGCACTTCGTCGATGATGTAGATCTTGTAGCGTGCCGAAGTCGGGCGATAGCGCACACCTTCGATCAGTTCGCGAATGTCATCGACACCGGTACGCGACGCCGCATCCATTTCCAAAACATCAACATGGCGGTCTTCGGCAATCGCACGGCAATGCTCACAAACGCCGCACGGCTCGATCGTTGCACCGCCCTTGCCATCTGCGCCAATGCAGTTCAGCGCACGCGCAATGATACGCGCCGTCGTGGTTTTACCAATACCGCGCACACCGGTCAGGATAAAGGCATGCGCAAGGCGGCCACTTTCAAGCGCATTTGACAGCGTCTTGACCATCGGCCCATGGCCGATCAGTTCATCAAAGGATTTCGGGCGGTATTTCCGCGCAAGAACCTGATACTCGCTTTTGCTTTCTGGCTCGGCTGTGGTGACGGGCGCGGTTGTGTCCGCGACGTTACTGTCTGTCACCGTGTCACCTTCTGGTGCCGTTTCGCTGGCGGTCTCGATCTGCTCGCTCATTCATCCGGTCCGGACTGTTTTAATTCTCATTCGGTTTTAGCAGCTTCGAAGCCCTATGGGAAAGGCCAAGTGGGATATTTCCCACACAAACTTGGGAAAGTTCCCATACAAAAAGCCATCTGCCCGCGAATGTCAGGGGCACGGCAAATATCAGCAATTTCAAAGGGAGAAATGAAAGGGTGAGAGACTGAACAGCGACCCGGAAAAACTCGTTACGGCTGCTACCTTCCGGTCCTGACCGGGTTGGCGAGCGGTCCGTCCACTGCCAGCCTCTCGCCCCCTATATCGCGCAAGCGTCCATAAAACGCAAGGGTTGGCTGGGATTTTTTCTGTTATCAAGCAATCGTGGCTTTTGACCGATCCCCACCCACGTTAATGTCATGCTCCGTCACCACAGGAAATATCGGCGATCCCATGGGCTTGCCCGATATATTCCGCATCAGAATTTCAAGAAAGTGACCACCATGCACAGGCTGTTTTATGAATCCGTTGATCTTGATCGCGATGCGGTTTTGCGCAAACGCGAAGACTGGCAACAGGTTCTGCTGGCCGAGGAGTCGCTGCGTATCCTGATTTGTCATGCGGGTGATCCGCTTTTTGCCTGGCCGGAGGATATGGACGCCCACGAACTGGTGGTGCTGGGTGCCCCGGCCGTGCCGCATCTGGATGTCGATCTTCATCGCGGACAATGGATTTATCTGGGCCGCGATGAAAGCGGGCCGGTGATTGCAGTCGATATTGCCGCGGTGGTGGCAGATCGTGACGAGGCCATCCGCAAACTCGGCGGTGGTTTTGGCGATATGCGCACCCGCATGGCCAATCTTTCGGTGGATGAGGCCGCCCTTGCCGCACAGGCACGTGCGATTTTCAACTGGCATCAGGGGCACCAGTTCTGTGGCGCGTGCGGCCATCCGAACCTGGTGGCAGAGGCGGGATATCGTCTGCAATGCAGCAATCCGGCCTGCGGCAAATCGCATTTCCCGCGCACTGATCCGGCCGTGATCATGTTGATCCATCATCAGGATCATGTGTTGCTGGCAAGATCCCCGCAATTCCTGCCCGGCATGGTGTCGGTTCTGGCCGGTTTCGTTGAACCGGGCGAAACCCTTGAACAGGCGGTCGCGCGCGAAGTGTTCGAAGAAGTCGGTGTCCGGATCAAACGCCCGCAATATGTCGCATCCCAGCCCTGGCCGTTTCCGGGGTCCTTGATGCTGGGCTTTGTCGCCGAGGCCGAAACAACCGACCTTTTGCCTGATAACGAAGAAATCGAGTTTGCGATGTGGGTGCATCGCGACGATGTGCCAAACCTGCCCGAAAAAGGTATCAATCTGCCGCGTCCGATATCTATCGCACGCTTCCTTCTGGAAAACTGGTGCGCCGGCCACATATAGAGACAAAGAGGCCTTTGTCACCATCCTGGTGATACGGCATCGCTGTACTGGGTGATGATCGGTATTCAGGGAAAAGCTTTGGTAGCGATACGTTTTCTACGCGATTTGGTTGTAACCGGCGTTGCTGTCTGTTTGCTTGCGACTTTGTTCGCAGTAACGGTCGCAAAGGCCCATGAACGGATCCCCGTCAAGGTCGGTGCGTATGAATATGGCGTGGTCTATTTCTATGATGATGGCAAGCCACGGGGCATGGTTCTGCACCTGATCAGACTTCTGAACGATTTGCAGGACGAATATGTGTTTGAACTTGCCGAAACCTCATCGCGTCGGCGCTATCAGGCCGTCACCAGTGGCGAGGTGGACCTTGTTCTGCTGGAAAGTGCGCAATGGGAATGGCGGAATCTGGATGTTCAGTTCTCCAAATCCATTGTTCAGGAAAAGGACCTTTATCTGACGCTTGCCGGGCCGGACAACACCGACGCACTTTTGTCAGATGTGACGAATTATCCGATTCTGTGCGTGTTGGGGTTCCATTACGGATTTGCCGATTTCAACGCGGATCCGGAATATCTGCGCCAAAACTTTGATGTTTTGCTGCGCTATAACGAGCAAGAGGTCCTTGACGGACTTCTGGCCGGGGAAGCACCGATTGGTATCGTCTCGGCGGGCTTTCTGGCCGCCCGGTTTGTCGATTATCCGTCCTTGCGCGAAAGCCTTGTGATTTCCGATCAACCCGATGCCGTCCATGATCTGGTGGCGGTGCTGTCAGCCGGGTCGTCAATCCCGCTTGAACACTTCAATCAATTGATTGCGAAACTGCAATCCACTGGCGAGGTCGAACGCCTGTGGCAGCAACTTCACATCGGTCTGTCTGGCTAGGTCCTGACCCAAGTCCTGCGCCAAGCCCCGACCGGATTGGCTAGTCGATCGGCGGAATACGGGCAATAACATTGCGGCGCAAGGCGTCTGGACGTTCGCGCCAGGCAACAATGCCCTTTTCACTTTCTGCATATTTTGACGCCAGTTCACACAGATCCTCGACCATGCTGTCGGGATCAACATTGCCATAAACATATCCCCACTTGCCCGATCCGTTCAGCGCGACCGAACAGCCAGACTTGCAATTGGTCAGGCATTCAACCGGTTTAACCTCAAACGGCAGATCGCGCGTGGCACAGACTTCCTGAATGCGCTCAAAAAGCGTCTGACCATCACGCGGATCACTTGGTGCGCTGGCGATTGAGGATGTGCAGGTCGTGCAGATATTCAGGCGGGACTTGGCGGTCATGCGGGTGATCTTATCCGGGCTGGTGACAGGTAAACGACGCGGGGGCGCATCCAATCAGCTTGCGACCGTTTTGGTCAAGTCATCATCAAGATGTTGGGTAACATATTCTTGAATCGCACCGGCAAGCTGGCGATTGACCAGCGGATGGGCTTCTTCGGCCAGCATCACGGCGACACCGACGGCTGGCAGCGGCGGAAACCCGTCCCGCGCATCAAGGATTTTGAATTCGTCGGTCACGCTGGCGGCGGCAAGGGCGCCAACCCCCAACCCGTCGCGGACCAGATGCAGCATCGAGGCCGCTTGCCGCGAGGTCGCGTAAAGCGTGAAGGGCCGGTTGGATTTCGAAAAGGCGTCAATCGCCCATGCATGAAACTTGCAATCTTCGGCCGGCAGAACAAGCGGCAGCGGATCAAGAAGGTGCTGCTTGTGGACTGCCGATGTCACCCAGACCCCAAGTTCATGGCGCAGGAAATATCCCTCTTCGCCTGTTTCCGACCGGCTGATGATCGACAGATCAAGCTCCCCCTGATCAAGCATCCGGCGGAGCAGGATCGTCGGATTGACCGACACGAAAAAGCGCGCCTTTGGATGCACTGCACTTATGGCGCGCAGAACAATTGGCAAAATCTTTTGCGCATAGTCATCCGGGCAGCCGATGCGGATCGGACGGCTTTCTTCCTGAGAACGCAATTGTCCCATCGCCTCATCCGTAAGGCTCAGGATCCGTCTGGCATAGCCGACAAAGGTGATGCCTTCATGGGTCAGTTGAACGTTGCGTCCGTCGCGCTCAAACAGCTTGTTGTCGACCAGTTCTTCCAGCCGCTTCATCTGCATGGAAAAGGCCGATGGCGTGCGCCCGATACGGTCGGCGGCACGGTTGAAGCTGCCGCATTCGGCAAAGGCAACAAAGCTTCGAAGAAGATCGGAATCCATGGCTTCCCCTTTGATCAGAAAAATTGATCAGGAATTTTGAACAATAGGGTCAAAACTATTCGATTGTCGGATTTTGATCCAGCGGCAAATATCAAACCCGGCCGGCCAATGCTGTAACGCGAATGCTTTTGATGCATATGCCACAAGGATGATCACCATGATTTTGAACGACTATTTGATGTCGGGTAACGGCTATAAAGTCCGTTTGCTGCTTTCGATGCTGGGTCAACCGTTTGAATATGTCGAACGCGACATCATGAAAGGCGAAACCCACACGCCCGAATACCTTGAAAAGGTCAACCCGAACGGCAAAATTCCGGCCCTCGTCCTTGATGACGGAAGGAGCCTTGCTGAAAGCAACGCCATTCTGATCTATCTGGCCGAAGGCACCAATTTCATCCCCGAGGATGCCTATGACCGGGCCGATATGATGAGCTGGTTGTTCTTTGAACAGTATGACCATGAACCGAACGTCGCTGTTCTGATTTCCTGGTATGCGATCAAGGGCCTGCCGGAACATGCCGATATTCTCGGACCGATGAAACAGGCGGGCGCGAAGCGTGCGCTTGATCTGATGGAAAAGCGTCTTTCCGGTCACAACTGGCTGGTGGGTGATGCGCTTACCATCGCTGATATCTCGCTTTATGCCTACACGCACCGGGCCGAGCTTGGCAAAATCAGTCTGGCACCCTATCCCGGCATTCGCGCCTGGCTTGACCGGATGACGGCCGTTCCGGGCTATGTGCCGATCACCTGGACGCCTTAAAGGGCGCCAAAAAGCAGCCACCACAAACAGGAACGTCACCCAAGGCAAGGGGGAGGCGCGGGAAGTTGTTCCCATCCGTGGTGGCTGAATACCCTGACGGGAGAAACGTCAGGGTGGCGGTACAATCGTTAGGCTGATTTCAAAAGCTTTTCTGGCAAAAGCGGGTCGGTCTGGGCCGCAGAACTTCGCGCCTTGAAGCGCCTAAAGGCGTCGGCGACATTGGGCGCGCTTGCCACCATTTCCGGGCCGCCCGGCATCGCGTTCAGATAATGCATCATCGGCATGATCATCATGTCGGGAATGGTGAAACGGTCACCACAAACCCAGCCATCGGCATAAGCAGCATCAAGAACAGAAAGATCATGACGGATGCGGTCCGCCATTTCGTTCATACGGGTGGTAAATTCCGGGTGACGACGTTTGACATCATCGGCAAAAAACATCGGAATAACGAAATTACGGATGATGTCCGGATCAAGCCGGGTGATGGCGACACTGATCCACTGGTTCATCCGGGCCGCTTTTTCGGCATGCACCGGGCGCAATAACGGCCCGGGGAAATTATCATCAATATAGCGGCAAATGGCGGCGGTTTCATAAAGGATGAACGGCCCGTGGGTCAGGACCGGCACCTTGCCAAACGGATTGCTGCGCAACAGTTCCGGTGTTGGCGGATGGCCGGGCGGCTGGACATTCTGGCTGCTGAACGCGAACGGTATTTCCTTTTCCAGACAGGCAATGCGAACCGCGCGCGTCAGGTTGCTGCGGGGCATTCCGATAATTGTGACATCCGACATGGCAAGACCCTTTTGTTCGGTGAACTTGCAGACAGGATTACGTCCCCCATAATATGTTCAAGAACATATTATCAGAATGTGTCATGGTGGATCTGTCGCCCGATCCAAACATCCGAGACGTGCTGATTACTTGGTGGAGTTCGAAATGCCCTATGCGCCGACGCACAAACCCAAGACCCGCATTCGCATCGTTAATGCGGCCAGTGCGCTGTTTAAAAAGCACGGGTTTGAAAATGTCACGATTGATCAGGTTATGGCAGCGGCCGGGCTGACCCGCGGCGGGTTTTATGCCCACTTCAAGAACAAGGAAGCCCTGTTTGTTGCCTGCGTTGAAAACGGCATGTCGCTTTTGTCATCGCCGGTGCTGGCAAAATTGCGCAAGGCCGAGCTGTCCGGAAGCGACTGGGTGACATCCTTTGCCGAACTCTATCTGTCACGGGTGCATATTGATAACCCCGAACTTGGATGTGCGCTGCCAACCCTGTCCTCCGAAGTTTCACGTTCCGGCGATCAGGCGCGGGCAGCCTTTTCAAAGCTGATTGATCAGGCATCGGGAAAACTTGCCTGGAAACTGGCAAAGGAAGACGGTGTTCCGGGCATGGACAAGCCCATCCCGGTCGATGGTGAGGCCGTGCTTCCAGATGTTCCTGAGGGTTACCGCACCGAAGCCACATCCATGTTGGCGATGCTGGTCGGGGCAGTGGTGCTGAGCCGTGCTGTCGATGACGAGACGGCCGAGGATATCCTGACCTCTACGCGCAAGACGATCCTGCAATCGCGAGATCACCTAAGCGCGAAGTCCGGTCAGAAAACCGCCTGATCAGTCGTAGAAACCCGACAGGATTTCAGCATAGATTTTCACAAGGTTTTCGATGTCATCGACCATGGCGTGCTCATCGACCTTGTGCATGCTTTGTCCGACCAGACCGAATTCGGCGACTTCGGTATATTTCTGAATGAAGCGGGCATCGGATGTGCCGCCCGTGGTGCTCATTTCAGGCCGCTTGCCGGTAATTTTTTCCGAGGCATCCGCAATCAGGTTGGCGAGTTTTCCCGGATTGGACAGGAACGCCTCGCCGGAAATCTTGACCTTGAGATCGTGCGCACCGGCATGCTCGGCACAGACATCCTCGATCCACTTTTTAAGGTCGCTACCTGTGTGCTGATCGTTAAAGCGGATGTTAAACGCCGCACTGACTTTGGCCGGCACCACGTTGGTCGCGGTATTTCCGGCATCAACCGTGGTGATTTCAAGGTTGCTGGGCTGGAAGTGATCGGTGCCCTGATCCAGCTCGCGGGAATTAAGCACATCGAGCGTCTTGATCATGCGCGGCACCGGGTTGTCGGCCAGATGCGGATAGGCGACATGGCCTTGTGCGCCATAAACCGTCAGCCAGCCGGTGATGGAGCCACGGCGGCCAACCTTCATCATCTCGCCCAGATATTTCGGGTTGGTCGGTTCACCGACGATGCAGCAATCGAACTTTTCACCTTGCTGATCGCACCATTCAACCAGCTTGACCGTGCCATTGATCGCGTCAGCCTCTTCGTCGCCGGTGATCAGGAAAGAGATGCTTTCATCGAAATCCGGATGGGCAGCAAGAAACGCATCGACCGCACCAACAAAGCAGGCAATGCCGGTTTTCATATCAACCGCACCGCGGCCAAACAAACGACCATCTTTGACTTCGCCGCCGAACGGATCGACGGTCCAGGCGGCAGCGTCACCGGCGGGCACCACATCGGTATGACCGGCAAAACAGAAATTGCGCCCCTTGGTCCCCAGACGGGCATAGAGGTTATCGATCGCATCACTGTCATCACCGTCAAAGACCTTGCGGGTGCACTTAAATCCCCGTGCCTCGAGCGCCTTTTGCAACACATCAAGCGCGCCTTCATCGGCGGGAGTAACCGACGGGCAGCGGATCAGGGATTGTGCAAGTTCAAGGGCGGTCGACATTGGCATTCTCTTGGTCTTAGTGGTTTGCGTCTATATAGGAATTTACACCTATTTTTATGTTTCACGTGAAACAAAATAGGAACAAATATACATTAAGGGGCGAAACAGCCATGCGTTTCGCCCCTTATATCATGATCACATTGCGTATCGCAGATCAGTCGCGCAGCAATTCGTTGATCGAGGTTTTCGAGCGGGTCTTTTCATCAACGCGTTTGATGATGACAGCGCAATACAGGCTCGGCCCCGGGGTGCCATCCGGAAGCGGCTTGCCCGGAATGCTGCCCGGAACGACCACGGAATAAGCCGGAACCCGACCGACAAAGGTCTCGCCGGTGGTGCGGTCGATGATCTTGGTCGATGCGCCGATGAAGACACCCATCGAAATGACGGCCCCTTCTTCGACGATCACACCTTCAACGATTTCCGAACGTGCGCCGATAAAGGCGTTGTCTTCGATGATGACCGGGCCGGCCTGAAGCGGTTCAAGCACGCCACCGATACCGGCACCACCCGAAAGGTGAACGTTCTTGCCGATCTGCGCGCACGATCCAACCGTCGCCCAGGTGTCGACCATCACGCCGGTATCAACATAGGCGCCAAGGTTGACAAAGGACGGCATCAAAACGGTGCCCGGTGCGACATAGGCCGAACGGCGCACGATGCTGCCTGGAACGGCACGGAAACCGGCCTTTTTGAATTCGGCTTCGCCCCAACCTTCGAACTTGGACGGGACCTTGTCCCACCAGTTGGTGTTTTCGCCCGGACCACCTGCGATGGTGGTCATGTCATTGAGACGGAAGGACAGCAGAACCGCCTTTTTGGCCCACTGATTGACAACCCATTTGCCATTGGTCTTTTCGGCAACGCGCAGGTCGCCGGAATCCATGGCGGAAAGCGTCTGTTCAACAGCCTTGCGGATTTCACCCTGGGTAGAGGAGTTAATCTCGTCGCGGTTTTCCCATGCGACGTTGATCACGCCTTCAAGCTCGGTTCTGTTCATTTTTCGAAGGTCCTTGCGGTCAGCCAAAATTGCGTCGGCGGAGAATGGTCAATGCGCGCGCGCAAGTCAACTCCGCCAGTTTACGTAGAAACGCCTGTTTCAGGCAGATTTCCGTTCCTGATCCCGTATGGCCGATAGACATAGCCGATCATACCGCCAAGCTCAATCCTGGAACGATGACAAATCAGCTCTGCCTTGCCCGGTCGCGGAGAAGTGACGCAACCTGATTGGGCGCAGCTTTAACCGAGGGGATTACGATCCGTTGTTAAGCCCGCGCAAGAAACCGACAAGATCATCCGTTTCATGATCAATGCGCGGATCATCGCGACCAGCCTGCGCCCATTCAAGATCGGTATGCACCCAGACGGTGGTCATGCCCATATCCTTGGCCGGCAGAAGGTTTTTGGCCATGTCTTCGAAATAGACCGCACGGGTCGGGTCAATGCCATCGCGCGCCAGAAGCAGGTCATAGGGTTCCTGCTTGGGCTTGGGGATGTATTCGGCATCAACGATGTCAAAGATGGTTTCAAAATGATCAGCAATACCGAGGCGATCCATCACCCGTTCGGCATGGCCGCGTGATGCATTGGTGAAAATCAGTTTGCGGCCCGGAAGATCATTCAGCGCGCTGGCAAGATCCGGTGCCGGGTCGACCACGGACAGATCAATGTCATGAACCTTGGCAAGATAATCGGCCGGATCGATTTCATGTTCGGTCATCAACCCGCGCAAGGTGGTGCCATAGCGATGGAAATAGTCCTTTTGCACCCGGTGGGCTTCGGTTGCCTCGAGCTTCAGCGCATCGCGGACATACTGCCCGATCAGATCAGACACCTGTGAAAACAGGTTGCAGGCCGCCGGATAAAGCGTGTTGTCGAGATCAAAGATCAGAACGCTGTCATCGTCGACACGGGGCAATTCGGATCTGCGTTTCAGGGCGGTGGTCATGATCTGGGGCCTTCCGGATATGCTTGTTGGACAGACGTGCCTGGCGCGCGAGTCAGGCAGTCGACATTTGTATGCGATCCTTACGGCGTTGCAAACCATCAGGATCAATCAGAACCACAAATGGTGTACCCGTGGTCATTTGTTCGCCGTTGAATTGCAGGATACCCAGTGTGAACTGCACAGGGGTTTAAAACGGCCAAAAAGAGCAAACATATATTGGGTTCTTGTCCGGGATCCATGTCTGGGGCCTTGGGCTGCGCGTATCAAATGTGATGGAGGTTCGGCCCGGAAAACCGGGCGCGGACATTATTATCCGTCCGCATAGGAAATTCAGGTTTTGTAAAACCCTTGTTAAGTAGAAGCAGTGAAAATGACCGAAAGCCATTAAGGCGATCAGACTGGTTTCCGTGCTCGGGGGAAGGGAATCACTTGTTGATCCGGGCAGCGTGAGAGGGTGCATTGGATAAACTTATAAAGGCGCGAACAACCGAACTGCGCAAAGAAAGAAACCGTTTTGCGGCATTGGCCTTTGTCTGGGGGGATCTTCTTCTGGAACTGGACGGGGATCTGCAGATTGTTTTTGCCTCTGGCGCATCAGACGGGATTTTGGGGCATCGGCCACAAGATCTGTCGGGGAAGTCGTTCATCCAATTCCTGGCCAAACAGTATCGCCCCTTGGTGACAGAGATGTTGCGGGTCGCGCGCCGTCGCGGGCGCATGGACAATATTCAGGTCCGCTTCAATCAGCAGGCCGATATGTTAAGCCCGCCGGTTTCCATGAGCTGCTATTTCCTGCCTGATCTTGGCGATCATTTCTTTGTCGCGCTCAGAGTTGCGATCAATGCCCTGTCGCCTGATGTTGCCGCCAGCCTTCAGCGCGACACTGCTACGGGACTTCTTGATGAGGAAAGCCTGTCAAAGGTCGTCACGGAACGGCTGATGGCGCGCCGGGAAACCGGGATCGAGCACAAATTTACCCTGATGACCCTCAATGCGTTTGATCCGCTATGCGCGCGGATGAAACAGATCGAACAGGCGGAAATGATGGCCAGCGTCGGAGCCTTTCTGCGCGCCCATTCGGTTGCGGGCGACACGGCCGGGCGACTGGGGACAGAACAATTTGGCATGTTACATCGCGCAGATGTCCCGATTGGCGATCTTGAAAAACGGATCGAGGAATGTGTGCGCGATGCCGATCCGACCGGGGTTGGCATCGAGGTCAGTTCATCCGTGACCGATTTTACCGCCGAGCTGATCCCACCGGGCGATCTGGCGCGCGGGGTTTTGTATTCCATCCGGCGGTTCTGTGACCGGCAGGAGCACAGCTTTACATTTTCGCGCCTGATGGGGCAGGCGGATAATCTCGTCAACAATACCTTTTCGGCGATGCAGGATTTCGGCACAAGGGTTGATCAGTTGAAGTTCGATACGGTGTATCAGCCGATCGTGCGCCTGCCGAATGCGGAAATCCATCATTTCGAGGTGCTGGTAAGGTTCTATGACGATGATGGCAAACTGATCCCGACACAGGAACTGGTCAGCTTTGCCGAGCAGGTCAATATGGTCCATCGCCTTGATCTGGCGATGTTGCGCCGAAACCTTAAATGGATCACCTCCCAGCTTGATCAGGGGATTACCGCCCGCATTGCTGTGAATATTTCCGGCCATTCGTTGGGAAATCCGGATTTTTGCCGGTCTGTGATTGCGCTGTTTGAGCGCCATCGCGAAGCACTTGGCCAATTGATGCTTGAGATCACCGAAACCGCCGAAATCGCAGATATCGATACGGCGGCAAAATGGATTGCCCGTTTCCGTGAATTCGGGGTCGAGATCTGCCTTGATGATTTCGGCACTGGTGCGTCGAACTTCCGGTATCTCAGCGCAATGGATATCGATTATGTAAAGATTGATGGCGAATCAATTCGGCAATCGACCAAGACGCCTAAGGGGCTGGCGTTCCTGCGATCGCTTGTCGATTTGTGTCACGACATCAATGTCGAGGTTGTCGCCGAGATGATCGAGACAGACAAGATGCGTGAACTCGTGACCAAGGCCGGTTTTGACTATGCGCAGGGCTATCTGTTCGGCAAGCCAGAGGCCGACATTACGCTGTACTGGCGTGATTCTGTGTACAAACGGTGATGCTGGCAGGCGAGGACATTTCCAGGCGGGGATATTGAGCCGCGAGATGCGGCGTTAACGGGCCCGATCAGTTTTTGCTGTCCCCGGAAGTCACGCCATATCGGGCGAGGATTTTATCAAACAGGCCATTTTCCCGGATTGCGATAAGGCCGTTGTTCAGTTCCCTGAGCAACGTCTTTGGATCCCTTGCCTGGCGCGAGATGCAGGCAAAGTAGGGATTGTTTGAAATCACCTTGGAATGGACCTTCTCGATATCGGTGATGGTGTGTTGCGAATGATGCAGCTCGTACTCCATCGGTGCCTTGTAGGACAGGGCGGCATCGATACGACGTGATAGCAGCATATTAAGAAGGGTGGCCTCGTTATTCACCACCAGAACATCAAGCCCGGCTGCACGGGCGGTTGATTCAAGGCTGTAGCCGCTGACCACACCGATGATCATGTTTCTGGCATCGGAAATCTTTTCCAGCGATTGCAGGGCGGTCTCGCCAAACGCATAGAACGCGACCCCGACATGGCCGAGCAGGTAGGAATAAAACATTTCCTCTTCGCGTTCAGGCAGGTAACTGCACGAACACAGGCCATCAACCTGTCCGGTACTGGCAAGGAAATAGGCCCGTCGCCAAGGGTAAAACGGCGTGATCAGGGTGATGTTGCGCGTGGCAAATGCAGCGCGCAATATTTCGATGTCATAGCCCGGCAAAGCGGCATTCTGGGCAATTTTTGAGGGCGGGAACGGATTGCACGCCAGTGTGACGGTACGCTGGTTGCCAGCGGGGGGGATCAGGGCGTTCTGGGCCGATGCCGTGCTGATCGTGCCAAGCAGGACCAAGGCACCAAGGGCCAGGCCAATGATCTTGCTGGCCATGCGCAGATGTCGGTGCGCGCCGATAGCAGAGCGGCGCAAAGGCACATATGAAAGAATACCGGCCCACTTTCCCACGATTTTTTTTAACCGCTCTAAAAGAATAACGGAATCAATATGATATCACGCTTTGATCGATAAGAATGCGTTATTCGCGCGATGCATGAAACAATTTAAGGTAGAAAGATTTACAAATAGTCACGCAACAAAAAAGGCCGGTGTTTGACACCGGCCTTTTTGAATATCAATGCCCGAACTTATTCGGCGGCTTTGACTTCCGCGCTGTTGCGGATGGCCGCTTCGCGGACATCGTCAGTGACATGTTCTTCGAACTTCGCGAAGTTCTTTTCAAACAGGCCGGTCAGGTTGGTGGCAGCCTTGTCATAGGCAGCCTTGTCTTTCCAGCTTTCGCGCGGGTTCAGAACATCAGCGGGGATATCGCCACATGCGGTCGGATAGGCCAGACCGAAGAACGGATCGGTGGCAAATTCGGCATTTTCCAGATCGCCATTCAGCGCAGCATTGAGCAGGCCACGGGTATAGGCAATCTTCATGCGCGAACCAACGCCATAGCCGCCGCCGGACCAGCCGGTATTGACCAGCCAGCAATTGGCTTCGTGTTTTTCCATCATTTCGCCAAGCAGCTTGGCGTAAACTGAGGGATGACGCGGCATGAACGGCGCACCGAAGCAAGCCGAGAACGCCGCAGTCGGTTCCTTGACACCTTTTTCGGTGCCGGCAACTTTCGCGGTGTAACCCGACAGGAAGTGATACATCGCCTGTGCCGAGGACAGCTTTGCGATCGGCGGCAGAACGCCAAAGGCATCACAGGTCAGCATGATGATGTTTTTCGGATGGCCACCACGACCGGTTTCCGATGCATTCGGAATGAATTCGATCGGATAGGAAGAACGGGTGTTTTCGGTGTGACGGGCATCGTCGAGATCAAGCTCGCGCGATTGCTTGTTCATCACAACGTTTTCAAGAACGGTGCCGAAACGCTCGGTCGTTGCAAAGATTTCCGGTTCTGCTTCGCGCGAAAGTTTGATCACCTTCGCATAGCAGCCGCCTTCGAAGTTAAAGACGCCGTCTTCGCCCCAGCCGTGCTCATCATCCCCGATCAGGGTGCGCGATGCGTCGGCAGACAGGGTGGTTTTACCGGTGCCCGACAGGCCAAAGAACACGGCGGTGTCGCCATTCTTGCCCATATTGGCCGAGCAATGCATCGGCATGACGCCCTTGGCCGGAAGGATGTGGTTAAGAACCGAGAAGATCGATTTCTTCATTTCGCCGGCATACCAGGTGCCGCCGATGATGACCATTTTGCGCTCAAAACTGACCATCACGAAGACTTCGGAGCGGGTGCCGTCGTCTTGCGGGTCTGCCTGAAGGCCCGGTGCATGCAGAATGGTGAATTCCGGCGCAAAGTCGCGCAGTTCTTCTTTTTGCGGCTGGATGAACATGTTGCGGGCAAAAAGGTTATGCCACGCGTTTTCGTTGATCACACGAACCGGCAGGCGGAAACGCGGATCGGAACCGGCAAAGCAATCCTGAACGAACAGTTCGGTGCCCTGGAAATATGCGCGCACTTTCTGATAGAGGCGCTCAAATACTTCCGGGCTGACCGGGCGGTTTACATCGCCCCAATCGATATCTGCCTTGGTGCTTTCTTCTTCGACGATGAAGCGATCCAGCGGGGAACGGCCGGTATGTTCGCCGGTAAGGGCGACAAAGGCACCGCCTTTGGCGATTTTACCTTCGTTGCGACGGATCGCATGTTCGTAAAGGCCGGCAGCGTCAAGGTTCCAGTGAACGGCGCCAAGGTTTTTGAGGCCATGGGTTTCAAGGCCTACACGGCTGACAACGGGTCCTGATTGCAGCACGAAACTCTCCTGGTGGGAATGAAAATCTGGGGGTTAATGTCCTATTTTACACTGCCAATTGTGGGTAATCGGAAGCGCTGAGACATATTGTTACAAAGGTGTCTTAAAAGCAACCGCTCCTTTTGCCTTATACCTAGGAAAACGTAAGCGTTTTTGCGTTTGCGAAAATTACATTTTCAGGGTCGCGGGTTTAATGTTCAGAATGCAAATGGTCCGACTTATGCGCGCCATATTTTGCACATTTTGACCAAAATTTCGCGTGCCTCGTCCGGCGTTCGGACCGGGGTCGGGAAGTCGATTCTAAGCGGTGCGACATCGACCGAATTGGCGATCAAAACCATGCCATCGCAATCAATCGATTGCATCTTCCAGCCGGCGTTGGGATCGGCGGTGGTGAAGTGACCAACGATGCCAGAAAGGGCATCGTCATGATCGGCATTCATATGCGCAACGATCCCGTCATGGCCGTCGATCAGGGGGGTGATGTTTGCGGGTATCAGCTTGTCACCCGAAAGGCGGCGTTGTTTGCCAAATCCGCCCACCCAGTAGGCTGCATCGACAGAAACCCGATAGAACCCGAAATCGGCAAACCCGGCATATTGGGCAGCATCGGGATGGGTTTGCAGATAGCGTTTTTTCACCCGGTCAAGGTCAGCGGAGGCTGTTACCGGCATGGCGCGCCCGAAGATGGTTAGTCGGGCGGTATCGGTTTCAATTGTGGCCGTACCATCGTTGTTTTCGGCCAGATCGTGGTTTGTCACCAGAAGCGAAACACGATTGTCGGCCTTGATATGACGGGTGTGATCGGCAAGTTCAGAGATCAGCAGGCAGGGCGTGCCATCCATGTCGCAGGCCGGGACAACCATCGATGTCACCGGCCAGCCATCAGGGATCTGAGCGTGATCGTGCGCGGTTGTTGCCAGAACTGCCCGTCTGGCATGACGCAGCATCTGGCGCAGGGCGTGTGATGACGGTGCTGTATCTGACATTGGGGGCCTTGTGGTTGTTGCTTTTTCAGAGATAACCCCAACGGGCTTGCGGTGCAACCAAACCGAAAACCTGCTGTGTTCAAGGTAAAATTACAAAGATTAGTAATCTATAGGTTGAAAAAATCGATCTCGTACGCACTTCTAGTAATGGGATCGCGTGAAAGGCTGACAGAGCGACATGCGATCCCAAAAATTGCCAGTGACAGGGCTGTAATCGGATTTGCGTGATCTTATATCGCATATCAGTAAGTGTTGTTTTGAAGATTTGTATCGAGAGGTTTCGGGGAGGTTAACAAGTTAGTTCGCACCCATTTTGAGGGAATTGGGTCCGGGTTACTTGAAGAGTGCAGAAAAACAATTGGCGTTGCCGGAGACGGATTTCGTTTTGAGGCGGCGCGATTGAACAAAGGATACAACGTTGATTGAGCCAGTTATGTCGGAAACCTGGCCGTTGAAGGCAGGTTCTCACACGGATGATGAGCGGCAAGGTGATCGAACGTGGCGGATTCTTGTCGTTGATGATGACAATGACGTACATGAGGCGACTGACTTCGCGCTGCGCAGGGTGCAGATTCTTGGCCGACCGCTTGAGTTGATTCATGTTTTTTCGGCTGAAGAAGCGCTTAAAATCCTTCATATGACACCCGACATCGCAGTGATTTTGCTTGATGTCGTCATGGAACGACCCGACAGCGGATTGCGTCTGGTCGAGGAACTCCGCGCCGAAGGATATCGCGAGCAACGCATCATTTTACGGACCGGTTATCCCGGTGATGCGCCTGAAAAACAGGTCATCAGTGATTACGAGATTGACGACTACTGGTCCAAGGACGAGTTGACTCGTACCCGTCTTGTCACCTCGCTGACAACGGCGATCCGGACGGTTGATTATGTCAGGGCGCTTAAGGGAACGCGCGCCGGTCTGGAAATGGTGATCGAGGGCACCCAGTACCTTTACCAAAACAAGAGTATCGATATCTTTGCCGAGGGGGTTTTAACCCAGCTTGCAGCCATCCTGCGGGTTAGCCCGGAAGGTGGTGTCTGCGCACTTGCCGAGTTGTCTGATCAGGAAGATAACTTTGTGGTGCTTTCGGGTATCGGGCGGTTTGCATCCTATGTCGGGAAAAGACTTACGGACGTCGAAGATATCGATCATGACCTGATTTCAGCGGGGGATAACAACGGTACGGGACCGGTCATTTCCGGCAACAAGATCCTGTTTAGCCATCGAAGCGACACCGGACGCCGATTGTTGATCTATTTCGTTCATGATCAGGTCTTAAGCCCGGAAAATATCGTCCTGGTTGAGGTGTTTGCCACCAATCTTGCGATCTGTTTTGACAATCTGGCTTTGATTTCAGAGTTGGCGGAGCTGGCATTTGTCGATCAGCGCGCGGGACTTCCCAATCAAAACGCGTTTGATCGCGAACTGATGCATATGACGCGAAATGGCAGTGACGCGGCAATTGTTGCGATGGTCGCGATTGAAGATGCCGCACAGTTTTGTGTTGCTTTTGGCGTGAATTACTTCGATCGGGTCATCACCGCGGTTTATGATCGGCTGCGCTCGGTTGTTGGTGACAACGTATTGGTCGCGCGCGTCGGGGAATACACGCTTGGTCTTGTTGACAGTACCGGAACAGTCGAAGTTTCAGCCATTGAAGAAATTTTTGACGAGACGTTCGAAGTGGTCGGGAGCCCGGTGGTGGTGCGCGGGACCATCGGGATTGTGCGCGGCAATCCGCAAGGCCGCCGTGCCAGCGACATCCAGCGCGCAGCAAGGCTGACATTGCTGAAACAAAAGCAGAGGGCCCCGGGTGGCACGGCTGAGTTTGAGCCGTCAATGGCCGATGAAGTACAAAGTGCCTTGCAAATGGTTGGCAAGTTGCGCGAAGCGGTGCGGGATCGAAAACTGACCTTCGTGTTCCAACCCAAAATCTGCCTGAAAACCGGTGCCGTCATCGGTAGCGAGGTTCTGTGTCGTTGGATCGATGAAGGACAACCGGTTTCCCCCGGTCGGTTTATCCCGGTTGCCGAGCGCGCCGGACTAAGCGGCGAGATCACTTTGCAGTGCCTTGATGCGGTTACAAACTTGAACGCAATGCTCAGGCAACAGGGTCTTCAGCCTCTGCGGGCTGCGATTAATCTCGCAGCCAATGATATTGACAATATCGATTTCATTAACCGGTTGATCGAAGCTTGTGAAGACCATCAGCTTGACCCGGAAACCGTCGGTTTTGAAATTACCGAAACCCAGCGTTTTACCAATGATGGTGAGGCAACAGCCTGTGTTCAAAAGCTGGCACGGCAGGGATTTGAGATTTGGCTGGACGACTTTGGCACGGGATATTCGTCGCTCAATCACCTTGATATTTTGCCAGTGCGTGGCATCAAGATTGACAAGTCCTTCATCAGCGGCCTTTCGGCAGGCGGGTATGCCAGTCATGTTGCTGCAACTGCTGCAAGAATTGCGCAAACCCTTGGTATCGAAGCAGTGGCAGAGGGTATTGAAACCACCGATCAGCAAGAAATTTGCAAGGATCTTGGCATTCAGTTTGCGCAAGGTTTTCTCTACAGCCCCGGACTTCCCCCGGAAAAATTTGTCGACTGGGTGAAAAGCCACGATAACGACGGGCGCTCTGACAATGGTTGACACGCAGCAAAATTCGCCATCTGTGACGGACCATACCTTGCCACTGGTGGAAGGCCGGAAATCCCGTTGGCATCAGGACGGTTATTTCTGGCGGGTCACCAGTCTTCTTGCGGTCTGCGGGATGCTGGTCTTTTTCGGTTTGATGACATTCTGGCACACGCTTGAAGCAAGTCGTGAAGACGAACAGACCGTACGTCGGTTGGTCGTTGACGTCACCCATCGCGCGGCAGATCTGCAGCAATGGTATGAAACCGCCATCCAGACCGTGAACCTGTCGATCCTGCATCCGGCGGTACAGGAATTTGAAACCCAGCCTGATGCAACCATCAGATATTTCAGATCTCTGGCCCGCGAAGTGCAACGTTTCAGCCAGCTTCGGATCGTTTTGCCGTCTGGCATGGAAGCCGTCCGGGTAGATGCGCGCGGTAATGATGTGATTGTTACCCCGGAAGACGAACTGCAGAACAAATCGGATCGATATTATATGGAGGCGGCCCGGTCATTGAGCCCGGGGCAGGTCTATGTCAGCAGGCTTGATCTGAATGTTGAAAATGGCGAGATCGAAGTACCCTGGCGTCCGACGACCCGTTTGGTCGCACCGATCAGCGGGATCGATGAAAGCGTTGTCGGCTATCTGATTGTTAATCTGGATATGGGCGCGCCATTGGTGCCGTATGGAACGGCACTTGACGGTGTGACACGAACCGAGCTTGTCAATCCGGATGGATACTGGTTGGCCGGGGCAGAAGATGATCGCAATTGGGGGTTTATGTTGCAACATAATACCTCGGTCGCGCAGGCGGACCCGCAACTTTGGCAACGGATCAAATCCGTGCAAACGCAAGGTGGCTTTGAATATGCTGGCCGTATTTACGAGGTCGAAACCCTTCCGATTGAACGGATGCTGAGCAGTTTTACAAGTGGCAGTATGCGATCAGAATCGGCCAGATACCATATTGTCGCAAGTTCGCCCGCCTATCAGGTGTGGGCTGAGAATAAAGCCGCAAAGGTGATCTTTATATGCCTTGTTTCAGTGATGATTTGGGTACTGTCAGGCGGGATTGGGTATCTCATGTTGCGGCGGCGACAAACCGCAGAACTGCAGGCGCTTTTGACCAAGGATTTGCTGGTTCAGGGGCGTATGGCATCCCTTGGCCGGATTGTGGCCGGTGTATCGCATGAAATGCGCACCCCGCTTGGCAATGCCCTTACGGTAACGACGACCATGGCCGATGATCTGCAGGATTTGCAGCAATCCCTGATCACGGCGGGGGATTTCGACGAAGAACGCACGGATATGATCAAAGCGCTCCTTGACGGTAACCGGATTGTCCAAAAAAATATCGGTCGGACCAAGGATCTTTTGAAGCATTTCAACCAAACGGCGACAGACCAGACCGTTCACATTCATCGTAATTTCGATCTGAGCAAGGTCATTTCAGATCTGGTTGCGACATTGCGAAATCAGTTTGAAAAGACTGGCATTCAACTGACAACAGTTCTGCCGCCCTCGGCACATCTGGACAGTTACAGCGACGCGATTGATCAGGTGATCCTCAGCTTGATCATGAATGCCCAACAACATGCCTTTGTCAGTCGCGAAAAAGGCGAAATCAGCATCCGGTTAAGCGAACGGGATGCCAATAATTTCCTTCTTGAGATCGCAGATAACGGCATCGGTATCGCGCCGGAAAATCACGACAAGATTTTCGAGCCGTTCTGGTCGGTTGACGGGGCGACCAGTGGCAGCGGGTTGGGATTGGCGATCATTTTGAACGTGGTGCAAAACACCCTTGGAGGGAAGATCAAGATTTCATCTGTTCCAGGATCCGGGACCGTGTTTCAGATTGTCTTGCCCAAAACCGCCCCGATCCGCGACAGCGCCCAAGCAAGCCCGTTCTCGGTCAAGGATGAAGCGCCGATAAGCCCGGCCGGTTTGGAAATGACCCGATCGGGTTAATTAATCTGAACAGGAAGAAAGGGCTGTGTCTTTGTGATCAGACCGGCGTTGGCGGGCTTTGGAAATGACGCGTTTTCTGGTGCCGTCACTCATGGTCATCCAGGAACCGATTTCATCGCCGGTGCGATAACATCCCATGCAATAGCCCGATTTCGGATCAAGCACACAAGTGCCAATGCAGGGGGATTTGACGGGCATGATGATATTTGGCCTGTAAACGCGAAAACAAAGATTTCAGACCCATAAAAAGCAGTTTCGCGCGCAGCAATCAAGGGGAGGATCTTGGGCTGCGCGCGAAACGAACGGGGGGATGGCCGGTTATGGCTTAAATCAAATCACTTAAAGGCGATTGAACCACTCGCGGACCTGACGGTCGGCCTCTTCGCGTTGAATGCCATAGGCTTCCTGAATCTTGCCGACCAGTTTGTCTTGCTGGCCGTCAATGGTATCGACATCATCGTCGGTCAGGCGACCCCACTGTTTTTTGACGTCACCGGTAAGCTGTTTCCAACGTCCTTCGATTTGGTCCCAATTCATTATCGTCTCCTGTTTTGGTTGACGGTTTGCTCGACCAAGGGATGTTGTGCCCTTTGCTAGAATCAACGAAGCAGCAGCGGTGTTGTTCCAAATTGTTTTGCCAGATCGGTTCTGGCATTCGGTTAGGGCAACCAGCTACAGGAGCGGGTGGCAGCATTGCCCGTGGTGTGCTTGCCATATCGTGCCCGGGGCGCTATAGCCCCCTACAGTTCTTTTTATGGAGTTGTTTTCGCACCGGCCCAAGACCGGCTGTCCGGTGCGGCACGGAGGAAGATATGCGCGGCTATTTCGGGATTGGAATTGAAGGGGCAAGCAAGCCTTTGAATGTGGGCACCCTGTTTCGTTCTGCCCATGCCTTTGGCGCAAGTTTTGCGTTTACGGTGGATGCAGATTTCCGTGAGGAACGCTCCAACATCACCGATACATCGAAGTCGGGCGAACAGATGCCCTACTATCATTTCCCCGATCACGAAAACATGTTCCTGCCGCAAGGCTGCCGCATGGTGGGGGTCGAACTGACCCCTGATGCGATTGAACTGCCAAGCTTCAAGCATCCGTCGCAAGCGGCCTATATCCTGGGTCCGGAACGCGGGAACCTGTCAGATGAAATGCAGGAAAAATGCGATTTCATCATCAAGATCCCGATGAGTTTCTGTGTCAATGTGGCGATTGCCGCCAATATCGTGATGTATGACCGCGTCATCAATCTGGGCCGGTTTGCCCCGCGTCCGGTGCGTGCCGGTGCGCCGACCGAACCCAAGCCCGAAGCCCATTACGGCGGCTGGATTTCGCGCACGCGCGACAAACGCAAGGGTGACCCGGAAAAATTCCGTCAGGCCCCGCCGCCGGATTACTCGGTAATCGACGGTTCGCTTGATGATGACGATGCCTGATCACGGCATCACACTCCCCTGAGCAAAAAAGAAGCAACGGCCGCGAGGGAGGAGCACGGCCGTTGCTGTGTGTGATCTGCGGTTTGCGGTGCCTTGACAGGGGGGGCTTGGCACGCCACGCAGATCAGGGTGTTTGGTGATGGTCAGGCGGCCTTGTGATCGGTCGCTGTCTCTTCCTTGTTTGTCGTGTCGTCGTTCTCTTCGATTTCTTCGTCCGGGCGTTCGCCATGCGGGTTGCGCAGAAGGTTTGCGATCATGCGCATGCCGACTTCGCCCTGAAGGGTCAAAAGGCTTTCGGGGTGGAACTGCACGGCACTGATCGGCAGGCTTTTGTGGCGGATGCCCATGATCACCCCGTCGTCACTGCGCGCCGTGACCGTAAGGTCGGCTGGCATTTCAGCCGCCTTGGCAAACAGGGAATGGTAGCGTCCGACAACGATGTCTTCGGGCAGGCCATCAAACAGCGGATCGGTTGTATCGAGTTTCACCTTTGACGGTTTGCCATGCATCGGTGTGACAAGTTGGCCGAGGGATCCGCCAAAGAATTCGACAATCCCCTGCAAACCCAGACAAACCCCGAACACCGGCAAACCCGCCGCAAGGGCGCGTTCGATGCTGTCGCGCAGGTGATAGTCATCCGGCCGCCCGGGGCCTGGTGACAGGAACACCAGATCAGGTTTGAAATCCTCAAACGCCTGATCGGGGAAGCCCGGACGGAGTGTGAGCGTCTCGGCACCCGTCGCACGGATGTAGCTGGCAAGGTTTTGCACAAAGCTGTCTTCGTGATCGATCAGAAGCACGCGTTTGCCGACACCTGATACCGTCGGATCAAGGGTGACTTCATCCTTGGCATCGCGGGTGACGGCATCGATCATCGCCGATGCCTTAAGGACGGTTTCGGCTTCTTCGGCGTCCGGTTCGCTATCAAACAACAATGTCGCACCCGCACGGACTTCGGCGACACCCTGTTTGAGGCGCACGGTGCGCAACGTCAGGCCGGTATTGAGATCACCATTGCACAAAACAGCCCCAATCGCCCCGCCATACCATGCGCGCGCACTGCGTTCGACGGCCTCGATATGTTTCATCGCAGCACGTTTTGGCGCACCGGTGACCGTGACCGCCCAGCAATGGGTCAGGAAGGCATCGAGCGCATCAAACCCTTCACGCAGGCGGCCTTCGACATGATCGACCGTGTGGATCAGGCGGGAATACATTTCGATCTGACGCCGGCCCAGAATGCGGATGCTGCCCGGTTTGCAGACGCGTGCCTTGTCGTTGCGATCAACATCGGTGCACATGGTGAGTTCCGATTCTTCCTTGGCGGAATTCAGCAATGTGCGGATATTTTCGGCATCCTCAATCGCGTCGCGGCCACGCGCGATGGTGCCGGAAATCGGGCAGGTTTCAATACGCTGTCCCTTGACCCGGACATACATTTCGGGCGATGCGCCAATCAGGTGTTCACCGTCCCCGAGATTGATCAGGAAACCGTAAGGGGCCGGGTTGCGACGCTTAAGACGGCGGAAAATTTCCGATGGTTTGACATCGCAGGCGGTGCGGAAAACGCGGCTGGGCACCACTTCAAACAATTCGCCACGGGCAAAGCGGTGCTTGGCATCCTCAACAATGGCGGCATATTCGCCCTGTTTCATGTCGTTTTCGATGGCAGCGTTGTTGCCGCGTGATGGCGGGTGGGGTTGGGAAATGCGTTCAAGCCCAGCGGTGCTGCGGCCATCGGGGGCAATGAATTCGTAATCAAAGCGGGTCGCCACGCGTGAGGCATGGTCGACTGTGACCATCTGATCGGGCAGGAACAGGTGAATGTCCTTATGATCCGCCGGGCGGTCCTGGGCCAGATTGATCTGTTCGAAATGAAGCGCGATGTCATAGCCAAAGGCGCCATAAAGCCCAAGACGTTCATCGCCCTTGTGACCGAACAGATCACGCAGTGCGCGCACCACGGAAAACAGACTGGGTTGCTGGCTGCGTTCTTCTTCGGGGAACCAGGCGGCGGGTTTTTTGACCACGCCATAAAGCCCGTCTTCGCCGTTGGTAAGGCTTTCGACATGGGGATGGTTTTCAAGCGCGCTTGCAATGACATCAAGCAACACCCGCCCGCGATCATTGAGTACATGCACCGCAAAGCCGCGTTCGCGCCCGACGATTTCAAGCGGCGGGGCATCAAAGCCCATATCCCAACGTGAATAGCGCCCCGGAAATTCATAGCTTGAAGACAGCAACACGCCCTTGGTGGCATCAAGCGCATCAATCAGGCCTTCGGTTGCATTTTCGTAAGCCACTTCGGTCACGCGGCGGATAACCGAAACACCGCCATCGGTGGTGTAGCGATATTCGCTGCTGTCAGTGGAAATGCCGGTTTGGCTTGTCGGGGTCGTCACGTTTTTTACTCCTGTGTGGGCCTTTCGCCGCAGGAGCCATGTGATCTTAAGACAAGGAAGAAGAAGTCTGAAAACACAAAGCCGCCTGCAAGAATGAGGCGACCGGTATGTTTAGGGCACGAGTTTTGGCCGCCCGCTTAAGCGAGCCACCACCAACGATTTGCAATGCGGGTCGGGTTCATGCCGTGTGTTTTCATGACGCAACCATGTGCCCAAAAAAACCGGGCGTCAAGACTTTTGCGGCGTGGGTGTTGTTTCGGTGTCGTGCAGTTCAAGATGAAGCGGCTGATGGCAATGCGGACAGGTCAGGATTTCATCACTTTCATTGCGATGGACATCGCGGATGTCCTCGATGATCGACTGGGCCTGTTCTTCGCTGATGCCGAGTTCTTCCTGATGGGACCGCAGTTTATGGCGGACCCGTTCGGTCAGGCGTTTACCCAGCAACTGGCGGGTGGCCTGATGGCGATATTCGGCTTCGCGCCGACGCAATTCGGCGTTAAAGGCCGACGCCAGAATACCGGCCGGGACGGCAACAATCCCGATCCCGGTCAATGAGATGATGCTGGCAAGGAGTTTGCCAAACGGCGTAATCGGCACAACATCGCCATAGCCAACCGTGGCAAGCGTAATGACACTCCAATAAAGCGCATCGAGCAGGTTGGAGAATTGTTCAGGTTGGGCTTCGTGTTCGGCGAGGTAAATCGCCCCGGCACTGAAAACCAGCATGCAGGCAAGGGCGGCACTGGCGGCACCGAAAATGCCCATTTGCTGGCGAAACACCAGCATCATCAGTTCCAGCCCGGTAGAATAGCGGGTGAATTTCAACAGGCGCAGCAACCGGACAATACGGATAAAGCGCAAATCAATGCTGGTAAAGAACCACAGGAAGATCGGCAGGATCGCCAGAAGGTCAATCAGCGCCATCGGTGTTAGCATATAGCGCAGACGCGCAAATCGGCCACTAAAGCGCGGATTGTCCGGGGCGGACCAGACACGCAGGCCGTATTCGATGGCAAAGATCAGCGTGCAGACGATCTCGATTGTGGCAAACAGAATGAAATAGCGTTCGGCAAAGGCTTCGACCGAGTCAAAGATCACCGAGACGACATTGATGATGATCGCGCTGGCCAGAACCAGATGCACAAACAGCGAAAACCGCGATTCCCGGTCAACACCGTGCAGAAGTTTCTGGGTTCTTGATCGAAGGGTCGGTTTCATGTCGCGCGTACTCGGTCCGGGCAATGGAGTGCACTATTGCCCGGGCAGTTTTGCGCCCAATCATTTCAGAAATGGTTAAATCAGCCCTGATCGCCAACGGTCAAAGAGATCAATACCCTTTTGCCGCCTGAATGAAGGCCGAGATCTTGCGCGGGTCCTTGACCCCCTTGCTGCGTTCGACACCGGATGACACATCAACCCAGGGCGCACCTGTAATCTTCACGGCCTCTGCGACATTGCTGGGATCAAGTCCGCCAGCCAGCATCCAGTTGCTTTGGAAGTTCTGACCGGTCAGAAGCGTCCAGTCGAACGACACCGCATTGCCGCCGGGAAGGACGCTGTCCTTGGGGGGCTTGGCATCAAACAACAGAAAATCGGCAACGCCGTCATAGTTTTTCTTGGCGTTTTCGATATCGTTTGCGGTGCTGACGGAAATGGCCTTCATGACCTTGAGGCCAAAGCGTTCCTTGACCTCGGCCACGCGTTCTGGGCTTTCCTTGCCATGAAGCTGGATGACATCGAGATTGCCCGCCTTGATCGCGTTTTCAAGCGCCTCGTCACCGGCTTCGACAAACAGGCCAACCTTATAGATGCTGTTGGGGACCCGTTCGGTGAGGGTCTTGGCACCCTTAAGCGAGATATGGCGCGGGCTTGGCGGGAAAAAGACATATCCAAGCGCATCTGCCCCGGCACTCATAGCTGCAATCGCGGCATCTTCGCTGTTAATTCCACAGATTTTTACCATGCAGGTCATCGGGGCATCCTGTTCTTGTCGTCGCTCTAATCTTCTTGGCAAACGCTTGTCGCGTCAGATTGACTTAACAGAAATGACCACGATCCAACAGGATATTTGCGTTTTGTCGTGGCTTTCCACTGGCAGGATAATCATTGCTGCGCTATTTTCCCGGCCATGAGCAATAACACAGACCCTGCCGCGGGCGAAACCGGCGAAAACACAACCCACTTTGGTTTTCGTGATGTTCCCGAAAGCCAGAAGGCATCCATGGTGCGCGAGGTCTTCGACACTGTTGCGTCGAAATATGACCTGATGAACGATTTGATGAGCGGTGGCGTGCATCGCTTGTGGAAAGACAGTTTCATCAACGAGCTCAAGCCGCGTCCGGGCATGAAGTTGCTCGACGTTGCCGGGGGTACTGGTGATATTGCGTTTCGCTTCCTGAAAAACGGTGGTGGCTCTGTCACGGTCTGTGACATCAACTATGAGATGCTCCATGTCGGGCGCGACCGCGCGGTTGATCACGGGATCCTGAAAAACATCAACTGGACCGTGGGCGATGCGCAGAAATTGCCGCTGCCCGACCAGTCGGTTGATGCCTATACCATCGCCTTTGGTATTCGCAATGTGACACGCATTGAAGAAGCACTTTCAGAGGCCCATCGCGTCCTGCGTCCGGGTGGAAAATTCCAGTGTCTTGAATTTTCCAAGGTCGTCGTGCCGGGGTTTGACAAGCTGTATGATACCTATTCATTCAAGCTTTTGCCCGAAATCGGCCGGTTTATCGCGGGCAATCGCGAAGCTTATCAGTATCTGGCGGAAAGCATTCGCAAGTTCCCTGATCAGGAAACATTTGCATCCATGATCCGGGCGGCCGGCTTTGAGCGGGTAAAATACCGCAACCTGTCTGGCGGGATTGCAGCTATTCATTCCGGTTGGCGGATATAAGGGCGTTTGACGCATGATCCGTTTTATTCGTAACAGCTTTCGCCTGCTTGCCATGGCGCGCACTTTGGCGCGCTATGATGCACTGTTTCCACTCGCCCTTGTGCCGGGGGGGAAACTTGTCGCGTTTCTGGCCCGCCTGACCGCACCGTTTTCGCGCCGGTCTGATTTGCCACCGGGCAAGCGCCTTGCGCGTGCGCTTGAGGAACTCGGCCCGGCTTTCATCAAGCTTGGCCAGACTCTTGCCACCCGTTCCGATTTGATCGGTGATGATGTGGCCGCCGACCTTTCATCGCTTCAGGATCGCCTGCCGCCATTTTCGGCCAAGGTTGCCAAACGCATCATCACCGAACAGCTGGCCGAACCGTTTGACGTGCTGTTTGCCGAATTTGATGAAACGCCGGTTGCCGCCGCATCGATCGCGCAGGTGCATTTCGCCACCACGACCGACGGGCGCGAAGTGGCGGTCAAGGTCCTGCGCCCGGATATCCGGTATCGCTTTGCGCGCGATATGGACCTGTTTTACTGGATTGCGGAACTTGTCGAACTGACCCAGCCGCGCCTGCGTCGTCTTAAACCGATTGAAACGGTCAAGGCGCTTGAAGACAGTGTCCATCTTGAGATGGATCTGCGTTTCGAGGCGGCGGCAGCATCGGAATTCCGCCAAAATTTCGAAGACGATCCGACCTATTACATTCCCCAGATTGACTGGGAACGCACCGCCGAACATGTGATGACCATGGAACGGGTCAAGGGTGTGCGCATCGATAATGTCGAAGCCCTTGATCGCATGGGCATTGACCGGTCAGACTTGCTGGCCAAGGCGGCCGGGGCATTTTTCCAACAGGTTTTCCGCGACGGGTTTTTCCATGCCGACATGCATCCGGGCAACCTGTTTGTCGATGAAAACGGCCGGGTAAGCCTGGTTGATTTCGGCATCATGGGCCGGGTGGACAAACAGACCCGCCTGTATCTGGCCGAGATGCTGCTGGGCTTTTTGACGCGTGATTATCACCGTGTGGCAGAGGTCCATTTCGAAGCGGGTTATGTTCCGCGCAACCAGTCGCTTGAAAACTTCCAGCAGGCGTGTCGTTCGATTGGCGAGCCGATCCTGGGCAAGGAACTGGCCGATATTTCCGTCGGGCGGTTGTTGGGGCAGTTGTTTCAGATTACCGAACAGTTCGGCATGGAAACCCAGCCGCAGCTTTTGATGCTGCAAAAAACCATGATCGTTGCCGAGGGGCTTTCACGTATTCTCAGCCCGAATGAGAATATGTGGGAATTGTCGCGTCCGCTGATCGAAGACTGGATGCGTGAAAACCTTGGTCCGGAAGCCAAGATCAAGGAAGCCACCCTTCAGGCTGGCACAATGTTGCGCCGACTGCCGCGCGTGATCGAAGCCGCAGAACAGGCATCCGCAGTCTTTACCGATCAGGGATTGCGCCTGCATCCCGACACGGTTGCCGCCATGCGTGGCAAGCCAAACAACGGGCAAAGCAAACCTGGCGGATTTTCGCGCCAATCCCTTGTGATGTGGGTGGCGATTGCGGCACTGGCTGTTGCGGTTTATCTGAAATAACCAGATCAGTTTTGTGGGACGGCCAAGATGGCAGATGGCGACAAAACCATTGAAATCAGCCTGGATCGGTCTCAGATCGATCTTGAATATTGCTATGATTTTATCGCCGCGTCCTATTGGGCCGCCGGGCGGACCCGCGGTGAGTTTGATCGATCTGTCGAGATGTCATTTCCTGTCGGTGCCTATTGCGATGGCCGTCAGGTGGGTTTTGCGCGTGTGGTCAGTGATCAGATCGCCATTGCCTATGTTGCCGATGTGTTTGTCGATCCGGATTATCGCCGTATGGGCATTGCCGCCAAAATGATCGATGCGTTGCATAGCCACCCGGAACTAAAGCGTGTGAAACGCTGGCTTCTGGCGACAGCGGACATGCAGCCGCTTTATCGTTTGCACGGCTATGCCGATCTCGACGACATGATGATGATGCGCCTTGATGAGGACGCACGGAACCGCGATCCATTACGCTAGGGCCACATAGAAAAACAAAAACGCCGCCACGGAAAACCGGGCGGCGTTTTTTTGGTTTTAAGCCAAATGAAGCTTAGCTTGCGCGCACTTCATTTAGGAAGTTGCCAACCTCACCGCGCAGCGTGCCCGACTGGCTGTTAAGCTTGTCAGACGCGCCCAATACCTGATGGGCGGCTTCGCCGGTCTGGCGGGCGGCTTCCTGCATTTCGCGGATGTGGTTGGACACTTCCTGCGTGCTTTGAACCGCCTGCTGAACCGAGGTCGAGATTTCCGTGGTTGCCTGACCCTGTTCTTCGACCGCAGCCGCCACTTCGGATGCGATATCGTTCAGGTTGGCAATGATGCCGGTGATCCCGTCAATCGCGCCAACCGCCTGCTGGGTCGAGCCCTGAATACCGGAAATCTGTTCCGAGATATCCTCGGTCGCACGCGCGGTCTGATTGGCGAGGTTTTTGACCTCGTTGGCGACCACGGCAAAGCCCTTACCTGCATCACCGGCACGGGCAGCCTCGATCGTGGCGTTGAGTGCCAGCAAGTTGGTCTGTTCGGCAATCGCCTGAATGATCTGCACGACCTCGCCGACTTTCTGGGCCGAGACATCAAGACCCTGAACCATTTCGTTGACCCGGTTTGCCTCGGTCGAGGCATTGGCGGTGATGTTCGAAGTTTCATTTACCCGCGCGCTGATGTCGCGGATCGAAACAGCAAGTTGTTCGGCCGCACTGGCGACGGTTTCGACACTATGGTTGGCCTGCTCAACCGCGGCAACCACGGCCTGTGATCCGGCTTCGTTTTGTTGCACGGCGGCCACCATGGTCTGGGCGACTTCCTGCATTTCGCCTGATGCGCCAGAAACGCCATCGACCACACCCATCACGGTTTGTTCAAACCGACCGGCAAGGGCTGCCATGGCTTCGCGACGCTTGGTCTCGGCACGTTCGCGTTCCTGTTCGCGTTCGCGATCAAGCTGGGCGACGCGCTTGGCGTTTTCCTTAAAGATTTCGACCGATGAGGCCATTTCGCCGATTTCGTCATTGCGCTTAAGGCCCGGGATATCGACATCCAGTTCGCCATCGACAAGCGACCGCATGGCGCCATTGATCTTGACCATCGGGGTCAGGATCTGATGGCGCAGGACAAACCATGTGACGCCAAGCAAAACCACCAGAATGGCCGCAGCCAGGGCGACCTGAATGATAACGGCCTGCTGGACTTCGGCATTGACGCGATCAAGTGACCAGGCGGTGACCAGCATGCCACGATACTGATCTTCGTCGCGACGCTTGGAGTATTTGGTGATCGGGGCACCGACGATCACGGCATCTTCGGAAATGAAGCTGATGACTTCCTTGTTTTCAAGCTGCCCGAGATACGGCTCGATCAGGGCTGCCAGATCATGCTTGTTGAGTGTTTCTGATTGATAGGTGCCGATGGCATCACCATCAGGGTTTGCCGCGATCAGGCTTGCCAGCTGCGAGCCTTCCTTGTCGGTGATCTTGCGGAATTCCTTTTCGACCGATGCGCCGTCCATGGCAATGAAGCCCGGCTGAACCGCAGTTGACAGCATTTCGGTTTTTTCGACCGATTCATTATACATGATTTCGATCATGGCATTGCGTTGCGAGACGGTCTGGATGGTCATCATCGCGGCGAAGCCAACGACGAGAAGTCCCACAATCACAAAAATCACTTTACGTCCGACGGAGGCACCGGATCTCTTAGGTTCGGCCATTTACGGTCTCCCAATCCTTCAAAGGCAGAATTAACCCAATCCCTAGATCTGATGTCGTTGATCGGCCTGAAGCTCCGATCATGTTACCGACAGTCAGGTTGTGACGAATTGTTGCCCTGTGTGATGTTCACAGTGACCAATTCGTACATTTATTTTTCCGTGATGAGGCACAAAGGTGTGGCGACTACATTCTGGTTTGTTGTTATGCCGCTGAGGCTACCCCATCTGGTAAAATTACTGAAACAAGAAACGATGGGCGTGGTGAATATTCCATTTCCATAAAACCAAATGAATAAATCCACTTATTGGTAAGGCTTTTTTGGTAAATTATGCTTTGTGCAGGAAAGGCCACATGCCGCCGAATCGGGCGGTCAGAGCCGTGGTCAGTCTGTTAGAGATGCCTTTAACGGGGGCGATGGCTTTTGCCAGATAAGGGCAAGGGCACCGGGGGGAACAGGAATGGCGAAAGCGGCGACAACGCGCAAAAAGCGACCGGCAAAGAAGGCATCAAAGCCGTCTGCGGATAACATGGCGGCCAAACAGGATGATCCGGTGATTTCGGCCAAGGATGCCACCCCGAAAACCGAAGATGTTGCCAGCAGTGATCAAAGCATGCCGTCGGCCAAAAATGGTGATGCCGCGGTTCAGCGCCGCCAGGTGATCAGTGATCTGTTTCAACGCGGGCTTGCTGCCCATCAGGCCGGCCAGATTGATGACGCCATCCGCCTTTACAGCACGGCCCTGCGCCAGAACCCCAATCAACCGGATGTGTGGAACAACCTTGGCGTGGCGCTTCGTCGTAGCAAGAAGTTCGAGGCAGCCCTCATTGCCTATCGACGGGCCGCAGACTTGCGCCCCGGCAATGCCGGCTTGTGGTCGAATATGGGCAATTGCCTGCGCGAAATGATGCGCTTTGACGAGGCACTTGTTGCGCACAAGAAGGCGCTTGAACTTGATGACACGATCAAGTCGCATACGTTTAATACCGGCCTTGTGTACCGCGATATGAACCGCTTTGAAGAGGCGCTTGAGTATTTCGAGCGTGCGCTTGCGATTGACCCTGATTATGTCGATGCGAACTGGGACAAGTCACTGGCGCATCTTGCGCTTGGCAACTATGCCGAAGGCTGGGCGGGGTACGAGACGCGCCGCAAACTTGCCGATAATCCGATCCGGCCGCTTGAAACCGCCCCCGAGTGGGATGGCAAAGCTGATCTTCGCGGCAAACGCATTTTACTGCGTGCCGAGCAGGGCTTTGGCGACATGATCCAGTTTGCCCGTTTTGTGCCGCTGGTGGCCCAAAAGGCCGCACATGTGATCCTTGAATGCCGCAAGGAACTGATCCCGATCATGAAGACCGTTTCGGGTGTGGGGACCGTTGTGGAAAAAGGCCGGCCGCTTCCGGAATTTGATGTGCATGTGCCGCTTTTAAGCCTGCCGCATGTGATGGGCATCGGATCCAAAGAGCTTCAGAAAATCTCGACCGATAGCTACATCTCCGCGCCGCAGGGCAAACGCGCACGATTGGCACCGCCGCCGGGCACGGTGCTTAAGGTCGGGCTGATCTGGGCGGGCAAGCTTAATCCGCGGGATCGATCCTGCCCGCTTGAGAGTTTGCTGCCGATCTTGTCGGCCAAGGGGGCGGCGTTTTACAGCTTCCAGATTGATGATCGTCGGGCCGATATCGACAAGCTTGGCCTGCATGCCTTTGTCACCGACCTTGGTGATCATATTCATGATTTTGGCGACAGTGCCGCATTGATGCAGGCGATGGATCTTGTGATCACGATTGACAGCTCGCCGGCCCATCTGGCGGGGGCGCTTGGCGTGCCGGTCTGGATGTTGCAGCTTTACACCACCGACTGGCGCTGGATGGTGCATCGGGCTGATAGCCCGTGGTATCCGACCTTGCGGATCTATCGACAGGACAAACCCGGCGACTGGTCATCGGCGATCCAGAAACTCGGCAGTGATTTTTCAACCCTGCTGCAAGCGCGGATGAACGCGCAGTAACAACATTGCCAGCGAATACTTGCCTTCGGGCCCAACAGGGCGTAGTTAAGCGGCTTAATTTTGTGGAATGCGGGTCTGGATGGTGATGCCTTTGGGTGACGCCTTTAGGTAATCTCTGGGCACATTCATTTGGCGAACCGATCTGGCGCAGGAGAATTCTTGTGAGCGAAGCTGCTTATAACAAAGGTTTCCCGGTTTCCTGGGAACAGATGCATCGCGATGCCCGTGCACTTGCATGGCGACTGTTGGAAAAAGGCCCGTTCAAGGGAATCGTGGCAATCACCCGTGGCGGTCTTGTACCGGGGGCAATCATTGCCCGCGAACTTGATATTCGCCTGATTGATACGGTGTGCGTACGCAGCTACTCTGACAAGACGCGTGGCGATCTGGAATGGCTGAAAGACATCAAGGGCGACGGCACTGATATGCTGATCATTGATGATCTGGTCGATACCGGCAAAACCGCCAAGGCTGTGCGCGAAAAACTGCCGCATGCGCATTTCGCAACGGTTTATGCCAAGCCGCTTGGCCGTGAAATCGTTGACAGCTTTGTGACCGAAGTATCCCAGGACACCTGGATTTACTTCCCCTGGGACATGGAATTGTCGGTCAACGCCCCGATCTCTGAACGCGTTCGTTAATCGACCTGGGGAAACTGTCCGTATCCCTTTAAGGCCGATTGCCAGACAAGGAGATTTCAGGATGACCCAATATTTACGCCCGGACTTCCGTCGCCAGTTGCACACCGCACGCCGATGGGCCGGGCGTTTGTGTTTGGCGGCTGTCTCTTCCGCGGCTGTGACCGCGCTAAGTATCTCCGCACAGGCCCAGCAGATTTCCGAACGGGTGGCACGCGTTCAATCGATGCTAACGGCTGAAAGCGGATATCGCCTTTCGGTCTTTGCCGAGGTCAGCAACGCCCGGACGATTGCGGTTGCCCCCGAGCATAACGGCGCTTTTGTCGGGACGCGCGGGCCGAACCTTTATTTCGTGCGCGACCAGGATGGTGATGGCGTTGCCGAGGACGTCAATCTGATCGCCGATGACTTCAAGCTGGCCAACGGGATTGCCTATAAACCCGGGACCCTGTTTGTTGCCGATCAACACCGCATCGTGTCCTATGATCTTGCCAATTTTGATGGCGAAAGCCTTGGTCGCCCGCGGATCCTGTTTACCAATCTGCCCGATGAGCGCCATCATGGCTGGCGCTATGCCGCCTTGTCACCCGATGGCGACCGCCTGTTTGTTGCGGTCGGGGCACCGTGCAATATTTGCAAGGTCAGCGGCCTTGAAGGCACGATCATCTCCATCCCGGTTAATGGTGGGGCACCGGACATTTATGCCAGCGGCATTCGCAATTCTGTCGGGCTGAGCTTCCATCCGGAAACGGACGAGCTTTGGTTTACCGATAACGGCGGCGATATGCTGGGCGATAATATCCCGCGTGAGGAACTTAATCGTGCCAGCCAGTCTGGCCAGTTCTATGGCTATCCCTGGTATGCGGGGAACGACACCAGAAGCCCGCAATTTTCCGATGAAACGGTGCCAGAAGAAGTCACTTTCCCGGAATTTACCTTTAATGCCCATAATGCGCCGCTTGGCTTCACCTTTGACGGTGGGGATGCACTCGTTGCATTACATGGATCCTGGAACCGCACAGTTCCAGATGGGTACGAGGTGGTCCGGGTCGAATTCATCAATGGCAAACCGGTAACAGAAAACCCGTTCCTTGTTGGTTTCCTGCGCAGCAATGGCGAAGTGATCGGACGCCCGGTCGATGTGAAACACTATGTCGACGGATCGATCCTGATTTCCGATGACCATGCCAGTGCGATCTGGCGCATGGCGCCGGAAGGCTAAAGTTTTCCGGTATTTGGTCGGGCAATTAATTGGATGGATCTGGATGGGACCGGCTTGCGTTGATCGGAAAAGCGGGCTATAAATCGCGCGCTTCGCGGGTGTAGTTCAATGGTAGAACGGCAGCTTCCCAAGCTGCATACGAGGGTTCGATTCCCTTCACCCGCTCCAAGCTTTTCCCGAACGTCATCATATCCGACCCGGCGCACATGACGTCGCGCTATCGCATGCGCCTTGGCATGTTGTGGCATTGCCATTGCTGTCTTCGCCGTTGGCGGGACAACAGGCAATCAACCGATCACGCAGACGGTTTCGGGCGCGTTGGACGCGTGACTTCACCGTGGGGAGGGCGATGGCATTGCGGGTGGCGAAGTCGGTTTGTCGTGTGCCATTGATGTCGATTTCTTCAAGAATGGTCTGATCGGTTTCGCTCAATCGGCCAATGAAGCCCATCACGCAGTCATGCAAACCGGGTTTGTCGTGCGGCTCGTCATGGTTCAACAGGGTCGGGTCGTTATTAAGGGTCTGAAGTGCGGTATGTTCGCGCCCCTGTCGTCGATAGAAGTCCGCCACCTTGCTGCGTGCGACGGCATAGACCCATGCAGATGGATTGGATGCCAAGCGAAGATCGGATTTTTTGCGGATAATCGTTTCAAGGATGTCGGCAACAACATCGTCGACCGCGTCCTGAGGCAGGCGGTGATAAACGAAACTGCGCAGGCCTTTTTGCAAGGCCTGCCAGTCTGAAGTTGTGTGATGTGTCGATGCAAACTTCATGGTTCTTTACGCGCAGCACACCTGATCTGGTTGCAGTTCCTTGTCCGGTTGTTGGCCACAACAGCCAGCCCCGGACGTTTGTTGGTCGGCAGACTGGTCATGTGGCGCATCGTCAAGAATACGATACCACTCCCAGTCAAGTTCGTCTGGTCCTGTTGCCCAGAACTTGGACTGCTTTGCGTGACAACATCCGGTTTCAGCAACGTCGCTGGTGACAAGATCACTTTGATGCAGACGGGCTGAGGCGGTTTCAAACGCCTGTTCGCTCAGACAGTCGACACCGATATGGTTCAGGTTTTCGGTTGCTGCCGGGTGTTCGAACAAAACCAGCTTAAGCGGCGGGTTTTCAATTTCGAAATTGGCATATCCCGGCCGTTGTTTGTGCACCGGGCTTGCGAACATTTCACTGTAAAACGCAATGGCACGGTCAAGGTTTTTCACATTCAAGGCAAGTTGCAGGCGCATCTTATTCTCCTGTTTGATCGAAGCGATAAACAGGAAGACGCGCGAAGACGCCAAAAGATGCACCTGCCACCAAAAAGGGGCCGGTTACGGTGATGGCGGCAGATAGTTCAGGTTCATGTCACGTGCCTCTTCGTCGCTGCAGATTTTGGTGTCTGAGGCAAAATCGGCAATGCGCGGATCAAGGGTGCTGAGGTAATTGCCCTTGCCGTCAGCAATAAACAGGCAGCGTCCGGTTTCACCCTCAAGCCGTTTACCCGCCCGCCAGTCAGACGGGGCAATCATATCGCCACCATGGATGCCGATGCCGGCATTGTCGGCATCGCGCGAAAGCCGGTCATAGCGATGGGAATAGCCCGCAATCGGCAGTGCTTCGCCGTCGCTGATCATTGCCGCCGCCACGTCACGTTCGCCGATGCCGCATTCGACGATGGGGAAATCACCGGCCTTGCCTGCGCGTTCCTGATCACCGGGCCAGCAATGGACATCAAACGGCGCCATGGCGAAATATTTGCGCAGTTGCATGGCCGAAGACATGCCGCAGTCCCAGAAACTGCCGTTATGCAGGCATTGTTGACCGAGTTCCGGGGCATCCATGCCCGCGATATCAAGCACCTGACCGGCAATCATGATGGTATCGCCGTCAATGACCTGAACATCGCGACCCCTTGCTTCCAGCCCGGCCGGGTCAGCGAGTTGGGGCGTGTTGTCTTGGCCCGCGGTGTCAGCCGCATGGACCGGTGCGCTGTGCCAGTGAAGGCCAATGGCAATCAAGGCCGGAATGGCAAGAAGGACGATCAGGCGGGTAACGCGTTTCACACTGGCCTCAAAGATCTGCGGGGTGAGTATTTGGCAAGAATGACACAACGGTCATGGCAAAAGAACAAGCAAAAAGAACGGCAAAATGATGACGCCTGTGTCGGGTGGGTAGCGGGCAGCGGGAATTGCCATCAATGGTGTCATGCACAATAACCGGATGCATCAATTGTCAATTGGCGCTACAAGCGGGTTTGTCTTTTGCTGTCAGGGAAGCTTGCTTGTTCCGTCTGCAACCCATCTTTTTCGTTGTCGGGGTCATGGTCATTATCATCGGTATATCGATGATGGTGCCTGCTGCTGTTGATCTTGCATATGGCAATCCGGATTGGAAAATTTTTGCCCAGGCCTCGATCACGACCATCGGGCTTGGCGGTATGGCGTGTCTTGCCTGCCGGTCGGATATCGGCCCGCGTGTGACAGCACGTCAGGGCTATGTCCTGACGGTGGTGTCATGGATTGCGATTAGCCTGACCGGGTCCTTGCCGCTTTGGTATTCATCGCTTGAAATCAGTTTCTGTGATGCGGTGTTTGAAACCGTATCGGGCCTGACGACGACGGGATCAACCATCCTGTCGGGATTGGATGAGCTGCCGCCGGGATTGTTGATCTGGCGATCCATCATGCAGTGGCTGGGCGGGATCGGGATCATCGTGACCGCCTTGGCCCTTTTGCCGATGATGCGGGTTGGCGGCATGCAGCTTTTCCAGATGGAAAGTTCGGATCGGTCGGAAAAACTCAGTGGCCGCATGCGCGACATGTGCCTGCAGATCGTGATGATCTATTCGGTTCTGACCCTGGTGTGCATTGTGCTGTATCGCATCTTTGGCATGGGATGGTTTGATGCGATCAATTACGGTATGACGACGTTGTCGACTGGCGGCTATGCCACGTCGGACCTTTCATTTGCCAAGTTTGACACCAGTCTGTCGCTGCACTGGATTGCCATCCTGTTCATGTTTTTCGGTGGTTTGCCGTTTACCGCCTATGCGGTCTTTCTGCGCAAACGCGCGATCAAGGCCGTGATCGGCAATCAGCAGATTAAATTGTTCTGCCTGATCATTGCAGGTTTTACATTTTTGCTGACCTTGCGGCTGTTGCAGATTTCAGATGATGGCTTCTTCCGGTCGCTGACCATGGCGGCGTTCAACCTTGTGTCGGTGATTACGACCACGGGTTATGCATCGGGGGATTACCTGTTATGGGGCCCGGCCGCGGTCATGCTATTTTTCTTTGCGACCTTCATCGGCGGTTGTTCGGGATCAACATCGGGCGGGTTCAAGATGTTTCGCCTGTATGTCGTGTTTACCGGACTTCGTGCCCATTTCATGCGCCTGCGCAGCCCGTCGGCCGTGGTGGTCAGCCGCATTGACCGCCACGAAATCACATCCGACATCTATAACGCGGTGACGGTCTATGTCTTCCTTTTGACCATCAGTTATATCGCGGTGACGATTGCCCTTGGTTTGACGGGGCTTGATCTGATTACGTCAATGAGTGCGGCGGCAACAGCACTTGCCAATGTCGGGCCGGGGCTTGGCAATATCATTGGACCGGCGGGCAATTTCCAGTCCTTGCCGGATTCCGCGAAGTGGATTTTGGATGTTGCCATGGTTCTGGGCCGGCTTGAGTTCGAGACGCTTCTTGTGCTGTTGATGCCGTCCTTCTGGCGCGACTGATCCCTGATTTTCATTTTGTCGATTGTTGGTGTCGGTCTGTGACGGTTGCCACAGACCGAAGGTTTACTTTGCGTCATTTTCGCGCCGTGTATAAGTTTGTAGCGTTAATAACAAACACACAAACAGTGGACACGGACATGAAACTGCAGAAAACGATCACGACCAAAATCGCCGGGGCCCTTGCGGTCCTTTTCCTGGCTGGTGCTGTTTCCGCATGCTCGCCCGAGGTGGGCAGCGAGGAATGGTGCAATGACCTTAAGGAAAAGCCGAAGGGCGACTGGACGGCAAACGAGGCGACCGATTTCGCCAAACATTGCCTGATGTGATCAGTGCATTCGCCTGATCGGACATTAAAACGATCAGCCGATTCTCTTTCATAGTCTGGATATGTCGTCTTTATGGCGGCTAAATCCGCCCTTTGACGTCTGCTTGGCGGTGGTACTGTTGAAGGGCGGATTTTTTATGTCCGCCCGTTTAAAATCGCCATGGAACAATCTGTTGTCCGGTGCGTTTTTACCCAATCAGAACCGCGCATGAATGCAATGCAGCAAGGTACATTTGCGTTACCTTGATTAATCCTTATAATGCGCGGCCCGCGAATGATCGCGGCAGTCGAATATGACAACAAATTTATTGCGAGGTTAGACAACTATTATGAGTGCCGAAAATCTCCATGTCGGTGTCATTGGCGCAACCGGTGCGGTTGGCGTCGAGCTGATCAATGTAATGTTTGATCGCAAGTTCCCTGTGGGTGAACTCACCCTGTTCGCGTCAGAGCGTTCAGCGGGCAAGACCGTGGAGACTAAATTCGGCACTAAGACCGTCGCGCTGTTTTCTGTTGAAGAAGCCAAGCAGTGCGACATTGTCTTCCTTGCTGTTTCCGGTGATTTCGCCAAGGAATATGCGCCCAAGATTGCCGAAGGCGCGCTGGTGATTGATAACTCCTCGGCGTTCCGTCTGAATGACGATGTTCCGCTGATCGTACCGGAAATCAATGGTCACCTTGCCAAAACGGCGAAATTGATCGCGAACCCGAACTGCACCACGGCGATTGCCGCAGTCGCCCTGTGGCCGCTGCATCAGGCCTTTGGTCTGAAGAAAGTGATCGTGTCGACCTATCAGGCCGCATCGGGTGCCGGTCAGCCGGGCATGAACGAATTGCGCGAAGGTCTGGCCGCCGGTCTTGCTGGCAAGCCGGTCCCGGCGGAAGTGTTTTCATCGCCGCTGGCGTTTAACGTGATCCCGCATATCGATACTTTCCAGGACAACGGCTATACCCGTGAAGAAATGAAAGTGACCTGGGAAACGCGCAAAATCTTTGGCGCGCCGGACCTTCCGGTATCGTGCACCGCGGTTCGTATTCCGACCGAGCGTACCCATTCCGAGGCCATCGTGGTTGAAACCGAAAAGGTTGTTACCCCGGAGGCGGCCCGTGAAGTGCTGGCAAAGGCCAAGGGTGTCAAACTTGTCGATGATCCGGCAAACAACAAATACCCGATGCCGCTGACCGCGACCGAACAGTATGATGTCGAAGTTGGCCGCATTCGTACCAACCTGATCTTTGGTGATCATGGTCTGGAACTGTTTGTTGCCGGTGACCAGTTGCTTAAGGGTGCTGCGCTTAACGCGGTTCAGATCGCCGAGGCATCTATCGCCGATTGATCGCGCACCGAAGCGAATTAAACAAAAACACCCCCGGCAGATTGTTCTGCCGGGGGTGTTTTGTATCTGGTCGCCGCCCAATGGATCAGGACAGGGAGATGTGATCGCGGCCGGATGCCTTGGCGGTATAAAGCGCGTTATCAACACGGGCCATCAAGGTATCAAGATCCTCGCCATCGCGGTATTCGGTGATGCCGGCACTGATGGTGACCGGAATATGATCACGCCCGAAACGGACCGGGGCATTGCGGACAGAGTCGGCAAGTTCGCGGGCCTTTGTCATGGCTTCCTTGCGATCCTTTCCGGGGAACAGAACAACAAATTCATCCCCGCCCCAGCGACAGATCACGTCGGAGTCCTGCACATTCTGGCGGACCATGGTCAGAACTTCGCGAAGCGCCGCATCCCCGCCCGGATGGCCATAGCCGTCGTTGATTTCCTTAAAGCCATCAACATCAAAACACATCACCGACAGCACCGATTTTTGCCGTTTTGCGTTCTGAACCGCCTGATCAAAGATCATGTCAAAGACCTGACGGTTAAACGTGCCGGTCAGTTTGTCACGCGATGCCAGTTCTTCGAGGCGTTTTTGGTAATTGCGCACGGTCAGGAAGGCGATCAGCCCGACCACGATCGTGATCAACAACGAAATCGCGATATTGATGAACAGCGTGTTCTGAAGACGTGCATCAGATGAATAGTCACTTTGTTCAACAATCAGAAGCCAGCCGAATTCAGGCACCAGGCGGCTGTTGACGAAATAGGTGTGTCCGCCATGCTCGTAACTGATCGAAGCGCCGGGCGAGGTCAGGATTTTGGTGGCCTGGGTGCGCATGCCCGGCCGTTCCTGCAGGCTGTGGGCATCGCCAAAGCCGCTGCCACGCAGGGTGACGTGGCCTTCGGTGTCGATGAAATAGATCGTCCGGCCATAGCGTGCCTGATAGGTTTCGATCAGATTGGTAACCGAACTGACGGCCAGACCAACACCGGTAATACCGATGACATTGCCGTCATAATCGCGGACCTGATAATTGACAAAGATCGACAGGCGCGACCGATCAACCGTGTCATGGTCGATATTGATCTCATATGGTTGCTTCCCGTCGCGCGCACGGAAATACCAGCCATCGGCCGGGTCATCTTCGCTGACCTGTTTGATCACGCCGGTCGGGTGATAATAGTTCCGGGTCTCTTCAGAGATGAAATAGGCCGTGATCGTATCGTAGCGCGACTGAATTTCGGCGAGGTACTTGGTGATCCGTTCCGGGTCAGTTTCGCCGGAAAGGGCCCAGTCGCGAAAGAACGTATCATGCGCCATCAACGAGGAAATAAAGATCGGCTGCAGCAGATCGCGCTGGATCTCGGAATAGATATTGTCACTGGTTAGCGGAAGCGTGCTTTCGGAAATCTGTTCTTCAAGAGAATCCCGGGCGACATAGAAGCTTACAAAACTCGTGGTCAGAAACCCGACCGCCAGCAGAACGCACAGAATGATCGCGAAGTATAATTTCTTTCCCCACACTGGAAGCTCCCCAAGGATAGTCATAAGGCAGGCACCGATGATTGAACTCATCGTTTTTGATCAGGCTAATCTAAGGGAAACTCCCTTATGTTGCATCACACAAAATCAAAGTCAGGCAGGTTTACTGCCTTTGAGCGAAATCCAGAGAAGAAATAAAACCTGATAACTCGGTGGAATACATTTTTGCGATAAATGCAGGGCACTGAAATCATTGAATAGTTTGCGTAAGCTGCAAGGGATTTAATTATGCGCCCGCTGACCTGCTGGTGCGTTCCCATAAAATGACGAACGTTCATTAATTTACTAATTTAGCCATAGGATGTGCGTCGGATTTTCTAAAACACCACCAAAAACAGATGTGACAGCCGCGTAAAATGGCTGGACATTGTGGCCTCATATGCCAAGAATTTCGCTGCTTGTGATGAAGGGGGTACATGCAGACCGAATTTTCGGGTATGCAGTGGCTTCCGAAAACAGAACATCAGACGCAGCATATGCCGTTTGTCCGGGGGGATTTCGCGGTGTATGTGCCAAGAGGCGCTTCATTGATCGATTTCCGTCCCATTCTTTTCATCGTCGGCATTTTGCTCTGTACGTTGTCGATTGGCATGTTCATCCCGGCGTTGGTCGACCTTTATTACGGGCAGCGTGACTGGATCGTGTTCTCGGCGGCGTCCTTTGTGTCGCTGTTTGTCGGCGGGGCATTGATCATGATGAACCGCATGGACAATCTTAAGATCAATTCACGCCAGGCCTTTATCCTGACCACGCTGAGCTGGCTGGTTCTGACCGCGGCATCGGCGCTGCCATTTGCCTTTTCCGATCTTGATATGTCCTATACAGACGCGTTTTTCGAGGCGATGTCAGGCATTTCCACCACCGGATCGACCGTGATTGTCGGCCTTGATACCGCGCCGCAAGGGATCTTGCTGTGGCGGGCACTGTTGCAGTGGCTTGGCGGGATCGGGATTATCGTGATGGCGATTGCCGTTATGCCGATGCTGCGCGTTGGCGGGATGCAGTTGTTCCGCATGGAAAATTCCGACAAATCGGACAAGGCGTTCCCGCGCGCAACCCAGATCGCGATGGGTATCGCGATGCTGTATCTGAGCTTCACGGGCCTTTGGGCGATTATGTTGTGGTCGGCCGGCATGACGCCATTTGATGCGATTGCGCATGCCATGACGACGATTGCCACCGGCGGCTTTTCGACCAAGGATGCGTCGATCGGGCATTATGACAGTGCGGCGATTGATGTGATCATCACGCTTGGTATGGCGACGGGGGCGTTGCCGTTTATTTTGTATCTGCAGATGCTGCGCGGGCAGGGTCGGGCCTTGTTCCGCGACAGTCAGGTGCGCTGGTTCATCACAATTGCGGTTTCGATCGTTGTCGGCCTCGCCCTTTGGCATTCGGAAACCAACAATGTCGATTTCCTGTATGCGCTGCGCTTTACGTCCTTCAACATTGTGTCGGTGATGACCGGTACGGGCTATGCCACCACCGATTACGGGCTTTGGGGCCCGTTTGCGGTGACGGTGTTCTTCTTTGTCATGTTTATTGGCGGCTGTGCGGGTTCGACGACCTGCGGGGTGAAGATCTTCCGCCTTCAGGTTCTGTATGAAATCGCCAAGATCCAGCTTTCGCACATGCTGCGTCCGCACGGCGTGTTCATCGCCTATTACAACCGTAAACCGCTTTCGGAAGATGTTACGGAATCGGTGCTGAGCTTCTTCTTCCTGTTTGTTTTCTGCTTTGTGGTTCTGGCCGCAGCACTTGGCGCAATGGGACTTGATTTCATCACCGCGGTATCGAGTGCCGGCACGGCGATTGCCAATGTCGGTCCGGGACTGGGCCCGATTGTTGGCCCGTCGGGCAACTTTGCAACACTGCCGGATGGCGCAAAGTGGCTGATGTCGATTGGCATGTTGATTGGCCGCCTTGAAGTGTTTACCGTGTTGGTTCTGCTGTTCCCGGCCTTCTGGCGCGACTGATCGAAACCCAGGATATTTATCCCGAATTTTTCGACACCCGCAGGCGATGCTTGCGGGTGCTTTTTTGTCTTATTGACAGAATAGGACAATTGACCTAATTTCGAGATTGGGACATTTGTCCTAATCGTAGTTAATCGAGCGGCATATCGGAAAATGGCAGCAGAAACACGAGAACGGATTGTCGAGGCAGCGGACCTGCTATTTTACCAGCACGGGTTCGAGGCAACATCGTTTGCCGATATCGCCGCCACCGTCGGCATATCGCGCGGTAACTTTTATCATCACTTCAAGACCAAGGATGACATTCTTGATGGGGTGATCAATCGCCGCCTTGCCAATACCGAACAGATGCTTGATCGCTGGGAAATTGCCGGATCAGACCCGGCGGAGCGTATTCGAAGTTTCATCCATATTCTGATCGTCAATGGCGAGAAAATCCGAAAATACGGCTGCCCGGTGGGTACGTTATCGTCAGAACTGGCGAAGCTGAACCATGCGGCAAAAAGCGATGCCGCCGCACTGTTTACCCTGTTTCGCAGTTGGTTGTGTCGGCAGTTCGAACGGTTGGGTTTTGGCAACCGGTCAGATGAACTGGCCATGCATATCCTTGGCCGAAGTCAGGGTGTGGCGACCCTTGCCAATGCGTTTGATGATGACCGGTTCCTGCATCACGAGGTCGATCTGATGTGCACCTGGCTTGATGACCAGATTGCCGGGCTTGCTAACAAAAGTAACCCAGACAGGGAGTAGACGATGTTTGCGATCTTTTTAAAATTTGCCGAAAACCGCCCAAAGGCCCCGGAATTCATGGACGCGCACAAAGCGTGGATCAAGCAGGGCTTTGATGATGGTGTGTTTCTGATGGTCGGCAGCCTGCAACCCAATATGGGGGGTGCGGTTCTGGCCCATGGTGTGTCACGAGACGAGATTGAAACCCGCGTGAATGCCGACCCGTTCGTTGTCGAAGGGATCGTTAACGCCGAGATTTTGGAAATCTCGCCCGCGCGTGCCGATCAACGTCTTGATTTCCTGATGGCCTGAGCAATGAGCAAAACAACAATCGGAACGGATGGAAAATGTCGTTGTGCCTGGTGTGATGCGGCGCCGGAATTTAACGCCTATCACGACACGGAATGGGGTTTTCCGGTGACCGATGACATCCGGTTGTTTGAGAAAATCTGTCTTGAGGGATTCCAGTCGGGATTGAGCTGGCGCACGATCCTGACCAAGCGCGAGAATTTTCGCAAAGCCTTTGCCGGTTTCGATTTTCACAAGGTCGCGCAGTTTGATGATGCGGATGTTGAACGTTTGCTTGGCGATGCCGGGATCATCCGCCATCGCGGCAAGATCGAAGCATCGATCAACAATGCCAAACGGGCCTGCGAGATGGTGGCCGAGGAAGGATCACTTGCCGCCTATTTCTGGCGGTTTGAACCGAAACCGGATGAAGTGGGCCCGCCACAGTCGATGTCAACGTCGCCGACGTCCGTGGCGCTTTCCAAGGATCTCAAAAAACGCGGTTGGAAGTTCGTCGGACCGACCACGGTGTTTGCGTTCATGCAGGCGATGGGCCTGATCAATGATCACGCGCAAGGCTGTTTTTTGCGCCAACAGATTGACGACATGCGTGCCTCATTGGTCCGCCCAAGCTGATGTGATGTCAAAAAAACACCCCTTGTCCGTATCTGGACAAGGGGTTTTGAGGGCGGGGACCATTTCAGATCCCCTGATGATAATCCGGCAAGGATTATGGGGGGCTTCAACATGCGGTCTCACTTGAGGTGCCAACGTCAAGGGAGGGTGCAACAGGGGTAGGAAGGCTTCAAAAGAATACGGTGCACACTCAAGCGAGTTTGGCGATACCGAACTTTGGGTCAGGAGCGGATCGGGGATCGGGATCAAGCCCGGCATCGCCATAACCCAAGGTCGCAAATGCTGATCAAAAGATAAAATCGAATATAAAATAAAAATAAATAGGAAAAATCTATCAAACAGATGCGCCGCAGCATGGGAATGCCGCGAAATCAGTTACCAAGTGGCAATTTGACTGTGAAAACAGCACCATCCGGTCCTGTTGCAGTGAGGCGAAGTTCACCGTTATGGGTGCTGATCAGTTCGCGCGCGATGGCAAGGCCAAGCCCGGTACCGCCTTGCCGCCCGCTGCCGGCAAACGGGACGAACAGGTTTTTGATTGCCTTTTCGGGTAATCCCGGCCCGTTGTCGGCAATGAAAACTTCAATAGAGCGGCGGGGTTTACCCGATTCGGCACCCTTTTCAGGTTCGGTTTGAATTTTGTGACTGATGGTGACGGTGGTCGCCCCGGCCTCCAGCGGGTTGCGCATCAGGTTGCTGAAGGCGCGAAACAGCATGTCATAGTCTGCTTCAAGCATGACATCATCAGGCAGGTCGATCTCAATACGCGCCGGGCAGGGTTCACTGGCGACAGGTGCGTCGCCCATGCCGCCATCAAGCAACGGTTCGCATTTTTGCAGCAAGATCTGATCGCGGATTTCCTCGATCAGTTCAATCAGCGTGAAGGTTGCCAGATCGCGCGGCGGTGGCGTCTCGCGGGCAAAGGACAGGGTTTGTTCACTGATATAAACCGCCCGTTCCATTGATGATAACAATCGCGGCACCACGGCACGGACTTCGTCATCTTCGCTTTTCGCAAGCTGTTCGGTCATCAGCATTGAGGTCGCCAATGCATTGCGCAGGTCATGGCTGATTTTGGTGGCGGCCGTACCCAAGGCAGCAAGACGGCGACGCTGATTGAGCATCGCCTGAATGTCTTGCTGCATCATGGCAAGTTCCTGTCGGGCGACGCCGATTTCATCATCCCGTTCGCCCGGATTGATCAGCGATGCCTTGTCCTGCGGATCTTCGCGAAAACGGATCATGTCGCTGGTCAGGGTTCGCATCGGGCGCACCAGCAAGCGGTTAAGCGCAAAATAGACAAGCCCGGCTGTAAAGAACGAAATCATCAGTGACAGGCCAAATACCCGCCAACCGAAATTGCGCATCGCCTCGGTCAGGCGGTCTTCATGCACAAGCACCTCGATCTCGAAATCGGGTGCCATGGACGGCATACCGACCACGCGCAATACTCGGTTTTCGGTCTGGCTGAGTGTTGCCAGTCCTTCCATCAAGGCCATCGGGATCGAGAAGTCGCTCAGATTGACGTCCTTGTCGACCTTGGCCGGCATATCATCGCGTTGCAGCAGCAATTTGCGATCTTCACGGCGCAGGATGACCGCCTCGATCCCGGCATTGGACAGAAGTTCGCGTTCAAGATCATCGGGGATCATCTGATCGGGGGTGGCTTCAAGGGCAAGGGCCGCAAGGTAGCCTGAATCAAGGTGCGCCTTTAACCAGTCAATCCGAAAGCGCGCGACAGAGGGGGCAAAGACAAACACCTCGGCAAGCATCACAAAGCTTACCGTCAGCACCAGAAGGCGCGCGGAAAGCGATTTGGCCCATGGGGGCAATTTCAGATGCCGGTTATTCATTTTTGGATGTTAGGCCAATAAGCCGAAAAAAGTACAGTAATACAGATGCTTGTTTTAATGCTTTATGGCAAGCAAGCCGCTTATGCGAACCTCAGCAGGAAACGGACAAGCCTGCGGGTTTTTTCGCCAAACAGGCTGGGTGTGTACCAGGCCCCGGCGACACGTTTGGAAAGTTCGCCCAAGGTCGGGTAAGGCGCGATCATGCCCGCAATCGCGCCAATCTTCATCTTATTGCTGATGGCAAGTGACCAGACACCGATCAGTTCACCGGCCTGCCGTCCGACGATTGCAGCCCCCAGAATCCGACCATTTGGTTTGGTGATGACCTTGATGAAGCCCTCGGTCTCGGCCTCTGCCCGGGCGCGGTCGTTTTCGGCGTAATCCCAGGTTACAACGCGGATGTCATCGCCATACTGTTCGCGGGCGCCCTTTTCGGTCAGACCGACCTGGGCCAATTCAGGGTTGGTGTAGGTCACCCATGGGACGGCACTGTGATCAACCTTGGCCGGAAGACGGAACAGCGCATTGCGAATGACGATGCCAGCATCATATCCCGCCATATGTGTAAATTGCAGGCCGCCGGTGATATCGCCAATGGCAAAGACTTTTTTGTTTGACGTCCGCAATCGCGCATCGACGGAAATACCGCGGTCGGTATATTCAACACCGGCATCCTTCAGGCCGAGATTCTCGACATTGGGTTTGCGTCCGGTCGCCAGCAACAGGTGGCTGCCTTCCAAGGTAATCTCGATGCCCTGATGTTCGATCACGACCCTGATCTGGTCATTCACATCAAGGATTTCCTTGGTCTTTGCGCCTTCATAAAGGCTGATGCCATCGGCCTTGATCCGGTCACGTACAACTGCCACCAGATCCGAATCATCCTTGGGCAGGATGGTGCCCATTTCAATCACGGTGACTTTCGCGCCCAGCTGATGATGGGCCTGCGCCATTTCAAGCCCGATGGGGCCGCCGCCGATGATGATCAGATGTTCGGGGCGAACGCGGTTTTCGAAAATGGTTTCGTTGGTGAAATAGCAAACGGTCTCAAGCCCCGGGATCGGCGGTACGGCCGCACGCGATCCGGTGGCGATGACAAAGCGTTTGGCCTTGACTGTGGTGTCACCGGCAACGACTTCAGCCGGACCGGTAAAACGGGCTTCGGCCTGAATGACGGTGCAGCCGAGTTCTTCGAACCGTTCGACGGAATCATGGGGCGCGATGCCTGCGATCACGGAATGAACGTGGTCGATTGCCCGGCCAAAGTCGATCTCGACGGGGCCGGTCGATATGCCAAACCGTGAAGCCCTGCGTGCATTTTCCGCCGCATGGCCAGCCGCCAGCAGGGCCTTGGACGGAACACAGCCGGTATTAAGACAATCACCGCCCATCTTGCCCTTTTCGATCAGGACAACCTTTGCGCCCATCTGGACCGCACCGGCGGCGACCGAAAGGCCGCCGGAACCAGCCCCGATGACACAAATGTCGGTCGTGATGATCTTATTCATCGGCGTTCGCCCCGATTTTACGTTTGCGCAATTTCTTGTAGGCCACCGGCAAAAGCGCCAGCACGGCGAGCCCGATGATCGGGGTCAGAATACGGGGTTCAAAGATGATGCCAAGATCAGGTGTCTTGCCCTGATCAAACAGCGCGCCAAGACCATCCCCGATCGAGGCATAGACAAAGGTACCCGGAATGATTCCGATCATGGTGCCAAAGACAAAGGATCGTAGTTTGACGCCAAGAAGGGCCGGCACAAGATTGACCAGCCAGAACGGAAAGATCGGGATCAGGCGCAAAACCATCAAATAGCTGAACGCGTTTTCAGCAAAGCCTTCTTCCATCCTGCGGACGGCGTTTCCGGCCTTGGCACGCATCAGATCGTAAAACGCATAGCGGGCCGCAAGGTAAACGATTGTCGCGCCAATGGTGGCGGAGACCACAACATAACTGGTGGCAAGAAACGCCCCGAACAGAAAGCCCCCTGTGATGGTCAGGATCGACCCGATTGGCAGGGAAAGTGCGACCGAAACGACGTAAAGCCCCATAAAGACCAGAATGCTGGAAACCGGGTTATCGGCAACAAAACCCTGCAATAGGTCGCGGTTTTCACGCAGGGACTCAAATGACAGCAAATCGAGAACGCCGCTGGCCCATGCAATGACAAGTCCGACAACCAGAACAATCACCGGCAAAAGCTTGCGCCATAGGGGCTTTGACGTGCCTTTGATTTCGCTATGGGTATCTGGTTTCTGGTCGGACAAGTGTGACGCCATTGAACTGGTTTTGGTCATTGATTTCAGGCTCTTGCAAGTCGTTCGTTCGGGTCGAAATGCATATCCCTGAAGACAGGATCGCATTATTTGACCCAACATTAGAGAGAAATTTCAAAACTTGCTTATGAACTGCCTTCACCATTGCGTGAGGGCAAATTGTACAAAGCCTGGCCGGATGGCGCAGGAACATGCGCAATAAACCTGAGGGAGTGGCGCTTGACGTAGCGGAAAACTGGACGTATCGTCTGCGCATCGTGGGATTTGTCGACCGGCTTGCGGCCACGTAAAAAATCGCTAAAGAGGGGTGCTATGGCTTCGGCCCTGACCCATTCATGCCGGTCAGGGTTTTTTTGTGTCCGGATTACGGTATGCATATATTCCGGGCATGTAGGAGCAAGACGATGACGACCGACAAAAAGGCTTCCGATAACTGGCGCGCGGCGACCCGATCCGTGCGTGGCGGTACAGCGCGCAGCGGATTCTGCGAGACCTCCGAAGCCATCTTTATGAATTCCGGCTATGTGTATGAAACTGCCGCCGAGGCAGAGGCCTCCTTTGATGGCAGCGGTCCGGAACGTTTTGTGTATTCACGTTTCGCCAACCCGACCGTTGGCATGTTCGAAGAACGCCTTGCCCTGATCGAGGGCGCGCAATACTGCCGCGCGACGGCATCGGGCATGTCGGCTGTCTGGAATGCATTGGCGGCCAGCACCAAGGCCGGTGGTCGTGTGGTCGGATCGCGTGCGCTGTTCGGGTCGTGCGAATTTATCCTGAACACGCTTTTGCCGCGGTTTGGTGTTGAGACCGAACTGGTGGACGGCACGGACAAGGACGCCTGGGAAAAGGCACTTTCGAAACCGGCCGATGCGGTTTTCCTTGAAACACCGTCGAACCCGACCCTTGAGGTTATTGATATCGCCTTCATTTCCGAACTGGCGCACAAGGCGGGTGCCAAGGTGATTGTCGATAACGTCTTTGCCACACCGATCTTGCAAAAGCCGATGGAACTGGGGGCGGATATCGTCGTCTATTCCGCGACCAAGCATATCGATGGTCAGGGGCGCTGCCTTGGCGGGGCGATCCTGTTTAATGACAAGGAATGGCATGACGAACATCTGACCACCTTCCTGCGTCATACCGGGCCAAGCATGAGTCCGTTCAATGCCTGGGTTCTTCTTAAGGGGCTTGAGACACTTAGCCTGCGTGTGGATCAGCATATTCGCAATGCAACTGCATTGGCTGAGTTTCTTACGGAACAGCCGCAAGTGTCACGCGTTCTATATCCGGGGCTGAAAAGTCACCCGCAGCATGAACTGGCAATGAAGCAAATGTCTGGCCGTGGTGGTGGATTGATCGCAATCGAGCTTGCCGGTGGTAAGAAAGCAGCCTTCTCGTTGCTTGATAATCTCAAGCTGATTGATATTTCCAACAACCTTGGCGATGCAAAAAGCCTTGCAACCCATCCCTGGACCACCACGCATCAGCGCGTGCCGGCCGAGGACAAGATTGCAATGGGCATTACCGAGGGCATGCTGCGTCTATCTGTCGGTCTGGAAGATATTGATGACCTCAAGGAAGACCTGTTGGCGGCCCTTGCCGTTTAAAAGCATAGACCAACAGTAATCCTGACATCGATCCGGCCCGTACATTGTGCGGGCCTTTTCGTTTCCGATCCGGGGGATAATGCCAGTTTGTTTTGACTGCTGACTGGTACTTTCGGGAAGGATTGTCTACATAAAGGGTCCATCCATCGCATTCTTGGCTGATGCAAATTGACTGGAACACACTTGGCCCGGAGATATGCATGTATTCGACCGTAACCCACGACATCAAGGTATCGGTAAAGCCGATGTTCCTTGAGGACGAATCAGACCCGGACACCCATCGTTACATTTGGGCTTATCGCATCGAGATCGAGAATCTCGGCTCGAAAACTGTTCAGTTGCTTAACCGTCATTGGCGGATTACGGATTCGCGTGGCGAAACCCAGGAAGTCAAAGGCCCGGGTGTTGTCGGCGAACAGCCTGTTTTGGCATGTGGCGAAAGTTTCAACTACACCAGTGGCGCGCCACTGACCACGCCAAGCGGCTTCATGGTGGGCACTTTCGAAATGACGGATATGGACGGCAATCATTTTGATATTGCGATTCCAGCCTTTTCGCTGGACAGTCCGCATGGGCAACACACTGTGAACTGATCGCGTCAAAAAACAGTATCAGGTAGCGCGGGCCCTGAGCCCCACCAAGGCAGGTTCAATCCTGTAATAAAATGACAAAGGATTTGGTATGTGCAGCGAACATAACCCGGTGAAGCGTCCGACACGCGAAGAAGCAGAAGAAGCGGTTCGGACACTTCTGCGTTGGGCCGGGGATGATCCCGACCGCGAAGGTTTGCGCGGAACCCCTGACCGTGTGGCACGGTCTTATGGTGAATTCTTTGCTGGCTATCAGCAGGATCCGGCTGAAATTCTGCGTCGGACATTCGAAGAAACCGACGGCTATGACGAAATGGTCGTTCTGCGCGACATTCGCGTCGAATCCTATTGCGAACATCACATGGTGCCGATCATTGGTGTGGCACATGTCGCCTATCTACCGCGCCGCCGTGTCGTTGGTATTTCCAAACTGGCCCGCGTGGTCGAGGTCTATGCCAAACGCCTGCAGATTCAGGAAAAGATGACCGCACAGGTTGCCAACACCATTCAGGAAGAGCTTGATCCGCTTGGCGTGGCGGTGGTGATTGATGCCAATCACCAATGCATGAGCACCCGTGGCGTACACAAGACCGGCGTATCAATGGTGACCAGCCGGATGCTTGGCGCATTCCGCGATGATCCGATCACGCGCCGCGAATTCTTTGCCATGATCGGTCGCTAAGACGCAGTCAGTTGATCCAAAAAGAAAGGTCGCAGCACCAAAATGCTGCGACCTTTTTTGCGTCGGGACCGCAAAATTTGTCCGATCTATTCCTTGAAATCACTGTGGCAGGATTTGCAGGTCTGCATCATTTCACCAAGTGATGCCTTGAAATCGTCTTCTGAACCGCCGCTAACTGCAACCGATTTAAGATCGCTGGCCTTGGCGTGCAGTTCGTTTGCCAGATTGGTGAATTTCGACCAGTCTTCCCAGATGTCTGACAGCGCTTCAGACGGTTTGCCATTACTGCCTTCCGGGAAAAGGGCAGTAAAGGTCTCGCCGGAATGACCTTCGATAATCGTCGCGGCTTTCGCGACCTGATCCGGGTCATAGGGCAATGCACCCTTCATCATCGGGACCATGATTTTGACCTGTTGGCCAATGGCCTTCATGCCTTCCATGCGTTCTTTGACAACACCGGTTGCCCCTTCATGGGCGATGGCGGCAATGCTGACCGTCATGGTCAAGGCGATGGCGGCTCCTGCTAGTACTTTCAACTCTCTCTTCCCCATTCTAGGTGTGCCTAACTGATGGTATTTTGTGTTTGTTCACGTGCTTTAGTGCCCAAATCGGGCAAGGATATGGTCAACCGAACCGACATAATGGCCGCCAAACAGGCGAACGTGGACCAGTAACGGATAAAGATTATACAAATCACGGCGTTCTTCAAAGAACCCCGGCTCTATCGGCAGTATTTCACCATACCGCGCGAAAAATTCCGGCGTCAGATCCCCAAACAGTGTCCCAAAGGCCAGTTCGATTTCCCGATCGCCGTAATAGATCGCCGGATCAATCAAGCCCGCAAGCTTGTCAGACTGACACAGGATATTGCCACCCCACAAGTCACCATGCAGCAGTACCGCGGTGCTCTGGTCTGGCAATAGATCAGCAAGCCTGTCGATCAATTGATCAACGCGCGCGGCCATACTACCGGGCAGCTTGCCTTCGCGATGTGCGTGTTGCGCCATATGACGCAAACGGTGTTCGGCGAAGAACGTGATCCAGCTTTCCTCGGGTGTATTTGGTTGCGCCAGGCCGCCAATTAAAGTGTCAAAGCCAAGTCCGAACGTTTCAGACGTTACCTGATGCTGCGTTGCCAACTGTTCGGCAAGGTCGCGCTGCACATGTCCAGTCATTCGGTTGTCGTTGGCGATAAATGTCATCACCAGACAATTTGCGTCGGCGTGGATGACCTCGGGACACGGGATCGGCGAGTGCGTTTTGAAATAACGCAGCATTTCCGCCTCGATCAAAAGGCCCGCATTACTTTGCGCATCATTTGTCGGGCTGTGCTTGATCACCAGTTGCCGCCCATCATCCAGGTCGGCGCGCATCACATTGGCAACGCATCCACCCGAAAGTGGCGCGATGGATCGCACCGACGCCCCGGTGTGGCGTTTGATCAAATCTGCAAGCGCGCGTTTATCCATAGTCCATTCCGGGGGCTAAGGGCCTAGATTTCGTGCTTTTCGCGGATGTGCGACAGCAGGTTGCTTGAGGCTTCCTCGATCATGTCAAACACATCGACAAACCCGTTGGCACCGCCGTAATAGGGATCGGGTACGCTTTGTCCGGCCATCGAGGGATGATAATCGAGAAACAGCTCAATACGGTGCTGATGGGTATTGGGTGCCTGGCGGCGCATATCGCGCAGATGCCCGTCATCCATGGCCAGAACATAGTCAAATTCGTGGTAGTCGGCGGGCCTGATCTTGCGGGATCGGATGTCGCTTAGATCAATGCCGCGACTTTTGGCCATTTCACGCGATCGCGGGTCGGGCAGTTCACCAACATGATAGGCCGACAACCCGCAGCTATCGACGCTGATATGGGCATCCAGTCCGGCGTCGCGAACCATCTTGCGGAAAACACCATCGGCCGTGGGCGAACGACATATATTGCCGGTGCAGACGAAAAGAACCTTGATCACGCTATCAATCCGTATTGTCAGGGAAGGGGCAGGAGATGTTTTAAAAGTGACATGCCCGCACCTGGTCGGCAATGGCTTGTCGTTGCGCCAAGTGACCTTCATCTCAGCGGATTTTTAAAAATCGCGATCAATGTAACAGCTTCGTGACATTTTGAATGTGACACTGACAGGTCGGTCATTAGTTTGTATGATCGCGCCAATTACCTTTAATTTGGCGCGTTTTGATGCAGGAATTTGTTTCTTTTGGTTTGCATGTTGCCCTGATCCGGCAACTGGCATGGTTGCCGCGGGGCTATGACCTTGTCCCGGGCGGGACTGTTGTAACTTCTGCCAAGCTGCGCAGCATCATGCTGGCACTGGAAGAGATCAATGGTCCGGCGGTGCTGGTGCGTCTTGGGCGGTATCTGGCGGCCAAGGAACAGGAACCGATCCTGACCATGTTGCGCCACTCGGCAACACCGTCGGTGATTGCCGATCGCTGGCGCCGGCTTGAAGGTTATTCCCACGCACGTGCGCGCAGCGATTTTTCCGTCACCGGAAAATCCATGACCATCCATCGCGGGGTCGTGCGCGGTCAGCCACCGGCACGGGTGGAAAACCTGCTGTTGCTGGGATTTTTGATCGGCTTGCTTGAGGCGGCCGGGGCCGAGAATATTGACGCCACCATTTTGCCCAGCCACGGTCCGGCAGTGCGCGTGACGCGCAAGGGCCGCATTAGCGACAAACTGGCATTTTCCGGGCGTGGCCTTCGTTTTCGGATTAACTGGGGCAGTTTCGAACAGGTTTCGTCCTCCTATCCATTCATGGCCAATATGCCCGGTACCGCGCCGTCAATCGGGGCGCAGCGCCCGATCGTGCAACAACTTTGTACGGTGTTGGAACATGACATCGGGCGCAGCTGGACGATTGATGAAGTTGCTGCAGCACTTGATACATCCGGGCGCACCTTGCAGCGCCGCTTGCAACAGGCCAACAGCCGGTTTTCCGACCTTCTGCGTCTGGTGCGCGTACGCGAAGCCTGCCGGCTTTTATATGGCACCACCCTTTCGGTTGGTGAAATCGGGTTCTGGTGCGGCTTTACAGATAATGCGCATTTTTCACGCGATTTCAGACGTTTGATGGCGATGCCGCCCTCTGTCTACCGCGAGGCCAGCATAGGCCATGCCGGTTTGACCCGGGCGTAATGCCTAACGCGTCTGGTGCTGGCCGCGGCTATTTAAGGGGACTGGCTGATTGCCGGATGATTGACCTGCCCGGTTTCCTTGGGTATCAGCAGCGCCATGAATGATTTCGTTTAAATCATCGTGCCCCTTCGCATTCATGAGGCTGCCATGACTGACCCCATCCGTCCTGCAAACGAATATTCCGGTTTTCTGCCGCCGCGTTTTGACAATCGACCGGATGCCGATGATGTCTTGGTCAAAACCTGGACCGTTGGGGACGCATTGACCGATCATAGCGTGCCGGAAATGCCAGCCGCCCTGTCGCTGTTTTTTGATCTTGTTGCCCCGGCAGCGGGCCGGTCAAATGCAACCGGGTTCGCCATGTTGTGGCTTGATCGTCATCCGCATGAAGAACCGGGCTGGCGTCTGTCCATCGGCCATGTCGGATCCGAGGATGATCTGGAATTGGCAGTGGCCAAACCGTTGGCGCGCCTTGTTGATGCCCTGCCGATGGCTAATTTTGAATGCGAAAGCTGGCACATGACCCGTCCGCTTTGGCGCAAGCGCGCAGAACCGGTAAAGCTTGTTTTCTGGGGTGATTTTGCCAAGCATGCCCGTGCAATCCTTGGGCACAGTGATGCGGCATCATTCTATCAGCCACTTGGTGCGGGACTTCGGTCTGATAATGTCACAAGCATGCTGCCCTTGCTTGAAGACATGCTCGGTGATGCTTTCTTGCAAAACGGCATGGGGTTTGAAGATGCCCTGCGCCTTGGTATCGCATTGGGGCGTGCGCACCTGATCGAAAGTTGGATCGAAGCCGGTGGTGCGGAAAAGGAGCCCTATTTCCGGCCAATGAAAATCTGGCATCAGGCATGGCTTGCCAATGCGCTGATTGATCCGGCGGTGGCAAGTCTTGCCATGTCGGGCAAACCGCCGATGCCTGCCCTTGATTTCGGGAATGACAGCACACCGGCATCGCGCCGTGCTGCCCTTGATGATGTGTCATCCTGGCTGACGACTGTGTTCTTTAGTGATGAATATCCCGCTCTTCGCAATGCCTTTGTGGCGGGCGTGCAAAATGCCGTCTGGCTTGATCATGACTTGCAACAATATGTCCAGCCGCAACAACGATCTGAGATCTTGCAAGGTCTGATGCCTTATTGCCGCTGGTTCCTCGCCATGGCGCTTTATAACCATCTGGGCAATCTGGCGGCGGGAACAGCGCGCGAGGATCAGGTCGCATTTTACGCGATCATGGTTGATGCCTTGCCGGAACTGGCACCGCTTGGCGAGTTTGCCACCCAACGCGATATCGAACAGCACATCATCCGGATTGATGCTGTGCGCGCCGCATCGGCGTTCGACACACTGGTTCTGCCGTTCTGTGATCTGTTGATGCCGAAGCGCCAATTTGATGCCGCGCGTTCCTGATCATGTGCATGGCATGGGTTAAAAAAAGCGCCGCCGGGCGAAACCGGCGGCGCTTTTTGTTTGTTGTCGATGACTAGATCTGTTCGGGATGTTCCGGAATGTCGCGCGATGACACGATCAGGAACCGGATCGCCAGACCACTGACCGCGACAAGGCTTGCAATCGCAATGCCCCAAAACAGGCCGCGCACCCCCATCTCAAGAACGAATGACAGATAATAGCCAACCGGGATCATGACAAAGATATAGGACACCAGATGCAAAATCGTTGGTGCCCATTTATCTCCGGCCCCGCGAAGCGCACTGATCGCGGCATTCTGCCCGCCATCGGTCGGGAAAATGATCGGCATCAAAATCAGGACCGAAACCGTGGTGGCAAGCACCGCGACGTCCTGGGTAAACAGATGTGCAACCGCATCGGGGAACAGATAAAGCGGAATGCTAAGGGCCAGCATCACGCACATTGTGGTCAAAAGACCAATCCAACCGGCCAGTGCCATGTCCGGTCGGTCCCGCCTGCCATAGGCAATGCCGACCCGAACCGATGTTGCCGACGCCAGACCAAGTGCTACCATAAACATCAGGGCCAAAAGCGTCATGCTGATGCCGTAACTTGCCGCGGCAATAACGCCAAGACGGCCAGCGAAAAGCTGCATGGCGGCAAAGGCGCCGGTTTCCATCCCCTGACTGGCACCAGCAGCATAGCCAAGATGGCGGGCATCGCGCGATCCGCGCCACCACCCGGCAAAGCCGTTGCGAATGCCATAGAGATGATGGCTTTTCATCAGCAGGATATAGCCCAGCAGACCAAACGCCATGAACCAGCGAATAACGCTTGATGTCCATGCCGCACCTTCGGCCCCCAGTTCAGGCAAGCCAAACGCCCCGTAAACCAGCCCGTAATCAAGAACGAGGTTGACCAGGTTGGCCGCGATCATCAACACCATGCCCGGCAGCGGACGCTGCAATCCTTCAAGGAAAAAGGCACAGGTAATGTAAATAAGTGCGGCGGGCATTCCGATTGCCAGAATCATGGCCAGATCGCCGGCATGGTCGGTGATCTCGACCGGTTGACCGGTAATTTTAAACAGCCAGTCCGACTGCATGGTCAGAACGGTAAAGACAATGCCGATCAGGACAGCATAAGGCATGGCATTGCGCCACACTGCCCCGGCCGCCATCAGGTTGTCGCGACCCTTGGCATGCGATGTCATGACCATGACCCCGGTCAGAAGTCCGATGCCGGTCACCATCAAGGATGTAAAGGGCGCATGTGCAATATTAAGGTAGGCCAGTGCCGCACTGTCATAGTTGCCAACCACGATGGTATCGACAACCGCCATGATCAGCATGCCAAGACGGGCAATTGTCACCGGCAGGGCCAGTCTGAACAATTCGCTTAGATGACGCTTTACCCGGTTATTGGGATAAAGCGGGGTTGGCGAAAGTGTTGGATCAAGTGGCGGCGGAGCCGGAGCACCATCTTGTGGGGCAATGGACATTGGACTGTTTCCTGTTTTTATCTGGCGATCAGGCTCTGGGTCGTGGTGGCGATCAGAGCCATGATGCCGTTTTGCCCTGGTTTGATTTGATCCAGGGTCTATCTGTGGGCGGCGAACGGTCGGCGGGGAATCGCCATCAGCAATTTGGCCGGATCATCGGTAATCACCGATGTTACCCCCCAGGAGAACAGCTCCTTGGCACGTTCGACATCATTGATGGTATAGCAAACCAGCGGGACACCAGCATCGACAATCTCGGCAGCACTCACCGGTGTCAGTGCCTTGTGGTCAATATGAATGGCCGATGCGCCAAGGCGCGCATACTCGGCCTTCCAGTTTTTCGGCAGGGTTTCCAGCAACCAGCCGCACGGCAGGTCTGGCATATGTTTGCGCATATGGGCAACCGCGGTGTCATCAAAACTTGAAATCAGAATTGGCGGTACTGTCTTTGACGTGCGGAGTTCCTTGATGACTTCCTCGCACAGGCGGACCGGATTGCAGCCTGATGGCTTGATTTCAAGGTTGGCCCCCATATCCATGAAATACAGGGTTTCGAGCGTATCTTTCAGGCTGGGGATTCGTTCGCCCTTATATATGTCTGAAAACCATCCCCCGGCATCGAGGTTGCGCAGGGTGTCAAAATCGCTGTGATGGATGGTGCCGGTACCGTTGGTGGTGCGTTCAAGCGTGTCGTCATGGATAAGCACGCATTTGTCATCCGCACTTAACGTGACATCACACTCAATCCATTTGGCGCCGCGTGCGCCGGCAACCCGGAATGCGGCAATGGTGTTTTCCGGGGCTTCAATCGAAGCGCCGCGATGGGCGACAATGTGCGGGATATCGATCACGGATATGGGCCTTTTATATATGTGGGGCTGCAACCGCCAAAACAGATGATGGATCAGGCCATCGGTTGTTCTGGTGGTGCAAGAACATCAATGCGATTCTCTTACGCGACTTGGATTGTGTGAAAAAGCGAAAATCTTGTTGCGATTTGAACGTTTCCTTTTTCGTTTTTGCTGCGAAGTCATTGGACTCCATATTGTAATTATTGGCGCAGAGTCGGTTTTCCCTGTGGTTTTCGGCGTTATGCGCCGATGTGGGTCGAGCTATGCACATATCCGATTTCTACGTGAAACCCCCCGAAAGCCAAGGGTTTGTGCGGACCGTTTCGGGGGTGAAAAAAACAATCGCCGAAAATCTCGATAAATCTCGAAAAAAGGTGTTTACAGGTCGGGATAGGGGCCCTATAACCCGCCTCCACCGACGGGGTGCGGCGCCAACGAGACGGCGACGCGAACTGAACGGTTCGGGGCTTCGGTCCTAGAGTTCTTTGACATTGTAGATCAGAAGGAAGGGATGCGCGGGCAGCGTTATGGCGCTACAGTCTGTGCATCCTGGAGACGACGGATCGATTTGAATTTATTCAGATTGATTTGTG